>Ga0160485_100023_pt1 | contig 237993 bp, 212 predicted proteins | sample DIDnMG_2_FD_108224 | JGI IMG/M metagenome (GOLD analysis project Ga0160485, IMG submission 108224) | Enriched soil microbial communities from UW Madison campus, WI, USA - DID2878_E24_Lignin MG | ecosystem: Environmental > Terrestrial > Soil > Unclassified | place: USA: Madison, Wisconsin...
ACCGGGTCGCCGCCTCCGGCGGGGTTGAAGAAGCTGGTGCCGAAGTGGCGGTCGGTCAGCGTCATTGTGATTGCGCCGGCGCGCACGGGCATCACGGCGATCAGCAGGTAGGCGGTGATGAGCCAGGTCCAGCAGAACATCGGCATCTTCATCAGCGTCATGCCGGGGGCGCGCATGTTGAGGATGGTGACGATGATGTTGATCGAACCCATGATCGACGAGGCGCCCATGATGTGCATCGCGAAGATGCCGGCGTCCATCGAGGGGCCCATCTGCAGCGTGAGCGGCGCGTAGAGCGTCCAGCCCGCGGCGGGTGCGCCGCCTGGCATGAAGAACGAACCCACCAGCATCAGCGCCGCCGGGATCAGCAGCCAGAAGCTGAAGTTGTTCATGCGCGCGAAGGCCATGTCGGAGGCGCCCACCTGCAGCGGGATCATCCAGTTCGCGAAGCCCACGAAGGCCGGCATGATGGCGCCGAACACCATGATCAGGCCGTGCATGGTGGTGAACTGGTTGAACAGCTCGGGGTTCACCAGCTGCAGGCCGGGCTGGAACAGCTCGGCGCGGATCAGCAGCGCGAGCACGCCGCCCACCATCAGCATCGTGAAGCTGAACAGCAGGTAGAGCGTGCCGATGTCCTTGTGGTTGGTCGCGAACACCCAGCGGCGCCAGCCGGTGGGCGCGTGGTGGTCGTGATGCTCGTCGTGTGCGTGGCCGCCGGGGACTGCGTGACCGTGGGGGTCGAGGACTGCACTCATTTCGTTGTTCCTTGCAATTTCTTCGTCGCGGGACGCTGTCGCATCACTTGCCGCGCAGGGCGAGCACTTCGGCCGGCTGCACCAGCTGGCCCGTCTTGTTCGACCAGCTGTTCTTGGTGTACGTGGCCACGGCCGCGAGGTCGGTGTCGCTCAGCTGCTTCCAGGACGGCATGGCGCCGTTGTTCTGGCCGTTGAGCAGCACGTGCAGTTGCACCGTGTGGTCGGCGTCGAGCACCTTCGGGTCGCCGTCGAGCGCCTTGATCGGGCCCGCGCCCTTGCCGTTGGCCTGGTGGCAGGCGGCGCAGTTGGCGGCGTAGACCTTCTCGCCGCGAACCATCATGTCGGGCAGCGTCCAGACCTTGGTCGGGTCGTCGAGCTTGGCGGCGGCGATCTTGCGCTGGTCGGCCACCCAGGCGGTGTAGTCGGCGGCCGAGACCACCTTCACCTGGATCGGCATGAAGGCGTGTTCCTTGCCGCACAGTTCCTGGCACTGGCCGTAGTAGGTGCCGATGGTCTCGGCGCGGAACCAGGTGTCGCGCACGAAGCCCGGAATGGCGTCCTGCTTGAGGCCCAGCTGCGGCACCGCGAAGGCGTGGATCACGTCGTTGGCGGTGGTGATGATGCGGATCTTCTTGTTGACCGGCACCACCAGCGGGTAGTCGACCTTCAGCAGGTAGTCGTCGGGCATCGCGCCCTTGGCGCCGGCGTCGGACATGGCGCGCTGCGAGCTGTCGAGCGTGGAGATGAAGGCCAGGCCCTCGCCTTCGCCGTTCAGGTAGTCGTAGCCCCACTTCCACTGGTAGCCGGTGGTCTTGATCGTGAGGTCGGCGTTGGTGGTGTCCTTCTGGGCCACCAGCACCTTGGTGGCGGGCAGCGCCATGACGATCACGATGAGGAAGGGCACGATGGTCCAGATGACCTCGACCACCACCGACTCATGGAAGTTGGCGGCCTTGTGGCCCACCGACTTGCGGTGCTTCCAGATGGAATAGAACATGACCGCGAACACGCCCACGAAGATGACCGTGCAGAGGATCATCATGATCGTGTGGAGCAGGTGCTGCTCCTGCGCGATCTTGGTCACGCCGACCGGAAGATTCAACTGGCGCACCGAGGGGCCGCCGGGCAGATCGTTGATTGCGTGCGCCGCGCTGCTGAAAGCCGCGCCGGCCGCCAGCAACAGATTCGCCGGCCTGTACTTATTGCGCCAAATGCTCTTCATCGTGTTCACGTTTCTTCAATTTTTCGACAAACCCAACCGTGCAGCATTGCGCGAGCCCCCTCAGGCGCCACGCAACGCCATGCGAATCTCGCGGGCCAACGCCGCACGCAACTCCGGGCGTACATAGCGCCCCACCCTGACCGATCGACCCTGCCCCGAGACCTCGATCAGCGAGCGATCGCCGGCCTGGGGTTCGACCCGCACCTGGTGCGGAAGAAATTCCGTGCGCTCGTAGTGCCCGCCGTTCTCGAGCTCGACGACGAGGCGTCCCTCCTGCAGCGCGATCTTTTCGCCATCGGTCGCGTGCCGCGCGTAGACCATGAACGCGAATCCGACAGCGGCCAGTTCGAGCCAGGCGAAAGGCAGAACCAGCGGCGCACCGTGCAGCCAGAACAGGGTGCCGATGCCGAGCGATACCACGCACAGCGAAGCGTAGAGCCAGCCCAGCTGGCTCGGCGTCACCGAGCAGTTCCGCTTCAGGAACCAGTGGATGCTCTGGCCTGAAACGGTGGCAAATCGAAACACGGAATTCGACACGGGCGAGTTCAGCAAATCGGTGCGTCGACGGTCGCCCGACCCCTGGTACCCCCTCGTACAAACAGGATCCGACACCCCTCGATCGCGGGACAATACCCGCGAGTTCCACGCAACGGCGGATTGTAGCGGGTAGATACCTGCGCCAGAGTGCCCTGTGGGACGCCTACGGGTCACTACTAGTAGGCAAGAAACGGCCTCTGCGCCATGCGTTCCGGCCACCGGCCGGCCGGCGATCAGGCGCCCGGGCGACCCCGTTGCAGCATCGATCGCATCTCGCGCAGCGACACCGCGCTTTCGGCCGACAGCGACACCCGCGGCGCGGGCTTGAACGCATGGCCGTAGATGACCTCGAAGGTCAGCGCGATGCGCCCGCCACCCTCTTCGGCAGGCGCCAGCTCGGGCAGCGCCTTCTTCAGCGACTGGTGCCAGGCCTTGCCGCGCAGCGCCGGAAAGCGCGCCGGGTGCAGGTTGCGGCCCAGCGTGCGCAGCTCGGCCAGCGCCGCCTCGGGCGTGGCCCAGGTCAGCACGATGCGCTCCATGTCCATCACGGGTTCGGCGAAGCCGGCGTGGACCAGCATGTCGCCCCAGTCGTGCATGTCGGTGTACTCGTGGCCCGCAGCCGGCCAGCCGAGGCGGGCATGCAGCGCGCGCAGTTCGCGCACGGTGTCGGGGCCGAGGCACGAGAACATCAGGAAGCCGTCGGTGGCGACCAGCTTGTGCCAATGCGCGATGAGTGCTTCCGGGTCGGCCGCCATGTGCAGCGACATGTTGGCCCAGAGCAGGTCGACGCCGTCTTCGGGCGGCGCGTCGAAACGTGCCTTGCCGGCCTGCCAGCGGCGCGCGCTCCACCATGGCGCGGCCAGCGCCTGGCCGGTGGCGGCCGCGAGCGCGGGCTCGGGTTCGATGACGAATGAGGCGGCGTCCTTGTAGCGGCGGGCGACCAGCTCGTGGGCCTCGAGGCCGCCGCGCAGCGGTGCCCAGTCGGCCCAGGTGCGGGGCTGGGCCTTGATCCATTGCAGCCGGTCTTCCATGCGGCGGCCGATTTCCTCGTGAAGCCAGGGGGAGCCGTCGGCAGGCGCAAGGCGACGCCAGCGGGCTGCCGCCGTGGCATCGATGGTCGGCGGTCGTCGTGAGGGGTCGGTGGCCATGGGGCAGTGAGTATATTGAGCGATGTCCAGCCAGCACGCCCTGAGGCCTTTCCGTCCTTTCACCGCCCTGCTCGGGCGGCTGCCGAGCCAGTGCGCGGTATGCCGCGCATGGCCGTCGCGCCCGGTGTGCGACGCCTGCGTGGCCCGCTTCGCCCCGCCCGCGGCACGCTGCGGCGGCTGCGCACTGCCGTTGCCCGAGGGCGTGACCCGCTGCGGCGACTGCGTTGCGCATCCACCGCCGCTCGATGCCTGCCTTGCCGCCTGCACCTACGCCTGGCCGTGGCCGGACGCCATCGCCGCCTTCAAGTTCCGCGGCGAGGCCGGCTGGGCCGCCCCGTTCGCCACGCTGATGCGCAGCGCGCCATGGGTCGAGCCGGCGCTGGAGCAATGCGACCTGGTGCTGCCGATGCCGCTGGCGCCCGGCCGGTTGCGCGAACGCGGTTTCAACCAGGCACATGAACTCGCGCGGCGCCTGTGCGCAGGCAAGACCGACGCGAGCCTGCTGCTGCGCACCCGCGAGACGCCGGCCCAGAGCGGGCTCGCGCGCGCCGAGCGCCTGCTCAACCTGCGTGGCGCCTTCGCCGTGGAGCCGCTGCGCGCCGAAAGAGCCAGGGGCCGGCGCATCGTGCTGGTCGACGACGTGATGACCAGCGGCGCGTCGCTGTTCACGGCTGCCGAAGCGCTGCGGCTGGCGGGTGCTGCCCACATCACGGCGGTGGTGCTGGCCCGCACCGATCCGCCGCGCTGAGCCCCGCGCCTGGGGCGCCGACAATCGGCGCATGTTCCATATCGTCCTGGTCCACCCCGAGATTCCGCCGAACACCGGCAACGTCATCCGGCTCGCCGCCAACACCGGCTGCACGCTGCACCTGGTCGAGCCGCTCGGCTTTTCGATGGACGACCGCCTGCTGCGCCGCGCCGGGCTCGACTATCACGAGTACGCCGAAGTCAAGCGCCACGCCGACTGGCAGGCCCTGCTCGCCACCGAGCTGCCGCCGGCCGACCGGATGTTCGCCCTCACCACCCGCGGCACGCGGGCCGTGCACGACGTGCGCTTCCAGCCCGGCGACTGGCTGGTCTTCGGCTCGGAGACCAGCGGCTTGCCGCCCGCCGTGCGCGACGGCTTCGCCGAGGCCCAGCGGCTGCGGCTGCCGATGCGCGAGGGGCAGCGCAGCCTGAATCTTTCGAACGCGGTGGCCGTCACCGTGTTCGAAGCCTGGCGGCAAAACGGCTTCGGGTGACACAAAGAAACAAAGTCGCGGGCTTCAGGCAAGGCGGAAGCGCATCCGATCGGGCATGACGGCCGTATGGAAAGCATGCCGGCCGCAAAGCGTTCGGCATCCGATCCATCAACCCGTAACAGAGGAGTCTTGCAATGAACACCAAGCCGATCGCCCTTGCCGTCTTCGCCACGCTGGCTTTCGCCGGCAGCGCCCAAGCCTTCCAGGGTGAACAGAACCCGCTGCCGCCCGCCCCCTTCCAGTCGACGATGTCGCGCGCACAGGTGCAGGCCGACGCGCGCCAGCCGTTCAGGGTCACGAATGGCGGCACCGGCGCACTCCAGGCCCGCGACGGCAGCACCGACCGCGGCGCCGTACGCCAGAGCGCGCTGAGCATCACGCGCCAGGGCGCCGCCACCTACGGCGAAGTGACCGACCGCCGGATGTAAGAAAAACCGGAGAAGGTCAGCGGTAGCGCCGCGCGACCGACTCCGCCACGCAGGCCGGCTTGGCCGCGCCTTCGAGTTCGATGGTGGTTTCCCAGGTCATCTGGAAACCATCGTCGGCAATGGGCTCCGAGCTCAGCAGCTTCATGCGCGCCCGCAGCCGCTTGCCCACCGGCACCGGCGACATGAAGCGCACCCGGTTCATGCCGTAGTTCACGCCCATGCGCGACTCCACCACGTCGATGGCCGTCTCGAAGAATCGCGGCAGCAGCGACAGCGTGAGAAAACCGTGCGCGATCGGCGCGCCGAAGGGGCCGGCCTTGGCCCGTTCCACGTCGACATGGATCCACTGGTGGTCGCCCGTCGCCTCGGCGAACTGGTTGACCTGCTCCTGCGTGATGGTGATCCAGTCGCTCACTGCGACTTCCTGGCCGACGCAGGCGGAAAGATCCTGAAGAGTCTGGAATGTCTTTTTGGTCATGCGGGGCATTCTGGTGCCAACGGCGGGCGGGGGGCTGTCGGGCTCGCGACAACCGGGCTCAGGGAAAACCGGGAGGCGCCTTCAGGCGTCGAGCCATTCGCAGATCGGCTGCCATTGCGCTAGGTCGCGCTGCACGCGGCCCGGCGCGATGTCGAACACCGTGAGCCCGCGCGCCGCGAGCTGAACGTAGTTCTGGGTGTCGCGCAGCTCGCCGATCACCGGCACGCCGAGTCCCTCGATGAACTCGTGCAGCCGGTCCGCGGCCAGCGTGCGGGCGTTCACCCGCATGCCGACGAGGCCGATCTGCGTCTTTTCGGCGCGGCGCTGTTCCTTGAGGCGATCGAGAAAGTCGCGCGTCGCGTAGATGTCGAAGATGCTCGGCTGCAGCGGCACGATCACGCGGTCGGCCAGCGCCAGCACTTCCTTGAATCGCCAGCCGTGCAGCCCGGCCGGCGTGTCCAGCACCGCGTGCGTGGTGCCGCGCGGCGGCCTCACCACCGTGCTGTCTCCGGTGGCTTCCCAGGTGGCGATGGGGCGGGCCTGGGGCGGGCGCAGGCCCAGCCACAGCCGGGAGGACTGCTGGCGGTCCACGTCGCCCAGCATCACGGCATGGCCGCGGCTTGCGAAATAGCCCGCGACGTTCGTCGCGATCGTCGACTTGCCGACCCCGCCCTTGGGATTGGCGACCAGAACCACCGGCATAAGGCACTCCTCCAGAACTGGGACAGCCGGAATGGTAGTCGCTGGCGCGTTTTTGCCCGACGCGCCGGCCCCGACTGAGATATGTTCTCGGCATGACGACAACAACATCCATGGGAACCACCGCCGCCGGTCCTGGCGGCATCTACGTGCTGGCGGCACACCCGCACTGGCGCGATTCACGCGTCAACCGCCGCATGCTGGCCGCCGCCCGCGCCGTGCCGGGCGTCGAGGTGAACGACCTCTACGGCAGCTACCCCGACTTCTCCATCGACGTCGAGGAAGAGCAGGCCCGGCTCGCCAAGGCCAGCCTGGTGGTGCTGCTGCACCCGATCCAGTGGTATTCCATGCCCGCGCTGCAGAAGCTCTGGCTCGACGACGTGCTCGCCTACGGCTGGGCGTACGGCCCCGGCGGCACGGCGCTGCAAGGCAAAGACCTCTGGCTGGCGGTCACCACCGGCAGCCCTGAGGCCAGCTACCACCCGCAGAGCTACCACCGCTACTTTTTCGACGCCTTCCTGCCGCCCTACGAACAGACTGCCGCGCTGTGCGGCATGCGCTTCCTGCCGCCGTTGATCTTCCACGGCGCGCGCAGCGCCCCCGAGGCCGAGGTGGCCGCGCACGTCCAGACTTTCGCCCAGCGCCTGGGCAGCTACCCCGACTGGCCCGAGATCGAGGAAATCGACGCCTGCATCGCCTGCCCGGTGCCCGAAGCCGATCGCCCGGCCGATCCGGACGACATCGGCAAGGCCGTGTCCAACGCCTTCCACAGCGCCATGACCCACGGGCTGGCTACGGCTTCCGCAAGCAAGGCACCCTGATGGAACACGCACCCGCCTGGCTGACCAGCAGCCTGATCTACCTGAGCGCCGCCGTGCTGGTGGTGCCGCTGTCCAAGGCCCTGGGCCTCGGCTCCATCATCGGCTACCTGGTGGCCGGCATCGCCATCGGGCCCTGGGGGCTGGGGCTGGTGTCCAGCGTCCAGGACGTGCTGCACTTCGCCGAGTTCGGCGTGGTGCTGATGCTGTTCCTGGTGGGCCTCGAACTCGAGCCCAAGCGCCTGTGGAACCTGCGCCGCCCGATCTTCGGCTGGGGCACCGCGCAGGTGGTCAGCTGCGCCGCGGTGCTCTTCGCCGCGGGCTGTGCGGTGGGCGCGGAATGGCGCGTGGCGCTGGTGGCCTCGCTGGGCCTGGCGCTGTCGTCCACCGCGATCGCGCTGCAGGTGTTCGGCGAGCGCAACCTGCTGAAGACGCCGAGCGGACAGGCCGGCTTCTCGATCCTGCTGTTCCAGGACGTGGCGGCCATTCCCATCCTCGCGCTGCTGCCGCTGCTGGCCGGCGCCACCGCCGCCGAGCAGTCGATCAGCGGGCTCGACCGCGCGCTGGAAGCCGCGAAGATCATCGGCGTGATCGGCGGCATCATCCTCGGCGGCCGGCTGCTGCTGCGCCCGGTGCTGCGCTGGATCGCGCGCAGCGACACGCCCGAGATCTTCACCGCCGCTGCGCTGCTGCTGGTGGTGGCCATCGCGGCGCTGATGCAGCTGGTGGGCCTGTCGATGGCGCTGGGCGCCTTCCTGGCCGGCGTGCTGCTGGCCGAGAGCGAATACCGGCGCGAGCTGGAGACCGACATCGAGCCCTTCAAGGGCCTGCTGCTGGGCCTGTTCTTCATTGCCGTGGGCATGTCGATCAACTTCGGCGTGCTCATTGCGAGCCCCTGGATCATGGCGGCGCTGGTGGTCGGCTTCATGGTCGTCAAGCTGGCGGTGATCTATGCGCTGGCCAAGGCGATGGGCATCGCCTACCAGGAGCGGCCGGTGTTCACGCTGCTGCTCGCGCAGGGCGGCGAATTCGCGTTCGTGGTGTTCCAGGCCGCGGGACCCGACGTGCTGCCGCCGGAGATCACGTCGCTGCTGATCGGCGCGGTCGCGCTGTCGATGCTGCTGTCGCCGCTGCTGCTGGTGCTGCTCGACAAGTTCGTGCTGCCGCGCTACAGCCGCAACCACGGCCCGCAGCTCGAGGAAATCTCCGAGCAGCAGGACGCCAAGGTGCTGATCTGCGGCTTCGGCCGCTACGGCCAGATCGTCGGGCGCATGCTGATGTCGCAGGGCCTGCGCGTGACCGTGCTCGACCACGACGCCGACACCGTCGAAGGCCTGCGCCAGTTCGGCTTTCGCGTGTTCTACGGCGACGCCACGCGGCTCGACCTGCTGCGCACCGCCGGCGCCGGCACGGCCAAGGCCATCGTGGTGGCGGTGGACGACATCGAGCAATCGCTGGAAATCGTCGATCTGGTGAAGGAGAACTTCCCGCAGGCGCGCATCATCGCGCGGGCCCGCAACGTGACGCACCTGTTCCAGCTGCGCGACCGCGGCGTGACGGATGTGGAGCGCGAGGTGTTCGAGTCTTCTCTGCGCAGCGCCCGCGCCACGCTCGAAGCGCTGGGCTGGCCGGCGCACGAGGCGCGCGAATCGACCATGCGCTTTCGCCAGCGGAACATCAAGCTCAGCGACGAGATCTATCCCCACTACAAGGACCGCGCCAAGCTGATCGCCGCCAACAAGGCCGGCCGCCAGCAGTTCGAGGAACAGATGGCGCGCGAGCGCGAGGAGCGGCAGCGCCGCTCGGGGCGCGACTGGGACCGGCTCGACGCGGAGGAAGCCGCCGCCAGGGAAGAGGCGGACGCGTAGCGGCGAGGCCCCTCAGGCGCCCAGCTTCAGCAGCCTGACCGCGTTGCCCTTGAGGATGCCGGGCATCACCTCGGGCTTGAAGCCGGCGTTCTCGAAGTCGCGCATCCAGCGGTCGGGCGTGATCAGCGGGTAGTCGCTGCCGAACAGGATGCGGTCTTTCAGCAGCGTGTTGGCGTACTGCACCAACTGCTTCGGAAAGTACTTGGGGCTCCAGCCGGACAGGTCGATCCACACGTTGGGCTTGTGCGTGGCCACGCTCAGCGCCTCGTCCTGCCAGGGGAAGCTGGGGTGCGCCATGACGATCTGCATGTCGGGGAAGTCGATGGCCACGTCGTCCAGGTGCATCGGGTTGCTGTACTCCAGCCGCAGGCCGCCGCCGCAGCGCATGCCCGAGCCGATGCCGCTGTGGCCGGTGTGGAAGATGGCCGGCAGGCCGTATTCGGCAATCACCTCGTAGATGGGCCAGGCCATCTTGTCGTAGGGGTGGTAGCCCTGCACCGTCGGGTGGAACTTGAAGCCCTTCACGCCGTGCTCCTCGATGAGCCTGCGCGCCTCGCGCGCGCCCATCTTTCCCTTGTGCGGATCGACGCTCCCGAAGGCGATCATGATGTCGCTGTTGTTCTTCGCGGCCTCGGCGATCTCTTCGTTCGGAATGCGCCGGCGGCCCATGTTCGACTCCGCGTCGACCATGAACATCACCAGCCCGATCTTTCGTTCACGGTAGTACGCCACGCTCTCCGCGATGGTGGGCCGGCCGCTGGAGCCGAAGTACTTGTCGGCGGCGCGGTCGTATTCCTCGCCGTAGTTGTCGAACGGGTTCCAGCAGCTCACTTCGGCGTGCGTGTGGATATCGATCGCAACGAGGTTCTCGTAGTCCATGTGTTTGTCTCCAGTGCGGGTAAGTCCCTAGCTTCGGGCAGGCTCGAATGCCTTGAATTGATTATTTCTCATAACCATAATCCAACGCAACCCCGAACACCTTCCCATGACCAATCCAGACCTCCAACTCGACATCCGCGACGAAGTCGCCATCGTCCGCCTGACGCGCGGCTCCAAGCGCAACGCGCTGTCGGACGGCCTGATCCTCGCACTGCGCGACACTTTCGAGAAGCTGCCCTCCACCGTGCGCGCCGCGGTGATCGACGGCGAAGGCCCGCACTTCTGCGCCGGCCTCGACCTCAGCGAACTGAAGGAGCGCGACGCCGGCCAGGGCATGCAGCACTCGCGCATGTGGCACGCAGCGCTCGACCTGATCCAGCACGGCCCAGTGCCGGTGATCGCCGCGCTGCACGGCGCGGTGGTCGGCGGCGGGCTCGAGCTGGCCAGCGCCTGCCACATCCGCGTGGCCGACCGCAGCACCTTCTACGCGCTGCCCGAAGGCTCGCGCGGCATCTTCGTGGGCGGCGGCGGCTCGGTGCGCATCCCCAAGCTGATCGGCGTGGCCCGCATGACCGACATGATGATGACCGGCCGCGTCTACAACGCCGAGGACGGCGAGCGCGCCAACTTCGCGCAGTACCTGGTCGACGAAGGCACGGCCTTCGACAAGGCCTTCGAGCTCGCCAAGCGCGTGGCCACCAACGCGCCGCTGACCAACTACGCGCTCATGCATGCGCTGCCGCGCATCGCCGAGCAGTCGGCCGACCACGGCTTCTTCACCGAAGCGCTCATGGCCGGCATCGCCCAGGCCGCCCCCGAAGCCAAGGAACGCGTGCGCGATTTCCTCGAAGGCCGGGGCGCGAAGGTGAGCAAGACATGACCGCCATCCGATACCGCCCGCTGGCCTTCGGCGTGACCCGCGCCGTGCTGCGCGAAGGAGCGCCTGGCACGCAGTACCTCACCGCCGAGACGCGGCTCGAAAGCTACCGCGAGCGCATGACCGACCGCCTCGCGCACTGGGCCGAGGCCACGCCCGATCGCACCTTCATCGCCCGCCGCGAACGGCTGGCCGACGGCAGCACCGGCGACTGGATCCGCGTGAGCTACGCCGAGGCGCTGCAGAAGGCCCGCGGTATCGGACAAGCCCTGTTGAATCGCGGCCTGAGCGCCGAGCGGCCCGTGGCGATCCTCAGCGAGAACGGCATCGAGCATGCGCTGCTCGCGCTCGGCTGCCTCTATGCCGGCGTGCCCTACTGCCCCGTGTCGCCGCCCTACTCGCTCGTGAGCCAGGACTTCGAGAAGCTGCGCCACGTGTTCGACACGCTGACGCCGGGCCTCGTGTTCGCCACCGATGCGGCACGCTACGGCCGCGCCATCGCGGCGGTCGTCCCCGCCGGGACCGAAGTCGTCATTGCGGAAGGCGAGCTCGAAGGCCGCGCCGCCACTTCGCTCGACGCACTGGCCTCGACGCCCGCCACGCCCGCCATCGACGAAGCGATGCGCGCGACCGGCCCCGACACCATCACCAAGTTCCTCTTCACCTCGGGCTCCACCAAGATGCCCAAGGCCGTCATCAACACGCACCGCATGTGGTGCGCCAACCAGCAGCAGCTGCGCCAGTCGATTCCCGCGCTGGGCGACGAGCCGCCGGTACTGGTCGACTGGCTGCCCTGGAACCACACCTTCGGCGGCAACCACAACGTGGGCATCGTGCTGGACAACGGCGGCACGCTCTACGTCGACGACGGCAAGCCCACGCCCGCCGGCATGGCCGAGACGCTGCGCAACCTGCGCGAGATCGCGCCCACCATCTACTTCAACGTGCCCACCGGCTTCGAAGCCATCGCGCACGCGATGGAAACCGATGCGGTGCTGCGCCGCAACCTGCTGTCGCGCGTGAAGATGTTCTTCTACTCGGGCGCCGCGCTGTCGCAGCCCGTGTGGGACAGCCTGCACAAGACGCAGGAGTCTGAAGTGGGCGAGCGCATCGTCATGGGCACCGGCCTGGGCATGACCGAATCGGGCCCCTTCGCGCTGTACGTGACCGGGCCCGACGTGAAGTCGGGCGACGTCGGCCTGCCCGCGCCGGGCATCGAGCTCAAGCTGATCGAGGTCGACGGCAAGACCGAAGTGCGCTACCGCGGCCCCAACATCACGCCCGGCTACTGGCGCGCGCCCGAGGCCACGGCCGAGGCTTTCGACGAAGAAGGCTTCTTCTCCACCGGCGATGCGGTCAAGTGGATCGACGACGGCAACATCCACCGCGGCCTGCGCTTCGACGGCCGCATCGCGGAAGACTTCAAGCTCGCCACCGGCACCTTCGTGAGCGTGGGCCCCATGCGCGCGAAGATCATCGCGGCCGGCGCGCCCTATGTGCAGGACGCGGTGCTGACCGGCATCAACCTGAAGGAAGTGGGCGCGCTGATCTTCCCGACGCAGAAGGTGCGGCAGCTCGCGGGCCTGCCCGCCGACGCCACGATGCAGCAGGTGCTCGAAAGCGCGCCGGTGCAGGCGCACTTCCAGCAGGTGGTCGACACGCTGGCCGCGAGCGCCACCGGCAGCGCCAACCGCATCGCGCGGCTGCACCTGATGGCCGAGCCGCCGTCCATCGACAAGGGCGAAGTGACCGACAAGGGCTCCATCAACCAGCGCTCGGTGCTCAAGCACCGCGCCGCGCTGGCCGACGCGATGCACGACGGCACCCTGCCCTTCACCCTCAAGCCCCGCTAACCCCATCCAGGAGACACAAGAATGAAGATCGAAGGACAAGCCGCCCTCGTCACCGGCGGCGCATCGGGCCTTGGCGAAGCCACCGCACGCGAACTCGCGCGCCTGGGCGCCAAGGTCGCCGTGCTCGACCGCAATGCCGCACTGGCCGAGAAGGTGGCCGCCGAGATCGGCGGCGTCGCCTGCGTCTGCGACATCACCGACACCGACAGCGTGAACGCCGCGCTGGACAAGGCCGAGGCCGCGCACGGCACCGCGCGCACCCTGATGAACGTGGCCGGCATCGGCAGCGCCAAGCGCATCGTCGGCAAGGACGGCAACCCCGCGCCGCTTGAAGACTTCGTGCGCGTGGTCAACATCAACCTGATCGGCGGCTACAACATGGCGCGCCTGTTCGCGGCGCGCTGCGCGAAGCTGCCGGCGCTCGACAACGGCGAGAAGGGCGTGATGCTCTTCACCGCATCGGTGGCGGCCTTCGACGGCCAGGTCGGCCAGCAGGCCTACAGCGCCTCCAAGGGCGGGCTCGTCGGCATGACGCTGCCGATGGCGCGCGACCTGGCGCAGCACGCCATCCGCGTGTGCACCGTGGCGCCGGGCCTCTTTGCCACGCCGCTGCTGCTGGAGCTGCCCGAGCCGGTGCAGCAGTCGCTGGCCGCGTCCATCCCGTTTCCGCCGCGCCTGGGCAAGCCATCGGAATTCGCCGAGCTGGCATGCCACGTCGTCACCAACGGCCACCTCAACGGCGAGGTGATCCGCCTCGACGGCGCGCTGCGCATGGCGCCGCGCTGAGCCGCACCCTTTCGCGTACCCGAGTTCCCGCCCCGCAACGTATTCAGGAGACATCAATGACCTTCAGGAAGACCACTCTCGCCGCCGTGCTGGCGCTCATGGCAGCGGGCTTCGCCCATGCCGACATCACCATCGGCGTGGTGCAGCCGCTGACCGGCCCCGCTTCGGGCCTGGGCATCCCGGTGAAGAACGGCATCGCGATCTGGCCCAAGACCATCGCGGGCGAAACGCTCAAGGTGGTGGTGCTCGACGACGCGACCGACCCGACCACGGGCGTGAAGGACGCGCAGCGCCTGGTCACCGAAGACAAGGCCGACATCATCATCGGCTCCAGCGCCACGCCGGTGGCCATTCCCATGGCCGACGTGACCGCCGAGTCGGGCACGCCGCAGCTGTCGACCGCGCCGGCCGGCCTGCCGCCGGGCAAGGACAAGTGGTTCTTCCGCCTGCCGCAGTCGAACGACGTGATGGCCTATGCGGTGGTCGCGCACATGAAGAAGCAGAACGTGAAGACGGTCGGCTTCCTCGGCTACACCGACGCCTACGGCGAACTGTGGCTCAAGGCGCTGACCGCCGAAGCCGCCAAGAACGGCATCAAGATCGTCGCCACCGAGCGCTTCGCGCGTGCCGACACCAGCGTGACCGGCCAGGTGCTCAAGCTCACCTCGGCAAACCCGGACGCGATCCTGATCGTGGCCTCGGGCAGCGGCGCGGGCATGCCGCAGAAGGCGGTGATGGAGCGCGGCTACAAGGGCAAGGTCTACCAGACGCACGCCGCCGCCACGCAAGACCTGATGCGCACCGCCGGCAAGGACGCCGAAGGCACCTTCGTGGTGTCGGGCCCCGCCACGGTGGCCGAGCAGCTGCCAGACAGCCATCCGTCGAAGGCGGCAGCCGTGGCCTTCGTGCAGGGCTACGAGAAAGCCTACGGCCCCGGGTCGCGCAACCAGTTCGCCGGCCACGCGGCCGACGCGCTCACGGTGCTCGAGAAGGCCGTTCCGGTCGCGCTCAAGAAGGCCAAGCCCGGCACGCCGGAGTTCCGCGCCGCGCTGCGCGACGCGCTCGAAGGCATGGGCCGCACGGTGCTCGCGCACGGCGTGCTCAACTGGACGGCGCAGGACCACTGGGGCTACACGACCGAGACCGGCGTGATGCTCAAGGTGGTGAACGGCGCGTTCAAGGTCGAGCAGTAAACCCTTTCTCCAGCCGCACCACACACACGCCATGGATCTCTCGATCGCCAGCATCCTGACGCTGGACGGACTCACCAATGGCGCGATCTATGCCCTGCTGGGCATGGGCATCGTGCTCGTCTTCACGGTGACCCGCGTCATCTTCATCCCGCAGGGCGAATTCGTGGCGTACGGCGCGCTGACGCTGGCGATCTTCCAGACCGGCAAGACGCCGGGCACGGTGTGGCTGCTGCTGATTCTGGCCGGCGTCGCCGCGCTGATGGACCTGGTGAGCGTCTGGCGCCACAGCGGCAGCGCGGCGGCCGGGCTGAAAGCAGCGCTGCGCACCTTCGCGCTGCCGGCCGTGGTCTGCGCGGTGTCGGCCTGGGCCGGCCCGCGCAACCTGCCCATCGGCGTGCAGGCGCTGCTCACGGTGTTCATCGTCACGGCTTTCGGGCCGCTGGTGTACCGGGTGGCTTACCAATCGCTGGCGGGCGCGAGTTCGCTGGTGCTGCTGATCGTCTCGGTGGGCGTGCATTTCGCGATGACGGGGCTGGGCCTGCTGTTCTTCGGCGCCGAGGGCTTCCGCAACCCGCCGTTCTGGGACGAGCGCATGGCGCTGGGGCCGCTGAACGTGAGCGGGCAGGCGCTGATCATCTTCGGCGTGTCGGCGGCGCTGATCGTGCTGCTGTGGCTTTTCTTCGAGCGCAGCCTGTATGGCAAGGCGCTGCGCGCGACGGCGGTGAACCGGCTCGGCGCGCGGCTGATGGGCATCTCGACGCAGGCGGCGGGGCAGCTCACGTTCGCGATGGCGGCGCTGATCGGCGCGTTGTCGGGGCTGCTGATCGGGCCGACGACGACGGTGTTCTACGACTCGGGCTTCCTCATCGGCCTGAAGGGCTTCGTCGCCGGCGTGATCGCGGGCCTGGCGAGCTATCCGGGCGCGCTGATCGGTGCGCTGGCGGTGGGCGTGATCGAGGCTTTCGGTTCTTTCTGGGCGAGCTCGTTCAAGGAGGTGATCGTGTTCACCATCATCCTGCCGGTGCTGCTGTGGCGTTCTTTGCGCAGTGGGCATTCGGACGAGGAGCACTGATGAACATCCCTTCTCATGTTTGTCGCTCCATGGGTCATTCGGGGCGCGCTCACGCCGACGGGGTACCTTGCTCCGCGAATGTCCCTCGGCCTGCGGCCTCCCCCTTTATTTCGCTGCGCAAGGCACCCCGCCGTCGTGATCGTTCAGAGCACTTGTTGATTGGCCAGCACAAGAGCCGCACTCGTCGTGCACAGGGCACAGGGTGCTCCCCGCAGCGAAATAAAGGAGGAGCCCGAAGGGCGGGGGACATTCGCGGAGGGGAGTACCCGGTGGCCTGTGCGCACGCCCCGAAAAAACCCGCGGCAAGAACGACAAGCAAGCCAACGGATCACTGACATGGAAGCGCTACTCAACACAACAACGCCCCAGGCGCCCGACAAGAGCGCGCTGCGCACCTGGGGCCCGCTCGCGCTGATCCTGGTGCTGGCCGTGCTGCCGTTCCTGCCGCTGCCCGACTTCTGGATCATCCAGCTCAACTACATCGGCATCTACACCCTGCCGGTACTGGGCCTCGTGCTGCTCACCGGCGTGGGCGGCCTCACCTCGTTCGGGCAGGCCGCCTTCGTCGGCATCGGTGCGTACACCACGGCCTACCTGACGGTGAACACGGGGCTGTCGCCGTGGGTCACGCTCTTCATCGGCCTGGCGCTCACCGGCGTCAGCGCCTCGATCATCGGCGCCATCACGCTGCGCATGTCGGGGCACTACCTGCCGCTGGCCACCATCGCCTGGGCGCTGTCGCTGTACTACCTGATGGGCAACCTCGATGCGCTGGGCAAGTACGACGGCATCCTGGGCGTCAAGGGCCTGTCGCTGTTCGGCTTCGAGTTCGGCCAGCAGCGGTTCTTCTACGGCGTGGTCTGGGTCATCGCGATCGTCGCGGCATTCGCGGTGATACGCCTGCTCGACTCGCGCAGCGGCCGCGCCATTCGCTCCCTGGCCGGCGGCTCGCAGATGGCCGAGGCCATGGGCGTGAACACGCTGCGCTTCAAGATCGGCATCTTCGTGCTGGCGGCCATGCTGGCCTCCATCTCGGGCTGGCTGTTCGCGCACTTCCAGCGCACGGTCAACCCCTCGCCCTTCGGGCTGAAGATGGGCATCGAGTACCTGTTCATGGCGGTGCTCGGCGGCGCGGCCCACGTGTGGGGCGCCATTGCCGGCGCGGGCGTGGTCAAGCTGCTCGAAGACCAGCTGCAGGTGCTGCTGCCCAAGCTCATCGGCACGGCCGGCAGCTACGAGCTGATCGTGTTCGGCATCATGATCGTGCTGGTGCTCAAGTACCTGCCCGAGGGCCTCTGGGCCTTCGTCGACCGGCGCCTGCCGCGCCCGCGCCGCAGCGTCGACTGGCAGCACGCCAGGGACCTGCCCGCGCGTGCCAAGCCGGCCGCGGGCGATGTGGTGCTCGACGTGCAGGCCATCCGCAAGACCTTCGGCGGGCTGGTGGCGGTGAACGACATCAGCTTCCAGACGCGCGCCGGCCAGATCGTCGGCCTGATCGGGCCGAACGGCGCGGGCAAGTCGACCACCTTCAACCTGATCACGGGCGTGCTCGGCCTCTCGGGCGGCGCGGTGCGCTTCCGCGGCGAGGCCATCGGCGGGCTGGGCGCGCGGCAGATCGCGCAGCGCGGCGTGTCGCGCACCTTCCAGCACGTGAAGATGGTGGCGGACATGACGGTGCTGGAGAACGTGGCCCTGGGCGCGCACCTGCGCGGCCGCAAGGGCGCCGTCGCGGCCATGCTGCGCATCGACCGCCAGGAAGAGCGCGCGCTGTTCCGCGAGGCCGAGCGCCAGCTGCGGCGCGTGGGCATGGGCGACTACCTGCACGAACTGGCGGGCAACCTGGCCATGGGCCAGCAGCGCCTGCTGGAGATCGCACGCGCGCTGTGCGCCGACCCGGCCCTGCTGCTGCTCGACGAGCCCGCGGCCGGCCTGCGCCACAAGGAAAAGGAAGCGCTGGGCAAGGTGCTGCGGCAACTGCGCGACGAGGGCATGAGCATCCTGCTGGTCGAGCACGACATGGGGCTGGTGATGGACATCTGCGACCACATCGTGGTGATGGAGTTCGGCACCCACCTGATGGAGGGCACGCCCGCCGAGGTGCAGAACAGCGACAAGGTGCGCGCCGCGTACCTGGGAACGGAACATTGACATGACGACACCCCTGCTTCGCATACGCGACCTGCACGCCGGCTACGGGCGCGCCGAGGTGCTGCACGGCATCGACCTGCAGGCCGACCAGGGCCGCGTCGTCACCGTGATCGGGCCGAACGGCGCGGGCAAGTCGACGCTGCTCAACGCGCTGATGGGCGTGCTGCCCTCCAAGGGCGTCATCGAGTTCAAGGGCCAGCCCATCTCGGCGATGACGCTCGAGGAACGCGTGATGCTCGGCATTGCACTGGTGCCGGAGAAGCGCGAGCTGTTCGGCACCATGCCGGTCGAAGACAACCTCGTGCTCGGCGCGTTCCGCCAGGTGCGGCTGCGCAACAAGCAGTGGCGCGACCGCATCGACGAGGTCTACACGCTGTTCCCTCGCCTGAAGGAGCGGCGCGCGCAGCTGGCCGGCACGCTCTCCGGCGGCGAGCGGCAGATGCTGGCGGTGGGCCGCGCGCTGATGTCTCGCCCCACGCTGCTGATGCTCGACGAACCCAGCCTGGGGCTGGCGCCGCTGGTGGTGCAGGAGATCTTCCGCACGGTCGATGCGCTGCGCGCCACGGGCGTGACCATTCTGCTGGTGGAGCAGAACGCGCGTGCCGCGCTCGAAGTGGCGGACCACGGCTATGTGCTCGAAATGGGCAGCGTGAGCCTCGAGGGCGAGGCACGCAAGCTCGCGGTCGATTCGCGCGTGATCGACACCTACCTGGGCGCGGCACGCAAGGCCGCCTGACGAGAAAAGAAGATCGACCGAGACACCCGCCGCGCACGCGGCAAGGAGACGACATGACGAGACAGCGCCACTTCACATTCGGCCTGTGCGCGAGCGCGCTCGGCGTTGCCACGCTGCTCGCGGCTTGCGCGGGCAGCCCACCCGCCTCGCATGCGCCGCTGGCCGCCGCGCGGCCCGGTACGCTGCAGGCCTGCGCCGACCTGGCCACGCGCGCGGCGCTGCCGGGCACGGTCTACACATCCGTCACCGACGTGCCGGCCGGCATGGTCACGGTCGGCGGCGTCGCGATGGCGGCGCCCGCGCACTGCCTGGTGCAAGGCCGCCTGAACGAGCGCACCAGCCCGGTCGACAACCAGCGCTACGCCGTCGGCTTCGAGATGCGGCTGCCGGTGGCGTGGAACGGCCGCTTCTTCTACCAGGCCAACGGCGGGCTCGACGGCGTGGTGGTGCCCGCGCTCGGCGGAATCGGCGGCGGCGGCCCGCGCAGCAGCGCGCTGCAGATGGGCTTTGCCGTCATCAGCTCCGACGCCGGCCATGCGGGTTCGATGGGCCCGCGCTTCGGGCTCGACCCGCAGGCGCGGCTCGACTACGGCTACAACGCGGTCGCGCAGCTCACGCCGATGGCGAAGAACCTCATCGCCAAGGCCTACGGCCGCGGCCCCGACCGCGCCTACTTCGGCGGCTGCTCGAACGGCGGGCGGCATGCGATGGTGGCCGCGGTGCGCTCGTCGCAGCAGTACGACGGCATCCTCGCGGGCGACCCCGGTTTCAACCTGCCAAAGGCGGCCGTGGCGCAGCTCTATGGCGCGCAGCAATACGCCGCCGTGGCCAGCGCGAAGACGCCCGCCGGCCAGCCCGACCTGCAAAGCGCCTTTACCCCGGCGGAGCTGAAGCTGGTGGCCGACAAGGTGCTGGCGCGCTGCGACGCGCTCGACGGCCTGGCCGACGGCATCGTGTCGAACGTGCAGGCCTGCAAAACGCGCTTCGACATCCAGCGCGACGTTCCCACCTGCGCCGCCGGCACGCGCGACGGCATGTGCCTCAGCGCGCCGCAGAAGAATGCGCTGGCCAACGTGTTCAAGGGCGCGCGCAACAGCGCGGGCCAGCCGATCTACAGCAGCTTCCCGTTCGACGCGGGCGTGAGCGGCGGCAACTGGCGCGAATGGAAGTTCGCGAGCCCGGCGACGCGCGACGCGGGCGCCGTGGCCTTCATCTTCAGCACGCCGCCGCTGGCCGACCGGCCGCAGGGCCTGCCGTTCGCGCTGGGCTTCGACATGGACCGCGACGCGCCGCGCATCGCCGCGACGGACGGCGTGTTCCGCGAGTCGGCGCTGTCGTTCATGACGCCGCCGGACGCGGCCAACCTGGGCGCGCTGCGCGACAAGGGTGGCCGCATGATCGTCTACCACGGCACCAGCGACCCGGTGTTCTCGTCGGACGACACCGCCGCCTGGTATGAACGCGTGCAGGCCGCGAACGGCGGCGATGCATCCTCGTTCGCGCGCTACTTCCCCGTGCCGGGCATGAACCACTGCTCGGGCGGCCCCGCCACCGACCAGTTCGACATGCTCAGCGCGCTGGTCGACTGGGTCGAACAGGGCAAGGCGCCCGCGTCGATCACCGCCTCCGCGCGCGGTGCCGGCACGCCCGTGCCGAACGCCGAGGTGCCGGCCAGCTGGTCGCCCCAGCGCACGCGCCCGCTGTGCCCCTATCCGCAAGTCGCCACCTACACCGGCGGCGACACCGAGCGCGCAAGCAGCTTCGCCTGCAAGACGCCTTCTCCCTAGATTTCCGAACCCCCATGGATTACAAGCCCCGCCCCGAAGATGTCCGATTCCTGCTGAACGCGGCGCTCGATGCGCCCACGCGCCTGGCCGCGCTCGCGCCTTTCGCCGAGGTTGACGAAGCGCTGCAGTCGCAGGTGCTGGAGGAGGCAGGGCGCTTCGTCGGCGAGGTGATCGCGCCGCTGAACCGGACCGGCGACGAGACCGGCTGCCGTTTTGCCGGCGGCGAAGTGACCAGCCCGCCGGGCTTTCGCGAGGCCTACCAGGCCTTCGTCGACGGCGGCTGGCCTGCTCTTTCGGCCGCGACCGAAGACGGCGGACAGGGCCTGCCCGCCGCGCTCGAGGCCGTGCTCTACGAATGGCTGGCCGCCGCCAACCACGGCTTCACGATGGCGCCCGGCCTGCTGCACGGCGCCTACGCCTGCCTCAAGCACCACGGCAGCGACGAGCTGAAGCAGCGCTATCTCCCGAAGATCGCGACCGGCGAGTGGCTGGCCACCATGTGCCTCACCGAGGCGCATGCGGGCAGCGACCTGGGCCAGGTGCGCACGCGCGCCGTGCCACAGGCCGACGGCAGCCTGCGCGTGAGCGGCGGCAAGATCTTCATTTCCGGCGGCGAGCACGACCTGACGCCGAACATCGTGCACCTGGTGCTGTGCCGCCTGCCCGACGCGCCGGCCGGCCCCAAGGGCCTGTCGCTGGCGCTCGTGCCCAAGCTGCTGCCCGACGGCACGCGCAACGCGGTGCACTGCGAACGCATCGAGGAAAAGATGGGCCTGCACGGCAGCCCGACCTGCACGATGCGCTTCGACGACGCCACCGGCTGGCTGGTCGGCGAGCCGGGGCGCGGGCTGGCCGCGATGTTCGTGATGATGAATTCGGCGCGCCTGCATGTGGCGCTGCAGGGCATCGGCCTGCTCGACGCCGCCTGGCAGAAGGCCGACGCCTATGCCGCCGAGCGCCGCCAGATGCGCGCGCCCGGCCCCGTGCCCGCGAGCCGCGGCAACGAAAGCGCAGACCTGATCGCCGAGCACCCGGCCGTGCGCCGCATCCTCGACACGCAGCGCGCCTGGATCGACGGCGCGCGCACCCTCGCCTACCGCAGCGCGCTGATGCTCGACGTGGCCGCGCACGACGCCGACCCCAAGGCCCGCGAGCGCGCGCAGCGCTGGTGCTCCTTCGTCACGCCGGTGCTCAAGGCGGCGTGCACGCAGCAGGCCTTTCAGGGTGCGAGCGAGTGCCTGCAAGTGTTCGGCGGGCATGGCTACGTGCGCGAATGGGGCATCGAGCAGATCGTGCGCGACTCGCGCGTGACCATGATCTACGAGGGCACCAACGAGATCCAGGCCATCGACCTGCTGGTGCGCAAGGTGCTGCCCGACGGCGGCGCCGGCATGTCGGCGGTGCTGCTCGAGATGCGCGACACGCTCGACGCCTCGCGCGAGGCCGATGCCGACGTGCAGCGCCGGCTCGCGCAGCTGCGCTACCTGGGCACCACGGTCGCGATGGCCGCGCACGCCAACCCGGCGCTGCCCTGCGAAGTGGCGGACGACTACCTGCGCGTGGCGATGCTCACGATGCTGGCCTGGGCCTGGGCGCGCATCGAGGCGGCGGCGCCGCAAGACGGCGCCAGGGCACGGGTGGCGGCGGCCTTCCGGCGCTGGGTGCTGCCGGAGTTCGAGATGCGGCTGGGCATCGTCAAGCGGGCCTGCGAGACGGTCGCGCTGACCCACGCGGCGCAGCCGCAGGCTGTCGCGCGCTAGGCTGCCGGGCAACATTCACGCGGTACGCTCGGGCCATGCCTTCCTCTTCGAAATCCGCTCCCGCGAAAAGCGAGCCGAGCATCGCGCCGCCGGGCAAGGCGGACCGGCTGGACGCGCGCATGCTCGAAACCCTGGTCGGCTACAACGCCCGCCGCGCATGGCTGATCGTCAGCGACTTCTTCGCGGAACGCATGGCGCCCTATGGGCTCAAGCAGATCGATTTCTCGGTGCTGTCGCTGCTGGCGCACAACCCGGGCGCCACGTCGCGGCAGCTGTGCAGCACGCTGGACATCCTGCCGCCCAACCTGGTGAGCCTGGTTGCCACGCTCGACAGCCGCGGGCTCATCGAGCGCCGGCCCCATCCGCACGACGGCCGCGCGGTGGGCCTGTATCTCACGCCGGCCGGCGATGCGCTGATCCGCGAGGCCGAGCAGGCCGTGATGCAACTGGAGGCCGACGCCAGCGCCAGGCTCACCGCGCGCGAGCGCGAGACGCTGATCCGCCTGCTGCAGAAGATCTATCTCTGAGCGCCTGAGGGCGCCTAAAGCCCTCGCTCGACCATGTCGATGAGGCGCTGGCCCAGCGCGTGGGTCTCGTCGGGCGGCATGGCGCGCAGCGGCCCGTCGATGATGAGCAGCGCCAGCCCGTGCACCGACGACCACGCGAGGTATTCGGCATTCGGGCGCCGCGCCGGGTTGAGCACGCCCGCGTCCACCAGCCGGTCGATGGCCTTGCCCAGCAGCTGGAACGGGTCCAGCCCGCTCGCGCCGGCCTTGCCCGGGCCGAGCTGGCCGTCGCCTTCGGCGGAAACCACGAACGCGGTGCGGAACAGGCCAGGCTCGGCCTGCGCGAACCGCAGATAGGCGGTGCCGATGGCGCGCACCTGGGCGCGTGCGAAGTCGGCGGGCGGCTGGTCGCAGGGCAGCACGGCCAGTTCCTTTTCCATCGCACCCGCTGCCGCGGCCAGGGCCGCCTCCCGCACGGCCCACAGCAGTTCCTGGCGGCTGCCGAAGTGCCGGTAGGCGGCATTCGGCACCACGCCCGCGCGCCGCGTGGCTTCGCGCAGCACCACGGCGTCGGGGCCCCCGTCGCGTGCGAGCTCGATGCCCGCGTCCAGCAGCGCCCGGCGCAAGTCCCCGTGGCGGTAGGTGCTGCGGGCAGGCGGCAGGCTTTCAGGGACGTTGTTGAGCTTCATTGCACTTCCATGTGGACACCGTCCATTATCCCTGCTATTCTTTGTGGACGGTGTACACAAAGTAATCCGATTGTTTGCGGCCCGATACGCCGGGGCCCCACCGACCCACCTCATCCGCCAGAAGGAATCGCAATGAAAGTCCAGTCTTACCTCTCGTTCGAAGGCCGCTGCGACGAAGCGCTCGGCTTCTACAAGCAGGCGCTCGGCGCCGAAACGATCCAGCTCATGCGCTATGCCGACGCACCGGCACCCGAGCCCGCCGCTTCCGGCAACCCCGACGCCAGTTGCGGCGGTGCCGGGCCCGCGCCCGACAAGGTGATGCACGCGGTGGTCCGCATCGGCGAGACCGAGCTCATGGCCTCCGACGGCCGCTGCTCGGGCCAGCCGAAGTTCGAGGGCATCATGCTGGCCCTCACCGCCGGCACCGACGCCGAAGCCGTGAAGTGGTTCAACGCGCTGGCCGAGGGCGGCCAGGTGATGCAGCCGCTGATCCCGACCTTCTTCACCTCCAGCTTCGGCATGCTGACCGACCGCTTCGGCGTGGGCTGGCTGCTGGTCGTGACGCAACCGGCCTGACCGCGCATCTTTCTTTCGTCACGGGTCACCTGGTTCAAGCACGGCCCGAGCCCCCATGTCGCCAAGCTCATGGGACCCTGCCAACCTCGAGACAGCCACTCAAAAGCAACCAAGGAAACTCTCATGTCCCCCATCAACGCCTACCTCACGTTCGACGGCAATGCAGCCGAGGCCATGCGCTTCTACGAGAAGACGCTCGGCGGCAAGATGCAGATGATGATGACCATGGCCCAGGCGCCCGGCGCCGAGCAGTTCCCGCCCGGCGCGGCCGACCGCATCATGCATGCGGCCCTCGCCTATGGCGACGGCCTGCTCATGGCCTCCGACTCCATGCCCGGCATGCCATACGAAGGCATGAAGGGCTTCGGCGTGGCGCTCACGCTCGACACGGTGCCCGAAGCCCGGCGCGTGTTCGACGCCTTCGCCGATGGCGGCAAGGTCACGATGCCGTTCGGCCCGACCTTCTGGGTCGAGGGCTTCGGCATGGTGACCGACCGCTTCGGCACGCCCTGGCTCATCAACGGCGGCAAGCCCCTGGTGTGACGCGCATGACGGACGCACTCGACAGCCGAAAGCGCTGGCTCGCGCTGATGGTGCTGTGCCTCGGCGTGCTGATGATCGTGCTGGACACCACCATCGTGAACGTCGCGCTGCCCTCGATCCGCACCGACCTCGGCTTCACCGAGACATCGCTGGTCTGGGTGGTGAACGCCTACATGCTGACCTTCGGCGGCTTCCTGCTGCTGGGCGGGCGGCTCGGCGACCTGTACGGCCACCGCAAGCTCTTCCTCATCGGCCTGGTGCTGTTCACGCTCGCCTCGCTGGCCTGCGGCATCTCCAACTCGCAGGTGCTGCTGGTGGCGGCCCGGGCGGTGCAGGGGCTGGGCGGCGCGGTGGTGTCGGCCGTGTCGCTCTCGCTCATCATGAACCTCTTCACCGAGCCGGCCGAGCGCGCCAAGGCCATGGGCGTGTACGGCTTCGTATGCGCGGGCGGCGGCAGCATCGGCGTACTGCTGGGCGGCCTGCTCACAAGCACGCTGAGCTGGCACTGGATTTTCCTGGTGAACCTGCCGATCGGCGTGGCGGTGTATGCGCTGTGCGTGGCGCTGCTGCCCAGCGCGCGCGGCCATGCGCACGGCGAGAAGCTCGACGTGGCCGGCGCGGTGACGGTCACGCTGTCGCTCATGCTGGCGGTGTACGGCGTGGTCAACGGCAACGAAGCGGGCTGGGGTTCCACGCAGACCGTGGGTCTGCTCGGCGCGGCCGTGGTGCTGCTGGCGGTGTTCATCGCCATCGAGGCGCGCATGCAGCATCCGCTGATGCCGCTGGGCCTGTTCCGGCTGCGCAGCGTGTCGGTGGCCAACGTGGTGGGCGTGCTGTGGGCGGCGGCCATGTTCGCGTGGTTCTTCATCTCGGCGCTCTACATGCAACTGGTGCTGCAGTACACGCCGATGCAGATCGGCCTGGCCTTTCTGCCGGCCAACATCATCATGGCGGTGTTCTCGCTGGGCCTGTCGGCCAAAATCGTGATGCGCTTCGGCATCCGCAAGCCGCTGGCGGTGGGGCTGTGGCTCGCGGCCATCGGGCTGGCGCTGTTCGCGCGGGCGCCGGTCAACGGCAGCTTCGTGGTCGACGTGCTGCCCGGCATGATGCTGCTCGGCCTGGGCGCGGGCATGGCGTTCAACCCGGTGCTGCTGGCGGCCATGAGCGAGGTGAGCCCGTCCGATTCGGGCCTGGCCTCGGGCGTGGTCAACACCGCCTTCATGATGGGCGGCGCCCTGGGCCTGGCCGTGCTGGCCAGCGCCGCGGCGGCGCGCACCGCCTCGATGGAAGCCGCCGGCGCGCAGATGCCGCTGGCGCTCACCGGCGGCTACAACCTTGCGTTTCTCGTCGGCGCCGTGTTCGCGGCGGCGGCGGGCCTGATCGGGGCGTTGCTGCTTCGATCCACCATGCCGGGGCAGATGCAGGACAACAACAACAAAGAAGAAGCGGCACCCCGTGGATCGGCGGCATCGTGAGCCAGGAGGCCACATGCAGCCGCCGGTATTTTTTCTTCAACGGTTCCACTCTTTGTTCAGGAGAACTTCCATGGCTCGTTATGTAGACGGTTTCATCGTCGCCGTTCCCAGTGCCAACGTAGAGGCCTACCGCAAGCTGGCGCGCAAGGCCGGCAAGGTCTGGATGGAATACGGCGCGCTCGAATACGTCGAGTGCATCGCCGACGACGTGAAGCCCGGCAAGCTGACCTCGTTTCCACAGAGCGTGAAGCAGAAGGCCGACGAGACGGTGGCCTTCTCGTGGATCACCTACAAGTCGCGCAAGCACCGCGACACGGTGAACGCCAAGGTGATGGCCGACCCGCGCATCGCATCGATGGACCCGAAGACCATGCCCTTCGACGCCAGGCGCATGATCTTCGGCGGCTTCAAGTCGATCGTCGAGTTCTGACGGGCCGCCGCGCGCGCCTCAGGCGATGAATCCGTCGTAGACGAGCTTCAGGCCCGTGAGCAGCATGCCCAGGTACACGAAGCGATAGAACCAGGTCGCGTCGATGCGCCGCGCAATGCGGATGCCGACCCACACGCCGAACGGCGCGATCGGCATCAGCACCAGCGAAGTGGCCAGCGTGCGCAAGTCGATGAGGCCCAGCCAGGCGTAGGGAATCCACTTGCTGAGGTTCACCACGAAGAAGAAATACGCCATGGTGGCCGTGAAGATCACGGGCTTGAGCCGCAGCGGAATCACGTAGGCGTTGATGGGCGGGCCGCCCGCATGCGCGATGAAGCTGGTGAAGCCCGACACCGTGGTCAGCACCGCGCCCACGCGGCGCGAGGGCAGCGGGTCGTCGGGCTTGGGCGGGAACAGCAGGCGCTGCGCCAGGAACAGCAGCGTGAACACGCCGACGATGCCCGCCACCGTGTGCGCCGGCAGCATGCGAAACAGCAGCGTGCCGATCACCGTGCCCAGCAGGCCGAACGGAATCAGGAACTTGAGCAGCGAGCGGTCGAAGTCGCGCCGGAACGCAGCCAGGCCCAGCACGTCCATCAGCAGCAACAGCGGCATCAGGATGGCGGCTGCCTGCGGCACGGTGACGGCCAGCGCCATCATCGGCACCGCGAGCGACCCGAAGCCGGCGCCGAAACCGCTCTTGCTGATGCCGAGCAGCAGCACGGCGGGAATGGCGACCGCATAGAAATGCGGGTCGGTGATCAGGGGGAAAACCATGGGCGGAAGGCAAAAGAAAACCCGCCATGCGGGCGGGCCTTCCGAGGGTAGCAGGATGGCGCGAATCGCGCCCGGCGCCGCCGGCCTTGCCTTCTACTGCCGGGCCGGCTGCTTCAGTGGATTGAGCACGAAGTCGAAGTCCAGGCGCCAGCGGCCGTTGTCCTGCTTCTTCCACGGCGCGACCAGCGACTGGCGCACCGCGAACACGGCGTCGGAGTCCAGCCATTCGTCGCCGTCGCGGAACACGTGGGTGATGAGCCGCTCGTAGCCCGGCGCCTCGATCTTGAAATGCAGGTGCGCGGGCCGCCACGGGTGGCGCTTCGTCGCGCGCAGCAGGTCGCCCACCGGCCCGTCGACCGGGATCGGGTACGCCACCGCCACCACGCTGCGGAAATGCAGCGAGCCGTCTGGCCCGGTGCGCAGGGTGCCACGGTTCTCCGCATGGTCGAGCCCGGCGTGCTGCACGTCGTAGTGGCCGCCGGCGTCGGCCTGCCACACGTCGACGACCGCGCCGGACACCGGCTCGCCGCCGAGCCCGCGCACGGTGGCATACACGTCGCAGGGCTCGCCCTCGGCGCCGTTGGCCACGTCGTCGCCATGCTCGTACTCGGGGGCGCCGTCGAAGTAGAAGGGGCCGAACACCGTGGCCTCGGTGCAGCCCGCGGGCTTGTCGTTGTTCATCGCGATGGTGAGCATCGACAGGCCCAGCACGTCCGACAGCAGGATGAATTCCTGCCGCTTGTCGTCGCACTTCTGGCCGGTGGCGGTGAGGTACTGGATGCCCTGGAACCACTCGTCCTCGGTGAGCTTCACCTCGCGCGCAAAGGCGTGCAGGTGCTGCACCAGGCTGGTCAGGATCTCGCGCAGGCGAGGGTCGGGCGTGTCGGCGAAGCGCGCAAGCACGGCCTGCGTGATGTTGTCCTGGTTGAGGTTGCGCATCGTGGTGTCTCCATGTCGTCTCGTAGGTACGGCGCACTTTAGGCTGCGCGCCGCCGCGCCGAAAGCCGCCGGGCGCAAATGATTTTTCCGCCCAGCGGAACGGTCGCAACGCCGCTGCGCCAAAATCGTCCGAACACACAGAAGACAAGCCCCGGAGACACCGCCCCATGGACCGCTGGACCGAAATCGCCCTGCTCGTGCAGATCGCCGATGCCGGCAGCCTGAGCCGGGCGGCCGAGGCGCTGGGCCTTTCCAACGCCGCCGCGAGCCGGCACCTGAGTGCGCTGGAGGACCGCCTGGGCGCGCGGCTGGTGGAGCGCAACACCCGTCGGCTCTACTTGACCGACACGGGCCGCGAGTTCTGCGGCCGCGCCCGCGCCATCCTGAGCGACCTGGCGGATGCGGAATCGACGGTCAACGCCACCGCCTTCAACCCGACCGGCACGCTGCGGGTGACGGCGTCGCTCTCGTTCTCCATCCACCACATCGCGCCGCTGCTGCGCGAATACACCCAGCGCTATCCGGGCGTGACGGTGCACGTGGAAGCGGCCAACCGGTACTTCGACCTGATCGACAACAACATCGACGTGGCGATCCGCACGCGTGAGTTCGAGCCCGACTCGAACGTCACGATCCGCCGGCTGGGCGAGACGCGGCGCATCCTGGTGGCGTCGCCGCGCTACTTTGCGCAGCACGGCTTTCCGAAGACGCTGGAAGAACTCGCGCGGCACAAGCTGCTGATCTACACCCACGCCAACAACCCGAACGAGCTGCGCTTCAGCCGCCGGGGCGAGACGCGAACGGTGTCGGTCACCGGGCTGCTCGAGTCGAACGACGGCCAGGTGCTGCGCGCCGCCGCGCTCGACGGCATGGGCATCCTGGTGCAGCCGACCTACATCGTCTACGACGACGTCGTGGCCGGCCGGCTGGTGCCCACGCTGGACGACTGGGACCTGCCGCACCTGACAATCAACCTGGCGTACCCGAGCCGCAAGCACCTGTCGGCCAAGGTGCGCAGCTTCATCGACTTCATGGCGGCGCACTTCGCGAAGATGGACTACGAACGCAAGTGGACCAGCCATTTCGGCGCGCGCTGAGGCGGCTTTGCGGCAAAACATGTGCGTTTACGCACATCCCGCTTTCCGGCGGCTGCGCACACTGGCGGCGCAACCGTCGCATTTCGCTGCGGCCTTCAATTTCCAAGGATCCGCCATGAACACCCAGGCCGCAGCCGCCAACACCCCGCGTGCGCCGATCGCATCGCCGCTTTCCGCCGTCTCCCCCACCACGCTGGACGACTCCGGCAAGCTGCTGATCCGCGTGACGGTCGGCTTCCTGGTGCTGCTGCACGGCATCTTCAAGCTGTCGGCGGGCGTCGGCTTCATCGCGGGCATGCTGGCCAAGGCCGGGCTGCCGGGCGGCATCGCCTACCTGGTGTACGTCGGCGAAATCGTCGCGCCGCTGCTGATGATCGCGGGCCTCTTCACCCGCGCCGCCGCCGGCGTGGTGGTGATCAACATGCTGGTGGCTTTCGGCCTCGTGCACATGGCCGACCTGTTCGCGCTGACCAAGCAGGGCGGCTGGGCGCTGGAACTGCAGGGCCTGTACCTGTTCGGCGCGCTGACGGTGGTGCTGCTGGGCGCCGGCCGCTTCAGCATCGGCGGCCGCAACGGCCGCTTCAACTGACGGCCGGCCGGTTCAGCCGGCGTCGCCCCGCACCTGCGAGACCATCGCCTCGAGGCGGGCGATGTCGGCCACCAGCAGGGCCTTGTCGTCCTTGCGCAGCACGCCGCTGCGCACCAGCACGTTGAGTTCGCGGGTGACCTGCTCGCGGTTGGTGCTGATCTGGCTGGCCAGCGCCGCATGCTTGGGCGCGGGGTCCAGCCGGGCCTGGTTGGCGTCCCCGCCATGCGCGCCGGCGGCACGGGCCAGGCGCAGCAGCTCGGCATGCAGCCGGTTCTGCACGCCCAGGGTGCTCAGGTCGATGACCCGTTCGGACAGCTGCCGCACCAGCGAGGCCAGCCGCAGCATCACCCGCTCGGCCACCAGCGGCTCGTCGCGCAGCAGGGCCATGAAGGCGGCACGGTCCAGGCTGGCGACCACGCTGGGCGCAAGGGTGACGACGTCGGCCGAGCGCGGGCCGCCGTCGATGGCGGCGATGTCGCCGAAATGCTCCCCGGCCTCCGAGTCGCGGAAGGTCACCTGCCGGCCGTTGGCCGAATAGGTCGTCACCCGCACCCGGCCCGAGACCAGCAGGAACACCTCGCCCTGCTGCTCGGCGCGCAGCAGCAGGGGCTTGCCGGCTTCCACGCTGTGCCACAGGCATTGCCGGGCCAGCAGGTCCAGCCGCTGGTCGGAGAGGCCTTCGAGCAGCGCGATCTGGCGCAGTGCGAGGCTGGAACGGGGGACAGAGTCTGGTTTGTCCATGCCGGGGTCTGTGGTCAAGGGGGATGAGCGCGCGGATTATGCTCGGGAGCCGCTTCGAACCCGTTCATGGACAGACGTTCCCCCCAACCGCACTTTTCCCCGAGAACGCCGACACGGCGCAATCTCCGCTGGGCGAGCGGGCTGGTGCTGATGGCCTACATCACGGTTCACCTGCTGAACCATTCGCTCGGCATCTATTCGTTTGCCGCCGCCGAGACCGTGCTGCGCGGCGTGCAGAAGTTCTGGCACACCCTGCCCGGCACCGCGCTGCTGTACGGCGCCGCGGGCACCCACCTCATGCTGGCCGTGGTCGCGCTGTGGGAGCGCCGCACCCTGCGCATGCCGCCGCTGGAGGGCCTGCGGGTACTGCTGGGCTTTGCGCTGCCGCTGCTGCTGGCCACCCACCTCACGGCCATGCGCGGCGCCTACCTGGCCTACGGCATCGAGGGCTCGTACGTGCGGGTGGTCTGGGGCCTGTGGGACTGGCAGGGCGCGGCCGCGCAACTGGCGATGATGCTGGCGGCCTGGACCCACGGCTGCCTCGGCCTGCACTTCGCGCTGCGGGCGCAGCCGGCGTACCGGCGCTTTTCCTACCTGCTGCTGGCCGTGGCCGTGACGCTGCCGCTGACGGCGGCGATGGGCTTCGTGTCGATGGGCCGGGAGTTCCAGTGGACCGGCGTGCCGCCCGTCGTGCTGCCGACGCCCGAGCAGGGCAAGGCGCTCGGCAAGGCCGAAGACAGCATCAAGTGGTTCTACGGACTGGCGCTGGCCCTGCTGCTTCTGGCGCGCTGGGGGCGCAACGCTTTCGCGCGCTGGTCGCGACAGCCGTCGATCACGCTGCGCTATCCCGACCGCACGGTGCAGGTGCCGCGCGGCTGGAGCGTGCTGGAGGCGAGCCGCTCGCACGGCATCGACCACCTGTCGATCTGCGGCGGCCGGGCGCGCTGCTCGACCTGCCGGGTGCGCGTGGCCGGCCCGGCGGAGCACATCGGCGAGGCGGGCCGCGACGAGCAACGCACGCTGGAGCGCGTGCGCGCGCCCGCCGACGTGCGGCTGGCCTGCCAGCTGCGCCCGCGCGGCGACATCGAGGTAACGCCGCTGTTCGCGCCGCTGCCCAACGAAGGCCGGCCCGCGCCGGTCGGCAGCTTCGGGCGCGAGCGCGACGTGGCGATCCTGTTCGTCGACCTGCGGCGCTGGTCGGGCCTGTCGGAGCGGCAGTGGCCTTTCGACCTGGCCTATGTGCTCGACCGCTACTTCGCCACCGTCGGCGCGGCCGTGCGCGAGAGCGGCGGCGTGCCCAACCAGTTCATCGGCGACAGCGTGATGGCCATCTTCGGGCTCGACTGCGACCTGCCGACCGCCTGCAGGCAAGCGCTGCGCGCGACCGAGCTGATCGGCGAGCGCATGGACGCATGGAGCAAGGGCTTCGAGGCGCAGTTCGGCCAGCGGCTGGAGTTCGGCATGGGCCTGCATGCGGGCCGCGCCGCGGTCGGCGAAGTAGGCTACCTGGAAACCACCACCTTCACCGCCATCGGCGAAGTGGTGAACACGGCGAGCCGGCTGCAGGACCACTCGAAGACGGCGGCGTCGCGCCTCGTCGTCTCGCTGTTCGCGGCCGAGCAGGCGGGCGTGGCGCACACCCTGGGCACGCCTGAAACGCTCGCGGTGCGCGGGCGCTCCGAACCTCTTGCGGTGCTCTACGCATCCACCGGTGCCGTCTGCGCGTAGCAGTTGCCGAATGCGGTGCGCAAACGCACATCGCAAACCGCACGGCGGTTTCACACTTCAGCTTGTGGCAACGACGAATGTCCGCCGCCCACACAGTGAACCGAAGGGACTATCACCATGAACACCAAGCAACGCATCGCCGCTTCCGCTTTTGCCGCCGCCTTCGCCCTGCTGGGCGCCGCCGGCGCGGCACATGCAGAAACCTATGAGGGCGTGCATGCCATCACCTCGTCCGCCAGCCGCGCCGACGTGAAGGCCGAAGCCGTGGCCGCCACGCGCGAAGGCAACGCCTATTCGGACACCGCCGCCGAAGGCGCCGTGGCTTTCAATTCCACGCTCGACCGCGGCACGGTCCGCGACCAGGCCGTGGCCGCCGCGCACAACCCGCTGCAAAGCCTGGACCGCCGCGCCTTCTACCGCGACGAAGTGCCGCAGGCCTACAAGAAGCCCAGCGTGTCCTTCACCCGCCAGGCCGGCCTGTAAAACCGCACGCGGCCCTGCCCCGCCGGTTCAGGGCCGCACGCCTTGCCAGGCGTTCTGCAGCAGGGCGCGGATCGCATCGCGCTCCAGCGGGCGCGGATTGGGATACTGGTTCTTGAGCGCGTGCTCGCAGGCCAGGTCGAGATCGGACTCCTTCATGCCGATGTCGCGCAACGCGACAGGCGCGCCGTTGTCGCGTGCCAGGTCGTACACGGCCTGCGCGGCGCTGCTGCTTCCCCCGAGTGCCTTCAATATGCGCGCCATGGCCTGCGGCGCCGCTTCCGCGTTGTAGGCCAGCGCATGCGGCAGCACGATGGTGTGGGTCTCCGCGTGCGGCAGGTTGAAGCTGCCGCCCAGCGTGTGGCACAGCTTGTGGTGCAGTGCCATGCCGACATTGCCCAGCACCGCGCCGCAGAGCCAGGCGCCATAGAGCGCATCGCTGCGCGCGCCCGGGCCTTGCGGCGTGGCGCGGATGGCGGGCAGCGCCCGGCCCAGCGCGGCAATGCCCTCCTGCGCCATCAAGTCCATGACCGGATTCGAATCGACCGCATAGAGCCCCTCGGCCGCATGCGCGATGGCATTGATGCCGCTCGTCACGCTGATGCCCACGGGCAGGCTCAAGGAAAGCTCCGGGTCGTAGATCACCGTGCGCGGCAGCACCCGGATGTCCTTGCCCGTCTTCTTCATGCCGGCTTCGGTGATGCCGTAGATCGGCGTCATTTCGGAACCCGCATAGGTCGTCGGTATGGCGAGGATCGGCAGCCCGGAGTCGAGCGCGATCGCCTTGCCCAGACCGGTGGTGGAGCCCCCGCCGATGGCCACCGCGCAATCGGCGCCCAGGCGCTGCGCCACCTCCCTGGCCTCGCGTGCGGTCTCGATGGGCACATGCATCACCGCCCGGTCGAACACACCGGCCGCATGGCCGCCCAGCATGGCCGCCACGCGCTCGGCCTGCGGGCGCTGCTCGGGCGTGGAGAGCACCAGCGCGCGCCTTGCGCCCAGCGCATCGATCTCGCGCGCCAGATGCTGCAGCGACCCCGCGCCGAACACCACCCGCTGGGGCACGCTGTTGTAGACGAATGAGGAGGTGGTCATGGCTTTCCTGTCTTTGTCCCGAGTTTCCCGCCGGCCCGCGCCGCGTTCAACCACGGCAGCGGAAAGGAGTTTTCCGCTCAGGCCGGAGCGACCTGCACCCTGCAGGCATCGCCGCCCTCGGCGATGGCGAAGCGCACGGGCAGGAAGCGCTCGATCACCGCGCAATTGGTGCGCGTGTGCTCCGTCACCTCGCTGCAGGTGAAGGCGCAGGCCTTCCTGCCCTGCCACGCGGCAAGCGCCTGCAGCAGCGCCAGTTGGTCCGCAAGGTGCGGTCCGACCGCCGCCTCGCTCTTCTGGAACGCGCGCAGCTCCCTGGCCAGGCCATGCGCCACCTGCTCTGCACTCATCGATTTTTCGCCGAAGGCGGTGAACACCTCGGTGACGTGTTCGTAGGCCAGCGTGGCCATCAGCGCATTGCCCGGCCCTTCGTTCTGGCGCACCGCGCCCAGGCGCAGCTGCTCGCCGGACCAGCCCATCGCGCCGCCCAGCGTGTCGAGTTCGCGCGTCGGCACATGGCGCGGCAGGCCCGGTGCCAGGCACTCTGCGTGACCGGCCCGGTGCGCGCCGCGCGCGATCAGGTCGAAGGGCTGCAGCGGGCCGGCCGCCGGCACGACGACCGCCTCCACCTCGCCGCCACCGGCCGGGTAGAAGCCGCAGCGGCGCAGCGTCAGTTGCAGGTCCGCCCCCAGGCGGCGCACCAGCGGCGCGAAAGCGCGCTCCAGGAAATGGAACGGCGGCGCCATCGGGTTGTGCGTGCCGCCGCTCAGGTGCACGCGGCTCTGTGCGCCAGCCAGCAGCAGCGGCGGCAGCACGGTCTGCAGCACCAGCATGCAGCTGCCCGCACCCGAGATCGCGAAGCGGTACTCGCCCGCGCGCACCGAGCCGGGCATGAAGCGCAGCAACTGCGATCCGAGCTCGGCGCCTTCGACCTGTGCGCCACTGATCGCCGCAGCCGCGTTCACGCACGCCAGATGCTGGCGCATCAGGCCCGGTTTGGCACGGCCCGCGCGGATCTTCTCGATGGCCAGCGGCTGGCCGGTGGCCACCGACAGCGCGAGGCCGGTGCGCAGGATCTGGCCGCCGCCCTCGCCTTGGGAGCCGTCGAGTTCGATTGGCTTTTCTTGTATGTTGGTCATCATTCCCTGGTTGTTTTTGTATCGCCTGCTACATGAATTCGGCACGTATCCGGTCCAGATCAAACGGCGTGATGCCTTGATGCACCCCGAACACGGTGTCGGCCTCCCCGGCCGCTTCGACCTGCTGCCCTCTTGCTTGCACATGCAGCGCGAAGAGTGTGTACAGGTCGGGTCTAGTCAGCCCCACCAGCGAACGCAGCATCAGCGAAACGCCTGACAGGTTGTTCTCGACGTTGTTCCACGACGGGTGCCTGCGCAGAGCGATGTCTGCCCAGATCAGATCACGCGCTTCGAGATCGAAGATGGTTGGAAGGCAGATCGTCGTATCGCTCGCGATATCGACCTTGTCGATCACCGTGGATGGTTCGAATACTTCGCCCGATCCCGCAGACTCGCGTGCCATCCAGCCGGCAAAACATTCCGGCAGATCACAGAAAGCCTGCGTGGTGTAGCTGTTGATCGAACTCACCACATATCGCACGCCTTTCTCGCGCAGTTTTTCGATGTCGAGATCGATGAACTCCGCGGCGCCCTTCGGAGCATCCACGATGTCACCGCTGTGCACGCCGCCGTAGTCCTTGAGGTTGTAATAGGCCAGTACGTTGACGTAGTTGAAGTTGGCGTCGTAGAGCGCCGCCGACAGGTCGATGTCGGTCCGCGAACGTCCGTTCTTCCACCAGAGAAAGAGACGCACGATGGCAGCGTCCGGCATCGGCAGCCGGCTGCCGCGCACCAGGGTGCGCAGTGCCTTCGAGGCCGAGCGTTGCGAGAACGGCACGAGGTAGTTGCGCAGCATGGGATCGACATGGCAGCGCCCCAGCGACGGCAATGCCGCAAAACGCGAGAGCAGTGCTTTTTCGCAGATTGCGGCTGCTTGTTCGGCCACACCCTGCGCCAACGCTAGCCGCCGATCTGCCGCGACGAAAACGTTCGCCGTCTCGCCCTTGGGGAAAAAGCTGCGCAGCGAACCCTGTCCATCGAGCTTCCGTTGACGAAAATGCGTCATCGCCTGCAGCAGAACGGTCGTCGAGGCCTTGTCGGCCACGGCTCCGAAAGCCTTCAATACGTCCTGCGGCTGTGATGCGACACGCAGCACGTGGTCGAGCCGCCGCGCGAAATCGCCGGGCCGCGTCGGCAGCAGTGCCAGCACCTCATGGATCGATCGTCCGCCGAGTTGCCGCTCCACATGGTGATTGAATCCTTTCGGTCGCTCCCCCCGACGCACGGCATCGAATGACGCGCAAGCCGTCGGGAATCGCTTCATGTACTCGCCAGGATGCAACACCTCGCCCAGCCGCTTAAACACTTCGGGGCGACGGGCCATGTCTTCGGCAACGCTGCCGCAACGGTCGAGCATCGCCATCAGCCAGCGACGCAACGGCCGCTTCATAGGCGCGAACTTCGACGGCGCCGCGAGCGACACGTCGCCATTGCTCCAGGCTACAGCCAGCCGCAGCACGTCGGTTGCCGTCTTCATGTGTGCCTCCATGAACGCATGCGCGCCCGGCTCATGCTCTCTCAGCAGCGCGCCGCCAACCACGGCGAGGTTCTCCCTCGACACGATCTGCTCGGGCATCCACATGTGCACCCTGCTGCCGTACTGACGCACGAACCAGTCAACATCGTCCTTGTCTTGCTGCGAGAGCGAACTGCGCGCGCCGACCAGTTGGGTGAAGATGGCTTCGAAGTCTTCCTGCGTGCCTACGTCGATGGCGCGCAAGTTCGCTCGGCGCACAGCTTCGGGCAAGCCGATCTGCCTTTCGACATTCTCGTCCGACCGCCAGTTGCCGAAGCTTGCGTAGTGCCTTACCGCATTGAGGAACAGGTCCGCCGCACTGGCCTGCACGACCTCGGCGGGGAAGTTCGGGTAAAGCGGGCGCCACGCATGGTGTGCGCCCTTGAGTTCGCGCAGGCTCTTGAGCAATGTCTTGTAAAAAGCCTCGAAAGGCTTCGCCTCCCAGGTGCTCAGGCATGCATCGAGCGCCGGCGACAGCGTGAAGCCCAACGGCTCCAGCTCTTTGTACAGCGTGGCCAGGTAAGCCGGCGGCAGCACGGCATCACCCGATTGGGCCAGCACGCGGGAACGACGGCGCAGGTAGAGCGCACCGTTCATCGTGCATACCTCGAGAGCGACTGCGTGACTACGCAGTGCTTGAAGAAAAAGTGAGCGGAAAGCGCAGACCCTAGATTTGGAAGATGAGAGAAGGAAGGATCCACATAGCCGCTCACGAACATCATACGACCTCCATTGTTGGGGGAGTACCAGCTGCTTCACTCTTATCGAAGCGCAGCACCGTCTCGCAAAGAAACGCATCGAGCCCCGAACCATCGGCCGACGGCAGCGGCGTCACCGGCTCGGCCACATTGGCCGACAGCTCGGCTTCGATGAACGCGTGGATACCCGGCCAGCGCGGGCTGGTCGCGGCTTCGCCGGCGCGCATCTTGACCTCGAGCAGCGCGTTGATCTCGGCGATCAGTGCCGCGTCGCGCACCGGGTCGAGCGTGTGCTGCGCCAGGTCGGCGAAGCGCATGGGCGGCACGCCGGCGCGCGAGCGGATCCAGCGCGCGGCCAGCAGAGGTCGCAGCACGTAGAGGTACTTCTTGTAGCGCACCTCGTCGGCCTGCAGATGCTCGCGGAAATTCTTCTTCGCCATCGAGCTGTAGTGATGCCAGCCGCGCGCGTTGGAGAACACGGCCTCCGACAGCGCACGAAAGCGCGGCATCGCCACCGCGTCGTCGCGGTAGACGATGGGCGAGCGCAGCCACTCGAGCAGCGTCGGGTTCGACTCGCGCATCAGGCCCAGCGCCTTGCGCAGGTCCCAGCCGTTGATGTCGAGGTCGCCGCTGATCGGCACCTCGATCACGTCGCGACGCGGGGCCGCCGTGAGGTACCACGGCAGGCGGTTGACGTAGATGAAGCGCACGTCGTAGTCGCTGTCGGGCGAGGCGAAGCCCCAGCCGCGGCTGCCGGATTCGCAGGCGAACAGCACGGTCACGTCATGCGTTGCTTCGATGTCGCTCAGGGCCTCCATGATCTGCGTGCGCACGGCGGGCTCGATTGGGTGGGCGGAGCGCAGGAATTCTTCGGTACTCATGTCTTTTTTCTTGTCTTCTTTTCTCGTCAAGCCCGGGTGACGGTCACATTGCCAGCACTGTCGAGCTCGTAGACATCCAGGTCGCTGGCCAGGAACGCATGGCCGCGGTAGTGCGCCTGCGTCTCTGCCATCAATGCAGCCATGCCCTCTTCGTTCTGGTGGCGCGCGCTGAAGTGCGTGAGGATCAGGTTGGGCACTTCGACCGCCTGCGCGAACTCGGCCAGCAGGCGCGCGGAGCTGTGCATCGGCCCGGGGCCGACCTTGTCGAGTGCCTCCTGCGTGAAGGTGGCCTCGTGCACCAGCAGTTGCGCGCCCCTGCAGGCGTCGTGCAGCAACGCGGGTTTGGCGTTGTCACCGCCCACAACGGCGGCAACCGTTTCGACCTGGGTCTCGGTGTAGTCGGCGCTGCGCAGCATGCCGCCGTTGAAAGGCATGTCCTCGCCCTGCTGCAGCGCACGCCATGCGGGGCCGGGTGGCAGGCCGATGGCGCGCAATGCGTCCGCTTTCAGCCGCACGCTCCGCGTCTCGACTTGCATGCGGTAAGCGTGGCTGGGCACACGATGCAGCAGCGCATGGCTTTCGATGCGCAGGCCCGGCACCTCGTACACCAGTGAAGGACCGCCGATATCCACATGCTCGACTTCGTAGGGCAGATGCAGATCGGTCAACGCGCGCGTCGCCTCGAACCACTCCCACACCGGCAGCGGCGCAATCAGCTTCAGCGGCTTCGTCCGCTTGTTCATGCCTGCACTCGCGAGCAGGCCGGGCAGGCCGTAGCAGTGGTCGCCGTGCACATGCGTGATGCAGACGGCGGCCAGGTCGTTCAGGGATAGCGGCGTCTGCAGCACGCGATGCTGCGTGCCCTCGCCGCAGTCGACCAGGAACCAGTCCGGGCCAAGCACCGTCTGCACGGCGAGGCCGGAGACGTTGCGGTGGCGCGTGGGGGTACCGGAGGAGGTACCCAGGAAAGTCAGTTTCATCATCTCGTTGATCACTCCCTGCGCATCAATGCGCTTCTTGCAGCGTCCGCGGCGACGCGTTCCCAACCGAAGTATCGGCGACCTCCCTCCGGACGAGACGCCATGAACGCGTGGAGCCGTGCAAGGTTCTCTTCACCGCCCCAGCGCCCCATTGCCTGGATCGCCACGACACGCAGGCCCCACCATTTGCTTTGCAATGCCGCCTCGATTTCGGCCCTGGCTTGAACGCTCGGCTTTGCCGCACCCAACGCACGCAGGCGACATGTCTTCTCGAGCAGAAGGTCGGCCCCAGGCGAAACGGCTCGCAAACGTTCGCGCCGTGCGCGCCTGCATGCGAGGCATCGCACGGCACGGCTGTCGATGTGACCGTGAATCGTCTCGTACCACCATTTCTGCTGCTTGGCCGTCCATACCTCGTCGGCACCGCAATCGCGGCAGATGAATGGACGCGCGACATAGAAGTCAGGCAGCACGCCGTAGGTGTTGTTGTGTTGCTGCAGAACAGCTCGATCCGCCGGCTCGCAACCGAGTGCATCGGCGAAGTCGGCTTTCGGCAGCCGGACATCCGGCAGGCGCGAGCGTGCTGCCAGCGCGGCAGCACGCTCGCGGCGGTGCGCCTTGATCTCGGCGCGGCGTTGCTTGTTGCTCTTCATTTTTCAGCCCTTCGCAATACAGCGCTGCGAAGGCGAGCCTATCGACAGCTCTCCCTCTACAGCGCCATCGTGAGGCCGTACTTGGACCTCACCCTCTCACCCCTTCACGCAAACAACCTGCTTGAGCGTGTAGACCACCTCCACCAGGTCCTGCTGCGCCTCCATCACCGCGTCGATGTCCTTGTAGGCCATCGGGATCTCGTCGATCACGTCGGCGTCTTTTCGGCATTCCACGCCTTCGGTCGCGGCGATTTGGTCGGCCACGGTGTAGAGCTTCTTCGCCTTGGTACGGCTCATCTTTCGACCGGCGCCGTGGCTGCAGCTCATGAAGCTCTCGGGGTTGCCTTTTCCGCGCACGATGAAGCTCCTGGCGCCCATGCTGCCGGGGATGATCCCCAGCTCGCCGGCCTTCGCGCTAACCGCGCCCTTGCGGGTGACGAGCACGTCTTCACCGAAGTGCGTTTCGCGGCTCACGTAGTTGTGGTGGCAGTTCACCGCTTCCACATGCGCCTCGAAAGGCTTGGCGATGACCTTGCGAACGGCCGCTACCACGCGCTGCATCATCACTTCGCGGTTCGCGCGCGCGAACTTCTGGGCCCAGCCCACGGCGCGCACGTAGTCGCCGAAGTACTGGGCGCCTTCCTCGAAGTACGCCAGGTCCTGATCGGGCAGGTTGCGCTGGTGCAGTTCTGCGTCTTTCTTGGCCAGTTCGATGAAGTGCGTGCCGATGGCGTTACCCACGCCGCGCGAACCCGAATGCAGCATGAACCACACCGAGCCCGCCTCGTCCAGGCACACCTCGATGAAGTGGTTGCCCGTACCCAGCGTCCCCAGGTGCTTGTGGTTGTTGGTATTCTTCAGGCGCGGGTAGTCTTCGCAGATCGCGTCGAACTCGTCCTTCAGCGCACCCCATGCCACGTCGGTTTCGTTCGGCGGCGTCTCCCACGAGCCCTTGTCGCGGCCCATGCGCTTGGGGTTCGATCCGTGCGGCACGGCCTTCTCGATCGCCGAGCGCAGCGGTCCCAGGTTGTCGGGCAGGTCGTTGGCATGCAGCGTGGTCTTGCACGCCATCATTCCGCAGCCGATGTCCACGCCCACCGCGGCCGGGATGATGGCCTTGAAGGTCGGGATCACCGAACCCACGGTGGCGCCGATGCCGTAGTGCACGTCGGGCATGGCCGCGATGTGCTTGAACACGATGGGCAGGCGCGCTGCGTTCTCCAGCTGCTTCTGCGCCTCGGGCTCCACGGGCACGCCGCGGGTCCACATCTTCACGGGCACGCCGTTCTCGACTTCGTGCAGGTCGTAGTTCATTTCTTCTTCTTTCATCATCGTTTCACTCCTCTGTTCAAGTCATTTTCTTCCCGCCCGGCACCCCTTCGGCGCCAGTCGAAACTTCCCGAACTCGCAGCTCAGGAAGCGTTCGGCCGAAGCGTCACCAGCCCGTTGAGCACCTGGTCCAGACCGCCGATCACGGAGATCTTGTCGATCCGCTCGGCCACCCGTTCCAGCGTTTCGAGTTCCTTCATCCGCAATGCGACGGGGTTGCCCTCCATCACCTTCGCGGTGTTCAGCAGCGAGCGCGTGGCCGCGGTTTCCTCGCGGCGGCGGATCACGTTGGCCTGTGCCGACTTCTCGGCCTCCACCACCTGGGCGAGGATGGTCTTCATCTCGCCGGGCAGGATGATGTCCTTCACGCCCACGCTTTCCAGCGCAATGCCGGAGCCTTCCAGCCGCTCGCGCACCTGCGCCAGCACCGTCTGGTCGATGGCCGCCTTGTTCTCCAGCAGCGCATCGAGCGTCTGCTCGCCCACCGCGGCGCGCAGCCCGAACTGCAGCTCGCGGTACACATGGTCGGCCGGCTTCGGCATCTGCGCCATCGCCCGCCGCACATCGGTGAAGCGCCACACCGCCGACATGTTCAGCCGCAGGCCCACCTTGTCGCGGGTCAGGATTTCCTGGCCGCTCACTTCGGCGATCTGCGAGCGCATGTCCACGCAGGTCACTGCCACCTGCCGGTTGAAGCGCCAGAAACCGTGGTTGCCCGGTGCCAGAAGCTCCTGCATCTGGCCCTGCAGCGTCAGCACGCCGACGTGGAACTCCGGAACCTGAACCAGCAGCACGCCGTCGAGGCCAGCCACCGCACGCGGGCGCAGCGCCACGCTCTGCAGCTTCGACACCAGTTCGGCCGGCAGGCGCACGTCTTCGGCCACGTCGATCACGTCGATGCGCTGTTCGCGCAGGCCGCGCCAGTACAGCTTGCGGGTGGCGGGCGGCAGGATCTGCACCAGCACGCCGTCTTCCAGGCGCAGGCCGGCCTGGGTTTCACCGAGCGACACATGCACGAACTCGCGCTCGACCAGCTCAGGCTCCTGTGCCAGGAAGTAGTCGACCAGCTCGTGCTCGAAGGCGGGCTCGGTCAGCGCAAAGCGCTGCAGCTGGATCTTGTCGAAACCCGAAAACACCCGGTGCTTTCCGGCGCCCAGCAGTTGCTCGAAATCGCCATTGCGAAGCAGCAACGCGCGTTCGTTCTTCTTGATCGTGATTCGGTTGAAGCCCAGCATCTTTTTCTCCCACTCGTTATTCGGTTCGTTTCTTCGTTCAGTCTTCAGTCATTCGGTCCAGGCCCTTGAAAGGGCAGGCGGCGGGCACTGCGGCAGCCAAGGCCTGACGTGCGGCGGTCGCCCGGCTCGGCAGGTGCTTCCCTCGTCGCTTTTGCAACGCCGTCACCTGCCTCGCCTTCGATGGCCACACGCAGTTCCTTGCCACGCACGCGGTGCGCAAGCCGCCTGCGCTTGGCACTGTGTCGCGCGCCGCGTGGCATGTGCCCTGCGCCATCGCTCCGGTGTGCCGGGGCGGAGGAGCTTTCGCCCCCATCAGATGGCGGTGCAGGCACCGCCGGGTTTTTTGCGGGAATCGAACCCGCGGCTCCATGTGGTTAGCACGGCGCTCAACCATGAGCGGGACTGAATCAAGTTCAGTTGCCAGACAGCCCAACCACGGCATACGGCAAACCCAAGGACTTGCCTGGCTTGCTGCACCGGGCCGCTTCTACGCGGCACCTGCGAGTGGATGGACTGCATCCTGACGGGATATCCATTGCAGCCAGCGTGCCAGCCTTGGGCCGTTTTCACGATCGAGGGGTGCAAGTCATTGACAGGAAAGGAGAAATTCCTTGCCAAGCTCTTTTGTGAGCGGCATCCGTACCTATAAAATTCTTCATAATCTATAAATCCAGCTAGTTTCATATCCATGAAGCCAATCGTCGTCATCGGCTTTCTAGGCACCCAGCTCGACGCCGGCCAGGGCGCGGGCCGTTGGAACAAATGGCGCCCCACCGTTTCTCTCGCCCAGCACGAAGACATGGTCGTCTCGCGCATGGAGCTGCTCTACACGTTCAGGCACAAGGCGCTGGCCGAGCTCGTCAAGGCAGACATCGCCACCGTGTCGCCCGAGACCACCGTCAACCTCGTGCCGATCGAGCTCGCGGACCCGTGGGATTTCGGCGAGGTCTATACGCGCCTGTACGACTGGGCGCGCGGCTACAGCTTCGACACCGAGCACGAGCAGTACTGGACGCACATCACCACCGGCACGCACGTCGCGCAGATCTGCATGTTCCTGCTGTCGGAGTCGCGCGTGGTACCGGGGGTGCTCGCGCAGACCTCGCCGCCCCGCAAGCAGCGCCAGGGCGAGGCCGGCAAATGCACGCTGATCGACCTCGACCTCTCGCGCTACGACGTGATCGCGCGGCGCTTCGACGCCGAGCAGCGCGATGCGGTCGCGTTCCTGAAGAGCGGCATCGCCACGCGCAACGCGCGCTTCAATGCGCTGATCGACGAGATCGAGCGCGTGGCCGTGCGCTCGCGTGCGCCGATCCTGCTGGTCGGGCCGACCGGCGCGGGCAAGTCCTTCCTGGCGCGGCGCATGTTCGAGCTGAAACAAGCGCGGCACCAGATGACCGGGCCGTTCGTGGAAGTGAACTGCGCCACGCTGCGCGGCGACGGCGCGGCGTCCACGCTGTTCGGGCACAAGAAGGGCTCCTTCACCGGAGCGGCGAGCGACCGCGCGGGCCTGCTGCGTACGGCGCACCAGGGCGCGCTCTTCCTCGACGAGATCGGCGAGCTCGGCCTCGACGAGCAGGCGATGCTGCTGAAGGCGATCGAGGAGAAGCGCTTCTTTCCCGTGGGCGCCGACAAGGAAGTGGAGAGCGATTTCCAGCTCATCGCCGGCACCAACCGCGACCTGCGCAGCGACGTGGCCGAAGGACGGTTCCGCGAAGACCTGTTTGCGCGCATCAACCTCTGGACCTACGACCTTCCCGGCCTTGCGCAGCGGCCCGAGGACATCGAACCCAACGTCGACCATCTGCTGGCCATCCACGCCGCCGAGAACCATCGCGTGGTGCGCTTCAACGCCGAAGCGCGCACGGCCTACCTGCGTTTCGCGCAGAGCGGCGAGGCGGTCTGGAGCGGCAACTTCCGCGACCTGTCGGCCAGCGTGACTCGGCTGGCCACGCTGGCCGACGGCGGCCGCATTCCTGTCGCGCTGGTCGAAGCGGAAATTGCACGGCTGCGATGGCTGTGGAAGCATGCGGGCGCGATGCCCATGGCCCGCGGTGCCGACGGCGTGGATCTGGATGAATTGCTGGGTGAAGAGCGGGTGCAGGCCCTCGACCTGTTCGACCGGCTGCAGCTCGAAGCGGTAGTGCGTGTGTGCCGCCAGTCGCGCAGCCTCTCCGACGCGGGGCGGCAGCTGTTCCAGGCCTCGCGCGCGCAGCGCAGCGTGGTGAACGACGCCGATCGGCTGCGCAAGTACCTGGCCAAGCTGGGCCTCGATTGGGGGCAGGTTTCCGCGGGGCCGAGGAGCTGATCGGAGTGCGCCATCGATGGGCTATCCTCCGCCCGATGGCCATCTCCGCATTCGTCGTGAAGGTTCCCGCCGCCGAGCCCATCGCCGGTGATCTGCGCCGCCGCTACGACCCGACCGTGGCGCTCGGCGTGCCGGCACACATCACGCTTCTTGTTCCCTTCATGGACCCCGCGCTGATCACCGCAGACGTGCTGGCGCGTGCGCGGCATGCGCTCGCGCAAACGCCGTCGTTCGCGTTCTCGCTGGGCAAGGTCGGGCGGTTTCCCGAGACCGCGTATCTGGCGCCCGAGCCCGCGGCCCCTTTCATAGAGATGACGCTGGCGCTCGCGAAGGCATTTCCCGATTTCCCGCCATATGGCGGCGAGCATGAAGGCGTCATTCCGCATCTTTCAGTGGCACACGGCAACGTGCGCGACGCGGAAGATGCTGCCGTCGAACTGGGCACCCGGCTTATTGCATCTGGCGCTGTGCATGCGCATTGCACCGAGGTCGCGCTGATGGAGAACTCGTCGGGGCGTTGGCGGGACTTGCATGTCTTTGCGTTGCCCGAGGCGGCCTCCTGAGTATTCATTCATGCCCGAAAAACCATCGACCTCGCCCGTTCGCAACGCTCTCTTCATCTGCAGCCGCAATCAGTGGCGCAGCCCGACCGCGGAGCAGATCTGGCGCCGGCATCCCCTTATCTCCGCACGCTCGGCCGGCACCAGCCCGAATGCGCGGCACACGGTGTCTGTAGACGACATCGAATGGGCCGACGTGATCCTGGTGATGGAAGAAAAGCACAAGTCGCGGCTTGTGGCGGAGTTCACACGAATGCTGGGAGGCAAGCCGATCCATGTGCTGGACATTCCGGACGAGTACAAATACATGGACCCGGGCCTCGTCGAAGAGCTCCACCGCTCGGTGTCGTCGATCCTCGGCATCGCGTAACAAGCAAAAGGACTTAACCCGTCGTGACCGACATCCTGTCCCGTCTTCAGACACTCAAGCGGCTCGATCTGGACTGCAGTTGCTTTGCGGCGAAGTCGCACTGGTACGACCTGAATCCGCCACTTTCCGAAGAAGAGGTCGCACAGGTGGAAGCCAAGCACGGGTGCAGATTCCCCGATGAGTACCGCAGGTTCATCACGGAGATCGGAAACGGTGGTGCGGGCCCGGCATATGGCGTGTTTCCGCTCGGCATGCAGGACCGCAGCCACGACCTCTGCCGTTGGGACGAGGGCTACGCACTCATCGGAGACCTGTCCAGGCCGTTCCCGCTGAGCGACGCATGGAACCTTCCTGAGGACTTCTGGCGCCAGCAGCCCGATCCGCCGGAAGACATGCCCGTCGAAGAACAAGACCGAATGCACGAAGCTTGGGAAAGGAAGCTTGAAAGCGACTACTACGCCACCAGCATCACCGACGGCGCCATACCCATCTGCCATGAAGGCTGCGCCCTGCGCAACTGGCTGGTCGTGACAGGGCCTCTGGCAGGTACGGTCTGGCGCGACCTGCGCGCGGACAACGAGGGCATCGAACCCTTCCTGAAAGAGGATGGAACCCGCATGGGTTTCAATGACTGGTACCTGCACTGGGTGGAGCAGAACATCCGGCAGGTCGTCGAGTCACAAGCGCAGAGTCGCCTCTCCCAGGCCTTCTCGCCCCGGCTGTCGAAGCTCTCGAACCCGAAGGCTGCGGCATTCGCGACCTTCTGCGCTCAGGCCCTCTATCCCAATGTCGAGGCCTACGCCTCGGCCATCGGCTTCGACAAGAAATTCCCGTTGCAGGACCGTTTGGACAAGGTGCTGTGGGCGCAACTGCTGCAACAGGATTTCAACCTGCAGCTGACCTGCGACGAAATGGTGGACAGCCTGCTCGGCGTACAGCATGACCTGGGGCGGCACTTGGCGTCCACAAGGAAAGCCGGCCCAGACGACGCGCCCATGAAGGCCGCAGTTTTCTCGTACATCGCCGCATGTACTTTCTGGTTCGGCAACGGCGACCCGCAACAGCAGTTGGCCGTAACGCAAGGTGCGGTCAAAGGCGAAGCCATGTGCGAAGCGGCAGAGTCCGAGATACGGTGGGCGCTCGAACAGCTCGAAGGCGAGCCGTCGGTGTGGGCAAGCGCAGACCTCATCGAAAAGCTGCGCACTCGCGCCAGGGCCTGCAAGGCTTTTGTTGCATCCCCGGCCACCGCACCGGCGAAGCAGCCGTGGTGGAAGCGTTTGATCCCCGCCGACTCGCAATGAGCGAGCCCCAACGACCTGCCTACACCCATGCCAGAAATCTACATAAGCACAGACGTCGAATCCGACGGCCCCATCCCAGGCCCGCATTCGATGCTCAGCTTCGGCTCTGCCGCCTACACGGCCGACAAGCAACTGCTTTCCACCTTCAGCGCCAACCTGCACACGCTGCCCGGCGCCGAAGCCGACCCGAAGACCGCCGCCTGGTGGAAGACCCAACCTGAGGCCTGGGCCGCCTGCCGCACCGACCTGCAGGACCCCACCCACGCCATGAAGAACTACTTGGGCTGGCTCAAGGGCCTGCCCGCGCGGCCCGTGTTCGTCGCGTACCCGGCAGGCTTCGACTTCCTGTTCGTCTACTGGTATTTGATGCGCTTCGCGGGCGAGAGCCCGTTCAGCCACTCCGCGCTCGACGTGAAATCGTTCGCGATGGCGATGCTCCAGCTCGACTACCGCGACAGCACCAAGCGCGCGATGCCGCGCCGCTGGTTCGACACCGGGCTGCCGCACACGCATGTGGCGCTCGACGACGCGATCGAGCAAGGCGCCCTCTTCTGCAACATGCTCGCGGAGAACCGCGCGGCTGCCAAGGGCGCAACGCCATGACCATCGGCACCGGCCCGATCCGCCGATGGTGCGGAAAGCTCGCGCTGTGCGCGCTGCCTCTGCTGCTGGCAGGCTGCGTGCAGTCGATGTTCTATTACCCCGACAGCGTGCGCTACGAGACACCCGACGTGCTGGGCATGCGCTACGAACCCGTGCAGTTCACCAGCGCCGACGGCACGCGGCTGAGCGGATGGTTCCTGCCCGCGGCCGACCGCAAGAACCCGAAGGAGGCCAAGGGCACGGTGGTGCATTTCCACGGCAATGCGCAGAACATGAGCACGCATTGGCGCTTCGTGGCCTGGCTGCCCAAGCAGGACTACAACGTGCTCGTCTTCGACTACCGGGGCTACGGCCAGTCCGAAGGCAAGCCGGAACCCAAGGGCGTGTTCGAAGATTCCAATGCCGCGCTGAACTACGTGCGCTCGCGCCAGGACGTGGACCCGGAGCGGCTGTTCGTCTTCGGGCAGAGCCTGGGCGGCACCAATGCGATCGCGGTGGTGGGCTCGGGCAACCGCGCGGGCGTGAAGGCGGCGGCCATCGAGTCGACCTTCTATTCGTATTCGTCGATCGCCAACGACAAGTTCAAGGGCGCCGGCCTGCTGGTGAGCGACGACTATGCGGCGTCGAAGTACGTGGCGGCTGTGTCGCCGATTCCGCTGCTGTTCATTCACGGCACGGCCGACCAGGTGATTCCCGTGGAGCATTCGAAGCGGCTGCTGGCCGACGCGCGCGAGCCCAAGCGGCTGATCGAGGTGCAAGGCGCCGGACATCTCGAGCCGATGACGACCCTGCGCTTCGGCAACGCCTACCGCAAGGCGCTGACGGCCTTCTTCGAATCGTCCATGCAGCCGCTGCAGCAATGAAGCATTTCGACGAAGCCGCCACCCGCGCGCCGCTGGCTTTCGAGCGGCTGGTGCCCGCGCTGCGCTCGGCGTTCGCGGCCGAGGCGCAGGTGCCGCCGCGCCATGTGCACACCATCGAGACCGCCGGCGCGGACGGCGCCGCCTGCAAGGGCACGGTGCTCATCATGCCGGCGTGGAGCGACGCGGGCTTCCTGGGCATCAAGACGATCAACATCTTCCCAGGCAACGGTGCGCGCGGCCTGCCCGGCCTGCACGCGACCTACGTGCTGTACGACGCGCGCACCGGCGTGCCGCTGGCGATGATGGACGGCAACGAGATCACCGCGCGCCGCACGGCCGCCGCGTCCGCGCTGGGTGCGTCGTTCCTCGCGCGCAAGGACGCACGCCGGCTGCTGGTGCTGGGCACCGGCCGCATCGCGCGAATGCTGCCTGCCGCCCATGCAAGCGTGCGGCCCATCGACGAGGTATGGGTCTGGAACCACCGGCCTGAAGGCGCCGAGGCGCTGGCGGCGCAATGGCGCGCCGAGGGCTGGAATGCGCGAGCCGCCATCGACCTGGAGGCCACCGTGCGCGGGCACGCCGACATCGTGAGCTGCGCCACGCTGGCCACCGCACCGCTGGTTCGCGGCGACTGGCTTGCGCCGGGCTCGCACCTGGACCTGATCGGCAGCTTCACGCCCGCGATGCGCGAGACCGACGAGCATTGCTTCTCCGCTGCGCGTACCTTTGTCGACACCCCGGAAGCGCTGCAGAAATCCGGCGACCTGCTCGAGGCGATGGCGGCGGGCACGCTGCGTGCGCAGGACATCCAGGGCACGCTGGCCGAGCTGTGCCGTGGGGAGCGGGCGGGCCGGTCGAGCGACCAGGAGCGCACGGTATTCAAGGCCGTGGGCAGCGCGCTCGAAGACCTGACCGCCGCCACGCTGGTGTGGCATGCCGCGGCATCGCCGGCCTAACGCTTACGGCTTAGTTCGAGCCGTGAAATCGCGCCCAGAGGGCTTTTTCCTACATCCGCATACGTCAAGCAGCTAATGGCGGCCCTGCAGGCGTGCCGGTATCTTCTTCGCACCAACCACGGAGGAGGCCCCGCGCATGCTCAGCACAAACCACAAAGCAAACATCCTGCGCAAGGCGGGGTACGACGTGCCGGCTTGTCCGATGGAGCCCGTCGCGCCAGGCGCGTACGCGGCAAGCCTTCCCGCCGACACGGTGCACCAGACGCCTCAAGCCTGGGGCAAGGCCATCGAAACGATGTATGTGTCTTATGCTGCCGCCCGCGCAGCCAAGAGCCTGCGCGATGCGGAAGAAGCGCGGATGCTGGCGATGCTGCAGCTGCGCTCGGCCAAGGCCTACGCCTGAGCCTCCGCGCCCCGGTCGCGCAGGTACGCAAGAATCAGCCGGACCAATTCGGTCCTGAATGACGCCGCGCCGAGTTCATGGCGGCCGGCCGCCGAGTGGACGACGCCCTCTACGGCCGACGAGAGCATCCGCGCGGCCATGGCCTGCCCTTCGCCGTCTTCGCCACCACGGCCGTCGGCGGCGGCCACCAGCGCCCGATAGCGCCGCTGGTACTCAGCCTCGAACGCCACATAGCTCGAGCGGGCGCCGAGCGGCACCTCGTCGAGCAGCACGTGATGCAGCGCCTGGTCGATGGAATGGGCGGCGATGACGCCATCGACGAACCGGGCAACCCGCTGCTCGAGCGAAAGGGTTCCGTCCTGCTCATCCGCGGGGGACAACACCCGGAGCACCTCGTCGAGGTGGCGCTGGCGGATCGCCTCGGCAATGGCCAGCTTGTTCGGAAAGTACTGGTACAGCGAACCCACGCTGACGCCCGCGACCGCGGCGATCTCATTCGTCGTGAATCGCGCCCACCCCCTGCGGCCCAGAACGCGAGCAGCGGCTTCGATGATGACGTCGACCGTGGCGCGCGAACGCTGTTGCCGCGGTGCTTTGCGCATGCTCCTGTGCTGCGAAGGAATGCGAGTACCCAAGTTCGAGGCTCCACTCAAGAATAAGACCGCCCGCACCCGCCGTCGGCCGATGGCTGCGAAGTGTGCCGTTTTTATCCAAGGGAACCGCGATGACCACGCAGACGCTTCTGAATTCCTTGTTCCGCTACAAGTCATGGGCGGACGAAGGGCTGCTGGAGGGCCTGGCCGCACTGGCCGAAAAGGCGCCGCAGGCCGAATACGAGGCCGCAGTCCGCGTCTTCAACCACGCATGCATCGTCGATCGCATCTTCGTGGCGAACCTGCAGCGCCTGGACCACGGCAGCACCGCGACAGGGTCGGACACCGCGCCGCCGCTGCGGGCACTGGCAGAAGCAGTGAGGGAAACGGACCGCTGGTACGTCGCCTACACGGCGCGCCTGAGTGCACAGGAGCTTGCCGAGAGCATCGACTTCGACTTCACCGACGGCGCCGCCGGGCGCATGTCGCGCGAGGAGATGCTGGGCCACGTCGTGACCCATGCCGGATACCACCGGGGCGAGGTCGGCCGGATCATGTGGCGGCTCATGGGCTCGTCGCCTCACGACACGTTCACCGGCTTCCTGCATCAGGCCGAGCCCGCGCGCCGCATGCGCGCTTGAAAGGCCCGGCGCGCTCGTCTTGCTTACTTGCTTTGCGCGGCCTTCAGCACCGGGTTCTCCATGGTGGAGATCACCTTGCTGTTGACGCGCGAGCCGCCGGTCACGTTCTGGTCGGGCGCTGCCGCGGTGGCCATGGCTTCCTGGTAGACCTGGGCCGGGTCGCGGCTCGAGGTGAAGGGATCGGGACCGCGCGAACCGCGGGTCACGTTCTGGTTGGGCGCATGGGCCGTGTCGACGGCCTGCTTGTAGACAGCTTCAGGATCGGCCACGGACTTGAACGGATCGGCGCCGCGCGAACCGCGCGTGACGTTCTGGTCCTTGGCGTGGGCAGCGGCAACGGCCTCTGCCTCGACGGCTTCGCGGGTGCGTTGCTGGGCGTTGGCGGATGCGACGGCCAGCACGGTGAGTGCGGCGGCGATGGCGAGGTGAGTGGTCTTCATGGTTCCGTCTTTTCTGTGGGTTGTCTGTCTGTCTGTCTGGATGGGGTCTTGCCGCTGCGATGCGGGAAAACCCTGAGCAAGACTATTGACGGCACAAGGCATGTCCATGACGGCCCCGAGGCGCGGAGTAGCTCTTTGGCGAGCGCTGCAACTTGCGCGAACTTCTGTTAGCTGCGCCGGTGTACTTCGAATTCCTGCTTGAGCGCGAGCGGCGGGTTCTGACACAGTGGGCCGATTCCGAGCGCATCGCATCCATCCATCCATCCATCCATCCATCCATCCACTAGACGAAGGAAAACCGCAACCATGGGATTGTTCGACCTGCTGAAGAAAAAGAAGCCGGCCATGCCCGAGACGATCGAGGAAGGCATGGCCTCGCAGGCCAGCGACTTCGTCGGCGCGTTCTCGCGGCCCGGCGCGCCCATCGACGGCTCGCGGCTGGACTACACGGCGTCCTCGCTGTCGCTGGTCGACCGCGTGCTCGACGACTTCTTCAAGCAGCAGGCGCCCTTGCCGGACGACCTTCACTTTCTCGCGTCGGCATACGTGTTCGAGGTCGCGCGCCGCGAGTTCGGCGGGCGCTACCTGCGGGGCGACGAGGACAACCCCTTCGTTCTCGTCATCGGCGAGGACGACGCCCAGGTCGGCGTCTGCGCGATGAGCAAGGTGCGCGGGCGCGCCGTCAACGGACCCGAGGACGACCTGGGCTTCTTCTACGCCGGCATCGCCCCCGCCGTGGCGCGCGGCGTGAGTGCGACGCTCATCTGAGGCCAGGGCGGCCTGGCGAGCGCCGCAACGGATGCGGCGTCAGACGCGCTCGAGAATCACCGCGATGCCCTGGCCCACGCCGATGCACATCGTGCACAGCGCATAGCGGCCGCCGCCCTTGTGCAGCTGGTTCACCGCCGTGGTGGCCAGGCGGGCGCCGCTGGCGCCCAGCGGGTGGCCCAGCGCGATGGCGCCGCCGTTGATGTTGACGCGGGCGTCGTCGTTCTTCAGGCCCAGCAGGCGCAGCACGGCGAGGCCCTGGGCTGCGAAGGCTTCGTTCAGTTCGATGACGTCGATCTGGTCGAGCGTGAGGCCCGTGAGCGCCAGCACCTTCTGCGTGGCGGGCGCGGGGCCGATGCCCATCACGCGCGGCGCGACGCCGGCAGTGGCCATGCCGACCACCCGGGCGCGCGGCGTGAGGCCGTGCTTGGCGGCGCTGGCTTCGTCGGCCAGCAGCAGCGCGCAGGCGCCGTCGTTCACGCCGCTGGCATTGCCGGCGGTCACGGTGCCGTCGGGGCGCACCACGCCCTTGAGCTTGGCGAGCGACTCGAGGCTGGTCTCGCGCGGATGCTCGTCCTTGCTGACGATGATGGCGTCGCCCTTCTTCTGCGGCACGGTCACGGGCACGATCTCAGCGTCGAAGAAGCCCGACTTCTGCGAAGCCACGGCGCGCAGCTGCGAGTTCAGCGCCATCAGGTCTTGCGCCTCGCGCTCGATCTTGTAGTCGGTGGCCACGTTTTCTGCCGTCTCGGGCATCGAGTCGACGCCGTACTGCGCCTTCATGAGCTTGTTGACGAAGCGCCAGCCGATGGTGGTGTCGTACACCGCGTTGTTGCGGCTGAAGGCGCTTTCGGCCTTGGGCATGACGAAGGGCGCGCGGCTCATGCTTTCCACGCCGCCGGCGATCATGAGGCCGGCTTCACCGGCGCGGATGGCGCGTGCGGCCGTGCCCACGGCATCGAGGCCCGAACCGCACAGGCGGTTGATGGTCGCGCCGCCGAGTTCGAGCGGCAGGCCCGCCAGCAGCGCCGACATGCGCGCGACGTTGCGGTTGTCTTCGCCGGCCTGGTTGGCGCAGCCGTAGAGCACGTCGCTCACCGCCTGCCAGTCGACGTTCTTGTTGCGTTCCATCAGTGCGCGCAGGGGCACGGCGCCCAGGTCGTCGGCGCGCACGCTGCTGAGCGAGCCGCCGTAGCGGCCGAAGGGGGTGCGAACGGCGTCGCAGATGAAGGCTTGGTTGGTCATGGTGTGGTGTGTCTCTGCAATGGCTTGAAAGGGATCAGGCGGCGATCGGAAGGCCGACGAGCTTCTCGAGTTCTTCGCGGCTCAGGCCGTCGACCAGGTCGATGAGCTTCAGGCCTTGCGGCGTGCACTCGAGCGTGGCGAGATCGGAATACACGCGCTTGACGCAGGCGATGCCGGTCAGCGGATAGGTGCATTCCTTCACCAGTTTGCTCGCGCCCTGCTTGGTCAGCAGGTCCATCATGACCCACGTCTGCTTGGCGCCGATGGCCAGGTCCATGGCGCCGCCGACGGCGGGAATGGCGTCTTTCTCGCCGGTGTGCCAGTTGGCGAGGTCGCCGGTGGCCGACACCTGGAACGCGCCGAGCACGCAGATGTCGAGGTGGCCGCCGCGCATCATCGCGAAGCTGTCGGCATGGTGGAAGAAGGCGCCGCCCGGCAGCAGCGTGACGGGCTGCTTGCCGGCGTTGATGAGGTCGTAGTCTTCTTCGCCGGCCTCGGGCGCGGGGCCCATGCCGAGGATGCCGTTCTCGCTCTGCAGGATGACCTCGCGGCCCTTGGGCAGGTGGTTGGCCACCAGCGTGGGCTGGCCGATGCCGAGGTTGACGACGGCGCCGTCGAAGATGTCCTGCGCCACGCGGGCGGCGAGCTGGTCCTTGGTGCGACGTGTGTAAGTCATGGTCATGCTGCCTTCTTGAAACCGCCGGCCTGGGTCGCCACGCGTTCGATGCGCACCACCTGGTGCACGAAGATGCCCGGGGTCACGATGGTCTCGGGGTCGAGGGTGCCGAGCTCGGCGATGTCGTGCACGGTGGCGATGGTCTTCTTCGCGGCCATGGCCATGACCGGACCGAAGTTGCGCGCCGCCTTGCGATAGACCAGGTTGCCCCAGCGGTCGCCGCGCTCGGCCTTGATGAGCGCCACGTCGCCGTGGATGGGGTACTCGAGCACGTACTGCTTGCCGTCGATCTCGCGGGTCTCGCGGTTGCCGGCCAGTTGCGTGCCGTAGCCCGTGGGGCAGAAGAAGGCACCGATGCCCGCGCCCGCGGCGCGGATGCGCTCGGCGAGGTTGCCCTGGGGCACGAGCTCGAGTTCGATCTTGCCGCTGCGGTAGAGCCCGTCGAACACCTGGCTGTCGGCCTGGCGCGGGAAGCTGCAGATGATCTTGCGCACGCGGCCCGTCTTGAGCAGCGCCGCGAGGCCGGTCTCGCCGTTGCCCGCGTTGTTGTTGACGACCGTGAGGTCCTTGGCGCCCTGCTCGACGAGGCCGTCGATGAGTTCGCCGGGGATGCCGGCGGTGCCGAAGCCGCCGATGAGAACCGTGGCGCCGTCCTGGATGCCCGACAGGGCATCGGCGACCGAGCGCGCGATCTTGTTGATCATGAAGCTTGTCTCCGGGTGAGAGGAAAGAAGAAACCGAACCGCGATCCGCCCGATTCTGCGAACCGACAATTTGTTCGTCTAAAGAACATTTGTTCGTATAATGAATTCTAGAGAGGATCGCTCAGCATGGCAACCCACGCGACACAACCCACCGCACCCGCGCCCGGCGACAGCTACGTGCAGTCTTTCGCACGCGGGCTGCAGGTCATCCGTTCGTTCAGCGCGAATGCGCCGCACCAGACGCTGAGCGAGGTGGCGGCCGGCAGCGGCCTCACGCGCGCGGGCGCGCGGCGCATCCTGCTCACGCTGCAGACGCTGGGCTACGTGGTGACCGACGGCAAGCTGTTCACGCTCACGCCGCGCATCCTCGACCTGGGCTTCGCGTACCTGTCTTCGATGCCGATCTGGAACCGCGCGGAGCCGGTGATGGAAGCACTGGTGCAACAGGTGCAGGAGTCGTGCTCGGCCGCCGTGCTGGACGCGACCGACATCGTCTACGTGCTGCGCGTGCCGACGAAGAAGATCATGCACATCAACCTGGGCGTGGGCTCCCGCCTGCCGGCCTACTGCACGTCGCTGGGCCGGCTGTTGCTGGCGGACCTCGATGACGACGAAGTGCGCACGCGCCTCGAAGCCTCCGACATCCAGACGCTGACCAAGCACACGCTGACCGACATCGATGCGCTCATGGCCAAGGTGGCGCAGGCGCGCAAGCAGCAGTGGTGCCTGGTGAACCAGGAACTGGAGGAAGGCCTGATTTCGGTGGCCGCGCCCATCGTCGACCGGCAGGGGCGCATGGTGGCGGCGCTCAACATCAGCGGGCAGGCGAACCGCACCAGCGCGAAGGTGATGCAGGAGACCATGCTGCCTGCGCTGGTGGATGCGGCGAAGCGGGTGTCGCAGCTGCTCTGAGCGCACACCCGCGGCCGCCGTTGCGCGCGCTCAGGCGTCCGAGCGGATGCCCTTCATCAGGATCACGCCGCCAAGGCGCGTGGTGTCGGCGCGCATGCGCTTGGCCAGCGTGTCGGGAGAGCCGGGCTGCGCCTGCCAGCCGGTCTTGAGCAGCGCCTGGCTCACCTCGGGCGAGCTGATCACTTCGACCAGCGCGGCATTGAGCCTTGCCACGGCGGCGGGCTTCATGCCGGCGGGCGCGGCGAGCGCGGTCCAGATCTCGAGGTCGGCGCCGCGCACGTCGGCGTCGCGGATGGTGGGCAGCTCGCTCGCCAGCGGGCTGCGCTCGGGCGAGGTCACGCCGATGGCCTTGATCTTTCCCGACTTGATGTGCGGCATGGCAAGGCCGGGCGGCAGCAGCGCCAGCTGGATCTCGTTGGCCAGCAGGCCCGCGATGACCTGCGGGTTGCCGGTGTAGGGCTTGTGCTGCGCGGTGATGGCGGCGCGGCTCTTGATGAGTTCCATGCCCAGGTGGCCCACGGTGCCCACGCCCGGCGTGCCGTACTTGCCGCTGCCGCCGAGATTGCGCACCCACAGCAGTTGCTCGGCCGCCGTCTTGCCCGTGGCGCTGCCCGACACGGCCAGCACCAGCGGCGCGGTGCCGATCAGGCCGACCGGGGCGAAATCTTTCTCGGGGTCGAAGGGCAGCGACGGGTTGAGCAGCTTGGCAATGGTGAGGTTGCCGTTGATCAGCGCGCCGATGGTGTGGTCGTCGGTAGCCTTGGCCACCTGGTCGGCGACGGTGTTGCCGCTGGCGCCCGGCTTGTTCTCGACCGTCACCGGCTGGCGCAGGATCTTCGACAGTGGCTCCGCGATGGCGCGGGCGGCGAGGTCGGGCGACGCGCCGGCGGGAAAGCCCACCAGGATGTGCAGCGGCTTGGTCGGCCAGGCATCGCCGCCCGTGTTGCGTTGCTGTGCCCAGGAAGCCTTCGCGAGCAGCGAGGCGGCGACGGCTGCCGCGCCGCCTTCGAGCAAGCGGCGTTTGGTGATCGTCAAGATGACTCCATGAAGAATGAAAAGACCGGGGAATGACGAACGTGAATGACGTTTCGTTTACACAACGTTACATGACGGGCAAGTATTAATCAAGTCTGAACGAACACCAGGCAGGGCTTTAACATGGGCGGACAGGGCAGCGTCGACCTGATAGCCGCCACATGCCACAAAGGGAGCACACGCCGATGATCGAGTTTTTCCACACCAAGGACCGCCTGCGTTTTCTGCTGTACGTGGGCGCCATTGCGGCGCCGCTGTTGCTCATCAGCGCATGGGTCGTGAGCAGCATGGAAGAGTCCGCCGCCGCGAAGGGCGAGCCCAACGCGCAGGGCGGCCTGAGCTATCGCATCCAGGAAAAAAGCGGCGCCAAGACCTTGCCGCCGCCGCTCGCCAGCCTGCTCTCGGTGCCGCCGAACACCGCAATGACCGACGTGGACGTGACCGCAGACAGCACCGGCCGCCTGAGCAGCGCGGCCGTCAAGGCGTTCAGCACCGACGGCTTCAAGACGGTGGCCGCCTTCCACAGGCCCACGCTCTCGCCCGTGACCACCGACAGCGCGACCTCGCTGGAGGGCGTGCGCGACGGCTACCAGATCAGGATCTCGCAAGAGGCCAGGTTCTTCGACAACGATCCCTACAAGGACCGCACGAAGATCGAGTACTACATCAACCCCGTGAAGAAGCCTTGACGCCGGCCGGCGCGTGCACAGGCGACAGCTTGCGCTGCGTCGGAAACAGCGACCAGCCCCAGCGCTGCTGCGCGTAGCCCCACAGGCCCTGCTTGAAGAACAGCGTGACGAGAATCGCGAGCAGCCCGAGCCCCAGCAGATACCAGGTGCCGTAGTCGCTCAGGAACTTGTTGAGCGCCCAGAAGATGAGCGCGCCGACCAGCGGCCCCTCGATGCGGCCGATGCCGCCGATGACCACCATGAAGATGGCGAAGGCCGTCCAGTTGACGCTGAACGCCGCATCGGGGCTGATGCGCAGGTTGCCCACGAAGTACAGCGCACCCGCGAGCCCGGCGCCGAAGGCCGCGACCACATACACCGCCAGCTTCATGCGCGCGACCGGAATACCCTGCGACTCCGCCGCCACCTCGTTGTCGCGTATGGCCAGCAGCGCAAGGCCGCGCTTGCTGCGCAGGAACAGGTACACCAGCGCGACGGCCGCGACCACGCAGGCCAGCGCCATCCAGTAGGTGGTGCTTTCGCGGGTGGCCTTCTCGATGCCGCGCAGCGCGGTGAGCGTGGTGCCCGAGCCGCCGCCCACCGCCGACACGTTCGCGAAGCTCAGCCGGAACACTTCGGCGATGACCCATGTGCCGATGGCAAAGTACCCGCCCGACAGCCGGAACGCGACGAAGGACACCGGAATGGCGACCAGCCCCGCCGCCAGCGCCCCCAGCGGTATCGCCACGAACGGATTGACGCCCGCGAAGTTGCCCAGCATCAGCATCACGTAGCCGCCGAAGCCGAAGAAGGCCTGCTGCCCGATGCTCACCATGCCGCCATAGCCGGCCAGCAGGTTCCACATCATCGCGAAGATGAAGTAGCAGGCAATCTCGACGAATTCGCGCATCCAGCTCGACTCGCCCCACCAAGGCAGGCTGGCCGCAACGAGCACCAGGGCAATGCCGACGGCCAGCGCGGCGCGGCTCGCGGCGGTGGCGCGCTCTACGGCGACGAGTGTGGGAGGCATGTTCGTCATTCGCTTCATCCGCGCGTCTTTGGAAAGAGCCCCTGCGGCCGCAGCACCAGCACCACCAGGAACACGATGTGCCCGAACCAGATGCCCCAGCCCGGGTCGAGCCTGAAGCCGATCTGCTGCGTGATGCCGAGGATCATCGCGCCGGCCAGCGTGCCCCAGAACGAGCCCATGCCGCCGATGATCACCGCTTCGAAGGCGAAGAGCAGCAGCAGAGGCCCGTCCGATGGAGACACCGTCGTGCGCATGCCCTGCAAGGCGCCCGCGACGGCGATGAGCACGAAGGCGATGGCGGTGGCAAAGGCGTAGACCTTCTTCGCGTTCAGCCCCATCAGTTCGGCGATCTCGCGGTCGTCCGACACGGCGCGGAACGACCGCCCCAGCGCCGTGCGCGCGAAGAGCCATTGCAGCGCGCCCGTCGCTACCAGCGCGATCGCCAGCACGACCAGCGGCAGCACGCCGACCGACATCGCGCCGCCAAGCGCAATGCCCTGGGTGCTGAGCCCGCCGGTGTCGATGGCGCGCGGGTCGGCCGAGAACAGCTCCAGCAGCAGGTTCTGGATCACGATCGACAGGCCGAAGGTCACGACCAGCGAAGGCAGCGGGTCCTTGCCGAGCGTGCCGTTGAGCACGTAGCGCTGCAGCGCATAGCCGAAGCCGAATGCCACCGGCAGCACCGCGAGCGCGACCAGCCACGGCGCCACCGCATCGCCCGTCAGCGACACGCCAGCGATGACCGCGAACGCGCCGAGGATGATGAAGTCGCCCTGCGCGGTGTTGGTGAGCCGCATCACGCCGAACATGAGCGACTGGCCGAGCGCGAACAGCGTGTAGAGGCCGCCGAGCAGCACGCCCTGGACGAGGGTTTCAACCATGTGCGGCCTCGATACCGAAATAGGCTTGCGAGATCTGCTCGCGCGTGAGATCGCCCGAATCGCCTTCGAGCGAGACGCGGCCTTCCTGGAAGCAGTAGATGCGCTGCGAGACCTGGCGCGCCATGGTCACGTCCTGCTCGACGATGACCACCGTCATGCCTTCGCCCGTGATGGTGGGCATGGCCGCGTAGATCTCGCGGATGACGATGGGCGCGAGGCCCAGCGAAAGCTCGTCGCACAGCAGCACCTCGGGGTTGCTCATGAGCGCGCGGCCCAGCGCCACCATCTGCTGCTGCCCGCCCGAGAGCGACGTGCCCGGCTGGTGGCGCTTCTGGGCGAGGATGGGAAACAGCGCATACAGGCGCTGCAGGTTCCAGGGGCCGCGGCGCGCGGCGGTGGCGCCCATGAGCAGGTTCTCTTCCACGCTGAGGCTGGGGAACAGGCGCCGGCCTTCGGGAACCATCGCAAGGCCCTGCCGAACGATGTCGCCGGGCGGAAGGCCGCCGATGGGCCGGCCCTTGAACTCGATGGCTTCGCGCGGTGCGCGCACCAGGCCCGTGAGGCTCTTGAGGAAGGTCGACTTGCCCGCGCCGTTGGCGCCGATGATGGCGACGAGCTCGCCCTGCACGAGCGAGAAGTCGATGCCGAAGAGGGCTTGGGCGTCGCCGTAGAAGGCCTTGAGGGCGTGGGTGGAGAGCAGGGCTGTCATGGTCTTTGCTCCCTCCCCTTCCGGCGGAGGGACGGGGCGGGGGCAAGCGGCGTTCGATGAGGCGCCACGGCGAAACCAGCGCCGTCATGCCCCCATCCCGACCTTCCCCCGGAAGGGGAAGGAGCAATTCGAAGACGTGCCGCGCTCATGCGTCCATCCCCATGTACACCCGCCGCACTTCCGCGTCGTTCATCACCGCGCGCGGCGCCCCCTCCGCCAGCTTCTGCCCGAAGTTGATGACGAACAACCGGTCCGCCAGCGACAGCAGCGCATGCACCACGTGCTCGATCCAGATCATCGTCACGCCGCGCGCCTTGATGCGCTTGAGCTCCGCAACCAGCACGGCGGCTTCCGGCTCCGTCAATCCACCGGCGATCTCGTCGAGCAGCAGCAGGCGCGGCCGCGTCGCCAGCGCGCGCGCCAGCTCCAGCCGCTTGCGATCGAGCAGCGTCAGCCCGCCCGCGGGCTTGTTCGCATGCGCCATCAGGCCCGTCTGCGAGAGCACCTCGTGCGCCGTCTGCCATGCCTCGCGCTCGGCCTGCTGCCCGCCGAAGCAGGCGGCCGTGACGAGGTTCTCGAACACGCTCATGTTGCCGAAGGGCTGCGGCACCTGGTAGCTGCGCCCGATGCCCGCATGGCAGCGCTGGTGCGGCTTGAGCCGCGTCACGTCGCGGCCCGCGTATTCCACGCGACCGGCATCGACGCGCACGTCGCCCGAGATCAGGTTGAACAGCGTGGTCTTCCCCGCGCCGTTCGGCCCGAGGATGCCCAGCGTCTCGCCCTCGGCCACCGACAGCGTGATGTCGTCCGTGACCTTGAGCGCGCCGTAGGACTTGCTCACGGCATGCAGTGCCAGCAGCGTCATGTCAGAGCAGCCGCAGCTTGCCGCCGGTGGGAATGCTGGTCGCCGCTTCGTTGTTGACGATGGTCAGCTCCACCTTGTACTTCGTGCCCTTGCCCCACTGGCCGAGCACCAGCGGCGTCTTGCTGACGTTCTTGAAGGGCCCCTGGCCGCCCCACTTCACCGGGCCGACCACCGAGTTGATCGAGGTCGAGGCCACGGCGTCGCGCACGTCCGAAGCCTTCAGCGACTTCGCGTGCCCCAGCGCATTCGCCGCCACTTCGAACAGCGCGTGCGCGAAGCCGATGGGCTGCGTCCACTGCTTCTTCACGCCGGCCTCGTAGGCATCGGCCAGCGCCTTCGCGCTCTGCTGCGTGAGGCTCGAGGTGAACGGGTGCGACGGGCTCCACCACACCTCGGTCGACAGGCCGTCGCCCAGATCGCCGAGTGCCTCGATGGCACCGGGGAACAGCAGCGCCTTGCCCAGCGTGATGACCTTGGGCCTGAAGCCCTGCTGCCGTGCCTGCGTGAGGAAGGTCTTGGCATCGGGCGGAATCACCACGCCGGTGACGATCTCGCAGCCCGCGCTCTTGAAGGCCGCGATCTGCGCGCTGAAGTCCTGCGTGCCGTTCTGGAAGCGGCCGGGGTCGGTGAGCGTGAAGCCCATCTGCGCGAGCGGCTTGGGAAAGCCCAGCTCCTTGTCGCCCCAGGCATTGCCGTCGCCGTCATTCGGAAAAAGGCCGCCCACCTTCTTGTTGGTGGCCAGCGTCTTCCAGCCGTTGGTGAAATTGGCGATGACGTCTTCAAGCCCCCAGAACAGGTGGTACGTCCAGTTGAAGCCCTTCGCCGGGTCGCCCTTGCGGCCGAAGAACCACGGCTGCCACGGCACCACGCTGGAGATGCAGGGCACCTCGTTGACTTCGCACGCATCGCTCACCGGGTTGGCGGTCTCAGGCGTGCCGGCGGTGAGCACCAGCGCGACCTTGTCCTTCAGGATCAGGTCGTTCGCCACTTCGCCCGCGCGGTTGGGGTTCGACTGGCTGTCCTTCAGCACGATCTGCACCGCGTATTTCCTGCCGCCGACGCTGATGCCGTCCTTGAAGGCGGTCTTCATCTGGTCGATGACCCACTTGTCGGCCTCGCCGAAGGGCGCGAGCGGCCCGGTCTGCGGCGACACATAGCCGATCTTCAGCGTGTCGGCCGCGAACACCAGCGGCGTTGCGCCCGATGCCACCAGCGCGGCCGTGGCCTGCGTGAACTGTCTGCGATTGAATGTCATGGTTGTCTCCGTCTCTTGTGTTTTTGATGCCGCCTGGCCGGGGCCAGTCAGTCAGCGCGCAAAGTGCGGCGGTATCTGCGCGTCGACGTTCACCCACACGCTCTTGACCTGCGTGTATTCGCGCATCGCATCGAACCCCATCTCGCGGCCGTAGCCGCTCTGGCCGACGCCGCCGAAGGGCGAGCCGGGGTTCACGCGCTTGTAGCTGTTGATCCAGACCATGCCGGCGTGCAGGTCGCGCGCCACTTTGTGGGCGCGTTGCAGGTTGCCGGTCCACAGGCCGCTGCCGAGGCCGTAGTCGGTGCCGTTGGCGATCTGCATCGCCTCTTCGTCATTCTTGAAAGTGAGCACGGTGACGAAGGGCCCGAACACTTCTTCCTGAGCGACGCGGTCCTTGTATGACCTGGCGCGCATCACCGTCGGCTCGACGTAGCAGCCCTTCGCCAGGTCGCCGCCGGGCGACTTGCCGCCGGCGAGCAGCTCGCCGCCCTCGCCCTGCGCCACTTCCACATAGCTCAGCACGCGCTCGCGGTGCTGTGCGCTGGTGAGCGGCCCCATCTCGGTGTTCTCGTCGAGCGGGTTGCCGAGGCGGATCGATCTGGCCAGCGGTATGAACTGCTCGAGGAAGGCATCGGCGATTTTCTCGTGCAGCATCAGCCGCGAGCCAGCGATGCAGGCCTGCCCCTGGTTGTGGAAGATGGCCCACGCGCTGCCGTTGACTGCGGCCTGCAGGTTCGCGTCCTCGAACACGATGTTCGGCCCCTTGCCGCCGAGCTCCAGCTGCACCTTCTTCAGGTTGCCCGCGCTGGCCTGCACGATGCGCCGGCCCGTGGCGGTGCTGCCGGTGAAGGCGATCTTCGCGATCTCGGGATGCTCGGCGATGTACTGGCCCGCCACGCTGCCCAGCCCCGGCAGCATGTTGACCACGCCGGGCGGCAGGCCGGCCTCGGCCATCAGCTCGGCGATGCGCAGCGAACTCAGCGGTGTGATCTCCGCCGGCTTCATCACGATGCAGTTGCCGGCCGCGAGCGCGGGCGCCATCTTCCAGCTGGTGAACATCAGCGGAAAGTTCCACGGCACGACCTGGCCGACGATGCCGACGGGCTCGCGCAGCGTGTAGTTGAGAAAGCCCTCTTCCACCGGAATGGTCTCGCCCTGGAACTTGTCGGCCATGCCGCCGAAGTAGCGGAAGCACGCGGCCGTGCGCGGTACGTCGAGCCGGCGCGAATCGCGGATGGGGTGGCCGGTATCCAGCGATTCGAGGCGCGCGAGCTCCTCGGCGTTGGCCTCGATGAGGTCGGCGAGCTTCAGCAGGATGCGGCCCCGGTCTGCCGCGGCCATGCGGCTCCACTTGGGGAAGGCGCGCTTCGCGGCGGCCACTGCCTTGTCGACGTCGGCCTTGCCGGCCAGCGCGACATCGACGATGGGCGTGTTGTCATGCGGGTTGAGCGTGGCGAGCGTCTCGCCGGATTCGGCGTCGACGAAGCGGCCGTCGATGAAGAGCTGATGGCGGATGGACGGTGCAGGCATGGTCGTTCCTCTCCCTCCCCCGCTGGGGAAGGGTTGGGGTGGGGGCTTCTTCGAAGAGGGCGCGGGACTGGAGAGCCCCCACCCCCTGCCCTCCCCCGGCGGGGGAGGGAGCAAGGCAGATCAGAACTGCACGGGAATCTCGGGCGACTCGCCCTTCTGGATCTCGTACACCAGGCTCGGCGAACCGTTCTCCCACACCAGCAGCATCGAGCGCTTGGGGCTGAAGCCCTGGTGCCGGCAGTACGCGGGCATGGCGGCCATGTCGCCGGCCTTCATGATCACGCGTGCCATGGGCTTTCCGGTGTTCTTGTCGCCGCAGTCCCAGTGGATTTCGTCCGTCATCTGGAAGAACCACTCGACGCGGTCGTTGCCGTGGATGATCGGCAGGATGTGCTCCTCGGTCGTCGGGCACATGTAGCTGTGCTTCACCACCGAGGTGAAGCTCGGGTTCCACGTGACCTGCGAACGGCTCAGGAAGCCGAAGAGGTTGAATGCGTGCACATCGTTCTCGAAGCCGGGCTCGGGGTGCAGCTCGGGCTGGCCCTGCGGCACGTCGGCGAAGGCGCGGTTGACCGGCGCGCCGCGCTCGTCGCTGCGCAGGTCGAGGTCGCCCTTGAGGCCCACGCAGCGTTTGGCCAGCTCGCGTGCCCTCGTGATCTTGGCGGTGTTGTTGCCGTTCTTGCGGCCATAGGGCGAGCCGGTTTCCTGCGGCGCGGCGAAGGGGTCGAAGCTCTCGTTGGTCCAGTCGTCGAGCATGGCCTCGAAGGTGGCGCGGATCTGCGCGGTGGGGAAGTTCTCGAGCAGGTCGATGCCCGCGTCCTTCATGGTGCCGTTGAAGCTGCCGGCATACAGGTCGACCGACTCGTAGTGGTTGACGGTGCCGAACACGTCGTCGAAGTTGACCCAGCCGTAGAAGAAGCCCCAGGCCACGTCGCGCATCAGCGCGCGCAGGTAGCTGCCGGCGTCCATGGTGTGGCTCATCGGGCGGCCGTCGCGGGTCTTCCAGCCGATGTGCACGAAGTATTCGTCGCGGCGGAAGCTGAAGCTGCCGAGAGAAAAGTCCTTGTAGCCGAGCGTGGCGTCGGGCTGCGACGCGATCACCTTGGCGAGTTCTGCGGGTGCGTTCATGGTGCGGTTCCTCTCAATGCGATTGGCAGATGTCGGCCCACTTTTCTACGGAGAGATCGCCCTTGCAGCTTTGCAGGACGATCACGCCCGGCTCGCCGGCGCTGCGGAACTGGTAGGCGGTGTTCTTCGGCAGCAGGCCCTGGTGGCCGCGCGAGAGCTTCATCCAACCCATCCTCCTGCCCCTGGGCTCGCCCTCGACGAGCACGGCGCCGTTCTTTTCCTTGTCGGCCACGGCCTGCGCGGCGTCGAGCTGCACGAGGTGCACCTCGACCTCGCCGTCCATCACCAGCGCGAACTCGTCATGCGCGCAGGTGTACCAGGGCGAGGTGCCTTCGGCGCGCAGCGTCTCCAGCACGTAGATCTGGTTCTGGCCGAACACGACCTTCTCGTAGGGCTTGCTGATGCTCGCGATCTCGAAGCAGTTGGAGAACGCGTAGTGGCGCACGTCGTCGTCGATGGGTTCGACGTGGCCCTTCTCGAAGTGCTTGAGCGACCCGAAGCGAGTGCGGTAGGTGGTCGAAGTAGCGGCTGTCATGGCTTGTCTCCTTGAATGAGCGAACTCTAGGAGCCATGAGACGCCGCCGGTAGGGACCAGTTTGGAAGAGGATTATTCGGAGTCTCCGAATAATCGACCGGGTTTACCCCTGTTCGTGCGCTATCCGCTGGAGCGGCTGAACTCGATCAGTTCGGCGGGAATGAGGCCGCGCTCGATCAGCGTGGCGTCCCACGGCGGCACGCGGGTGAAGCGCGTGGCGATGTGCTCTATGAAGAGCCGCAGCTTCAGCGCATTGCGCGAGGTACCCGCGTACACCGCGCTCAGCGAGAACGACGACAGCTGGTGCTCGGCCAGCACCACCTGCAGGTCGCCGCGGGCAATGGCGTCTCCCGCCACCAGCGTCGGCAGGCAGACGATGCCGGCATGCTCCAGTGCATATTCGCGCAGCAGGTGCACGCTGTTGGTCAGCAGCGCGGCGGCGAGGTAGATGGTGGTCTGCTCGCCGTTGTGATGGAAGGTCCAGCGGTCGCGCGTGGGATAGCCCGAATACAGGCCCAGCTTGTGGCGGTGCAGTTCGCGCGGGGTGGCGGGCGTGCCGTGGGCCTCCAGGTAGGCGGGCGTGGCGCAGAGCACGCGCCGCACCGGGAAGAGCGGGCGCGACACCAGCTCCTGCGAGGCCGCCGGAAAGATCTGCAGCGCGCAGTCGACGCCGGCCTTGACCGGGTCGGCCACCGCGTCGCTCACGATCAGCTCGAGGTGGATGTCGGGGTAGGTGGTCTGGAACTCGCGCAGCAGCGAGGCGAAGCGGCCCAGCACCATGCCGGTCAGCGCATGCACCCGCAGCGTGCCAGAAGGCGTGCCGCGCGCGTCGCGCATCTGGTCGACGATGTTGTCGGCACGCACGACCAGCTCGGTGCAATCGCGCAGGAAGGCCTGGCCCATGTCGCTGAGCCGCACCACGCGCGTGCTGCGGTGGAACAGCGGCGCACCGAGGAATTCCTCGAGCTGCTTGACCCGCGTGGTCACCACCGAGTTGGCCACCCGCAGCTGCCGAGCCGCTTCCGCGAAGCTCTGGGTCTGCGCGACACGAACGAAAGTTTCAATGCTTTGGAGGCGGTCCACGGCGGCACTGTACTGCGGCGCCGCCCGTTGCGGGCAAACCTGAAAGGCAGCGAAAGACTGTCAGGCCTGTATCGGGGGGTTACCTGCCCCACTTACAATCCCTGCCGCATCACCCACCCCCTACGAGGTCTTGTCCGCAATGCCCAAGAGCCCCCGGCCACGCGCCCGTTTCAGCTTCTCCCCCTCCGTGCGTGCCCTCTTCCTGGCCGCTGCGACCTGTGCCGTGGCGCTGCCCGCGCTGTCCGCCGTCGAACATGAAGAAGTCGACAAGCTCATGCAGGCCGGCAAGCTCGACGAAGCCATGACGAAGGCCGACGCCTTCCTCAAGGACAAGCCGCGCGATCCGCAGATGCGCTTCCTCAAGGGCGTGATCCAGCTCGACACCGGCAAGCGCGCCGAGGCCATCGCCGCCTTCACGCAGCTCACGCAGGACGCACCCGAGCTGCCCGAGCCGTTCAACAACCTGGCCGTGATCTACGCAAGCCAGAACCAGTTCGACAAGGCGCGCGCCGCGCTCGAAAGCGCCATCCGCACCAATCCCAGCTACGCCACCGCCCAGGAAAACCTCGGCGACGTGTATGCACGGCTCGCCAGCCAGGCCTACAGCAAGGCGCTGCAGCTCGACCAGAACAACACGGCCGTGCAGCCCAAGCTGGCGGTGATCCGCACCCTCTTCACGCCGACGCCTGCGCTGGCGGGCGGCAAGCCGGGCACGCTGGTCGCGTCGGCTGCGCCCATGCCGGCGCCTGCGCCTGCCCCTGCCCCTGCCCCCGTGGCAAAGGCCGTTGCACCTGCACCTGCACCGGTTCCCGCACCTGCACCCGCCGCACCGCCGCCCGCCAAGGTCGCGGCGGCGCCCGCCCCGGTGGCAGCCGCGCCCAAGGCGCCCGAGCCAGCGCCCGCCCCGGCACCGTCGCCCGCGCCCGCGGCAAGCCCGGCCGCCAACGCCGAGGTCGAATCGGCCGTGCGCGCCTGGGCTTCGGCGTGGGCCAGCCAGGACATGGACCGCTACCTCGCGGCCTACGGCAGCGACTTCACTCCCGGCGGCGGCCAGAGCCGCAAGAGCTGGGAACAAGACCGCCGCGCCCGCATCGTCGGCAAGTCCAGCATCAGCGTGAACATCGAGAACCTGGTCATCAAGGTCGACGGCGACAACGCCACGGCCAAGTTCCGCCAGATCTATCGCGCCGACAACCTCAACGTCTCCAGCCGCAAGACGCTGGACATGCAGCGCTCCGGCAATCAGTGGCACATTCGCAAGGAAAGCGTCGGCGGCTAGTGGCAGACATCGTCCGGCGCGGCCGGCTTCAGAATCCTCCGTTCCGTCCGCGCAGCGGACACCTGCTGGCAGCGCTGATGGCAGCCTCGGCGCTGATGCTCGCGGCACCGGGTGCCGCGCAGGCGTCGGCTGCGGCCAAGCAGAGCAACGCGAAGGCCGGCAGCGGCAGCGGCGCCTCCAAGTCCAAACCCAAGGCGGTGGGCAGCAGCCGCGCTCCCGCCGCGCACGGCGCACGCGCTTCCGCCAGGGAGGCGAAGGAAGCCAGGGGCGGCAAGAAGGCCGCGGTGGCCGAAACCAAGGCAGCCGCCGCCAAGCCCGCCCGCAGGCCGACGCGCGCCGCCGCGCCGATCCAGGAGGCCAGCAACGCCGAGGCACGCCTGATCGCCGTCTACGAAATGTTCGGCCGCGGCCAGGCTCGTCCTGCGCTCGCCAAGGCCCGCGACCTGGTGCGCGACTACCCGAACTTCCAGCTCGCGCAGCTCGTCTATGGCGACCTGCTCGCGGCCCAGGTGCCGCCGTCGAACAGCCTGCCCGACACCGCCAGCATCGCCAGGATGCGCGGCAACCCGGCCATGGCCGAACTGCACGAAGAATCGCGACGCCGCCTGCAGGCCCTGCGCGAGCGGCCACCGGCCAACACCGTGCCGTCGCAGTTCCTGGCGCTCTCCACGCGCAGCCGCTATGCCATTGCAGTCGATGCCTCCCGCTCGCGCCTGTACCTGTTCGAGAACAGCGACAAGGGCCTGAAGCTCACGGCCGACTACTACATCTCGGTCGGCAAGTCGGGCACCGACAAGGCCACCGAAGGCGATGCCCGCACGCCGCTGGGCGTGTACTACATCACCAGCAGCCTCGACCCGAAGTCGCTCAAGGACTTCTACGGCGCGGGCGCCCTGCCCATCAACTACCCCAACCCGTACGACGTGCGGCGCGGCAAGACCGGCGGCGGCATCTGGCTGCACGGCACCCCGCCCCAGCAGTTCGCACGGGCGCCGCTGGCCAGCGACGGCTGCGTGGTCATGGCCAACCCCGACTTGAAGCAGCTTTTGCGAAAAGTGCAAATCGGCGCAACGCCGGTGGTCACCGCACGCAGCCTGCAATGGATTTCACAGCCGCAGGCCGAAAAAGAATCGCAATCCATTTCCAGCGCAATAAATGGCTGGAAAGACGCGCGGGCCAATGGAAATGAAGCGCAATTGAAGAAATTCTATTTGCCTGATTTCCAGCGCATCAGCAAGAAATCCACCGAAGGCATTTCAGCCGTCGAAGACGAAGTGAAATACGCGCAGGGCAAGCGCGTGCAGCTCAAGGACATGTCGTTCCTCCACTGGCGGGACGGTGACGACACGATGGTGGTTACCTTCGGCGAAGTGTTCGAAGGCGAGAAGAGCGGGCGCTCACGGCGCCAGTACTGGCTGCGCCAAGGCAGCGAGTGGAAGCTCTTCCACGAAGACATCCTCGGCTGAACCCCTGCTGACCACGCGGGTACGGCCGCTGAGTCGTGACATTTTGCTCACGCTTTCCGGCTTTTTTCAGCGTTACAAATCGTGCTTTGTGGCCCCGTGCTACGTAACGCGTAACGGGTTTGTACCCGTAACGCAGCCCTTTCGCGCGTTCCCGGCGCCGTAACGCTCCCCTCCCCACTTCATGGGAGGTCGGACGCGGCCTACAGAGGGAAAAATTAACCTTCAAAGTGTTGGTTGGCCGATCGTCCTTCCCCCGGGACCCGGCCGGCGGAAAGCTGGCCGCCATCGTGCTTACACCTTTTGGCTAGCACAGCTAAGTGTGTGTCTTGTGGGTTTCTCTTGTTGATACACGGAGTTACTGTGTATAACATCCACCCCATCAGCCTTTGTTAACACTTACTGAAAGGGGTAAATCATGCATAGCTCAATTACTCGTTTTTTAAAGGACGAGGAGGGTGCGACCGCAATTGAATACGGAATTATTGCGGGATTGGTTGCAGTCGCAATTGTTACGGCCCTCTCCAGCACCGATGGCCTCGGCCCCAAGCTTTCTGGTCTCTTTACGTATATTGCCGGCAAAGTGACTGCCCCCGCCTCTTAACAAAGCATCCATAGCAACAAGCTCCCCTGTCAGTCTCCTAATCCATCTGAAAGGCTTCATCATGCTTAACTCAATTGCCCGTTTCCTGCGCGACGAAGAAGGCGCTACCGCTATCGAGTACGGGATCATTGCCGGCCTCGTCGCCGTCGCCATCGTGACGTCCCTCAGCGGTAGCAATGGTCTCGGCACCAAACTCTCAGGTCTCTTCACGTACATCGCCGGCAAGGTAACTGCGCCGGCGTCCTGAGAAGCAACACAAGCAATGCGATTGGCGTGTCTGCTGTGGTTGCTGTTCGTCGCCGTCTATGACTTCCGTCAACGCCGCGTTCCCAACTGGCTCGTGCTCGCCGGCGCCGCAGTGGCGCTGGCCGCACTCGCCCTCGGGACGCAGCCCTTCGGCATCGAATGGTCCACCGCACTCACGGGAGCGGCCGTCGGCTTCGGCGCCTTGCTGCTCCTGTACGCCGTTGGCCTCATGGGAGCTGGCGACGTGAAATTCGCAGGCGCGCTCGGACTCTGGGTGGGCCTGCAGGCTTTGCTGCCGATCTGGGTCGTGGCCAGCCTGCTGGCAGGCCTTCACAGCGCGCTCTGGCTCGCGCTGCAGCGCTGGCCCGTGGCACCGCGGCTGTCGCTGATGTTGCTGGGGCGCTCGTCGGCGACCAGCAACGGCGCAGCGCCCACGACGGCGCGCAAGCGCATCGTTCCCTACGCAGCCTACCTGTCGCTGGCCACCGCGGCCTGGATGGTCTGGGGGCGACAGAGTTAGCAGTCATCTGCCTCTGTCACAGCAGGCCCTTCATTCCTCCAGTCCCATGATCGCTTGCCCCCAAATCTTCATCCGCCGCCCATGATCAACCTCACCAAGATCCTCGCCGCCATCCTCGTGCTCCTGGCCATCGCACTCGGTGGCTACGCCTGGATGCTGAGCCGCCAGGCACCCGCTCCCGTCGCGGCGGCCACGGGCCCCGCCGCAGCCCCCACCAAGGCCAAGGAGGTGCTGGTCTACCCGGTCGTCGTGGCAGCCAAGACACTGCCCGCGGGCGAGGCGATTCCCGCGGATGCACTGCGCGTGGAGCGCCTGACGATCAACCCGGCGGGCGCGTTCCAGGATGCATCCGTGGCGGCCGGACGCGTGCCGGTGATCGATCTCGCCGAAGGCACCCCGCTGATGGAAAACCAGCTCGTCTCCGGCCTTGCGCTGCGCGTCGCGGAAGGCGAGCGCGCGGTCGCGATCAAGACCGACGAGATCATGGGCGCGGGCAACAAGATCCAGCCCGGCGACTTCGTCGACGTGTTCATCACGCTCAAGTCGGACGGCAAGGACGTCGACCGCAGCCAGGCGCGACTGCTGCTCTCCCGCAAGCGCGTGCTGGCCTTCGGCAGCGCATCCGTCGACGGCATGCCGTCCAAGTCGCCCGACAAGGCGGCCGCCCAGCAGGCCCAGCGCAACGAGATGGCACGCACCGCCGTGCTGGCGGTGCCGGTGGACGAGGTGAACCGGCTGACCATCGGCGACGCCAGCGGCCGACTGATGCTGGCACTGCGCAATCCCAATGACATGTCGCAGCCGGACCCGAAGCTCTTCGCCGAACTTCCCACCGCATTGCAACCCGTGTCGTCCAAGGCGGGCGAGGCGCGCCGCGCGCCACTCGAAGGACTCGATCTCGCACAGGCCGGCCTGACCGCTCTCGACCTGTCCACCGGCGGCCAGGGGTCGAACGTCAAGCCCGCGGCCGTCGAAGCGCGCGCTGTTGCCGCCACTGCCAACCGGCGCGCCGCAACCGGCACCGGCACGCGCGGCGGCCTCCAGGTCGAAGTGATTCGCGGCGAGCGCAGCGAAACCGTGAACTACTGATCGAACAGCCAGCAGATACCGCCTTCCAGGAAGAACACATGCACCACACGCCTCGCGCGCAATCGACCCGAGCCGCTAGAAGCAGCAGCCCCGTCCAGGTTTCATCGCGGCTGCTGCGCCCGTCCCTGGTCGCCCTGTGCGCGATGACCCAAGCCGTCTGGCCGCTGGCATCCACCGCCGCCGATGCGAAGACCGCAATGCAGCAACCCGTGCAGCGGGCACTCGTCCTGGATGCCGGTACGCAGAAAGAGCTGCTGCTCGACAAGGGAATCGACCGGATGGCGATCGGCGACGAGGCCGTGGCCAACGTCACCATCACACGCAAGACACCGAGCTCCGCAGCGGCACGGCTGATCGTGACCGGCAAGGCCGCAGGGCGCACCTCGCTGATGGTCTGGGAAAAGGGCAGCACCGTGGCCACCACCTACCCTATCGAAGTGCGGCGCCGTTCGTCCACGCTCACCGGCACCATGGACAACATGATCACGCACCAGGCCGCGCGAGAGACGGCGCTGGCCAGCGCCCCCGAGAAGACGGAGCTGATCGACCGCTCGGTGGTGAACGTGCGCAGCAGCACGGTGCAGGTCGAAGTCAAGGTGGTGGAATTCAACCGCAGCGTGCTCAAGCAGGCGGGGCTGAACATCTTCAGCACCCGCCCCAATTCGAGCGGATTCAGCTTCGGCGTTTTCTCGCCGTCCTCCCTCTCGTCTGCAAGCTTTGCCGCCAATGGCCAGATCACCGGCGAATACAACAACCCGCTGGCGCAGGCCTTCGACCTGCTGTTCAACTTCAGCAAGGCCGGCATCGGCTTGAACGTCGGCTTCCTCGAAGGCAACGGCATGGCCCGCGTGCTTGCCGAGCCCACGCTGGTGGCGCTGTCGGGCCAGAGCGCCAGCTTCCTGGCCGGTGGCGAGTTGCCGATTCCCGTGCCGCAGGGACTGGGCACCACGAGCATCGAATACAAGCCTTTCGGCATCGGCCTCACGCTGACACCGACCGTGCTTTCCAACGAACGCATCGTGCTCAAGGTCGCGCCCGAGGCCAGCGATCTGGACTACACGAACGCACTCAACCTGAACGGCATCGCCGTGCCCGCCATCACCACGCGCCGCGCTGACACCACGGTGGAGCTCGGCGACGGCGAGAGCTTCATCATCGGCGGCCTCGTCAGCCGCACCACCTCCTCGAACGCCAGCAAGGTGCCATTGCTTGGCGACCTGCCGATCATCGGCACGTTCTTCAGCAAGAACAACTACCAGATGAGCGAGAAGGAACTGGTGATCCTGGTCACGCCGCACCTGGTGAAGCCCATTGCGCGCGGCACCGACCTCGCACCGTACCTGCCCGGCGGCGCCGAGCAACGCGACGGCGCGGTATGGCGCTCGTACTTCCTCGGCGGCTTGATCGACACGCCGGTTCCCGGCTTCTCCCGCTGAGCACGATGACGCGGACCATGCATCGCAGCAGGCAGGCCCCATGAACGCTCCACGCGACAGCATTCCCGAGACAGGCAGCGAGACCTACCTGTTCGCGTCGAGCAACGGCAGCCACATCACGTGGCTGACCGATGCGCTCGGCACGCTGGGGTCGGTGGTGATCCTTGCGCCGGACACCAAGTCGATCGACGAGCGCATCGCGCTGCTCGGGCCGGTGGCGGTGTTCATCGATTTCTCTCCCGACCAGGGCGCCCACGCCATCCAGTTCCACCAGCGCCTGAAGCGCGACTGGCCCACGCTGCCGGTGCTGGCAACCGGCGTGTCGGCCGAACCCGCCGCCATGCTCTCCGCATTGCGCGCGGGAGTGGACGATTTCATTGACATGGCCGCGCCGCCCACCGATGCGGTGACGACGCTGCGCGCCCTGCTCGACCGCCGCAGCACCCTGCAAGGCGGCACACGCGGCAGCACGCTGGCATTGCTGGGCGCGCGTGCCGGACTCGGCGTGACCACGCTCGCAACCAGCCTGGCGCTCACGCTGCACGACCAGCTCGCGCAGGCACCCGCGCGCCCGCAGGGCCGCAGCTCCAGGCACGGCGTCGCGCTGCTCGACCTGGGCCTGCCTGCACGCGACGGCCTGCTATACCTCGACACACAGAGCGGCTTCAGCTTCGTCGACGGCGTGCGCAACCTGCGCCGGCTCGACCAGACCCTGCTGCACACGGCACTGGCACACCACACCAGCGGCGTGGCCATCCTGCCGCTGCCCGCGAGCCTCGCGCAGGTGCGCGAGATCTCGCATGCCGACTCCGTCGCGCTGATCAAGCGGCTGGCCGACTTCTTCGACTTCCAGGTCGCCGACCTCGGCGGCTTCTCGACCATCGACTTCATGGCGCAGACGGTGCGCGAGGCGCAGCAGGCATGGGTCGTGTGCGACCAGAGCATCGGCGGCATCGTGTCCACCGCCAACATGCTCAAGGAACTGCGCGCGCGCAACGTCGAGACCGAACGCCTCTCCCTGGTGGTCAACAAGTTCGACAGCCATGTCGGCCTCACGGCCAAGGACATCGCCGAACGGCTGGAGCTGCCGCTGCGCCATGTGCTGCCTTCGCGCAGCGCACAGCTGATGGCGGCCGCGAGCCGCGGAGAGATGCTGGTGCGCACCTCGCGCAGCGACCCCTACGCGCAGGCGGTGACGGGCCTGGCCCGCAGCCTGCACCAGGAATACATGTCTGCCACGGGCCAACCTCCGGCCAAGGATCCACGCTGGGTTGCGCTCATGTCGCAAGTCACCGGCCTCTGGAAGAGTTCACACGAAGGCTGAACCCATGTCCACCGATATCGAATTCGCCGACGACGACCAGGCGTTCATCAACTCACAGCAGTTCCAGGACATCAAGAGCTGGACGCACGATCACCTGCTCAGCCGCATCGAAGAACTGGGCGCGGAGTTCGGCCGCTGGTCGCGCGCCTCGATCCAGCAGTTCGTCGAACTGGAGGTCGACAGCTTCGTGCGGCTGCGCCGCGTGCCGATCAACGACCGCGAGATGCAGCTCATCTCCGACGCGCTGACCAAGGAGCTCGCGGGCTTCGGGCCGCTGGAAGACCTGCTCAACGACCCGGCCGTGGAAGACATCCTGATCAACGGCTACCAGAACGTGTACGTGTCGCGCCACGGCATGCTGGAGCGCGAGACGGTGCGCTTCGCCGACTCGGAGCATGTGATGCGCATCGTGCGCCGCATCCTCGCGCCGCTGGGTCGACGGCTTGACGAGTCGAACCCGATGGTCGACGCGCGCCTGCCCGACGGCGGCCGCATCAACGTGATCATCGAGCCGCTGGCCATCGACGGCCTCTCGGTGTCGATCCGCAAGTTCCGCAAGGAGCCGCTCACGCCGATGGACCTGGTGAAGCTCGGCACCTTCGACGCCGGCATGGCGCAGTTGCTGGAGATCGCGGTGCGCGCGCGCTGCAACATCCTCGTGAGCGGCGGCACCAGCTCGGGCAAGACCTCGCTGCTGAATGCGCTCGCGAGCTACATACCCGCGCGCGAACGCGTCATCACCATCGAGGACACGGCCGAACTGTCGCTCGGCACCAGCCACGTGGTGCGGCTCGAAAGCCGACCGGGCGGCTTCGACGGCACGGGCGTGGTGTCGATCCGCGACCTGCTGCGCAACAGCCTTCGCATGCGGCCCGACCGCATCATCGTGGGCGAAGTGCGCGGCGCCGAGGTCATCGAGATGATGCAGGCCATGAACACCGGCCACGAAGGCTCGATGGGCACCATCCACGCCAGCTCGCCGCGCGAGTGCCTCTACCGCCTGGAGATGCTCGCGGGCTTCGCGGGCTACCAGGGCAGCGAAGTGAGCCTGCGCCGGCAGATCGCCAACGCCATCGATTTCATCGTGCAGATCGGGCGCTTGTCGGGCGGCCAGCGCCGCATCATTTCGCTGAGCGAGGTCACGGGCGTCAACGACAACGTCGTCGCCATGCAGGAGCTCTACCGCTACGAGCCGGTCGTCTCGCCGGACGGCGAGGAACGCGACCGCTGGGTGTCGCTGGGCATCGCGCCGCACTCGCCCAAGATCACGCGCTTCCGGCAGTCGATGGCGCGTGCGCATGGAGACAACCGTGCGTGAAGCCCTGCTCATCGTGGCGTGCATCGCGCTGCTGATGGCGGCGGCGGGGCTCATGCTGTGGCAGTGGGCGAAGAACAGGCAGGTGCGACTGGCCACCGAGCGGCACCTGAGCCAGCAGATCCTCGCGACCAGCACGGCGACCACGCCGATACCGATGCCTGTGAGGGACAGGGAGCTTCCGGGAGAAGGAATGTCGTCGACCTTGACGACGGATCCGTGGCTCGACACCAGCCCCGCGACTACCGAGGCCGCGCAGGCCAGCCTGCTGGAGCGGGCAATGCCGGGCTGGCTGGTAGGCGTCGTCGAGCCACGCACCGTCGCGCTCGCGCTGGCGGCCGCCGTCGTGCTCAGCCTGTTGATGGACGTACTGGTCGGCTGGCTTGCGGCGGCAAGTTTGCTGTTCGTGCTGCTGATTGTCGGCAGCTTCCTGTTGTGGTGGCAGCTGCAGAAGTTTCGCCGCAAGCTGGTCAGCCAGTTGCCGGCATACATCGATGCGATGGTGCGCCTCATCACGATTGGCAACTCCACGCAAGCTGCATTCCAGCTAGCAATTGCCACCACCGAGGCGCCGCTGCGCGTTCACCTGGAACGCTCGGCCGCGCTGGTCCGCGCCGGCTTGGATCTCGACCGTGCGCTGCACCAGACTGCCACCAACGTGCGTATCGAAGAGATGTTTCTGCTGGCATCCATTCTTGGCCTGGGCGTTCGCTACGGCGGCCGCGCTGATCTGCTGCTCGAACGCGTGGGCAATTTCATGCGCGACCGCGAACAGGCAGAGCAGGAACTGAATGCCATGTCCGCGGAGACACGCCTGTCCGCATGGATCCTGGGCCTGCTGCCGATCGGCGTGGGCGGCTTTCTGATTCTTACCAATCCCGGCTACTTCATGGGCATGTGGAGTGATGAGACCGGACGCATCCTGATTTATTCCTCCGCAAGCCTGCAGGTGGTGGGCGTGGCGCTTCTTTACCGTCTTGCGAGGTTGGCATGACGCTCACACCCCACCAGTTGGCAATCTTCAGCATCGTGCTGCTAGCAGTCGGCCTGACAGTTGGTGCAGGTGCATTGATCGCGGCCGAACTGCGCCGCGCGCGCAGTGGCCAGGTCATCGGCCGCGCAATCCGCCAAGCCGCGCTCACGCCGGGTTCGCAGTCCGTGACGACTGCCGAGGCGGAAGCAGAGGGCGCATTCAAGCCCGAACTAGAGTTGCCTTTCCACTGGCTGGATTCGCGCATCGGGCGGGCCTTCGTGGCTGATGAAGACCGCAGCCTCATCGACCAATGCGGCCTGCCGTCGAAGCGAACGCAACTGATCTTCCTGGTGACCCGCATCGGCCTGGCCCTTGTTTTTCCGCTGCTGGCCTACCTGCTCTGGAGCAGCGGGCACGAGCAGGGAACCATCGTCACCGTACTGGCGGCCTGCGCCGTGCTCGGGTTCATGGCGCCCAAATGGGTGCTTGGCCGCTTTGCCGCTGGCCGCCGCGAGCGAGCAGCCCGGGAGTTGCCACTTTTCATCGACCTGCTGCGCCTGCTGCAGGGCGTCGGCCTCAGCCTCGACCAGAGCCTGCAGATCATGGCTACTGATTTTTCCCATGTACTTCATGTGCTGGGCCACGAGTTGGGAATCGCCAACGCCCAGTACAGCCAGGGTCGCACCCGAGAGCACTCCTTGCATCGCCTGGCAACGCTGCACAAGAACGAGAACCTGCGAGGCCTTGTCTCGCTATTGGTGCAGGTCGACCGCCACGGCGGCGCTGTGCAGGAACCGCTGCGCGTATTCAGCGATCGCTTGCGGGAGAGCCGGCGTTCGCAGATGAAGGAACGCATCGGCAAGATCACCGTGAAGATGACCGGCGTCATGGTGGTTTCGCTGCTGCCGGCGCTGGTCATCGTCACGGCGGGTCCGGGCTTCATCGCAATATTCCGTTCATTGGGAGCGATCAGTAAATGACTCACTTTGACCTCTCCATGCCCATGCGCGCTCACCGCTCGGCTCGCGTGCTTACCGTGGGCGCGATCATGGCCTCGACCCTGTTCGTCAGCGGATGCGGCCTTCTCAAGGACACATCCTCGGCCTATGTCGCCAGCGCCAACGCCCAGGAACGGGCGGCCGCCGAGGCGTCCGCGGAAACCAAGTCGAGCGCGAACATCGACAGCAAGGCCACCTACCTCAAGCTCGTGGAGCAGATGCAAAAGGATGGCCTGTGGTTTGCGTCGCTCGCGCATATCGACGCGCTCGAGCAACGCTGGGGCGTATCGCCGGAATCCACCCGCTTGCGCGCCGACGCCTTGCGCCAGACCGATCAGGCCGCGCTGAGCGAGCAGGCCTACAAGCGCCTGATCGGCACACCGCTGGAGAGTGCCGGCTACCGAGGCCTCGGCCTGCTGGCCGGTGCGCGCGGCAGCTACGCGGAGGCCGTGCAGTTGCTCGGAAAAGCGCAGCGCCAGACACCGACCGATGCCCTCCTGCTCAGCGACCTGGGCTATGCCAGCCTGCGTGCGGGACAGATCGAGGAAGCCCGGCTGCCGTTGATGCAGGCGCTGCAGCTGCGCCCGGACAGCACGCAGGCACAGTCCAACCTTGCGCTCTACCTCGAAGTCACCGGCCAGCGCGAGCAGGCGGACCGGTTAATGGAAGTCAACCGCATGCCCGCGGCATCGCGCGCAGCCGTGCGCGATGCCGCGCAGCAGATGCGCCGGGGCGGTACCCCGCCCCTCGCGGCTACTAGTGCGGCGCCAGTCGTCACCGGACTGCGGCCGCTTGCGAGCACGCCGCAGCCCGTGCGCGACGACACCGTGCCGCCCCCGTTGATGCTCAAGGCATCGCGCTGGGCCGGCATGGGCGGCCTGCGAACGGCCAGCCAGCTGAATCCGTCCGTCGCCGACTCCGCGCTGTCGATGCCACCGAACTCCACCCCACAAGGTACCCAATGAAAAAAGAACACGCCCATCGCCTCGCCCTGCTGGCCGCCGTGTTGGTGATCGCTGCGCCCGCCGCAGCGGCACAAGAGGCTGCGAAGCCAGTGCAGCTGGAAGCACCGCCGGCCGCCGCTCAACCGGTACAAAACGGCCCTGAAGAAATGAATACGGAGGGAGAAGTCGTCTATGAGCGGCCGCAGGTCGGCGACGCCACACAGGGCTTGCTCGCATGGCAGCGCAGCGGCGAAGTTGCCTCCCCCACGCCACGTCCGATTGCCGGCGACGTGGCAAGTCGCAGCTATGAGCGCTACATGAAGAGCTTCGAGTTTCCGATTCCGGAGCGCATGAGTTCGATAGTCAAGTCGTCTTCCGGATCCGGCGCTGGTGCCGGGGCAACCAAATAGCCGCGCACCAGAAAACGTGACACGCCATTGTCGGCTCATCATGGACGTCAAACAGCTCCGCTCCAGTGCACGCAAACAGCGCGGCGCATATGCGGTCGAGTTCGCCTTGGTGTTCCTGATTTTCTTCACGCTGCTCTACGGAATCATCTGCTACGGCATGGTGTTCGCGTTCCGGCTGGGCCTGCAAAACGCGGCTGAAGATGGTGCCCGCGCAGCCTTGCGCTATCAGCCGGACCTTCCCACTCGAGCAGCGCAAGCTCGGACAGTTGCAACAGCTCAGGCCAGTTGGCTCCCGTCTGCAGCCACGCTCAGCGTCACGGCAACCGTATGCCAAGTTGCCAGTAACAACTGCACCGCAGCGGTCACCAGCGCCTGTGGCATCACATGGGACACGCGCTGCCAAATGGTGGTGACGGTTACCGCCAGCAACTTGGGGCGGGTTCTTCCTCCGTTGCCGGTCTTCAACGCCCCTGGTCAGCTGACAGGAAGCGCCAGCATGTTGCTCGACGGACGGACCCCATGACCTTCAACAACCGTCGTCTTCAAAGAGGAATAGCAGCTACCGAGTTCGCACTGGTCTTCACCGTGCTTTTTATCGTCGTGTACATCATCGCAACCTTTGGGACAGTGCTCTATACACAGCAAGCGATATCGCGCTCGGCCGAAGATGGTGCTCGGGCAGTGGCATTGCTGAACTCCGTTCCCACAACCAACGACTCGCGAATTCAGAACGTTGTCTACGACTCGCTGGCAAGCTCGCTTATCGTGCCATCGGCATCGAATACCAGCCTGGCAACCCGACGTATCTGGGTCGCGACCCAAGTCACGGTTGCCGTCACGCCCACGGGCACCAATCCGAATGCGAGTGTCGTGGTAACCGTGACCTATCCCTACGGTGCCAACAGCCTGCTGCCCTCGCTGTCGTTTCTGAACATGAACCTCGGGATGCCGGACAAGCTGAGGAGCCGCTCCACCGCAGCAATTCAGCCCACATGAAAGGGCCAGGAATGAACACGAGCCCGACTATCCCAAGCCTGCGTGGCGTTTCCTCTTCGTTTCGGCGCAGCAGGTCTGCAGGCTCCATTCTCGTAAATACCGCGATCGCGCTGAGCTTGATCATCATCACGTTGATCGGCACCGAACTTGGCTACATGTTCTACGTGAAGCGCGAGCTGCAAAAGACGGCGGACCTGGCCGCCCTTGCAGGCGCCCAGGGGCTAGGGGTAAACAACTGCACAACGGCTACGACGGCCGCCATAGCCAATGCGGCGCAGAACATGCCCATCGGTCTTTCTCCACTCGGGTCCGACAGCGTCGTGTGCGGACGGTGGGACCCTGTGCTCAAGCCTGTGGCACCCCACTTCGGCACACCGGACAGCGGCCAGAAATTCAATGCGGTGCGAGTCACCATCAGCAGAACGCCTCCGCTTCTGATGCCTGGAATTCCAGGAAACCAAACGAGACTGATCACTGCAGACGCGGTGGCCGCCCAACAAACCCCAAAAGCCAATCTGACAATTCGTTCCACGCTGCTGACAGTCGATTCAACGAAGTCGCCGCTGCTCAATGCGGTTTTCGGTGGACTGCTGGGAGGCACCCTCAACGTCACCGCCGCTGGCTGGAACGGTCTCCTCAATACGAACGTCAAGTTACTGACCTATATCGACCAGCTGGGAGTGAACCTGGGAATTGGCGTCGGAAAATATGACCAAGTGCTGGGCACGAACGTGTCTGTGGGGACGTTGGTCCAAGCCATGATCGATGCCTTGCAGCAGAGCGGGAACACGGCGCAGGTCGTGCTCGATGCGCTCAACCTGCTCAAGCTCACCGCCAATGCGGCAGCTGCGCAACCGTTGCTGAAACTCGGCGACCTGCTAGGTGTACAAACCGGCACGGATGCGGCTGGTCTGAATACCAACATTCAGCTTTTCCAACTGCTTGAAGGCGTAGTGCAGGCTGCGAACGGCAAGAACGGCGTGGTAGCCACCGTGGCACTCCCTATACCAGGGCTGGCTTCGGTGACCACGAACGTAAAAGTCATCGAGCCGCCGCAGGTATCGGCCACAGGCAACCCCGCCTTGGCCAAACTGAACCCTACCGGGCCGGACCAAATCTATGTCCGTACGGCTCAGGTTCGGGCATTGATCTCGATAGATCTTCCGGCCCTGAATGGCATCACCGATCTCGTCAACGCGTTGACGACGGCACTCTCGCCAGTCACGGATCTCTTGAACAACCTGCTGAGTCTGAATCTCTTCACGGGCCTGCAGAACATCCTGGGATGCACTTTGGGTTGCACTCGAAATGTCACCGACATCAAAATTCTTCCTTCGCCGGTTCGGTTGGATATAAGCCTGGATGCAGGCGGTGGAGCGTCGCGGGTTACCGACTACAGCTGTACCGCCAACGCGACTTCTCTTACGTCCCAAACAACGACATCCGTGGCGACCCTGCGTGTTGGCAGCCTAGGGGCAACGGCGGCTCTTGCAAAAGCAAATGCGTTTTCATCGAGTGCGTTGCCAACTGTCAACGCTGTGCCAGTCATAGACATCGGTTCTCAAAGCTGCCAGCTCGGGCTGCTTGGTCTCGGAGTTGTGAGTTGCGATGCCTCCACGCGCAAGCCTTACTACGGTGGTGGGCTCGGACTGAAGGCTGATGTACCTGTCGCTGCCTCCACGCAATCTCAATTCTTCGCGAATCCCCCTACGCTGGATCAAGCGCCCGCCTATCTGGCAATCGCGACACAAAACATCGTCAACAGCCTGAGCGATACGCTGAAAGCACTCAATCTTCTGATCGCGATTCCGCCCACGGCTCCCGGAGGGGGACTGCCCAACGTTCTTACCGGACTGACAAACACACTGAGTGGCGTCATCAACCTGTTGATGGGGATCATCTCGGGCGTGCTTTCACCGTTGCTTGACCCCTTGGTAAATACTTTGCTGAGCAATGTGCTTGGCGCTAATCTCGCCCAGACAGAAGTGGGTGCCCGACTGACTTGTTCTAGTGGCGCTCAGCTTGTCTACTGAATTTCGCATTACCTAGATGAGCTCTCCCCCCAACTTCGACGAACTCGACCTCTTTGTCTGGGAGGGCAAAGCCGACATCCTCGACCGCATCGCGCGTTGCATGGCGAGCTTCGACGTGGAGGTGATCCGGGCCGACGGGATGCCGCCGCCCGCACCCGAACGCGGGGTGGCGCTGCGCCCCTCGGTCGCGATCATCAGCGTCACCGTCATCGACGGCGGCGGGCTGGCGCATGCGACGGAGCTGCTGCAGGGCATGCCGGTGATCTGGGTCGCGGCGGGTTCGCGCGAGCGGGACTCGCGCACCTATCCGCCCGAGTACCTGCACGTGCTGCCCTACGACTTCACCTGCGCCGAGCTGCGCACGATGGTCGCGAAGCTGGTGCGGCAGTTGCGCGCGCGCGAGGTTGCGCCGCAGGCGCCCGACGTGCTGGTGGCGCACTCCGACGCGATGAAGTCGCTGCTGGCCGAGGTGAACGCCTTCGCCGATTGCGACCACAGCGTGCTGGTGCGCGGCGAAACCGGCGTGGGCAAGGAGCGCATCGCGCAGCAGTTGCACCTTGGGCACCAGCACTACAGCAAGGGCGCTTTCGTGGCGGTGAACTGCGGCGCGATTCCCGACGGTCTTTTCGAGTCGCTGTTCTTCGGCCATACGAAGGGCTCCTTCACCGGCGCGGTGCATGCGCACCGCGGCTATTTCGAGCAGGCCACGGGCGGCACGCTTTTCCTCGACGAAATCGGCGACCTGCCGCGCTACCAGCAGGTCAAGCTGCTGCGCGTGCTCGAGGACAACGCGGTGACGCGGCTCGGGGCGACGTCGCCGATCCGCGTCGACTTCCGCCTGGTGGCGGCGACGAACCGCAACCTGCGCGAGATGGTGGCGAGCGGCGAGTTCCGCGCCGACCTTTTCTACCGCCTTGCGGTGATCGAGCTTCATGTGCCCAGCCTCGAGGAACGCGGCGAGGTCGACAAGATCGCGATCTTCAAGGCGCTGCTGAGCAACGTGCTGGGCGACGAGCTGGAGACGCTCGGCGAAACGCCGCACTGGCTGAGCGACGCGGTGGCCGAGACCTACTTCCCGGGCAATGTGCGCCAGTTACGCAATCTTGCGGAGCGCGTGGGCGTGATCGCGCGGCAGCTGCACAGCTGGGACCAGAACCTGATCCAGCGCGCGATTGCGCTGACGCGCGGCACGCCGACACCGACGATCTCGGCGGACCGCAACGGCGCGGGCGGCGGCGGCGGGATCGGGCTCGACGGCAGCAGCGACCGCAAGGGCTGGAACAGCAGCGAGCGCAACCGCATCATCGCGGCGCTCGAGGTCAACGACTGGAAGCGCCAGGACACCGCGCAGCACCTGGGCATCAGCCGCAAGGTGCTGTGGGAGAAGATGCGCAAGTACCAGATCCTCGACGGCGAACCGGGCATTCCCGAAGACGCCTGACCGGCGCCGACGCTCAGGGGATCGAAAGTCGCGGAGCCTTGCGCAGCGACGAGCCCGCGCCCCCGGGGCCCGCTGCGCGCTCGACCACCGGCTCGCTCGCGCAGGCGGTGTTGCTCGAGATGCACAGCGCGGCCAGCAGGCCGTCCTCGGTCAGGGCGGGCCGGCTCGGCGCGCCGAAGAGCCGGTCGATCCAGTTGTTCGTGCCCGCGGGGTCGATGCGCAGTTCGCCGGTCGTGCGCGCCAGGCGCAGCTCCGAGATGCGCAGGTCGAACACGCCGTCGACGTAGTCGAACAGCAGCGTGTAGTAGTCGAGTTGCGCGTCGAGCACCTTGGGCAGGGTCTCGCGGCCGAACTCCATGAGGCGGCGGCGGCCGCGGAAGGCCTGGCCCGACGTGCTCACGGCTTCCATCAGCTGCCGCTCGCGCTCGCGGCCCGACACAGTGCGCGCCCATGAGGCGGAGGTGAGCTCGAACAGGTTGAGCTTCACGCCGTCGAGCTTGGCCTCCTGGTTCGCGACTTCGGCGAGCGCGGACTTCAGCCGCAACTGCCGGTCGAAGCCGTTGCCGAAGTTCCAGTTGAGCTCGAAGGCCGCGCGCGTCGGGTCCTGCGGCGACACGCCTCGCGGATCGCGGCTCTTCACCACCACGGCGTCGAGGGTCGGGTAGAGGCTCGCGTCCTGCTGGTCGGCCAGCGCGCGCGCGCGTTCGATGCGGCCCTGGGCTTCGGCGATCTCGGTGCTGCGTGCCTCGGCGCGGCGCAGCGCTTCTTCCTGCGAGCCGATGCGCCATTGCGGCGGCGCGGCGAGCACGGGCAGCGACTCCACGTTGGGCGAGAACTTGAAGTAGTTGCGGAACTTGGCCATGGCCTCGTCGCGCTGGGCCTGGAAGTCGGACTCGCGCGCGGCCACGAGCGCGCGGCGCGAGGCCGCCATGTTGAGGTCGTTGTCGCCGGTCACCCCCAGCGCGACGCGGCGGGCCTCGGCCTTGGAAAGTTCGGCGACCACCTCGGTGGCCTTGTGCGCGATCTGCTTCTTGAGGTCGTAGCGCTGCACCTGCAGGTAGGCGGTCAGCGCATCCAGCACGACCTTCTGCGAGGTGGTGACGACGGCCTCGTCGTCGGCCTGGTTGCCGGCTTCGGCCGCGCGCTGCGCCGCGCTCATGGCGCCGCCGTCGAGCAGGCTCATGCGGGCCTCGGCGGTGAGCACGGTGTAGCCCTCCGTCCTGGCGCCGGCCAGGCCGCTGTTGTAGTTGCCCGACGACGTACCGATCTTGAAGCGCGGATAGCGCGCCTGCCTGGCGGCATCGACGCTGTAGCTGCTGGTGTTGGCGGCCGCCTGGGCCGTCTGCACTTCGGGGTATTCCTGCGACAGCGCGACCAGTGCCTGCTTCACCTGCTGCGCATAGCTGGCCGCGCCGAGCGATGGCGCGGACAGCCTGCGCGCGAGCACGAGCGGCGGCGGCGGCTCCTGCAGCGCTTCCTGTTGTTGCTGTTCCTGCGCGAAGGCCGCGGGCGGCAGCGCGAAGCTGGCGCACAGCGCCGCGCACACCACGCCGGTGCCTGTGCGGCGCCGGCTGTTCAAGGGGGCGTTCCTCATGGTTCGCGGAAGGCTTCGCGCCGCAGCTTGAGCACGGGTCGCAGGATGTACCAGATGAACGGATCGGTGCCGACACGCAGGTCCACTTCCGATTCCATGCCGGCGGTGATGCGGTTCTCGTCGCGCCCCACGTGCGACTGCGACATGCTGATGAGCAGCCGGTAGTAGGGCGCGCCGTTCGAGATGGCCGGGTCGCGGTCGGCGTCGGCCGCCACGAGCTTGACCTTGCCGTCGACGGCGCCGTAGCGCAGGTAGTCGTAGGCGGTGATCTTCACGCGCGCCGTCTGCCCCACTTCGATGAAGCCGCGGTCGTTCGGGTTGAGCCGCGCCTCGACCATGATCTCGTCCTCGTCGGGCACCACTTCGAGAATCGACTCGCCCGGCTTCACCACCCAGCCGGGGCTGGAGTTGCGCAGGCCCTTGACGATGCCGTCCGACGGCGCCTTCACCACCGTGCGCGAACGCTGCGTGCGGGCCCGCGCGAGGTCTTCGCTCAGGCTCGCGAACTGGCGCTCGACGGTGGCCAGTTCGTCCGACGCGCGGCGGCGGAAGCGGCCCTCCGCCTCCGCCATCTTGGCCTGCGCCTCGGTGATGGCGGCGTCGGCCGAGACCACGCCCTGCCGCGCCACCGCGAGTTCGCTGCGCACGCTCTCGACCTGGCGCCGCTTCTCGAGCACCTCGACCTGGCCGACCAGCTTCTCGCTGAGCAGTTGCTCGGAAATCTCGAGTTCCTTCTGCATCAGCGCGAGCCGGTCGCCGAGGCCCTTGACCTTGGCCTGCTGCTCCAGCTTCTTGCTGCGTGCCTGCTCCAGTCCCGACACCGCGCCCGCCATGACGCCGCGCTGCTCCAGCGCGCGCGCCTGGTAGGCGCCCGTCTCGCCTTCGAACACGCCCTCGTCGATGTCCTTGGCGAAGGAATCGCGGCGCAGCGGCTGGCCCCGGCTCTCGGCCATGAGCCGCACGCGGGTGGCCTGCGTGGCCGCGTAGCGCGCCGTGAGTTCTTCCAGGTTCAGGCCGCTGCCGCCCAGGTCGATCTCCACCAGCGGCTGGCCCGTCTTGACCTTGTCGCCTTCCTTGACCAGCACGCTGCTGACGATGCCGCCCTCCAGATGCTGAATGGCCTTGACGCGGTCGGAAGGAATCACACGGCCAGGCGCGACGACCACGGTCTCCATGGGAAAGCCCAGGCCGACCAGCGCCAGCACCGCCACCGCCCCGCCGATGATCCATTGCCGCCGCCGTCCCTTCGGCGACGTCTGCGCCGCGCGCCTGTCCTGTTCGTCCTGCAATATCTGCGGCAGATCTGATTTCAAAATTTGCGGCCCCCGTCGCTTGTCGTCTTCACGCCATGGAGCGGGTGGCCGCGGCCCCCGCGCTGTCTTCGCTGTCGCCCACCGCCACCAGCGGCTTCTTCACGCCGAACAGCTTGGGCACCATCACCGCTGCGGAGCCCTGCTCGACGTTGCCCTGCCCGGTCACGTGATAGACCACCGTGGCCGCGGAAACGATGCGCAGCGAGTGCGTGACCACCACCACGGTGCGCACCTTGGCCACCGCGAGCATGGTGGCGAGCAGGTTGCGCTCGCTCTGGAAGTCGAGGTCGTTGCTGGGCTCGTCGAGCACCAGCACCGACGGCTTGCGCAGGAAGCTCATGGCCAGCGCGAGCTTGCGCCGCTCCCCGACGGAGAAGCCGGTGCCGCCCTCGCCCACCACGGTGCGGTAGCCGTCGGGCAGGCGCGAGATGAAGTCGTGCGCACCGGAGAGCTTGCAGGCCGCGACGATCTGCTCGTCGCTCTGGCCCGGCGCGCCGCGCCGCATCACGTCGACCAGCGCGCCGCCGAACCAGTAGACCTCCTGCGACAGATAGCTGATCCAGCGCGACAGCTCTTCGCGGCCGAACTGCGAGAGGTCGTATTCGCCGATGCTCACGGTGCCGCGCGTGGGCGTGTACAGGCCCGACACCAGCTTCACCAGCGTCGACTTGCCCGCGCCGTTGCGCCCGACGATCACGTGCAGCCCGCCGGGGCCGATGTCGAGGTCGACGTTTTCCAGCACCGGCTGCTGCGCTGTCTCGGTGAAGCTGAAACTCACGTCGCGCAGCGTGACGCGGCCCAGCGGCTGCGGCAGTTCCATGCCCGTGGGCGGCTTCTCGACCGGCTCGCGCAGCACGGTTTCGAGCCGCTTGGCGGCTTCCTTCGCGGTGGCCAGCGAGCGCCAGTTCGACACCAGCCCGGCCACCGGCTGCAGCGCCTTGAGCGCCAGCATGTTGGAGGCGACCAGGCCGCCCACCGTCATCCATTGCTCCATCACCGACACCGCACCCACCGTGACCACGATGACCGAGAACACGGTCAGCAGCACGGTGGTGCCGTCGCGCGCGGTTTCGATCTGGCCGTTCTTGGTGAAGCTCTCGGTGAGCCAGGCGTTGTAGGCCTGGCGCCACGTCTCGATGGTGGGGCCGTCGTTGGCCTGCGTCTTCAGCGTCTCGCGCGCATGGCAGATCTCGGAGGTGATGCGGTCCAGGCCGCGCCCGCGCTGCACTTCTTCCACACGGCCGGTGCGCACTTCGTCGGCCCACCACCACGCCAGGAAAGACATGATGGCCAGGAACATGGCCACCACCGGCAGCACCGGCAGCGCGACGATGCCGATCACGACCAGCGCGAAGATGGCCATGGGCAGGTCGAAGATCGATTGCGCGAGGCCGCCGGTGACGGTGCCGCGCACCGAACCCACGTCGCGGAAATACAGCTGCCACGACGAAGCGGGCCGCGACTCCAGCGCGCGCAGCGGGCGCGACAGCATCGAGTTCAGCAAGGCACCCGACACGCCGTGGTCGATGATGGCGCCCGCGTTGCGCAGCAGGCGCGAGCGCCGCGTGCGCAGCCAGAACTCGATGCACAGGAAGAAGAAGATGCCGCTCACCAGCGCGGCGAGCGTCGAGGTGCCGCTGCGCGACAGCACGCGGTCGTACACCTGCAGCAGGAAGATCGAAGGCAGCAGCCCGAACAGGCTGATGGGCAGCGAGCGCCACGCCGCGCCCTTGACCAGCGGATACGCCGCGCGAAACGCTTCATGCAGCGCGCCCGCATAGGGGCTGGCACCAGGTTCGTCTGGCGTGTCGGCAACCAGCTGGCTGGGCAAGAGGAACTTGATCATGGGAAAAAGCCGATCCGTCGGGCAATGACGCCTGTCTCATTATCAACTGTTACCCAGCTGTTACAAGGCAAAAATTCACTCTCTACGCGACTCAGCACACAGGCATTCGCACCTTCGACGGAACGGCTTTCACGGACTGCTCCGGTCCCGGTTGCGCGGCGCTTCCCGTAACCGCGCAACCGGCCGGACTCCCTGACCTGACAGCTTTCGCCTGATAGGGCAAACCCTCTGCGAACACCAATGCGATGTTGGCGCACAACAGCATGCAGAGCACCCAGGCGCACAGCAGCTGGAGCCAGCCCAGCCACCAGCGCCGCGGTGCTGCCGATGCCTCATGTTCGTAGGGCGAATGCAATAACGCGTTCCATCTCATGGCAATGCTTTCAAGACCCGGGCAAGCCGGGAAAGACCGATGCCCGCCGAGCTCTTGGCCAGCACCCAGTCGCCCGGCTGCACGAGGCCGCCGAGCGCGGTGGACAGGTCGGACACATCGACGAACCAGTGCGATCGCACCTTGGTGCGAATGCGCGTGTGCAGTGCCCGCATCAGCGGGCCGCACAGCAGCACGCGATCGGGCTGCGACGCCAGCAGCTCGGCCTCCAGGTCGAGGTGATGGCGCTGCGCGGCGGGGCCGAGCTCCTGCATGTCGCCAAGGATCGCCACGCGGCGCGCCGGCTCGCAGGGGGCCTGCGACAGCATCTCCAGCGCGGCCCGCATCGAGCTCGGGTTGGCGTCGTAGGTCTCGTCGATCAGCTTGAAGCTGCCGCCGCCGATGTGAATGGTGTGCAGCGCGCCGCGCCCGCCCGGCGGTTCGAAGTGCGCAAAGGGCTCGACCGCCGCGGCCAGCGGCAGGCGCAGCGCCTGCAGCGCGGCGAGCGCGGCAATGGCGCTCGCACCCATGTGCCGGCCCGGCGCGTTGAGCCGCAGCTGGAAGGGCTCGCCCGCCACCAGCGCCTGCACCTCGCCGTGGTCGAAGGCGAGCAGGCGCACGTCGGCGTCCTTGTGCTCGCCGTAGGTCACGATCTGCAGCTGCTGCGTCATGGCGGCGTCGGCGAATGTCGCGAATTCGGGCATGTCGCGGTTCAGCACCACGCTGTCGCCCGGGTTCATCGACTGGAAGATGCGGCTGTCCAGCCGCGCGGCCGCTTCGGAAGGGCCGCGGTGCTTCTGCGACGCGGCCGACAGCCCGGTCACGACGACGAGCGAGGGCCGCACCAGCTGCGCGGATGCCGGCATCTGCGACGCGCCCATCTCCATCACCCAGTAGGCCGCGTGCCGCGGCATGCAGGTCATGTTCCAGGCGAGCCCCGAAGGCAGGCTGATGTTGCCTTCGGGCTGCGCGACCTCGCCCCACACGGTGAGCGCGCCGGCCAGCATGGCCGTGACGGTGCCGCTGCCGGCGCCGCTGCCGAGCACGCCGCACACGCGGCCGGTGAATTCGCAGCGCGCATGGTCGCCCAGCAGCAGCACGGACTGCAGCACGTTCTGCACTTTCAGCACCGGCACGCGCTTGTCCAGGTGCGGCTTGGGGTCGGTGCACAGCACCGCGGCGGCCGGCTGCAGCACGCCCTTGAGCGTGACGGCCGCCAGCGGCGTCTTCGACGGGCGCGTCTGGTGGTCGAACACCACGCGGCCCTTGCGCATGAAGGAGCGTTGCGTCACGCCGCTGGCGCGCCAGCCGTCCTCGGGCTTGACGACCCACTCGCCGCCGGTGACGCGCGCCATCTCGCTCGCGGTCCAGGCCGGGCCGTCGTCGCGCGCGCCGTTGCCGGCGGGGGCGCCGCCAGTACCGCTGGCGGCAGCCAGCGCGCGGCGCTCGAGCAGGTAGCGGTGGTAGGCCGCGAAGCCCGACACGTACTGCTCCACGTCGTCGATGCGCACGCGGAACGAATGGTGCCGGATGAAGAAGGACCCCACCACCGTCGACGGCCGGCGGAAGTACATCGCCATCTCGGGCCAGAAGAAGCCGTTGAGCAGGTAGTGCGCGCGGTAGTCGAGCGCGCGGTAGAACTTCTCGGTGTCCAGTTCCTCGAGCAGGTGCCGCATAGCGGGCATGCCCTCGAGCCGCTGCAGCATCTGCTGCGCGGCCAGCATGAGCTCCAGCAGCGTCGGAAACGTGGTCTTGCGGTCGAGCACGAAGTCCAGGTACCCCGCCACGTTCTGCAGGCCGAAGCGAAAGTACTTCTCCTGCGGGCTCCAGTGCGTGAGCTCGTTGACGCAGCAGCTCAGCCAGTGGTCGTGCGACTGCCATTGCTGGCCCGCGATGAAATAGTCGAAGGCCTTCTCGACCACCGCCAGCCACTGCGGGTCGCGCGTGAGGCTGTACAGGCGCATGAGGCCGTAGACCGCCTCGCCGTCGTAGTAAATGATGCGCGAGGCCTGCTTGACCGACAGGTCGGTCGCATGCAGCACGTGGTTGAAGCGGCCGGTCTCCGGGTCTTGCAGCGACGCGATGCCGAGCGCGAGCTTGTCGATGAGCGGCAGCCAGTGGCGCGTGTCCATCAGCTCGCAGTACTTCACGAGCGCGAGCACGCAGGCCGCGTTGCCGCCCAGCTTGATCTCGCCGCCGGTGTCCACCAGGAAGGCCGCGGCGCGGCCGTCGGGCAGCGTGTAGTCGCGGATCAGCCAGCTGGTCAGGTGGTCGATCGCGCGGTCGATGGCCGAGCGCAGGGTCTCGTCGTGCGTGAGCTCCCATGCCTCGAGCATGGCGTAGACCGCGCTCGCGTGGCGCATGGCGTCGTAGGTCGGAATGCGCCGGTCGAAGCACGGGAAATAGCCGTACACGAACAGCCCGTCGCTCTGCACCTGCCGCGCGAGGTAAGCCGAACCGCTGCGCACGAGGTCGAGCACCGATTGCGGGTTGAGCGCCGGCAGCTGCCGCCGGCCCGCGTCGAGCCCCGTGCCGACGAGCTTGTGCACCACGCCGTCGGGCTGGCAGAACACGCCCACCATCGCGAGCAGGTAGACCGGATGTTCGGCCGGCATGTCCAGCGGCGGCGCGCGCTCGAAGCGGGCCAGGCCGTAGACCTCGAAGTTGCGCGGGTTCACCACCGAGTGCGCGATGGTCGAATCGCCGCACAGCATGGCGTTGGCGTTGAGCTCCTGCTCGGTGAAGGCGAGCTCGAAATCCTGGTCGAAGGCCAGGCCGAGCCGGAAGTAGTTGCGCTTGACCGCGGTGAGCTGCGTCTTGAACTGCACCCACTCCATCGGGCTCGCGCCCTCGACCCAGTCGATGCGCAGCCACGGCGACACGATGCCGCGCTCGCGCACCCAGCGCCCGACGGACTCCGCGCCCTCGCGCCATGCCGTCTCGAAGTCGGCGGCGCGCGCATGCACCACGTGGGCACGCTGCGAACCGTCGCTGACCGAGAAGAACAGCGTGAACGCCGGGTACGGGGCGGGCAATGCCGCGCACACCGACACCAGGCGTTCATGGCAGGCATGGAGCTGATCCTGGAAAGACATCATGCGGCCCCGATCGAATGCGGGAAACCGGTCGCGCCCGTCATCTGCCCATGCCTCGACGTTTGCGCGGACCGGAAACTGCCGTCGAAGTCATCGCGTGGCACCGGCTTCAGCGGTAGCTGAATTCGGCGCGGCGATTGAGCTGATAGCCCTCCTCGGTGGTTGCGAGCGACGCGGGTTTTTCCGTGCCCCAGCTGATGGCCTCGATGCGCTCGGCCGGCACGCCCAGTTGCGTGAGCGCGCGCTGCACGGCGTCGGCACGGCGCTGGCCCAGCGCCAGGTTGTATTCGCGGCCGCCGCGCTGGTCGGTGTTGCCTTCGATGACGACCCGGCTCGACGTCCGGTTGCGCATGTAGCTCGCGTGCGCCTCGACGATCTTCATGTACTCGGGCTTGATGTTGTACTTGTCGAAGTCGAAGTAGACGATCTTCGAGACGCCCGCCGGGCCGTTCTGCACCGGCGGCGGCGCAGCGGGCTCCACCCTCGGCACCGCGCTGGTGGCCTTGTTCGAGTAGTAGTAGGTCGCATCGTCGCGACCGGTCTTGGGGGCCGCGCAGCCGACCAGGATGGCTCCGAGTGCGACGATGGCCAGTATCCGGAAATTCTTTTTCATATCCAATCCTTTCGCGGGACAGGCCGGTGGCGGCCTGTCCCTGGTGCTTCCGCTCCCCACCCCTCCTTCTGCTGTTCTTGTGGATCAGCCCAGCAGGCCGTGAAGGATGTTGGTCACCGGCGACAGCGCGCTGCCGGCCGGGCTGTGCTCGACCAGGCTGGTGATCGGCGTCACGACGTCGTTCACCAGCGGCGCGGCCGCGTGCTCCACGGTGTTCACCACGCTGCTGACGACATCGGTCACCGGTGCGGCCGCATGCGACGAGCCCGCCAGGATGTCGGTCACCGGCGCCGTTGCGTCGGAACCCGCGTGCGTGGCGTTCGAAGCCACGGAGCTGACGGTGTCGGTCACGCTGCTGACGGCGCTCGTCGCCGGCTGCAGGATGTTGGCCACCGGGTTGCTGCCGCCCAGCAGGCCACCGAGCAGGCCGCCGACGAGGCCGTCGTTGCCCAGCAGGCTGCCGACCAGGCCGTCGTTGCCGACGACGCCGCCGAGCGGGCCGTCCGAGCCGCCGCCGCCGCCGAGCAGACCGCCCACGAGGCCGTCGCTGCCCAGCACGCCGCCGAGCAGGCCGCCTTCGCTGCCGCCGAGCACGCCACCCAGGACGCCGTTGTCGCCCAGCACGCCGCCGAGCAGGCCGCCTTCGCTGCCGCCGAGGACACCGCCCAGGACGCCGTTGTCACCCAGCACGCCGCCGAGCAGGCCACCGTCGCCGCCGAGCACCCCGCCCAGCAGGCCGTCGTCGCCCAGCACGCCGCCGAGCAGGCCACCGTCGCCGCCGAGCACGCCACCCAGCAGGCCGTCGTCACCCAGCACACCGCCGAGCAGGCCGCCGTCGCCGCCGAGCACACCGCCCAGCAGGCCGTCGTCACCCAGCACACCGCCGAGCAGGCCACCGTCGCCGCCGAGCACACCACCCAGCAGGCCGTCGTCACCCAGCACACCGCCGAGCAGGCCACCGTCGCCGCCGAGCACACCACCCAGCACGCCGCCGTTCAGCAGGTTCGCCACGCCGTCCGTGAGGTAGTCCACTTGCGTATCGACGGCATTCAGCACCGCGGTCGTCGTGCCCGCGCCGAGCACCTGGTCGGCCAGCGGGCTCAGCAGGCCGCCGACGCCGTCGGTCACCTGGCTCACCACGCCATCGACCGGGTCGAGCACGTTGGGGCTGTTCGAGTTGAAGGAGGTGCCGAGCACCGGGCCGAGCAGGCCGTCGACCGTGTCCGTCACGCTGTCCGTGAGGCCGACCACCGGCGCGAGCACGTCGCCCAGGCCCAGGTCGCCGAGAACGCCGTGGTTCAGGCCGTTGGCCACGCTGCCGACAATGCTGTCGACCGGGTCGAGCAGCGCCGCGCCGGTGCCCGGCGTGCCGCCGTTGCCGATGCCGCCCACCACACCGCCGAGCACGCCACCCAGCAGGCCGTCGTTGCCCAGCACGCCACCGACCAGACCGTCGTCGCCCAGCAGGCCGCCAACCAGGCCGTCAGAGCCGAGCAGCCCGCCGCCGAGGCCGTCGGCGCCGAGCACGCCGCCCAGGCCGCCGTCGCCCAGCAGGCCGCCAAGGAGTCCGTCGTTGCCGAGCAGGCCGCCCACCGGGCCGTTGCCGCCCAGGAGGCCGCCAACCAGGCCGTTGTCGCCGACCACGCCGCCCAGGAGCCCGTCGTTGCCGAGCACGCCACCCAGCAAGCCGTCGTCGCCGAGCACACCGCCGAGCAGGCCGTCGCCGCCCAGGAGGCCGCCGACCGGGCCGTTGTCGCCGAGCAGGCCACCCAGCAGGCCGTCGTTGCTGAGCAGGCCGCCCAGCGCACCGTCGTCGCCCAGCAGGCCGCCGACCACGCCGTTGTCACCGAGCAGGCCGCCGACGGCACCGCCCAGCAGGCCGTTGTCGCCGCCGAGCAGGCCGCCGAGCGGGCTGTCGGTGATCAGGCCGGACACCACGCCGTGCTCGCCGAGCAGGCTGTCGACCAGGCCGCCGTGGCCCAGCAGCTGGCCGGTGAGGCCGTCGCTGCCCAGCAGGTTGGAGAGCGCGCCGTCCTCGCCGAGCAGGCCGCCGACGAGGCCGTCGTCACCGAGCAGGCCACCCACCGCGCTGCCGTCGCCGAGCAGGCCGCCCAGCAGGCCCTGTTCACCCAGCAGGCCGCCGGTGAGGCCGCCAACGGCGCCCGTGCTGCCGAGCAGGCCGCCCACGAGGCCGTCGCTGCCCAGCACGTTGCCGAGCAAACCGCCGACGGCGCCGTCGTCGCCCAGCAGGCCACCGACCAGGCCGTCCTGGCCGAGCAGGCCGCCGACCAGGCCCTGGTCGTCGAGCAGGCCGGACACGAGGCTGCCTTCGCCCAGCACGTTGCCGAGCACGTCGCCGATGACGCCGTCATCGCCCAGCAGCTGGCCGGTGACCGCGCCGAGGCCCAGGGCGCCGGTCAGGCCGGTCACGATGCCGTGGTCGCCGATGAGGTTCTCCAGGCCGTTGTGCACGGCGTCGGTCAGGTAGTCGACCTGCTGGTTCAGCGAGCCGAGGATCTGGTTGGTGGCGCCGGCACCCAGCAGGCCGTCGAGCGCCGGGCTCAGCGCACCGCCCACCAGGTGAGTGACGTCGGCGACGGTGTTGTCGACCGGGTCGAACTCGTTGGGGTTGTTGGGCGTGAAGGTGCTGCCGAGCAGCGGGGACAGCACGTTGTCCACCACGTCGGTCACGCCGTCGATCGCGTTGGTCACGGGGGTGAGCGCACCGCCGAGGCCGAGCGCGCCGCTCACGTCGTCGATGACATGGCCGATGAGGCCGTCGCCCGGGTCGAGGAGGTGGTCGCCATCGGCGTCGGCATCCGCATCGGCATCGGCGTCCGAATCGGCGTCGGCGTCTGCGTCGGCATCCGAATCGGCGTCCGCGTCAGCGTCTGCATCGGAGTCGGCATCTGCGTCTGCATCCGAGTCGGAGTCGGCATCTGCGTCTGCATCCGAGTCGGCGTCGGCGTCCGCATCGGCATCCGAATCAGCGTCGGCGTCGGCGTCTGCATCGGCATCCGAGTCGGCATCGGCATCGGCGTCTGCATCGGCATCCGAGTCGGCATCGGCATCGGCGTCCGCATCCGCGTCGCCGTCGGCATCGGCATCCGCGTCGGCATCGGCGTCGGCGTCCGCGTCGGAGTCGGGGGTGGTGGGCGTCGTCGGGGTCGTGGGGGTGTTCGGATCGCCGGAAGACACGAGCAGCGGGATGCCGGACGTGCCGCCGCCACCGCCGCCGAGCGCAGCACCCAGCGCCGCGGCACCCAGCGCGCCCAGCGCGAATTCGCCCAGGCCGATGCCGCTGCCGGCGGCGAGCTTCTTGGTCACGGCCAGCGCGGCCGCGTCGGCGTCGCTGTCGGGCGGGGTCACTTGGAGGTCGCCCGAGGCGACATCCACATTAACTTGTTCGAGGCCGCCCGGCAGCTTGGTCGAGCCGATGGTGGCGTCGGTGCCGCCGGTGAAGACGCCGGCCAGCGGCGCCTTGTTGGTGGCCGAGCCGGGGAACAGCACGTTGGCGTGGCCGTCCTGCGGCACGATCACGCGGTCACCGGCAATCAGGGTCTGATTGCCATCGACCGGAATGCGGACACCGTCGCGCATCACTGCGACGCCGGGCGTGGCATTCGATAATGTCCCGATGCTGGCCGGGCCGGCAGCAGCAGCGGGCGCCGCCGAACTCATCGCGCCGGGAGTACCGAGCGGAGTAACGGTGGCCTGGGCAATGACAACAGGAGCTGCGCCGTTGGCGGCGGCAAGTCCTTCGGACGAAACGGTCGATGCTTGTGGAGCGTTCATGGCAGCCTCTGTGACAAAAGATGCCTACTCAGGGGCAACTAGCGTGCCGCTTTGGGCCAGCGCCGTGCCAAGCTGCTTGCAGATGACGCAACCTGTTGATTTGTATGGATATTTTTCTTTTTGACGGCCTGCCGGCCATGTGTGGAAACAGCTCGTAAGCAGGCCATTTCGCGATTCGTTACGTTACGGCGTAACGCTTCGTCACCGGAACGCCGGACACATCAAGCCCCCGCAAAAGCGGTCTTTCGGCTGACGTTTTTCCCCTTTTCGCCTTCCCTACCCTTCTCGCCTTATCTATATATGTTCAACCCCTCCCAGGAAGACGTGCGCCGCTTCTTCTGCGACGTGTACGCCAAGCACCGGCAGGGCTTGCCGATGGAAGCGCTCGAGACCATCGCCGCCGGCTGGATCGACCAGCACCCCGAATACCACGAGGACCTGGCCGACGCCGACGCGGCGGTCGCGCGGGTCTACGACGGGGCGAACGGGCGCGAGAACCCGTTCCTTCATCTGTCGATGCACCTGTCGATCAGCGAGCAATGCTCCATCGACCAGCCGCGCGGCATCCGCCAGGCCGTCGAACTGCTGGCCGCGCGGCGCGGCTCGCTGCTGCATGCGCACCACGAGGCCATGGACTGCCTGGGCCAGATGATGTGGGAAAGCCAGCGCGCCGGCCGGCCGCCGGACGGCGAAGGCTATGTGGCCTGCGTGCAGCGCCGCGCGACAAAAGACTGACCCCCAAGCTGCTCGCACTTCGTGTCGCTTCGCCAACCCCCTTGCAGGGGGCAACGCCAGCGGCCCGGCAAAGCCGGTTCCGCGGCGTTCCTGGCGAATACCGGCTAGCCGCCGCGCTTCGGTCGGGCCGCTGGCGGCACCGCGCCCTGCTCCCTGGCCGCCTCGCGCAGCAGCGCGGCCATCGCGGCGCGCAATGCCGAGGGCTCGGCATCGCTGCGCTGCAGCAGGCCGACCGGCTCCTCGGTGCCCGCCGTCTCGATGCGCAGCTGCACCAGCCGGCCGTCGGCCAGCTCGCCACGCGCCGCGCCCAGCGGCGTGATCCACACCGCATCGGACACGGCCACCAGCGCGCGCGCCACCGCCACGTCTAGCGTCTGCAGCGCATTGGTCGGCAGCACCAGGCCACGGGCCGACAGGAAGCTCTCGGTGTTGTGCCGCGGGCTCGTGCCTTCGCCGTACACCACCAGCGGATAGCCCAGCACCGCCTGCACCGACGCCGCCTTCAGCGCCAGCGGATGCCCCGCCCGCACCGCGAACACCAGCGGCTCGGTGTGCAGCAGCTCGAAGCTCAGGCCGCCCATCAGGCGCGGGTCGCTCATGCGGCCGACCACCAGGTCGAGCTCGCCGGCGCGCAGCTCGTCGAGCAGCACGCCGTTGGCGGCGCTCTTCACCATGATCTGCACCTGCGGCCAGCCGTCGCGCAACCGCGCCAGCGCAATCGGCAGCAGGGCCGGTGCCACACTAGGCAGCGCGCCGATGCGCAGCCGCTCGATGCGCCCGCCCGCCGCCGGCGCCACCGCCTGCGCGCTGGCGTCGAGCGCCTCGAGCACGCGCAGCGCATGCGCCAGCAGTTGCTCGCCGGCGGCCGTGAGCCCCTGCACGCCGCGCCGGCCGGCCTTGCTGCGGTCGACCAGCCGCGTGCCGACGATGGCCTCGAGCTCGGACAGCGTCTTCGACACCGCCGGCTGGCTCAACGCCAGCCGCTCGGCCGCGCGCGCGAGGTGCCGCTCCTGCGCCACGGCGACGAGGCAGCGCAGATGGCGCAACTGCACGTTGCGCAAGAAGTCCTGGCGAAGATCGACGGGGGTTTTCAATGCCTGTTGGTTATTGATAACGGAGCAATCTTCAATTTACATCATCGAACGGTGCTTCGAGAATCTGCGCTTCCGGATTCGTCCCACGACAGGAGACAACGTTCATGTTGACCAAGACCAAGGGCAGCTCGCCCATCCTCACCCCGCGCGACTGGGAAGCCCATCCCAGCTACGTGTACCCCGGCTACAAGTCCACCATGAAGCGCGGCCCGCAGAAGCCGCTGATTCCGCTGAAGGCCTCACTCGGCGAGCTGCAGCAGCCGGTGTACGGCCACGACAGCATCGGCGAGTTCGACCACGACCTCACGCGCAACGCGCGCAAGAACGGCGAGCCGCTGGGCGAACGCATGATCCTCACGGGCCGCGTGCTCGACGACCGCCGCCGCCCGGTGGCCAACACGCTGGTCGAACTCTGGCAGGCCAACGCCTCGGGCCGCTACGTGCACAAGGTCGACCAGCACGACGCGCCGCTCGACCCCAACTTCCTGGGCGCGGGCCGTTGCCTGACCGACAGCGAAGGCCGCTACCGCTTCCTCACCATCAAGCCCGGCGCCTACCCCTGGGGCAACCATCCGAACGCCTGGCGTCCGCAGCACATCCACCTGTCGCTGTTCGGCCAGAGCTTCGCGAGCCGCCTGGTCACGCAGATGTACTTCCCCGGCGACCCGCTGCTGCAGTACGACCCCATGGTCACAGGCACGCCCGAGCGCTACCGCAACCGCCTGATCGCCGACTTCAGCCTCGACATCACCGAAGAAGGCTACGCACTGGGCTACCAGTTCGACATCGTGCTGCGCGGCGCGGACGAAACGCCTTTCGAAAATCGATGAGCCAGGAGACGCAAACCATGTTGATGACCGCACAGGAAGCCGACTTCGGCCAGACCCCCTCGCAGACCGTGGGCCCCTACTTCGCCTACGGCCTCACCGCCACGCAGTACGGCTACGACTTCGACCAGCCCTTCGACGCAGTGCTCGCGCTCGACAACGCCAGCGGCCAGCGCATCCGCCTCGAAGGCCGCGTGATCGACGGCGACGGCAACCCGATCAACGACGCGCTGGTCGAGATCAGCCAGCCCGACGGCGAAGGCCGCTATCCGCAGACGCCCGAAGAAGCACGCGCCATCGGCTTTCGCGCCTTCGGCCGCGTCGGCACCGGCACCACCGAGGGCAACCGCTTCGTGTTCCACACCGTGAAGCCTGGCGCCGAGTCGCCCGGCGAGGCACCGCACATCAACGTGATCGTGCTGATGCGCGGGCTGCTGCTGCATGCGTTCACGCGCGTGTACTTCAGCGATGAAGCCGAAGCCAACGCAAAGGACGCCGTGCTGCAGAGCGTGCCGGCCGAGCGCCGCCAGACGCTGATCGCGGAGCGCGTGGAGCAGGGCGGCGCGGTGACCTACCGCTTCGACATCCGCATGCAGGGCGCGGACGAGACGGCCTTCTTCGACATCTGACCTCAGGGAAATCCCGGACAAGAAAATGCCCGCTCGAAGCGGGCATTTCTGTTTTTGCAGCGGGGCTGCTTATTCGGCGCCGTGGTGGATGCGCGACTCGGGCACCGTCTTCAGTTCGCCGGGCAGCGAGCTGATGTAGCTGGCCAGCGTCTTGAGCTCGGCCGTGGTGAACTTCTTCTCTTCGACCTGCTGGCCCATCACCGCGTTGGAGCGGCCGAGGTGCGGGTTGTTCTTCACGCGGTAAGACTTGAGCGCGACGAACAGGTAGTCGGCATGCTGGCCGGCCAGCTTGGGCACGGTGCCGTCGTTGGGCGTGTTGAAGTTGGCGCCGTGGCACTTGGTGCAGCTGTTGTCGGCGTTGCGGGTGATGAGCGCCTCGACGTTGGCGGGCGTGGCCTTGGCCAGCGTGGCGGGCGGTGCGCCGCCGTCCTTCAGGCCGAGCTGGCTGTAGTAGGCAGCGAGGTCGGCGATGTCCTGCTCGGTGAGCGTGTCGGCAATGGCACGCATGGTGGGATGCTTGCGGTCGCCGCCCTTGTACGCGGTGAGCGCGGCCGTGATGTAGGTGGCGCTCTGGCCGGCGATCATCGGCACCTTGTGGATCTCCGGAAAGCTGGCCTGGTAGCCGATGATGCCGTGGCAGCCCACGCACATGGCCACCTTCTTTGCTCCGTCCTGGGCCTTGCCAGTGACTTGTTGGGCTTCAGCCGAGACCGTCACGCAAGCGACAGCAAGGGCAAACATCGTGGTCAACAACTTGTTCATTTTGCGCGCACAATCTCGTGGAGAGTACAGTTTTTCGGATCAACATTCGATTATATGCAGGGGTCCCCTGGAACCCTGTGCAGGCCAACCCTGAGGCCGCACGACGCAGATCGAGTGTGTTCTTTTCTCCACCCCAGCCTCAGTCCCACTCATCTCACTCATGAAATTCCAGGGCTCAGACAATTACGTCGCCACGCAAGACCTGATGCTCGCGGTCAACGCGGCCATCACCCTCAAGCGCCCGCTGCTCGTCAAGGGCGAACCCGGCACCGGCAAGACCATGCTGGCCGAGGAAGTGGCCCAGTCGCTCGGCCTGCCGCTGCTGCAGTGGCACATCAAGTCGACCACCAAGGCGCAGCAGGGCCTGTATGAATACGACGCGGTGAGCCGCCTGCGCGACTCGCAGCTCAAGGACCTGGACGGCGGCGAGCGCGTCAGCGACATCAACAACTACATCATCAAGGGCGTGCTCTGGCAGGCCTTCACGGCCGACCAGCCGGTGGCGCTGCTCATCGACGAGATCGACAAGGCCGACATCGAATTCCCGAACGACCTGCTGCGCGAAATCGACCGCATGGAGTTCTACTGCTACGAGACGCGCGAGCTCATCCGCGCCAAGCACCGGCCCGTGGTGTTCATCACCTCGAACAACGAGAAGGAGCTGCCCGACGCCTTCCTGCGCCGCTGCTTCTTCCACTACATCAAGTTCCCCGACGCGGAGACGATGAAGCACATCGTCGCGGTGCACTTCCCCGGCCTCAAGCAGGAGCTGCTCACCGCCGCGATGAAGACCTTCTACGACGTGCGCAACCTGCCCGGCCTGAAGAAGAAGCCCTCCACCTCCGAGCTGCTCGACTGGCTCAAGCTGCTGGTGGCCGAGGACATTCCGCTCGAAGCACTGCAGAGCAAGGACGACAAGGTCGCCGTGCCGCCGCTGGTGGGCGCGCTGCTCAAGAACGAACAGGACGTGACGCTCTTCGAGAAGCTCGTCTTCATGCAACGCAACAACCGCTGAACCCATGAGCGGCCAGAAACACTCCACCAGGCAGCTCATGAAGCTGGGCATCGCCCAGGCGGTGCTCTTCATGGTGGGCGCGATGCTCGGTCGCGGGCTCGGGCTGCTGCTCGGCCTCGACGCCTTCGGCAGCGGCGAATACAACAAGCGCGAGCTCTTCGGCATTGCGCTGATCGGCCTGGGCGGCGGTGCCGGTGCACAGGCCGCGCGCGTCTGGTACGTGCACAAGTACGGCGATCCGCGCGGCTGAAGACTCACGAAGAGAAGGTGCTGAAGATGGCGTTCGTCGAACCTGTCACGCTGAAGGCACGCGGCCTCGCGCTGGTGCCGCTCTCGCTCGAACACGAAGAAGGCCTGCGCGCCGCCGCCGCCGACGGCGAGCTGTGGAAGCTGCGCGTCACCTCCGTGCCCGAGCCGCAGGACACCCGCGCCTACATCGAGACCGCGCTCAAGACTGCCGACCGCTTCGCCTTCGCGGTGACCGACGAGGCCACCGGCACAGTGCTCGGCAGCACCAGCTTCCACGACATCCTGCCGGCGGTGAAGCGCGTGGAGATCGGCTACACGTGGTACGCCGCGCGCTGCCAGCGCACCCACGTCAACACCACCTGCAAGCTGCTGATGCTCACGCATGCCTTCGATGCGCTGGGCTGCAACGTGGTGGGCTGGCGCACCGACAACTTCAACTTCGCGTCGCAGCGCGCCATCGAACGCCTGGGCGCCAAGAAAGACGGCGTGATCCGCGGCCACGCGATGCGCCGCGACGGCACCATCCGCGACACCGTCATGTACAGCCTGCGCGCGGGCGAATGGCCCGAGGTGAAGGCACAGCTGCTGTACCTGCTCGACAAGCCGCGCGGCTGACTGACAGACACACAAGGAGCGCCCCATGCTCATCGACTTCTTCTACACCCTGCGCTCGGCCAAGCTGCCGGTGTCGGTCAAGGAATACCTCACGCTGCTGGAGGCCCTGCAGGCCGACGTGGTGGGCCCGAACTCCGACGGCGCCTACGGCATCGACGATTTCTACTACCTCTCGCGCACCGCGCTGGTGAAGGACGAGAAGCACTACGACAAGTTCGACCGCGCCTTCGCCGCCTACTTCAAGGGCGTGGAGATGCTGACCGACTTCACCAAGGAAGTGCCGCTCGACTGGCTCAAGAAGACGCTGGAGCGCGAGTTCACGGCTGAAGAAAAAGCCAAGATCGAGAAGATGGGCTGGGACGAGCTCATGGAAACGCTCAAGAAGCGCTTCGAGGAGCAGAAGGAGCGCCACGAGGGCGGCAGCAAGTGGATCGGCACCGGCGGCACCTCGCCCTTCGGCAACGGCGGCTACAACCCGCAGGGCATCCGCATCGGCGGCGCTGGCAAGAACAAGAGCGCGGTGAAGGTGTGGGACCAGCGCGCCTACAAGGACTACGACGACACGCAGGAGCTGGGCACGCGCAACATCAAGGTCGCGCTGCGCCGGCTGCGCAAGTTTGCGCGCGAGGGGCACGACGAAGAGCTGGACCTCGACGACACCATCCACTCCACCGCGGCCAACGCCGGCTTCCTCGACATCAAGATGCGGCCCGAGCGCCACAACAACGTCAAGGTGCTGCTGCTGATGGACGTGGGCGGCACCATGGACGAGCACATCCAGCGCGTGGAAGAGCTGTTCTCGGCCGTGAAGACCGAGTTCAAGCACCTGGAGTTCTTCTACTTCCACAACTGCGTGTACGACTTCATGTGGAAGAACAACAAGCGCCGCTTCTCCGAGAAGTTCGCGACCTGGGACATCCTGCGCAAGTACAACAAGGACTACAAGCTCATCTTCGTCGGCGACGCGACCATGAGCCCCTACGAGATCCTGCAGCCCGGCGGCAGCGTCGAATACAACAACGAGGAAGCCGGCGCCGAATGGATCCAGCGCCTCACGCACACCTTCCCCAAGTTCGCGTGGATCAACCCCGAACCGCAGGGCGTGTGGCAATACCGCCAGAGCATCGCGGTGATGCAGCAGCTCATGTCCAACCGCATGTATCCGCTGACCTTGCGCGGCCTCGAAGAAGCCATGCGCATGCTGTCGAAGTAAGTAGGACGAAGCCGGCGATCTGGCAGGGCCTTCAGGAACCGGCCGGGCTTGCTGTCAGAATCCGCCCATGGTCAGGGTGGTTCCAGTTTCCTCGCCGGCGTGGTGGCCGGCTTTGCTTTTTTCCGGCGTCCTGCTTCTGCAAGGCTGCAGCCTGCTGCCGAAGAAGGAGCCGTCCGAAGGCAAGCCCGTGGCCGGCCTCGTGCGCGGCGACAGCACCGCAAGTACCACCAAAGACGACAGGAACGCAGACGGCAAGAAGGACAAGGCGGACAAGCGCGACGCCTTCACCGTCGACGTGCGCGGCCCCGAGGCCGTGCGCGACTACCTCGCGCTGCACCTCGAAATCCAGCGCTACCGCGAGCTGGACGACCTGGGCGCCACCGAAATCTCCCGCCTCATGGTGGCCGCAGAGGCCAATGCCCGCGAACTGCTGGGCACCCTCGGCTACTTCACGCCCACGCTGACGCTCGAACTCAACGAGACGCCCCAGGGCGCCAAGGCCGCGCGCGAGATCGTCATCAGCGTCTCGCCCGGCGAGATCACCAAGGTGAGCAACGTGCAGATCAGCTATGGCGGCCCGATTGCCGATGACGCCACGGCCGAGGCCCAGCGCGACTCGATCCGCACCGGCTGGGCCCTGCGCGCCGGCCAGCCCTTCACCCAGGAGGCCTGGGACGCGGCCAAGACCACCGCGCTGCGCAGCCTCACGGCCAAGCGCTTTCCCACCGGCAACATCGAGATCAGCCGCGCCGAGATCGATGCCGACCGCCAGGAGGCGCGCCTGAGCGTCACCTACCAGTCGGGGCCGGCCTACAAGTTCGGTCCGCTGGTGCTGCGCGGCATCCAGCGCTACGACCCCGACGGCGCGCGCCGCATCGCCCGCCTGCCCAGCGGCCAGGACTACGACCAGCAGAAGCTGCTCGACGCCCAGCAGCGGCTGGCCAGCAGCGGCTACTACGACTCGGTGTTCCTCACGCTCGACACCGAGAGCGGCAACCCGCTGGCCGCGCCCGTCATTGCGCAGCTGCGCGAGGCGCCGTTGCAGAAGGTGGTGCTGGGCGTCGGCTTCACCACCGACAACGGCCCGCGCCTGTCGGTCGACCACATCCACAACCAGGTGCCGCTGCTCGGCTGGCGCGCGGTGTCGCGGCTGTCGGTCGACCGCGACATCAAGTCGCTGAGCACCGAGCTCAACGCCATTCCCGACGACCACGGCTGGCGCTGGTTCTCCGGCGCGGAGCTGAAAAGCGAGCAGTCGGGCAGCTACGTGGTCGACAGCGGACGCCTGCGCGGCGGGCGCAACAAGTCGAGCGACCACATCGACCGCAGCTACTTCCTGCAGTACGACTACGCGCAGAACCGCGGCACCAACGCGCCTCCGTCGGCCTCCGCCGTCACCGCCAACTGGGGCTGGACCGGGCGCTACTTCGACAACAACTCCGCGCCCACGCGCGGCTTCGGCCTCGCGCTGGAAGTGGCCGCGGGCTACACGCTCACCGGCGAGCAGACGCCCTTCACCCGCACCTACGCACGCTGGCTCGGCGTGTTGCCGCTGGGCTCGAGCGACGACAAGGAAACCAACGCGCGCCGCAGCCGCCTGCAACTGCGGCTCGAAGGCGGCGCGGTGGCGGCCAAGGACAGCGCGCAGATCCCCTCCACGCTGATGTTCCTGACCGGCGGCGACACCACCGTGCGCGGCTACAGCTACAAGCAGATCGGCACCGTGCGCGCCGACGGCACCACCGTGGCCGGCCGCTACCTGGGCGTGGCGAGCGTCGAGTGGCAGCGCCCCTTCGTCTACAACAACAAGCTCACCGACTGGGAGAGCGTGATGTTCGTCGACGCCGGCGCCGTGGCCGACAAGCCCGCCGAGCTCAAGCCCAAGGTGGGCGTGGGCGTGGGCGCGCGCTGGCGCAGCCCGGTGGGGCCGGTGCAGGCCGACCTTGCCTACGGCGTGGACAGCAAGAAGTTCCGCCTGCACCTGCGCCTCGGCTTCACCTTCTGATTGCCCGCCGATGCAGACCGAAGCCAACCACACCGATCCCGCCGGCGCACCGACGCATACGCCCCCCGCCGCACGGCGCTCGCGCACGCGCCGCGCGCTGCGCGCGTTCGCCTGGACCGTGCTCGGCCTGTTCGTGGCCGTGCTGCTGCTGGGTGCGGGCGCGTGGTGGTGGCTGGGCTCCAACAAGTCGCTGGCCTTCGCGCTTGCCCAGGCGGCGCAGCGCCTGCCCGCCGGGCAGACGCTGGAGAGCCGCGACGTCACCGGCTCGCTGCGCACCGGCGGCCACATCGGCTGGCTCAAGTACCAGACCGAGAGCATCGCCGTCGAGGTGAACGACGCCACCATCGGCTGGCAGCTCGCGCCGCTGTTCCGGCGCAAGGTACAGCTGGGCGAGGTGCACGCGAAGCAGGTGCTGATCGAAAAGCGCGGCCCGCCGAGCGACGAGCCCGCGGAGCCGCTGCAGCAGCTGGCGCTGCCGGTCGATGTCGACGTGCCCTTCCGCATCGACGAAGTGCGCTGGGCCGGCCCGCCCGCGCTGCAGGCGCTCAACCTGTCGGGCAGCTACAGCTACAAGGCCGCCGAGCATGCGCTCGAAGTGAAGGGCGTGGACATTGCCGACGGCCACTACAGCGCGCGCGTCAAGCTGCAGGGCCCCGCGCCGATGGCGATCGACGCCTCGCTCAACGGCCGCGTGAAGGCCCCGCTGGCCGAGGACCGCGACATCGACGTGCTGGCCCAAGCCACCGTCAAGGGCACGCTCGCAGGCACCGATGCCCGCCTGCAGGTGGCCGCCGAACTCAAGCCCGCCGAGGAAAACGCCGACGCCCCGATGGAAGCCAGGCTGCAGGCACAGATCGCCCCTTGGCTGCCGCAGCCGGTGATCGACGCCAAGGCCGACCTGCGCAACGTCGACGCCTCCAGCCTGTGGCCCGGCGCGCCGCAGACCCGGCTCACCGGCACCGTCGAACTCACGCCCGACGCCGACACCGGCCCGGCCGCATGGAAGGCATCGGCCGACATCCGCAACAGCGTGGCCGGCCCGTGGGACGAAGAAAAGCTCCCGGTCGAACAGGTGCAGGCCCGCGTCGGCTTCGACGGCACCAGCTGGACCGTTCCCGAAGCCACCGTGCGCGCGGGCGGCGGCCGCATCGACGCGGCCGGCAAGTGGAGCCCCGCGCCCGCCCCCTGGCAGGCCCAGGCCAGCGTGCGCGGCGTGCGGCCCGGCGCGCTGTACAGCGAGCTTTCCGGCGCGCCGGTGAGCGGCACGATCAAGGCCGAGCAGAAGGAAAGCACCATCAGCTTCGACGCCGCGCTGCGCGCCGAAGGCGGCGCCGGCAGCAAGGCGCTGCCCGGCTTCGCGCTCGACCGCGCGCTGGCCCAGGGCCAGTGGAAAGACCAGGTGCTCGACCTGCGCACCCTGCGCATCGAAGCCCAGCGCGCCAGCCTCGACGGCAAGCTGCAGGTGCGCGTGGCCGACCAGGCCGGCAGCGGCAAGCTCAACCTCGTGCTGCCGGGCGGCAGCGCGCAGGTCGACGGCCGCATCGCGCCCACCAACGGCGGCGGCGACATCAAGGCCAGCATCGACGATGCCGACGCCGTGCAGCGCTGGGTGCAGGGCCTGCCGGGGCTGTCGAACGTGTTCGCGAACGCCAGCGCCAAGGGCTCCGCCAGGCTCGATGCAAGCTGGCAGGGCGGCTGGCAAACCATCCAGCGCCGCCTGCAGAACGCGAACGCGCCGGCACAGCGCGGCATCGCCGAGCCCACGCTCAAGGCCATGCTCGGCGTGCCCCGGCTCGACCTTCTTCTGCCGGCCTCGGCGCCCGGCGCAGCCGCCACCGCCGTGCAGCTGAACGGCCTGCGCGCCGAACTCGCGGGCAGCCTTGCGCAAGCCAGCCTCACGCTGCAGGGCGAAGCCACCACCGGCACCCAGAAATTCACCATCGACACCCGCGCCAGCGGCGGCCTCGCGGGCACCGACCAGTGGCGCGCCGCGCTCGCCAGCCTGCGCCTGCAGGCCCAGGACAGCGCCCGCCCCGGCGCCCCCTGGGTGCTGGAGCTGAGCCGCGAGGTGACGGCCACCATCCGCAGCACCAGCGGCAACGCCGCGCGCCTGGACGTCGAAGCCTCCGCCGCCGCGGCCACCCTGCGCGGCCCCGTGCCCGGCACCGTGCGCATCGACTGGCAGCCGCTGCGCTTCAGCCAGAGCGGCGCGGCGCCCAACCGCGTGTTCCGCGTGCAGTCCAAGGGCCAGCTGCAGGGCCTGCCCATGGCCTGGGCCGGCGCGCTCGGCGCCAACACCACGCTGGGCGAATACGGCATCAGCGGCGACCTGATGTTCGACGGCGACTGGGACATCGACGCCGGCGACACGCTGCGTGCCAAGGCCCGCATCGCGCGCCAGAGCGGCGACATCCGCGTGCAGGCCGGCGAGGCCGCGCTGGTCACGCGCATCGTGAGCACCGGCACGGGCGCCGCCAGCGAACGCACCATGAACTCCGCCACCGCTCCCAACGGCGTGGAGGCCCCCAGCACCCCGGCCGGCCTGCGCCAGGCCGAACTGCGGCTCGACGCGCAGGGCGACGCCGTGCGCGCCACCCTGGCGTGGGACAGCGAACGCGCCGGCAAGATCAACGCCGACATCGACACCCGCGTGCAGCAGCGCGCCGGCGGCTGGCAGTGGGCGCCCGACGCGCCGCTGGGCGGCACCATCAAGGCCAGCCTGCCCAACCTGGGCGTGTGGTCGATGCTTGCGCCGCCGGGCTGGCGCATTGCCGGCACGCTCGACGCCGCCGCCACCCTGTCGGGCAACCGCGCCGTGCCGCGCTGGAACGGCACGCTGGGCGCCGACAAACTCGCGCTGCGCGCGCCGGTCGAAGGGCTGGACCTGCGCGACGGCCGGCTGCGCGCCTCGCTGAACGGCGAGCGCGTGGAAATCACCGAATTCACGCTCAAGGGCGGCGCCGGCAGCTCCGCGCGCATTGCCGGCCAGAGCGGCAACCGCAGCACCGCGGCCAGCGAGGCCCGCTCCGACGGCGGCACGCTGTCGGCCACCGGCGACCTCAGCTGGGGCCCGGCCAGCGGCACAGCGTCGGGCGTGCGCATGGCCATGCAGGGCCAACTACGCGCGCTGCGCGTGCTGGTGCGCACCGACCGGCAGGTCACGCTCTCGGGCGACCTGCAGGCCAAACTGGACAACGGCCAGTTCACCGTGCGCGGCAAGCTCAGGACCGACCGCGCCGTCATCATCCTGCCCGACGAAACCGCGCCCAGCCTGGGCAGCGACGTCGTCGTGCGCTCCGCCGCCAAGGACCGCGAGGCCGCCGAGGCGGCGAAACGCGAATCCGAGCGCGCCGACGCCCAGGCCGCAAAGCCGCAGACCGCCAAGCCGCCGGACATCGTCGTCAACTTCGATCTGGGCGACGACTTCGCGGTGCAGGGCCGCGGCATCACCACCCGCCTGGAAGGCGACCTGGAAATCCGCAGCACCCGGCTGAACGCCCCGCCGCGCATCACCGGCGAGGTGAAGACCGTGAAGGGCCAGTACCGCGCCTACGGCCAGCAGCTCGACGTGGAAACCGGCGTGGCCCGCTTCAACGGCCCCTTCGACAACCCCGCGCTGGACATCCTGGCCATTCGGCCGAACCTGTCGCAGCGCGCGGGCGTGCAGATCACCGGCACCGCGCAGTCGCCGCGCGTGAAGCTCTACTCCGAGCCCGCCCTGTCGGACGCCGAAACCCTGTCATGGGTGATTCTGGGACGCGCATCGGCCACCAGCGGCGGCGAATCGGCGCTGCTGCAGCAGGCCGCGCTGTCGCTGCTCGGCAAGATCGGCGGCAGCGGCTCCGGCGGCAGCCTGGCCAGCCGCTTCGGGCTGGACGAACTGGGCTTCAAGGGCCCGGGCAGCGGCGGCGACCTGCGCGAATCGGCGGTGACGCTGGGCAAGCGGCTGTCGAAAGACTTCTACATCACCTACGAGCGCAGCATCGGCGGGACCTTCGGCACGCTGTTCATCTTCTACGACCTCACCACCAGGCTCACGCTGCGGGGGCAGGCGGGGCAGACGAGCGGGCTGGATCTGATCTATACGGTGAAGTACGACTGAGAGCGAGAGCCCCACGGACTTGGCGTTATTCCCGTCGAGTCAAAGGTGAGCTCTTGTTACAGTAACGGCTCAACGAGGAGAAAAAATGATCAGAGTCGCTACCGCAGTCATTTCCCTGGCTGTTATCGCTGGCTGCGCCGGAAAGATTGATTACGTACGCCCCCAGGCTCCAACGGCCGTGGAAAACACGAAGATCATCAACAAGTCGCGCCAAGCCGTCTGGGATGCAGCCGTGCCCCAATTGGGCAAGGAATTTTTCGTGATCAACAACCTGGACAAGTCGTCGGGTCTGATCAACATCAGCTATTCGGGTGACCCGGAAAAGTATGTGGACTGCGGCCGCATCATCTCCTACGTCAAGAACGCGCGCGGTGAACGCACTTATGACTTCCCGGCAGCGAAGCAGCAAATGGAATATGAGGTCATGACGTCCAATCTGTTCTTTCTGAGCAGGCAGATGAATCTCGACGGACGCGTCAATCTGATCTTCGAAGAAGTTGGCCCAGAGCAGACACGTGTCTCAGCCAACACGCGCTATGTCTTGAAGCTTGACCATACCGTGCGCGACGTCAATGGACGCTCCGTCAACACATCCAACAGCATTGCATTCAACACGAACACCGCAGCCAGTTTCCCGCGTCCTGAGAATATGGAGGCCGTCAATTGCCGGTCGACTGGACTGTTGGAGCAAGATCTTCTGTCAAATATCAGGTAAACAACACACGTCCAGGCGAGACCGGTTCCAGACGCGATAAACTGCGCCGCGTCGTTCGGCTCCTGCCGGCGTCCTAGCGTCTTCGTAGTTCAATGGATAGAACGGGGTCCTCCTAAGACTCAGATACAGGTTCGATTCCTGTCGAAGGCACCAGAAACCTGTTGATATTCAACAGGTTTTTTTTCGTCCGGGACAAGACGGCCCACGCAGTCGCTCCGGTCTGCCCCCACATACCCGCGCAATCCGAGAACTACTGGGCATTTCCCGTTGCCTGAACAGCCCCGTTCCTCTCTAAAGTAAACGCCCTCGTCCCCCAACACCCCACCAAGTGGGCAAGGAGCGCATCCCCTTCAAGCAGTTGAACGAATGAACCGCACCGCCTCGCAGCGGGTCATCGGCGCACCGCCGCATCGATGCAAATGCGAGGTCTCAAAAGGCGACGGCCGGGATGCGTCAACACCCCAGCCGTCTGACCAAGTGAAGTGCCCAAACCTCGAAAAGGAAGCACCCCAAATGGCTACCCCAAATATAGCCCGCCCCTCCACGCCCGTAGCTCACGCAGAGGCCCCGCCCGACGCAGCAACGCTCCTGGAGGAAAAGAGCACGCAGCTCTATTCGCTGCTCTGCTACTGCCACGGCAACGGCCCGCCGCAGCAGGAAGACGCAGGGCCCGAACATCGCGGCAACGTGTTCTGGCTCGCCTCTGAATTGGCGAGAGAAGTGATGAACCTGATCCAGGTCTGCATCCCGCGCGAGCGATAAGGGACAGGCAGCAGCGGCGATCCCAAAGCTAACATCGCCCGCACCGCAAGCACCCGCTTGTGTTCCCTGCCTTCTTTCCGCCATGTCCCTTGCCCTGCAGTTCATCGCCGCCATCGCCCTGCTGGCCGCGCTTCACACCACCGTGATGGCCATGCTCGCCCGCTTGCTCGGCATCACGGTTCGCGAGGTGTCGCTGGGCTTCGGCCCGACTCTGCTGTCCATGGGCATCTTCCGCCTGCGCGCGCTGCCGTTCGGCGGCGCAGTGGTGCTCAAGAACACGCTCACCGACATCAAGCCGAACAACGCCGCGCCCGATTGGGCCGACGACGCCTTCGACACCCAGCCGCGCGCGGTGCGCGTGCTGCTGCCGCTGTCGGGCATTGCAGCGCTCATCGCCGTGGCCTTCGCTTTGCGGCCCGACGCGGCATGGGGCAGCCTCGTCAACGGTTTTGCGCAGATCGCCACGGGCGCGCTCTCGCCGCTCTCCACCGCGCAGCATCTGCTTGGCGGCGCGACGCATGCAGGGTCGCTCGGCTTCGCAGCGCTGCTCGGCATGCTCGCAGCGAAGTTCGCCGCGCTGAACCTGCTTCCGCTGCCGACGCTGGGCGGCGGCCAGGCCTTGCTGGCGTTGCTCGACCCGTGTCCGCACGATCAGCCGCGCTGGAAGGAACTGCTGATGCAATGGTCCGCGTGGCTGGCGATCGCGCTGGGCGCGGCATGGATCGTGGCCATCGGCGTGTTCCTCGCACGCTGAAGCAAAGACGAAGAAAGCAAGGCCGCAAAGCCCTGCGGCCCCAACTGTTAATTCCCGGTAACACGGCACGGCTCCAATCGGGCGCGGGAACGTTCCCAGCCTTCTTCTTCATCGCAGCCCCCGTGACTTCCGCCACCCACCCGCGCCCTCCCCGTCCCCTCAACATCCTCGGCCGCCGGCTGCTGGCCACTTTCAGCGTCGTGCTGCTGCTGACCCTCGCGGGCTCGGGCATCGGCATCTGGTCGCTGGCCAAGGTGACCGGCGCCACGCATGAAGCCATCCAGCAGAACGGCGTGTCCGAACGCCTGGTGGTCGACGCCTACCGGCTGCAGGCGATCAACGCCGAGCGCTACAAGGCGATGGCGCTGAGCTCCGAGCCCGAGGTCGGCGAGATCCTCGCGGCCGACATCCAGGCGACGGAAAAGCAATACAACGCGCTGATGCAGCAGGTCGACCAGCGCCTGAAGTCCGAGCCCGACCGCGCATTGCTCGCGCAGATCGAAACCGCGGGCACCAGCTTCAAGGCGGCCGTGAAAGAGCTGATCGCGGCACGCGACTCGGGCCTGACAGAGCGCATCCGCAACGTCTATTCGCAGCGCTTCCAGCCGGGCTCGGCCGCGCTGCTGGCGGCGGTGTCCAGGCTCGCGCAGGCGCAGCGCGACGCCATGGATGCAGCCGACGCCCGCATCGACGGCCTGAGCGCTTCGGCGCGGCTGGCGCTGGTGGCGTTCTGCGCGGCGGCGCTGCTGGTGGGCGCGGTGCTGGCGCAGTGGCTGGTGCGCAGCATCAGCAGGCCGATCCGCGCGGCCGGCGAAACGGCACAGCGCGTGGCCAGCCTCGACCTGCGGCAGGACATCGAGGGCCACGCGCGCGACGAGGCCGGGCAGATGCTGCAGGCGCTGGGCGCGATGCAGGGCGCGCTGCGCGAACTGGTCGAACGCGTGCGCGAGTCGGTGCACAACGTGCGCGTGGCGGCCGGCGACATGGCGCAGGGCAATTCGGAACTTTCGTCGCGCACGGAAGAAGCCGCGTCGAGCCTGCAGCAGACGGCTGCCGCGCTGGAGCTGGTGATGCGCAACGTGGCGCAGTCGAGCGAGGCCGCGGGCCGGGCCGAGCAGATGGCGGGCGCCGCGGCCACGGTGGCGGCGCAGGGCGGCGAGGTGGTGTCGCAGGTGGTCGGCACGATGCAGGACATTCACCGCGCCTCGCACAAGATGGCCGACATCATCGGCGTGATCGACGGCATCGCGTTCCAGACGAACATCCTCGCGCTCAACGCGGCGGTGGAAGCCGCGCGCGCCGGCGAATCGGGCCGGGGCTTCGCGGTGGTGGCGGCCGAGGTGCGGCAGCTGGCCACGCGCTCGGCGGCGGCGGCGCGGGAGATCAAGGGGCTGATCGAAAACTCGGTGCAGCGCATCGAGGCCGGCACGCAGTTGGCCGACAGCGCGGGCCAGACGATGGGCCGCATCATGGCGTCGATCCGGCAGGTGGCGGGCACGGTGAACGACATCACCGAGGCCACGCATGCGCAGACGCGCGACATCGGCCAGATCAACACCGCCGTCTCTCGGCTGGACCGCATGACGCAGCAGAACTCGGCGCTGGTGGAAGAGTCGGCCGCCGCGTCGCAGGGCCTGCGCGACCAGGCACGCAGCCTCGAAGCGCTGATCAGCCAGTTCGTGCTGCCGGGCGACGGCGAGGCCGCGCGGCAAGACGCGCAATGGCTGCCGGCCCGGGGCAATACGCCGGCTCCCAAGGCGCGGCTCGCAGCAACGCCCAAGGACCGCCTGCTGCCGGCCTGAGCAGCCGCATCAGCGGATCAGCGGATCAGCGGATCAGCGAATCAGGTCCATCGACGCGACCTGCGGCGTGACCTTGGCTTCTGTCGCGGTCAGCAGTTGCCCGTTCGATTCCTTCCAGCACATGAGGTTGGTCAGGCCCGAGCCCGCCGGGCCGGGCGCCTGGATCGACACCGCCTTCCACCCCTTGCATGCGCCGCCCACGGTGGTGGGCCGGTCGAGAAAAACGTATTCGGTGCCGGCGTCGATGCGCATCACGCCCACCACGCCGGGTGGAAACGGCTTGCGCGTCTGGGCGGATGCCGCGCACGCGGCGGCGGCCATGACGATGCCGATGAAGAAGATCCGCCCCATGCCTGCTGCTCCGGTGTTGTCGAGGCCGGATATTACTTTTGCGCTTCGGTCCGCTCCCGCCACGGCTTGTGCGCCCCGTCGACCGATCGCGCGCTGACGAACTGGCTGGCCCGCAGCTTCATGCGCTCCACGGCGGCGTCGAGCGAGGGCTGGGCCATGATCACGACCTCGCCATGCCGCAGGCCGTCCAGCGCGATCTCGGCCACGCCAGCGTAGCCGCCGCTCACGCCCTGCTTGAAGTGGAACGAACAGGACCAGCCGCCCTTCAGGTCGACGGAAATGGGATGTGAGGTCAAGGGCGCGCGCGCTCGAAGACTGCCTGCCATCGTGCGAAGCGGGCATGTCCGTGGGTTGGAGTTTTTGTCGGCCCAGTGTCGCCATGGCACCGGCCGGGTCAATCCCATGAACGGGTTAACTGGCGCGCGGCCGTGCGCCGCCCGCTCAAACCACCCGGTGCTCTTCCACCACGAAGGCCGTGATCTCCGCCAGGAAGGTGAGCGCATGCGCCATCGTCACCCGACCCTGCGGCGACGCGAAGGCGGCGTTCAGCGTGTCGGTGTTCTCGAACCACAGCTCGACGATGCCGTCGATGGGCAGTTCCGGGTAGTCGCAGGGCGTGCCCTTCACGAACTCGCGCGCGGTCACCACGTTCTGGCGGTAGCCGCTCACGCCCGGCATGCGGCGCACATGCTCGGCATGAACCCGCCATTCGCGGCGGAAGTCTTCTTCAGATTGCGCAGCCGGCCGGCGCAGCAGCGAGATGCGCTTGAGCAGGCCATGGGGCTCGGGCGGCAGCGCGATGACTTCGGTCTGCGCGACGCTCACGATGTGCAGGCCGCACAGAAAGCGCTCTTCGTCGGCGCGGATGGCGGCCGCCAGTTCGCCGTGGCCGAAGGCTTGCGACGCCTGCGCGGCCTCGTCGAAGCGCAGTTGCGAGAAGCCGTCGAAGTCCCACGGCCCGCGCGCGAAATCGATGCCGCGCTGCAGCCGGTCGACGACCAGGTTCTGCCGGTAGGCGCGCAGCGTGGGCAACTGCGCCACCAGCGGGCCGTGCCTGTCGCGCCAGTGGGTGCGGAAGGCTTCGTCGGTCCACGCGGGCTTCTTGCGGATCAGGCCCATGCGCAGGCTGGTGGTGGTGGTTGCGGCGGTGCTGGTCGGTTCGGTCATTGGGTGCCTGTCTCCTTGTCGCTGGATGCCGCCGCCGCTTCGGCCCGCGCGCGCGCAAGGCCCGGCGCGCGCTTGGCCAGCCACACGCCGTGGCGCACCGGCCAGCGTTCGTAGCCGGGGTCCGCGCCGAGCGAGGCGGCCGCGTGGTGCGGCCAGTAGGGGTCGAACAGCGCCTCGCGGCCCAGCGCGATCAGGTCGGCGTCGCCGGCGACGAGCACGGCCTCGGCCTGCTGCGCGTCGACGATCATGCCGACGGCCTGCGTGGGCACCTGCGCCTCGCGCCGGATGCGCGCCGAGAACGGCACCTGGAAGCCCAGCCCGCGCGGCACCGGCAGCGCGCGCGTCTCTTCCGTGAGACCGCCGGAAGAACAGTCGATCACGTCGACGCCGCAGCGCTTGAGCTCGCGCGCGAGCACCACCGAGTCGTCCAGGCCCCAGCCGTCGAGCGTGCCGTCCACCGCCGACAGGCGGCAGAACAGCGGCTTGTGCGCAGGCCATGCGGCACGCACGCGCCGCGCGATTTCCAGCGCCAGCCACATGCGGTTGTCGCGGCTGCCGCCGAGCGCGTCGTCCCGGTGGTTGGCGTTGGGCGACAGAAAACTCGCCACGAGGTAGCCGTGCCCGAAGTGCAGCTCGACCACGTCGAAGCCCGCCTTGTCCGCGCGCACCGCCGCATCGACGAAGTGCTGCACGACCGAGGCGACACCGTCCGCGTCCAGCGCGCGTGGCGCCGACCAGCCAGGTCCCGCCGCGAGCGCGCTCGGGCCCAGGCGCTCCCAGGGTTCCTCGTCGGCGGCCATGCGCGCGTCATCCAGTGCCGCGCCGCCTTCCCACAGCGGCTCGCTGCCGGCCTTGCGCCCCGCGTGCGCCAGCTGCACGCCGATGGCGCTGCCCTGCGCATGCACGAAGTCGACCACGGTCTTCAGCGGCGCGATCTGGCTGTCGTTCCACAGCCCGAGGTCGGCCGTGCCGATGCGCCCGCGCGGATCGACCGCGGTGCTCTCGGTGAGGATCAGCCCCGCACCGCCGAGCGCGAACTTGCCCAGGTGCACCATGTGCCACGGCGTGGCATGGCCACGGTCGGCGGCGTGCTGGCACATGGGCGAGATGACGACACGGTTGGCCAGCGTGAGGCCGCGCAGTTGCAAAGGCTGGAACAGCAGGGGAAGAGAGTCGGACATGAATGGCAGGGATCAGGGCGCGACGGCCGTAGCAGCGGGCCGCGTGCCCAGCCAGGTGCCGCTCATCACGGCGACGAAGCCGAGCAGGTGCCACCACGTGAGCGCTTCGCCCAGCAGCAGCGCCGCGAACGCGACGCCGAACACCGGCACCCAGTAAAGAAAGACGGCCGTGCGCGCCACGCCGATGACGGAGATCGCACGGTTCCAGATGAGGTTGCCCGCCGCAGTGGCGGCAATGCCGGAGAACAGCACCAGCGCCCACGGCCACGCGCCGGGAAACAGCTCGGCCGCGCCCAGCCGCGAAGGCCCGAGCAGGGTGTGCAGCACCAGCATGGCGGTGCCGATCATGTAGATGACCCAGCTGATCGACAGCGGATCGATCTGCCGCGCGAGCCGCTGCACGCCCACGCCGCCGATCGCGAAGCTCACCACGCCTAGCGCCAGCATCAGGTCGCCGATGCCGGCACGCGACAGCCCCGCGCCCGGGTGGCTCAGCACCACGGCCGCCACCCCCGCGAAGCCCAGCGCCACGCCCAGCATGCGCCGGGGCGTGAGGCTTTCACGGAACACCAGCGCGGCCATCAGCGCCGAAACCAGCGGGCTCAGCGCCATGATGAGCGCGCCGTTGGTGGCGGTGGAGCGCAGCAGGCCCTGCGCGAACAGGATCTGGTTGGCATAGACCATGAGGAACGCGCAGCCCGTCATGGCCGCGAGCTGCCGCGCGCCGAGCGCGGGCACGCCGCCCCGGCGCCACAGCACGATGGCCGACAGCGCCACGCACGCCACCGCCATGCGCAGCGCGGCCAGCGGCAGCGACTCGAAGGACGTGGTGAGCGCCTTCACGGCGGACACGTTCACGCCCCACAGCACCATCGCCAGGAGCATCCAGCCCTGCACGGCGGCGGGTGTCGCGCCAGGTGGCGGTGTGGACTGTTTCATTTCAGATGTTCGAGGAGCAGCGCGCGCCCCGCGAAGCGTGGGCCTTTCGGGAGCGCCCGCGGAACCGGCTCTGCCGGGCCGCAGGGTGCGCCCCCGCGAGGGGGTGTCCGAGCCACACGAAGTGGGCGAGGCTGGGGGTGGTCAACCTTCCAGTTCGTTCCACATCTCGATGTCGCGCTCCGCGGTCCAGATGCGCGGGTGGACGTGGCCGGTGGCTTCGTCGTACGCGCGGGTCACGTCGAAGGGCATGCAGTGGTCGAAGATCACCCAGTGGCCGTAGGTGGGGCGCAGCGCGGCCACGGTTTCCTTGTAGATCGCGTTCAGCGTCTTGCCCTGGGCCACGCCGTTGTTGACCAGCGTGTACACGTCGGAGATGAAGGCGCGCGTGGAGGCGATCGCCTTGCGCACGTCGCTCGCGTTCTCCAGCGCGGCGCCACGGCCGGGCACCAGCTTCTCGAAGCCGAAGCCCGCGAGGCGGTCGAGCGTGGTGGGCCAGTCGCGGAAGTAGCAGTCGCCGGCGTAGGCGGTGCTCTGGTATTCGACCAGGTCGCCGGCAAAGCAGATCTTCTGGTCTTCCAGGTAGGCGATGGTGTCGCCCTTGGTGTGGCCGCGGCCGACTTGCGCGATCTTCACTTCGAGCTTCTTGCCCAGCCACACGCTCATGGTGCCGTCGAAGGTCATGGTGGGCCAGGTCAGGCCGGCGGGCACGCTCTCGACATTGCGGAACAGGCGCGGAAAGCGGCCGATCTCGCTGGCCTTGTCCTGCTCGCCGCGCTCGACGATCAGGTCGTAGGTGTCGCGGCTGGCAATGATCTGCTCGGCGCCTTCCTTGAAGTAGGCCGACGCGCCCAGCACGCGCACCGCGTGGTAGTGGCTCAGCAGCACGTACTTGATGGGCAGCGGCGTCACTTCGCGGATGCGGCGGATCACGTCCTGCGCCATGGCCGGCGTGGCCTGGGTGTCGACCACCATCACGGCCTCGTCGCCGATGAAGATGCCGGTGTTGGGGTCGCCTTCGGCGGTGTAGGCGTAGGCGTTCTCCGAGAGGCGGGTGAACGAGACCTTCTTTTCTTCGAGGTCGGCCTGGCTGGCGAATTTCTTGGTGGTGGCGGTCATTGGAAGCGGTCCTTTGAAGTGAGCGGTGGCGTCAGTGCGTGCCGAGGTACGCGGACTTCACCTTGGGGTTGTCGAGCAGCTCGCGGCCGGAGCCTTCGAGCGTGATGCAGCCGGTTTCCAGCACGTAGGCGCGGTCGGCCACGCCCAGCGCCTGCTTGGCCATCTGTTCCACCAGCAGGATGGTCAGGCCCGAGCTGCGCAGCTGGCGGATGGCGTCGAAGATGTCCTTGATGATGAGCGGCGCGAGCCCCAGCGAGGGCTCGTCGAGCAGCAGCAGGCGCGGCTCGCTCATGAGCGCGCGGGCAATGGCCAGCATCTGCTGCTCGCCGCCCGACAGCGTGCCCGAAGGCTGGTGCTGGCGCTCCTTCAGCCGCGGGAAGCGCGCGAACTCGCGTTCGATGGCGTTCTCCACGAAGGCCTTGTCGTTGCGGCGCGAGTAGGCGCCGAGCATCAGGTTCTCGCGCACCGTCTGGTCGGGAAAAACGCCCCGGCCTTCGGGCGACAGCGCCACGCCCAGGCCCACGCGCTTGTGCGCAGGCACGTGAGTGCAGTCGTTGCCGTCGATCAGCACGCGGCCTTCGGCCACGGGCTCCAGCCCGACGATGCTCTTGAGCAGCGTGCTCTTGCCGGCGCCGTTGGCGCCGATGATGGTGACGACCTCGCCCGCGCGCACTTCCAGGCTCACGCCTTTGACGGCCTCGATGGCGCCGTACGAGACCTTCACCGATTCGATTTTCAGCATGATGGTTTCGGTCTTTCTGCTCAGGCGGGCATGGCCGTGGCCAGTGCCTCTTCTTCTTCGTCGTCGACGCCCAGGTAGGCCTCGACCACGCGCGGGTTGGCCTGCACCTCGGCGGGCTTGCCCTCGGCGATCTTGATGCCGTAGTCGAGCACGATCACGTGGTCGGAGATCGACATCACGAGGTCCATGTGGTGCTCCACCATCAGGATCGACACGCCGCATTTGCCGATGCGCAGCAGCAGTTCGCCGAGCTCGGCCGTCTCCTGCGGGTTCAGGCCGGCGGCGGGCTCGTCGAGCAGCAGCAGTTGCGGCTCGGTGGCCAGCGCGCGCGCCAGTTCCACGCGGCGCTGCAGGCCGTAGGGCAGGCTGCCGGCGGGCCAGTGCGCCAGGTGGCCGAGGCCGACCAGGTCGAGCAATTGCAGCGCGCGTTCACGCGTCTCGCGCTCCTGCCTGCCGGCCGTGGGCCACGCCACCAGCGACGACACGAAGCCGTTGCTCATGCGGCTGTGGCGGCCCAGCATGACGTTGTCGAGCACCGACAGGTCCGCGAACAGCCGCAGGTTCTGGAAGGTGCGGCCCATGCCCAGGCAGCAGATGGTGTGCGCCGGCTGGCCCACGATGTTCTGGCCCAGGAAGCGGATCACGCCCGCGTCGGGTTCGATCACGCCGGTGAGCATGTTGATCATGGTGCTCTTGCCCGCGCCGTTGGGCCCGATCAGCGCATGGATGTGGCCGCGCTGCAGGCGGAACGACACGTCCTGCGCCGGCTTCACGCCGCCATAGGACTTGGTCACGCCCTGCACCACCAGCAGTTCGCCTTCGCCGCCGGGGCCGATCTGGCCGGGCACGCCGCTGCCGCCCGCGCCTTCGCCGCGATGGCGCGACTTCATGAACCACTTGTTGAACAGGCCCACCACGCCGCCCGGCATCACATAAAGCGCGAACAGCAGCAGGAAGCCGTACAGGAAGTGCTGCGCCGAGGGCCAGCGCGCCAGCAGCGCGTCGGTCAGCGTGAGCAGCACCGCGCCCACCAGCGGGCCGTACATCGAGCCCGCGCCGCCGAACAGCACCAGCAGCAGGATGAAGATCGACAGGTGGAAGGTGATGAAGTCGGAGTTGATGTACTGGTTCTGCTGCGCCACCAGCGCGCCCGCGATGCCGCAGGTGACGGCCGCGACCACGAAGGCCATGACCTTGGCGCGGTACACGCGCACGCCCACCGAAGACGAGGCGATTTCGTCCGCCTGCAGCGACAGCAGCGCGCGGCCGAAGCGCCCGCCCAGCAGGTTGCGCAGCAGCAGGTGCAGCGCCGCGCACAGCACGATGCCGAGGATGACCCACTGCGTGGTGTCCAGCGGCGCGCCCTTCCAGGTGAGCGGACGGATGCCGTAGATGCCCTGCGCGCCGCCGAACACGTCGGTCCACTCGCCCACGAGCTTTTCCACCACGATGCCGAAGGCCAGCGTGACCATGGCCAGGTACGGCCCCTTCACGCGCAGCGAAGGCAGCGCGATGAGCACGCCGCACAGGCCGGAGATGACGGCGGCCAGCGCAAGCGCGAGCCACGGGTCCATGTCGGTGCGCGAAGTCAGCAGCGCCACGCCGTAGGCGCCGGCCGCGAACAACCCGGCCTGGCCGAGCGATTTCTGTCCCGCGTAGCCCACCAGCACGTTCATGCCGGCGGCGCACAGGTAGTAGACGCACATCATGAAGGCGATGCGCAGGTAGTAGTCGTTGCCGGACATCGACACGATGCCGATCAGCAAGGCCGCGAACGCGACCACGCCGGCGGGGTGGGCGAGGCGCTTCATACCTTCTCCACCGTCGAGCGGCCGAACAGGCCCGTGGGCCGGAAGGCCAGCACCAGGATGACGAGCGCGAACACCGCCACCTCGCGCCACTGCGCCTGCCACAGGTTGACCATCGACTCGAGCACGCCGAGCAAAAAGCCGCCGATCACGCAGCCGCGCGGATTGCTCAGCCCGCCGATCATCGCGCCGGAGAAGCCCTTGAGCCCCACGGTCAGACCCATGAAGAGCGATGCCTGCGCGATGGGCGCGAGCAGGAAGCCCGACAACCCCGCCAGCGCCGAGCTGACGACGAAGGCGCCGATCATCATCGCGTTGGTGTTGATGCCCATCAGGCTGGCCACGTTGCCGTTCTGCGCCACCGCGCGCATGGCCTTGCCGACCATGGTGCGGTTCATGACGCGGTCGAAGCCGAACATCACGACCACGGCCACGCCCAGTGTCAGCAGCTCCTGCGGGCGTACCCCCACGCCGAACATGCGGATCACGGTGTCGCCCACCGGCGCGGGCACCACCACGGGCTTGGGGCCCCAGATGGCCAGGCCCACGCTCTGCAGGATCACGCCGAAGCCCAGCGTGCTCATCACCCACGCCATGCCGGGGCGGCCCGCGAACGGACGCACGCCCAGCACGTAGAGCAGCCAGCCAAGCAACCCCATCACGCCGAGCGCGGCCACCAGCGCGAAGAGCTGCGCGCCCGCGCCGGGGATGGCGTCGCCGAAGGTGGTGGAGTCGAAAGGCTTGCCCAGCACCAGGAACAGAGCGCTCATGCCGATGAACGCGCCGGCCGAGACGAACTCGCCGTGCGAGAAGTTCAGCGTCTTGGTCGTCGTGAACGTGATGCTGAATCCGAGCGCCACCAGCGCATAGGCACCGCCGACGGCGAGCCCGCTGATGAGCGCCTGCAGGAGCGCTACAACCATGGTCTGTGTCTCTTCTTGCTTCTTGCTTTGCTTACTGCTTGAAATCGGCCGGCTTCAGGCCGTCGATCAGCGCGTCGCTGTAGGGCAGCAGCTTTCCGTCCTTCCAGCGGATCCACACCAGGTCCTTGGCGGTCAGGGCTTCGTGGTTGGTCTTGCTGAAGGGCTTGTCGTAGGTCTTGAGCACGCCCTGCACCGGCGTCTTCAGATCTTCGAGCGCGGCACGCACGGCGGCGCCGTCGGTGCTGTTGGCCTGCTTCATGGCCTGGGCCAGCAGCTGCATCGAGTCATAGCCGTGCAGCGCGAAGGAGAACGAGCCCGGCGCCTTCAGCTTGCTGCCGATGCGGTCGAACAGCTTCTGCTGCGCGGGCGTGCGGGTCTCGCTCACGGTGCGCATGAAGATCGGCTTCTCGGCCAGCGCCTTGCCGGCCGCGTCGTAGAAGGTGATGTTGTCGGCGGCCCAGGAGGTGAGCGTCAGCGGGAAGTAGTTGATCTTCTCCATGCTGCGCACCAGCTGCGCGATGGGCGTGCCCTGCGCCCACACCACCACGGTGTCGACGTTGGCGGCCTTCATCTTGCTGAGCTGCGAGGTCATGTCGGTGTCGCCGACGCCGAAGCGTTCGGTGGCCGCGATCTTGATGTCCTGCAGCTTGGCGATTTCCTCCATGTCCTTCAGCCCGCCCTGGCCGTAGCCGGTGGTCTCGGCCATGAGGCCCACCACCTTGGAGCCGGCGGTGTTCTTCTTCACGTAGGCCATGAGCGCGGCCACCTGCTCGCGGTCGACCATCGAGACGCGGAACATGTAGTTGTCGGCGCCGGGGCTCATGGGCTTGGTGATGTCGGTGCCCGAACCCACGTTGCCCAGCACCGGAATCTTCTTCTGGTTGGCGATGTGCTTCCACGCCATCGCGTTGCCCGAGTTGGTGGGGCCGAACACGGCGACCACCTTCTCGTTGTCGATCAGGTCGCTCATGTTCTGGATCGACTTGGGCGGAGCCGACACGTCGTCGCGCGTGACCAGCGTCAGCTTCTTGCCCAGCACGCCGCCGGCGGCGTTGATGTCGGCAATGGCCGCTTCCATGCCCAGCACCGCGGCCTGGCCGCTCTGCGCCGAGGGCGATGCCGACAGGTCGCCGTTGTAGCCCAGCTTGATGTCTTGCGCCGACGCAGCGGCGGTGAAGGCGGCGAACGCGGCCGCGGCGAGCAGAGTCTTGTACAGACGAAGGATTTTCATTTTTTGTCTCCTGATGGATTGACGGACGGGGAAGCGAAGGGAAAGCGCAGCGGCTCAGACGGCGAGGAAGCCGCCGTCCACCGGCAGCACGATGCCGGTGACGTAGCGCGACATGTCGCTGGCCAGGAAGATCACCGGCCCGACGAGGTCTTCGGTCTGGCCGACGCGGCCCATGGGGATGCGCGTCATGAACGATTCGAGACGGCCCGGGTTGTCGCGCGTGGCGGCGGTCATGGGCGTTTCGATGACGCCGGGCGCGAGCGCGTTGACGCGCACGCCGGCCGGCGCCAGCTCTTGCGCGAGAGACTGCGTCAGCATCTTGATGGCGCCCTTGGAAGGCGAGTAGCCCAGGCTCGCGCCCTGCCCCGCATAGGCGGCGATGGAGGCGATGTTGATGATCGAGCCCTTGGTCTGCTTGAGCACCGGAATGAAGGCCAGCGTGGTGTTGAAGGTGCCGTGCACGTTCACGTCGATGGTCTTCTTCCAGTTGGCGGCGGCGTTCGGGCTCGCGGTGGTCTCGCGGATGATGATGCCGGCGTTGTTCACCAGCAGGTCGACGTTGCCGATCTCCTTGCCCACGCGCTCGGCGAGCGCATGGCAGGCCTCGAGCGCGGTCACGTCGAGCACGAAGGACCAGGCTTCGCCGCCTTCGTTGCGCACCAGCTGCGCGGTCTCGCGCACGGTGGCTTCGTTCATGTCGGTCACGACCACGCGCGCGCCGGCCTGCGCCAGGCCGAGCGCGAGCGCGCGGCCGTTGCCCTGCCCCGCGCCGGTGACGAGGGCGAGGCGGCCTTCGAGCAGGCGCGGCGCGACGTTGGAGGGATAGGCCATCGGTGTCTCCTTCTATGTATGTACGGAATGCGGATGCTTCGATTGCGGGAGGGCTCAGGCCTTGCGGCTCACGGGCACGGCTTCGCGCTGCTCTACCTTCAGCTGCACCGCCGCGGCGGCCTCGGCCTGCGCGAGCTGCAGGCCCGCCACGTAGCCGAAGGTCAGCGCCGGGCCGAGCGTGATGCCCGCGCCGGGGTAGTTGCCGCCCATCACGCTGGCCGCGTCGTTGCCGACGGCGTACAGGCCCTTGATCGGCTGGCGGTTGGCGTCCAGCACGCGGGTCTTCTCGTCGGTGACGAGGCCGGCGAAGGTGCCGATGTCGCCGACCACCAGCCTGATGGCGTAGTACGGGCCGTTCTCCAGCGGCGCGACGCACGGGTTGGGCGTGACGTTGGCGTCGCCCTGGTAGCGGTTGTAGGCCTTGCTGCCCTTGCCGAAGGCGGGGTCGTCGCCGGTGCGCGCGCCCTTGTTGAACTCCTGCACGGTGGCTTCGAGCGTGGCCGGCGCAATGCCGATTTCCCTGGCCAGTTCGCCGACGGTGGCGCCGCGCTTGAGGTAGCCGCTCTTCAGGTGGCGGCCGATGGGCAGCGGCGCCGGTGCGACGCAGCCCAGGCCGTAGTTGCGCAGCGCCTTGTGGTCGCACAGCAGCCAGGCCGTGACTTCGGGTTCGCCGTCGCTTTCGCAGGCCTTGACCATCGCCTGCACGAAGTCGTGGTACGAGTTGCCTTCGTTGGCGAAGCGCCTGCCCTTGGGCGTGACTGCGATCACGCCGGGCTTTGCGCGGTCGATGAAGTGCGGCATCACGCCCTTGGTGCCGTCGGGGCGGGTGGTGACCGAAGCCGGCACCCACGCGGCGGCGTGCGGAATGGTGCCGTCGACGCGGCCACCCACGGCTTCGGCCAGGCGCAGGCCGTCGCCGGTGTTGGTGGAAGGCGAAGGCGAGTAGTGCTCGCGGCCGGTCGGCGCGTGCGGGAACAGCTGCTTGCGGCGCTCCACGTCGTACGGGAAGCCGCCGCAGGCCAGCACCACGCCGCGCTTGGCGACCACGCGCACGCTCTTGCCTTCGTGCTGCACCACGGCACCGGAGACGCCGTCGTACTCGACCACGAGCTTCTTCACCGGCGAAGAAAGCCACACGGGAATGTCCAGGTCCATCGCGGCCTTGGCGAGGCGGCCGGCCAGCGCGTTGCCGTTGGTCAGCGTCATGCCGCGGCCGTGGCCCAGCACGTCGAGGAAGTGGCGGGTCAGCCGCTTGGTCACGTACCAGAACGAGGTGGGCGACTTGAACGCCCGCATGAAGTGTTTGATCTCGGGGCCTGAGCCCAACATCATCCCGAACACGGTCAGCTCGGGCAGCGGCGGCGCCAGCAGCTTGACGCGCTTGCCCAGCTCGCGGCCGTCGAACGGGCGCGTGACCATCGAGCGGCCGCCCTGCTGGCCGCCGGGCGCTTCGGCGTGGTAGTCGGGGAACACGGGCGGCATGTCGAACTGCACGCAGGTGTTGCGCGTGAAGAAGTCGATGGCCTTGGGGCCCATGTCGAGGAAGGCACCGACGCGCGCCGCATCGAAGTGCGTGGTGGTCTCGTGCTTCATGTAGGTGAGCGCGGCGCCCTCGGGCTCGTGGATGCCCTGCTCCGTGGCCAGGCGCGTGCCCGGGATCCACAGCCAGCCGCCCGAGCGCGCGGTGGTGCCGCCGAAGCGCGGCTCCTTGTCGACCACCAGCACCTTCAACCCCTGCGAAGCCGCCGTGATGGCGGTGGACATGCCCGAGGCGCCGCTGCCGACGACCAGCACGTCGCATTCAAAAGTGTTCTGTTCCATCTCTGCCTGTTTCGCCTGTTTGTGTACGACTTAAGTTGCGGCGGAGTTTAGGCAGCGTTATTGATATGGTCAAGTCGTTTAGTTACTATCAGATGATCAGTCATCATCGATTGGCTGTGACAATATCAGTAGAAACCCTGATGGATATACTCGCCCCCACCCTCATTCCCCACGCCGGGCGCCCCATGGAAAAGCCAAGACGTGGCATTCAGTCAGTCGAAATCGGAACGCAGCTGCTCGTGGCGCTGGGTCGGCACGTCGCGCCGATGGCGCTGCGCGACCTGGGCAAGGCCGCGGGCGTGCCCGTGGGCAAGGCACATCCCTACCTCGTCAGTTTTCTGAAGGTCGGCTTCGTCGTTCAGGACGGCGCGGGCCGCTACGAACTGGGGCCGCTGGCCCTGCAGCTGGGTCTTGCCAAGCTGCAGCGGCTCGACCCGATCAAGGAGGCGTCGCCGCTCATCGAGGCGCTGGCCTCGGAAACCGAACAGAGCATCGCGGTGGCCGTATGGGGCAATTTCGGGCCGACCGTCGTGCGGCTGGAGGAACCCATCCACCCCCTGCACGTGAACCTGCGCACCGGCACCGTCATGTCGCTGGCCTACACGGCCACCGGGCGGCTGTTCGCGGCCTACCTGCCGCCCAAGGTGGTCGAGAAGATGATGCTCGAAGACCTGGCGCGCACCCGCCCGGCCGACGGCCGCGGCTCCACCACCGAGCTGTCGCACTCGCAGATCGAGGCGCTGCTGGTCGAAACCCGCTTGCACGGCATGTCGCGCACGCTGGGCCAGCCGATTCCCGGCATCGACGCTTTCTGTGCGCCGGTGTTCGACTCGACCAACAACCTGGTGCTGGGCATCACGGCCATGGGCCCGGAAGCCACCTTCGACAGCGACTGGGACGGCCGCGTGGCCGTGCCGCTGAAAGCCTGCGCGCTTGAAATCTCGCGCAGGCTCGGCTTTGTGCCGATCGACGAGGCCAACTGAAGTTAACCTCGCGTTAACTACCAATGATCAACTTTTAGCGCCAATTCTTCGCAATTGGTAGCGTGAGTGTGACTTTCTGCAGCCGCGAATCGAACGCGGACGTTCGAAGTCTTCTTTAATCGGAGTCGTTCATCCACCAACGAATCCGCCAACACACTCATGAGGTTCGGAACCCGCCGCAACCTGGTCGCCCCGCCTGAAGATCGCTGCTATCCCATGCACGGCACGGCCGCCTGCGTGATGACGCTGACGCAGAGCGGCGCCTCGGCATCGGAGCTCTTGCACGGCACCGGAATCGACGAAAGCGAGCTGATGTCGCATTCGAGGAAGGTCTCTTATGCGCAGATGCAGACCATTCTTCGCAATGCGGTGGCGCTGTCGCCGGGACCCGAAGCGCCGTTCGAGGCGGGCCGGCGCGTCAGCCTGGCTTCGCTGGGCGTATGGGGCATGGGCATGAGCAGTGCGCGCACCTACCGGGAGCTGGCCGAGTTCGTGGTCAGGTACCAGTGGGTGCTGGGCCCGATGGTCGCCTTCGAGTTGCATGAGGCCGGCGGCAGCGCCTGGTGGACCTACACCCCGCTGCTGGTCTCGAACCCGCACAGCACCGAATACCAGATGAGCATGGAGTTCGCCCTGTGCATGGGCTACCGGATGTCCGAGATCGCCTTCGGCCCCGGCTTCAGGGCGCTCGCGATATCGCTGCGCTACGACGCGCCCGCCCATGCCTCGCTGTACGAGCATTTCTTCGGCTGCCCGGTGCACTTCGGCCAGCCGCACGACGGCTTCCATTTCGATCCGGCCCTGCTCGAGCACAGGTTGCCGCACGCCAATGCGGTCAGCATGGCGATGGTGCGCGCCGGCTGCGAAGTGCTGCTGAAAAAACTCTCCTTGCGGGGCAGCATCGAGGCGCGCGTGCGCGAGCTGCTTGCGGCACAGCACGCGGAGAAGCCCGCGCCGGACATCGACGAGATCGCGGGCGAGCTGCAGATGAATCCGCGCACCTTGCGGCGCAGGCTGCAGGAAGCCGGCACGTCCTTTCGCGGACTTCGCTCGAACGTGCTGAAGGACCAGGCCATTGCCTACCTGCGCGACACCGACCTGACACAGGAAGAAATCGCGGCGCGGCTGGGCTTCAGCGACGGGTCCAACTTCCGCCAGGCCTTCAGGCGCTGGACCAGCCGGCAGCCCGGCGACTTCAGGCCGAAGCGGGCAGCAGGCGCGCCGCCGGACGACGACCCCGAGCATCTGTAGGCACTCGCCCACGCACTTGTCTAGCTTTCTCCCGCATGTGCCCGCCGCCGCCGCGGCGAACCTTCAGGCTTACTTAGTTGGCTTTGGAGACCTGAACAATGAAAAGCATCATCCTCTGGCTTTGCGGCGTGCCGCTGGTCGTGATCATCGGCCTGAAGATCTTCGGCATCCTCTGACCCTCCAAGGAAACTTCCCACATTACCGGTTGCTCGAGAGAAAGTTCCTCCTCGCGGCGCATCCGCGCCGTTAAGCGCTCCTTCGGGAGCGCTTTTTTTGGGCCATGCCCAGCAGATCAGTGGGTTTCGCGGCGCAGCTGCTGCACGTCTTCGTGCAGCGACACGGCCCATTCGCGCCGGTCGCGGCCGTGCGACGGCTGCGGCTCGCCGTAGCGCACGATGGCCAGCAGCGGCGGCGCGCGCAGCGTGTTCCACAGCGATGCGAGCAGGTTGTCGTCGCCGATGTAGCGCGGCGCCTGGCTGGTCTCGCCGGTGGCGGCATCGGCAAAGCGCAGCGCGGCCGGCAGCACCGGCGCGCCCGCTGAAATGGCCGCCTGCAGCAGGTTGGCATGGAACGGCAGCAGGCCGCGCCCGTCGCTGGTGGTGCCTTCGGGGAACACGCCGATCAGGTCGCCACCGCGCAGCGCCTCGGTCATGTGGTGCACCACGCGCAGCGCGTCGCGGCGGCGCTCACGCTCGATGTAGAGCGTGCCGGAGCCGGTGGAAAGCGTGCCGATCAGCGGCCAGTGCTTGACGTCGGACTTCGACACGAAGCGCACGTGGCGCGCGGCATGCAGGCAGGTGATGTCGAGCCACGACAGGTGATTGCAGATGAGCAGCAAAGGCCCCTCGGCCGGCGGCGTGCCCTGCACCTTGAGCGTGATGCCCATGATCTGCAGCATGCGCCGTGACCACGCCTGCACGCGCGCATTGCGCTCTTCCTGCGGAAGACTTGGGAACTTGTGGCGAATGGTCCACCAGCCCGCCAGCGCGTGCGCCACCGCGTGCAGCAGGCGCGCGCAGGCCTTCAGAGAATGAAGCATAGGGCGTGCGTCCTCTCAGCTTTCAATGCGTGATCGCGGAACACCGCGGAACCGGCTTTGCCGGGCCGCCGGTGTTGCCCCCTGCAAGGGGGTTGGCGTAGCGACACGAAGTGCGCGAAGACTGGGGGTGAGCTTCATTTCTAGCCGTGCACTACGCGGCCCGCCACCAGCGTGTGGCGCGCGCGGCCCTGCATCGGATAGCCCGAGAACGGCGTGTGCTTGCCCTGGCTCTTGAGCGCGTCGGGCCGCACCTGCCACTCGAGCGCCGGGTCGACGATGCACAGGTCGGCCACGCCGCCCTCCACGATGCGGCCGATGCCGGTGTCCGCGTCGGCCGCGGCCAGCAGGCGGGCGGGCGCCGAGGTCACGACCTCGATGGCGCGCGCAATGCCGGCACCGCTGCGCTCGCTCCACAGCAGCGCGAGCGGCAGCAGCAGCTCGAGCCCGGTCGCGCCCGCTTCGGCTTCGGCGAACGGCAGCGTCTTGGCGTCGGCCTCGACCGGCGTGTGGTCGGACACCAGCGCGTCGATGGTGCCGTCGGCCAGCGCGGCCGAGAGCGCATCGCGGTCGCCCTGCTGGCGCAGCGGCGGGTTCAGGCGCGCGCGGCTGTCGAAGTAGCCGATGTCGGTGTCGGCCAGGTGCAGCGAGTTGATGCTCACGTCGCAGGTCAGCGGCAGCCCCTGCGCCTTGGCCTCGCGCACCAGCGCCACGCCGCGCGCGCTGGAAATGCGGCACAGGTGCACCCGGGCGCCGGTGGCCTTCATCAGCTCGACGATGGTGAAGATGGCGATGGTCTCGGCCGACACCGGCACGCCGCCCAGGCCCAGCCGCGTTGCCAGCGGGCCGCTGGCGGCGACGCCCTTGCCCAGGTCGCGGTCCTGCGGGCGCAGCCACACGGTGTAGCCGAAGGTGCTGGCGTACGACAGCGCGCGCTGCAGCACCTGCGTGTCGGCCAGCGGCACGTCGGCCTGGCCGAAGCCGATGCAGCCGGCCTCGGTGAGCTCGGCCATCTCGGTCAGCACGCCGCCGGCCAGGTTGCGCGTGAGCGCGCCCAGCGGGAACAGGCGGGCGCCCTGCAGCTTCTCGGCGCGGAACTTGAGCATCTCGACCAGGCCGGGCTCGTCGAGCACGGGGTCGGTGTCGGGCGGGCACACGAGGCTGGTCACGCCGCCGGCGATGGCCGCGGCCATTTCGCTTTCGAGCATGCCTTCGTGTTCGTAGCCGGGCTCGCGCAGGCGTGCGGCCAGGTCGACCAGGCCGGGCGCGACGATGCAACCCGCGGCGTCGATGGTGCGATCGGCCTTGAAGCCGGCGGGAACGCCGGCGCCGATGCCGGCGATCTTTCCGTCGGCGATGGCGATGTCGGCCTTCTTGTCGGTGCGCGATGCGGGATCGACGACGCGGCCGTTGGTGATGAGGATGTTCATGCGTCTGTGCTTCCGGTGACAGTCATGGCCTTTTCGGGAAACACCGTGGAGCCGGCTTTGCCGGGCCACTGGTGTTGCCCCCGGCAGGGGGTTGGCGAAGCGACACGAAGTGCGCGAAGACTGGGGGCGAGCAACATGTCTATGCTTCGTTGCCTGCGACGATGCTCATGACCGCCATGCGGACCGCGATGCCGAAGGTGACCTGCGGAAGGATCACGCTCTGCTTGCCGTCGACCACGGCGGAGTCGATCTCCACGCCGCGGTTGATCGGGCCCGGGTGCATCACGATGGCGTCGGGCTTGGCCAGTTGCAGCTTCTCCGGCGTGAGGCCGAAGGTCTTGAAGAACTCCTGCGACGACGGCAGCAGCGCGCCGCTCATGCGCTCGTTCTGCAGGCGCAGCATGATGACCACGTCGCAGTCCCTGATGCCTTCTTCGAGCGTGTGGAACACGCGCACGCCCATGCCGGCCATGTCGGCGGGCACCAGCGTCTTGGGGCCGACCACGCGCACCTCGGCGCAGCCGAGCGTGGTGAGCGCGTGGATGTCGGAGCGCGCCACGCGCGAATGCAGCACGTCGCCGACGATCGCGACCGTGAGGTTCGAGAAGTCTTTCTTGTAGTGGCGGATCGTGTACATGTCGAGCAGCCCCTGCGTCGGGTGCGCGTGGCGGCCGTCGCCGGCGTTCACCACGTGCACGTGCGGCGCGACGTGCTGCGCGATCAGGTACGGCGCGCCCGACTCGCTGTGGCGCACCACGAACAGGTCGGCCGCCATCGCGCTCAGGTTGGCGATCGTGTCGAGCAGCGACTCGCCCTTGGTGGCCGAGGAGCGCGCGATGTCGAGGTTGATGACGTCGGCCGACAGGCGCTTGGCCGCGATCTCGAAGGTGGTGCGGGTGCGCGTGCTGTTCTCGAAGAACAGGTTGAACACGCTCTTGCCGCGCAGCAGCGGCACCTTCTTCACCTCGCGGTCGCTCACGCTGGTGAAGTTGGCGGCGGTGTCGAGGATGTGCGTGACGATGTCCTTGGGCAGGCCCTCGATCGACAGCAGGTGGATCAGCTCGCCGTGCTTGTTGAGCTGGGGGTTTCGCTTGTAGAGCATTACTTGCTTTCCTCCACCTTGAGGCTGAATGCGCCGCTGTCGGCTCGCGCCAGTGCCAGCAGCTGGGTGGCCGGCAGGGTGAGCGTGGTGGCGGCAAAGTCCGCGGCCACCGGCAGCTCGCGCCCGCCGCGGTCGACCAGCACCGCGAGCCGCACGCAGGCCGGGCGGCCGAAGTCGAACAGCTCGTTGAGCACCGCGCGGATGGTGCGGCCGGTGTAGAGCACGTCGTCGAGCAGCAGCACGTCGGTGCCGTTCACGTCGAAGGGCAGCGCCGTCTGCGCGCTGGCCGACAGGCCGCGCCGCGCGAAGTCGTCGCGGTGCATGGCCGACGAGATGACGCCCGGCGCACCGGGCAGGCCCAGGTCTTTCTGCAGCCGCTCGACCAGCCAGGCGCCGCCGGAGGTGATGCCGACCAGCCTGGTTTCAGGGCGCATCAGCGTCTTTACGCCGGCAAGCAGCGTCTTGTAAAGCGCTTCGGCATCGGGAATTGAACTCACGTGAGACTCCTCAGGAATTGCTCCAGGATGATGCAGGCGGAGGCGGCATCGGCATCGCGGGCGCCTGACGACAGGGCCTCCGTGGTGCTGTAGCGCTCGTCGACCTCGAACACCTGGAGATTGAAACGGCCCCGCAGCTGCCGCGCGAACTTCTGCGCGCGGCGCGTGTTCTCGTGCGGGGCGCCGTCGGGGTGATAGGGAACGCCGACCACCAGCGCGTCGGGCTGCCATTCCTTGATGCGCGACTCGACCTGCGCGAAGCGGGCGTCGGCACCCTCGGCCTTGATGGTCGCCTGCGGGGTGGCGGTGCCCAGCAGGCGGTTGCCGCTGGCCACGCCGGTGCGCTTCAGGCCGTAGTCGAAGGCCAGGAAGGTCTGGAAATGGGCGGGGACGGCGGCAGGGGCGGCAGGGGTGGCAGGGACGGAAGAAGCGGGAGCGCCGGGAGCGGGAGCGTCTGGCATGACGGCGTTCAGGCGTGTCCGGCCAGCGGGGAGAGCTTCCAGGCCTCCAGGCCCAGCAGCAGCAGCGCCTTGTCGTAGCGCTGGTCGACCGGGGTGTCGAAGATCACGGCCGGGTCGGCGCCCACGGTGAGCCAGCTGTTTTCGGCCAGTTCCGACTCGAGCTGGCCCTCGCCCCAGGCCGAATAGCCCAGAGAGACCAGCACCTTGCGCGGGCCGGCGCCGGTGGCCAGGGCCTCCAGCACGTCCTTGGAGGTGGTCATCTCCAGGCCGCCGGGGATGGTCATGGTGGAGGCGTAGACCGATTCCTCGGGCTTCTCGGCCTGGGTGAAGACGGGCTCGTGCAGCACGAAGCCGCGCTCGGTCTGGACCGGGCCGCCCTGGAAGACGGGGGCCTCGCCCAGCTCGGGGCGGGCCAGGTGCAGTTCGATCTTCTCGAAAAGCACCTTGAGGTTGATGTCGCTGGGTTTGTTGATCACCAGCCCGAGCGCGCCGCGCTCGCTGTGTTCGCAGAGGTACACGACGCTGCGGTTGAAAGTTTTGTCTTCCATCCCGGGCATCGCTATCAAAAAGTGATGCGTGAGGTTCATCGGGGCAGAATCGGCAGCCATATGCCTCCGATTTTACTGGCCGTCGACAAGACCTATCCCAAAGGGCTCATGTGGTTCCGCCGCGACCTTCGCGTGGACGACAACGCCGCCCTCTATCGCGCGCTGCGAGCCTGCCGTCAGGTCGTCTGCGTTTTCGTATTCGACAAGGCGATCCTGGATCCGCTGCCCACCGTCGACCGGCGGGTGGAATTCATCCGCGAATCCCTGGTGGAGCTGGAAGCCGAGCTGCGCGCGCTGGGCGGCGGGCTCATCGTGCGGCACGGGCTGGCCGCGCATGAGATCCCGGCGCTGGCCCGCGACCTCGACGTGCAGGCCGTGTTCGCCAACCGCGACGACGAGCCCGACGCGCTGGAGCGCGACGCCAAGGTGTTCGGCGCGCTGGCCAACGCCGGCGTCACCTTCCACACCTACAAGGACTCGACCGTCTTCGACCGCGACGAGGTCATGACCAAGACCGGCCAGCCGTACACGGTGTTCACGCCCTACAAGCGGGCCTGGCTGGCCAAGGTCGACTCGTTCTTCCTCAAGTCGTACCCGGTGCGCGGCCATGCCGACGCGCTGGCGCCGCCACCCGAGGCCTACCGCGAGCCGGTGCCCACGCTGCGCGAGATCGGCTTCGAGAAAAGCAACCTGTCGACGCTGGAAATGCCGACCGGCACCAAGGGCGCCAGCGCGCTGTTCGAAGACTTCTTCGAGCGCATCGACCGCTACGACGAAGCCCGCAACTTCCCGGCGGTGCGCGGCCCCAGCTACATGGGCGTGCACCTGCGCTTCGGCACGGTGTCGATCCGGCAGATGGCGAGCCTGGCGCACCAGCTCTCGCTGCAGGGCAATGCCGGGGCGGCGACCTGGCTCAGCGAGCTGATCTGGCGCGACTTCTACTTCCAGATCCTGGCGCACTTCCCGCACGTGCACACGGGCGGCGAGTCGAAGAGCTTCCGCCCCGAGTACGACAAGATCCAGTGGCACCACGGCAAGCATGCCGACCAGCTGTTCGACGCCTGGTGCCAGGGCCGCACCGGCTACCCGCTGGTGGACGCGGCCATGCTGCAGATCAACCAGAGCGGCTACATGCACAACCGCCTGCGCATGGTGGTGGCGAGCTTCCTGTGCAAGGACCTGGGGCTGGACTGGCGGCGCGGCGAGGCCTACTTCGCGCTGCACCTGAACGACTTCGAGCTGGCGTCCAACAACGGCGGCTGGCAGTGGGCCAGCTCGAGCGGCTGCGACGCGCAGCCCTACTTCCGCATCTTCAACCCGGTGACGCAGAGCGAACGCTTCGACCCCGAAGGCAAGTTCATCCGCCGCTACCTGCCGCAGCTGGCGGGGCTGTCGAACGCGGCGATCCACGCGCCGTGGATGGCGTCGCCGGTGGAGCTGGAGGCGGCGGGCATCAAGCTCGGCGAGACCTATCCCAAGCCGGTGGTCGACCACGCCGAGGCGCGCGAGAAGACGCTGCAGCGCTACGGCGTGGCGCGGGCCAAGGCGCTGCAGAAATGAAAAAGGGGCCGCGAGGCCCCTTTCCGTTTCCGGGCAGGCGCGAACCTCAGGCGGCAGCCGCCACCAGCGCCGGCTCGCTCGTGTACGCACGCACCAGGCGCAGCAGTTCTTCTTCCGAATACGGCTTGCCCAGGTAGTGGTTCACGCCCAGCGTGCGCGCGTAGTCGCGGTGCTTCTCGGCGATGCGCGAGGTGATCATGATGATCGGCAGCTCGGCCAGGCCGGCATCGGCGCGGATGTTGCGGGCCAGGTCGAAGCCGTCCATGCGCGGCATCTCGATGTCCGACAGCACCACCGCCGGGCGCTCCTGCTGCAGCCGTTCGAGCGCCTGCAGGCCGTCGGCCGCGAGCGACACCCGGTAGCCTTCGCGCTGCAGCAGGCGCTGCGTGACGCGGCGCACGGTGATGGAGTCGTCCACCACCAGCACCAGCGGAATCTGCGGCGCCACCGGTGCCAGCAGCGCCGGCTCCTGCGGCACGCCCTGCTGCGCCTCGGCCGACGCCGTGCGGGCCGGTGCCGCCGCCAGCGCGGCAGCCTGGCGCTCGCGGGCCTGCTCGCCGTGCACCGCCGCCAGCGCCACCGGGTTGTAGATCAGCGCCACTGCGCCCGAGGCCAGCACCGAGATGCCGGCCAGGCCGGGCAGCCGCGCGAGCTGCGGGCCGAGGTTCTTCACCACGACTTCCTGGTTGCCCAGCACTTCGTCCACGTGCAGCGCCACGCGCTGCGCCGCGCTTCGCACGACCACGAGCGTGTTGTTCTTGGCCGCCGCGTGTTCGCTGCGGGCGGAGGCCTGCAGCAGCGCGCCGGCCCAGTAGAACGGTACCTGCTCGCTGCCGAAGGGATGGCTGTTGTGCAGGTAGGCCGCTTCCAGGTCGGTGCCGCTCACGCGCTGCACCAGTTCCACCAGGTTCGACGGCACGCCGATCGACACATCGCCCGCGCGCAGCATCACCACGTGCGTCACGGCGGTGGTCAGCGGCAGCACCAGCTTGAAGGTGGTGCCCTGGCCCGGCGTGCTGTGCGTTTCGATGCGGCCGCCGAGCGCGGCGATCTGCGCGCGCACCACGTCCATGCCGATGCCGCGGCCGGCCAGCTCGGAGACCTGCCCCGCCGTCGAGAAGCCGGGCTTGAAGATCAGCTCGGTGGCTTCCTCGGCGGACAGCTCCTGGTCGGCGCCGATCAGGCCCAGCACGCGGGCGCGTTCGGCGATGCGCTTGTTGTCCAGGCCGGCGCCGTCGTCGCGGAAGCTCACCGAGACGTCGTTGCCCTCATGGTGCAGGTCGATGACGATCAGCCCGCTGGCGTCCTTGCCGGCCTTCTCGCGCGCAGCCGCGTCCTCGATGCCGTGGGCCACGCAGTTGCGCAGCAGGTGCTCGAAGGCGGGCGTCATGCGGTCCAGCACGCCGCGGTCCATTTCGATGGAGCCGCCGACGATGTCCAGGCGCACCTGCTTGCCGGTGTCCTTGGAGGCCTGGCGCACCACGCGGTAGAGGCGGTCGGAAATGCCTTCGAACTCCACCATGCGCGTGCGCAGCAGGCCGCGCTGCAGTTCGCGCGTCTGGCGCGCCTGCACGCTCAGGTCGTCTTCCGTCGCCTGCACCGTCTTCTGCAGGGTGCGCTGCACGGTGGCCACGTCGTTCACCGACTCGGCCATCATGCGCGTGAGCTCCTGCACACGGGTGAAGCGGTCGAACTCCAGCGGGTCGAAGCTCTGCTGCGAATCCTTGGCCTGCGCCAGGCGCGACTGCATCTGGCTTTCGGCCTGCACTTCGATGTCGCGCAGCTGCTGGCGCAGGCGGTCCAGGTTGCCCGTAAGGTCGGCGAGCGAGCCGCGCAGCTGGCCCAGTTCGGCCTCCAGGCGCGAGCGCGTGATGATGACCTCGCCGGTCTGCGCGACCAGGCGGTCGAGCAGCTGGGTGCGGATGCGCACGGCCTGGCTCGACACGGCGCGCAGCGGTGCGAGCAGCGTGGGCGCCGGGCGCGGCTGCAGCGCGGATGCCGCCGTGGCCGGCGCGATGTCTTCGGCCGTGTCGTCCTCGTCGCCCGGCACGGGCGCCGCGTTCTCGTCGTTGGCCGGCACGCCGGCATCGGGCGCAACCTGCACCAGTTGGGCGGCCGGCGCGGAAGCGCTGGCGCTCGCCACCAACTGGGCCAGCTCGACCTGCGTGGCGTCGTCGGCCGCGCGCAGCGCGTCGAATGTGGCCTGCAGCGCGTCGAGGCGGCCGAGCAGCTTCTCGACGTCGGCGCGCTCGGCACCCTGCGAGCCCAGGAGTTCGATCTCGGACTCCATGCGGTGCGCGCGTTCGCCCAGGCGCATGGCGCCGGCCAGGCGGGCGCTGCCCTTGAGCGTGTGCAGCGTGCGCAGCACCGCGGCGCGGGGCGCGCTGTCGTCCGGGTGGTGCGCCCACTGGCGCAGCGATTCGCCCAGCTGGGGCAGCAGTTCGGCGGCCTCTTCCTCGAAGATCGGGAACAGGTCGACGTCGACCGCGTCGGCCAGGTCGATGGCGTCCTCGGAGTCGTCGAGCGCCACGTCTGCGACGCTGTCGGTGGAAACCACCTGCTGCAGCGGCCGGGCTTCGGCGCGCATGGCGACTTCGGTCGGCATGGGCGAATTGGCGATGTCGCGCAGCGCCTGCAGCGTGCCTTCGGACGGGTCGCGCAGGAAGCCGACCGCGAACTGGTGCAGCAGGCGGCGCAGCTCGTCGGCCGCGGCCACCAGCACCATGCCCTGCTCGCGCGTGCCGCTGCCCTGCATCTGCAGGTGCTGCAGCGCGGATTCGAACAGGCGGGCCATGCCCGACAGGCTGTGGAAGCCGACGGTGGCCGAGCTGCCGGCCAGCGAGTGGGCCAGCGCGACGGTCGAATCGGGCAGGCGCTCGTGCGATTCGAGCGCCCATTCGCCGACATCGGTCGCCAGCTGGCGGGACCATTCGTCGGCTTCGTTGAGGTAGACGTTGTAGAGCGCGATGCCGATGCGCAGCGGACCGATCACCTTGACCTGGTCTTCGGCGCTCGAGGAGACGGCGATTTCCTCGACGGCCTGGTGCGGCTGTGGCGCCTCGTGGGCAGCCTGGGCCTCGACCGGCTCCGGCAGCTCGTCGGCAACGAGGATCTGCGGCTCGACGGGCGCGGCAGGCGCCTCGACGATGGGCGCGAGCACTTCGGCGATGACCGGCTCGGGCTCGGGCTCGGGCTCGGGCTCGGGTTCGGGCTCAGGCTCGACTGCGACGAGCTCCGGCTCCGGCTCAGCCGCAACTGCAGGCTCGTGTTCGGGCTCGGCCGCCAACTGCGGCTGCGGCGCTTCTTGTTCTTCGTGCGGCTGCTCCACCGCTTCGATGACTTCGGGCTCCCGAGCCTGAACGGGCACGGGCTCCAGTTCGGGCTCCCAGGCGAGGTCGGGCAGGCTGGGCGCCGAATGCGATTCGGGCTCGACGCCGGCCACGGGTTCGGCCTGCAGCTCGGGTTCGGCCTGCAGCTCGGGTTCGGCCTGCAGCTCGGGCTCGGCGGGCGGCGGCACCACCGGTTCGGGCTCGCTGCGCGGCTGCGTCTTGGCTGGCGCGAGGAAGTCGAACTCGTCGCCGCTGGGCAGGCTCAGCAGCGGCGCGGGTTCGGTGTTCTGCCTGGTTTCGAAATCGAGGAAGTCGGTCGATGCGAAATCGTCGTCGGCCTCGGGAGGCTGCGCGGGCTCGGCCCAATCGAGGGGTTCGAGCGCGGGTTCCTGTGCGGTGTCCCGTGCAGGTTGGGGGGCCGCATGCGCCGCGGGCGACACAGGCTCCGGCGTCAGCGACAGGTCGGGCAGGTCCGGAAGCGCCGGCATCGGCAGCGGCGCCACGGCTGGCGCCGCCATGGGCGCCTCGGCTGCGATGTGGCGCGCCGCGACCGCCAGGGCCTCGGCATCGGCCACGCGCACCGGCGGCGGCACGGGTTCGCCGGCCAGCAGTGCGTTGGCCACGCGGCTGAACGGCGCGGCCTGCCACGAATGCGGCTGGCCGGCCGCGATGTCCTCGACCCATTCGCTGAATTCGCGCAGGGTTCTTTCGGTGCCGGACAGCAGCTCGGGCGTGGCCGCGCGCTGGTCTGCCAGCCAGGTGTTGAGCACCTGTTCCAGCGACCAGGCGGCGTCGCCGAATTCGGTGAGGCCGACCATGCGCGAGCTGCCCTTCAGCGTGTGGAACGCGCGGCGCAGGATGGTGAGCTCTTCGGTGTCGTCCGGATAGCTGGCGAGTTCGGCAATGGCCTCCAGGCCGTTCTGCACCACCTCGCGGGCCTCGTCCAGGAAGATGTTCTGCAGGTCGTCTTCTTCGAGCTCGGTGACTTCGGTGTCGGGCAACGCCGACGGGCCGGCGATCTTGTTCGTCCAGCTGTCGGCCTTGTTGCTGAATTCCTCGATCGGCGAGACCTTGGCCTTGCGGTTGGGCGTGGCCAGCGCGGCCAGCTTCGAGGCGATCTGGGCGTCGACTTCCTCGATGCTCAGCACGGCTTCGGCGGCCGGGGCCTGGCCCGCGGCGGCGCTGTCGTCGGCCGGGCTGTCGGTGGCCTGGCGGCCCATCAGCGGCTTGAGCTCGCCCGCCTCGGCGTCGAACACGAACAGGCGCTTGGCCAGCGCGGGCTGGTAGCCCAGCATGTCGATAAGGAAGCCGAGCGCGCCGAGGTTGTTGCCCAGCGCGTCGAAGCCGGCCATTTCCTCGGCCGGCGAGGCGCTGACGAGCATCGCCTCGACGTCGTCGCGCATGCGCTGCACGGTGTGCGCGGCCTGGTCGAGGCCGAGCACGGAGAACACGCCGCGCATCTGCATGAGCTGCGTCGGCACGGTGCGCAGCAGGCCTTTTTCGGCCGGCCGGCGGAAGTACTGGTCGAGCGACTTCTCGAGCTCGCTCAGGTGGCTGCGCAGCTCGTCGACCACGGTGCCCATGGTCTGGCGGTCGCTCACGCGGCGGTAGAGGTCTTCCATCCACGGCTCGAGCGGCTCGGAATGGCCGCCGCCCTGCACGCGCTCGATGCGGCCGGCGAGCTGCAGCGTGCGGGCCGTGAGCTGGGGGTCGCTCGGGTCGAGGTCTTCGAGCGCGGCTTCCAGGTAGAGCACCGAGGTGGCGACTTCCATCGCCAGTTCGGTGTCCGGCGGCCGGCCGGCGCGCAGCGAGGCCTCGACCGCGTGGGTCAGCGCATGCACCATCGGCAGGCTCGGAGGATGCAGCTTCTGCAGCGATTCGCCGAGCTGCGCGAAGGTGTCCGCCACCTGGCGCGTGCGCGATACGTCGCCGCCCGAAAGCGCCGACCACATTTCCTTGGCGGTCTCGATGCGCTTGCGGGCCTGCGAGAGCACCAGCGGATCGAAGCGGCCGAACTGCTCGACGGTGTAGTCGACGCGCGGTTCGTTGGCGATGCCCCAGGCGCTGCGCACGGTGCGCAGCGTGGGCGCTTCATCGCGCGCGGTGGGTACGGCCTGGGCGCAGAAGAACAGCAGGTCCTGCCCGAGGCGGTCGGACACCACGCTGTCGCCGCGCGCGAGCGTGGCGTATTGCAGCAGCACGCGCGAAGCGGCGCGCTTGACGTAGGCGTCGGCCGGGATCAGGCCCAGCGCCAGTGCTTCGAAGAAACCCGCGGCCAGCGTCCAGAAGCTGGCGACGCGCGGCAGCAGCGCGCCACGGCCGAGCCCCAGGCACAGCGCATGCAGCCGGCGCGCGGCCTGCGTGTCGCCGGACTTGACCAGCTGCAGCACTTCGCGGTCGAGCCGCGACCGCACGGACGGGTCATAGGCGACCGCGGCCTGCGTGAGCGCGGGCTTGATCTCGACCCAGCGCCATGCCGTGCCCCAGAGGTCGGCGGGATGCACGCGCTCGTTGCCCACCAGCTCCAGCACGTCGCGGTACTGCGGAAACAGCGCCACCGACGACACCGGCTTGCCGGCCAGCAGGGCGTTGAGGAAATCGGTGACGGCAAAGCCGGCACGCTCGATCTTGTGAACCGCGGCTTCGGTGCAGCGCCGCGGGTCGGCAATGAAGCCCTGCACCGCGAACTCGATGGCGCCGAGCACCAGCGCGGGCGACGCATGCCCCACCATCTGCAGCGCCCCGACGGCCTGGTGCAGTTGCTGGCGGGCCATCTGCAGCGGGCCGCTCTCGGGTTCCTCGGGCGAGCCCAGGTCGCGCACGAAGCGCCGCAACGACTTGCCGACACCGTCGAGGGATTTCTGGATTTCTCCCAGCACCCAGGCCAGCGGCCCGAGGTCTTCGGTGGCCGGCACGTTGCCGGCGAGGGGGGCCGTGGCAGGGGTTTGAATCGACACGTTGGGTGCTCGCCGTTCTTATCTATCTGTTGTCACGCAATCTTGAAGCGGGCTACCGAGCGGCGCAGTTCCTCGGCCATCTGCGAGAGTTCGCGCACCTGCTGGGCCGTGGTACGCGTACCTTCTCCGGTCTGCTCCGTCACCGCAAAAATGTGCTGGATGTTCGCGGCCACCACGTTGGCCGAATCGGCTTCGCGGGAGGCGGATTGCGAAATCTGCTCGATCAGGTCGGCGAGGCGGCGCGACACGCGGTCGATCTCGGACAGCGCGGTACCCGCGTTGTCGGACAGCTTTGCCCCTTCGACCACACCCTGCGTGGAGCGCTCCATGGCGCCCACGGCATCCTGCGTGTCGGTCTGAATGGCCTTCACCAGCGCCGAGATCTGGCGCGTGGCGTCCGCGGAGCGTTCGGCCAGTCGCTGAACTTCTTCCGCCACCACCGAGAAGCCCCGGCCGGCTTCACCGGCGGATGCGGCCTGGATGGCGGCGTTCAGGGCCAGCACGTTGGTCTGTTCGGTAATGTCCGAGATCAGTTCGGTGATTTCACCGATCTCCTGCGACGACTCGCCCAGGCGCTTGATCCGCTTGGAGGTTTCCTGGATCTGGTCGCGGATGGAGTTCATGCCGCCGATGGCGTTCTGCACGGCCTGCAGGCCCGACGATGCGGCCTGCAGCGACTGGCGCGCCACCGTGGCGGACTCTTGCGCCTGGGAAGACACGCCGTTGATTCGCTCGGCCATGGTCAGCACCGACTGGCCGGTTTCGCGAATCTCGCGCAGCTGCTCGGTCGAGGCGGCCAGCAGCTCGGTCGAGGTGCTTTCCACCTGCGACGTCGTCTGCGCCACGCGGGTCGCCGTGTTCTGCACGTTGCCCACCAGCAGGCGCAGTTCTTCCACCGTGTAGTTCACCGAGTCGGCGATGGCGCCGGTGATGTCCTCGGTCACGGTGGCTTCCTGCGTCAGGTCGCCTTCGGCCACTGTCTGCAGTTCGTTCATCAGCCGAAGAATGGCGGCCTGGTTGGCGTTGTTCACGCGGCCGGCTTCTTCCGAAGCCTGCTCGGCGGCCAGACGCTCGCGCTCGGCGACGGCGGCGCGTTCGCGGCCTTCGCGCACCTGCACGAAACCGATGGCGCCGGCCAGTGCCAGGGCGGCCAGCGACAGCACGAACAGCAGCACGATGGTGCCGGCGCCCAGGCCGGTGCGCGCCGAGAGCTTGTCCTGCAGGTCGCCGAGCGACTTGCGCAGCGGTTCGCTGTCGGTCAGGATGGAAGCCTGCGCTTCGCGCGCCGCCACCAGGCCCTGCAGGTTGCCCAGAATGGCGGAGGCCTGCGTGCGCATCTGCTCGTAGGTCTTCAGGATGGCTTCGAGCTGCTCGCGCGTCTGCGGGTCCTTCGAGCCGGGGAAGCGCTGCTGCGCATTGCCGTCGAGCAGGCCGCGGGTGGTTTCCTGGAAGGTGTTCAGGTCCTTGCCGAGCAGGAACACGGCGTCGGGGTTCACACCCTCGACGGTGAAGAATTCGTTGGTCGACTTGCCGATGCGCTGGGTCAGCATCACGAGCTGGCCGGCGGCCGAGATTTCAGGCAGCGTGGCGTTCTGCTGCATCTTCAGCGACGCGACGGTTTCCGTCATTTCGAGCAGCGTGGACGACTGCTGGTTGATGTCGCGCAAGGCGGCGCCCACCTGCGTCAGGATCTGGCGCTGGGCCAGCACGGCCTTGGCGCTGGTGTCGGCGCGGGCGACGAGGGGATTGATCTTGTTCATCTCCTCGTCGTACTGGTTGCCCACGCGCTCCAGCCGCAGCGAATCGTCGCCGTTGGTCAGGCCCTGCACGCGGCGCGTGAGGTCGTCCGCGCTGTCCTTCACTTCGACGAACGCCGAGGCGCTGCCGACGAGGGCCTGCGAGATCGACTTGGCAAGACGCTGCGACTGCATCAGCGCCTGGCCGGTGGCCGCCACCTGCTGTGCCAGGCGTTCGGCGCGAAGAATGGCGGAGCCGGCCACCAGCAGCAGCAACAGCACCACCACCGCCAGCATGATCGCCAGGATGCGCTGCTGCCTGGCGGGGGCGGCGCCCACGCGGCCGCCCGAGGCGTCGGGCACGGCGTCGAGCGCGGCGGCGCCGGGCTCGTTGGCGGCGTCGCCGCCGCCGGGCAGCTCGACCTCGCCGAAGCTGGTGTCGGCCGTGCCGCTCTTCCTGGCGAGCCTCACTGTCTTTTCGTCCGGAACCTGGACCGTGTCGACATCGTCGAGCGATATCGCACCGGAGCCGTCGACGGGGGCCTTGTCGTTCCCGTTGGTCACGGGCAGTAATTTCTTGAACTTGTCGGCGATCGAGCTCACGGTCGGTCCTTCAGGTGGTTTCGGGTGCTGCGTGCCGAGGCACTACGCACCAATACTCAAAAACTGGGGTTGCTGCGAAAGCGCCTGCAGGTTGACTTCCTGCCAGCGCTCCCCTGCCGCGTCGGTGTACAGATGCCCGTGCCAGGCAGGTGCTTCTGCGCCGGGAGGCTCGGAGGCCGTGAAGGCTTCCGCGCCCCGCAACCCCGCCAGTCGATCGACCAGCAATGCGCAGTTGACTTCGAGCAACTCGTTGAAGGCAACGAGCCGCGACTGGATGCGCGCCGCCTCGGAGGCGGCCTGCGTGCCCGGGCCGCCGGCGGCGAATGCCGACAGCTGCACCACGCCGTAGAGGCCGCCGCGCAGGTTGGCCACGCCGAGGAACCAGGGCTCCGTGTAGGGCACGGGCTGCGGCGGCGTCCAGGGAAAGATCTCGCCGGCATGCCCCAGCGGGAAAAGGTATTTGCCCTCGCCCGCCTCGACCGCCAGCCACGTGGCGGCCACGCCGGTGGTGCGGGCGGCCTGCAGGCGGCTCGCCAGCCGGGACTGGAAGGCTCTCAGAGCATCGCGATTCGCCATGGACTGGGCAGGCTTTCGCTCAGTTCAGCGCGCTGATCTTGGACATCAGGTCGGCTGCGTTGACCGGCTTCACGATGTAGTCGCGCGCGCCCTGGCGCATGCCCCAGACGCGGTCGGTTTCCTGGTTCTTGCTGGTGCACAGGATGATCGGGATGGCCGCGTACTTCGGGTCGCGTGCGATGGCGCGCGTGAGCTGGAAGCCGTTCTGGCCGGGCATCACGACGTCCATCAGGATCAGGTCGGGGTGCTCTTCCTCGAGGCGGCGCATGGCGTCGTCCGCGTTCTCGGCGGTCTTGACGGCAAAGCCATTCTTCTGGAGGAGGTCGGTGAGGAAGACGAGCTCGGTCTTGGAGTCGTCGACGACGAGGATTTTGCGAATGGGCATTACTGCGCTTCCTGTTGAACGATGCCAAACTGCTGCACGGCCTGCAGCAGCTGGTCTTTGGTGAATGGCTTGGTCAGGTAGTCCTGGGAGCCGACCATGCGGCCGCGCGCCTTGTCGAATACACCGTCTTTCGAAGACAGCATGACGACGGGGACGTTGGAGAAATGAGCGTTGCGCTTGATGATGGCGCAGGTCTGGTAGCCGTCGAGCCGCGGCATCAGGATGTCGCAGAAAATCAGGTGCGGCTTGTGGTCGTTAACCTTGGAGAGCGCATCGAAACCGTCTTCCGCGAGAAGAACCTCGTGCCCGCCCTGCTTCAGAAAAATCTCGGCACTGCGCCGGATGGTGTTGCTGTCGTCGATGACCAGCACCTTGTAACCAGATCCATTCGGGCCCATTGGAAACGCTCCTGCTCATGAGACTTGGAAGCCCGCCGCGCCGAACACCGACGCAGACCGCGTAGCTCTATCTATGCCATGCTTTCAGATTTCCACCATTTCGAAGTCTTCCTTGCGCGCACCGCACTCGGGACAGGTCCAGTTCATCGGAACATCGGCCCAGGCCGTGCCTGCCGCGATACCGTCCTCTGGTACACCAACAGCTTCGTCATAGATCCACCCACAAATCAGGCACATCCAAGTTTTCGTATTCATCGGAGCTTAAAGTCCTTGTTCATTAAATGCAACGAGTGTATCTATGCGTATCTCATTAGCGGACTGTAAACGTCGCGCCTATGCCACCATCCAGGGGATGGAGCCCGGCGTATGACCATCTACTTACTTCCAGCAGATAACGCCCGCAAACCCGGCGATCTTAACGACCCCTCGCAGGCCGAGGACGAGGTTGCCGAGCGCGACCTGAATCCGCCCTGCGTGCTGGTGTTCAACGCCAGCGACCCCAGTGGCGCGGGCGGCCTGGGCGCGGACGCCTTGGCCATGGCCTCGGTGGGGGCGCACGTGCTGCCGGTCGTCACCGGCGCCTACGCCCGGGACACGGCCGAGATTTTCGACCACTTCGCCTTCGACGAGGAAGCCATTGCCGAGCAGGCGCGCTCGATCCTCGAGGACGTCGAGGTCCAGCTCATCAAGGTGGGCTTCGTCGGCACGCCCGACGCGCTGAGCACCATCGCCGAGACCGCCGCCGACTACCCCGACGTGCCCGTGGTGGCCTACATGCCCAACCTGTCGTGGTGGGACGAGAACCTGATCGAGCCCTACCTGGACGCGTTCCGCGAACTCGTTCTGCCCCAGACGACCGTGTTGGTAGGAAACCACAGCACGCTGTGGCGCTGGCTGCTGCCGGACTGGAGCGGCGAGCGGCCGCCCACCGCGCGCGACATTGCCAAGGCCGCCGGCGAGTTCGGCGTGGCCTACACGCTGGTGACCGGCCTCGTGCTGCCGGACCAGTTCATCGACAACGTGCTGGCCTCGCCGCAGTCGGTGCTCACGAGCGAAAAGTACGAACGGCTCGAGGCCGTGTTCACCGGCGCCGGCGACACCCTGTCGGCCGCGCTGGCCGCCCTGCTGGCCAGCGGCACCGACCTCGTGGCCGCGACCACCGAAGCGCTGGCCTACATGGACCGCTGCCTCGACGCGGGCTTTCGCCCCGGCATGGGCCATGTGCTGCCCGACCGCCTCTTCTGGGCCGAACCGGAAGACGACGAAGACGATGAAGACCCGGACGCGCCACAGGACTTCGCTCTTCCCCCCCACGACACCCGACACTGAAATGTTGCTCGCCCCCAGGCTGCGCGCACTTCGTGTCGCTTCGCCTACCCCCTACCGGGGGCGGGCCGGCCGCTTCGGGCGGCCGTGCGCGGCGGCCCCCACTGAAAAACCCTGCTGAGTCCCGATGCCAAATACTGACCGCAACGACACCCTTTTCGAACGCGCCCGCGCCGTGATCCCCGGCGGCGTGAACTCGCCCGTGCGCGCCTTCAAGGCCGTGGGCGGCACGCCCCGCTTCATCCAGCGCGCGCAAGGCGCCTATTTCTGGGACGCCAACGACAAGCGCTACATCGACTACATCGGTTCCTGGGGTCCGATGATCCTGGGCCATGGTCACCCGGCCGTGGTCGAGGCGGTGCAGAAGGCTGTGCTCGAAGGCTTCTCCTACGGCGCGCCGACCGAGCGCGAGATCGAACTGGCCGAGGCCATCCTCGCGCTGGTGCCGTCGATGGAAATGGTTCGCCTGGTCAGCTCGGGCACCGAGGCCGCCATGAGCGCGCTGCGCCTGGCGCGCGGTGCCACCGGGCGCAAGAGCATCGTCAAGTTCGAGGGCTGCTATCACGGCCACGCCGATGCGCTGCTCGTGAAGGCCGGCTCCGGCCTCGCCACCTTCGGCAACCCGACCTCGGCCGGCGTGCCGCCCGAGGTGGTGCAGCACACCATCGTGCTGGAGTACAACAACCTGCAGCAGCTGGAAGAAGCCTTCGCGCTGCACGGCAAGGACATCGCCTGCCTGATGATCGAGGCCATTGCAGGCAACATGAACTTCGTGCGCGCCACGCCCGAGTTCGCCAGGCGCTGCCGCGAGCTGTGCACGCAGCACGGCGCGCTGCTGGTGTTCGATGAAGTGATGACGGGCTTTCGCGTGGGCCTGCATGGCGCGCAAGGCGTGCTGGGCATCAAGCCCGACCTCACGGTGCTGGGCAAGGTCATCGGCGGCGGCATGCCGCTCGCGGCCTTCGGCGGGCCGCGCGCGATCATGGAACAGCTCGCGCCGCTGGGTCCGGTCTACCAGGCCGGCACGCTGTCGGGCAATCCGGTGGCCACGGCCTGCGGCCTCGCCACGCTGAAGGAAATCGCCAAGCCCGGTTTCTACGAGGCGCTGGGCCAGAAGACGCGCTCTCTGGTCGACGGCCTGAAGGCCGCCGCGGCCGCCGAGGGACAGCCCTTCAATGCCGACAGCGAAGGCGGCATGTTCGGCTTCTTCCTCATGAAAGACCTGCCGCAAAACTATGCCACCGTGATGACAACCGACAACGCGAAATTCAATGCGTTGTTTCACGGTTTGCTCGATCGCGGCGTGTATATTGCCCCCGCGCTTTACGAGGCAGGCTTCGTGAGCGCAGCCCACAGCGACGACGACATCGCCGCCACCATCGAAGCCGCAAGACAAATCTTCAGAACCCCCTAGCCCATGAACTCCCTGCGCACGCTGCCGGCCTTGAGCATCGCTCTTCTCATTCCCGGCCTCGCGTCAGCGCAGGACTCCTTCGACCTGAAGAACGTCTGGATCAACCCGGGCTTCTACTCGGCGCACTTCGACGGCGGCAAGGGCCTGGAAAACGTCAACCAGGGGCTGGGCTTCGAGTACCCGCTGAATGACACGTACCGTGTCACGGCGGGCACCTTCCGCAACAGCGACCGCCGGCAGTCGAACTACCTCGGGCTGTATGTGCTGCCCATCGAGTTCTACGGCGTGAAGTTCGGCGCCGTGGTCGGCGGCTTCGACGGCTACCCCAACTACCGCAACGGCAACTGGTTCCCGGCCATCCTGCCGGTGGCCGCCATCGAAGGCAAGAACTGGGGCCTGAACATCGCGTACGTGCCGACGATCAAGAACCGGCTGTACGGCGCCGTCACTTTTCAATTGAAGTACCGGTTCGGCAACCACGAGTAAAACGCGGTCGCCGAACCTCGGCTTCCGCCGATCAGTGCCTGAAGTGGCGCACGCCTGACAGCACCATCACCACGCCGCGCTCGTCGGCTGCGTCGATCACTTCCTGGTCGCGCATCGAGCCGCCCGGCTGGATGACGCAGCTCGCGCCCGCGTCCACCACCACGTCGAGGCCGTCGCGGAACGGGAAGAAGGCGTCGCTGGCCACTGCGGTGTCCTTCAGCGACAGGCCGGCGTGCTCGGCCTTGATGCTGGCGATGCGCGCGGAGTCGAGGCGGCTCATCTGGCCGGCGCCCACGCCCATCGTCATGCCGTTGGCGCAGAAGACGATCGCGTTGCTCTTCACGTACTTCGCGACCTTCCATGCGAACAGCAGGTCCTGCAGCTGCTGCGGCGTGGGTTGCTTCTTGCTGACCACCTTCAGGTCGTTGATCGACAGCTCGTGGTTGTCGGCGGTCTGGATCAGCAGGCCCGAGCCGACGCGCTTGACGTCCATGGCGTTGCGGCCGTTGTCCCAGTCGGTGGTTCCCCCCTTGGGCAGCGCGATTTCGAGCACGCGCACGTTGAGCTTGGCCTTGGTGGCCTGGAACACTTCGAGCGCCTCGGGGGTGTAGCCCGGCGCCATCAGCACTTCGACGAACTGCTTGGCAATTTCTTGCGCGGTGGCGCCGTCGACCGGGCGGTTGAAGGCGATGATGCCGCCGAAGGCCGAGGTGGGGTCGGTCTTGAAAGCCTTGCCGTAGGCTTCGGCCGCGTCCTTGCCCACCGCCACGCCGCAGGGGTTGGCGTGCTTCACGATCACGCACGCGGGCACGTCGAAGCTCTTCACGCATTCCCACGCCGCATCGGCGTCGGCGATGTTGTTGTAGCTGAGTTCCTTGCCCTGCAGCTGCTTCGCCGACACCAGCGAGCCGGGCGCCGGATGCAGGTCGCGGTAAAACGCGGCCTGCTGGTGCGGGTTCTCGCCGTAGCGAAGGTCCTGCACCTTCACGAAGCGGCCGTTGCTCTGCGCGGGGAACAGCGAGCGCTTGGGCGCGCCCTGGCCGATGCTGGCGTCGAAGTCGATGGCCGAGAGGTAGTCGCTGATGGCGCCGTCGTAGTCGGCGATGCGGTTGAACGCAGCCACGGAGAACGCGAACTTGGTCTTGTCGCTGAGCTTGCCGTCGGCCTTCAGCTCAGCCAGCGCCACGGCGTATTGCGAGGCGTCGGTCAGCACGCCGACGTCCTTCCAGTTCTTGGCCGCGCTGCGCACCATGGCCGGGCCGCCGATGTCGATGTTCTCGATCGCGTCCTCGAGCGTGCAGCCGGGCTTGGCCACGGTGGCTTCGAACGGATAGAGGTTGACGATCAGCAGGTCGATGGTGTCGATACCGTGTTCCTTGATGGCCGCCACGTGCGCCGGCAGGTCGCGGCGCGCCAGCAGGCCGCCGTGGATCTTCGGGTGCAGCGTCTTCACGCGGCCGTCGAGCATTTCGGGAAAGCCGGTGTGGTCGGCGACTTCGGTCACCGGCAGGCCGGCGTCGGCCAGCAGCTTGGCGGTGCCGCCGGTGGACAGCAGCTTAATGCCCAGCGCATGCAGCGCCTGGGCGAATTCGAGGATGCCGGTCTTGTCGGATACGGAGATGAGTGCAGTCTGAGCCATGGATATGCCGTGGAGTTATTTCAAAAGTTTGTGCTCGACCAATTTCTTGCGGAGCGTGTTTCTGTTCAGGCCGAGCCATTGCGCGGCCTTCGACTGGTTGCCCTCGGCGCGCGTCATCACGACATCGAGCAGGGGTTTCTCGACCACGCGCACGAGCATTTCGTACATGCCGTCGGGTTCGGTGCCGCGCAGATCGCGAAAGTAGCTGTCCAGACTGGTGCGCACGCAGTCCTCGATGTGTTTCTTGCTCATTGCTTCTTCTCTTCTTCTCTTCTTCTCAATCGACGGCGCAAGCCGCCTCCTCTTCACCAGACAGCTCGCTGTCTGCCTCGTGCTGCACGGGCATGCGTTCCATGCGGTCCGCCAGCCCGTCGAAATAGTCGCCGACCGCGCGCAGCTGCTCGCCGCAGTCCTCGATGGTGTTCATGCGCGCGCGAAACGCCTCGCCCTCGGGCAGGGTGCGCACGTACCAGCCGATGTGCTTGCGCGCCGTGCGCACGCCGCTGTAGTCGCCGTACAGCGCATAGTGCTCCACGAGGTGGTCGAGCAGCAAGCGGCGCACTTCCGCCACCAGCGGCGGCGCGCGGTGCGTGCCGGTTTCCAGGAAGTGCGCGATCTCGCGGAAGATCCACGGCCGGCCCTGCGCGGCGCGGCCGACCATCACCGCGTCGGCGCCGGTGGCCGCGAGCACGTCGCGCGCCTTCTCGGGCGAACGGATGTCGCCGTTGGCCACCACCGGCACGCGCACCGCGGCCTTCACGGCGGCGATGGTGTCGTATTCGGCGTGGCCCTTGTAGCCCTGCTCACGCGTGCGGCCGTGCACCGTGAGCATCTGCACGCCGGCCGACTCGAAGTCGCGCGCCAGCTTCACGGCGTTGCGGTGGTCGTGGCTCCAGCCGGTGCGCATCTTCAGCGTGACCGGCACATTGAAGGGCCGCGCTGCATCGACCACCGCCTGCACGATCTCCAGCGCCAGCGGCTCGTCGCGCATCAGCGCCGAGCCCGCCCATTTGTTGCAGACCTTCTTGGCCGGGCAACCCATGTTGATGTCGATGATCTGCGCGCCGCGCTCGATGTTGTAGACCGTGGCCTCGGCCATCATGTCGGCGTCGGTGCCTGCGATCTGCACCGCAATGGGGCCCGGCTCGCCGTCGTGGTTGGCGCGCCGTGATGTCTTGAGCGTGCCCCACAGCTCCTTGCGCGAGGTGACCATCTCGCTGACCGCGTAGCCCGCGCCCAGCGCGCGGCACAACATGCGGAAGGGCCGGTCCGTCACGCCGGCCATGGGCGCAACGAACAGGCGGTTTTCCAGCGTGTGGTTGCCGATCTGCAAGGTCATTTGGGAGGAAGCGGTGCGCGTTCGGCTGCTGAAAAATGAGGCACGATTGTAGCCACGTGGCATTTCAGCGACTGAAACGATTTGCGCCTGGGTACCCGTGAAAACACGGGTGCGTGCCGGGGCCTTATCCCACGCGGGCGCGACGTGAGCGCTGCCTATACTGCGCGACCTTATGCAAGCCTGGCTCGACTCCCTCCTGGCGCTGATGGCGCTGCCGCAGTACGGTCTCTCGACCCTGTTCGTCGCAGCGTTCGTCTCGGCGACCCTTCTGCCGGTGGGTTCCGAGCCCGTGCTCTTCGGCCTGCTCAAGCTCAACCCGGACATGTTCTGGCCGGCCATCGCGGTCGCGACGATTGGCAACACGCTGGGGGGCGCGGTCGACTGGTGGATGGGCTACGGCGCGCACAAGGTAGCCGACAAATACTCGCACTCGAAACACCATGTGCGAGTTTTGGGCTGGCTGGAGAAGCTCGGCCCCAAGGCCTGCCTGCTGAGCTGGCTGCCGCTGGTGGGCGATCCGCTGTGCGCGGTGGCGGGCTGGCTCAAGCTGCCGTTCTGGCCCTGCTTGGCCTACATGGCCATCGGCAAGTTCCTGCGCTACGTCACCATGACGGTGGCGCTGCTGCAGATCTTCTGATCGGCATCGCGCCGCCGCGTCCCGCCCCGCCCCGTTTCAGCTCAGCAGGCCGTAGGGGCCGCCGCGCTCGAGCGCTCGCTTGTACGCCGGGCGCGCGTGGATGCGCTCCAGGTAGGCCATGAGCTTCGGCCGCTTCGCGTCGAGTCCGCCGCGCGCCTGCGCTGCCTCCACCGGAAAGCTCATCTGGATGTCGGCACCGGTGAAAGCGTCGCCGGCGAACCACTCGCTCCTGCCGAGCTCGGCCTCCATGAAATTCAGGTGGCTCACGATGTTCGGATTGATGAACGCCGACTTCGTCTTGCTCGCGATGGCCTTGGCGATCGGCTTCGCGAAGAACGGCATCTTCGTGGTCTCGATGCGGTCGAACACCAGCTTGAGCAGCAGCGGCGACATCGCCGAGCCTTCGGCGAAGTGCAGCCAATAGCGATAGCGCACCGCATCCGGCGTGCCCGGCGCGGGCGCGAGACGGCCGTTGCCGAAACGCTCGATGAGCGTCTCCACGATCGCCCCCGACTCCGCGAGCGTGAGCCCGTCATCCGTCGTCACCACCGGTGACTTGCCCAGCGGATGCACGGCCCGCAGCGAAGCGGGCGCCAACATGGTCTGCGGATCGCGCTGGTAGTGGACGATCTCGTAGGGCAGCTCGAGCTCTTCGAGCAGCCAGAGCACGCGCTGCGAGCGCGAATTGTTGAGGTGGTGGACGGTGAGCATGGAGATGGGCCTTGGAAGAGACAGCGCGCGCGGAGTCTATCCAACGCCCTTCGAAAACGCACGGATCCATTCGCGAGACACCGAGGAACCGGCTCGGCCGGGCCTCAGGTGTCGCCCCCGGCAGGGGGAAGGCGAAGCGACACGAAGTGCGCGCAGCCTGGGGGCAAGCCCTATTACGAACTGAACAGGAAATTCATCACGTCGCCATCCTTGACGACGTATTCCTTGCCTTCCGAACGCATCTTCCCCGCGTCCTTGGCGCCCTGCTCGCCCTTGAAGGCGATGTAGTCCTCGAAGGCGATGGTCTGGGCGCGGATGTAGCCCTTCTCGAAGTCGCCGTGGATCACGCCGGCGGCCTGCGGGCCGGTGTCGCCGATGTGGATGGTCCAGGCGCGCACTTCCTTCACGCCGGCGGTGAAGTAGGTCTGCAGGCCCAGCAGCTTGAATGCCGCGCGGATCAGGCGGTTCAGGCCCGGCTCTTCCTGGCCGATCTCGGCGAGGAACATCTTCTTGTCTTCGTCATCCATCTCGGCCAGGTCGGCTTCGATCTTGGCGCAGATGGCGACCACGGGCGCGCCCTGCCTGGCGGCGTATTCGCGCAGGCGGTCGAGATACGGGTTGTTCTCGAAGCCGTCTTCCGACACGTTGCCCACGAACATCGCGGGCTTGGCGGTGATGAGCGTGAAGCTCTTGACCAGCGGCAGCTCTTCCTTGGTGAACTCGAGCGCGCGCACCGGCGTGTTCTCGTTCAGCGCGGCCTGGCAGCGCTCGAGCAGGCCGACCAGCTTCTGCGCGTCCTTGTCGCCGGAACGGGCGACCTTGGTGTGGCGGTGCAGCGCCTTCTCGACCGTGGCCAGGTCGGCCAGGCAGAGTTCGGTCTGGATCACCTCGATGTCGGAGATCGGGTCGACCTTGCCGGCCACGTGGATCACGTTCTCGTCGTCGAAGCAGCGCACCACGTTGACGGTGGCGTCGGTCTCGCGGATGTGCGCCAGGAACTTGTTGCCCAGGCCTTCGCCGGTGCTGGCGCCGGCCACCAGGCCGGCGATGTCCACGAACTCGACGATGGCGGGCACCACGCGCTCGGGCTTGACGATCTCGCTCAACTGCGCGAGCCGGGGGTCGGGCACTTCCACCACGCCCACGTTGGGCTCGATGGTGCAGAAGGGATAGTTCTCCGCCGCGATGCCGGCCTTGGTCAGCGCATTGAAAAGGGTGGATTTACCGACGTTGGGCAGGCCGACGATGCCGCATTGCAAACTCATGGGAGGTCCTCTTGGGTAACCGGCGATTTTAGGCGAGCATGGCTGCATGCCCGCCCGGCAGGTCTTGGAACCGCTTCTTGCAACCTGTCATCCGCTCCCGGAAAGCTCAGGGTTAGCCCCGATGGGCAAACGTTTGCGCAAACGTTTCCCTTGGTTAACATCGGGGCCCCCGGCAAAGACCGGCGTACCGCTTTGATCAACCACCCCAGGAGACATCCACCATGAAATTCACCCGCCGTACCCTGCAAAGCGCTGCTGCATTGACGCTGCTGGGCGCCATCGCCGGAACGCCCGCCTTCGCCCAGGACAAGCCGAAGGTCGCGCTGGTCATGAAGTCGCTGGCCAACGAGTTCTTCCGCACCATGGAAGACGGCGCCAAGGCGCACCAGAAGGCCCATGCCTCCGAATACACGCTGGTGGCCAACGGCATCAAGGACGAGACCGACACCTCCGCCCAGATCAAGATGGTCGAGCAGATGGTGGCGCAGAAGATCAACGCGCTGGTCATCGCGCCGGCCGATTCGAAGGCGCTGGTGCCGGTCATCAAGGCCGCCATCGACAAAGGCATCCTGGTGGTCAACATCGACAACCAGCTCGACGCCGCCGCGCTCAAGGAAAAGGGCATCCAGGTGCCGTTCGTCGGCCCCGACAACCGCGCCGGCGCCAAGCTGGTGGGCGACGCGCTCGCCAAGGAGCTGAAGTCGGGCGACAAGGTCGGCATCATCGAGGGCGTGTCGACCACCTTCAATGCGCAGCAGCGCACGCTGGGCTACCAGGACGCGATGAAGGCCGCCGGCGTGACGGTGGTGGGCGTGCAGTCCGGCCAGTGGGAAATCGACAAGGGCAACACGGTGGCCGCCGGCATGCTGCGCGAGCACCCCGACCTGAAGGCGCTGCTCGCGGGCAACGACAGCATGGCGCTGGGCGCCGTGGCCGCCGTCAAGGCCGCCGGCAAGACCGGCAAGGTGCTGGTGGTGGGCTACGACAACATCGGCGCCATCAAGCCGATGCTGGCCGACGGCCGCGTGCTCGCCACGGCCGACCAGTTCGCCGCCAAGCAGGCCGTGTTCGGCATCGAGACCGCGCTGAAGGCCATCGCCGACAAGAAGAAGCAGGCCGACATGCCCGCCGAAGTGAAGACCGACGTGGTGCTGGTCACCAAGTCGTCCAAGTAAAAACAATCTCCCGACCGAAGAAAAGAGCCTCCGTTGACCGCACCCGCCGCAATGAACGACAACCGCGCCCAGCCCGTGCTCACGCTGAGCACCATGGGCAAGGACTATGCGGCGCCGGTGCTGGACGACGTCTCGCTCGTGCTCAACGCCGGGGAAGTGCTGGCCCTCACGGGCGAGAACGGCGCCGGCAAGAGCACGCTGTCGAAGATCGTCTGCGGCCTGGTGCAGCCCACGCGCGGCCAGATGCTGCTCGACGGCAAGCCCTTTGCGCCCGGCTCCCGCCGCGACGCCGAGCGGCTGGGCGTGCGCATGGTCATGCAGGAGCTGGGCCTCGTCACCACCCTCTCGGTGGCCGAGAACCTGCTGCTCGACCGCCTGCCCAACAAGACCGGCTGGATCCGCCGCGGCAAGCTGCACGAGCTGGCCGCGCGCCAGCTCGCCAAGATCGGCATGCAGAACATCGACCCGGCCACGCCGGTGGCGCGGCTGGGCATCGGCCAGCAGCAGATGGTGGAGATCGCACGCAACCTGCAGGACGACACGCGCGTGCTGGTGCTCGACGAGCCCACCGCCATGCTCACCCCGCGCGAAACCTCGCACCTGTTCGAGCAGATCGACCTGCTGAAGGCGCGCGGCGTGGCCATCGTCTACGTGTCGCACCGCCTCGAAGAACTGCAGCGCATCGCCGACCGCGTGGCGGTGCTGCGCGACGGCCGGCTGGTGGACGTGCGTGCAATGGCCGGCGTGCGCGAATCCGAACTGGTGCAGCGCATGGTCGGCCGCGCGGTGCACGAGCACGAAGGCCGCGAGCGCCGCACCGCCGGCCCGGTGCTGCTGAGCGCGCGCGGCATCGGCCGGGCGCAGGTCGTGCGCGACGTCGACATCGACCTGCGCGCGGGCGAAGTCATGGGCCTGGCCGGCCTCGTCGGCTCGGGCCGGACCGAACTGGTCCGGCTGCTGTTCGGCGCCGACCGCGCGGACCGCGGCGAGATCACCCTTCATGAAAACGGCCAGCCCGCGCAGCACGCGCGCAAGGGCTGGCGCTCGCCGATGCAGGCCATCCGCGCCGGCATCGGCCTCGTCACCGAAGACCGCAAGTCGCAGGGCCTGCTGCTGACGCAGTCGATCCGCGTGAACGCCACGCTCAGCGACCTCGGCGCCATTTCCCACGCCGGCTGGCTGCAGCGCGCCAAGGAGCGCGGCATTGCGCAGAAGCTGGTGGAGCTGCTGCGCATCCGTTCGCGCAGCATCGAACAACCGGTTGCCACGCTCAGCGGCGGCAACCAGCAGAAGGTGGTGTTCGCGCGCTGGCTGCACCGCGAATGCAAGGTGCTGCTGCTCGACGAGCCCACGCGCGGCGTGGACGTGGGCGCGCGCGCCGACCTGTACGCCGAGCTCGACCGCATGACCGACGCGGGCAAGGCGCTGCTGATGGTGTCGAGCGACCTGCGCGAACTGATGGCCATGTGCGACCGCATCGGCGTGATGAGCGCCGGCCGGCTGGTGGCGGTGTTCGAACGCGGCGAATGGACCGAACAATCGCTGCTGGCCGCAGCATTCAGCGACGCGGCCGGACGCGCCGCCAACAATCCGCCGACGGCATCCCCCGTTTCCGATTCGACCCCGGTCACCGCCGACACACAATGAACGCCGAAGCCTCCACGAAATCCACCCCGCCGTCCCCGCCCTCCGCACTCAAGGGCCAGCTCGGCACCTACCTGGGCCTGACGGTCGTGCTCGTGGGCATGATCGCGCTCTTCGGCTCGCTCAGCGAATACTTCCTGACGCGCGAGACCTTCGTCTCCATCGCCAACGAGATTCCCGCGCTGGCCGTGATGGCGGTCGGCATGACCTTCGTGCTGATCATCGCGGGCATCGATCTTTCCGTCGGCTCGGTGCTGGCGCTGAGCGCGGCCGTCACGGCGGCGGCCATCCTCGAATGGAAGCTGTCGGTGCCGGTGGCCGCGGCGCTCGGCCTCGCCACCGGGCTGGTCTGCGGCACGGTCACCGGCGCGGTGTCGGTCGCGTGGCGGCTGCCGAGCTTCATCGTCTCGCTGGGCATGCTCGAGGCGGTGCGCGGCGGTGCCTACCTGGTGACCGATTCGCGCACGCAGTACGTGGGCGACGCCATCTCGGGCCTGGCCGCGCCGTGGATCGGCGGCATCTCGGCCGCCTTCGTGCTGGCGGTGGTGCTGGTCGTCATCGGGCAGCTGGTGCTCACGCGCACGGTGTTCGGCCGCCACGTGGTGGGCATCGGCACGAACGAAGAAGCGATGCGCCTGGCGGGTGTCGACCCGCGCCCGATCCGCATCATCGTTTTCGCGGTCACCGGGCTGCTGGCCGGGCTCGCGGGCCTGATGCAGTCGGCCCGCCTCGAAGCCGCCGACCCGAATGCCGGCGTCGGCATCGAGCTGCAGGTGATCGCGGCGGTGGTGATCGGCGGCACCAGCCTCATGGGCGGACGCGGCTCGGTCATCAACACTTTCTTCGGCGTATTGATCATCGCGGTGCTGGAGGCCGGCCTCGCGCAGGTGGGGGCCAGCGAGCCGAGCAAGCGGATCATCACCGGCGCGGTGATCGTCGTGGCCGTCATCATCGACACGTTGCGCCAGCGCCGTGCCGAACGCCGGCTGGCCTGACGGCACCCGCCAACCAGGAAAAGGACAAGCCCCATGGCCACCATCAAGGACGTCGCGCTCAAGGCGGAGGTTTCGGTCACCACCGTGTCGCACGTGGTGAACGACACACGCCATGTGAGCGCCAAGGTGCGCGAGCGCGTGGAGCTCGCCATCCGCGAACTGGGCTATGTGCCCAACGCGATGGCGCGCAGCCTGAAGAGCAACACCACTTCGACGCTGGGCATGCTGATTCCCAACAGCTCGAACCCCTACTTCGCCGAGATCGTGCGCATCGTGGAAGACCGCTGCTTCGGCGCCGGCTACACGCTGGTGCTGTGCAACACCGACGACGAGCCCCACCGCCAGAGCGTCTACCTGCAGGTGCTGGCCGAGCGCCGCATCGACGGGCTGATCGTGGTGTCGACCGGCGCGGGCGACGAGGAATCCCTGATGAAGCAGCTGCGCGGCCTGCGGATGCCCACGGTGCTGGTCGACCGCGAGATCGCCGACCCGGCCTGCGACCTGGTGGAGACCGCGCACATGCAGGGCGGCCTGCTCGCGGTGCGGCATCTGCTGTCGCTGGGCCACAAGCGCATTGCCTGCATCGGCGGGCCGGTGGGCGTGATGCCGAGCGAGCAGCGCATCGAGGGCTGGCGCATGGCGCTGGCCGAGACCGGCGCAACGCCCGACATCGCGAATGCGCAAGCGCTGCTCTGGCGCGGCGGCTTCACCAGCCAGGGCGGCTACGAGGCCATGCACGCCATCCTGCGCACCGAACAGAAGCCGTCGGCGGTGTTCGTCTGCAACGACCTGATGGCCATCGGCGCGCTGCGCGCCGCGCACGAGAGCGGCGTGCGCGTGCCGGACGATCTTTCGATCGTCGGCTTCGACGACATCGAACTCTCGGCCTACACCAGCCCGCCGCTCACCACGGTGGCGCAGCCCAAGGAGCGCATCGGTGCGCTGGCGGTCGACATGCTGCTCGAGCGCGTCGGCGGCAAGCGCCGCGATGCGCGCAAGGTGGTGCTGCAGCCCGAGCTGCGCGTGCGCGCCTCGACTGCGCGGCACGCGAGTTTCCGCGAGCCCGCCGCCCCCGTTCCGGCCGAAACGCCTTCCACGCAAACCCGAAAGTCCCGCACCCCGTGAGCCTGAAGCCTTCCTCCAGCAGCCCAGCCCGGGCCCCGCGCATCGTGGTGCTCGGCAGCCTCAACATGGACCTGGTGCTGCGCGTGCCGCACGCGCCGGCCGCGGGCGAAACCCTGCTCGGCCATTCGATCGCCACCATCCCCGGCGGCAAGGGCGCCAACCAGGCCGTGAGCTGCGCGCGCGAGGGCGCTCAGGTGCGCATGATCGGCTGCGTCGGCGACGACGCGCACGGCTCGGCGCTGCGCGATGCGCTCCAGCGCGACGGCATCGACACCGCCGCCCTGCGCACCGTGGCCGGCGAGCCCACAGGAACCGCGCTGATCCTCGTGGAGGACAGCGGCCAGAACCGCATCGTGCTGATTCCCGGCGCCAACGCGCGTCTGGAGGTCGACGAAGCCGCGCTGGCGCAGCAGGTGCAGGGCGCGGCCTTCCTGGTGGCGCAGTTCGAGACGCCGCTGGACCAGGTGGCGCGCGGCATCGCCGTGGCGCATGGCGCGGGCTGCAAGGTGATGCTCAACCCCTCGCCGGTACAGCCGATCGCCGAGCCCCTGTGGCCGCTGATCGACACGCTGGTGGTCAACGAGATCGAGGCGCAGGCGCTGTGCGGCCAGTCCGCCGACAGCCCGCAGGAAGCGGCGCAGGCCGGCCGGGCGCTGCGCGCCAAGGGCATCGCGCGCGTGGTCGTCACGCTGGGCGCGCGCGGCGCGGTGGCCGTCGATGCCGACGGTGCGCGCCACCATCCCGCGCCCAAGGTGCAGGCGGTCGACACCACGGCGGCCGGCGACACCTTCCTGGGTGCGCTCGCGGTCGCGCTGGGTGAGGGCCAGTCTTTCGACGAAGCCGTTCGCCTGGGCATCCGCGCCGCCGCGCTGTGCATCCAGCAGCCCGGCGCCCAACCCTCCATTCCGCAGCGCGACGCCGTTCTGCTCAGCCCGCTGCCGCCCGACTGGATCACGCTGTGAAACGCTCTCCCCTGCTGCACGCCGAACTCTCCCATGTGATCGCCTCGCTGGGCCACGGCGACATGCTCGTGCTCGGCGACGCCGGCCTGCCGATTCCCGACGGCCCGCGCCGCATCGACCTGGCCGTGGCGCGCGGCGTGCCGCGGCTCGACGAGGTGCTGCAGGCGGTGCTGTCGGAGATGCAGGTCGAAGGCATCGTGGTGGCCGACGAAGCGCTGGACGACGCGAAGAATCCGCCGGGCTGGTACCCGCAGTCGCTGGGCATCGCGCCGCAGACGGTACCGCATGAAGAATTAAAGCGCCGCACCGCGAAGGCCCGGGCCATGGTGCGCACGGGCGAATGCACGCCCTACGCCAACATCATCCTGATCGCTGGCGTGAAGTTCTGACGCGGCGCCTCCCAGGCGCCGCCGGTCATTCGAACTTGTAGTTCGCGCCCACCGGCTGGCCGACCTTGAGCACGTGCTCCACGCCCTGGATCACGATGCAGTTCATGCCGAAGGTGATGCCGCCGTCCACGCGCGGATCGGCGCGGTAGGTGCGCAGGGTGTTGCCGACCTCGGGGCTGCTGAGGGCGGTGGCCGGGTCGATGTCCGGGATCGGGCAGCGCGTGCAGGGCTTGACGGGGCGGAGTTCGGCTTCGCCTTCGCCGGTGGCGATGTGCAGCGCGTCCACCCGGTCCTCGTCGTGCGACTCGATGCCCGCCAGCACGATGTTGGGCCGGAAGCGCTCGATGCCCACGGCATCGTGGCCCTGCGCGGCAAGGCGCTCGTTCAGCTCGGCCAGCGAGCCTTCGCTCGCCACCAGCACCGGGTAGCCGTCGGCGAACTGGTTCTCGGCCTCGATGCCGCCGGTCCACTTCAGGCTGGACAGGCGCTTGTGTTGCGGGTCGAAGCGCACGAGACGCAGGGTCTGCGGCTTGCCGGGCTCCGACAGGAAATCGCTGAACCACTGCGCGGCGATGTCGCCCATGTCGTAGGCAGCCACTTCGTCCTTCCAGACGCGCACGCGCACCGGTTTCTCGACGCGGTCGAAGGCCAGGTGCAGCGCCAGCATGCCGGGGGCGCGCAGAACCACTTCCATGTGCTTCATGTGCGGCTTGATCAGCGCCATGCGCGGCAGCTGCCGCTGGGTGACGAATTCGCCCTGGGCGTCGACCACCATCCAGGCGCGGTCGAATTCCAGGCCGGTCTCGGTCAGCAGCACCTCGGGAAGCTCGACCCCGCCGCAGGACTTGACCGGGTAGATGAACAGGCGCGCGATGGTGGCTTCGAGGTCGAAAGCGGGCTGGGACACGGTGGGGGTTCCTTGGAAATCGGCGGCAATTGTCCCGCAGCTTTGGAAAGTACCCTGATACGTTCCGGGGATACTGCGCAACCGCTCCGCCGGGCCGCTGGTATCACCCCCGCGAGGGGGCGGGCGTAATCCATACAATCGTTTCATGGCTCTCCCCCCAGAAGTTTGCATTCGCGGCGCCGGCATCGTCGGCCGCACGCTGGCCCTGCTGCTCGCGCGCGAGCGTGTGCGCGTCGCGCTGCTGGTGCCTCCGGCCACGCAGGGCAAGCAGGACGTCCGCGCCTATGCGCTGAACACCGCCTCCCGCACGCTGCTCGAATCGCTGCGCGCCTGGCCCGACGCCGCGCACGCCACGCCGGTGCGCGAAATGCTCGTGCACGGCGACGAAGGCGGCCGGGTGCATTTCAGCGCCACGCGCCAGAAAGTCGACGCGCTGGCCTGGATCGTCGACGTGCCCGCGCTCGAGCAGCAGCTGGCAGACGCCGTGCGCTTCCAGCCCCTGATCGAAGTGGTGGCAGAGCCGGTCGCCGCACCGCTCACCGTGGTGTGCGAAGGCAAGGCCAGCGCCACGCGCGAGGCGCTGGGCGTGAGCTACGAGGTCACGCGCTATCCCCAGCATGCGATAGCGGCGCGGCTCGAGGCCGAGCAGTCGCACGACGGCATCGCGCGCCAGTGGTTCAACGACAAGGGCGAGGTGCTCGCGCTGCTGCCGCTGGGCGGCGTGCACGGCAGGACGGTCGCGCTGGTCTGGTCGGTCGACCAGTTGCGCGCACCGGCCCTGCTTGCGCAAGGCAACGAAGAATTCAATGCCGCGGTCACCGAGGCCAGCCAGGCGGCGCTCGGTGCGCTCAAGCTCACGAGCGAGCGCGGTGCCTGGCCGCTGGCCCGCGCCATCGCCGACCGCTGGACCGGCGCCATGCCCGGCCAGCCAACCCGCTCCTGGGCGCTGGCGGGCGACGCCGCCCACACGGTGCACCCGCTCGCCGGCCAGGGCCTGAACCTGGGCCTGGCCGACGCCTCTGTGCTGGCCGATGTGATCAAGAACCGCGACTACTGGCGCAGCGTGGGCGACGCGCGCCTGCTGCGCCGCTACGAACGCGCCCGCCGTGCCGACGTGCTGCAGATGAGCCTGGCGACCGACGGCCTGCAGCAACTTTTCTCGCACAACCTGGGGCCGCTGCCTGCATTGCGCAACTGGGGCATGCGCGGTTTCGACCGCACGCGCCTCGTCAAGCACTGGATCACGGCCCAGGCGATGGGCTTGAAGGCCTGACGCCCCGCCATCTTCTCGAATCGAACCAACGGATCTCCCGATGACACTCGCACGCAACCTCCTACTCGCCGCCTGCACGCTGGGCGCGGTCATGGCCGCCACAGCCGGCGAAGCCGAGATCCGCAAGAACCTGCCTGCGCGCATTCCGCAGTTCCCCGCCATCGACGAAGTGTCGAAGTCGCCGATTCCGGGCCTCTACGAAGTGCGCGTGAACAGCTCGCAGATCTTCTACACCGACGAACAGGGCAACTACCTGATCCAGGGCAACCTGATAGACGTGAAGTCGCGCAAGAACCTGACCGAGGAACGGGTCGAGAAGCTCAGCGCCGTCGCCTTCGACCAGCTGCCGCTGAAGGACTCGATCAAGATCGTGCGTGGCAACGGCAAGCGCAAGCTCGCCGTGTTCGAAGACCCGAACTGCGGCTACTGCAAGCGCTTCGAGAAGGACATGAAGACGGTCGACAACGTCACCGTGTACCTGTTCCTGTACCCCGTGCTCGGCCCCGATTCGAACATCAAGTCGCGCGACATCTGGTGCAGCAAGGACAAGGGCAAGGCCTGGGGCGACTGGATGGAGTCCAGCACCCGTCCCGCCACCGCGCCCAGCAGCTGCGACGTGACCGCGCTGCAGCGCAACGTCGAGTTCGGCCGCAAGTACAACATCACCGGCACGCCCACGCTGATCTTCAGCGACGGCACGCGCACGCCCGGCGCCATTCCCGCAGAGCAGGTCGAGAAGCAACTCGCCGCTTCGTCGAGCTGATGGCGACGAAGGCTCCTGCGCGGCGCAGTACCGCCGCTACCGCCGTGCCCGTGGCCGGCGTGCGCTTTCGCGTCGAATGCGCGGATCTCCATGCGCGCCTGTTCGGGGTGACGCTGACCATCGACGCGCCCGCCGCGCAGCAGCGCGTGTCGCTGCCGGTGTGGATTCCGGGCAGCTACCTGGTGCGCGAATTCGCCAAGAACCTGCAGGGCCTGCGCGCCACGCAGGGCCGCCGCAAGCCGACGCTGACGCAGCTCGACAAATGCAGCTGGCTCGTCGAATGCACGCCCGGCCAGCCGCTGGTGCTGAACTACCAGGTCTGCGCCTACGACAACTCGGTGCGCACCGCCTGGCTCGACGCCGAGCGCGGCTTCTTCAACGGCACCAGCGTGTGCCTGCGGGTCGAAGGCCAGACCGACGCGCCGCATGCGCTGGAAATCGTCGCGCCCGTGCTGCCGGAGGATGCCGCGCGCTGGTCCTGCGCCACCGCGCTGGTTCCGCTCAAGACCGACAAACACGGCTTCGGCAGCTACCGCGCCGCCGACTACGACGAGCTGGCCGACAGCCCGGTCGAGCTGGGCGCCTTCTGGAGCGCCGATTTCGAAGCCTGCGGCGTGCCGCACCGCTTCGTGGTGGCGGGCGCCGCAGCCTCGTTCGACGGCGACCGGCTCATTGCCGACACCAAGGCCATCTGCGAAGCAGAGATGCGCTTCTGGCACGGCGACAAGGCCGGCAAGCGCGGCGGCCCGAAGCTGCCGATCGACCGCTACGTGTTCATGCTCAATGCGGTGGACGACGGCTACGGCGGGCTCGAGCATCGCCACTCCACGGCGCTGATCTGCAACCGCCGCGACCTGCCGCAGCGCGGCGAGAAGAAAAAGCAGCCCGAGGGCTACACCACGCTGATGGGCCTCATCAGCCACGAGTACTTCCACACCTGGAACGTCAAGCGCATGCGGCCCGCCGAGTTCGCGCGCTACGACTACAGCCAGGAAAACTACACGCAGCTGCTGTGGTTCTTCGAGGGCTTCACCAGCTACTACGACGACCTGCTGCTGCGCCGCGCCGGCCGCATCGACGACGCGGCCTACCTGCGCCTGCTGAACAAGACGATCAACCAGGTCATGCAGACGCCGGGACGCCTCGTGCAGCCGGTGGCCGACGCGAGCTTCGACGCCTGGGTCAAGTACTACCGCCAGGACGAGCAGACGCCCAACAGCACGGTGAGCTACTACACCAAGGGCGCGCTGGTGGCGCTGTGCTTCGACCTCACGCTGCGCCATGAAGGCAAGGGCACGCTCGACGACGTGATGCGCCACCTGTGGACGCACAGCGGCGGCGGGCCGATCAGCGAAGCCGACTTCGCGGCCGCGCTGGAGGCCGTGAGCGGCCGCTCGTATGCGGCGGAACTCGCGCGCTGGGTGCATTCGACCGAGGAACTGCCGCTTGCGCAGCTTCTGCGCGCGCACGGCGTCGCCACGCTGGAAGACCCGTCGCAGCAGGCGCAGGTACTGGGCCTGCGCGTGGCCGAAACCAACGGCAGCGTGCAGGTCAAGGTGGTGCTGCGCGGCGGTTCGGCCGAGAAGGCCGGCTTTTCGGCGAACGACGAGTGGATCGGCATCGAGTTGCCTGCTGTCGGCCGGAAGGGCCAGCAGCGGCCGGCGCAAGCCTGGCGCATCGCCAAGCTCGACGACCTCGCGCTGTACCTGGGCGATGCGACGAAGTTCACGGCCATCGTGGCGCGTGACCGCAAGCTGCTCAGGCTGCCGCTCGCGCTGCCGGCCAACGCGACCACCTGGCGCCTGTTCGCGCACGATGCCGCCAAGGCGGCGGGCTGGCTGGCCGGCTAGCTAGGCGTTTTCCGGCGCGGCCGGGTGCCGCACGAACATCATCGGCTGCGGCTCGCCGACCAGCACGCAGGGCTTGCCGGTCCTGCGGCAGTGGTCCTGCACGCGCCAATAGGCGCCGTGGCTCACGCAGCCGGTCTGGCAGATCACCAGGTCGGCGGCACGCAGGCTGGCTTCGAGCGCGGGATCGTCCGCGTCGGCACCGCCGTCGTGGTGCAGGTAGCGTCCTCCCGCGATTTCGACCAGCTGGCGTGCGAGCGACGGCGCCTGGTCTTCATGGCCGACGCACAGCACGGCTTTCTCGCGCAGATCGGCGGGCGCTTGCGGCCGGGACGGCCGCAGATGGCGCCGGCTGCCCGGCGACAGCAGCGCATTCAGCCGCTTGGGCAGCGCCCCGCCCGCGGCGGCACGCGCGGCCAGCTCCTCACGCACGATGGCAACGGCCGAATCGCGCGCCACCAGTGCGCCGCGCAAACGGACGATCTGCGCCTCGAGCCTTTCGACCAGCGCGGCCTGCTCGGCCAGCAGGCGCGAGCAGCGCTCCTGGGCCCGGGCATAGGCCCGCAGCAACACGGCATGTTCTTGCATCGGGAACTCCATGGCGGGCATTCTAGATGAGAGCAATTCTCAACTGAAGTCCATTTGGTGCTTAGTGCGAAACCGACTTCGAGAACACGTTCACCACCACCACGCCCGCGATGATCAGCCCGAGCCCCGCGATGGCCGGCCCGTCGAGCTTCTGGCCGAACCACAGCCAGCTCACGAGCGAGATCAGCACGATGCCCACGCCCGACCAGATCGCATAGGCGATGCCGGTCGGAATGGTGCGCAGCGTCAGCGAGAGGAAGAAGAACGCGACCACATAGCCGGCCACCGAGGCCAGCGTGGGCCACAGCCGCGTGAAACCATCCGAGCCCTTGAGGAAACTGGTGGCGATCACTTCGGCCACGATGGCGACGAACAGGTAGGCATAGTTGGAACTCATGGCGGGCACTCTATGGGAACTCGCCATGCCCTGCCACCCGCGCCGGCCATGCTGGGTATAGTGAAGCGCGTTTTTCTTCCCCTTCCCCGGAGACACCATGAGCTACGAAAACATCGAAGTGCGGACCGAAGCAGGCAAGGTCGGCATCATCACCCTCAACCGCCCGAAGGCCCTGAATGCGCTGAACGACGCGCTGATGACCGAACTGGGCCAGGCCCTGAAGGCCTTCGATGCGGACGATGCCATCGGCTGCATCATCCTCACCGGCAGCGAGCGCGCCTTCGCGGCCGGCGCCGACATCGCGGCGATGGCGAAGTACAGCTTTATCGACACCTACAAGGGCGACTACATCACGCGCAACTGGGAAATCATCCGCTCGATCCGCAAGCCGGTGATCGGCGCGGTGGCCGGCTTCGCGCTGGGCGGCGGCTGCGAGCTGGCGATGATGTGCGACTTCATCATCGCGGCCGACAACGCGAAGTTCGGCCAGCCCGAGATCAAGATCGGCGTGATCCCCGGTGCCGGCGGCACGCAGCGCCTGCCGCGCGCGGTGGGCAAGAGCAAGGCCATGGACATGGTGCTCACGGCACGCATGATGGACGCGGCCGAAGCCGAACGCGCCGGCCTCGTGAGCCGCGTGGTGCCCTTCGAGAAGCTCGCCGACGAGGCGCTGGGCGCGGCGCTGATCATCTGCGGCTTCTCGCAGATCTCGGTGATGGCGGCCAAGGAGTCGGTCAACCGCGCCTTCGAGAGCGGCCTGAGCGACGGCGTGATGTTCGAGCGCCGGCTGTTCCACGCGCTGTTCGCCACGCAGGACCAGAAGGAAGGCATGGACGCCTTCCTGAACAAGCGCCAGCCGGACTTCAAGAACGCCTGAGGGCGGATGCGCGCGGCCGGATGCGTTCCGGTCAGCGCGTGAGCAGCGCGCGCAGCGCGTCGAGCGCCTGCGCGGGCGGCGTGCCGACCAGCGCGGTGCCGCCGGGCTGCGGCGTCCAGCGCACCTGGCCGCCGGCAATCTCCAGCACGGCGACGAGCGTGCTGCCGCGATAGAGCGAAAGACGCGCCTCGACCGGCGCGGCGAGTGCTTCGTCGGGCGCCGTCGCCGAACGGGCCACGGTGCCGACGAGCGCGGGCAAGCCTTCGATGTCGCCGCGCGCGTGGCGCACTTCGGCGCCTGAGCCCGTGAAGCTGAAGGACGTCCACCTGTCCAGCGCGGTGAAGCCCGCCGGGCCTTCTGCCCGCAGGACCGACTTGGGTACTGCAGCGCGCGGAGCGGGGGCGCGCTGCAGCGCGCCGGAGGCGTCTGCGCTCGCGTTGTCGCCTTGCGGTGGCGGCGGCGCGATGGCCGGTGCAGGCGCTGCGGCAGGCGCCGGAGCCTCCGCCGCATAGGCGCGCCGGCGTTCGTTTTCCAAGCGCTCTTCACGTTGCTCGTCGCTGCGCGCAGGAGCGGCCTGCCCAGCCACTGCGGCTGAGGGCGATGCAGGCGCCGGCGCGACTGGCGCTGGGGCAGCCTGCAATGGCGGCGCGGGGCGGCGAACGGCATCCGCGCCGGCATCGCGCTGGGCCTGCGCTTGTTTCTGTTCGGCAGCGGGCGCTTTTTTGGCGGCAGCAGATGGCGGCGATGCCGGTCGAGGCGCAGGCGCGGCAGCCGCCGGCGGTTCCACAGGAGGCGCGGCCTCTGCCGCCGGTTGAGCCGGCGCAGGCGCAGGTGGTGCCGCCGCTGGCGCTGCGGCGCCGGCAACGCGAGCCTCGCCATCCAGCTGTGCATCCGGCACCGGCTCGCGATGCCACAGCACCGTCACGAAAGTCGCCAGCAGCACCGTGGCGAACGCCGCATTCCACGGCATGCGCGAACGCGGCTCGCCGCCACCGCCGAACACGCGGCGCCACCACGGCGCGGCGCTCGCGCTGTTGGCAGCAGTGTTCTTCGCGGCCGGCACGGTGGCGGCAAGGTTGTGCGCCATCTTCAGGATGGCATCGCGCGTGCGCGGGTGGGGGGTTGCGTCGCTGTCGGGTGCATGATCCAGCGCGCGGCGCAGGGCCGGGTCGCGCAGGTCGCGTTCATCGTCGCGGTCGAAACCGGTGGTGCCGTTGGCGCTCATGCCCGCTGCTCCAGCACCGCAAGGTAACGCGCCATGCAGCCGCGCAGCTTCTGCAGGCCGTAGCGCAGGCGGCTGCGCACGGTCTCGAAACCGATCTCCAGGCTCGCGGCCAGCGCGTCGACGGTCAGGCCGTCTTCGTGGTGCAGCAGGAACGCGGCGCGCTGGTCGCTCGGGAGCTCGTCCAGGCAGGCCAGCAGCCGGCGGCCGGCGGCGCGCCAGAAAGCGAGCTCCTCGGCGGATGGATGCGCGGCAGCGTCCATCGCGCCGCGCACGCCGCGCTCGAGCGTGGGCACGGGATCGCCGTCGTCGTCGGGATGCGCATCGAGCGCCACTTCGCGTCCGCTCACGCGCAGGCGGTCCATCGCAAGGTTGTGTGCAATGGTGAAGGCCCAGGTGCGCCAGGTGGCGCCCTGCGGCGAGAAGCTGTCGCGCGCCGAGATGATCCGCACCCAGGTGTCCTGGAACACCTCGTCGGCCTGCGCCGCGAGCCGCGCGCCCAGCAGCCGCTTGACGAAGCGGAACAGCCCGCCCTCGTGGCGCGCATAGAGCACGTCGAACGCGGCGGCGTCGCCCTGCGCGTAGGCCAGCATCAACTGGTCGTCGGGCATGGCCTGTCGCTCGGTGGCGCTGTCGGCGGAAGGGGCGCGGGGAAGCGCGGACATCGGAGGATTTTCACCCGGGCTTGTACGGGCGACGAGCGGCTTCGGGGTTCGAGCCTGCAAAAATCGACTCGGGTGGCCAGCAGGCTGTTGAACTCGGGCAAAAAGCTGGGCTATAATTTTTGGCTCGGCACCAAACAATGCCGAACGGCTCTTTAGCTCAGTCGGTTAGAGCGATGGAATCATAATCCACAGGTCCGCGGTTCGAGTCCGTGAAGAGCCACCAGTCAAGAAAAGCCTTGTAAGTCAACGACTTACAAGGCTTTTTGTTTTTCAGGGGTGCCACTTGAGGGTGCCACCAGATGGGATTTTCATCCCCGCGCTTATACCGCAAGAAAACGGGCGTTTATTTCGTCCGAGTGCTCCTAGGCAAAAGTGTTTTCCCTAGTGAGTTGCGCAGCTCCCTTCGAACAAAAGACCCTTCACAAGCCCGCAGACTTGTGGCAGTGCTCAACGCGTTCATCGAGGGAGTTTCAATGCCGCACCGCCCGTCTGCCTTTAACGATTTCCGAAACACGATCAGTACGTGGACCGTTGGCAATGTCTCTGTTGCCGACGACGACGATCAGGATCGACTCGGCCGGTTCCTGGCCGAACTCGATCGGCGTCCGACATGGAAGGCCACGTTCCTCGACATCCTCGGACGCACCGGCAATGTTGTCGAGGCAATCTCTGGATGCCACCAGCCCGCTCAGATCCAGGTGCCAACTGCATCTGCAGCAGCAATCCAGGGTCCCGTTGTTGCACCAGCGCCAGCTCCGTCGCCCTACGGCAGCGGCCCGGCACCCAAGAATCCGATGCGGCTATCAGCTGCACTCGAGCGCTTCAGGGACAACGCGCTGAGGAATAAGACGACGGTGCCAAGAACGACCCACGACCGTCACGAGTTCCTTCTGAAGGTCGGGCAGTACGTCGTCGGTATGGATGACCGCCTCGACAAGGATCCTTGGGTTCATCACATCCACACGCACCACCTCGCGCGTTTCATGGATGCATCCGCCGAGCGCATTGGTCGCCAGGAATCCAAGGAAACGCATGGTTCACAGGAGCCCATACACCTTGACGAGGATGGCGAGCAGGTCAAAACACTCAAAGCCGCGAGCCTGTTGAAGCGGCTGTCGGACATGAGTTCGTTTTTCACCTGGGCCCATAAGGAATTGCAGGCCACCACGGAGAATCCGATCGATGGTCTCCAAGAACGGCGACGAAAGCTGACGCAGCAAGCAAAAGACGAGAAGACGGAGTACCTGCCGTTCGAGTCACAACACATCACGACGATCTTCGAACCGGAGCGCTACCTGATGGAGGGCCGGTTCAGCGACTACTTCTGGACGCCGCTGCTCGGCCTGCACCTTGGAACGCGGCTCAAGGAGCTGGTCACCATGGAAATGCGCTCGATTGGATGTGAGGAAGACTCCGGCATCTGGTACATGGACGTCAAGCCTGAGTTCGCGAAGAACAAGAACTCGGTCCGGCGTCTGCCCATCGTCCAGCCGCTGATCGATCTCGGATTCCTGGAGTACATCCAGCAGATGCGCGTGCTTGGCGCCAAGAACCTGTTTCCGCACAGAGACCTCACTGGAAAAACCGCCATGCGACTGCCGTCGAAGCTCTGTGGCGATGCGTTCGCCAAATTGCTGGATGTCTGCGGGGTCGTCCATCCTCTGCTGGTGTTCCACTCTTTCAGGCACACGGTCATCACCGCCTTGCAGGACGGAGGCACGCCTCTCAGTCTCAGCATGCAAATCGTCGGTCACCAGGCGCAGGATCATGCCGTGCGAACAGGCCTGATCACGGCCGAGGAAGCTCGCAGCGTGACGCTGAGCACCTACACGCATGCGGATCGACCGCGGATGAATGTGAAGTTCCCGCTTGTGCCATTGAAGGAGGCGTTGGAGCGCTGCGTGCGACCGCCGATCGATTACCGCCGTCTCAAGATTGCGGCTGACATCGTGCGCGAGAACACTGTGCGCCACGGTACGGAGTTTGTCAGCGGCTGGCCGAAGCTGCGCGAAGCCAGTGCGGAAGAAGTGCGTCGTCGACTGGGCACCTCTGGAAGCGATGAACATGCGAGCTGATGCACCCCAACCCTATCTGGCGGCTGCGGGCCGCAGAACTGACGGCCTTCAATCTCGCGATCCCTCGTCACCTGCTCCCTCCTCCTTGTATGGATGTTCCGATTTTTCACTCACATGTGAGCACACCGCGCGCGCAGGCAGCACCGATGCGCCGCCTCGTCCGATTTCACTCGAGCGTGGTCGCCGGATCTGGCGGCGACCATTCGGTCAACGCATTGGCTGCTTCGACCAAGGCCGTCGGCGAGCCGGAACGGATCGCCGAGACCACGGCGCGCAGCACGTCGACGGCGCTCTGGGGCACAGTCATCTGGATGGTGACGGAGCCGGAACTGGCTTGGCGCTCGCGGTATTTACGGGTGTGTTCGCGGTTGCTTTCGCGGCGCGCGTCGATGCGCTTGCGCATCTCTGCCGCGGTGAGGGTGCTGGACTTAGCCATGATGGAGTCTTTCATGTGGTGCTGACGTGTCAGCCACACATGTGGATGCTCGATGGCGGTAAATCAACAAGCTGCGGAGCAGAAGTTGATGGCCAAGAAAACCATTATCGGACGGTGCTGCCGAATGCCGGGGCGCCAGCCCCTGGCATTACGGCGCACCGTTCGATAATGGGGCCCGGGCTCGATGCGAAGCGTCGAGATCGCGTTAGCGAAGGGCTGCGAGCGTGACGGCCGCGAAGGACTTGCCACTGTCTCATGCCGAGAGGCAGGAGACAGTAGGCAAGGCATTCGTGGTCGTCGCGCGAGCCCGGAAGGCTCTGCCTTCCGGCGACGACGTATCCGAAAAGACAGCTCTCAACTACAGGGCAAAAGCCGATCTCATCCTGCGTGAACTGCAGGGCTCGGACATCACGGTGCAGCAGATCCTGGCGAGGTATGCGCCGGTCTCGCGGAGCTTCTACGCCATGCGAGCAGCACTGGTCTGGCACTGCAAACAGGAATGCCGCAGCCTTCTAAGTGACCAGGACGTGCTGCAACGCCGAGAGGGTCGTTCGGTTGAATGGCTGAAGGTGGTGGGCATGTTGGAGCACAGCCTCAAGATCATTCAGATGGTCGAAGGCATTCGCGCCGAGGACATGCTGGCGATCACAGGTGAGCAAAAGAAGGCAACGCATTCCAAGCGCAAAGATTTGCCCAAGATGCCAAGGGACTGGAAGGAACGTGTGCTTCAACGAGGCGCTCAATCACCGCTGTACGGTGTACCGACCTTGGTCATCGCGGCCACAGGTTGTCGACCGGAGGAGTTGGTCACGGGCGTGGATTTGCGATTCGACGGCAGCGGTGTCATTGTCAAGATACTTGGGGCGAAGGTGTCGGAGCACAGCGGGCAAGAATGGCGAGAGTTCAAACTGCAGCCTGGTGTACTACCCACAGAGCTGGTGGAGCGGATCAAAGCTGCGGAAACCTTGACTGTGTCGATCGAAAGCACGGACGCGTTTCGCACCCATCTCACCCGGCTTTCCGAGGAGCTTTTTCCTGGGAAGCCAGCGATCACGGGCTACAGTTTTCGGCACTCGCTCGCTGAGAATCTACGCGAGGCTGGCTGGGAGGCCGAGGAACTTGCAGCGGTTCTGGGTCAGGCGGTCTCGGAGACACAGGCGTATTACGGGCGCCGTAGACGAACGGGGACTCGGGCACCTGAGGCCGCCGGAATTGACAAGGGCAGCGTCAAGACAGCGCGGCCGGTTCGGCCTCTGGATCGATCTGGGCTCACCGCGGTCATGAAGGACAAGCAGGCAAAAACCTCGCATCCAAGATAAGCGGCCCGGCTTTAACCTCAGCACCGCGGAGGCTGATGATGACCTTACTGCTGGGCAGTCGCGTGCTTATACCGCTCCGCCGTCGATCCCACGAGCACAGTATTCGGGGCCTTGAGGCCGGGGTCCGGGGTCGCTCAGCCCAAAGAGGCAAGGATCGAGAGGTGCCGCATAGCACTTCGTTGACAATCCCTGATCTATGCCTCTTGAGATCGCGTTTCAGACGAGGGAGTTGCGTGCCACCTGTGAAAGCCCAACAAGGGCAAAGCGGGAGCTTGGCGAGCTAGGCAGCAAGACACTGCGCAGAGCGCTGGCCGACATGAATGCGGTCGATTCTGTAGCCGAACTGTTTGAGATTGGCATCGGGATTGAGAATTGCACTCAGGAACAAGGAATGCTACGGTTCCAGTTAAGCGAAGAACTAAGCCTGTACTGCCATGCGAATCAACAAAATGTGCCGATGAACGGCGAAACGGTTGACTGGGTCCAAGTGACGAGGCTCAAGGTGATCCGCATCGGAGGCGAGAAGTGAGCGTTTCCGCCGAGTTCAGCCCAGCATGGGCTTCGCCCCCTGGCGAGACCGTTCGCGAACTTGCGCAGCGCAAGGGGCTGACACAAGCGGTCGTTGCCCGCGCGCTTGGCGTTGGGGAGAACGATCTGCCTCGCGTGCTGGATGGCGATCTACCAATCAACGAAGCGCGGGCCGAAAGGCTCGCGGCTCTTGTCGGCGCCAGCCCTCGGTTCTGGCTTACTCGAGAGGCGCAGTACCGGCAGACCCTTAAGTCCATTCAGGATGACGCCCGTGCATGGATGTCCAGCCTTCCGTTCGCCGACATGACCAAGTTTGGATGGCTTGACGCCGCGAACACCGCTGCGGACAAGCTTCGTCATGCCTTCGCCTTCTTCGAGGTGTCGAGTGTTGACGAATGGCGGGAAGCCTGGCTTTCTGAACATGCCGGTCTTACGGCATACAGAACCTCTCCCGTCTTCGCAACGCAAGCTGCATCTGCTGCAGCTTGGCTCAGAAAAGGTGAGCTGGTCGCGGGCCGCATTCGCACAGCTCGATGGTCGCGCGTGGGCTTTGAACGCCTTTTGCCGGAGCTCAAGCCTCTGACGAGAATCGAGAAGCCTACCGAGTTCATCCCCGAGCTGCAGCGCAGGTGTGCCGAGTACGGCGTAGCAGTTGTCATCGTCCGAGCGCCCAAAGGTTGCCCTGCAAGTGGTGCAACGCGGGTCAGGAATGGTCAAGCTATCCTTCAGCTCAGTGCACGGTATCTGCGTGACGACAGCTTCTGGTTCACGTTCTTTCACGAAGCTGGGCATCTGATCCTGCACGAGGATCGCCTGTTCCTCGAATGGTCAGAGAAGCGAAACCTCGATGAGAAGGAAGAACTGGAAGCCAACGACTTCGCCGGCAAGATTCTGATGCCACCGGCGCAGGAGGCTGCGTTGCGTGCGTTGCCTCATGAGTACAAGGCCATCATGAGGTTTGCGCGTAATCTCTCGGTTTCACCAGGCATCGTTGTAGGCCAGCTTCAGCATAGAGGCCTTGTGCCGCGTGAAAAGCTCAACTTCCTGAAGAAGCGCTATACCTGGGGCTGACCACTACCCGCGGAACGGTAGGTACTTCCCGGGGCTCTTCTGCCAGTTGCACATGGCGTCTTCCATGACTTGCATGCCGACGCCGAGGTGCTTCTCCAAGGCCGCTACGCGAGACTCGAGGACCCGCGCGCCGGTGTTCGAATCGATCTGTCCGTCAAACAGAAGGCGCGCACCCTTCTTCGGCCCGGTAGCTTCGTTCATGTAGGTCGAGTTGGCATCAATCGCTGCGAGGCCGACCTTTGCAAGCATCGTGAGGTAGTCGAAGCGCCCTGTTCGTCCAAAGCTCATGACGGCGGCCATCGAATCGTAGAGCAGTGCGAATGCCTGTCGAGGATTGCCATTGGCCTGAGCCAGAACGCTCGCAATCATCTTGTCATGCGACCCATTGGCCTTGATCCATTCAACGTAGGTCCTGACGACGACTCCCGTGCCGCGCGCGCCCTGCTTGAGCGACTCGTACTTGCGGTGGTTACCAAACTTGCCCTTGAAGTCGGCACGGTTGTCCTCGAGCCATTGGCTGTAGGCATTCGGGTCAGCGGCGACTCGCGCCCAAGTCCAGGGAGTGTCTTCGTACGCGCCGTACAGCTCTCGGGCCAGCAACCACTCGGTGCGCAGGTTTCTCCCGCAGTGGGTGGCTAGGAACACCAGCCAGAAGGCTTCTTCACGCTGCCCACCCGCCGCCATGAGCATCGCGGCTCTGATGGGGTCGAAAATGTTGCTCTTGGGGTCGACGCGTGACGGGTTGATGGGCCTCGCCCGTACTTTGTATACGTATTCGACTCGCTGAAGACTGTCAATGAGTTGGTGTACGAAGGCCCAGATGTTCTCCACAGGGACAATGCCAGTCAGTGGCATCTGCGTCTTGTGGAACTCCAGCAGTTGTGCCTCAAGCTGCTCTCTTCGCTGTTCCTTCTCGGGGCCTTTCATTGTGGTTCCTTGGTCGTGGCTGCCGTATTGTCGAAGAACGACAGCAGATCTTTTTCGGGGGCGAGCTTGTAGCGCCTCTTGACGTACGTCGAGTAGACGTCGTCCTGAATGCGCCTCTTTAGCCGTTTTATCTCAGGCTGATCAGACGCAAGCCCAGCTTTGTGAATCGCCAGCAAAGTGGCCAAGTCTGCCCAGTATGCGTCCATGGTGTCGTGGGGGACAGGTATAGCGCCACGGCCAGTACGTACCTTCTTCTCGAATTGCAGGAGGCCTTTTACGGCAGACCAGGGATCGCCCTGTGGCATCGGGGGCATCGGGCGACGTGTGTGCCAGCCTTCGTTCAAGAATCGGCGGGCTTTGTCGTGGTGCTCGTCGTAAAGATGCAAGCTGCCGACGGCGTGCTTGTATTCGCCCAGCTTGATGCCGAGTGACCGTGCAACCAGTTCCTGCAGCATGGTGAACGTGAACACGTCGTGAGGTAAACCCAGCCAAGCGTCGTTGGATCGCATGGACGTCAACAAGTGCAGTTGGCCATCACGCACAAGAAACTGCAGCGTGCAGGTGCAAGGTATGTCGCGGTGGGGTGCCAGCGTGTCGGTACGGTCGAACAGCTGCAAGACAGCTTGCCTTGAGTCGCGCTTTTCCCCCAAGAGTTTGATGACGCGGTGAACTTGGTCATTTGGCGACTTGCCGAACAACCGCGGGCCATAGGCACCGAAGACAGTCTTCCTGTCATCGGAGAACTCATGGTAACCAGGGATGTAGTGCTGGATGAAGTCCAACCGTTTGGTGCCGGCGAGTATCCAGAGCAATTCACCCAAGCAGCTAAAGAGTAGACCTCTCGATTCGGACCTGCTGAGTCGAACCCTCGGCGCCGAAAGCTTTAGAAGCACGCCGCTGATTTCCCGTGCTGGACCCTTGGATGGCCTTATGGCAGCGCCTCGCGAGAGGATTTGCTTGTATACCTTAATTAGCAAATCGTCCAGGGAGTCGGCCGCAAGGTACATGACGTGCTCGCAGCTTCAGGTGAACAAACAGAGTTGGGGTGCGAGAGCGGCTTGACGGGCTGGCTCCGCGGCCCTCCGGCCGATCTGCACAGCGTCTCGAGCGGAGATTGCGGCGGCGCCACGTTGAAGCGCGCGCTGGCGTTGGTCAGCTGTGACGTCGTAGTGGGGGTGTCGAGCACCGCGATGGAAGGCGCGCGCGGACACGCCTATACCAGCTGCAAACTCATGCAGTTCCTGGATGCTATCCGCCAAAAGGTGAAACCAGGCATAACCGTGCTTCAGGACCTCGGCATCGTCGACATAAACCACTCTTCGCTTTCTCCCTCAGGACGGAATTTAGCATTTGAAACCAAATGCGCCATGCGAATTTTCCCGGGATCGCGAAGGCAGAGGCCTTCCGCTTTGACTCTCGGGGGTACGGTCAAGGCGATGCACGCCGAACTGCTGAAGCAAGCGCCTGTGGCCGACGAACCCGCTCCGGATTGACGACTCCTACTTCCCTGAAAGCGGGCCTAGTCGACGGCGCCGTCCCTCGCAGGCGCAGATCTCCAGAGCATTTCGAGGTCCGAAAGAATCAGGCTGTCGACTTCGCGCATGACCGAGGTCTCTCCGTCAAAACCGCCGTTCCAAAGATGCCCCGAAAAATCCGGTACGAATGACTGGCTGTCTCCGCTGAGCAGTCCCACCGCACGGCGGCCGAAACGCTGCAATTCGGTGTCCATTTCTGCGAACCCGCGATAGGCGCGGTTGTCCGGTCGGGCTTCGCGTATGTTGACATCCGCACCTGCTTCGGCCCAGGTTGCAACCGGGTGCCAGTCGCAGTGCATCGATCTGCCGTGGTGTGACGGGAACAGGTCCACACACCATCGGATCGGCATGGCGCAGTACATGCCGAACTGCGCAGCAAACTGTGGAAAGCTTTCTTCGCAAACCTCTTTGTAGATGAGTTGCGTCCGCCGGAAATGCGCTGCCAGGATCGCCTGATAGTCGTGGTCCGTCACGGGAGCCAGCGACCTGGCATCCACATGCGCCAACCACCATGGGGTCAGTGTCGTATGGCCGTTGGCAATCAACCACCGGATGTCGGCGAGCACCGCTGCGACGGTGAATCGATGCCGTGGGGGAAAGGTGCCGGACACCACTGAAAAGGTGCTGTGCGGTGCAAGCATTTCCTCAAGGTCTCGCAGTTCGTAGGCCTTTGGGGGGCACTCCCAGACCTCGGCCTCCAGCACCCGCACCCGGCCGAGCAGTCGCTCGACTGTCCATTCATGACGCCCATACAACGCTCTGTTCTCCACCACTTCCTTGATCGCTTCGATTGCGCGGTGCGTGCCCAGGAGGCGTCCACTGTCAGCGCGCAATCCCGACAATGGAAGGTTGATCCCGTGCCGGTCTTGGTCGGATCCGGGCGCAGCGACGGACGCGCGTGGCTCCGACGGGCTCAGTGCTCTGTCGAAGCGATAGCTGAGCCAGTTGCGTTCTTGGTTGAAGATGCCCTGCATCGTCAGTCGACCCGGACCTTCTGGGGCCAGCGTGCCTTCCATCTGCGTTCGCAAATGCGGAAAGTAGTAAGCCGCGATCGAGTCGAATCCCTCGAGGAAATCGGTGAGGTACGCCAGCGTCGCGCTGTGGGAGTCAAGGAGGCCAAAATCTTCGGCGAGATTGGCGCGGAAGCGAAGCGCGTCCAGATAGACGTCAAGGGGTGCCTCGCCCAGTTTCAACCAGATCAGCTGCCGATGCCCGGCGTCGACGACAAGCGAGGCCAACAGGACCAGCAGCAACGATGCTTCTTCTTCATAGGCTCGATCCAGGTAGAGATCGAGATCCTTGGGCATGCCTGTCAGGCTGATGGCGCGCAGGTAGTCTGCGAGCGCTTCGTGGTGCAGCTCGATCGTGGCGCCGCTCTGGCGAATGGCGTCACGTGTGAGCAACTCGTCGAAAAATGTGTCGTCCAGGCCGATTTCTTCCAGCACCTGGAGTGCCCTGTTGTGTGTGATAGGAGTCTGCGCAGTAGTGATCGCTAGGGCGGTCAGACCGTTGCGCAGTCGGATGTTCCGGCTCGCAGACGTGCCTGTTGCGGGAAGAAGCTGGTCAATCCAGGCTTCGAACAGCGATGAGAGACGGGTGGGAAAGCGCCGGTGGGTTGTCCAGTAGCCACCGATCAGGGCGAGAAAAAGCGGATGAGGGGACAGCTCCTGCACGGCCTTGGGAAGCGCCTGCAGCACCGCATCGACGTCCTCCAGGCCCGGCAATGACGCCAAAAGCTCGCGCTTCTCGTTGTCAGCTAGCGGTTGAAGCTCCAAGACCGGCAAGGCCAAATCCGGCAAAGCTCCTGGCCGCGTGAAGACGAACAGCTGAAGCAACGGGAGATCTCTCCGTAAGGCTCTCAACTGGGCTGCCACATCCTGCGATTGCTGTGGCGTGAGGCGGTCGAATGCGTCGCAAAGGAGCACAAATCCGTGCTGCCGCATGGCCTGCTGCAGCATGGTCGCTGTCAGCGCGGGACAGTGGGCCTGGATGCGCGCATGAACATAGCCAAGAATCGATGATGAGGAAAGGGCCACATCGGCCAGCAATGCTTGGCAGCCCACGCGGCCGCCCCGTTGCAGCTCGTGGGAACGGGCGACTTGCAGGCACAGTTGAGCTGACAACGTCGATTTACCGAAGCCGGATCGGCCAATGACGACCGCGCCTTGCGGGAAAGATGTGAGCAAGCTCGATGCATTCACCCTGCTGTGAGTAGAAAGTTCCATCAGCGTGCGAGCGCTGCTGCCTTGCGCGTGCGCGCCGTTGTTTGTGAGTTGGTGCTTTACGTACGCAGAGAGGTCGCTCGTGACCCAAATGGCGTTCCTGTGGCGCAGGGACTGGCAGTACGCATAGACTGCTTCTTTTGCCAGCGCCGCTTCGATGCTGCCCCGATGCGCCGCAAGCGTGCGCAAGGAGCAACGCAGGAGACGTTCGGACGTGGCGACCGGCTGCAACTGCCAGATCTCCAGATCACGGCCGTCCGTGATTAGCATGAGAGGCGTGCCGATGGCAGTGGCGTAGGACTCGGCCTGTTCCCTGGCCTTCTCGAAGGATTCTCCCGGCGTCTTGGCTTCGACGGTGATCAATGCACTGTCTTTGTTGTGCGGCGGGCCGTAGAAGACGACAAAGTCTGCTTCACGGTTGCGACCGCGACCCTTCTGAATGATGACTGGGTGCTTGGGCCTGATGTCCCCTGATGAATGGCCCAATGCCAGCAGGAGCGGCATCACCACCTTTTGCTCGACCTCGGCTTCATTGGCGCTCGTCAGGTCGGGCTCGATCTCCCAAAACTTGTCCACGCAGTTACTCCTTGTTCCAGGGCACCAACGCCTCTGCAGGGTGTGCGGCCACCAGATCGATGACGCATTTCAGACTCTGGCACGGGCTTGGAGGAAGTCGGCTCGAGAGCACCGCATCGATTCTCGCCGCCCAGTGGCCAATAAGGCGCCCGCCGTTCGCAATTGAAATTTCGTCGCCTCCGTGATCAACAGCTTCTCTCCCCCGGCCCTACCACCGTCGTGGACAGAATCGGCAGCGATGGAGCGGATGGGTGCCATCCGCGACGCCGCTTTGAGCGCCGAAAAGCCAACGCGTAAACGACAAGTAGCAGAGGCGGTCCCGCGACAACGGAGCGCTTCCAACCCATTCAGGGCTCGATTACGAGGTGGCCAAAACCTTTTTAACGCGAATTCGGATGTCGGCTCCTGCGCTTCGCTGCGTTTCAAAGAGAATACGGATGTTTCCATTCGTGTCACGAGCCGTTGGGTACGCATGATTCGGTTCGGAGCTTGTGCTCGGTCGGGCGCTCAGCGTCAGGGCGATGGTTTAAGGAATGGCCACGAGATCGCGTCGCATGAAAAGGAGCCGCCTACAGGCGGATCAGCATGTCAGTCAACTCCGTCGGATCTACTTGGAAAAAGTGGGACTTGCACGTCCACACCCCAGAGTCGCTGGTGCACCACTACGGGGACAAGGAGGCGGCATGGGCCGCCTTCCTCGCAGACCTCGAAGCCCTGCCCGCCGAGTTCAAGGTTCTCGGAATCAACGACTACGTCTTTGTCGATGGCTATGCGCGCGTCTTGGAGGAGCGCCGGCGCGGCCGACTCGCCAACATCGATCTTGTGCTGCCCGTCGTGGAGCTGCGGGTCGACAAATTCGGCGGCGTGCTTGAGAAAATCGACGAAGGCTATGCGCCGTCTTCATGGAGCCGCGTCAATCTGCATGTAATCTTCGACGAGGTCGACCCGCAACTGATCCGCGACCAGTTCCTCTCGGCGATCACGCCGCGCTACACGCTGGTCGCGGGGACAAGCCAGAGCCAGTGGGGCGGCGTGATCACGCGCGACAGCCTGACCGACTTGGGCCGCCGCGTCATCGAGTCGATGCCTGAGGGGCTTCGCGCGTCCGCCCCGTCGCCGCTGCGCACCGGCTTCAACAACCTCAATGTGTCGGTCGGCGACGTGAGGAGGGCCTTGGACAACCCGCAGTTTCGCGGTCGCTCCCTGGTGGCCATCGGTAAGAGCGAGTGGGGCGCGCTGCGCTGGAACGACAACAACATTGCCGAGAAGAAGACGGTCATCAACGAAGCCGACCTCGTGTTTACCGCGTCGGCCAATCCCGAGGACTATGCGCGAGCGCGAGGCGCGCTGAAAGCCGCTCTGGTGAACGCCAAGCTGCTAGATTGCTCCGACGCGCACGCACTGAGCGGGTCGAACGCAAAGGACCGGGTGGGCAACTGCTTCACCTGGATCAAGGCGGACGCGACCTTTCAGGGGCTGCTCCAAGCCATCCACGAGTTCGAAGACCGGGTCTTCGTGGGCGACATCCCGCCGAAGCGACGCAAGATCGAGCAAAACAGGACGAAGTTCATCCAGTCCGTCAGGGTGTCGAAGAAACCAGGGTCGGCGCTACCTGAACCGTGGTTCGAAGCGGACGTGCCACTAAACCCCGACCTGGTCGCCATCATCGGCAACAAGGGCAGCGGAAAGAGCGCGCTATCCGACATCGTGGCCCTAGTGGGCAACACCCGCCACCACCACAAGTTCTCGTTCCTGAAGGACACCCGCTTTCGCAAGCCAAAGACGAAGTTCGCGCAGCACTTCGTCGGCGAGCTGACTTGGGCGGACGGCTCGACCGGAGAGCGGTCGCTCGACGAAGACCCGGATGCGTCGGGCGTCGAGCGCGTCAAATACCTTCCACAGAGCTATGTGGAGGATCTATGCAATGAGCTGGGCGACGGGGGATCGGCCACTTTCGACGCGGAGCTGCGTAAGATCATCTACTCGCACGTCCCTGAGCCCGACCGGCTCGGCAAGCGGTCGATGGACGAGCTGCTCGACTTCAAGGTGGCGGAGATCGAGACGGCGCGCGTCGCGACAAAGGCGCGGATCTCGAAGGTCAACGCCGCGATCCTTGAGGCCGAACATCGCTCGACGCCCGAGTTTAAGCGCAGCCTGGAGGAGCGCTTGGTGGCAAAGCAAGCGGAGCTCGCCGCGCTCGACGCGGCCAAGCCCAAGGAGGTCGCCGACCCCAACGCCTCAGACGAGACCCTCGCCGAGGCCAAGCAGCAGGCGCTGCGGGTCGACGCGTTGGAGGGGGAGGCGCGCAAGCTCGACGCCGAGGAGGCCGCGCTCCACGAGCGCAAGGCGCTGGCGACCAAGAGCCAGGCGGTCGCCAAGCGGGTCGCGCTGGCGTTGGGCAATCATCGGAAGGCGCACGAGGCCTTTGTCGCGCAGTTGGAGGAGTTGCTGGCGGAGCTTGGAGGCGGCATCGCCGCCGCGGCCCTGGCTGAGCTTCGAATCGACGCGTCCCCGATCGACGCCGTCGCGGCGGCCGCCGCCGCGGCGATCGAGGCCATCGACGCAGCCTTGGCCGATCAGGGGGCGCAGGGTCTGCGGGCCCGAAGGTCGGCGCTGTCGACCGCGATCGCGGAGGCGAAGGGCAAGCTCGGAGAGCCGCAGCGGCTATTTGTCCTCTTCAAGGAGGATGTCGCCCGTTGGGAGAAGGCTCGGGCCGACGTCGTGGGTAGCCCGGACAAGGCGGGAACCATCGTTCAATTGAAAGCTGAGATCGACTCGCTCGCGCTGCTGCCAAGCGCTCTTGGCGAGGCCCGTACGGAGCGCGCCAAGCTCGCGGCCCTCGCGCATGGCCAGATCCAAGCGATGGTCGACGAATACCGCCGACTCTATCTGCCGGTGCAGAACTTCGTTGCCTCCGAAGAGCAGAGAGAGATGAACCTGCCGTTGAACTTTGAGGTGCGCATCGAGGAGGAAGGATTCGCGGCGCAGTTCCTGCGGCAGCTCAACCTGCGGACGCGCGGCTCCTTTATGGGCGTGGATGACAGCTCGGCCCTGCTGCGGGGCATGCTACAGGAGGCTAGCTTCGCCGCCGCCGAAGGCGCCATCGCGTTCGCCGACCGGGTCGAGGACATGCTGCGCTTCGACAGGCGCGATGGCCAGGCCGGCCGCGCCTCGCGGATCGAGGATCAGATCGCGAGCGGCCGCGGCGCGACAGCGCAGCTCCTGTTGGATTTCCTATACGGTTTCGATTACCTCTCGCCGCAGTATTCGCTGACCTATGACGGCCAGGACATCGGCCAGTTGTCGCCTGGCGAACGGGGCTTGCTGCTTCTTGTGTTCTACCTTCTGGTCGACGAGGATGACATTCCCATCGTCATCGACCAGCCTGAGGAGAACCTCGATAACCAGACGATCTACAAGGTGCTGGTGAAATGCATCAAGCGCGCGAAGGAGCGCCGACAGGTGATCATGGTCACGCACAACCCGAACTTAGCCGTCGTCTGTGACGCCGAGCAGATTGTCTACGCGTCGTGCGATAAGGCGGAGAGCAGGTTCTCCTACGAGGCTGGCGCGATCGAGAATCCACAGATCCGCGAGCGGGTCGTGCAAATCCTCGAAGGCACCGAGCCGGCGTTCAAGAACCGCCAATCCAAATACCGGCTGTCCTGAGACGAATGAGCACAGCGAGGATTTCACACCGCAAGTCGGTGCAGCGCCAGCAGACGCTTCGTCGATCCGCGCGTTATCACGAAGTGTATGACCGCAGGACACTCCAGTGCGGTCGTTCAAGCCGTGCAAGCTACAGTGGCCTCAGCGACCGCAAACGGGCCTCGGTCGCCTTGTAGATGGCAGCGGCGGCAACCGCTGCAAAGCAGCTGACGCCAAGTCAAAGGCGGAGCCTGGGCAGGTAATCAGTCTGCCGCCCTCGTGCAACTCTTCGTCACTAAAAGTTTTGAGGGAAAATCAAAATCCGATCCGGCTGTTCCTCTCCGCCGGCATCTTCCCGAAGTCCTCCGTCTGCACAGAGCTCCGATTCCTCACGAGTGCCCGTCCGATCGCGACACTCGCCCGCGTCTTGAACTCGCGTACCGAGAACTTTCCGACGACGTGATCCAGGATCGATTTCGAGATTTCGATGTCGAAGCCCTGCAGCATCGTGCGTCGAACCTCACCGGCGAAGACCCGCTCGAACAGCTTGCGCGTTTCAGCCAAGGTGGGCGGCTCCACGTGCACGACGTGCAGACGGCTCAAGATCGGCTTCGGGATCCTTTCCACTTCATTGGCAACGCATACCCATCTGATGTGCGAAGCGTCGATTGAAAGCCCTGGCAAGCTCTGATCCTCGAAGGTCTTGGCAGATTCGACTTCCAGCAGCACATGCAGTGGAGCGAGCGGGTCGAAGCGATGGTCAGGAGCCACCTTGTCGATCTCGTCCAGGAATCCCACCGGGTTGGCCGTTGCCGGGTGACCTCCCCGGCCCCAAGCCAGCGTACTGAACACCGCCCCGGGTGATGAGTTGCCCCAGTACACCGCAAGGCCGTCCAGCGCCGATCCCATGCTCGCCGTCGACATGTCGACCCGGAACATCGGTGTCTTCAGCAGCGTTGCAAGGCTTGAAGCGAAGTAGGTCTTCCCGCAACCCGGGGGGCCGACCAACAACAATGGCGCGGGCCGAACTCGACCGTCGGCTGCCGCGATCGCCAGGCTCGGCTCGATCACCTCGATTGCTTGCAGGAAGTTGGGGAACTGTTCACGCAGCGCATCCATCTCGGCTCGCCAGGATGGGGACGGCAAAGCGAGCGGCCGGTTGGCACCCGACTGGGCCAGACGCTGCGCCGTCGCCCTCAGACGCGCTTGCGCATGCTCATCGCTCGAACTCAGGGTGGCCCTCGTGTGCTCATCGACGCTGTCGTCCAGCCCGAACACCTTGATCCAGTTGCTCTTCTGGGCCTCCGGCCGAGGGTTCGGGACGGCGGCTGCCGCGAGTTCCGCGGCCTGCTTGAGAGCGTCGTTGGCCGTCCGTCTCGGAACCAGGGTCCCGCACATCTCGCAGCCGAACTGCCAGTAGTTGGCGGCGCGCACGCGCATGAACACCTTGCAGTTACAGCCTGCGCAGGTCATCGCGTCGAACAGCAGCGTGTCGCCGGTTTCCTGTGCGCGTTGCCTGGCAAATGGCAGCCGGATCGTCAGGAACTCGAGGGTGATGTCGGGTTCTTCGACCGATTCGGGCGTGGTGTCAACGGGCGGCGGGCCGCCCATTGCAACGTAGCCGGGTGTTACGGCCTCCTCGCCCTGGCGCAGCGCCCGGTCGAGTTGGGCGAAAGGGTCTCCGCGCCGGGAGCCCACCCGATCCCAGGGTTGGACCATGGCGGCTCCTCTTTCACTTCACTGCAGCGCAGCGGTCCAAGCTGTAGAAGTGGCTGCCTTCGGCCCCTTCCTCGTGCTTCGTGATCGTCGCCTCGACGGTGCCGCCCTTGAAGCCCGGCGCCGCCTGTTCGCAGACGAAGCCGATTTCGTCCTTTCGAACGACATAGAAGTCCTTGCTGCCTGCGGCGAACGGCTTCAGGTCCAGGCGCACCTTGCGGAACAGGATCTTGCCCGAGGCCGCGCGTTCGCTGCCTTCCAACTTCTCATACCGCCGTGCTTCTCGCACGAGGTCCTTGTAGCTCAGCAGCGGTTGATCGGCCTGGGCTGCGCCAACGGGGGCGCTGACTGCCAGCAAGGATGCGAGGGCGATGGTGTATGCGTATTTCATTCGAACTTCTCCGGGCGGCAGTGCGCCGCCCACGTGCAACCCTCCCCAAGAGGTTGGGGGAGAGTTACGGGGGTTACGCACGGTGTCCGTCCGTGTGCGAATAAGGTGTCAGGACACTCGAGGTCTCGCTTCTCGAGTTGCGTTTCAGGATCGCCCTGAAAAATGACATCGACCTAGCTCGTGACCGGGCCGAATGAGTTGACTGTTGAACCGGTTGCTCCGCTTTAGAAGGCGAAGACTTGTTGGTAGCCCTCGAAGCCTTGGCGCCGCGGGGTTGCTGAGCCATCCCTGGGCTTGGAGGCACCCGCCGTTGCCGAGGGCTTCGAGGTCGTGAAGAGGCCCCCGATGGAATCCATGTTCTTCGAGATGGTTTGCGCCGGGCTGCTTCCGGTGAAGATCCATGCCGCAGGCAGGACGAGCACGGCGTACAGCGCCAGCACCACGACGGAGAGGGCAGCGAGGCGCACGAGCAGCATGGGCAGGCAGAAGCCGACAGCAGACATGCTCAGCCCTGCAGTCAGCAGGCACAGGCGCTCGATCCAGCCCATGACGCGCAGGTCGATGAAGATCTGCGGGAGCATCCAGCTGCCGAGCATGAAGCCGCCGATGCCGAGGGCCAGCGAGAACAGACCCATTGCGGCGGCGGGCGTGAGGTTGTTGGCGGCAGTTGTGAGGAAGTCCGCGATGTTGTCGGCGCCAGAGCTTCCGGAGCGAATAGACCGACCCAGCCGGGGAGTGGCACGTTCGTTCATGCCCGGCCCCTTCCATGGAACCGCTGGCAGGACCGCGCAGAGCAGCACGGCGCCGATGACAGAAGCGATGGTGTACCCGATCAGGGTCCAGAGCGCATGGCCTTCACGCCACTTGGCGTCTGCCGCTGCGTACTGCTGGACATTTGCATTCCAGAACTGCTGTCCCCAGGCGCCGTTCCCGCCTTCGACCTTGAACAGTCGGAAGACCTGCGTGTATTCGTCTGGTGGCCCGGGGCGCAGCCGCTGCATCGTGTACTGCACCTCGCAGAGGTAGCCATTGGCCTCCGTCACTCGGTTGCACGCCTTCTTTGTGATGTTCCGAAACGGGAGCGGACCAGACTCGAAGGACTTGGTCTTGTAGCCAGAGAAGGCTTGGACGATGTCAGCTTGGCTGGGTTCGTGCGGAAGGACGGCGTGGAGCAGGAATGCCGCAGCCGCGATCAGGAGCACGAGCACCGGGGTGAGCCGACTCATGAAGACCAGGCGCAGTGCGATGTAGAGGGGCTGCGGGAGGCGGGGAAGGAAGCGAGGCATGGGATCTCCGAACAAGCGCGCGAAAGGACGTCCTTCGGAAGGCCGCAGAGCGGCGAGCTCTAGCGGCAGCCCGGCCCAGGCGCCTCAATACGCGCGATGGGACTCGCTGCAAAAAAATGAAAAGTACGGAGATGAGTGGTCAGGTCACGGATGAGCTTCGGTCGAATGGATAAATAAGATTTGAATGCCACTTTATAGGTGGCATTACACCTCAAACAGTCCTTCAACTCAAGCGGTTGACATACGACCATCAGAGTTGTGTCACCAAACCCCAAAAACCGCTTACCGGAGCTAGATGCCAGAGCTCTTGGCGCAGCTTTGGCGGCGCGCCGCGTCAGAGCGAAACTGTCCCAAGAGGAGGTCGCGGAACGGCTCGGCATTGGTCAGGAAGCCGTGTCCCGACTTGAGAGAGGCGTTGTGGTGCCGTCTCTGCAGCGCCTTTTTGAGTTCGCCCACGCTTATGGATGTGGCGTCGACGAATTCATTCTGCCAACCAGCGCGCTTCCTACGGATCAGGCGGTATGGCTGAGCAAACGGCTTGGGGCGCTCCGGCCGGGTGATCGCGAACTTGTCGTGGACATGGTCGACAAAATCTGCGAGCGACTTAAGCGCTAGGCTTGGTTCGAGGTCAAGGAGTCAGGGCTACCAGACCTTGCCCGAGGCTGCTCTCGCAGACTTGGGGGCGTCAAACTGCTAATCGGGGCTCAGTACTCTCAACACCAGTTTCTTCCGGGAACGCCTCTTGATTGAGTCCGCACTCCAGGACTCGCATCCGTTTCCAGGCTTCGGCGATGTCTCGCGCAGCGCACGTGTCCAACCCGATGCGGCAGTGCTGTACTTGGTCGGCGTAAAGGTGGAACCGCTTGTAGCGGCGAACTCGGGCCTCGAGCTCTTCCCACGGCGGCAGGCACAGGCCTTCGCGGCGCGGCAGTGCATTGGCCATAGACAGGCCCTTGGGATCGAAGTCGAAGAGTGCTAGGACCGGGCGCTTGTCACCTTGCACCAGTTGATGAGCTGCTGCGATGCGAAATACCTCCGGCGCGCCCCGGTAAAGCACCAGGGCCGGCCGACCGCCGATCTTGCGCGTGAGCCATGGATAACTGGTCAGCCGGCGCATGGGTTCCAGGTTCTCGCACACCACCAGCACTTCGTAGGGCAGACGCAACGCCGCATCCCACTGCATCGCCAGGAAGCTGCCCGGCGGGGCATACCCGCACTGCGGCGGCAGACCTATGGGCACCACAGCAACCAAGCCCTGAGTCACTGGAGCAGCGCTTGCCTTCTCGGAGGAAGCGTCAGGTGCATCCGCGCGTGCGCCGCCAGCGGCGGCGGCCACCAAGTCAAAGCCGCGGTTGGTCAGGATCTTCGCCGCCAAATCGAAGTCTTCAGTCGAATACAGCACCGAGCGGCGATGGACGCGTCCGATGCTCTCCTCGCTGGCTACGCGATGTGCGATCTCGGATCGACGATCGGACGGACGATCGGCGATGAGTCGGCGCAGGAAATCCAGCTTGTCTGTGTTCATACGGATTCAAGCGCCCGCCCGCGCCGCTGACGGCCGAGCGTGCGCGCATAAATCTGCATCGCCTCGGCCGTCGGGCGCGCCAAGGCATCGTCGAAAGTATGCGCGAAGCGCTCCCCTGACTGCGCCGGCAGGCGCACGAGAATCACCCTGAAGCGCAGGTTTCGCAGGGCAGATACCGTGAAGGCAAGCCACAGGCCCGGGGCCATGGTTCCAGCGTCAACGTCACCATCGCGCCAGTCTCGCAAAGATAGAGCCTGGCCACCCTGGCTACCTGCCTTTTCATGCTGCCGTGCGTACTCGATGATCGCGTGAGCCACCTTCGCAAGAGCCCGAGATGCCGGCGTGCTCTCCGTCTGCGCCGGCACCTTCGGCTCGAGCCGTTGCAGCAGAACGCGCTCTTTCGGTGCCTGCGCGTTCGTCTCCAGGCGCGGCAGAGAACGGATCTCATCGCACACGAGTTCGCGCACCATGCGATCGCCATCCAAGGGCTCAAGGTGGGGACTGAGGCGCGGCATGAGGGCGGGCAGAAGGGGATGGGCCAGTAGCAGGGCGGGCACCTCCTCAGCCAAGTTCACTTCGACGCCGCCCCAGCCGGGTTGCTGGCGCAGCAGCAACGCAGCGCGTGCCAACAGCACATTGCGCCGTTCGACCTCGCGCAGTTGGAAAAGCTCGCGCCGGATCTGTGTCTGGTACTGCGACAGGGTTTGCGTCCACCGCGTTAGCTTGGACAGTAGCGTGTTGCGAAGCGTGGTCGCGAGCCGTGGCAGTCCGCGCTGGCGCGCCTCAGCCTCCAACTTGTCACCTATGCGCCCCAGCCGCGTAAGATCGTCAGTGAGATTCGCACTCTGTTGCTGATAGAAACGGTTTTGGCTGGTCTTGGCGGCCAGCGTGCGCACGTTCCCGAAACGCGTGCTCAAGAGCAGGCCCAGCCACCGGAGGTTTCGCTCGACCTGTTCGCCGATGTCGAAGGCCGTGAGCTCGATGTCCTCGAGCGCCAGGTCCATCGTTTCGTGGTCGCCAGCGGCGCGCGCGTCCTGCAGCATGTTCCAGAGCGTGACCATGTGCTGCGTGCGCGAGCCGATCTCGGCCAGGCGCTGCAGCGCCGGGTGCATTTGCAGCACATCGTGGGCGAACTCGCGCAGGGCGCTGTGCAACCGATAGCCGTGCTCCCCGCTGGCACGCAGCACGTTGACGTCGCGCAGCGCCTTAACGCCCGGATCGCTCGCATCCTCCCCTACGCCCACCGGCTCGCGCAGCGCGCGCTCCACAAGGTCGGTGTGCTTGTTCAGTGCGGAGAAGACCGGCTTGAGCGGCGAGCTCATGCCTCGCGTCCTTCAGCATTCGGTGGAGCCAGGTCCTGCGGCGCCTGATCGGGTTGATCGACCCCTTCAGGCTGCTCTGCGAGGCGCATCTGCTGCATCTGGTCCACGACACCTTCATCGCTCAGCGCATCGGTATTGGCCGCGATCTCGCTAAGCAGTCCATAGAGGTACTCGATCTTGCCCGTGACCTGGTAACCGTGGCGGTTTGGATGCGTGAGCACCACGTAGCCTTCTTTTTGTAGGTAGTCCAGCATGCGCCGCACCCGATCGTTGGCGCTCTCACTGGTGCGAATGCCGGGAAGTTCGCGCAATTCCATTACCTGCTGCTCCAGGCCCGCGTTCTGGCGTACTCGCTCGGCGATCTCCGACTCCCAGATCGTGTCGCCAGGCTGCAGCCGCGGGTCCTGACCCTGCGCCTGCCGGATCGCCTCCAGCACCGGCACCACCAGATGCAGGCGCGAGCGCACGTTGCGCAGTTCCTCGCGCACCGCCAAGCGCATCTCATGGTCGGCGAACGCGTAGGCCATGAAGAAGGCTCCTTCGTCGCTCAGTCGTGCCAGACGAAGGCCCACCTGCTCCAGCCAGGCCTCGGCCGCCGCACGGCCCCCTTCCTCACTCAGGAGGTCGAACTCCTCGGGATAGGCGACCGGGCAGATGAACTTGCCTTCGGCAAGGCGTTTAAGCGCCGTGGCGAGCCGGCTCATTGCAGGACCTCGTGCGCGGCGGTGGCCACGGCCACCGCCCGCAGGGAATCGTCAGGTCGGGAGATGGAGCCGTCATCCTCGAACAGATGCACCGAGTCAAAGAGCGCGCCGATCGCGGGATCGACGCTTGGCGCAGCGCACACAGCCGTGATGCCCTGCTGCTCCAGCACCTCAAGGTACTGGATCATGTTAGTCGGGCTGACCCGGCCGACCTCGTCCAGCACCCAGGCCAGACCGACGGGCGAGCCCGGGCCGCGCACGATCTCCACGAAACCGATCAAGAACATCATCGTGATCAGCACCGTCAGACCTGTGGACGAGAGCCCCTGCATGTCGCGCTCGTTCTGGATGTCATGGGGCCTACCCATCTCTGTGACCCGGAAGCTCAGGCGCACCTGCTCGTCCAGGTTCACCTGCAGCACGCCGCCGTCGGGCAGGTGTTCCTTGAAGTCCTGGATCAGCCTGATCTCATCATCGTCAGGCAATGTCGGGTCGCCGGCCAGGCTGGGGCGCCAGCTGCTGACCCGTGACTGACTGACGTCTTTCATCTGGCGCAGTGCCTTCACTGCAGGGCTGCTGCCCGCGGTGGAAGAGATGCCGACCTCCAGTTCACCGAAGCGTCGGAACCCGGTCGTACGGCGCAGGGCGCCCACGAATTCGTTGTGCAACGCCTTCACGCGCTGCTCGAAACGGTCGATTTCGCTCACGAAGGCGTCGGCGGCCGCCAGGTAACCGTCCATCTCCTGGCGCAGCGAGATGAGATGCGCCCGGTGCTCGGAGGGTTCGAACCAATCGATGACCGTGCGCGCGCGCCAGCTCACGAGTTCGAACGGCAGCAGCTGCGCCTGATCACCCAGTTCGCGATTGCGCTCGGCCTCGTGCTGGTCCAGCCAGCTTGCGATTGCGCCGGGGCGTTCGCGCATCAAATCACTGACAGCGCGTATGACTCGCTCTAGCGAGGCAGAGTGACCCTCCAGCGCCTTCATTTCCCGCTGCACGGTGGGATTCAAGTCGACATACAGGCCCTCGCTCAGATCCACCCGACCAGTCTCCCGGTAGGGCTCAAGATCGATCAGAAGCCGTTGCAGCAGTTGAAGTTCTTCGGTGTCTCGATCACGGCCGGATTTGAGCTTTGCGCCCCGAGAGGTGAACTCCGCATGCCGGTTGAGAACCTCGCTTTCGTGCTTGCGGATTTGAGCGTCTGCCGCCTCCTTGCCCTCACGGGCCTGCGCCTCCTCTTGCTGTACCCGAGGCAACTGGGGCAGGACGTTGTCCCGGAAAGCTCGCCATGCAAGCACCGTGTGCTTGTTCGTTGCGATGGACTTGAGCGTGGCCTCCAGCTCTTCGACCCGCTTCTTCAACGCCGCCACCAGCTTGGGATCGACTCCCTTTCCGGCGAGCGCCTGGTCGTGCTGCGCCTGAGCGCGACCCTTGTCTTCCTCAGCCGCCGCAACCGCCAACACCTTCTCGTGGCCCAGGCGCGCCAGGCGGGCAGCGTTGGCGTTGCTCAGCCCCGCGAGTTGTTCGCGGAACCGAGTAGCCAGCGCTTTGCGCGCTGACTCATGGTTCGCCCTGATCTGAACTTGCTCGCGCTCCAGGGAATGAAACGCTTGCTGGGCCTCGCGCGCGCATTGAGCATGTTCTTGCCGCACGCGCTGCCGCTCGAACTCAATGTGCTTCTTTGCTCGCTCGACCAGCTTGAAGGCCTCCTCCACCGTCGTGCTGGCCGTGCCACATGCGGCCTCGGCGAGGCTCAATTGAAGCTGCGCCTCCTGCAGCTTGCTCGGCAAGCTCTTGCTCTTGGTGTGTAGCTCGTCCAGCGTCTTTTCTGCCGCGCGCAGCGCCATGTCCGCAGCTCGCAATTGCTCGCGCGCGCTGTCCTCCTGCGCCCACGGCGGCAAATCCACAGGCGCGACCTGCAGGGTCAGAGGGCCGACCTGGACGTGAGTGGTGGACTCGGATGCGGCCCCGGATACACCACCCCATCCTTCGGCGTGCGCATCCAATAGTCCCGAGTCGACATAGGGCTGCAGGTCCTTGCGCAGCAGCAGCGCGGGATCCAGTGCCTTTGCGGCGCCTTCCCAGCGCGCGAGAGGTTGGGCGCGCAGCGCCTCCAGCACCGAGCCCACCGGCGGATTGAGCTGCTCGCTCAGCAGAACGTGGCGCTCGCGCGCGGTATGAGCCGCGTTCTGGGCATTTTCCAGCAGGAACACGAGTTCCTTGGACTCGCTCTCCAGCTTGGCAACCGACATGCGCCGCCCGCTGGCAGCCGCGTTCTGCCGCTCGTAATTCGCCCTGGCTTCATCGCGAGCCTCCTCGGCCTTTTGGAGGTTGTCCTTCGCCGCCTGGGGCGCATCGGCAGCCTTGGAGTACGCCTCCTGCTCTGCACAGCGTTGGCGCGCCTCGCCAATCAGAACGTCGAGCTCGCCGGCACGCGGCGGCAGTCCCTGCTCGTCAAACGCGTCCAGGGCCGAGTCCTTCTGCGCTTCCAGTTCGCTCTGCGCGGCGTCGTGCTCCTCGTTGCCGCTGAGACGCTGCGCATCAATCTCCTGCAGGCGCGTGCTGAGTGCGCCCTCGATGGCCACCTTGCGCTTCCGCAAGGCGGCCTCGGCTTCGCCGGCCATGTCGACCATGGCTTGCAGCTCCTCGCCGGCCCGCTGCCGGTCGTACTTGAACTGGTCTTCCTTGTCGTGCTGCTCGGACAGCGCCTCAGCGCTATCGCTCTCGAAGCGCTTCTGCTGCCGGACCAAGTCCTCCAGGGCGTCTTGCGTGAGGGTCCAGGCGGTCTTGGCCATCGACTGCGCTTGAACAAGCCCCTCGCGGGTCTCGCTGGTATGCCGATTGAAACGCTCCGCTTCCTCCCGGAGAGCCTCGATCGCAAGCTGGGTGGCCGCCAGTTCCGTCTTGCGAGCGCCAATGCTCTTCTCGGTAGCCACACGCAAGCTGCCGAGCTCGAGCGCCGTCCTCCGGACGTCCACAATCAGCTCTCGCGCGCGCTTGACTTTGTCCTTCTCTCCGAGCACGCGCTGTGTGTGCCGCACATGGGTGAGCCAGCTGTCGATGTCCCTGCGGCTCTTGCGCAGGGCCTTCTCGTTGCCCCCACGCAGGCCCTCATAGCCGGTGTCGGAGAGGCGATCAAGAACCAGGTTCTGCAGGTCCCGGAAAGAGAGGCGCTCCCCGGTCATCGCGACGCTGATCATGTCCAAGCCAAAGAGGCTGCGCGGCCCCAGGGCGTGCTTTGCAGCCAATTGACGCATCTCCTGGCCGTCTTTAGTGGGGCGACGCTCGTTCAAGATCACGCTGCGGTACTGGTGCAGCTGTAGCCGCGGCGAGACAGTTACTCCCATGGCCTCCACACGCGATCTGAAATGGTCGCGCTCAACGAATTGGTTCTGCTCGTCGACAAAGTACGCCTCGCGGTAGCCCGTCGGGAGGATGCAGAACTCGGCCTGCTCGACACCGGGCTTGGCATGCACGACGACCAAGTGCAGGTCCTGCTCGCTTTGGCGCTCATACTCAAAGGCGATTGCGCTGCTCGGCCCTGGCAGGGTGTAGCCAATCAGGCTCGACTTCTGCGTGCCGCGCAAGATCCGATCAGGCGCCGCGCCGTAGAAAAGTGGGATGAGCCGCATGAAGCTGCTCTTGCCCACCCCGTTGTCACCCACGACCATCGTGTGCGCGCGCAAGTCCAGCATAGCGATCTGCTGCGATGCTGCCTTGGTGCTGGCATTGCGGATGTTGATGGCGATCACGCGCCGAAGTCGATGAGGCATGTGCTTGGGAATGTGACGTATTGATCGGATTGTCTGATGCTGAGCGAATCAACTACCCGGCGAAAGCGAGCACAACTGCCGCGTTTATCTAGTCCTTGGAGTGAAGAGGCCAGATCGGTTGCGGAGGGGCTTCGCAGCCTACTGGCGGGCTGTCTTCGGGCGGCAGACGCAGTGCCTCCGTCTTTTCGGCAAAGAGTACAGTAGGGGGTGCCACCTGCCGCCTCGCTCATGACTCCCCTGATGAGCGATGCAAGTCGTTGATTCAGCTCGCATTTCTTCCGCCGTCCAAAGGTTCAGTGGCTCTTCCGTGAAGAGCCACCAACAATATAAGCCTTGCAAGTCATTGACTTGCAAGGCTTTTTTCTTGGCCGAAGGATAATCGGCGGCAATGCCCGCCTCCTTCCGCGCCACACCGACCACGCCTGCCGTCCGCGCAGGCCTGCGTCGTCCCGGCGCGGGCCTGATCCGCTGGGTCTTGCTGTGGTTCACGCTGTCGCTCGGCGCGGCCATCGCGTCGCCGGTGGTGCATCCGCAGTCCGTGGAGCTGGTCTGCTCGAGCGCCGGGTCGGTCAAGGCCATCGTGCATACCGACGACGGCGCGCAAGAGCTGGGCATGGGCCACATGGACTGCCCGCTGTGCGTGCTGGCAGGCGCGCCGCCCGCGACGCCCGCGGTCGAACTTCCCGCGCTCGTGCCGCCGTGCCATGCGGTGCAGCCGGTTCCGGCCGCGCACGTCGCCGTGGGCACAGCGGCACCCCCGCCCGCGCGCGGCCCTCCTTCGCTCTCCTGACGCTTCCCGTTTCGCTCGTCCGCGCACGCGATGCCACCGCCTGAGGGCTGGCTTCGTCGCATCGCGGTCCTCCGCACCACGCATCGATCGGCGCTCGCGTCCGGGCGCCAGAGAGCTTTTAACCATGACTCATTCCACGCTTTCACGCCGTGGCCTGCTGCTGTCCGGCGGCACTGCGCTTGCGGCCCTGGCCCTCGCCGGCTGCGACAACGGCAAAGTGCTGCCCGCCAGCTTCAACGGCGTCGACATCAGCGGCGCCACCTACGCGCAGGACTTCCGCCTGACCGACCCCGACGGCCGCGAGCGCACGCTGGCCGACTTCAAGGGCAAGGCGGTGATGATGTTCTTCGGCTTCACGCAATGCCCCGACGTGTGCCCCACCGCGCTCGTGCGCGCCGCCGAGATCAGGCGGCTGCTCGGCACAGACGGCGAACGGCTGCAGGTGATCTTCGTCACCGTCGACCCCGAGCGCGACACGCCCGTGGTGCTCAAGGCCTACACCGAGGCCTTCGATCCGAGCTTCATCGGCCTGTATGGCGACGCGCAGAAGACCAGCGACACCGCGAAGGAGTTCAAGGTCTTCTACAAGAAGGTGCCCACCGGCTCCTCGTACACCATGGACCACTCGGCCTTCAGCTACGTGTTCGATCCCAGGGGAAAGATCCGCCTCGTGCTGCGCCACGAGCAGAGCGCGCAGGAATGCGCCGACGACCTGCGCAAGATCCTGCAGGCCTGACCTTTTCAACCATTCAAATCAAATCCAAGGAGATCCAGACCATGAAGAACCGCATTGCACACATCCTTGCCGTCACCAGCGCAGCGCTGCTGCTCACCGCCCATGCAGCGCATGCGCAAGTCACCGTCAAGGACGCCTGGGTGCGCGCCACCGTGCCGCAGCAGAAAGCCACCGGCGCGTTCATGCAGCTGAGCGCCGCAAAGGACACCAGGCTGGTGTCGGCAAGTTCGCCCGTCACGCCGGTCGTCGAAGTGCACGAGATGGCCATGCAGGACAACGTGATGCGCATGCGCCAGATCGCCGCGCTGGACCTGCCCGCAGGCAAGGCCGTCGAACTCAAGCCCGGCGGCTATCACGTGATGCTGCTCGACCTCAAGCAGCAGGTGAAAGAAGGCGACACCGTGCCGCTCACGCTGGTGTTCGAGGGCAAGGACGGCAAGCGCGAGACGGTGGAGGTGAAGGCGCCGGTGCGGGCGCTGAATGCGTCGGCGCAGCCGGCGGCGGGCCACGGCGGGCACAAGCACTGAGCGCCCCGGCGCGGGACCGGCTGAAGGAACTACCCTGTTTCGGTGATGGCGCCCGCCCCCGGGACGCACAAGAATTGTTAATAAATATTGACAAACCATCCCCTCCCCGGCCGGCGTCTTCGTGGGCCGGATGGCCGAGGGAGGTGCATACGGGGGTTTTCAGTGCCGCTCAGCTACCTGCTCCACTTGGAGAACGCTCGCCTGCCGATGCACGTGACCAACGCGCAGGATGTGCGCCGGGTCTCCGTTTTGAAGGCGACCGGCCTTATCGAGGCCGCCATCGACCCGGCCTACGACACCGGCAAGGGCAGCTACAGGCTGGCGCAGGACGCGCTGGTGATCTGCATCACCGACGACGGACATGCCGAGATCGACAGGCTGCGCGGCGGCGAGGGCAACGGCAGCAGCGCATCGCCCAAGAAGGCATCGAACGCCAGGCTCGAGCCGCTCGACTACCTTCGCGCCATAGAAAGTTCGGCCTTCCCCCTTCGGGTGCAGGACAGGGAGGCGATCGGCTGCGTGGAGGCACTGAAGCAGGCGGGCTTCGTCGATGCGGTCATCGGCCCGGCGCTCACATGGAAGGCCGCCGACGGCGAGCCGCAGGGGCTGGCGGTGATCAAGCGCATCACGCCTTTCGGCCGGGCACACCTGGCGAGAAGCGCGACCAGGTGATTGCGCGGCATCTGGAATTCCGGCCAACCGGCGCCGCAAGCGGTCGGCGCCATCGGCTGGGCGCGCGGCTGCCTATTCAACAGGCAACGTGGCGGGAACCCACGCCGATGCTTGCTCCGCCGATCCGACTCCCCGCACAACCCACAGAGTTGTCCACAGAAAAATCGAACAAGTCATCAAAACGTCAAACAGATGTCGTCGCCGTGTAACCCTTGAACTGCTCACGCAGCTTCGTCTTCAGCAGCTTGCCGGTGGCGGTGTGCGGTAGGCTGTCGACGAACACCACGTCGTCCGGCAGCCACCATTTCACGACGCGCTCCGCAAGGAATGTGAGCAGTTCCTCTCGTGTCACTTCCGCCCCGGCGCGCTTCACCACGATGAGCAGCGGCCGCTCCTGCCACTTCGGATGCGCGATGCCGATCACGGCCGCTTCGGCCACCGCCGGGTGCAGGCTCGCCGTGTTCTCCAGGTCGATGGAGGAAATCCATTCGCCGCCCGACTTGATCACGTCCTTCGCGCGGTCGACCAGCTGCACATAGCCGTCTTCGTCGATGTTGGCGACGTCGCCCGTGGGAAAGAAGCCTTCTGCGTCGAGCACCGGCCCGCCCTCGCTCTTGAAGTAGCCGCTCGCGATCCACGGTCCGCGCACATGCAGGTGGCCGAAGGCCTTGCCGTCGTGCGGCAGGCGCTGGCCGTCTTCGCCGACGATCTTCAGCTCCACGCCCCACACGCCGCGGCCCTGGCGCATCTTCACGCGCAGCTGCTCTTCCTTGGGCATCGACAGGTGCTTGGGCAGCAGGTTGCCGATCACGCCAATGGGGCTGGTCTCGGTCATGCCCCAGCCCTGCACGAAGTCGGCGCCGAAGTCGCGCTCGAAGCGCTCGATCATGCTGCGCGGCGTGGCGGCGCCGCCCACGCCGATGCGCTTGAGGCCGATGGCGCGGGTGTCGATTTCAGGATGCGCGTCGAAGTACTGGAACAGCATGAGCCAGATGGTGGGTACGGCCTGCGAGAAGCCGACCTTCTCGTCGCGCATCAGCTCGTACAGGCTCTGGCCGTCCATGTGCGGGCCGGGCATGACCAGCTTCGCGCCAGCCATCGCCGCTGCATACGGCATGCCCCAGGCGTTGGCATGGAACATGGGCACCGCGAGCAGCAGCGTCATCTGCGAATTGACGCCGAAGGTGTCGGGCGCGCATTCCATCAGCGAATGCAGCACGGTCGAGCGGTGCGAATACAGCACGCCCTTCGGGTTGCCGGTGGTGCCCGAGGTGTAGCAGAGCGAAGAGGCGGTGCGCTCGTCGAACTCGGGCCAGGCGCAGGCCTCGCTCTGCGCGCCGATGAGTTCGTCGTAGCACAGCAGATTGGGCACGTCGATGGCGGGCATGTGCGCGCGGTCGGTCATGGCGATGAAGGCGCGCACCGACTTCAGGCCCGGTGCGAGCTTCTCCACCAGCGGCGCGAAGGTGGTGTCGAAGAACAGCACCTTGTCTTCCGCATGGTTGACGATGTAGTCGATCTGCTCGGGAAAGAGCCGCGGGTTCACCGTGTGCAGCACCGCGCCCGAGCCCGACACGCCGAAGTACAGCGCCAGGTGGCGATACGTGTTCCAGGCCAGCGTGCCGACGCGGTCGCCGGCCTCGATGCCCAGCGTCTTCAACGCATTGGCCACCTGCTTGGAGCGGCGCTGTATCTCCGCGTAGTTTGTGCGGTGCACCGGCCCCTCCACGGTGCGCCCGACGATCTCGGCGCGCGGGTGGAAGGTAGCCGCGTGATCGATCAGCGACGAGATCAGCAGCGGGCGGTCTTGCATCAATCCGAACATGGTCTTGTCTCCTGTACGCTGGGGCGATGCTAGGCAGCCGCCGTGCCGCGCCGCATCGTCGGAACGGACGATTGAGGGCGTTCGAGGGTTGCCCCTAGCATCGATCTTCAAGAGGACCCTTGCATGAACGTTCAGGACGCCATCGCCACCCGCCGCTCGGTGCGCGATTTTCTCGACACGCCGGTGCCCGGCGAAGTCATCCGCCGCGTGCTCGCGCAGGCATTGCGCGCGCCCTCGGGCGGCAACCTGCAGCCGTGGCACCTTCACGTGGTGGGCGGCGACAGGCTGTCGGAGCTGAAAACCATCATGCGCACCCGCGTTCAGGAGGCACCCGGCGGCGAAGGCAACGAGTACGACATCTACCCGCGCGAGCTGGTCGCGCCCTACCGCGACCGCCGCTTCGCCGTGGGCGAGGCCATGTACGCACGCCTGGGCATCCCACGCGAGGACAAGGCCGCGCGCCGCGAATGGTTCGCGCGCAACTACCAGTTCTTCGGCGCGCCGCTCGCGCTGTTCTGCACCGTCGACCGCCGCATGGGGCCGCCGCAATGGTCCGACCTGGGCATGCTCCTGCAGAACGTGATGCTCCTGCTGCGCGCCGAAGGGCTCGACAGCTGCCCGCAGGAATGCTGGGCCATCTACCCGCAGACCATCGGCCGGTTCATCGAACTGCCGCCCGAGCGCATGCTCTTCACCGGCATGGCCATCGGCTACGCCGACAGGAGCGGGCCGCTCGACGCACTGGTGACGGAGCGCGCGCCGCTCGACGAAGTGGCGGAGTTCACGGGCATCTGAGCCAAGGAACGGAACCTGCTTGCCGCCAGGCGTACTCCACGAAGCGCCCGATGATGCTCATTGCCCAGATCTCCGACCCGCACATCCGCCCCGCCGGCCAGCTCTACCAGGGCGTGGCCGATTCGAACCGGATGTTCGAGGAAGCCATCGACCATCTGCACGCCCTTGACCGCAGGCCCGAGCTCGTGCTGCTGACCGGCGACCTCGTGGACGAAGGCCGGCCCGACGAATACGCGCAGGCGCGCCGACTGCTGTCGAAGCTGGCCATTCCCTGCCTCGTGATTCCCGGCAACCACGACCACCGCGAGAACTTCCGCACGGCCTTCGCGGACCACGCCTACCTGCCGGCCGAGGGCCCGCTGCACTACTGCATCGACGACCATGCGGTGCGCATCGTGGCGCTGGACTCCTGCGTTCCCGGCCTGCACCACGGCGATGTCGACGCAGAAGGCCTCGCGTGGCTGCGGCGCACGCTGGAGGCGGACCGCGCGAAGCCGACACTTCTGATGCTGCACCACCCGCCCTTCGCCAGCGGCATTCCCTACATGGATACCTACAGCTACGCCAACCCCGCACCGCTCGAAGCCGTGCTGCGCGATTTCGGCAACATCGAGCGCGTGCTGTGCGGGCATGTGCACCGCACGATGCTGCGGCGCTGGGCGGGCACGGTCGTGTGCTCCTGCCCTAGCAGCACGACGGAAATCGCACTGCGGCTCGCGGATGGTGCGGCACCGGCTTCTTACATGGGGCGGCCGGGCTGCATGCTGCATCTGTGGGACGAGGTGCATGGCATGGTGAGCCATGTGAGCCACGTCGGGGCGATGGAGGGGCCGTATCCGTTTGCGTGAGGTATCTGGTGAAGCGGGCATCCGGCGCCGCGCTGCCCACCGCGCCTCAGGCCGCCGCGATCACCTGGTCGCGCCCCATCGCCTTGGCCTTGTAGAGCGCCGCGTCGGCGCGCGCCAGCACTTCGTCGACGCCCCGGCCGCCGTCGTTCGCGGCCACGCCGATGCTCACCGCGATGGAGCCGACCTCGGCCATCGGAGAGTCGGCGCCGAAGGGCTCGCCGATGGCCTGCTTGAGCCGCGCGGCGATGGCCATGGCCTCGACCTGGCCGGTGCCGGGCAGCAACACCACGAACTCCTCGCCGCCGTAGCGCCCGAGCACGCCGGCGTCGCCCACCGCCCGCTGCATGCGCCGCACGGCCTCGCGCAGCACCTTGTCGCCCATCTGGTGGCCGAAGCGGTCGTTGACGTCCTTGAAGTGGTCCAGGTCCACCATCAGCAGCGCCATGTGCCGACGGTCGGATGCGAAGGCGCCGCGGCAGGCATCGAGCAGCGCGCGGCGGTTGAGCGCGCCGGTCAGGGAATCGCGCGTGGCCAGGTACTCGAACTCGGTGTGCACGCGGTCCGTGGCCATCAGGATGACGGAGATCGACAGCAGCAGCACCGAGAACGAATACATGCTGATGTAGAGCGACTGGATCCAGTTGCCGTCCATCAGGTTGCTGCCGGCCATGCCCATCACCACCGACACGAAGCGCAGCGCCGCCACCGCAGCCTGCGCCAGCAGCAGGCCGATCATCAGCGGCTGGCCGAACACGCGGGGCCGGTGGCGCAGGTAGAGCAGGGCATGCGCGAAGAACAGCAAGGACACCGCGAAGGTGACGATCAGCAGGCGGGCCTCGAAGTCGGGCTTGACGGTGCTGAACCAGAACATGGACAGCCCTATCAACCCGTTCAGCAGCGTCCAGCCCCGGGTGTCGCTGCTCCCCAGCAGGAACTTCTGGCTGCCCGAGTAATAGAGGATGCACGCCTGGAACAGCACGACGTTGGCGACCACGATCGTGAGGAAGTCCGGAAGGTAGTCGCGCGCCGCGAACAGCATGGTGCTGGTGAAGGCCAGCAGCGGCGCCAGCGCCCATTCGCTCAACCCGCGGATGCTGGCCGGGTAGCTGCGCCGCATGAAGAACATCACCAGGGCCATCATGACGCCCATGAGGCCGGCCAGCACGATGACGGAACGGGGGTCGAGAAGGGATGGCAATGCGCCCATGGGGCGAGATTATTGATTATGTTGACATTGCCTTCCGGGAAGCCGCCCCAAGGCCTCCGGCGCGGCTCAGAGCCGTTCGACGATGGTCACGTTGGCCATGCCGCCGCCTTCGCACATGGTCTGCAGCCCGTAGCGCTTGCCGCGCTGGCCGAGCGCATGCACCAGCGTGGCCATCAGCTTGGTGCCGGACGCGCCGAGCGGGTGGCCCAGCGCGATGGCGCCGCCGTTCACGTTCAGCCGCGCCGGGTCGGCGTCCAGCGTCTGCAGCCAGGCCAGCGGCACCGGCGCGAAGGCCTCGTTGACCTCGTACAGGTCGATGTCGCCGATCTTCATGCCCGCCTTCGCCAGCGCCCGCCGGGTGGCGGGAATGGGGGCCTCCAGCATGATGACCGGGTCGTGCCCCATCACGCTCATGTGGTGGATGCGCGCGAGCGGCTGCACGCCCAGCGTCTTGAGGCCGCGCTCGTTGACCACCATCAGACCGCTCGCGCCGTCGCAGATCTGGCTGGCGGTGGCGGCGGTGCAGCGCCCGCCCTCGGCGATCAGCTTGACGGCGGCGATGCTCTCCAGCGTGGCGTCGTGGCGGATGCCTTCGTCGACGGTGTGCAGTTCGCCGGTCTCGGTGCCGTCGGCCATGCGCACGGCCACCGGCACGATCTCGCGCTCGAAGTGGCCCGCCTTCGTCGCGGCGATGGCGTTGCGGTGGCTGCGCAGCGCGTAGGCGTCGAGCTCGGCTTTCTCTATGCCGTAGTTCCTGGCGATCATCTCGGCGCCGGTGAACTGGCTGAACTGCACGTCGGGGTAGCGCCTGGCCATCTGCGGGCTCACGTAGAAGCCCAGCCCGTTCTTCAGCGGCAGCGTGGTGGGCAGGCCCATGGGCACGCGCGTCATGCTTTCCACGCCAGCCGCGATCACGATGTCCATGCTGCCCGACATCACGGCCTGCGCCGCGAAGTGCAGCGCCTGCTGCGACGAGCCGCACTGCCGGTCGACCGAGGTGGCCGGCACCGACTCGGGCAGCTTCGACGCCAGCACCGCGTTGCGCGCGATGTTGGCCGCCTGCTCGCCGGCTTGGCCGACGCAGCCCATGATGACGTCCTCGACCAGCGCGGGGTCGGCGCCGGTGCGTTCCACCAGTGCGTCGAGCACCTGCGCGGCGAGGTCGGCCGGGTGCCAGCCGGCCAGGCGGCCCTTGCGGCGGCCGCCTGCGGTGCGCGCGGCGGCGACGATGAATGCTTCGGGCATGAAAGTCTCCTGTGTTCGTGGGTGGTGCGGGCTCAGCGCGGCGCCATGCGGATGGCCCCGTCGAGCCGCACGCTCTCGCCGTTGAAGTAGCCGTTGGTGATCATCAGCTCGGCCAGCGTCGCGTATTCCGCCGGGTTGCCCAGCCGCTTGGGGAACGGCACCGACGCCGCCAGCGCGGCCTTCACGTTGTCGGGCGCGCCCTGCAGCAGCGGCGTGTCGAAGATGCCCGGCAGGATGGTGTTGACGCGGATGCCCTCGGCCATCAGGTCACGCGCAATGGGCAGCGTCATGCCGACGATGCCGGCCTTCGACGCGGTGTAGGCCGCCTGGCCCATCTGCCCGTCCTGCGCGGCCACCGAGGCGGTGTTGACGATGGCGCCGCGCTCGCCGTCCTGCAGCATGCCGAGCGTGAGCATGCCGGCGGCCGACTTGGCGATGCAGCGGAAGGTGCCGACCAGGTTGATCTGGATGATGCGGTCGAAATTGGCGAGCGGAAAGTGCTTGATCTCGCCGGTGGCCTTGTCGCGGCTCGCGGTTTTCACCGCGTTGCCGGTGCCGGCGCAGTTGACCAGCACGCGCTCCTGCCCGTGCGCGGCGCGGGCCTTGGCGAAGGCCGCGTCCACCTGCTCTTCGGAGGTGACGTCGACCTTGCAGAAGACGCCGCCCAGTTCCTTGGCCAGGGCCTCGCCCTGTTCGGCGTTGAGGTCGAACAGCGCGACCTTCACGCCGTGGCCGGCCAGGCGGCGCGCGGTGGCGGCGCCGAGGCCGGAAGCGCCGCCGGTGACGACGGCGGCAATGCTGGAATCGAGTTGCATGAGATGCGGTCCTTGCAGGGTAAGTGGCGGTTTCCGCGGGCCAGTTTAGGAAGCAGAATCGACTGCGGCATCGTCGGAAACGACGGAAATCCGGGCCGTTCGGGCTCCGGTGCGCCAACCGCCCTTGCCCGCCCGCCGATGTCGCCTCCCACGCCCCGCATCCTCGAAACCAAGCTCAACCCGCCGGCCGCCAACGCCACGCAGGTGCCGCGCACCGCCATCCGCGAAGAGATCGCCGCGGCCGCCGTCAAGCTGGTGCTGGTGCGCGCGCCGGCCGGCTTCGGCAAGACCACGGCCATGGCGCAGATCCGCGAGCGCATGGAGGCGCAGGGCATCGCTACCGCATGGCTCACGCTCGACCGCGCCGACAACGACGTGTCGCGCTTCCTCGACTGCCTGGCCGAAGCCGCGCAGCGCCTGGGCGTGGACGAGCCGCGCGCCAACGGGCCGTTCGACGCCGTGGCCGCGCTGGCCGCGCACGACGCGCCGTTCACGCTGTTCCTCGACGACTTCGAGGTGGTGCAGGAGCCGGCGGTGCTCGGCCTGGTGCGCGAGATCGTCGAGCACCTGCCGCGCCGCGGCCAGATCGTGATCGGCTCGCGCGGCCTGCCCGACCTGGGCCTGGGCCGGCTGCGCGCGCGCGGGCAGCTCATAGAGATCGACACCGACCGGCTGCGCTTCAGCCTGGAGGAAACCAGCGCCTTCTTCGGCCTGCGCATGGCGCATGCAAAGCAGGTGATGCAGGCGCTGCCCGCCGACCTGCTCTCGCAGCTGCATCGCAAGACCGAAGGCTGGGTGGCAGCGATCTGGCTGGCTTCGATGGCGCTTGAGCGCCACGGCACCGAGACCGGTTTCGTCGAGCGCTTCTCGGGCTCCGACCGCGCCGTGGCCGACTACCTGGCCGAAGACGTGCTCGCTCACCAGCCGGCCGACATCCGCGACTTCCTGCTGCGCACCAGCATCCTGCGGCAGCTCGACGCCTCGGTGTGCCAGGCGCTGTGCCCGCGCGCCGACTGCGCGGCCATCCTGGAACGGCTGGCCGCGTCCAACCTGTTCCTCACGCCGGTGAGCGGCGACGGCGGAGATGGCGGAAACGGCGGCGCGTGGCGCTATCACAGCCTGTTCGCCGACTTCCTGCGCGCTCGGCTCGCGCACGAGCAGCCCGGCGAAACGGCGCGGCTGCATCTCGCGGCCGCCGGCTGGTACGAGTCGCACGACCGGCCGGTGCCCGCCATCGACCACGCCATCGAGGGCGGCGACCATCCGTATGCGCTGGCGCTGCTCGACAGCTACGCGGCGCAGTTCCTCGAACAGGGCCGCATGCGCATGCTGGCGCGCTGGTTCTCTGCCATTCCGGAACACCAGCTGCGCGAGCACCCGTTCCTGCAGCCCATTGCGCTGTGGGCCACCTGCTTCACGCACGGCCCGTGGGAGGCGATGCGCATGCTCGATCAGTCGGGCTGCCTCGAAAGCCCCATCCCCGAGGTGCGCGCAAGCGCCCACACGCTGGTGCCGCTGCTGCTGGCCATGCGGGACCGCCACGACGAGGCCTACGAAGCCGGCCGCCAGAGCCTGGCGCGACTGCCCACCGGCCTGCCGTTCGCAGACAGCGTACTGCTCAACGGCATGGCCCACATCCTCGCGGTGCGCGGCGACCAGCACGAGGCGCGCCGCATGCTGGAGGCCGCGCGCGAGCGCGGCAGCAGCACCTTCAACCGCATGTACACCGAGTCGCTGGCCGGCCTGTTCGACCTGCACGAAGGGCGGCTGCGGCAGGCCACCGCGCGGCTGCGCATGGCGGTCGACTCCACCCATGCCGTGTCGTACAACCACAGCCACGGCAACGCCTGGGCCGGCGTGCTGTATGCGGGCGCGGTGTACGAGACCAACCAGCTCGTGCAGGCCGAGCACCTGCTGAACGTGTACCTGCCGCTGGCGCGCGACGTCGGCCTGCCGGACCACATGATCCTGAGCCACGTGATGCGCTCGCGGCTGGCGTTCCACGCGGGCGACATCGACGCCGCGTTCCAGGCGCTGACCGAGCTGGAATACCTCGGCCACCACCGGCAGCTGCCGCGCGTGGTGGCCGGCGCCAAGCTGGAGCGCTCGCGCATGCTGCTGCTGCAGGGCAACGGACCCGCATCGCGCGACGAACTGGCCCGCGCCGACGACCCCGCGCTGTGGGAACGCGAGAGGCGCCAGCGCCTGCCGGCGCACGACCTCGACTACATGGCCCTGGCGCGGGCGCGCTGGGACATCGCGTTCGGCGATGCGCGCGCCGCGCTGGAGGCGCTCGACACCGAACTCCATGCCGCGCTGGCCGTGGCGCACAACCGCCGCGCGCTCAAGCTGCGGGTGCTGCGCGCGCTGGCGCTGCAGGCCGCGGGCGACACGGCGGCGGCCGTCAAGGAATTCGAGACCGTGCTGCAGGCCGCGAGCCAGGAAGGCTTCGTGCGGCTGATCCTCGACGAAGGCCCGGCCGTCGGCACGCTGGTGCACCGCTATGCGCAGTCGGCGCAGGAGGCGCCCGCCGCGCGCGGCGACCCGATCCTGGCGGACTACCTGCAGCGGCTGCTGCAGCTCGTCGGCCCGATGCCGGCGGCCGACGCGGATGCGCCCGCATCCGGCGCCGACGCGATGAAGGAGCCGCTCACGCGCAAGGAAATCCGGGTGCTGCAGTTGCTGGCCGAGGGGTATTCGAACAGCGCGATGGCGGAGAAGCTGTTCGTGTCGGACAGCACGGTGCGCACGCACCTGCGCAACATCAACATGAAACTCGACGCGAAGAGCCGCACGCAGGCGGTGGCGATCGCGCGGCGGCTGGGCGTGATCCGGTAGGCAGCGCCACCGGTGGTATTACAAATACTACGGATTCCGGTGATACCGCCCGCCTCTGGCCGTCCATAGCATTCCCTCAGAGAGATCAGAGCCTTCCTGCTGCCGCGGTTGCCATGGTGCGGCGCGGCGGCGGAAGCGCAGCGTCCGGCCGAATGCGGCAGGCCGCGCAGGGAGTCATCGACACACAGAGCGACAGGAGCGAAGCCACCATGCCCAAAGGAATCCCCAACCCGGCCCCCATGTATGGCATCGCCCCACGCGCCTGGGGTTTCGAGGTGTCGATCGTGCGCAACGGCAACCGCTTCTACAAGCAGTTCGGCCGCGCCAGCTACGGCAGCGAGGAGCAGGCCCTGCTGCAGGCGCAGGCCTGGCGCGACGAGATCGTGCGCAGCTTCCCCCCGGTCGCGCGGCGCACGCGGGCCGAGAAGCTGCGCGCAAACAACACCACCGGCGTGTCGGGCGTGTTCTGCCAGGTCGCGTCGGGCGGCCGGGTGCGGGCATGGGTCGCCAAGACCTATCTTGGAGAAAACGAGATCCTGCGCACCGATTTCCCGGTCGATGCCGCCGGCGGCGATGCGCAGGCGCTGGCCATCCAGGAGCGCGCGCGGCAGCTGGAACACATGTCGGGCCTGGCCCGCCTGCATCCGGCCGAAGAGTCGATCCGCAAGAGCCAGGACAGGCTGCCGGCCGAACTGCTGTCGCCCAAGCGCTCCAAGTCCGAGATCCGGCGCAGCACCAATTCCAGCGGCGTGAGCGGCGTGCACTTCAAGGCGCCCAACGTCGGCCATCCGGGCTACTGGCTCGCCATCACCTACACGGCGGGCAAGGGCAGCGTGAGCAAGGCGTTCTCCATCAAGGAACACGGGCCCGAGGAAGCCAAGCGCCTGGCCATCGCGGAGCGCGAGCGCCAGCTCGAGGCCAAGCTGTCGGGCGGCCGCAACCACACCGCCACCGATGTGCGCACCGACACCGCCATCGCCCCCATCGCCTACCGCCAGGAAGCGCGTTCGCAAGGCACGGCGGGCGCCGGCGCGCCTGAGGCAGGGCAGGTCCGGCTGTGAGGCTTCGGCGGCGGCGGGCAGGTCGGGCGTGCGGGTTCGCCGGATCGCCATGCCGCTTCGGCCAGAATAGCGGGCAAATGCGTGCGCCGACGAGCGCCGCGCAGTTCGGGGAGCCCGCCAACAGCAGTGCGCAGAAAAGCAGCACGTCGAGAATGCCCAAAGGAATCCCCAATCCGGCCGCCATGTACGGCATCTGCATCAGACCCTGGGGATTCGAAGTCTCTATCGTGCGCAACGGCGTACGCCACTACAGGCAGTTCGGCAAGGCCAGCTACGGCGGCGAGGCACAGGCGCTGCTGCAGGCGCAGGACTGGCGCGACGCCATCGTGCGCAGCGTGCCGCCGCCCACGCGGCGCGAGCGCGCGCAAAAGCTCAGGGCGAACAACAGCACCGGCGTGCCGGGCGTGTTCCACCAGATGTCCGCCGGCGGCCAGGTGCGGGCCTGGATGGCCAAGACCTACATCGGGCAGGGCGAGATTCTTCGCTCCGACTTCGTCGTCGACCACCTGGGCGACGCGGCCCAGGCGCTGGCCATCCGCGAGCGCGAGCGGCAGCTCGAACGCATGCAGGGGCTGGTGCGGCTGCACCCGGCCGAGGAAGCGATTCGCATGGGCCTCGCGACCCATGCGCCAGCGCCCCGCGCGGCCAAGCGCTCGAAGTCGGAGATCACCCGGCGCAACAACACCAGCGGCGTGAGCGGCGTGCATTTCAAGACGCCCAACGCCAGCCATCCCGGTTATTGGCTGGCCATCACCTACACCACCGGCAAGGGCAGCGTGAGCAAGGCTTTTTCGGTGAAGGAACACGGCTACGACATGGCCAAGCGCCTGGCGATCGCCGAACGCGCGAATCAACTCGCCGCGAAGCTGGGCCAGGACCGCTGATGGCACAAGACAGACGCGGCTTCGCCGCTGCGGCGAAGCCCGCCACGGGTGCCCGGCCATGACGCTCAAGTCCATTCACCAGCTGCTGCGCGTGGCATCGCACCTGCTGGACCAGGCGGCCGCCGAGGTCCACGCGACAGATCTGGAGCCGGTGCAGGAGAACGTCGAGCGCATCGGCCGCGCGCTGATCGAGGTGATCGAAGTGCAGCGCCGCATCTACGAGGAACAGCCGGAGCTGGCGCCCAAGTCGCTGGCGGCCTCGCCGAAGGAAGCCGACGCCAGCCGCCTCTTCACCGAATTCACGATGGAGGCGCTGGCGCTGGAAGAAGCGGGCAAGACCGCCGCGACGCGCGAGAAATACACGGCGTTCATCGGCATCTCGCCCTCGCACCTGCACCGCGAGATCGCGCGGGCGGAGATCCGGCGGCTGTCCTAGCAGGCCGTGTCGGGTCACAGCGCCCGCGAAATCACCTCCTTCATGATCTCGTTGGTGCCGCCGTAGATGCGCTGCACGCGGGCATCGGCGTACATGCGCGCCACCATGTATTCGTTCATGAAGCCGTAGCCGCCGAACAGCTGCAGGCACTCGTCGACCACGCGGCCCTGCGCTTCCGAGCCCCAGAGCTTGGCCATCGACGCGGTGGCGGTGTCGAGCTTGCCGGCCACCAGGTCTTCCACGCAGCGGTCGATGAAGGCGCGGCCCACCTTGATCTGCGTCGCGATCTCGGCCAGCTTGAACTTGGTGTTCTGGAACTCGGCGATCGGCTTGCCGAAGGCCTTGCGGTCGCGCACGTAGTCGAGCGTGGCCTCGTAGGCGCCCTCCATGGTGGCGAGCGCGCTCAGGCCGATGATGGTGCGCTCGTAGGGCAGGTCGCTCATCAGCTGGAAGAAGCCCTGCGCTTCCACGCCGCCCAGCAGCGCATCGGCCGGCACGCGCACGTCGTCGAAGAAAAGCTCGGAGGTGTCCTGCGCCTTCATGCCGATCTTGTCGAGCACGCGGCCCACGCGAAAGCCCTTGCAGCCTTCGGTCTCGACGATGAGGATCGAGGTGCCCTTGGCGCCCTGGGCCGGGTCGGTCTTGCACACCACCAGCACCACGCCGGCCAGGTAGCCGTTGGTGATGAAGGTCTTCGAGCCGTTGATGCGAAAGCCGCCGCCGTCCTTCTCGGCGCGCGTGCGCACGCCCTGCAGGTCGGAGCCGGCGCCGGGCTCGGTCATGGCGATGGCGCCGACCATCTCGCCGCGCGCCATGCGCGGCAGGTAGTGGCGCTTCTGCTCTTCCGTGCCGTGGTTGAGGAAGTAGTGCGCCACGATGGCATGCACCGACGTGGCCATGCCGGTGAGCGCGCGGCGCGACATCTCTTCGTAGAACACGGCCTCGTGGCGGAAGTCGCCGCCCGCGCCGCCGTACGCCTCGGGGATGTCGGCGCACAGCAGGCCGAGCGCGCCGGCCTTGCGCCAGACCTCGTGGCCGACGTGGCCGCGCTTGCGGGCTTCCTCGTCGTGCGGAAGCACTTCGGATTCGATGAAGCGCACCACGTTGTCGCGGTACAGCTCGAGGTCTTCGTCGCTCCAGGAACGGCGGAAATCGATGGGCATTTTTTTCTTCCTTGAGGTGTTCTTCGGTCAGCCGACGCGGCGGCTCCTGCCGGCCCAGAAGGGCTCGCGCAGCTGGAACTTCTGCAGCTTGCCCGCGGCCGACAGCGGCAGCGCGTCGCGGAACTCCACGCTGCGCGGGCACTTGTAGCCGGCGATCTGCTCGCGGCAGTGCGCGATGACGGCCTCCGCCTCCAGCGCCATGCCTTCGCGCCGCACGATCACCGCGTGCACGCGCTCGCCCCACTTGTCGTCGGGCACGCCGATCACGGCGGACATCAGCACCTGCGGGAGCTGGGCGATGGCGTTCTCGACCTCGGCCGAATACACGTTCTCGCCGCCGCTCACGATCATGTCCTTCATGCGGTCGACCACGAAGACGAAGCCTTCCTCGTCCATGTAGCCGCCGTCGCCGGTGTGCATCCAGCCGCCGCGCAGCGCGGCCTCGGTTTCCTTCGGCTTGTTCCAGTAGCCCTTCATGACCATCGGCCCGCGCGCGACGATCTCGCCGACCTGGCCGAAGGGCACTTCGTTGTCGTCGCCGTCGACGATGCGCAGCTCGGCAATGGAGATGGGCGTGCCGGCCGAGCGCAGCAGGCGCTCCCGATCCGGCCCCGGCGCGTGGCAATACGGCGGCAGCGCGGTAACCACCGGCGACAGCTCGGTCATGCCGTAGACCTGCGCGAATGCCGTACCCGGAAAGGCGCGCATGGCCTGGTCGAGCAGCGCCGCGTCGATGGGCGCCGCACCGTACGACAGCAGGCGCAGGCTGGAGAGGTCGAACTCCGCGAAGCGCGGATGCTCGATCACGCGCTTGATCATGGTGGGCACCAGGAACATCTCGGTGATGCGCGCCGACTGAAGCGTCTGCAGCACCGCCAGCTCGTCGAACACCGGCACCACGTGCACCGGCACCAGCCGCATCAGGCTCTGCAGCGCCACGCCGCAGCCGGCCACGTGGAACATGGGCGCCGCGACGATGGCCGCGGCGTCCTGCGTGTCGCGCGGCAGCGCGGCCACCGTGCCCAGCGCGTTGATGCACAGGCTGCCGTGCGTGAGCATCACGCCCTTGGGCTGGCCGGTGGTGCCGCCGGTGTACATGACGGCGGCCAGCTCGTCGCTGCCGTGCGGGGCATCTTCGGCGGGTTCCGTGGCGGCGAGCAGCGCCTCGTAGCCGACCATGCCTTCGGGCACCGCGCCGTCGCCGCAATAGACCACGGTGCGCAGCGAGCGGGAGAGCCGGCGCAGCTCTGCGGCCATGGGCGCGAAGACGTCGTCCACCAGCAGGATGCGGGTGTCGCAGTCGTCGAGCGAGTACGCCACTTCCTTGGGGTTCCAGCGGATGTTGACCGGGTTGATGACGCCGCCGCCCCACCAGGTGCCGAAGAAGTATTCGACGAAGCGGTGAGAGTTGAGGCTCATCATGCCGACCCGGTCGCCCGGCTGCATGCCGAGCTGCCGCAGCACCGCGCCGAGTCGCGCGACGCGGTCGGTGAAGCCGGCGAAGTCGAGCCGCGTGCCGCCGCAGACCACGGCGGTGGCCTTGCCTTTTTCGCGCCGGCCCTTGTGCAGGGGTTGGGTGAGGAACATGGGGTCTTTCTCCGTTCTTCGTTGCTTTTCTTTTTCGCTCAGGAAGCGCCCGGCGGCGCGATGGCCTCCGCCGCCACGCCCCAGCGGCGCAGCACGGTCGGGCCGTCGTCGTGCGCGGCGGCCGGCGGCATCAAGGGCGCGGTGCGGCTGAAGCGCGGCGCGGGCGCGGGCTGCACCACGCCGCCCACGTTGGCGAAGGTGCCGCGCGCCACGTTGTGCGGATGCGCGGGGGCCTCGTCCCAGTCGAGCACGGGGGCGAAGCAGGCGTCGCTGCCCTCGAGCAGCACGCACCATTCGTCGCGCGTGCGGGTGCGGAAGATGTCGGCCATGCGCAGCTTGAGCACCGGCCAGCGGTCGGCGTCCATCTGCGCGTCGAAGGCGGGGTCGTCGGCGATGCCGCAGCGCTCGCGCATCAATGCATAGAACTGCGGCTCGATGGCGCCCACGGCCACATGCTTGCCGTCGGCGCAGGCGTAGGTATCGTAGAAGTGCGCGCCGCCGTCGAGCATGTTCTCGCCGCGCTGGTTGCTCCACTGGCCGGCCGACTTGAAGCCGTACATCATGGCCGAAAGCAGCGCGGCGCCGTCGGTCATGGCGGCGTCGACCACCTGGCCCTGCCCCGAGCTCTTCGCCTCGTGCAGCGCGGCCAGGATGCCGAAGGCCAGCAGCATCGCGCCGCCGCCGAAGTCGCCCACGTAGTTGAGCGGCGGCACCGGCGGCTCGCCGGCGCGGCCGATGGCGTGCAGCGCGCCGCTGATCGCGATGTAGTTGATGTCGTGCCCCGCCGCATGCGCCAGCGGGCCGTGCTGGCCCCAGCCGGTCATGCGGCCGTACACCAGGCGCGGGTTCCTCTGGTGGCAGGGCGCGGGGCCCAGGCCCAGCCGCTCCATCACGCCGGGGCGAAAGCCTTCGATGAGCACGTCGGCCTTTTCGATGGCTTCGAGCACCTGTTGCGCCGCGCCCTCCGCGCGCAGGTCGACCTGCAGCGTGCTGCGCCCGCGCGCGAGGATGTCGTGCGGCGCGGTGCGCGTGCCGGGGCGCTCGATGCGCAGCACCTCCGCGCCCATGTCGGCGAACAGCATCGCGCAAAAAGGCCCGGGGCCGATGCCCGCCATCTCGATCACCCGTAGTCCCTGCAATGGGCCTGCCATGGCTTGTCTCCTGTTGCGAGCGGCCATCTTGGCGCGCGGGCGGCGGCGCTGCATCGTCCAAAACGACGAATGCGGCGCCCGATGCATCAAGTCAGGCCGCGCCACCTCGCCACCGCGCCACGCGGCGCAAATGCCATGCGGGCGGGCCGAACTGGGTCTCGATGAGCGTGGCGCGCCGGAAGTAGTGGCCCACGGCCAGTTCCTCGGTCATGCCCATGCCGCCGTGCATCTGCACCGCGCCCTGCCCCACGGCCCGGCAGGCCTTGGCGACCGCCACTTTGGCGGACGACACGGCACGCGCGCGCTCATGCGGCGCGGCGTCGTCGATCGACTCGCCCACGCTCGCGGTGAGCGCATCGGCCTGTTCCAGCGCCATGTGCATGTCGGCCAGCCGGTGCTGCAGCACCTGGAAGCTGGAGATCGGCACGCCGAACTGCTTGCGCTGGCGCACGTAGTCGAGCGTGTCACGCATCAGCCGGCGCATGACGCCGATGGACTCGGCGCAGACGGCGAGCGTGGCCTCGTCGAGCGCCTGCTCGATCTGCGGCAGCGCCTCGCCTTCGATGCCGAGCAAGGCATCGAACGGTACGAGCACGCTGACGAAGACGATGTCGGCGGCACGACCGCCGTCGCGCGTGGGGTAGGCGCGCATGCGCAGGCCCGGCGCGTCCTTCGGCACCACGACCAGCGAGAGCCCGTCCGCATCGCCGGGGGCGCCCCGGCTGCGCACACTGACGATCAGGTGGCCGGCCCACGGCGCAGCCTGCACCATTGCCTTGTGGCCGTCGAGCCGGAAGCCGTCGCCTTCGCGCACCAGGCGCACCCGTACGTCGGCCCGGTCGTGCCGGCTCTGCGGCTCGCCGTGCGCAAAGGCCAGCACGGCCTGCCCCGCGACGACGCGCGCGAGCAAGGCGTCGGCCTGCGCGCCGGGGTGGCGCTGCAGCAGCCCCGCGCCGATGACCATCGTCGACAGGTACGGCTCGGCCGCGAGCGCGCCGCCCAGCGTTTCCATCAGCGCCAGGTGCGCGGCCGTGCCCAAGCCCATGCCGCCGCGCGATTCGGGCAGGGCCGCGCCCAGCAGGTCGAGTTCGCGCGACAGGCCCTGCCAGAACGGCGGCGGCGCATCGACGGCGTTGGCCAGCGCATGCAGGCGCTGTTCGAAGCCGTGGTGGTTGTCGAGGTAGCGCGCGAGGCTGTCGCGCAGCATCGAGAGGGTGTCTTCCTGTTCGGTGCGTGTGTTCATGGCGGCGGACTCAGCGGGCGAGCAGGTGGGCGGCGACGATGTTGCGCTGCACCTCGTTGGAGCCGGCGTAGATGGAAGCGGCGCGGTCGTTGAGGTAGGCCGACATCGAGAACACGGCCTCTTCGGGAATCGGCAGCTCGCCCGCCAGACCGTCGTCCAGCGGCAGGCTGGCGGCTGCGTAGTGGCCGGCGATTTCCACGCCCAGCTCGGTCAGCCGCTGGCGCAGCTCGGAGCCGAGCACCTTGCCCATCGACGGACGGATGCCGTGCGGCTCGCCGCGTGCCTGCGCGCGCAGCGACTGCAGCTCGGTGGCTTCCAGCGCGTCGATGGCGCAGTCCATCTCGGCCAGGCGCAGGGCCATGTCGCCGGCCTCGTCGCCGTCATAACTGGTGTTTGCCGCGAACGCCGCATCGGCCGCGGTGCTCAGGCGGCGCAGGCGCGCACGCAGCATGGGCGCCCAGGCACCGCCGCGCTCGTGCTGCAGCAGATATTTGGCGATGGCCCAGCCCTGGTTCTCCTCGCCGATCAGGCCCTCGGCGGGCACGCGCACGTCGTCGAAGAACACCTGGTTGAGCTCATGGTCGCCCGAGATGCTGATGATCGGGCGGATGGTGATGCCCGGCGCGGGAATGTCGAAGCACAGGAAGCTGATGCCCTGCTGCGGCTTGCCGCCCGAAGCGGTGCGCACCAGGCAGAACATGCGGTTGGCGTACTGCGCGTGCGTGGTCCAGATCTTGGTGCCGTTGATGACGTAGTGGTCGCCTTCGCCGGACTCCCGTACGGCCCTGCATTGCAGCGAAGCCAGGTCGGAGCCCGACTGCGGCTCCGAGTACCCCTGGCACCAGTAGTCCTCGCCCGAGCGGATGCCGGGCAGCCAGGCGCGCTTCTGCGCCTCGGTGCCGAAGGCGATGATCACCGGCGCGACCATGCCGGGGCCCATGGGCGCGCGCGGCGGCGCGTCGGCCGCCGCCAGTTCGCTCGCGAAAAGGTAGTGCTGCATCGGCGTCCAGCCGGTGCCGCCGTGCTCCACGGGCCAGTGCGGCACGCTCCAGCCGCGCTTGGCGAGGATGCGGTGCCAGCGGTTGCCGTACTCGTAGTCGGTGAAGATGCCGGAGCAGCGGCGGCCGGCCGTGCGCAGCTCGGGCGTCAGTTCGCGCGCGAGGAAGTCGCGCACTTCGTCTCGGAATGCGGTCTCCGCCGCGCTGAGGGTCCAGGCCATGGTGTCGTCCCGTTGGAATGCACCACGCAGTGTGCGCCCGGAATGCCCGGGCGGCATCGTCGGATCGGACGAAGATCGGGCAGGAGCAGCCCTCTCAGGCCGCGACGGCTTCGCGCGTCGCCGTCGCCTTCGACGGCACTGGCATGTGCCGGGCCCAGTCGATGATCTCGAGGCTGCCGTCGGCGTGCTCGGCCAATGCCGTCAGGCTCTCGACCCAGTCGCCGTCGTTGCAGTAGAGGATGCCGTCGATGTCGCGCATCTCGGCATGGTGGATGTGGCCGCAGACCACGCCCTGGGCGCCGCGGTTGCGGGCCTCGCGGGCCACGGCATTCTCGAAGTCGCCCACGTAGCTCACGGCGCGCTTGACCTTGCCCTTGAGGTATTTGGAGAGCGACCAGTACGGCAGCCCCATGCGCGCGCGCAGCGAATTGAGGTGGCGGTTGAGCTTGAGCGTGAATTCGTAGAGCGAGTCGCCCACGTAGGCGAGCCACTTGGCGCACTGGATCACGCCGTCGAACAGGTCGCCGTGGATGATCCAGAGCTTGCGGCCGTCGGCCGTTTCGTGGATCCATTCGTCGGCCACGTCGATGCCGCCGAAGTTGTGATGCAGGTACTTGCGGGCGAACTCGTCGTGGTTGCCCGGAATGAAGATCACGCGCGTGCCCTTGCGCGCCTTGCGCAGCAGCTTCTGGATCACGTCGTTGTGCGCCTGCGGCCAGTACCAGTGGCGCTTGAGCTGCCAGCCGTCGATGATGTCGCCGACCAGGAACAGGGTCTCGCACTCGGTGTGCTTCAGGAAGTCGAGCAGTGCGCGGGCCTGGCAGCCGGGCGTGCCCAGGTGCAGGTCGGAGATCCAGAGGGTGCGGAATTGCAGCGGTGGACGTGCGCGATCTTCGTCCTCGGGGTCGAGGGCCTGGGTGGCGGAGTCGCGCCATGCGCGAAGGAAAGCGTCGTCGCGTTGCATGGACGGGTAGGCTCCCACCGGCCCATGACCGCGCGATGGCACACCCGTGACATCCCGGTGACGCGTTGCCGCCCGGCAACGCCACAATGCCGCGATGCGCCCCGGCCAGATCATCGTTCTTGCAACGCCTGTCTTCTTTCTTCTTATCGCGATCGAGTTCGCGGTGGGACGCGCGCGCGCCCGCCGTGGCACGGGACGCGACACCTACCGCCTGGCCGACGCGTTGAACAGCATCGGCCTGGGCATGCTGAGCCAGATCAGCGCGGTGCTCACCGGGCTGCTGCGCATCGGCATCTACTCGGCGGTGTATTCGGCGGTGGCGCTTTTTCCTTTGGAGGCAGCGAAGGAGTTCTGGACCACCTGGTACGGCTGGCTGCTGGCGCTGGTGTTCTACGACTTCTGCTATTACTGGCTGCACCGCATGGGCCACGAGTCGGCGGTGCTGTGGGCGGCGCACGTGGTGCACCACCAGAGCCAGCACTACAACCTGTCGACCGCCCTGCGGCAGACCTCCAGCGGCGCGCTGTTCAGCTGGATCTTCTACCTGCCGATGGCCGTGGCGGGCGTGCCGCCGCTGGTGTTCGGCGTGGTGGCGCTCATCGACCTGCTCTACCAGTTCTGGGTGCATACCGAGCAGGTGGGCAAGCTGGGCTGGTTCGACCGCTGGTTCTGCTCGCCGTCGAACCACCGGGTGCACCACGCGGTGAACGACAGCTATCTCGACCGCAACTACGGCGGCATCCTGATCGTGTGGGACCGCATGTTCGGCACCTTCCGCGAGGAAGACGAGCGCTGCGTGTACGGCACGCGCGGCGAGCTGCGCAGCTGGGACCCGCTGTGGGCCAACGCCGAGGTGTACTGGGCGCTGGCCAGGGATTCATGGCATGCGAAGAGCTGGGCCGACAAGCTGCGCGTGTGGCTCAAGCCGCCGGGCTGGCGGCCGGCGGACGTGGCGGCGCGTTTTCCGAAGCCGCCCTTCGACATCGCCAAGGTCACGCGCTACGAGCCCGAGGTGAGCCTTGGCGTGCAGTGGTTCGCGGGGCTGCAGTTCCTGCTGCTGGTCGGCTGCGCGGTGGTCTTCCTGTGGTTCTCCGACGTCATGCCGCTGCCGCAGGCCGCCGTGTGGCTCGCCGCGCTGACGGCGAGCCTGTGGGCCATCGGCGGTGTGCTGCAGGGGCGGCTGAGCGTGACCGAGGTGCTGTTCATCGAAGCGGCCGCCCTGGCCACGGCGAGCGCGGCGCTGGGCATCGGCTGGCTGCATCTCGTCTTCAAGCCGCTGGCGCTGGCCATCGCGATCTTCTTCGCGGCCAGGCGGGCGATGGCGGCGGGCACGGTGACACGGTTCGATGGGCTGCTGCTCACCGGGCTGGCGGCTTCGCTCGCAGGCGACGTGCTGCTGATGGGCCCGGCGACGCTGTTCGTGCCCGGGCTCGTGGCCTTCCTGCTGGCACACCTGGCGTACATCGCGCTGTTCAGCATGGGAGTCGGCATGTTTCCCCGGCGCGGGGTGCTGGTCGCGACGCTGCTGATCGGCTCGGGCATGTATGCGTTCCTGTGGCTGGGCGGACTGCCTTCGGCCCTGCGGATTCCGGTCGCGGCCTATGTGGTGGTGATCGCCTGCATGGCGGCGCAGGCGATCGGGCGCGCGGCCGTGCTGCACGCCACGGACCCATCCGCGCGGCGGGTGGCGGTGGGGGCATGCTTCTTCATGCTGAGCGATTCGCTGCTGGCGACGAACCGGTTCGTGACGCCGCTGCCGCTGGCGTCGTTGTGGGTGCTGGGCACTTACTACACGGCGCAGATGTTGATAGTGCGGAACGCGCGGCCCAAGGGCTGACTTTGTATTTCTCCCTCCCCCAGAGGGGGAAGGAGCAAAACCTAGTCCACGCAGCGCTGGATCTCGACCGTCGAGTGGCGGATCTCCTCGTGCATCGAGAAGCAGGCCCGCACCTGGTCGGCCGTCAGTGTGGGCGAGTGCGTCACCACCGTGAGCGCACAGGCGTAAGCCTCGCGGCCCACGCGCCACACATGCAGGTCGGCCACGCGGGTTTCCGAATCGGCCAGCAGGGTCTCGACGCCTTCGCGGATTTCCTCGGTCACCGGGTGGTCCATCTCGCGGTCGAGCAGCACCTTGCCGGTTTCCTTCAGCAGCCCCTTGGCCCAGGCCGCCACCAGCACCGCGCCGACGATGCCCATCGCCGGGTCGAGCCAGGCCCAGCCGTAGAACCAGCCGCCCAGCAACGCTGCGATGGCCAGCACCGAGGTGGCGGCGTCTGCCACCACGTGGATGTAGGCGGAGCGCAGGTTCAGGTCATGGCCGTGGCCATGACCATGGTCGTGGTGGTGGTCGTCGTGTGCATGCCCGTGGCCGTGCCCGTGATGGTGGTGCGCCCCGCCCAGCAGCCGCGCGCAGATGAGATTGACCACCAGCCCCAGCACCGCCACCGAGATCGCCTCGGGGTAGTGGATGGCCGCGGGCGACCACAGCCGCTCCAGCGAGCCCACCACCATCAGCACCGCAATGCCCAGCAGCGCCAGCGCGCTGGCAAAACCGCCGAGCACTTCGATCTTCCAGGTGCCGAAGGCGAAGCGCGGGTCGCGCGCATAGCGCCGCGAGGCGGCATAGGCGAAGGCGCTCAGGCCGATGGCCAATGCATGCGAACTCATGTGCCAGCCGTCGGCCAGCAGCGCCATCGAGTTGAACCACCACCCCGCGCCGATCTCGGCCACCATCATCACGGCGGTGATCCACATCACGAGGCGGGTGCTGCGCTCGGCGGAGGTGTTGTCCGCGCCGAACTGGTGGTCGTGCCGCCAGGCGCTCAGGTCATGGGTGTGCATGGGGTGCTCAGGCTCCGAAGAGATCGGGAACGTCGCCGCGGCCCGATGGGGGTGCCACGCCAAGGTGGCGGTAGGCCGCCAGCGTGGCGATGCGACCGCGCGGCGTGCGTTGCAGGTAGCCCTGCTGGATGAGGTAGGGCTCGATCACGTCCTCGATGGTGTCGCGCTCCTCGCCGATGCTGGCCGCCACGTTGTCCAGCCCGACCGGGCCGCCGTCGAAGCGGTGGATCACGGCCTCGAGCAGCTTGCGGTCCATCAGGTCGAAGCCCTGCGGATCGACGTCGAGCATGGCCAGCGCCCTGTGCGCGATGTCTTCGGTGATGCGGCCGTTGCCCTTGACCTCGGCGTAGTCGCGCACGCGGCGCAGCAGCCGGTTGGCGATGCGGGGCGTGCCGCGCGAACGGCGGGCGATCTCGAAGCCGCCGGCGACGTCGGTCTCCACCTTGAGCAGGCCGGCGCTGCGGTGCACGATCAGCGCCAGTTCCTCGGGCGTGTAGAACTCCAGCCGCGCCACGATGCCGAAGCGGTCGCGCAGCGGGTTGGTCAGCATGCCGGCGCGGGTGGTGGCGCCCACCAGCGTGAAGGGCTGCAGGTCGAGCTTGATGCTGCGCGCCGCGGGGCCTTCGCCGATCATGATGTCGATCTGGTAGTCCTCCAGCGCGGGGTACAGGATTTCTTCGACGACCGGGCTCAGCCGGTGGATCTCGTCGATGAAGAGCACGTCGTTGGGTTCCAGGTTGGTCAGCAGCGCCGCCAGGTCCTTGGGCTTCTCGAGCACGGGGCCGGAGGTCTGGCGCAGGTTCACGCCCAGTTCAGCCGCGATGATGTGCGACAGCGTGGTCTTGCCCAGGCCGGGCGGGCCGAACAGCAGCACGTGGTCGAGCGCCTCCTTGCGCTTGCGCGCGGCGCCGATGAAGATCTCGAGCTGCTCGCGCACCTTGGCCTGGCCGACGTACTCGTCCAGCAGCTTGGGGCGCAGTGCCCGCTCTATCGCCTCTTCGTTGGGCGATGCGGGGGCCGCGGACACCACGCGTTGGGGGACGGGCGCGAAATCGTCTGTCTGGATAGTCATGAGAGAGGTTTTTCGCCTACGAGTTTAGTACCTGCACACTGGCAGAATGCTCCGGCCATACAAAGAACGAGGGGAAGCCAGCACGTGTCGATCTACGAACTGAAGCCGCGTTTCCAGGCCCTGCTGCGGCCGCTGGTGGTCCGCCTGCATGCGATGGGCGTCACCGCCAACCAGGTCACGCTGGCGGCATGTGTCGTGTCGGTGGTGCTCGGGCTCTGGCTCTTCTTCGCGGCGCCCTCGCCGGCGTCCTTCGCGCTCATTCCGCTTTGGATGTTCCTGCGCATGGCCTTCAACGCCATCGACGGCATGCTGGCACGCGAGCACAACCAGCAGAGCAGGCTGGGCGCGTTCCTCAACGAACTGACCGACGTGGTTTCCGACGCCGCGCTCTACCTGCCTTTCGCACTGGTGGCGCCGTTCAGCGGCTTCTGGGTCGGCACGGTGATCGTGCTGGCCGGCCTGAGCGAATTCGCCGGGGCGCTCGGCCCCACGGTGGGCGCCTCGCGCCGCTACGACGGCCCGCTGGGCAAGAGCGACCGGGCCTTCGTGTTCGGCGCGCTCGGCCTCTATGTGGCGCTGGGCTGGCCGCTGCCGGGCTGGACGGCATGGCTGATGCCGCTGCTGGCGCTGCTGGTGGCCTGGACCACCGCCAACCGCATCCGCCGCGCGCTGGCCGAGGCCGAGGCGGGCATCCCCGCCAGCCACTGACACAGAACAAGACTCACAGGGATTCAATGACCGACATCACGCAACGCGTTCCGCAAGAACACCACTTCCAGACGCACGACGGCGAATCGCTGTTCTACCGCCACTGGCCCGCCACCGGCGGCGCACGGCGCGGCGCCGTCCTGCTGTTCCACCGCGGCCATGAACACGGCGCGCGCATGGCGCACCTGGTCGACGAACTCGACCTGCCCGATTTCGACTTCTTCGCCTGGGACGCGCGCGGCCACGGCCGCTCGCCGGGCCAGCGCGGCTACAGCCCCAGCTTCGGCACCTCGGTGCGCGACGTGCAGACCTTCGTGCAGCACATCGGCGCCGCGCACGGCGTGCCCGAGCACGACATCCACGTGGTCGCGCAAAGCGTGGGCGCGGTGCTGATCGCCACCTGGGCGCACGACTACGCGCCCAAGGTGCGCGGCCTCACGCTCGCCTCGCCGGCCTTCAAGGTCAAGCTCTACGTGCCGTTCGCGCGGCCCGGCCTCGCGCTGATGCACAAGCTGCGCGGGCTGTTCTTCGTCAACAGCTACGTGAAGGCCAAGTTCCTCACGCACGACCCCGAGCGCATCGCCAGCTACGAGAGCGACCCACTCATCAGCCGCCCCATCGCGGTCAACATCCTGCTGGGCCTGTACGAGGCGGCCGACCGCGTGGTGGCCGACGCCAACGCGATCACGCTGCCGGTGCAGCTGCTCATATCGGGCGCCGACTGGGTGGTGCACCACAAGCCGCAGCACCAGTTCTTCGAGCGGCTGGGCAGCGCCGTGAAGACCAAGACCGAGCTGCCGGGCTTCTTCCACGACACGCTGGGCGAGAAAGACCGTGCGCCTGCGGTGGCACAGATCCGCGAATTCATCCTGCAGCGCTTCGACGAGCCGGCCGTGCCGGTCGACCGCCGCGAGGCGCACCTGAGCGGCGACACCGCCGACGAGTCGCGCGCGCTGGCCGAGCCGCTGTCGCCACTGTCGCCGCGCGGCGCCTACTGGGCCATGACCCGCGCCGGGCTGAAGCTGGGCGGGAAGATGTCCGAGGGCATCAAGCTGGGCCACGACACCGGCTTCGACTCCGGCAGCACGCTCGACTACGTGTACCGCAACCAGCCCAGGGGCGGCTCGTTCATCGGCCGCTCGATCGACAAGACCTACCTGGAATCGATCGGCTGGCGCGGCATCCGCCAGCGCAAGATCCACGTCGAGGAGCTGCTGCGCATCGCGATGGAGCGGTTGGCCGAAATGCACCGCGAGGTGCGCGTGATGGACATCGCCGCCGGCCACGGCCGCTACGTGCTCGACGCGGTGCTCGCGAGCCCGGTCAAGGCCAGCTCGATCCTGCTGCGCGACTACAGCGACATCAACGTGCGCGACGGCCGCGCGCTCATCGCCGAGAAGGGCCTGGAAGACGTTGCGCAGTTCGTGCAGGCCGACGCCTTCGACCGCATGAGCCTCGCGAGCGTGACGCCGCGGCCCACGCTGGCGGTGGTGTCGGGCCTGTACGAGCTGTTCCCCGACAACGAGATGGTGCGACGCTCGCTCGCGGGCGTCGGCGACGCGGTGGAAGACCGCGGCTACCTGGTCTACACCGGCCAGCCCTGGCATCCGCAGCTCGAGATGATCGCGCGCGCCCTCACCAGCCACCGCCAGGGCGAGGCCTGGGTGATGCGCCGCCGCACCCAGTACGAGATGGACCAGCTGGTGGAGGAAGCGGGCTTCCGCAAGATCGACCAGCGCATCGACGAGTGGGGCATCTTCACGGTTTCGCTGGCGGTGCGCACCGAGCGATGAGCGCCCGGCTGGCACGACGGCCCTGGAAGCGCGCCGCCGCATGGCTGGTGTTCCTCGGGCCGTTGTTCTATGCGACCTACGGCTTCGCCAACTGGTGGGCGACCACGCGGGCCCACGTGCCGTCGATGGCCTTCGGCTGGGAGCGTCAGATTCCGTTCTGGCCGTGGACGATCTTTCCGTACTGGACGATCAACGTCTTCTACGCGCTGTCGCTGTTCCTCGCGCGCAGCAGGCACACGCTCGACCGGCATGCGCTGCGGCTGGTGACGGCCACACTGGTGGCCTGCACCTGCTTCATCCTCTGGCCGCTGCACTTCAGCTTCGGCCAGCCGCCGGTCGACGGTGCGCCGGCCTTCCTGTTCAACGCGCTGCGCGGGTTCGACCAGCCCTTCAACCAGGCGCCGTCGCTGCACATCGCGCTGGCGGTGATCCTGTGGGACTGGTACCGGCAGTTCATCCGCCCGCTGTGGGCGCGGCTGGTGCTGCACGTGTGGGCCTTCGCCATCTGCGCGTCGGTGCTCACGACCTGGCAGCACCACTTCATCGACATTCCGACCGGTGCGCTGCTCGGGCTGTTCTGCGTGTGGCTGTGGCCGCTGGAACGCGTGGTGTCGATGCCGCGCGCGTGGCGCGTCATCCGCGACCCGCAGCGATGGAAGCTGGCGGGTTTCTATGCGGTAGGCGCGGCGCTGTTCCTGGCGGCCGCGCTCTACGGCGGCGGCGTCGCGCTGTGGCTGGCATGGCCGGCCGCGTCGCTCGCGCTGGTGGCGCTCAACTACATCGGCTTCGGCGCGCGCGGTTTCCAGATGGACGGGCATGGCCGCATGGGCTGGGCCGCGCGCTGGCTGTTCGCGCCGTACCGGCTGGGCGCGGCAGTCAATGTCTGGCTCTGGACGCGCAAGCTGCCGGCCTCGGTCGAGGTGCTGCCCGGCGTACGGCTGGGCCGCCGGCCGACGCGCGCCGAATGGCTCGCGGCCGGCCGGCCCCGGCTGGTGAGCCTGTGCGCCGAGCTGCAGGTGCCGTCCGGCGTGCCGCATGCGCGCTGCGTGCCGCTGCTCGACCTGACGGTGCCGCCGCCGGTGCGGCTGCAGCGCGCGGCGGCGGTCATCGAAGGCCAGCGCCGCGCTGCCGGCGGCGCGCCGGTGTGGGTGTGCTGCGCGCTCGGCTTCTCGCGCAGCGCCGCCGCGGTGGTCGCCTGGCTGGACCGCTACGGCGCAGCCGGCGGCGTCGCGCAGGCCGAAGACGCGGTGCGCCGCGCACGTCCGCAGATCGTGCTTCGGCGGGCATGGCGCGTATCGCTGGAGGCCCTGAACCCCGCCGCGGAGGCACGCACCCATGAATGACAACGACCGCGCCACCTGCGCCACGCTGGCCGGACTGCTGCGCGCCGCTGCCGTGCTGGCCCTGTGGGGCTTCGCGCTGACATGCATCGCGGCGCTGGTGCTCGCGCTGACGCTGCGCTCGCTCTCGACCACCGCCACCATGAGCCTCGGCGCCGTCGTGATCCTGGGCGCGCTGGAGCGCTACTTTTCATTCCGGCTGCGCTTCGACGAGGCGCTGTTCGACGGCCTTGCGAAGGGCCGCATTGCGTCGCTGGAGGCGCTCGACGGCGCGCTGTCGAGCCTCGGCCTGCGCGAGACACAGCAACAGCAACAGCAGCCACGCACCACCCGCCCGCTCGACGACCGCGTGGCCGGCACCCGCCAGCTCATGCAGCGCCACGCCATCGTGGTGGCCTGCCAGAGCGCCATGTTCCTCCTTGCCTTGATGACACAGGACCTCTCTTGACCGAAGCAGACGACAACAACAAGAACGACAAGCCGCCGGCCGAAAGCACGGTGCTGCGGCGCGCGCTCGCCGTGGTGGTGGGGAAACTCATCATCGGCGTGGCCGGCCTGCTGACCGGCGTGCGCGCCATCTGGTCGGGCACCAGCCCCAAGGCCGAGCAGACGCTGTACTTCGCCAACCACACGAGCCACGGCGACTTCGTGCTGCTGTGGGCGACGCTGCCGCCCGACCTGCGCGCGCTCACGCGGCCGGTGGCGGGGCAGGACTACTGGGAGGCCTCCAGGCTGCGCAACTTCATCGGCCGCGACGTGTTCAACGCGCTCATGATCCGGCGCGACGGCTCGGGCCAGGGCGGCAATCCGGTCGACCAGATGAAGGAGGCGCTGGAAGGCGGCGACTCGCTCATCATGTTCCCGGAAGGCACGCGCAACACCGGCGACGACATCCTGCTGCCGCTCAAGAGCGGCCTCTTCCACCTGGCGCGCGCCTGCCCCAACGTGCGGCTGGTGCCGGTGTGGATCGAGAACTTGAAGCGCGTGCTGCCCAAGGGCGTGCTGCTGCCGATTCCGCTGGCCTGCACGGTGCGCTTCGGCACGCCCATCACGCTGGGCGAAGGCGAGGACAAGGTGTCGTTCCTGGCACGTGCGCGCGCCGCCATGCTCGACATGCGCCCCGAATACGACCGCGTTCCCGAACAAGAAAAAACAACAACAACGACGACGACGACGACGCCATGAACATCTCCGCTTCCACCCAGACCACGCTGGAGCTGTTCGGCGGCGTCGCGGGCGTGCTCATCCTGGCCTCGGCCATCGGTGCGCTGCTCAAGTGGCGCGTGGCGCACGGCCAGCCCAACTCGGTGATCGACAACCTCAACGCGCGCGTCAACGCCTGGTGGGTGATGGTGGCGGTGATCGGCATTGCCTTCGCCTTCGGCAAGGGCGGCGTGATCGTGCTGTTCTACCTGATCTCTTTCTATGCGCTGCGCGAGTTCATCAGCCTGGCCTACACCCGGCGCGGCGACCACGGCGCCATTGCGCTGGCCTTCTACCTCGCGCTGCCGGGGCAGTACTTCCTGATCTGGATCGACTGGTACGGGCTCTACGCCATCTACATCCCGGTCTATGCCTTCCTGCTGCTGCCCATTCTTGCGGCGGTGGGCGGCGACACGCAGCGCTTCCTGGAGCGCACCTCGAAGATCCAGTGGGGCCTGATGGTGTGCGTGTTCTGCATCAGCCACGTGCCCGCGCTGCTGACGCTGCAGATCCCCGGCTTCGAGGGCCGCAACCTGCTGCTGATCGCCTTCCTCGTCATCGTGGTGCAGGGCAGCGACGTGCTGCAGTACGTATGGGGCAAGCTCTTCGGCAAGCGCAAGGTGGCGCCCGAGCTGTCGCCTTCCAAGACCTGGGAAGGCCTGATCGGCGGCGTGGCGAGCGCCACCGCGCTGGGCGCTGCGCTCTACTGGGCCACGCCCTTCAACCCGTGGCAGGCGGCGCTGATGGCGCTGACCATCTGCCTCATGGGCTTCTTCGGCGGGCTGGTGATGTCGGCCATCAAGCGCGACCGCGGCGTGAAGGACTGGGGCTCGATGATCGAGGGCCACGGCGGCATGCTCGACCGGCTCGATTCGGTGATCTTCGCGGCGCCCATCTACTTCCACGCGCTGCGCTACTGGTGGGTGCCGTGAGCAAGGCGGCCAAAGACGCGGAGCGCGTGGCGCACGACACGCCCGTCGAGTGCGCCAACGCCGCGTCGTGGACGCGCTGGCTCGAGCGCCACCATGCCAGCGCCGACGGCGTTTGGCTGCGCATCGCCAAGAAGGACAGCGGCATCGCCTCCATCGACCACCCCGCCGCGCTGGAAGAGGCGCTGTGCTGGGGCTGGATCGACGGCCAGCGCAAGAGCGACGACGCGCAATACTTTCTGCAGCGCTTCACGCCGCGCACCAGGCGCAGCATCTGGTCGCAGATCAACCGCGCCAAGGTGCTGAAGCTCATCGACGAAGGCCGCATGCAGCCGGCCGGCCATGCCGAGATCGAGCGCGCAAAGGCCGACGGCCGATGGGACGCGGCCTACGAGGGCGTCGCCGCGGCCACGGTGCCGCCCGACCTGCAGGCCGCGCTGGACGCCAACAAGAAGGCCGCGAAGTTCTTCGCCACGCTCGACTCTCGCAACCGCTTCGCGGTGCTGTTCCGCACCCAGGGCGCGAAGAAGCCAGAAACCCGCGCGCGCCGCATCGCGCAGTTCGTCGAGATGCTGGCCAAGGGCGAGAAGATCCACCCCTGAGCTTCTTGCTCAGGTGCCTGCGGCAATGCGCGCCAGCCGCTCGGCGTCGACGATACGGATGCGCTTGTAGCGCATGTCGATGGCGCCCTCCTCCACCAGGCGCCCCAGTTCCTTGTTGATGGTCTGGCGCGACAGCCCGAGCATGGAGGCCAGGTCGTTCTGCGACAGGCGCACCATCGGGAAAGCGTCGTCGCCTTCCGCCGCGCCCGGCCCCTGCCCGCTGTAGAAGTGGACCAGGCTCATCAGCGTGGCCGCCACGCGGCCGTGGATCGAGTTGAGCATCTGGTTCTGCAGCAGCACGATGCTCAGCCGCTGGCGCTGCAGGCCGAGCTTGGCCACGTCGCGCCACAGCACGGGCTCGGCATCGAGCACCGCGATCACAGCGTCGCTGGGCAGGTGGACGATCACCGAGTCTTCGTGCGCGTGGTAGTCGTAGGGCAGCGGCACGTCTTCCAGCAGGCGCACCAGCGGCGCCACCTGGCCGGGGCCCAGCAGCGCGTTGACGTACTTGCGGCCGTGGCTGCTCATGCTGCTGATCTCGAGGCAGCCAGACACCACCACCAGCAGCTCGCGCCGGTGGCGGTCGTGCGCCAGCACCTGCGTGCGCCGGTTGTAGCGCTCCATGCGCGCCGACTTCATGAGTTCCGCGCGGCGCGCGTCGGGCCAGCGCGAGAACAGTTCGTTCCAGCGCAGCGCGCGTTCCAGGAGCGCGGCGCTCTCCTCTGTGTTGCGGGGGATGGAAGGGGTCGATCGGGTCAGCGGGTTCTCCCTGCCGTGATGTTCATGAATCTGTCAAAGCGTTGACAGATTCGGGAGGCTGTCGTTTCTATCGTAAGCACCGGACATCGACAAGCACACAAGCGGCACCGGCATGCGAGCGCATGCGGCAAGCCTCACCGGAGACAACAACTCATGAAGAAGACAGTCGCCGCCGGCCTCGTGCTGGCGGCCTACTCCTCGCTCACGCCGGCGCAGAGCAGCGTGACCATCTACGGCACGGTCGACCTTTACATGGCCTTCGCCAAGTCGGGCATCACCTCGTCGAAGCGGCTCGAGGACGGCGGCCAGACCGCCTCGCGCCTGGGCTTTCGCGGCACTGAAGACCTCGGCGGCGGGCTCAGCGCGCACTTCACGCTGGAGAGCGGCTTCGCGCCCGACACCGGCAACGGCACGCTGCCAGGGCCCGCCATGTCGTTCAGCCGGCAGTCCTTCGTCGGCCTGTCCGGGCCGTGGGGGCAGATCGACGCGGGCCGCATGTACACGCCCATGTTCTACACGCTGTTCAAGGCCGACCCCTACGGCGTGAATTCGGTGTTCTCGCCGATCAACCTGGTGGCCGCCACCGACGCGCAGCCGGGCCTCACGCCCTTCGCGGCCCGCGCCAGCAACATGATTCGCTACCGCACGCCGGCCAGCAGCGACTTCTTCGCGGACATCGCCTATGCGCCGGGTGAATCGAGCGCGCCGAGCCACCAGAGCGGCAACTTCTACGGCGGCAGCATGGGCTGGTCGCGCAAGCCCTACTACGTCGCCTATGCGTTCCAGCGCGCGCGCTCCGGCTCGGCGGCGGCGCCCGTGGCCGAGCCTGCCACCTCCACCTACCAGGCGCTGAGCGGTGCCTACGAACTGCCGGACATCGGCCTGCAGTTCTACGCGAATTACGTGCGCAACACATCGAGCCTGCCGCGCGTGCCCGCCGCGAAGCTCGCGAGCCTGGGCGTCACCTACAACGTGACGCCGGCCTCGAACCTGATGTTCGAGGCCATGCAGCGCAAGGTGGACGACACCGGCCGCTCGCAGCTGGCCTGGACGCTGGGCTACGACTACTACCTGAGCAAGCGCACCGTGCTGTATGCGCGCTGGCTGCGGCTGCTCAACCGCAACGGCGCATCGGCCTCGCTCGCGACCATCGCGGTCGCGCCCGACAGCGGCAACGGCGTGCGCGTGCTCGCCACCGGCATCCGCCACAACTTCTGAAACCTCTTCGCCACGCTCCATGGATTTCTTCAGTTCCCAGGCCGAATCGCTCTCGGCCCTGTTCGCACCGCGCGCCATCGCGGTGGTGGGCGCCTCGTCCAGCCCGCAGAAGATCGGCGGCATACCGGTCGACTACCAGCGACGCTTCGGCTTCGACGGCTCGCTCTACCCGGTCAACCCCAACGCCGACCGCATCCAGGAGCTGCAGGCATGGCCCAGCCTGCGCGCCATCGGCCAGCCGGTGGACCTGGCCATCCTGGCCGTGCCCGCGGCGCTGGTCGACAGCGCGCTCGACGACGCCATCGCCGCGAAGGTGAAGGGCGTGGTGCTGTTCTCGTCGGGGTTCGCGGAAATCGGCGACGAGGGCACGGTCGCGCAGGCGCGGCTCGGCGACAAGGCGCGCGCGGCCGGCGTGCGGCTCATCGGCCCCAACTGCCTGGGCTTCATGAACATCGCGCGCAACGTGTACGCCACGTTCTCGCCCGCGCCCGGCGTGGGCCGCGTGAGCGCGGGACGCATCGGGCTGGTGAGCCAGTCGGGCGCGTTCGGCGCGTATGCGTACTCGATGGCGCGAGCGCGCGGCGTGGGCCTGTCGCTGTGGGCCACCACCGGCAACGAGGCCGACGTGCAGTTGGCCGACTGCCTGGCCTGGCTCGCGCAGGACCCGGCCACCGACGTGATCTTGGGCTACATGGAAGGCTGCCGTGACGGCCCTCGGCTGCGCGCGGCGCTGGCGCTCGCGCAGGCGAACGGCAAGCCGGTGGTGATGGTCAAGGTCGGCAGCACCGCGCTGGGCGCGCAGGCCGCCGCCTCGCACACCGCCGCGCTGGCGGGCGACGACGCGGTGTACGACGCGGTGTTCCGCCAGTACGGCGTGCTGCGCGCGCGCAACCTCACCGAGTTTTTCGACCTGGCGCACAGCGCGGCGGTGGCCGGGCGGCCGCGCGACCGCTCGATCGGCCTGTTCACGCTCTCCGGCGGCGTGGGAGCGCTGATGGCCGACGAGGCCTCCGCGCAAGGCCTCGACGTTCAGCCGCTCAGCGAGGCAGCGCAGGACACGCTGCGCAGCTGGGTTCCCTTCGCGGCGCCGCGCAACCCGGTCGACATCACCGGGCAGGTCACCAACGACATGAGCCTGCTGGAGCGCAGCGCGCGCGTGATGCTCGACGACCGCGGCTTCGCGTCGTGGATGGGTTTCCTGGCGGCTGCCGGTGCGTCGGATGCGTTCTGGCCGGTGCTGCGCGAACTGGTGGGCTCGCTGCGCGCGGCCTACCCCGACACGCTGCTCGCCATCAGCACGCTGCTGGCGCCCGAGCGCCGCGCCGAGCTGGAAGCCATGCGCTGCCTGGTGTTCGCCGATCCGTCGGACGGCATCCGCACGATTGCCGCGCTGGCGGGGCTGAAGACCGGCGCGGCTCCTTCGACGGTCTCGGCGGACCCGGCGCCCCCATCGAATCCGCTGAAGCTCGCGCCCGGCACCATGTCCGAACCCGAGGCGCTGGCGCTGCTCGCCGAAGCCGGCGTGCCCGTGGTCGAGCACCGCGTGGTGCGCAGCGCCGACGAAGCCGCCGTCGCCGCCGAAGTCATCGGCGACGCGGTGGTGGTGAAGATCGTGAGCGCGGACATTCCGCACAAGTCGGACGTCGGCGGCGTGGCGCTCGGCCTGCGCGGCGCGGCGCAGGCCCGCGCGGCCTTCGAACGCACGCGCGACCACGCGCTCACCGCGCGGCCCGATGCGCGGCTCGACGGCGCGCTGGTGGCACGCATGCTGGGCGGCGGCGTCGAGTGCATCGCGGGCGTGCACCGCGATCCGGTGTTCGGCCCGGTGCTGATGTTCGGCCTGGGCGGCATCCACGTCGAGACGCTGCGCGACGTGTCGCTGCGCACGCTGCCCATCACGCGCGACGACGCAATGGCCATGGTGCGCGAGCTGCGCGCTTTCGCAATCCTTGGCGGCGCGCGCGGCCGCGCGCCGGTCGATCTCGAATCGATCGCCGATGCGCTGTGCGCGCTGGCCGGCTTCGCGCTGCGCGCCGGCGATTCGCTCGACAGCGCCGAGATCAATCCGCTGATCGCGCGGCCGCTGGCCGACGGCGGCTGCGTGGCGGTCGATGCGCTGGTCGTCGGGCGCGGCGCATGAAACAAGCACCGGAGACAGATCGCATGACGACATCGAAGAGACAACAACGCGCCGTGCTTGGCATCGGCATCGGCGCCGCGCTGGCCTTCATGGCGGGCGGTGCGCACGCCGAAGCGCCCTTTCCGTCGAAACCGCTGCGCATCATCGTGCAGTACCAGGCGGGCGGCTCCACCGACATCCTGGCGCGCATCGTGGCGGAGGGGCTGTCGAAGCGGCTGGGCCAGCCCGTGGTGGTCGAAAACCGCAGCGGCGCGGGCGGGATCATCGGCACCGACTACGTCGCCAAGAGCACGCCCGACGGCTACACGCTGCTGTTGACGGTGCCGGGCCCGGTCACGGCCAACATGGTGCTCTACAGCAAGCTGCCCTACGACCCGCGCACCGACCTGCGCATGGTCTCGGACATCGCCACCACGCGCACCGTGCTGGCGGTGCATCCATCGGTGCCCGCGAAAGATTTCAAGAGCCTGATCGCCGCCGTGAAGGCCGCGCCCGGCAAGTACACGATGGGTTCGTGGGGCCCGGGCACGCAGCCGCACCAGATACAGGTCTACATGGACAAGACCTACGGCCTGCAGACGCTGCACGTGCCCTACAAGGGCGAAAGCCCGATGGCGGTCGACCTGATCGGCGGCGTCATCAACATGACCGTGGGCTCGGTCACCACCCTGCAGCCGTACATCGCGGCCGGCAAGCTGCGGCCGCTGGCGGTGGCCGGCCCGCGCCGCGCCAAGGCGCTGCCCGATGTGCCGACCTTCGCCGAGCAGGGCTACGCCGACGAGGTCTACGCGCTCACCGGCCCGACCTCGCTGATGGCGCCGGCGAAGACGCCCGACGCGGTCGTCGAACGGCTCGGGCGCGAAGTGAGCGCGGTGGTCCGCCAGCCTGAAGTCAGCCGCCGCATCGAGGAACTCGGCGCCGAGCCCGTCGGCAACCTGCCGGGCGAGGCCACGGCCGCCTACAAGGCCTTTCTTCCGGTGACGCTGCGGCTCACGCAGGCCACGGGCGTGAAGCTCGATTGAGAGCGCGCCCACTCGCATTCCATGAACCCCAGCAAAGAGAACTCCGACATGAACGCTCCCGAAACCCAACTCGCCGCGACCCTCGCGCGCAAGGCGCTCGCCCGCTCGATCGGCCTGGCCGCCTTCGTCTACGGCTACCCCCTCACCGAAACCTATCGCACCTGCGCCATGCAGACCGCGCCCCGGGCCGAGCGCCGCGCCGGCGCCTCTCACGGCTCGGACGTGCGCGCGCCGCTGAACACGCTGCATCACGCGCCGCGCCCCTCCACCCATGAAGACCGCGATGTGGTGACGCCGGCCAACGACCTGCTCTACACCATCGCGTGGGTGCATCTGGCCCACGGACCGATGCTGCTGACGGTGCCCGCGTCGTCGCGCCACCCGGGGCGCTACTTCGTGCTGCCGCTGTACGACGCCTACACCGAGAACTTCGAGAACCTGGGGCCGCGCAACTGCAGCCCCGAGGGCGAGACCGTGGTGCTCGTCGGTCCGGGCGGCACGGTGCCCGCATCGCTCGCCGGCCACCGCGTGGTGCATTGCCCGACGGACCTCATCTGGCTGATCGGCCGCATCCTGGTCGGGGACGAGAGCGATTGGCCCGCCGCACGCGCGCTACAGTCCGAGATCAAGCTGGCCCCCGCGCCCGGCACGGCACTGCAGGGCCGGCCGGCCGCCGTCGAGCACTGGGACGGCCCGCTGCAGGACGCGATGGCCGCCGCCTTCGAACACGGCGAGCCGGCCGCGCAGGTCGCGCCCCGTTTCTTCACCAATATGTGCCGGGAGCTCGCCGAGGCGCCGGGCCGCGTGGAAGACCGCGCGCTGGTGGCCTGGTTCGGCCAGGCAGGGTTGCGGGCGGACGCCGCGTTCACATGGGAGACGCTGGACGAAGCCGCGCGCGAGGGCCTGATCGAGGGCTTCGCGGAAGGCGTGCAGCTGATCGGCGCGGCGGGGCGCAACCGCCGCCCCAAGCCGTGGTCGATGACGCCTTCCACCGGACGCTACGGCAACGAATTCCTCGGCCGCGCCCGTACCGCCTACCTGGGCCTGGGCGCGCTGGCCACCAGCGAAGCCGTGTACGCCGCCGCGCACCACGACGCAAAGCAGGAGCCGCTGGACGGCCGGCGCAGCTACACGATGCGCTTCGAGGCCGACGACCTGCCGCCGGCCGACGCCTTCTGGTCGGTGACGCTCTACGACGCCGACCGTTTTCTCTACCCCAACGAGATCAGGCGCCATGCGATCGGCGACCGCACGCCGGGCCTGAAGCGCGCGGCGGACGGCAGCCTGGAGATCGGCCTGAGCCACGCGCGCCCCGGCGACACCGCCAACTGGCTGCCCGCGCCGGCCGGTCGCTTCTACCTGATCCTGCGCATGTACTACCCGCGCGAAGGCGTGCAGAGCTGGCGCGTTCCGGCCCTGCAGGCACGGGAGGCCTGAGCCATGCCGGCGACCGAGGACAACGAACTGCGCGCGCTGGCCGAAGAGGCCGTCGTCTATGCCTTCCCGCTCTACGAGATGAGCCGCATGCGCGCGGCCACCTCGCCACAGCGCACCGACGTCGCAGGGGAAGCCCCGAAGCCCCATCGCTGGTGCAACGTGTTCACCCATGCGCGGCAATTGCTTGGCGCGGGCAAGAGCCGCGTGGTCACACCGAACAACGACACGCTCTACACCAACGCCTGGCTCGACCTGGGGGACGGTCCGCTCGTGATCGACGTGCCGGACACGGCGGGGCGCTACTACGTGCTGGGCCTGCTGGACTTCTACACGAACCCGTTCGCGCACATCGGCCAGCGGCTCACGGGGACGGCCGCGCGATCCTTTCTCGTCACTGCGCCGGGCTGGCGCGGCGAGCTGCCTGCCGCGTTCCGCGAGGCCGGCGCGCACATCGAGGCGCCGACGCGCTGGCTGTGGGTCATCGGGCGCATTCTGGTCGATGGGCCGCAGGACGTGCAGGCGGTCAATGCGCTGCAGGATGGCTTCCTCGTTCGCACGCTCGACGATTGGCGGTCCGGCAAGGCATCCATGCCGAAACGCTTCGACCCGGCCTGCGACCCGAAGGCACCCCTGAGCGCCGAGCACTTCGCGGCGCAGGTGAACCGCGCGCTGCGCGAGAACCCGCCGCCCGCGCGCGACGCGGCATTGCTCGCCCGCTTCGCCGCGCTCGGGCTGGGCCCCGATGCCGGCGCACTCAGTGAAACGCAGTGCAACGTGCTGCAGGAAGCGCTCGATGCAGTGCTGCCGCGGCTGCGCAACGCGCAGTCCGGCGCCACGGCTTCCACCGGCTGGGTGCAGATGCCGCTGGTCGAAGGCAGCTTCGGCGACGACCACCTGGCGCGCGCGCTGGTGGCGCTCAAGTACATCGGCATGCTCGAAAGCCGCGAGGCGACCTATCCGCTGGCTTGGCACGACGCCTCGGGCCGCAAGCTCGACGGGAGCGGCCGCTACACGCTGCGGTTCGCGCCCGGCGCGCTGCCGCCGGTAGAAACCTTCTGGTCGCTCACCATGTACGACAGCCGCGACTACATGCTGGTGGGCAATCCCATCGACCGCTACGCCATCGGCGACCGCACGCCGGCGCTGCGCCGCGACGCCGACGGCGGGCTCACCCTGCACATCCAGCATGCGCGGCCCGAAGGCGAGGCCGCGCAGGCGAACTGGCTGCCCGCGCCCGAAGGCGACTTCTACCTCTGCCTGCGCGCCTACGTGCCGCGCGAAGAAATGCTGGACGGCCGCTATGCGCTGCCGGCACTGGTGCGCACCGGGGAGGCCGCATGAGCACGAGCGCCGTGGAACATGAAAAGCCCTTTCTCATCGTCGGCACGGGCACCGAGACGGTCGCGCCGGGACTGCACATCCTGCGCGGCCAGGGACAGTCCTTCGTGGCCGAGACGGACGCCGGGCTCGTGGTGATCGATGCGGGCCCGGGCGGCCCGGTGACGCGGGGAATGATCGATGCGGTGCGCGCGCTCAGCAGTGCGCCGCTGCACGCGCTGTGCTACAGCCACGGGCACGTGGGCTACAACGCCGGCGTGCCGATGTGGCTGGCGCATGCCGCGCAGCGCGGGGATGCGCCGCCGCGCGTCATCGCGCACCGCAACGTGCTTCGGCGCCAGGCCCGCTACAGGGAGACAGAGACGCTGCAGCACCGCATGGCCGAGATCCAGTTCAACCGGCCCGCCGGCTTCTTCGACCGCCGGCTCGCCATGCACGCGCCGACCGAGACCTTCGACGACCGGCTGCGGATCGGCGGCGGCGAGCAGCGCATCGAACTGCACTGGGCGCCTTCGGAAACCGACGACGCGATCGCGCTGTGGAGCCCGTCGCAGCGGGTGCTGTACGGCGGCGCGGCGCTGATCGATTCGATCCCCAACATCGGCACGCCCTTTCGCACGATGCGCGACACAGTGCGCTGGGCCGACACGCTCGATGCGCTCGCGGCGTTGGGCGCGCGCAAGGCGGTGCGCGAGTTCGGCGCCACGCTCGAGGGCGAGGATGAGGTGCGGCACGTGCTCACGCACACCGCGCGGGCGCTGCGCTGGCTGCGCGCGGAGGTGGTGCGGCTCATGAACGAAGGACTGAACGAGCGCGGCGTCCTGGCGCGCATCCGCTTTCCCGACGAGCTGTTCGGCGTCGATTGGATGAAGCCCACCTACGGCGACCCCGGCTACATCGTGCGCGACATCTACCGCTCCGAGAACGGCTGGTGGGACCGCAACCCCACCTCGCTGCACCCCGAGGCGCCCGAGGCCATCGGCCGTGCCGTGGCCGACGCCATCAGCGACAAGCGCGGCGTGATCACGCATGCACGCACGCTGGCGCAAGGCGGCCAGTGGCAGCTGGCGCTCCACGTGATCGACCTGCTGGCCACCGCCGAGGGCGACACGCCAGAGATTGCGGAGGCGCGTTCGCTCAAGGCCGAATGGCTGCGCGAGCGTGCGCGGCAGGTGCCGAGTTACGTGTCGCGCAACCTGTATCGCGTCGGCGCGGACATGATCGAGCAGGGAACGCAGGCGCGCTTCGGCATCCACTGACCCATACCCCAGCATCCCAGGAGACAAGACATGACAACCACATTCCTCGGACACCGCGTGCGCGCGCTGGCCCTCGGCGTGCTCGCCGCATGCGCCGCGGCAGCCGGCCACGCGCAGGGTGCCGACACCTACCCCGACAAGCCGGTGACACTGGTCGTTCCCACGGCGGCGGCGGGCGGCACCGACACCATCTCGCGGCTGATCGCGGACGCGCTCTCCAAGTCGCTGAAGCAGCCCTTCATCATCGACAACCGACCCGGCGCCAACGGCATCCTCGGCACCGACCTGGTGGCACGCGGCACGCCCGACGGCTACCGGCTGCTGTTCACCTACGCCGCTGCGATGGTGGTGAACCCCAGCCTCTACAAGAAGCTGCCCTACGACCCGGTGAAGGACTTTGCGCCCGTGGCGCAGATCGGGCGCGGCGGCAACCTGCTGCTGGTGCGCCAGGACCTGCCGGTGAAGACGCTCAAGGAATTCATCGCCTACGCCAAGGCGCGGCCCGACAAGCTCAGCTACTGCTCGTGGGGCAACGGCTCCGGCGGCCACCTGGCGATGGAAAGCCTCAAGAAGCAGGCCGGCCTGGTGATGACGCACGTGCCCTACAAGGGCAGCGGCCCCTGCGTGCAGGACCTGATGGGCGGCCAGGTCGACGCGGCCTTCGCCGACATGTCGTCCACGGTGGAGCTGGTGCGCGCCGGGCGCCTGAAGGCGCTGGCCAACAGCGGCCCCTCGCGCATTCCGATGCTGCCCGACGTGCCGACGATGACCGAGGCCGGCTACCCCTTCACCAACTACTCGTGGTACGGGCTGCTGGCGCCCGCGAAGACGCCGCCGGCCATCGTGAAGAAGCTCAACACCGCGGTGAACCAGGTGCTGAAGGACCCGGCCGTGGTGCAGCGGCTGCGCGAACTCAATTTCACCGACCTGCCGCAGAACACGCCCGAGCAATTCGCCGCGACCATGCAGAAAGACCTGCACGACTGGAGCGTGCTGGTGAAGGACATCGGGCTGACGCTCGAATGAGCGGTCAGTCGTCGTCCATGTGCCGTGACCGGCCGAACCAGAAGCCCAGGATCAGGCCGACCGTGCCGAAGCCGATGGCGATCCAGAGGCTCAGGAAGGTGAAGACGTTGTAGCGCCCGGGCTGCTGCGCGAGCGCGCTCGCCAAGTCGGGTTCGTTCAGGCCGCCGAGCCCGCGCGCGGCGGCGAAGTCGAAGCCCGCCGAGCCGAGGAAGTTGAGCGTCAGCAACAGCGGCAGGATGGTGAGCAGCGGAAACCACGCGCCGCGCACCTTGCGCCACGACATCAGCTGCGCCGCCACGAACAACGCCACGCCGACACCGATCAGCCCGAGCACGAAGCGGTCGCGGGCCAGCGGCAGCAGCCATGGCCAGACCCATTGCAGCGGGTAAAGCGGCCATTCCGCCTGCGGCGCCAGGCCGCCGGGGCGCGCAAAGGCCTGCCAGCCCAGCGCGAGCGTGACGCGCCCCACCAGCGCGGACGCACAGGCCACGGCCGCGACGCTCAGGCAGCCGATGCGCAAGGGAGACGAACGCGGCTGCGCAAAGGCATGCGCCGGCAGCACGGGCGACGGAAATTGCCCCGGCCGCCAGACCCGCTTCACCACAATGACCGGCGGCGGCGCCACCGACAGCGCGCCGCGCACCAGCCAGTCGATGGCGAAGATCGCCAGCGCAAAGGCCATCGCGGCCGTCAGCCAGGCGCAGGCGCCCGGCATGTCGACGAAGCCGATCGGCGTGAACATCGGCAGGTTGCCGTACACGAGCCCCGCGCAGCCGTAGGCCAGCAGGATCGGCACGCAGCCGACATGGGCCGCGCGCATCAGCAGTTCGTCGCTGCGGACCGACTCCTGGCCCAGCGCCTGGACGCGTGACCAGGCGCCGCGCAGGCTCACTTGGCCAGCGACTTCAGCGCGAGCTTGATGCCCTCGCTCACCGTCGCGTCCTTCGGCAAAGCCTTCAGCGCGAGCGCGGCTTCCTTGTCGCTGTAGCCCAGCGCGATCAGCGCCTGGAGGATGTCGGCCTGCGCGTCGGAGGCCGCATGCGCCTGCAGCCCGATGTCGGCGCCGAGCTTGCCCTTGAGCTCCAGCAGCAGCCGTTCGGCGGTCTTCTTGCCGATGCCCGGGATCTTCACGAGCCGGCCCAGCTCCTGGGTGGTGATCGCCTGCGCCAGTTCGCCCACGCTCATGCCCGACAGCAGGCCCAGCGCGGTGCGCGGCCCCACGCCGGTGATCTTGATGAGCTGGCGAAAAGCCGCACGCTCCTCGGCGGTACCGAAGCCGTAGAGAATCTGCGCGTCCTCGCGCACGACGAAGTGCGTGAGCAGCGACACCTTCGCGCCGACGTTCGGCAGGTTGTAGAACGTGCTCATCGGCACATCGACCTCGTAGCCGACGCCGTTGCAGTCCACCACCACCTGCGGCGGGTTGCGTTCGGCAAGGATGCCGGTGAGTTTGCCTATCATTGGCTCCCCCCCGTTGCTTGCTCACTTCGTGTAGCCGCTTCCCCCCTCCAGGGGGCAACACCGGCGGCTCGGCAAAGCCGGTTCCGCGGTGTTTCCCGCCTTGGACTGCGTTTTTTCGAGCGTGGCTGGTCTTGCATGGGCTGCCAATTAGATGGAAATGGATACCGCGTGATTCTGCGACACACCTTTACCCCACTGAACAATTCGCGCCTCGGCCACCTGTGCGGACCCCTGGACGCCCACCTGCGCCGCATCGAGGAAGCGCTGGGCGTGAAGATCGCGCACCGCCACGAGCAGTTCAAGGTCGACGGCCCCAAGGCCGCCGCCCAGCGTGCGATGGACGTGCTGCAGGCGCTCTATGAGATCGCCCAGCGCACGATCGACCCGGCCGTGGTGCAGCTCACGCTGGCCGGCGACGGCTCGATGCTCGAGGGCGACGACGACATCGCGATGCTGGTCACCCGCCGCACCGACCTGCGCGCGCGCACCCCCACCCAGGCGGTCTACCTCGACAACATCGCCAAGCACGACATCACCTTCGGCATCGGCCCGGCCGGCACCGGCAAGACCTACCTCGCGGTGGCCTGCGCGGTCGATGCGCTGGAGCGCGCGGCGGTGCAGCGCATCGTGCTCACGCGTCCGGCCGTGGAAGCGGGCGAGCGGCTCGGCTTCCTGCCCGGCGACCTGACGCAGAAGGTCGACCCCTACCTGCGCCCGCTGTACGACGCGCTCTACGACCTGATGGGCTACGAGAAGGT
>Ga0160485_100025_pt1 | contig 213458 bp, 191 predicted proteins | sample DIDnMG_2_FD_108224 | JGI IMG/M metagenome (GOLD analysis project Ga0160485, IMG submission 108224) | Enriched soil microbial communities from UW Madison campus, WI, USA - DID2878_E24_Lignin MG | ecosystem: Environmental > Terrestrial > Soil > Unclassified | place: USA: Madison, Wisconsin...
AACGCGGTGATGGCGCTGATGGTGGGCGCCATGACGATCCACAACATCCAGCCCGGCCCGCAGGTGATGACCAGCAACCCCGAGCTGTTCTGGGGCCTGATCGCCTCGATGTGGATCGGCAACGCGATGCTTATCATCCTGAACCTGCCGCTGATCGGCATGTGGATCAAGCTGCTGACGGTGCCCTACAAGTTCCTGTTCCCGGCCATCGTGCTGTTCTGCGCCATCGGCGTGTACTCGACCAACAACAACACCTTCGACGTGTGGATGGTGGCGGCCTTCGGCTTCATCGGCTACCTGTTCATCAAGCTGCGCACCGAGCCGGCGCCGCTGCTGCTGGGCTTCATCCTGGGCCCGATGATGGAAGAGAACCTGCGGCGCGCGCTGCTGCTGTCGCGCGGCGCATGGAGCGTGTTCGTCACGCGGCCGCTGTCGGCCGGGCTGCTGGTGGCTGCGGTGGCGCTGCTGGGCATCGTGCTGCTGCCGGCCATCAAGGCCAAGCGCGAGGAAGCCTTCGTGGAGGAATAGGCTCGCCCCCAGGCTGCGCGGCACTTCGTGTCGCTTCGCCTTCCCCCTACCGGGGGCAACACCTGCGGCCCGGCAGAGCCGGTTCCGCGGTGTTTCTGAATGGAGAAAGGCCCGGGGTTCCGGGCCTTTCTCATTTGAGGAACGCGTCGTAGGCGGTCTTGAAGATCAGCGCGCTCACCACCACGATGAACACCACCCGCACGAAGCCCGCGCCGTGCTTCAGCGCCACGCGGGTGCCCAGCAGGCTGCCCGCCACGTTGGCGACCGCCATCACCAGCCCGTAGTGCCACCAGACGTGGCCCTTGGCCGCCAGCAATATCAGCGCGGCGGCGTTGGTCAGGGTATTGATGATCTTGGCCGAGGCCGAGGCGTTGAGGAAGTCATAGCCCATCCAGCGCACGAACAGGAACACCAGGAAGCTGCCGGCGCCCGGGCCGAAGAAGCCGTCGTAGAACCCGATCGACAGGCCGATGGTGCAGGCCGCCAGCGTCTCGGCGCGGCCGCTGAAGCGCGGCGCGTGCAGCCGGCCCATGTCCTTGCGCGCCAGCGTGTAGAGCAGCACGCCCAGCAGGATGACCGGCAGCGCCCGGCGCAGGAAGTCGCCCGGAAACAGCGTGACGCCCCAGGCGCCCAGCATCGAGCCGACGAAAGCGAGCAGCGCGGCCGGCCACAGGGCGCCCCAGCGCATCTTCACCCGCTGGCCGAATTGCGCGGCGGCGGCGGCCGTGCCCCATATCGACGCACTCTTGTTGGTGCCCAGCAGCGTGGCCGGTGGTGCGCCCGGGAACACGGCAAACAATGCCGGCACCAGGATCAGCCCGCCTCCGCCCACGATCGAATCGACAAAACCCGCGAGCAGCGAGGCGCCCGTCACCACCAGCATTTCCATAGGGGACGGATTCTCTCACCGGGGTAACGCTATCAAAAAAGTAGCAGGAGACGCCGGCGCTTCAGGCCGCGCGGGCATAAAAAAGGCGCCGACCAGCGGCGCCTTTCAAACTCAAACACGGCATCTCGTACGGAGCCTTTGAAGCATTTTTTTCTAGTTGCTTGGAAACTGTCTCCTCGGACCCTCGGCAGCACGAGCAGGGCCCGTTCGCGAGTGGCGTGACTTTAGGGCGTGCACCGGCCCAGTGCATTAGGAATTACCCGCTTTGCATTAAGTCGGAAGGCAGATTCGCAAACCAAAGTGTTTCTGCTGGTTAACGATGTGGCACGACTTGTGCACGTCCGGCCACAGCCCAACACTCGAAGAAGAAACGACCATGGCACTGGCATCGCAAGCCTCCATCAACGCGGCGGACACCGCCTGGATGATGACCTCGACCGCGCTGGTGCTGCTGATGACGCTGCCCGGCATCGCGCTCTTCTACGCGGGCATGGTGCGCCGCAAGAACGTGCTGGCCACGATGGCGGCCGTGGTGGCGGTCGCCGCGGCGGTGTCGCTGACCTGGTTCGCCGTGGGCTACTCGCTGGCTTTCACCGAGGGCTGGCCGTGGCTCGGCGGCGCGGGCCGCTTCTGGTTCTCGGGCTTCGAATACCTGAAGGAAGCCGGCCAGGTGGCGGTGAGCCACGTGGCGCCCAACGTGCCGGAGTCGGTCTACGCGATGTTCCAGCTGACCTTCGCGATCATCACCACCGCGCTGGTGCTCGGCGCCTTCGTCGAGCGCATGCGCTTCTCGGCGGTGCTGTGGTTCGCGCTGCTGTGGAGCGTGCTGGTCTATGCGCCGATCGCGCACTGGGTGTGGGAGCCGGGTGGCTGGCTCGCGCAGATGGGCGCGCTCGACTTCGCGGGCGGCTCGGTGGTGCACGTCAACGCCGGCATCGCCGGGCTGGTGTGCGCCTATGCGCTGGGTCCGCGCAAGGGCTACGGGCGCGAGGCTTTCGAGCCCTACAACCTGGCTTTCACCATGATGGGCGCGGGCCTGCTGTGGGTCGGCTGGTTCGGCTTCAATGCAGGCTCGGCAGTGGCGGCCGACGGGCGCGCCGGCCTGGCGATGCTGGTGACGCACATCGCGGCGGCTGCCGGCGCCATGAGCTGGATGCTCGGCGAGTGGATCGTGCGGCGCAGCCCCTCGCTGCTGGGCCTGTGCTCGGGCCTGGTGGCCGGGCTGGTGGCCATCACGCCGGCGGCCGGCTTCGTCACGCCGCTGGCGGCACTGGCCATCGGCGCCATCGCGGGCCTGGCCTGCTACTGGGGCGCCACCGGGCTGAAGCACATGCTGGGTGCGGACGACTCGCTCGACGTGTTCGGCGTGCACGGCATCGGGGGCATCGTGGGCGCACTGCTCACGGGCGTGTTCGCCGACGCGCGCATCTCGGGCGCCACCGGCGACGTGCTGACGCAGGCGATCGCGGTCGGCAGCGTGGCGATCTACAGCGCAACGGGGACGGCGGTGGTGCTTTTCCTGGTGCACGTGCTGGTCGGGCTGCGCGTGGAGGCCGACAGCGAAGTACTGGGCCTCGATCTTGCACAGCACAAGGAACAACTGGGGAGTTGATCCACCGACGGAGGAACCATGCCATCCATGTCCGAAAGCGAACGCATCGCCCTCGCCGCCCGCCTTCACGTGGCGCTGCGGCGAAAGCACGGGCGCGTGACCGACACCGAGTGGATGGCGACCAACGCCGAGTACGCCGCCGAGATCGTGCGCATGACGCGCGCGCACGCGGCCGACACCAAGGACGAGGAGCTCTACCAGCTCGCCACGCGGCTGGAGCAGGCGATGGAGCCGCTGGCGCGCGCGGCCCGGCTGGCGGCGCGGCAGCCCGACGGCCAGCCGCCCACGCCGCCGCCGCGCTATGTGGGCGGGCTGCGCTGAGGCGCCAGCCGGCCCCGGCTCGTCAGCTCACTCCAGCGCTTCGCAGGCCGCGGCAATGCGCACGCAGGCCTCTTCCAGCTGCGGCATCGACGTCGCATAGGAGATGCGGAAGTACGGCGCCAGCCCGAACACGCTGCCCGGCACCACCGCCACCTCGAAGTCCTGCAGCAGGTAGCGGCAGAAGTCGCTGTCGTTTCGCAGCACGTCGCCGCCGCGGGTGCGCTTGCCGAGCACGCTGGCGCAGCTCGCGAAGGTGTAGAACGCGCCCTCCGGCACGCGGCAGCCCAGGCCCGGCGCGCGGTTGAGCGCGGCCACCACGAAATCGCGGCGCGCCTGGAAGTCGGCGCAGCGCTCCGCCACGATGTCCTGCGGGCCGGTCAGCGCCTCGATGGCCGCGGCCTGGCTGATCGACGACGGGCACGATGTCGTCTGGCTCTGCACCACGGCCATGGCCGCGACCAGCGCGCGCGGACCCGCGCCGTAGCCGACGCGCCAGCCGGTCATGGCATAGGCCTTCGACACGCCGTTGACCGTCAGCGTGCGCTCGCGCAGGCGCGGCTCCACCACCGCCGGCGTCGCGAACGCGAGCCCGTCGTAGAGGATGTGCTCGTAGATGTCGTCCGCCAGCACCCACACCCGCGGATGGCGCAGCAGCACGTCGCACAGCGGCTGGAGTTGCGCCGCGCTGTAGGCCGCGCCGCTCGGGTTCGACGGCGAGTTCAGGAAGATCCAGCGCGTGCGCGGCGTGATCGCGGCTTCCAGCTGCGCGGCGTCGAGCCGGAAGCCGTTGGCCTCGGTGCAGGCCACCGGCACCGGCACGCCGCCGCAGACCTGCACGATGTCGGCGTAGGAGGTCCAGTACGGCGCGGGCAGGATCACCTCGTCGCCCGGGTCCAGGCTGGCCATCATCGCGTTGAAGATGACCTGCTTGGCGCCCGCGCTCACGCTGATCTCGTCGAGCGCGAACTCCAGCGCGTTGTCGCGCCTGAACTTCAGCTGCACCGCCGCCTTCATGGCCGGGCTGCCGTCGAGCACGGTGTAGCGCGTGTCGCCGCGGCCGATGGCGCGCACCGCGGCGTCGCGCACGTTCTGCGGCGTGTCGAAGTCGGGCTCGCCCGCGCCCAGCACGATCACCGGGCGGCCCGCACGCCTGAGCGCGTTGGCATGGTCGGTGATGCGCAGGATCTCCGAGACGCCGATGGCGCGCACGCGCTGCGCCGGCTCGAAGACGCCAGGGGCCGTTGCTGCGGTGTCCGTGGTCACTTGGCGTAGGCCTCCAGCGGCTTGTCGTTGGGCTCGGCCATCAGCTGCCTGAGCGTGGCGCTCATGGGCAGGTTGAGGCTGGTGTTCTTCGGCGGAATCGCGGCCACGAACCACTTGGTGTAGATCTTCTCGAGCTCACCGCTCTTCATCATGCGGCGCAGCGAGTCGTCCACCGCCGCCTTGAAGGCCGGGTCGTCCTTGCGGAACAGCAGCGCGATCGGCTCGGAGCCCAGCGCCTCGCCGACGATGCGGTACGCGGCGGGGTCCTTCGAGTTGGCGATGATGCCGGCCAGCAGGTTGTCGTCGAGCACGAAGGCGTCGGCGCGGCCCGACTCCAGCTGCAGGAAGCTCTCGAGGTGGTCCTTGCCGAGCAAGGTCTTGTACGACACGTTGTTCGTGCGCTCGCGCTTGCGCAGCAGCTGCACGGCGGTGGTACCGGTCGACGCCGACACGTTGCGGCCCGAAAGCTGGTCGAGCGTGGTGATGCCCGAGTCGACCTTGGTGGCCATGCGCACTTCGCTCACGTAGGTGGTGAGGGCAAAGGCCACCAGCTGCTGGCGCGCCATGTTGTTGGTGGTCGGGCCGCAGCCGATGTCGAGCGTGCCGTTCTGCACCAGCGCAATGGTGTTCTGCGCGGTCACGGCCATGTACTCCAGCCTGGCCTGCGGCGCGATGTCCTTGAGCACGCGCTCGCACAGCTCGACGTGGTAGCCCACGTACTTCTCGCCCGCGCCCAGCATGTAGGCCATGGGCGGCGAGGCTTCGCGCACGCCGAGCACGGCCTTGCCGCTGGCCTTGATCTTGTCGAGCGTGCCGGTGGCGGTCTGCGCGGCGGCGCCGAACGCGAGCGCGAGCAGCGCGACGGCCGCGGCGGTCTTGAAGGGAATGTTCATGGGTCCTGTCTCCTGTGGTTTTGTGATCTGCAAGGCAAAGGCTGCCCCCGGGCAGCGGACAGCCCGTTCGCAAGACATGGCGCAACCGGCTTTGCCGGGCCGCCGATGTCGCCCCCGGAAGGGGGTTGGCGAAGCGACACGAAGTGCGCGAAGCCTGGGGGAGAGCCCTACTCTTCGATGTCGAAGGTGACGCCCTGGGCGAGCGGCAGCGCGGTCGAGTAGTTGATGGTGTTGGTGGCGCGGCGCATGTAGGCCTTCCAGCTGTCGGAGCCCGCTTCGCGCCCGCCGCCGGTTTCCTTCTCGCCGCCGAAGGCGCCGCCGATCTCCGCGCCGCTCGGGCCGATGTTGACGTTGGCGATGCCGCAGTCGGAACCGGCGCTCGACATGAAGCGCTCGGCCTCGCGCACGTTCAGGGTGAAGATCGACGACGACAGGCCCGCGCCCACTGCGTTGTGCCATTCGATGGCCTCGTCGAGCGAGCTGTAGCGCACCACGTACAGGATGGGCGCGAAGGTTTCGCGCAGCACCGGGCCGTCATGCGACTTGAGCTCCACCAGCGCGGGACGCACGTAGTAGGCGTCCTGGGTGCCGATGCCTTCCACGCGCTGGCCGCCGTGCACCGTGGCGCCGATCTCGCGGCTTTCGGAGAGCGCCTTCTGCATGCCGTCGAAGGCCGCGCGGTCGATCAGCGGGCCGACCAGCGTGCCGGCCTCGCGCGGATCGCCGACGCGCACATTGCCGTAGACCCTGGCGAGCTTGGGCACCAGCTTGTCGTAGACGCTGTCGTGCACGAACAGGCGGCGCAGCGTGGTGCAGCGCTGGCCGGCCGTGCCCATGGCCGCGAAGGCGATGCCGCGCAGCGTGAGGTCCAGGTCGGCCGAGGGCGTGACGATGGCGGCGTTGTTGCCGCCGAGTTCGAGAATGGCGCGGGCAAAGCGCGCGGCCAGCTTCGGCCCCACCTGGCGGCCCATGGCCGTGGAGCCGGTGGCCGAGAGGATCGGCACGCGGTGGTCGTCGACCAGCACCTCGCCGATGTCGCGCTGGCCCAGCAGCAGGCCCAGCAGGCCTTGCGGCGCGTCGCCGAAGCGCTCGATGGCGCGCTGCGCGATGGCATGCACGGCCAGCGCGGTCAGCGGCGTCTTCTCGGACGGCTTCCACACCACCGAGTCGCCGCACACCAGCGCCAGCGCCGCGTTCCACGACCACACGGCCACCGGAAAGTTGAAAGCCGAGATCACGCCGCACACGCCCAGCGGATGCCAGGTTTCCATCATGCGGTGCTCGGCGCGCTCGGTGGCCAGCGTGAGGCCGTAGAGCTGGCGCGAGAGGCCGACCGCGAAGTCGCAGATGTCGATCATTTCCTGCACTTCGCCCGCGCCTTCGGACGGGATCTTGCCGGCCTCGAGCGTGACGAGCAGGCCGAGCTCGCGCTTGGCGGCGCGCAGCTCTTCGCCCAGCAGCCGCACCAGTTCGCCGCGGCGCGGCGCGGGCACGTTGCGCCAGGCCTTGTAGGCCTCGTGCGCGCGGCCGATGGCGTCGGCGGCCTCGGCCGGCGTGGTCTGCGGCACCTGCGCGACCACCTCGCCCGTCACCGGCGAGCGCACCGTCAGCGTGCCGCCGGTGTACGCATCGCGCGGCACGCCCAGGCGCTGCAGCAGTTGTTCGACTTCGGTGGCGACGGACGCCTGGGAGGTGGGGGTGTGGTCTTCGGACATGGACGCGCTCCGGGGAGGAGGAGAAGGAAGGAAGGCAGGAAGGCGGTACGGAGAGGACGGAACCCGGCCAATATCAGCGAACTGCGCGCGATTGGCTAGTGAAAATATGGAAGGACCTGATGCGTTTCAGGAATGAACTGCGCCCGAGGTCCTGCATGAAAAGGCTGATCGACGAAGAAGGGACCGGCTTGCCGTGCAAGGCAAGCCCGCATCCATGCGCTGAATTGACGACGTGGCTCTCGGGCTGCGCGCCTACGCACAAGGCGCCAGGCCGCATCGAAGATGCGCCACCCCCACTCGCCCGATGCGCCATGAAGACGATCCTCTCCCTCTACGCCGCGCTCCACGCGCTGACGGCGTTCGCGTTCGCCGCGGCGGCCGTGGTGTTGATCGCGGTCGCGGGGCACGCGGGCTTTGCCGCCGTCATGCAGGGCATAGACATCTCGACGGCCGAAGCGGTGATCGAGGCGGTCGGCCTGCTGGCGGCCGCGGTCGTGGCGCTGCAGATCTCCCAGACCGTGCTCGAAGAAGAAGTGGTGCGCGACGCCCACATCGGCGCGCCGACGCGGGTGCGCCGGTTCCTGTCGCGGTTCATGGTGGTGATCGTGGTGGCGGTGGCGGTCGAGGGCCTGGTCGCGATCTTCAAGGCCCGCGAGACGCCCGAGCTCATGCTGTACGGCGCCGCCCTCCTGAGCGCGGTGGGCCTGCTGATGGCGGGCTGGGGCGTGTTCATTCGCCTGAACCGCTACGCCGAAGAACTGGAACCCGAAGCGATGCAGGAAGCCAAGAGCGAAGACATCAAGCTGAAGGATTGAGCATGCCTTTTTCGAGCTTTCTCAAGCCCGCTCTGGCCGCGCTGAGCATGGCCCTGCCGCTCGCGGCCGTCGCCGCGGACCGCAACCCGCTCGTGGCCGAGCGCTGGAAGACGCGCCCGGTGGTCGTGGTGGTTCCGGCGGAAGGTGACGCGCTGCTGCGCAAGGTCGAGTCCGCCCTGCGCCAGACAGCCACGCGGGAGGCCTTCATCGACCGCGAGATGGTGCTCTACACGGTGGTCGCGGGCCAGGGCCGACGCAACGCGCAGCCCCTCGACGCGGCGCAGACCCGCGCGCTGCTGGCCGCGCTGAAGCTCGATGCGGCAGGCCCGCCCACCTTCGTGCTGGTCGGCAAGGACGGCGGCGTGAAGATGACCGAAGGGCCCGACGTCGACCTGCAGGCGGTGTTCGCGGAGATCGACAGGATGCCGATGCGTCGGCGCTGAAGGCTCAGGCCTTGCCCGGCCCGGGTGCTTCCGGCAGCTCGATCTTCTGCCCCGCCGGCGAACTCGCCAGGCTCTGCGCCGGCCGCCTCAGCGTCGCGTCGAACGGGTTGATCTTCGGCCCGATCGCGGCGGCCTCGCGCTTGAGCAGCTCGACCACCGTCGGCATGCGGTCGGCATTGAGCCGGTCGGCGATGGTGCCCACGCTCAGCGCGGCCACCGCGCGGCCCTCGCGGTCGAGGATGGGCACCGCCACGCCGGCCATGCCTTCCAGAAGCCCGGTGTTGCGACCCGCATAGCCCTGCTGCCGCACGCGCTCGATCTCGGTGCGCAGGTAGACCTCGTCGTACACGCCGTACTCGCGCACCCGCGACAGGTTGAAGCGGATCACCTCCTCGCGCTCGGCCTCCGGCAGGAACGCGAGGATCGCCAGCGCGCCCTGCCCCACGCCCAGCGCGATGCGCCCGCCGATGTCGCCGGTGAAGGAGCGGATGGGAAACGGGCCCTCGCTGCGGTCCAGGCACACCGCGTCGAAGCCGCTGCGCGCCAGCAGGAAGATGCTGTCGCCCAGGCTCGCGCACAGCCGCAGCAGCACCGGCCGGCAGATGGAGCGCAGGTCGCCGGGGTTGCCCGCGCTCGCGGCCAGCGCGAAGAAGTCGATGCTGAGCCGGTAGAGCTTGCTGCGCTCGTCCTGCTCGACCATGCCCTCGGCCATGAGCGACTGCAGCAAACGGTGCGTGGTGGCCTGGGTGAGGCCCACGGAACGTGCGATCTGGGTCACGCGCCCGCCTTCGGCCTGCACCGCGCCGAGCGCGCGGATCACCGAGAAGACGCGCGGCACGCCGCCGCTGGCAGCCGATGGGGTTTCCATACCTTCCTCCTTTGGAATTTCAATGATGCCTTCCGTGCATCATATTCCATTGAACGGAATAAATTAAAGAAAGATTCTGATTAATGGAATACCCGAGGCGATCTGGCGCAATCGTTGCAATAGAGTGAACTGAAAGACGCAAGCTGTCCATGGCGTGCACCAAGCTGGAACAAGCTGCCCGCAGCCATCTTTTCGCCACCGCAGAAAGGCCCGATCCATGTCATTCCTCCGGCTCACCGACGTGACCAAGTTCTACGGCGCCACCCGCGCGGTGTCGGCCATGAACCTGGCGGTGGAAAAGGGCGAGTTCGTCTCGCTGCTCGGCCCTTCGGGCTGCGGCAAGACCACCACGCTGCAGATGATTGCGGGCTTTGAGGCCGTGAGCAGCGGCCGCATCGAGCTCGCGGGCAAGGACATCACGCATGCCAAGGCCAACACGCGCGGCCTGGGCATCGTGTTCCAGACCTACGCCCTGTTCCCGCACATGACGGTGGCCGACAACGTGAGCTTCGGCCTGGAGATGCGCAAGATGCCCAAGGCCGAGCGCGCCGAGCGGGTGAAGCAGGCGCTGGCGCTGGTGCACCTGGAGGCGCACGCCGGGCGCTATCCGCGCGAGTTGTCGGGCGGCCAGCGGCAGCGCGTGGCGCTGGCGCGCGCGCTCGTCATCGAGCCGCCGGTGCTGCTGCTCGACGAGCCGCTGTCCAACCTCGACGCCAAGCTGCGCGAGGAAATGCAGTTCGAGCTGCGCCAGATCCAGCGCAAGGTCGGCACCACCACGGTGATGGTCACGCACGACCAGAGCGAGGCCATGTCCATCAGCGACCGCGTGGTGGTGATGGAAGGCGGCCGCGCCACGCAGATCGACCATCCGCAGCGGGTGTACGAGCATCCGAGCACGCGCTTCATCTCCACCTTCGTGGGCAAGGCCAACCTGCTCGACTGCCGCGTGTCGAGCAGCAGCGCCACGCGCACCTGCGTGGAGGTCGGCGCGCTCTCGCTCGACGTGGACGACACCGGCTTCGGCATGGACGCCGCCGCGCTGCTGAGCGTGCGGCCCGAGAAGCTGCAGCTGGTGCCGCCGGGCCAAGGCCGCCTCGACGGCGAGGTGCAGGAGCGCTTCTTCCTCGGCAGCCAGTGGCTCTACCGCATCGCCACGCCGGTCGGCGACCTCACGGTGCTGAGTCCCAACGACGGGCGCGACGCGCTGGACGAAGGCAGCCGCACCGGCATCGACTGGCCGGCGCACTGCATGCGGCTGCTGCCGGCCGAAGAAAGGGCTGTCGCAGCATGAGCGCCCCGAAGAGCAAGGCCACCCCGTGGTGGCTCTCCGGCCCGGCGCTGCTGCTGTTCACCGCGCTGCTGCTGGTGCCGCTGGCGCTCACGGCGGTGCTGTCGTTCAACGTGTACGACCCGGCCACCGGCCCCAAGTCGGGCGAGTTCACGCTCGCGCACTACGCGCTGGTGTTCTCCGATTCGTACTACCTCGGCATCTTCTGGCGCACCTTCTGGGTCTCGGCGCTGGTCACGCTGATCTGCGTGGTGGTCGGCGCGCCCGAGGCCTACGTGCTCAGCCGCATGCGCAACCCGTGGCGCTCGGTGCTGCTGCTGGTGGTGCTGGCGCCGCTGCTGGTGTCGGTGGTGGTGCGGGCCTTCGGCTGGAGCATGCTGCTGGGCCCCGAGGGCGCGGTGAACGGGCTGCTGGGCCTCGTCGGCATCGGGCCGGTGAAGATCCTCTACACCAACGCGGCCGTGGTCATCGCGCTGGTGCACGTGATGCTGCCCTTCATGGTGATCCCGGTGTGGACATCGCTGCAGAAGCTGGACCCGGGCGTGGAGAACGCGGCGCTGTCGCTCAACGCCACGCCCTTCACCACGCTGCGGCGCATCGTGCTGCCCCAGGTGATGCCGGGCATTCTTTCCGGCAGCCTGATCGTGTTCGGCCTGGCCGCGAGCTCGTTCGCTATTCCGGGACTGCTGGGCGGGCGGCGGCTGAAGATGGTCGCGACCATCGTGTACGACGAATACCTGAGCGAGCTCAACTGGCCGCTGGGTGCTGCCGTGGCACTCGTGTTGCTGGTGGCTAACCTGGTGGTGATGCTCAGCTACAACCGCCTCGTAGAAGGCCGCTACAAGAAAGCGCTGGGCTGAAGCGATGAACAGGAACGGCCCCATCGCCCTCGCGTTCAATGCGCTCGTCATCGTTTTCATGCTCGCGCCGCTGGTGGTGGTGTGCATCGTGGCGTTCACGCCCGAGAACACGCTGACCATCCCGACCACGCGCTTCTCGCTGCGCTGGTTCGAGGCGGTGTTCGCGCACCCCGACTTCATGCAGTCGTTCTGGAACAGCCTGTGGCTGGCACTCGGCTCGGCCACCATCGCGACGCTGCTCGCGGTGCCGGCGGGCATGGCGATCACGCGCTACGAGTTTCCGGGGCGCGATTTCCTCAACGGCCTGTTCCTGTCGCCGCTGATCGTGCCGCACCTGGTGCTGGGCGTGGCGCTGCTGCGGCTGTTCGCGCTGGTCGGCGGCACCGGCAGCTTCGGCTGGCTGGTGATGGCGCATGCGCTCATCGTCACGCCCTACACGCTGCGGCTGGTGGTGGCGGCGCTGGTGGGCTTCGACCGCAGCGCAGAGCAGGCCGCGCTGTCGCTGGGCGCGAGCCAGGCCACGGTGTTCCGCCGCATCACGCTGCCGATGATCCTGCCGGGCGTCACCGGCGGCTGGATGCTGGCCTTCATCAACAGCTTCGACGAAGTGACGATGTCGATCTTCGTCACAGCGCCGAGCACGGTGACGCTGCCGGTGCGCATGTACATGTATGCCACCGAGTCGATCGATCCGCTGATGGCGGCGGTGTCGGCGCTGATGGTGGCGGTGACGGCCTTCGCGATGGTGCTGCTGGACCGCATCTACGGCCTGGACCGCGTGCTGGTGGGGCGCAGGTAAATGACGACGACTCCAACCGCCCTGCTTCACCGCGTGGCCGAAACCACCGGCCGCGAGGCCGTGCACTTCACGCTCGACGGCGCTCCGGCCAGCGCGCTGGCCGGCGACACCGTGCTGACCGCCGTGCTCACCCAAAGCGCCCAGTTGCGCCGCAACGAGTTCAGCGGGCTGCCGCGCGCGGGCTTCTGCATGATGGGCGCCTGCCAGGACTGCTGGATCTCCACCGGCGAAGGCGAGCGGCTGCGCGCCTGCTCGACCTTCATCGCGCCCGGCATGGCGCTCGTCACCGGAAAGAACGGCGCATGACGACGACAACAGGCGAACTCCGACCCGCGATCGTCGGCGCCGGCCCGGCCGGCGTGCGCGCGGCGCAGACGCTGGTGGCGCACGGCCTGCGGCCGGTGGTGATCGACGAGGCGCCGCGCGCCGGCGGGCAGATCTACCGCCGCCCGCCCGCGGGCCTCGCGCAGCGAACCGCCAGAACGCTCTACGGCTTCGAGTCGAAGCGTGCCGAGGCGCTGCACCAGGCCTTCGACGCACTGCGGGGCCGCATCGACCACCGCCCAGACAGCCTGGTGTGGAACGCGCAGGACCACCAGCTCGACGTGCTGCACAACCCGACGCGCGGCACGAGCCGTGTGCCCTACAGCCATCTGATCGTGGCGACGGGCGCCACCGACCGCGTGCTGCCGGTGCCGGGCTGGACGCTGCCGGGCGTGTACACGCTGGGCGGCGCGCAGGTCGCGCTGAAGTTCCAGGGCTGCGCCATCGGCCGGCGCGTGGTGTTCATGGGCACCGGGCCGCTGCTGTACCTGGTGGCGTACCAGTATGCGAAGGCCGGCGTGCAGGTGGCGGCGGTGCTGGACACCGCGCGCCTGGCCGACCAGCTCGCCGCCACGCCCGCGATGCTGTCGCAGCCGGCGGTGTTCGCCAAGGGCGTGTACTACGTCGGCTGGCTGCGCGCGCACGGCATTGCGCTGCACGGCGGCGTGCGGCCGCTGCGCGTGCTGGGCGACGAGGCGCAGGGCCGCGTCACCGGCGTGGCCTGGCAGGACGGCAACGAAGAGCGCACGCTGGCCTGCGATGCCGTCGGCTTCGGCTACGCGCTGCGCTCCGAAACTCAACTGGCCGACCTGCTCGGCTGCCGCTTCGACTACGCGCCGCTGCACCGGGCACACCTGCCGGTGCGCGACGCGGCGGGCCGCGCGAGCGTCGAGGGCGTGTACCTGGCCGGCGACGGCGCCGGCATCATGGGCGCGGACGCGGCCGAGTGGGCCGGCGAACGCGCGGCGCTGGCGCTGCTTTCGGACAACGGCGTGGCGGTTGACACCGCGCGCGCCGCCGAACTCGAACGCAGGCTCGACCGGATCACCGGCTTTCGCCACGGCCTGGAGCGCGCCTTCCCCGTGCCCGATGACTGGGCCGCGCATGCGCCCGACGAGCTCGTGGTCTGCCGCTGCGAAAACGTCACGGCCGGCAGCCTGCGCCGGACGATTGCCGATGCCGGCGCCAGCGAGATGAACCGCCTGAAGGCCCTGTCGCGCGTCGGCATGGGCCGCTGCCAGGGCCGCATGTGCGGCGTGGCCGCGGCCGAGATCCTCGCGCATGCCACGCAGCAGCCGCTGCAGCAGGTCGGACGGCTGCGCGGCCAGGCGCCGATCAAGCCGATACCGATCCGGCTCGCGCCCGCGGAAGGAAGCGGCGCATGAGCGGCATCAGGAAGCTGCAGACCGAGGTCGCCATCGTCGGCGGCGGCATCGTCGGTTCTTCCGCCGCGCTGGCGTTGCGGCGCATGGGCGTCGACGTGGTGCTGCTGGAGCGCGACTTCTGCGGTTCGCGCTCCAGCGGCGTGAACTTCGGCGGCGTGCGGCGCCAGGGCCGGCCGCTGAGCCAGCTGCCGCTGGCGCAGCGCGCGCACCGCATCTGGGGCCGGCTGCCCGAGCTGCTGGGCACCGACGGCGAATACCTGCGTTCGGGCCATTTCAAGATCGCGCGCAGCGAGGCCGACATGGCGTCGCTGGAGCGCTACCGCGCACTCAGCAGCGACTTCGACCTGGGCCTGGAACTGATCTCCGCCGCGCGGCTGCGCGCCGAATGCCCCTGGCTCGGCACACGCGCCGTGGGCGGCTCGCTGTGCATCGAGGACGGGCAGGCCAACCCGCGGCTGGTGTCGCCGGCCTTCGCGCTCGCTGCGCGACGCGCGGGCGCGCAGGTCTTCGAGCGCCACCAGGTCGACGAGGTGGCGCACGACGGCGCGCTGTTCACGGTGCGCTCGGGCAACGAGCTCGAAGTGCGCGCGCCGGTGCTGCTCAACTGCGCGGGCGCCTGGGCCGGCGCCATCGCCAGCCAGTTCGGCGAGACGCCGCCGATGCGCTCCCGCAGCCCGCTGATGGCGGTGACCGAGCCGTTGCCACGCTTCATGGCGTGGAGCCTCGGCGTGGAGGGCGGCGGCATCTACTGCCGGCAGGTGGAGCGCGGCAACCTCGTGCTCGGCGGCGGCACCGGCATCACGCTCGATGCCGACCGCGCACGCGCCGAGCGCGACGGCATCGCCACGCTCGCGATGCAGGCGGTGGAACTGCTGCCCGCGCTGCGCCATGCGCACATCATCCGCACCTGGGGCGGCACCGAGGGCTACCTGCCCGACCGCGAACCGGTGCTGGGGCCCAGCCGCACCACGCCCGGCCTGTTCCACGGCTTCGGCTTCGCGGGCGCGGGCTTCCAGATCGGCCCGGCCGCCGGCGAGGTGCTGGCCGAGCTGGCGCGCGACGGACGCAGCGACACGCCCATCGACGCCTTCGCCATCGAGCGCTTCGACGAACAACCCGTTTCTTCACCTGTCCCCACCTGAACCTGATTGGAGAGCATCACCATGTCACGCACCGCCAAGTCCCCGAGCCCCGCCCTCATCCTGGCCGCCCTGCTCGCGGCCGCCGGCACCGCCGGCGCGCAGACCAAGACCCTCTACATCGGCATGAACGGGGGCACCATGGAGAAGGCGTACACGCAGTACGTGTTCCCGGCCTTCGAGAAAGCCTACGGCGCCAAGGTGGTGGTGGTGCCCGGCACCTCGTCCGACATCCTCGCGAAGGCGCAGGCCAACAAGGACAAGCCGCAGATGCACGTGATGTTCCTGGACGACGGCATCATGGTGCGCGCCATCGGCATGGGCCTGTGCCAGAAGCAGAAGCCCAGCCAGTCGCTCAGCGAGATCTATCCCGCGGCGCGCTTGAAGGACGACATGGCCAGCGGCGTGAGCCTGGGCATGACCGGCCTGGCCTACAACGCCAAGATGTTCAAGGAGAAGGGCTGGGCGCCGCCCACTTCGTGGATGGACCTGGCCGACCCCAAGTACAAGGGCAAGGTGGTGTTCCAGTCGATGTCGTCGTCGTCCTTCGGGCTGCACGGCTTCCTGATGTTCAACCGCATCCAGGGCGGCAACGACAAGAACGTGGAGCCGGGCTTCAAGGCCTGGCCCACCACCGTCGGGCCGAACGTGCTGGAGTACATCCCGAGCTCGGCCAAGCTGTCGGAGATGGTTCAGACCGGCGAGGCAGCCATCTTCCCGCTGACGCCCACGGCCGTCGCGGCGCTCAAGACCAAGGGCATTCCGGTGGAGTACGCGCCGCCCAAGGAAGGCGCGGTGGTACTGATGGTGGGCCAATGCGTGATCGCCAACAACAGCGAGCCCGAGCTGTCGCAGAAGCTCGCCGAGTTCCTGCTGAGCCCGGTGGCGCAGGCCAACGTGCTGCAGTACGGCGCCCAGATCCCGACCAACCCCAAGACCCCCGCCGAGGGCGAAGGCGCGGCGCAGGTGGCGGACATCAACAAGTGGATGAAGACGGCCGTGACCATCGACTGGGAAAGCATCAACGCCAATCGCCCCGCGTGGAACGCGCGCTGGAACAAGACCATCGAAAAATAGGGCTCGCCCCCAGGCTACGCGCACTTCGTGTCGCTGCGCCAACCCCCTACCGGGGGCAACACCTGAGGCCCGGCAAAGCCGGTTCCTCGGTGTTTCTGGTGTTGGACGGAGCTATTGCCGGGCCGTCCTGCGCAGCAGCACCGGCAGGCACAGCAGATAGAGCGACGCGCCCGCCAGCCACACGATGCCGGGGAAACGCGTGCGGAACGCGAAGTAGAGCGGGCTGATGAGCAGCGGGCCGAACACCGCCGCCAGGCTGGTGATGCTCGCGAGCACGCCCTGCAGCCGCCCCTGCTGCGCCTCGCCCACGCGCGCCGAGAGCGTCGCCTGCAGCGCCGGCGCGCAGACGCCGCCCATGCACAGGAGCGGCAGCATCGCGATCGCCATCCAGCCCTGCGTGGCGAAGGCGATCAGCGCATAGCCCGTGCCGTCGGCGATGGTGCCGATGGCGATGGCCGCGCGCTCGCCCCAGCGCTCGACCACCGGCCCCGCGACGAAGCCCTGCACCAGCGCATGCAGCAGGCCGAACACCGCGAGCGAGAGGCCGACCATGGTGCCGTTCCAGGCGTAGCGGTCCTGGCCGTAGATCACCCAGGTCGTGCCGGCGACCTCGCCCACAAGCACCAGCAGCAGGAACACGCCGAGCAGGGGCAGCAGCGCCGGAAAGCTGCCGGCCCAGCGCAGCGGCGCGAGCGGATGCAGCACGCCGCGGTCGAACGGTTTTGTGGCGAGCGCCGGCGGACGCGACTCGCGCAGCACCAGCAGGCCGACGAGGAAGGTCACGCCGTTGAGCACCGCAGCCGCGATGAACGGCAACCGCACGCCATGGTCGCCAAGCACGCCGCCGATGGCAGGCCCCGCGATGAAGCCCAGCCCGAAGCAGGCGCCCATGCGGCCGAACCAGCGCGCGCGCTGGTTCTCGGGCGTGAGGTCGGCGATGGCGGCTGAGGCCACGGCGGTGCTCGCGCCCGTCATGCCGGCAATGGCGCGGCCCACGAACAGCATCCACAGCGAGGGCGCTAAGGCCATGAAGAGCGCGTCGATGGCGGCGCCCGCCACCGAAATGAGCAGCACCGGACGGCGGCCGAAGCGGTCGCTGAGCGCGCCGAGCACGGGTGCGCAGATGAACTGCATCAGCGCGTAGAGCGAGAGAAATGCGCCGAAGCGCCAGCCGAGATCGCCGGTGTGGCCGACCTCGCGCAGCAGGCCCGGCACGATCGGCATGACCAGGCTGATGCCGATGGCGTCGAGCGTGACGATCGCCAGGATCACGACATGCGCATGGCGGCCCTTCGCGGCGGAAGGCGTTGGGAGCGTGGTGAAATTTATCATTGATAAGGAATTATCAGCGATAAATTCCGGGCCGTGAAGTACCCTCCCGAATCGACATCGGCATGCACATCTGAATGAAACTGGACCGCGAAGTGATCCTCGAGACCGCCCTGGGGCTGCTCGACGAGGTCGGAATGGACAAGCTCAGCACCCGGCTGCTGGCCGAGCGGCTGGGCGTGCAGCAGCCGGCGCTTTACTGGCATTTCAGGAACAAGCGGGCGCTGCTCGATGCGATGAACAGCGAACTGCTGCGCCGCGCCCACAAGCGGCAGCTGCCGCTGCCCGACGAATCGTGGGAAACCTTCCTGCGCGAGAACGCGCGCAGCTTCCGGCGCGCGCTGCTGGCGCGGCGCGACGGCGCGCGGCTGCACGCCGGCACCGAGCCCGATCCGGGCGACCTGGAAATGGTGGAGGCCCAGCTGGCGGCCGTGGTCGACCGCGGCGTGCCGGCAACGCAGGCCATGACGCTGCTGATCGCGCTGGGCCGCTACACGGTGGGTTGCGTGCTGGAGGAACAGGCGGCGCCGCCCGACGCCGAGGCGCGCCAGCAGGCGCTCGATGCCTCCGCGGCCTCGCGCCCGCTGCTGGCCGAAGCCTTCGCGAGCTACCGCGAGGCGGGCCCGGATGCGATGTTCGACATCGGCGTGGACCTGATGATCGAGGGCGCGAAGGCGCGCCTCGACAACATCGAGGCGGCCGAGGCTAGTCCTGCGCCTCGCCGCAAATCCAGCCGGCGGCCTTCTCCGCCATCATCAGTGTAGGGCTGTTGGTGTTGCCGCTGGTGATGGTGGGCATCGCGCCCGCATCCACCACGCGCAGGCCCCGCACGCCGCGCACGCGCAGCTTCGAGTCGAGCACCGCCATCGGGTCGCCGTCGGCGCCCATCTTGGTGGTGCCGACCGGATGGAAGATGGTGGTGGCGATGTCGCCGGCCAGGCGGGCCAGGTCTTCGTCGGTCTGGTACTGCACGCCGGGCTTCCACTCTTCGGGCTTGTACTTGGCGAGCGCGGGCTGCGACGCGATGCGGCGCGTCACCCGCAGCGAGTCGGCCGCCACCTTGCGGTCTTCGTCGGTGCTCAGGTAGTTGGGGGCGATGGCCGGCGCGTCCTGGAAGCGCCCGCTCTTGATGCGCACCGCGCCACGGCTGGTGGGGTTGAGGTTGCACACGCTGGCGGTGAACGCCGGAAAGCTGTGCAGCGGATCGCCGAAGGCATCGAGCGACAGCGGCTGCACGTGGTACTGCAGGTTCGGCCACTCGTGCTCCGGCGAGCTGCGCGTGAAGGCGCCGAGCTGCGAGGGCGCCATGCTCATCGGGCCGCTGCGCCTGAGCATGTACTCGAGCCCGATCTTCGCCTTGCCGACCATCGACGAGGCCAGCACATTGAGCGTGGGCGCGCCGCTGATCTTGTAGACCGCGCGGATCTGCAGGTGGTCCTGCAGGTTGGCGCCGACGCCGGGCGCGTCGACCACCACGTCGATGCCGTGCTGGCGCAGCAGCGCGGCCGGGCCGATGCCCGAGAGCTGCAGGATCTGCGGCGAGCCGATGGCGCCCGCGCTCAGGATCACCTCGCGCGTGGCTTGCGCGGTGACCGTCTCGCTGCCGTTCCACACCTCGGCGCCGGTGCAGCGGCGTGTGCCGTCGGGCAGCGTCTCGAACAGCAGGCGCGACACCTGCGCGCCGGTCCACAGCTCGAAGTTGGGCCTGCCATAGCAGGTCGGACGCAGGAAGGCCTTGGCGGTGTTCCAGCGCCAGCCGTTCTTCTGGTTGACCTGGAAGTAGCCCACGCCCTCGTTGCTGCCGCGGTTGAAGTCGGTGGTGTGCGGCACGTCGGCCTGGGCCGCTGCTTCGGCGAAGGCGTCGAGGATGTCCCAGCGCAGCCGCTGCTTCTCGACGCGCCATTCGCCGCCGGCGCCGTGCATCTCGTCGGCGCCGAGGTAGAAGTCTTCGTGTTTCTTGAACGCCGGCAGCACGTTCTGCCAGCGCCACGACTCGTCGCCCGTGAGCTGCGCCCACTGCTCGTAGTCGCGCGACTGGCCGCGCATGTAGATCATGCCGTTGATGCTGGAGCTGCCGCCGAGCGTCTTGCCGCGCGGATAGCGCAGCACGCGGCCGTTGAGGCCGGCGTCGGGCTCGGTGCTGTAGAGCCAGTCGGTGCGCGGATTGCCGATGCAATACAGGTAGCCGACCGGAATGTGGATCCAGTGGTAGTCGTCCTTGCGGCCGGCCTCGATGAGCAGCACGCGCTTGCTCTTGTCGGCGCTGAGCCGGTTGGCCATGAGCGAGCCGGCGGTGCCGGCCCCGATGATGATGTAGTCGAATTGGGTCTCGCTCATGGCGTTTGACTTGTCTCTCTTTTTTGTTCGACGAAATTGCTGGCCGGGATGGCGGCGCCCCTCGCGCCGCACCGCATGCTACTTGGCCGTGGGCATGACGAACTCGGCACCCTTGCCGATGCTCTCAGGCCAGCGCTGCATGACCGACTTCTGCTTGGTGTAGAAGCGCACGCCCTCTTCCCCGTAGGCATGCATGTCGCCGAACAGCGAGCGCTTCCAGCCGCCGAAGCCGTGCCAGGCCATGGGCACCGGGATCGGCACGTTGATGCCGACCATGCCCACCTGGATGCGGCGGCTGAATTCGCGCGCCACGTTGCCGTCGCGGGTGAAGCAGCTCACGCCGTTGCCGAACTCGTGCGCGTTGACCAGGTCGACCGCGTCCTTGAAGCTGGCCACGCGCACGCAGCTGAGCACCGGGCCGAAGATCTCTTCCTTGTAGATGCGCATCTCGGGCGTGACGTGGTCGAACAGCGTGCCGCCCATCCAGAAACCGTCGCCGCATCCTTCGCCCGCCTTGTTGCCGTCGAACTCGCGGCCGTCCACCAGCAGCTTCGCGCCTTCCTTCTCGCCCAGGTCGATGTAGCCGGTGATGCGTTCATGCGCGGCGCGCGTGACGATCGGGCCCATCTCGGCCGCGAGGTTGGTGCCGTTGAGCACCTGCAGCGTCTTGGTGCGCTCGATGAGCTTGGGGATGATCTTGTCGGCCACGTCGCCCACCAGCACCGCCACGCTGATGGCCATGCAGCGCTCGCCGGCCGAGCCGTAGCCCGCGCCGATCAGCGCGTCGACGGTCTGGTCGATGTCGGCGTCGGGCAGCACCACCATGTGGTTCTTCGCGCCGCCCAGGGCCTGCACGCGCTTGCCGTGGCGGGCGCCGGTTTCGTAGATGTAGTTGGCGATGGGCGTGGAGCCGACGAAGCTGATGGCCTTGACGTCGGGGTGCTCCAGCAGCGCGTCGACCGCGGCCTTGTCGCCCTGCACCACGTTGAACACGCCGTCGGGCAGGCCGGCTTCCTTCAGCAGCTCGGCCATGCGCAGCGAGGGCGTCGGGTCGGTCGGGCTGGGCTTGAGCACGAAGGTGTTGCCCGCGGCAATGGCCACCGGGAACATCCACATCGGCACCATCACCGGGAAGTTGAAGGGCGTGATGCCGGCGACCACGCCCAGGGGCTGGCGCAGCGTCCAGTTGTCGATGCCGGTGCTCACCTGGTCGGTGAAGTCGCCCTTGAGCAGCTGCGGAATGCCGCAGGCGAACTCGACGATGTCGATGCCGCGGCTGACTTCGCCCTGCGCGTCGGTGAAGACCTTGCCGTGCTCGGCGGTGATCATGTGGGCCAGCTCGTCCTTGTGCTCGTTGAGCAGCTGCAGGAACTTGAACATGACGCGCGCGCGGCGGATCGGCGGGGTGTCGGCCCAGGCCGGGAAGGCGGCCTGCGCGGCGGCCACGGCGGCGGAAACCTGCGCTGCATCGGCCAGGCCGACCTTGCCGGTGACGGCGCCGGTGGCGGGGTTGGTCACGTCCTGCGTGCGGCCGGAAGTGTTGGCGGCAGGCTGGCCGCCGATGAAGTGGTCGATGTTCGTGGTGGGCATGGGGACTGTGCTTTCGCGTGACGGGTCAAGAGGGGGAATGCGGCCAGTTTAGGCAGCGTGCCCCCTCGCGCCTAGACACGAAACTTGAATTTATTGTTCACCATGGCGAACAATGGATGCATGAAACCCCAAAATATCGAGTCGCTCTGGACCCACCTGCACTGGCTCACGGTGCTGGCGCAGCAAGGCAGTTTCACCGCCGCCGCGCTGCGCCTGGGCGTGAGCAAGGCGGCGATGAGCCAGCGCATCGCCGAGCTGGAGCACGCGGCCGGCGCGCCATTGGTGCAGCGCACGACGCGCAGCGTGCGGCTCACCGAGGCGGGCCGGCGGCTGGTGGACGACATGCGCGCGCCCTTCGAGCAGATCGCGCACAGCTTCGCGGGCGTGCGCGACCTGGCGGGCGTGCCGCGCGGGCTGGTGCGGGTGACGGCGCCGGTGGCCTTCGCGCGCCAGCAGCTGGTTCCGCGGCTGGCCGACTTCCTGCGCGCACAGCCCGAGGTGCGCATCGAGCTCGACCTGTCGGACCGGCTCAGCTCGCTCGCGATGGAGGGCTTCGACCTCGCGATCCGGCACACGGCGGCACCGCCGGACACCCACGTGGCCTGGACGCTGTGCGAGACCCAGTCGGTGCTGGTGGCCAGCCGCGCCTACCTGCGCCGCCGCGGCACGCCGCGCGAGCCCCAGGCGCTGGCCGGCCACGACTGCCTGCACTACCCGCGCGCCCAGGAAACGCCGACATGGCACTTCGAGGCCAAGGCCTCGGCGCCGCGCATCACGGTGCCGGTGTCGGGGCCGCTGGTGGCGAACAACAGCGAGGCGCTGCGCGACGCGGCGCTCACCGGGCTGGGCATCGCGCTGGTGCCCGACTTCAGCGCGCAGTCGGCGCTGCAGTCGGGCAAGCTGCAGCAGGTGCTGCCGCAATGGCGATCGGTGGGCGCTTTCGGCGAGCGGCTGTATGCAATACGACCCTATGCCACGCACGTGCCGCAGGCGGTGACGGCATTCGTGGCATGGCTGCGCGAGGCACTGGCGGACGGCTTCGCGGCCTGAGCGGGTGGGCGTTCGCCGTGAGAGCCCGTGGCCTCGGCACGCCCGAGGTGTTAATTAAGAAAAGCTGAAGAAACGGCGTGGTGCCCTACGCGAACGAGGGGTCTGCAACACGTGCACGGCGGATGCACCCGGTTACGATGCGCGATTCGCACCTGGCTTTTGTTAACTTTCCCGCTCGTACGCCCTATGTCCCCTGCCCAATCGCCTGCCGACGCTCCAGCCGCCGACAGCGCGTGGCCCGGCCTCGCACAGCAGGAGCGGGACGGCCGGCAGTGGACCGTGGCCACCGGCCGCTGGACCACGCTGGCGATGTCGTCCAAGCCGGCCTGGCAGGCGCTGTCGAAGAGCCTGGAGGCAGCCCCGGCAACCGACGACCGCGCCTGGGACCTGCGCGCGATCGAGCAGCTCGACCACATCGGCGCGCAGCTGCTGTGGGAACACTGGCGCCACGCTTGGCCCGCCGCGCTGGAGATGGCGCCGCAGCACAAGGCGGTGCTCGACCATGTGGCGCAATACACCGTCGCCACGCCCGAGGAACCCTCGCCCACGCTGAACGACCGCCTGCGCGCGTTCTCGCACAACGGCCCGCGCGCGATGATCGTGATGCGCGACTTCACCAGCCTGCTCGGCCAGCTCGCGATCGACCTCTGCGCGCTGGTCCGCGCGCCGCACCGGGGACCCTGGCGCGATTTCTCCGGGCACCTGTACCAGTTCGGCGCCACCGCGCTGCACATCACGGCGCTGGTCGGGCTCCTGATCGGCGTGGTGCTGGCCTACCTGATCTCGCAGCAGCTGCGGCAGTACGGCGCCGAGACCTTCGTGGTGAACATCCTCGGCCTCTCGCTGATCCGCGAGCTGGGGCCGGTGCTGGCGGCGGTGCTGATCGCCGGGCGCTCGGGCTCGGCCATCACCGCGCAGATCGGCGTGATGCGCGTGACCGAAGAACTCGACGCGATGCGCGTGATGGGCATCGCCCACGGCTTCCGGCTGGTGATGCCGCGCGTGCTGGCGCTGGCCATCGCCATGCCGCTGATCAGCCTGTGGACCTCGATGGCGGCGCTCGCGGGCGGCATGCTGGCGGCCGACGCGGCGCTCAATATCTCGCCGTCGTACTTCCTGTCGGCGCTGCCGCGCGCGGTGCCCATTTCCAACCTGTGGCTGGCCATGGCCAAGTCGGCGGTATTCGGCGTGCTGATCGCGCTGATCGGCTGCTACTTCGGCATGAAGGTCAAGCCCAACACCGAGAGCCTGGGGCGCGGCACCACCTCGTCGGTGGTGACCTCTATCACCGCGGTGATCCTGGTGGACGCGCTCTTCGCCGTGCTCTTCAAGGGCATCGGCTTCCGGGGATGACGAGATGAGCATGCCCGTGCGCCCCGACACCGACCAGACCGTGGTGGACATCCGCGGCCTGTGGACGGTGTTCAAGAACGCCGACGGCGAGCAGGTGGTGCATCGCGACCTGCGGCTGCACATCGACCGCGGCGAGGTGCTGTCGCTGGTCGGCGGTTCGGGCACCGGCAAGACGGTGCTGCTGCGCCAGATCCTCGGGCTGGAAAAGCCCACGCGCGGCCATGTCGAGGTGCTGGGCCAGGAACCGGGCGAACTCAGCGCCTCGGGCGCGGCCAACGTGGGCATGCTGTTCCAGCACGGCGCGCTGTTCTCGGCCTTCAGCGTGCTGGAGAACATCGCGTTTCCGCTGCGCGAGCTGAAGCTGCTGCCCGACGAGCTGATCCGCCACGCGGCGCTGGTGAAGCTGCAGATGGTGGGCCTGGAGCCCCGGCACGCCAACATGAGCCCGTCGGACCTGTCGGGCGGCATGATCAAGCGCGTGGCGCTGGCGCGCGCGCTCATCATGGACCCGCCGCTGCTGTTGCTGGACGAGCCCACGGCCGGCCTCGACCCCGAGGCCTCCGACAGCTTCTGCAACCTGCTGCGCGGCCTGCACCGCGAACTGGGCCTGACGGTGGTGATGGTCACGCACGACCTGGACACGCTGTTCGACCTGAGCACCCGCATCGCGGTGCTGGCAGACCAGAAGGTGATCGTCACCGGCGCGGCGCGCGAGGTCATCGCGTATCCGCATCCGTTCATCCACGAATATTTTCTCGGCGGGCGCGGGCAGCGCGCCCTGGAGGCCCTGCACGACAAGCCCGCCGACGCAACTCTCGCATCGCAGCCCGCCGCGGAGGCGGGCCGCTGAAAGGTAGGTAGCCACCATGGAAAACAAGGCCCATGCCCTCGCCGCCGGCGCCTTCGTGCTCGGCCTGATCGCCGCGCTCGTCGCGCTGGTGATCTGGTTCACGCGCGACAACACCGTGCGCAACGTCTACGAACTGTCCACGCGCGAAGCCGTGAGCGGCCTGCAGCCGCAGGCCATGGTGCGCTACCGCGGCATCGCGGTGGGCAAGGTGACGTCGATCGACTTCGACCCCAAGGTCAAGGGCAACGTGCGGGTGCGCATCACGGTCGACGAGCGCGTGCCGCTCACCACCTCCAGCTTTGCCACGCTGAGCTACCAGGGCGTGACCGGCCTGGCCTTCATCGCGCTGGACGACAAGGGCGAGTCGACCGTGTCGCTCAAGCCGGACAACGACGACCCGCCGCGCATCCCGCTCAAGCCGTCGATGCTGGCGCAGCTGCAGGACCGCGGCGAAGCCATCATCAACCAGGTCGAGGAAGTGACCAAGCGCGCCAACCAGCTGCTGAGCGACCCCAACCAGAAGCGCGCCGCCGATGCACTGGAGAACATCGCGGCCGCCTCGGCCAGCGCCAACACGCTGCTCAAGACGCTCGACAACACGGTCAAGACCGGGCTGAACCCGGCGCTGACGAAGCTGCCCGACACCATGGCCTCGGTGAAGAAGGCGGCGGGCGACGTCTCGCGCGTGGCCAACAACTTCAACACCACCGTCGTGCGGCTGAACGCGCCCGACGGCCCGGTCGAGCGCCTGAGCGACGGCACCAAGGCGCTGGCGCAGGCGGTCGACTCGTTCAACTCGGCCACGCTGCCGCGCGTGAACCGCGTGGCGGACGACACCTCGCACGCCATCCGCCGGCTGGGCCGCGCGGCCGACAGCATCAACGACAACCCGCAATCGCTGCTGTTCGGCAACGGCGGCACGGCGGCGGGCCCGGGCGAGCCGGGTTTCAGCGCCCCCGCCGCGACGCGGCCCTGAGGGAGAGAAGAGGCCCATCATGACCATGAACGCCACCATCCATGCCATCCGTTCGCTGGCGAAGCCGCGCCGCGCTGCCGCCACGGCGGCGCTGGCCGTCGGCTTCGCGCTGCTGGCGGCCGGCTGCGGCGCGCTGCCCGACAAGCCCGCGCGCGCAACGCTGTACGACTTCGGCCCCGGCCCCACCACTGCCACCGCCACGCAGGCGCAGGCATCGGCCCCGGCGCAGATGCGCCCCACCCTCGCGCTGGCCGAGTTCGAGAGCAACAGCCGCCTCGACGGCACGCAGATCCTCTACCGCCTGGGCTACGCCGACGCCAACGAGCTGCGGCCCTACGGCCAGTCGCGCTGGAGCATGCCGCCGGCGCAACTGCTGCGCCAGCGGCTGCGCGACACGCTGTCGGAGCGCCGCACGGTGCTCGGCCCGGAAGAAAGCGCGACCATCTCGCGCAGCAAGGGCGAAGTGCCCGACACGCTGCGCATCTCGCTCGACGAGTTCAGCCACTATTTCGATTCGGCCAGCGCCAGCGTGGGCCTGGTGCGCCTGCGCGCCACGCTGATCCGCGGCACCCCGGCCGGCGACCGCGTGCTGGGCCAGCGCCTGTTCACCGTGCGCAGCCCCGCGCCGAGCGCCGACGCGCCCGGCGGGGTGAAGGCGCTGGTCTCTGCCAGCGACGCCGCCGTGGCCGACGTGGTGCAGTGGGTCGACCAGTTGCAGCAGCAACAGCCCCGGCAGTAACCTGCGGCTTGATCGGAGGAGTTACACCATGAACGCAACACGCATCGTCGGCATCGTGCTGATCGTGGCCGGCATCGCAGCCTTGGGCCTCGGCAGCTTCAGCTTCACCAAGGAAACCCACGAGGCCAAGCTCGGCCCGCTCGAGTTCTCGGTGAAGGAGAAGCAGACGGTCAGCTTCCCTCCCTGGGCCAGCGTGGCCGTGATCGTGGTGGGCGGGGCGCTGGTGCTGCTGGGTGGCAGGAAGGGCTGAGCGCCCCTCGTCAGCCCCAACCCGCCAGCAGCTTCGGCAACAGGTCTTCCGACGCTCCCCGCAACACCACGGAGGCCGCATCGTCCAGGTGCGGCAGCGGCTCCAGGTTCAGCGTGACGAGCCGCGCACCGTGCGCCAGCGCCGTCTGCGGCAGTTCGGCGGCCGGGTAGACGATGGTGGTGCTGCCCACCACCATGAACAGATCGCACTCCTGCGCGGCCACCTGCGCGTCGAGCAGCACGCCGGCGTTCAGCATCTCGCCGAACATCACGACGTCGGGGCGCGCATGCGAGCCGCAGCGCAGGCAGCGGTGGAAGGGCCAGGGGCCGCTTCGGTTGCCGCAGCGGTCGCAGCGCCAGCGGCGCAGCGAGCCGTGCAGTTCGAGCACGTCCTGCCCGCCGGCCAGCGTGAGCAGGCCGTCGACGTTCTGCGTCACCAGCCGCGTGGCGGGGCGCAGCCGCTGCAGCGCCGCGAGCGCGGCGTGGCCCGGGTTGGGCTGCGCCGATTCGATCACCGACATGCGATGCGCCCAGAACTTCGTGAACCCCGAGGGGTCGCGCGCCAGGTCTTCGGCATGGGAGAACTGCAGGGCGTTCTGGCTCTTCCAGAGGCCGTCGGTGTCGCGGTAGGTCGGAATGCCGGAGGCGCGGGACAGGCCGGCGCCGGAGAACACCACGATGCGCCGGGCATCGCGCAGCCGCCGTGCGGCCGCCTGTACTGCTTCGAAGGTGGAGGTGTTTTCTGGTGTGACGCGCGTCATCGCTCTGGTTTGGGGGAATTCGCCGGGGCGGGAACGGCGGTGGCGCCCAGGCGCTGCGACACGGTGTCCGCACAGGCCTTGAGCGCGCGGGAGATCTCGCCGTCCCACGCCGTATCGAAGATGCCGGCCGGGCCGATGGCGGTGACGGCCAGCACGATGGCGCCAGTGTGATCGAACACCGGCGCGGCCATGGCGCTCACGCCCTCGATGACCTCGCCGTCGGAGCGGCTGATGCCGTGGTCGCGCACTTCTTTCAGCTGGCGCTCGAAGTCGCTCCATGAAGGCAGCGGCTGCACCGGCGGCATGCCGGCCGGCTGCGCGGGCTCGGCGCCCTTGCGCTGCTTCTGGCGCTGGCGCTCTTCCTCGAGCAGGCGGCGCACCACCTCGGCGTGGAGGTAGGTGGCGAAGACGCGGCCCGAGGCGGTGTTGGTCAGCGAGAACACCGTGCCGTGGCGCATGTTCACGTGCACCGGCGACGGCGACTCGGCCGTGCGGACGATGGTCGCGCCGCGCGCGCCCCACACGGCCAGCGCCACGGTGTGGCCGATCTGCTGGGCGAGCTGGCCGATCAGCGGCGTGGCGATGTGAACCGGGTCGGCCTGCTGCAGGCTGATCAGCCCCAGTTGCAAGGCCAGCGGGCCGAGCAGATAGTGGCCGCTGGCGCGGTCCTGCTCGATGAGGCCCAGGCGCCCGAAGCTGACCATGTACGGGTGCGCCTTGGCCGCCGTCATGTCGGCTTCCCGCGCCAGGTCCTTCAGCGCCATGGGCCGGCCGTGGTGCACCAGCGCACGCAGCAGCTGGCCGCCGACCTCGATGCTCTGGATGCCGCGCTGGGCGCGGTCGGTGTCAGTGGCCATGGCTGCCTTTGGCGTCCGGTTGTTCGTTCATGAAGAAGGGATTAGACATTAACTGATCCGGCGCTTACACTCCAAAAATTCGTTAACCGCAAATTCGTTCGACTTAAACGAATTCCAGATTACAACCCACCGACGGAGACACACGATGAGCCAAGCCAAGAAATTCGCCAGCCAGGCCGACATGGAAGAGAAGAAGATCACCTTCAGCCAGATCTCCGAACATGCCTGGGCCTACACCGCCGAGGGCGACCCCAACACCGGCATCGTCATCGGCGACGACTGCGTGCTGGTGGCCGACACCCAGGCCACCCCCGCCATGGCCGCCGACGTGGTGCGCCGCATCCGCGAGGTGACCGACAAGCCCATCAAGTACGTGGTGCTCACCCACTACCACGCGGTGCGCGTGCTGGGCGCGGCGGGCTACGGCGCCGAGCACATCCTGGCCAGCCAGGACACGCGCGACCTGATCGTCGAGCGCGGCGAACAGGACAAGGCCAGCGAAATCGGCCGCTTCCCGCGCCTGTTCCAGAACGTCGAGACCGTGCCCCCGGGCCTGACCTGGCCCACCATGACCTTCACCGGCAAGATGACGCTGTGGCTCGGCAAGCTCGAAGTGCAGCTCATCCAACTGGGCCGCGGCCACACCAAGGGCGACACCGTCGTCTGGCTGCCGCAGGAACGCACGCTGCTGTCGGGCGACCTGGTCGAGTTCGGCGCCACCCCGTACGCCGGCGACGCCTACTTCAAGGACTGGCCGCAGACGCTGGACAACATCGCCGCGCTCAAGCCCGTGGCGCTGGTCCCGGGCCGCGGCGCCGCACTCACCACGCCCGAGGCCGTGGCGGAGGGCCTGACGGGCACGCGCAACTTCATCTCCGACGTGTACGGCAGCGTGCAGGAAGGCGTGAAGGCCGGCCGCGACCTGAACGCGGTCTACAAGGAGACCTACGAGAAGCTCAAGCCAAAGTACAGCCAGTGGGTGATCTTCGACCACTGCATGCCCTTCGACGTGAGCCGCGCGTACGACGAGGCCTCGGGCCATGCCGATCCGCGCGTGTGGACGGCCGAGCGCGACATCGAGATGTGGAAGGCGCTCGAAGGCTGATCCCGCATCGCTCCCTCCCCCGCTGGGGGAGGGCTGGGGTGGGGGCAGGCAGAGCGCCAGTTTCGAGCGCCGTCGAGCCCCCATCCCGACCTTCCCCCGGAGGGGAAGGAGCAAGACAAGGACAAAGGACACGGAGACAAGTACGTGATCGACTATCAAAGCCTGCGCTTCGACTACAAGCGCCACGCCGACCAGGACGCGGCGGCACCGGCGCGACACCCCGTCGTGATCGTCGGCGCCGGCCCGGTGGGCCTCACGCTGGCCATCGACCTCGCACTGCGGCAGGTGCCCGTGGTGCTGCTCGACAACGACAACACCCTGTCCAGCGGCTCGCGCGCGATCTGCTTCGCCAAGCGCACGCTCGAGGTGTTCGACCGCCTCGGCTGCGGCGACCGCATGGTCGACAAGGGCGTGTCGTGGAACGTGGGCAAGGTGTTCTTCCATGACGAGCAGGTCTACAGCTTCGACCTGCTGCCCGAGCCCGGCCACGAGCGCCCGGCCTTCATCAACCTGCAGCAGTACTACGTCGAGGGCTACCTCGTCGAGCGCGTGGCCGCGCTGCCGCTCATCGACCTGCGCTGGAACCACAAGGTGACCGGCATCGAGCAAGGCGGCGACGGCGCGGTGCTGACGGTGGAAACGCCGGAGGGCGAGTACCGGCTGCATGCCGGCTACGTCGCCGCCTGCGACGGCTCGCGCTCCCCCACGCGCCAGATGCTGGGCCTGGAAGCAAAAGGCCGGATCTTCCGCGACCGCTTCCTGATCGCCGACATCACGATGGACGCGCACCTGCCCACCGAGCGCCGCTTCTGGTTCGACCCCTCGTTCCATCCCGGCCAGAGCGTGCTGCTGCACAAGCAGGCCGACGGCATGTGGCGCGTCGACTTCCAGCTCGGCTGGGACGCCGACCCGGCGGAAGAACGCAAGCCGGAGAACATCACGCCGCGCGTTCGCGCGCTGCTCGACAGCATCGGCTTCGAAGGCGTGCAGTTCCAGATCGGCTGGGCCAGCGTCTACACCTTCGCCTGTCAGCGCATGGAGCGCTTCCGCCACGGCCGCGTGCTGTTCGCGGGCGACTCGGCGCACGGCGTGTCGCCGTTCGGCGCGCGCGGCGCCAACTCGGGCGTGCAGGACGCGGACAACCTCGCCTGGAAGCTCGCGGCCGTGGTGCAGGGCCAGGCGCCCGATGCGCTGCTCGACAGCTACGCCAGCGAGCGCGAGTTCGCGGCCGACGAGAACATCCGCAACTCCACGCGCGCCACCGACTTCATCACGCCCAAGAGCGACGTGAGCCGCCTCTTCCGCGACGCGGTGCTGGAGCTGACCCGCCGCCATGCCTTCGCGCGCACGCTGGTCAACAGCGGGCGCCTGTCGGTGGCCACGGTGCTGCGCGATTCGCCGCTCAACACGCCCGACGCCGACGCCTTCGCCGGCACGATGGTGCCCGGCGCGGCGGCTGCCGACGCACCCGTGGCCCGCGCCGGCGGCAGCACCGGCTGGCTGCTGCGCGAATGCCATGCCGAGCGCTTCACCGCGCTGGTGTTCGGCCAGGGCGAAGCCGCCGAGCGCAGCCTGCAGGCATTGAAGGAATGCGACCTGCCGCTGCACGTGGTGCGCGTGGAAGACGCCACGCCCGACGGCGAACTCGCCACGCGGCGCTACGACGCGCGGGCCGGCACCGTCTACCTGCTGCGGCCCGACCAGCACGTGTGCGCGCGCTGGCGCAGCCCCACGCCCACCCTCATCCGCGCGGCCGTCGACCGCGCACTGGCCAAGGCATGAAAGCCATGCAAGCACCACAGCAACTGATCACCACGCCCAACCTCGAGGCGCCCGACGATTTCTACGAGGCGCTCATCGAAGCGCACCAGGGGCTTTCCAACGAAGAGAGCCACGCCTTCAACGCCCGCCTGGTGCTCGTGCTGGCCAACCACATCGGCTCGCTGGCCGTGCTGCGCGAAGCCTTCGACGCGGCGCGTGCCGGCTGAGCCCCGGTAGTCACGCATTCCAACCTCATCGCGATTTTTCGAAAGAGAAAACCCATGACCCAAGCAACCCCGCCCTCCGAACGGCGCTACCAGAGCGGGTTCGGCAACGAATACGCCTCCGAGGCGGTGCCCGGCGCCCTGCCCCAGGGCCGCAACAACCCGCAGCGCGGCCCCTTCGACCTCTATACCGAGCTGATCTCCGGCACCGCCTTCACCGCGCCGCGCCACGAGAACCGCCGCACCTGGCTGTACCGCCGCCAGCCCTCGGTGGTGTCGGGCCGCTACCAGCCGTATGCGCAGCCGCACTGGACCACCGGCGCCGACCGCGAGATCGCGCTGCCGCCCGAGCCGCTGCGCTGGCATCCGCAGCCGCTGGACGGCGCGGACGGCGTCGACTTCATCGACGGCATGCACACCATCGCGGCCAACGGCGACGCCGAGTCGCAGGTCGGCATCGGCTCGCTGATGTACCTGGCCGGCCGCTCGATGGAGCGCCGCGCCTTCGTCAACGCCGACGGCGAAATGCTGCTGGTGCCCCAGCAGGGCCGCCTGGTCGTCACCACGGAGCTGGGCGTGCTCGACGTGAAGCCCGGCGAGATCGCGGTGCTGCCGCGCGGCATGGCCTTCAAGGTGGCGCTGCCGGACGGGCTCTCGCGCGGCTACGTATGCGAGAACTACGGCGCGCATTTCCGCTTGCCGGAGCTCGGCCCCATCGGCTCGAACGGCCTGGCCAACGCGCGCGACTTCCAGGCGCCGGTGGCGGCCTTCGAAACGGAGGAAGGCGGCTACGAGATCGTCAAGAAATTCGGCGGCCGCTTCTGGCAGGCGCCGATGAAGCAGTCGCCCTTCAACGTGGTCGCCTGGCACGGCAACCTGTCGCCGGTGAAGTACGACACGGCGCACTTCATGGTGATCGGCTCGATCAGCTTCGACCATCCCGATCCGTCGATCTTCACCGTGCTGACATCGCCCAGCGACACGCCCGGCACCGCCAACTGCGACTTCGTGATCTTCCCGCCGCGCTGGATGGTGATGGAGAACACCTTCCGTCCGCCCTGGTTCCACCGCAACCTCATGAGCGAGTTCATGGGCCTGGTGCTGGGCGAGTACGACGCCAAGCCGGGCGGCTTCAAGCCCGGCGGCGCGAGCCTGCACAACTGCATGGTGCCGCACGGGCCGGACGAGGAAGCCTTCGACAAGGCCACGAATGCCGACCTCAAGCCGCACAAGCTCGACAACACGCTGGCCTTCATGTTCGAGAGCCGCTACCGCTTCATTCCCACCAACTTCGCGCTGAAAAGCAGCGCACTCGACACAGACTACGCCGACTGCTGGGCCGGCCTGAAAGATCAATTCAAAGCATGAAGACTGTTTTCACCCTCACCCGCCGCGCGGCGGCCGTCGCACTGCTGGCCGTGCCCTTCCTTGCGCATGCGGCCGACTATCCGTCGAAGCCGATCAGGTTCGTCGTGCCCTACACGCCCGGCGGCACCACCGACCTGGTGGCGCGCACCGTGGGACAGAAGGTGTCGGAGAAGCTGGGCCAGCCGGTGCTGATCGACAACCGCGGCGGCGCGGGCGGCAACATCGGCATGGACGCCGTGGCCAAGGCCGCGCCCGACGGCTACACCATCGGCTTCGGCGCCATCTCGACCAACGCGCTGAACCCGCACATCTACAAGTCGATGGCCTTCGACCCGCGCAAGGACTTCACCGCCATCAGCCTGCTGGGCACCTCGACCATCGTGCTGGAAGTGCCGGCCGCCTCGGCCATCAAGACCGTGCCCGACCTGATCGCCGCCGCCAGGAAGAACCCGGGCATGCCCTACGCCACCGCGGGCGCCGGCACCTCGATGAACCTGGCCGGCGTGATGTTCGCGCAGATGACCGGCACCGACCTCGTGCACGTGGCCTACAAGGGCAGCGGTCCGGCCATCACCGACATGCTGGGCAACAACATCGGCGTGATGTTCGACAACCTGCCGGCCTCGCTGCCGCACATCCAGGCCGGCAAGCTGCGCGCGCTGGCGGTGGCGGGCCCGGCGCGCTCGCCCTCGCTGCCCGACGTGCCGACCATGGCCGAAGCGGGCCTGAAGGGCTATGCGCTGGAGCCTTGGTTCGGCGTGTACGGCCCGGCCAACCTGCCGGCGCCGGTCGTCAAGGCGCTGAACGAAGCTTTTGTCGAAGCGCTCGCCATGCCCGACGTGAAGGCCAAGCTGGCACAGGCCGGCTTCTCGCCGCGCGGCTCGACGCCGCAGGAGCTCGCGAAGCTGAGCGATACCGAATACAAGCGCCTGGGCGAAGTCGCCAAGAAGGCCGGCATGTCGGCAGATTAAGGCTCGCCCCCAGGCTTGCCCACTTCGTGTGGCTGCCAACCCCCTACCGGGGGCAACACCTGCGGCCCGGCAAAGCCGGTTCCGCGGTGTTTCCCGAACGAACCCCAGGCTGCATAGAACATTTGCTTGAAAGACACACATGACCGCACTGAACGCCACCCATGACCCGAAGCTGCGCAGCTGGGTCGCCTCGGCCAACGAGGCCGGCAACGACTTCCCGATCCAGAACCTGCCCTTCGGCCGCTTCCGCGCCGCGGGCAGCAGCGAGGCCTTCCGCATCGGCGTGGCCATCGGCGACCAGGTGCTGGACCTGCGCGCCACCGGCCTCGTCGACACCGACGACATGAACGTGCTGATGAACGCCAGCGTGAAGGACCGCCAGGCCCTGCGCGCCGCCATCTCGGCCGGCCTGGCCGAAGGCAGCGACAAGCAGGCCGCATGGTCGAAGGCGCTGCTGGCGCAGGCCAAGGCCGAGATGACGGTGCCATGCCGCATCGGCGACTACACCGACTTCTACACCGGCATCCACCACGCGACCACCATCGGCAAGCTGTTCCGCCCCGACCAGCCGCTGATGCCCAACTACAAGTGGGTGCCCATCGGCTATCACGGCCGCGCCTCGTCGATCGGCATCAGCGGCCAGAGCTTCAAGCGCCCGCAGGGCCAGACCAAGGCACCGGACGCCGAGACGCCCAGCTTCGGCCCTTGCAAGCGGCTGGACTACGAACTGGAGCTGGGCTTCCTGGTCGGCCAGGGCAATGCGCAGGGCGAGCCGATCGCCATCGGCGAGGCGGAAGACCACCTGTTCGGCGTGACGCTGCTCAACGACTGGTCGGCGCGCGACATCCAGGCCTGGGAATACCAGCCGCTCGGCCCCTTCCTGTCGAAGAACTTCGCGAGCACGCTGTCGCCGTGGATCGTGACGGCCGAGGCGCTGGCGCCTTTCCGCGCCAAGTTCGAGCGGCCCGCCGGCGATCCGCAGCCGCTGCCCTACCTCGACTCGCCCGCCAACCGCGAAAGCGGCGCGCTCGACATCACGCTCGAAGTGCTGCTGCAGACCGCGAAGATGCGCGCGGCCGGCGAGGCGCCCATGCGCCTCACGCGCAGCAACACCACCCAAGCCGCCTACTGGACCGCCGCGCAGCTCATCGCGCACCACACGGTGAACGGCTGCAACCTGCAGCCGGGCGACCTGCTGGGCTCGGGCACGCTGTCGGGCCCCGGCCCCGGCGAGGCGGGCTCGCTGATCGAGCTGACGCTGGGCGGCAAGCAGCCGATCACGCTGGCAAACGGCGAGAAGCGCACCTTCCTGGAAGACGGCGACACGCTGGTGATCCGCGGCTACTGCGAACGCGCCGGCGCCGTACGCATCGGCCTGGGCGAAGTCAGCGGCACGGTGGTCTGATTGCTCAGGGCGCGGTGGCGGGCGTCGTCGTTGCCGCGGCCGGCCATGCCACTTCGCTCGCCACGCGCGGCTTGCCGATCGGCGCGGTCGCCTTGCCGATCTTGATGGCCGCCAGGTCGGCCTCGCTCGGGTACTGGTTGGCGAGCCAGTAGTCGAACACCCGCCGCGCGATGGGCGCCGCGGCGCCCGCGCCCCAGCCCGCGTTCTCGACGATCACGGCAATGGCGATCTTCGGGTCGTTCACCGGCGCGAAGCCCATGAACAGCGCGTGGTCCCGCTGGTGCTCTTCGAGCGCGCGGGCGTTGTACTTGGTGTTCTGGGCCTGCGTCACGGCCTGCGCAGTGCCCGTCTTGCCCGCCGCCTGGTAGGCCGCGCCCGCGAACACGCCGCGCGCCGTGCCGCTGGTGACCACGCTGGTCAGGCCCTCGCGGATCACCGAGATGGCCGACGCCGTGTAGCCGAGGTTTTCCGCCGGCGGCTGCGGCATCGGCACCACCTGCCCGCTCACGGTGTTGCGCGTGGCCAGCACGAGGTGCGGCTTGTGCTTGAGGCCGCCGTCCGCCACGATGGCCGTGGCCTGCGCCAGCTGCAGCATCGTGAAGTTGTTGTAGCCCTGCCCGATGCCCAGCGAGATGGTCTCGCCCGCATACCACTTCTTGGCCTCGGGGCGCTTGTAGGCGTTGCGCTTCCACTCGGTGCTCGGCAGCACGCCGCGCACTTCGCCGCCCAGGTCGATGCCGGTGATCTGGCCGAAGCCCAGCGGCTTCATGGAGTCGTGGATCAGGTCCACGCCCATCTCGTTGGCCAGCGAGTAGAAATAGATGTTGCTCGACAGCTGGATCGCGCGGCGCATGTCGACGCCGCCCAGGTTGCCTTCGGGGCTGCCGAAGCGGTGGCCGCCGAAGTTGAAGTAGCCGGGGTCGTTCACCACCACGCTGGGGCCGCGCTTGCCGGTCTGCAGCGCCGCCAGCGCCATGAAGGGCTTGTAGGTGGAGCCGGGCGGGTAGGTGCCGCGCAGCGCGCGGTTCAGCAGCGGCTTGTCGATGGATTCGGTGAGCGCCGCCCAGCTCTCGTTGTCGATGCCTTCGACGAACAGGTTGGGGTCGAAGGTGGGCTTGCTCACGAAGGCCAGCACCTCGCCGGTCTTGGGGTCGATGGCCACCACCGCGCCGCGGCGGTCGCCGTACATGTCCTCGATGAGCTTCTGCAGCTTGATGTCGAGCGACAGCATCACCGTGTTGCCCGGCGTGGCCGGATGGCTGGCCAGGCGGCGCACGGCGCGCCCGCCGGCGGAGGTTTCCATCTGCTCGACGCCGGTCTGGCCGTGCAGCGTCTTTTCGTAGCTCTGCTCGATGCCGAGCTTGCCGATGTAGTCGGTGCCCTTGTAGTTGGCCTGCTCTTCCTCGTCCCAGTCTTCCATCGCGGTCTTCTCGCGCTGGTTGATGCGGCCGATGTAGCCGAGCACGTGCGAGGCCAGCTCGCCCTGCGGGTAGTTGCGGAACAGCCGCGCCTTGATTTCCACGCCCGGGAAGCGGTAGCGCTGGGCCGCGAAGCGCGCCACCTCTTCATCGCTCAGGCGGGTGCGGATGGGGATGGAATCGAAGCTGCGCGAGTCTTCGCGCAGGCGCTTGAAGCGGCGGCGGTCGCGTGGCGACACTTCGAGCACCTGGGTCAGGCTGTCGATGGTTTCCTCGACGTCGTTGACCTTGGAAGGCGTGATCTCCAGCGTGTAGGCCGAATAGTTGGAGGCCAGCACGATGCCGTTGCGGTCGAGGATCAGGCCCCGGTTCGGCACCACCGGCACCACCGCCGTGCGGTTGCTCTCGGCCTGCTCGGCCAGGTCTTCGTGGCGCGTGACCTGCAGGTACACCAGCCGCGCGCACAGCAGCCCGAAGGCGAACAGCACCGCCAGCCCGATGACGATCACCCGGCGCTTGAAGCGCGCGAGGTCGGCGGCGACGTTGCGGATTTCGGTCATGGCGGTGGGAGCTTAGGCGCGCGCAGGTGCGATGGCAAATGCGGCTGGCTGGGCTTAGAGGGGGCGGTTCTCGTCGGGTTCCGGGGTGCGGCGCTGCGGGGCAAGTAACAGTGCGGTGGCCAGGGGCCAGAGCGCGGCCTCGATGGCCGGGGAGATCAGCACCGTCCAACCCGGAAACACGCCGCCGCCGATCATCCGCGTGACGACCTCGATCAGCTGCGACAACGCAAAGAGCGGCAGCACCTGCAGCGCCTGCGACAGCACCGGATACCAGAGCAGGCGCCGGTGGATGGTGATCGCGAAGAAGCCCAGCGTGGTGTAGGACAGCGCATGCTGGCCGAGCATGGACGACTGGTGCACGTCCATGCACAGGCCGAAGACGAAGGCCGCGCCGATGCCCACGCGGGCGGGCTGGTGCACGCCCCAGAACACGATCACCAGCGCCAGCAGGTCGGGCATCCAGACGGCGCGGCCGATCGGCACCATGTTGACGAGCAGCGCCACCACCAGGCTGGTCCACATGAAGAAGGGGCTGACGGGCAGCAGGAGCTGCTGCTGGCCGGGACGCTTGATCATCGACGTTCTCCCGGCTTCTTTTCGTTCTTGCCCGCGCCGGGCTTGCCTTCCGGCCGCTTGCGCTGGGTGGTGGCGGGCGGCGCCGGCGGCGGCGCGGTGGGCGCGCCGGTGGGCTCGAGCACCAGCACGTAGCGCGCGGCCGTCACATGGGCCAGCGGCACGCAGTAGATGCGGGCGAAGGCCGAATCGGCGCGGCGCTCGATGCGTTCGATCTTCGCGACCGGCAGGCCGGTGGGGTAGATGCCGTCGACGCCGCTGGTGGAGAGCAAATCGCCCTCCTGCAGGTCGGCATTGGCAGCCATGAAACGCAGCTCCAGGCCGCCGCCGTGGGCCGACGCATCGCCGAAAGCCACGCTCCGCACGCCGGTGCGGGTGTTCTGCACGGGAATGGCCAGGTCGCGGTCGATCACCAGCGTGACCTCGCTCGTGAAGGGCAGCACCTGCGTGACCTGGCCCAGCACGCCGCGCGCGTCGATCACCGGCGAGCCGGCCACCACGCCCTGGGTCATGCCCTGGTCGATCACGATCTTGCGGGTGTAGGGGTCGGCCGCGTCGTACATCACCTCGGCCGCGCGGCCCGGCGTGGTCGTGGCCTGGCGCAACTCGAGAAGCTCGCGCAGGCGGGCGTTGTCCTGGGCCAGCGTGTCGGCCTGCGCGGCGCGCTCGGCCTGCATCATGAGCGCCTTGCGGGCGTCGGCCTCGTTGCGCTGGGCGGTCTGCAGGTCTTCGAGGTAGCGGCCGCCGCCCAGCAGGGCCTGCACCGGCTTCAGCGCCACCCATTGCACCGGGTACAGCACCGCGCCGATGCCCGCGCGGATGGGCTGCACGATGTGGAAGCGCGCGTCGGCCACCATGAGGAACAGGGCCAGCGCGCCGAAGAAGATCAGCTTGCTGAGTGCCGACTGCCCCTGGTTGAACAGGGGTGGCGCTGTGCGATCGAGCGTGCCCAGGGGCATGAATTCGGCCTAGTTTTCACCGCGCTTTGCGCGAGTTACGGCACAAGAAATTAACACATCACGATGCCAGAAATACCGCGGAACCGGCTTCGCCGGGCCGGCGGTATTGCCCCCTGCAAGGGGGGTGGCGCAGCGACACGAAGTGCGCGAAGCCTGGGGGTGTGCCTCGATTATTCGCTCGTGAAAATGCTGCCCAGGCGGTCCATGCGCTCCAGCGCGATGCCGCAGCCGCGCACCACGCAGGTCAGCGGGTCTTCGGCCACCAGCACCGGCAGGCCGGTTTCCTCGGCCAGCAGGCGGTCGAGGTCGCGCAGCAGCGCGCCGCCGCCGGTCAGCATCATGCCGCGCTCGGCGATGTCGGCGCCCAGTTCGGGCGGCGTCTGTTCGAGCGCGTTCTTCACGGCCGAGACGATGTTGTTGAGCGGATCGGTCAGGGCTTCCAGCACTTCGTTGCTGCTGATGGTGAAGCTGCGCGGCACGCCTTCGGAAAGGTTGCGGCCCTTGACTTCCATTTCCTTGACTTCGGAGCCCGGGAAGGCCGAGCCGATGTTCTTCTTGATGACTTCGGCCGTCGGTTCGCCGATCAGCATGCCGTAGTTGCGGCGGATGTAGTTGATGATGGCTTCGTCGAAGCGGTCGCCGCCCACGCGCACGGAGCCCTTGTAGACCATGCCGCCCAGCGAGATGACGCCCACTTCGGTGGTGCCGCCGCCGATGTCCACCACCATCGAGCCCGAGGCTTCGCTGACGGGGAGGCCGGCGCCGATGGCCGCGGCCATGGGTTCCTCGATGAGGTAGACGGAGGTGGCGCCTGCCGCCTCTGCCGCGTCCTTGATGGCGCGGCGCTCGACCTGGGTCGAGCCGCAGGGCACGCAGATGATGATGCGCGGGCTCGGCGTGAGCAGCGTGCGCGGGTGCACCATCTTGATGAACTGCTTGATCATCTGCTCGGTGATCACGAAGTCGGCAATGACGCCGTCCTTCATCGGGCGGATCGCCTCGATGTTGCCGGGCACCTTGCCCAGCATGGCCTTGGCTTCGCGGCCGACGGCCTGGATCACCTTCTTGCCGTGGGGGCCGCCTTCATGGCGGATCGCCACGACGGACGGTTCGTCCAGCACGATGCCCTTGTTGCGGGCGAATATCAGGGTGTTGGCGGTGCCGAGGTCGATCGCAAGGTCGGTGGAAAAGTACCGACGGAAAGCTCCAAACATGTGCGGAATCCTCTGAGCACGGCCTGCGCATCGGCAGGTCGTCGCTCTATTTTTTGGGTCGTTTGACGGGGTGAATTGATCGTTTTTGGCGCAAAAGCCGGCGCGTTCGCGGGGGTTGCGGCAAAGGCGGGATAATAACCGAATCCCCTCTGATTCCCGTATTAGCACCGGCTTCGCGGTGCGATTCCCCCTGCTTTTTTTAGCGTTCCGACCCTATGGCACTTTCCGCTTCCGATATTGCGCGCATCGCCTCGCTGGCGAGGCTGCAGCTTGCTCCCGACGAAAGCGAGCGCATGCTCAGCCAGCTCAACGGCTTTTTCGACGTCGTCGAACGCATGCGTTCGGTGGACACCTCCGGCGTCGAGCCGCTGGCCCACCCCGTGGCGGCCATCGAAGACATCACGCTGCGTCTTCGTGACGACGTGGCGAGCGAGCCCAACAATCGCGAAGCCAACCAGAAGAGCGCCCCGGCCGTCGAGGCCGGCCTGTTCCTCGTGCCCAAGGTGATCGAATGATGAGCAGCAACACCGAACTGCACCGGATGGGCGTGGTCGCGCTGGCCCAGGCGCTGGCCGACCGCAAGGTTTCGGCCGTCGAGGCCTCCCAGGCATTCCTCGGCCGCATGAAGGCCCATGAATCGCTCGGCACCTTCGTCGACGTCAACGAAGAAGTCACGCTGGCCCAGGCCCGCGCCGCCGACGCGCTCATCGCCGCCGGCAATGCCCCGGCGCTGGCCGGCGTGCCCATTGCGCACAAGGACATCTTCGTCACCACCGATTTCGCCACCACCGCCGGCTCGAAGATGCTCGCGGGCTACCGCTCGCCCTTCGACGCGACCGTGGTCAAGCGCCTGGCCGAGGCCGGCGCGGTCACGCTCGGCAAGCTGAGCTGCGACGAATTCGCGATGGGCTCGGCCAACGAGAACATCGCCGTGCCCGCCGTGGGCCACGACAAGGCCGTGCCCGTGCAGAACCCCTGGAACCGCGAGCGCATTCCGGGCGGCTCCTCGGGCGCCAGCGCGGCTGCCGTGGCGGCGCGCCTGGCCCCCGCGGCCACCGGCACCGACACCGGCGGCTCGATCCGCCAGCCGGCGTCGTTCTGCGGCGTGACCGGCATCAAGCCCACCTACGGCCGCGCCTCGCGCTACGGCATGGTGGCCTTTGCATCGAGCCTGGACCAAGCCGGCCCGATGGCCCGCTCGGCCGAAGACTGCGCGCTGCTGCTGTCGGCCTTCTGCGGCCCCGACCTCGACCGCGACTCCACCTCGCTCGACAAGCCCGCCGAGAACTTTGCCCGCTCGCTGAACGATTCGCTCGAAGGCCTGCGCATCGGCGTACCGAAGGAGTTCTTCGGCGAAGGCGTGGCGCCCGGCGTGCGCGCGGCCATCGACGCGGCGCTCGCGCAGTACGAGAAGCTCGGCGCCAGGCGCGTCGAGGTGACGCTGCCGCGCACCGAGCTGTCGATCCCCGTGTACTACATCATTGCCGCGGCCGAGGCCTCGAGCAACCTGAGCCGCTTCGACGGCGTGAAGTTCGGCCATCGCGCCAAGGACTTCATCGACCCCGCAAGCAAGAAGAGCGCGCTCACGCAGATGTACGAGCGCACGCGCGCCGAAGGCTTCGGCGACGAAGTCAAGCGCCGCATCATGATCGGCACCTACGTGCTGTCGCACGGCTACTACGACGCCTACTACCTGCAGGCGCAGAAGGTGCGCCGCATGATCGCCGACGACTTCCAGCAGGCCTTCAAGCAGTGCGACGTGATCGCCGGCCCCGCCGCGCCCACCACCGCATGGAAGCTCGGCGAACACGGCGGAGACCCCGTGGCCGACTACCTCGCCGACATCTTCACGCTGCCCGCATCGCTGGCCGGCCTGCCCGGCATGAGCGTGCCCGCGGGCTTCGACGGCGGCATGCCCGTGGGCCTGCAGCTGATCGGCAACTACTTCGGCGAAGCGAAGCTGCTGAATGCAGCGCACCGCTTCCAGCAGGCCACCGACTGGCATTCGCGCACGCCGGAGGGCTTCTGAAATGAGCGAGACAGTGAACACCTTCGAAGCACAACAACAGGGCCGCCCGACCGGCCCGCTGGTGCGCGGCTATGAAGTCATCATCGGCTTCGAGACCCATGCGCAGCTTTCCACCGCGAGCAAGATCTTCAGCCGCGCCTCCACCGCCTTCGGCGCAGAGCCCAACACGCAGGCCTGCGCGGTCGACCTCGCACTGCCCGGCACGCTGCCCGTGATGAACAAGGGCGCGGTCGAACGCGCCATCAAGCTCGGCCTGGCGCTGGGCTCGCACATCGCGCCGCGCAGCGTGTTCGCGCGCAAGAACTACTTCTACCCCGACCTGCCCAAGGGCTACCAGATCAGCCAGTTCGAGATTCCCGTGGTGCAGGGCGGCGCGGTGTCGTTCTTCGTGGGCGAAGAGCAGAAGACCGTGCGCCTGGTGCGCGCCCACCTCGAGGAAGACGCGGGCAAGTCGCTGCATGAAGACTTCGTCGGCCAGAGCGGCATCGACCTGAACCGCGCCGGCACGCCGCTGCTGGAGATCGTGACCGAGCCCGACATGCGCTCCACCGCCGAGGCCGTGGCCTATGCGAAGGAACTGCACAAGATCGTCACCTGGATCGGCATCTGCGACGGCAACATGCAGGAAGGCAGCTTCCGCTGCGACGCCAACGTGTCGGTGCGCCGGCCCGGCGACAAGCTCGGCACGCGCCGCGAGATCAAGAACCTGAACAGCTTCAAGTTCATGCAGCAGGCGATCGACTACGAGATCCGCTGGCAGATCGAGGAGATCGAGGACGGCCGCGCGATCGAGCAGGCCACCGTGCTGTTCGACCCCGACACCGGCGAGACGCGCGCCATGCGCGCCAAGGAAGACTCGGCCGACTACCGCTACTTTCCCGACCCCGACCTGCCGCCGCTGGTGATTGCCGCCGACTGGATCGAGCGCGTGAAGGCCACCATGCCCGAGCTGCCGCGCGCGATGGCCGAGCGCTATGTGCGCGACCACGGCCTGTCGGAATACGACGCCGCCCAGCTCACGCAGAGCGCCGCGCTCGCCGGCTACTTCGACGAAGCCGTGAACGCGGGCGCCACGCCCAAGCTCGCGAGCAACTGGATCACCGGCGAAATGGCGCGCCGCCTGAACGCCGCCGAAATCGGCATCGAGGCCGCGCCGGTGAAGGCGCAGCAACTGGCCCAGCTGGTCAAGCGCATCGCCGACGGTACGCTGCCCAACAACGCCGCGCGCCAAGTGTTCGAAGCGCTGTGGACCGGCGAAGGCAGCGATGTCGACGCGATCATCGAGGCGAAAGACCTGAAGCCGATGAACGACACCGGCGCGCTCGACAAGATCCTCGACGAGGTGATCGCGAAGAACGCCAAGAACGTCGAGGAATACCGCGGCGGCAAGGAGAAGGCGCTCAACGCCCTCGTGGGCCAGGTCATGAAGGCCAGCGGCGGCAAGGCGAACCCTGCGCAGGTCACCGAACTGCTGAAGGCCAAGCTGGCCTGATCGAATGAAGCCGGGGCCTTGCGCAAGGCCCCGGTTGCTTCAGCGGTTGGTGCCGCCGTTCTGGGGCGACCAGAGCAGCTTGAGGCGCGCGCGCTCTTCGTCGAAGCGCGCATTCACCCGCTTCTTCTCTTCTTCCTGCTCGCCGATGAAGCGGTTCTGCACCGCCACGCTCTGCGTGTTGTCATCGAGCCTGCGCCGCACCGAGCCGGGCGCCTTGCCCGGGTCATGCTTGTAGAACTCCATCTCCTCGTCGATCTTCCGGCGGTCCTCGGCCAGCTCGGCGATGCGTTTGCGCGCCGCCTGCGTCACCGCGTCGATCTGCGCCAGCGCCTCGGCGCGTTCGCGATCGTGCGTGGCGGCATTCGGATAGCGCACCAGCAAGGCCCGCTCGCGCCGGCGCTCGTCGGTGAGGCGGGCGGCCTGGATGGCGGCTTCGCGGGCGCGGTCCTCGCGCTCCTGCAGCTCGCGCGCCGTGTACGTCGGCTCGACCTTGCGGCGGACGGAGCCGCTCGGGTTGAGCTCGCGCTGCTCGCGGTCGCTGCATTCGGCAATGGGCCGGTCGGCGGTCAGCGTGCGGCCGCGGGCGTCGGTGCAGGTGAAGATGCCGGGAGAGGCGCCTTCCGGTTTCTGCGATTGCGCATGCAACGCCCCGCAGAAGCCCGAGGCCGCCATGATCGATGCCGCCGCCAGCAGGCGAATCGGCTTGCCGTTGTCGCGTGCGTCGTGCATCGGCTGTACGCCTCAGCTCGCGCCGTAGCGCGTGCGGTAGGCCAGCACGCGTTCGCGATGCGTGCCCAGGTCGGCCGCCGCGTTGCCCGACAGATAGCTCAGCAGGTCGTCCAGCGTGGCGATGGCGATCACCGCCAGGCCGAGCTGGTTGCGCACGTACTGCACGGCGCTGTGGTCCACGTCGACGCCGTTCTCCGTGGCTTTCTCCTGGCGGTCGAGCGCGATGGCCACGGCATGTGGCGTGGCGCCGGCGGCCTGGATGGCGGCGATGGATTCGCGCACTGCCGTGCCGGCCGACATCACGTCGTCGACGATCAGCACGCGGCCCTTGAGCGGCGCGCCGACCAGGTTGCCGCCTTCGCCGTGCGCCTTGGCTTCCTTGCGGTTGTAGGCAAAGGGGTAGTTGCGGCCCCGGCGGGCCAGCTCGGCGGCCACCGTGGCGCCCAGCGGAATGCCCTTGTAGGCGGGGCCGAAGATCATGTCGAATTCGAGCCCGCTCTCGATCAGTCGGTCTGCATAGAATCCCGCGAGACGGGCGATCTTGCCGCCGTCGTCGAAGAGTCCCGAATTGAAGAAGTAAGGACTCATTCGGCCGGCTTTGGTCTTGAATTCGCCAAAACGCAGCACGCCGGCATCCAACGCGAACTGGACGAAGTCCTGTGCGACCGCGCTGCTTTTCTGACTATCTACAGCCATCGGAATTTCCTTGTGTTCAAACTGACCAGCCTCAATCTCAATGGCCTGCGTTCGGCCGCTACCAAAGGCGTGGCCGACTGGGTGGCCGAACTTGCGCCGGATTGTATTTGCATGCAGGAGATCCGCGTCCAGGCCAGCGACGTGGAAGGCCGCTTCGAGGAAATGGCGGGCCTGAAGGGCCACTTCCACTTCGCCGAGAAAAAGGGCTACGCCGGCACTGCGATCTACACCAAGCACGCTCCGAGCCAGGTCGTGGTGGGCTGGGGCGACGCCGAGTTCGACGCCGAGGGCCGCTACCTGGAACTGCGCTTCGACACGCCCGGCCGCAAGTTCTCGGTCATCAGCTGCTACTTCCCGAGCGGCAGCTCGGGCGAGGAACGGCAGGAGGCCAAGTTCCGCTTCCTCAAGGGCTTCTTCCCGCACCTGGTGGCGCTCAAGAAGGAGCGCGAGTTCGTCCTGTGCGGCGACATCAACATCGCCCACCAGCAGATCGACCTGAAGAACTGGCGCGGCAACCAGAAGAACAGCGGCTTCCTGCCCGAGGAGCGCGCCTGGATGACGCGCCTGCTCGACACCGGCACCGAAGGCGCGGGCCTGGTCGACGTGTACCGCAAGCTCAAGCCCGACACCACCGACGAGGCCTACACCTGGTGGAGCAACCGCGGCCAGGCCTACGCCAACAACGTGGGATGGCGGCTGGACTACCACCTGGCCACGCCGGCCATCGGCGCGCTGGCACGCACCGAGCAGATCTACAAGACCGTGAAGTTCTCGGACCACGCGCCGATCACGGTGGAATACGACTTCACGCTGTAAGCCGGCCCATACCGCTCAGCGCGACAACTCGGGCAGCGCCTTCACCAGCGTGGCGACGAAGGCCTGCATGGCTTCGGTCTCGTGCGCGCCGCGCTTGGTGATGCGGTAGAAGTCGAGCCCCACCTTCGGCTTGGCCAGCACGTCGGTGCGCACCCGGTGGCGGCGGCAGGCCGCGAGCGCGAAGGTCGGCATCACGGCGGTGCCGAAGCCGGCCTCCACCATCGAGATCAGCGTGCCGAAGAAGTTGAACGCGGGCCGCTGCGCGTCGGCGCGGCCGATGGTGGCCAGGTGCTGGTCGATCACCTTCTGGATCGGGTTGCCGGGCGGCAGGCCGACCAGTTCCGCGCCGCGCAAGGACGACCACGGCGCGGTGCCGACGCCCGGTGGCACGTCGGCATCGTCTTCCAGGCGGCTCACCCGCATCAGCTGGAAGCGGCCGACGGGCGTGCGCTCCAGCCCGGGCGCGGCCTTGAAGAAGAAGCCCAGGCCCATGTCGGCATCGCCGGCCGCGACCATCGCCTCCACGTCGCGCAGGTCGGCGTCGAACAGCCGCAGGCTGACTTGCGGATGCGCCGCGCGGAAGGTGGAGAACACCTGGGGCAGCAGGTGCGACGACACCAGCGGCGTGGCCGCGATGCGCAGCGTGCGGCGCGCCGCGTCGCCCGCCGCGCCCAGCTCGGCGGCCACGTCGTCGAGGTCGGTCATGAGCCGCTCGACCACCGGCAGCAGCCGCCGTCCTTCGGGCGTGAGGCTCACCACGCGCGTGGTGCGCTCGAACAGCCGGCAGCCGAGCTGCTTTTCCATCTCGCGGATCAGGATGCTGAGGCCGGCCTGGGTGATGTGCGCCTGCTCGGCCGCGCGGGTGAAGTTGCCGATGCGCGCCACGTGCAGGAACGCGCGCATCTGGCGGGTCGATAGGTTCATAAGAATTCATGATAAATCCATATCACATCTAAATTTCCCAAATGGTTCGACTGCGTTCCTAATGCGCGCCGAGGCACAACGCACCAACACCAACGACCATGAGCAACGAAGTCATCATCCTGGGCGCCGGCATCGGCGGCCTGACCCTGGCGCTGAGCCTGCACCAGGCCGGCATTCCCTGCCGCGTGTACGAGGCCGTGCCCGAGCTGAAGCCGCTGGGCGTGGGCATCAACCTGCTGCCGCACGCGGTGCGCGAGCTCAGCGAACTCGGCCTGCTGAGCGCGCTCGACAGGGTCGGCGTGCGCACGCAGGAGGCGGTGTTCTTCACCGAGCACGGCCAACTGGTCTTTCGCGAGCCGGCGGGACAGCACGCGGGCTACGACTGGCCCCAGTTCTCGATCCACCGCGGCGACCTGCAGACCGTGCTGCATGAAGAGACGCTCAGGCGCCTGGGCCCCGGCAGCGTGGTGTGCGGCCACCGCTGCACCGGCGTGACGCAGGACGCCGAGGGCGTCACCGTGCACTTCGCCGACGCGCCGGCGGTGCGCGGCGCGGTCGCGGTCGGCTGCGACGGCATTCACTCGGCATTGCGCAAGCAGCTCTATCCGAACGAAGGCGCGCCGCGCTATTCGGGCATCAACATGTGGCGCGGCACCGCGCGCTGGAAGCCCTTTCTCTCGGGCGGCAGCATGGTGCGCGCGGGCTGGCTCGCGGTCGGCAAGATGGTGATCTATCCGATCCGCAACGACATCGACGCCGAAGGCCACCAGCTCGTGAACTGGGTCGCCGAGATCCACGCGCCGCAGCCCGCCATGCGCGACTGGAGCCGCGCCGGCCGGCTCGAAGACTTCCTCCCCGCGTTTGCCGACTGGCACTTCGACTGGCTCGACGTGCCAGCGCTGATCCTCGCCTCCGACACCATCCTCGAATATCCGATGGTCGACCAGGACCCGCTGCCGCGCTGGACCCACGGCCGGCTCACGCTGCTGGGCGACGCCGCGCACCCGATGGTGCCGCGCGGCTCCAACGGCGCCGGGCAGGCGATCATCGACGCGCGCTTCCTGGCAGGCGCGCTCAAGGACGAGGGCGTGGGCACGGCCGCGCTGGAAGACTACGACCGCGTGCGCGTCAAGGCCACCACCGAGGTGGTGCTGACCAACCGCAGCAACCCGCCCGACGCGATCCTGCGCGAAGTGTTCGAACGCTCGGGCGGCAAGCGCTTCGAGAAGATCGAGGACGTCGTGCCCGTGGCCGAGCTGCAGGCCATCTCGGACAACTACAAGCGCGTGGCCGGCTACGACCCCGTCACCCTGAAGGCGCGCGCTTCCTACCTTTGAGCATCACTGAAAAAAACACGGAGACACCACCATGCGTTCGCTTCTCAAGAAGACCCTTGCCACCCTGCTCATGGCCGCCGGCGCCACCGCCGCCTGCGCCTGGCCCGACCAGCCGATCACGCTGGTGGTGCCCTACACGCCCGGCACCGGCATCGACCTGGTGGCACGCCAGCTCTCGGCCCGCCTGCCCGCGAAGCTGGGCCAGCCGGTGGTCGTCGAGAACGTGGCCGGCGCCAGCGGCAACATCGGCAGCGAGCGCGTGGCGCGCGCCAAGCCCGACGGGTACACGCTGATGGTGCAGGTCAACACGCTGGTCATGAACCGCAGCCTCTACCGCTCGCTGAGCTACGACCCGGTGGCCGACTTCGCGCCGGTGTCGCTCACCTCGTGGGGCACGCTGCTGCTGGTGACGAACCCGAACGTGCAGAAGGCGACGACCGTGTCGCAGATGGTGAGCGCGGCCAAGGCGGCGCCCGGCAAGCTGACGTATGCCACGCCGGGCGTGGGCACGCCGCACCACCTGTCGATGGCGCTGTTCATGCAGGGCACGGGCACCGAGATGCTGCACGTGCCGTACAAGGGCACGGCCGGCGCGGTGACCGACCTGCTGGGCGGGCGCATCGACTACATGTTCCTGCCGGTGCACGTGGCGCTGCAGCACATCCAGGTCGGCAAGCTCAAGGCCATCGCCACCGGCAGCAGCAAGCGCCTGCCGCAGCTGCCCGACGTGCCGACGCTGGCCGAGGCCGGCGTGACGGCCGACAACGTCGACATGTGGTACGGCGTGCTCGCGCCCAAGGGCACGCCGCCTGACGTGGTCGCGCGGCTCAACAAGGAAATTGCTGCAGTGCTCAGGCAGCCCGAGGTAGCGACGTCCTTCGAGTCGCAGGGCATGGTGCCCGCAAGCTCGACGCCGGCAGAGTTCGGCGCGTTGATCAGGAAAGACGCGGACCGCTGGGCCGCGGTGGTGAAGCGCGGCAACATCACTGCCGACTGACGCCGCAGCAGCAGGCTCAGCGCGGCGCCGAGGCCTTCCCCGCGTGCCGCGCCAGGTGCACCTGGTGCAGCGTGATCTTGCGCACCTCGGCCTGGCTGGTCTCGATGTGCGCGCGCAGCAGCATCGCGGCCTGGTCGCCGCGGTTCGCGCGCACGGCCTTCAATATCTTCGCGTGCTCGTCGTAGGTGGCGTCGATGCGCGGCTGCTTGGTGAAGTCGAGCCGGCGGATGATGCGGATGCGGTCGGTCACGTCGCCGTGCACGCGGGCCATCTCGGCATTGCCCGCGGCCGCCACCAGCGAGCAATGGAAGGCCTCGTCCCACTGCGCCACCTGCGCCATGTCGGCGCTGCGCTGCGCCGCCGGCACGAGCCAGATGCCGGCCAGCGTTTCCAGCAGGCCGCGGTCGATGTGGCGGTCGGTCTCGCACAGCCGGTGCACGGCGGTGGTCTCCAGCACCATGCGCAGGTCGTAGAGCTGCTCGAACTGGTCGAAGTCGAAGGGCAGCACGCGCCAGCCGCTGCGGAACAGCACTTCGACGAATCCCTCCTGCTGCAGCCGGAACAGCGCCTGGCGGATCGGCGTGCGCGACACGCCCAGGCGTTCGCTGATCTCGTTCTCGGTGAAGCGGTCGCCGGGCACGAGGATGAAGTCGGCCACGTCGCGCTTGAGCTGCGCGTAGACCTCGTCGGCGCGCGTGCGGAAAACGGTGGGGTCGGCGGGAGCGGCGGGGCTGGGTCGAACGGTAGACACGGAGGGGGATGTTAGTCGCAGGAAGGCGCGTCACGACGGGCTGTGCAGCACCGCGAGCAAGGCGGCGCTCGGCGCGGTCCAACCGACGATGCCGCCCTGGGCGCGCACCATGTCGAGCGTGGCCGCCTTGAACGCCGGGAAATAGCTTTCGGTGCAGTCTTCCAGCAGCAGGCTGTCGTAGCCGCGGTCGTTGGCTTCGCGCATGCTGGTCTGCACGCAGACCTCGGTCGTGACGCCGCCGAACAGCAGGTGGGTGATGCCGCGCTGCTGCAGCAGTTCATGCAGGCCGGTGGCATAGAACGCGCCCTTGCCGGGCTTGTCGATGACGATCTCGCCGTCGATGGGGGCGAGGGCTTCGATGATCTGGTTGCCGGGCTCGCCGGCCACGAGGATGCGGCCCATGGGGCCTTCGTCGCCGATGCGCAGCGTGGGGTTGCCGCGGTTGCGCTTGGCGGGCGGGCAGTCGCTGAGGTCCGCTGCGTGCGCTTCCCGTGTGTGCACCACGAGGCCACCGGCTTGCCTCCACGCCCGCAGTGCTTCCTTGGTTGCGGGGACGATGGCTTCGAGCAGCGAGACATCGTTGCCCAGCGTTTCGCCGAAGCCGCCGGGCTCGATGAAGTCGCGCTGCATGTCGATGAGGACCAGCGCTGTCTTTGCTACGTCGAATTCGTAGGGGAAGGGGTTGGCTTGTTCTATGCGCATGCTTTTGCTCGCTGGTTCCGCTGGTTGAGTGGGCGGGGGTCCGGCGATGGGCGGTATGCCTCCGGCCGGCCGACGTCACCGGCCCTTCGGGCTTCCCTGCGCTGCTCACGACAGGCGGGGTCTCGCCCAAACTCGCTTCGCTCAAACAAGGGCGAGCCCTGATCCGCCTGTCGCTGCGCTGCTCGGCGGTGCCTCAACGGCCGGCCGGAGGCATACCGCCCATCACCGTGGATGCACCTGGGCAACTCGCAAGAAAACTGAGCGCTCATGCCGCTGCCTTCAACGGCTCGTGGTGCCCGCCGCCCATGTGCGCCCCGATCACATGCCGTTCGGCTCCGGCAGCCGGCGTCTCGAACACGATCTGGCCTTCGCTCATCACGACGATGCGGTCCGCCAGTTCAAGCAGTTCGTCGAGGTCTTCGCTGATCAGCAGCACCGCTCCGCCCTTCTCGCGCACCTGCACGATGCGCGAGTGGATTTCGGCGACGGCCGCGAAGTCGAGGCCGAACACGGGGTTCGCGGCGATCAGCACGTTGATGTCGCCGGCCAGCTCCCGCGCCAGCACCGCGCGCTGCACGTTGCCGCCAGAGAGGCTGCGGATCGGCGCGCCCTCGCCCTGGGTCTTCACGCCGTACTCGGCGATCCATTCGCGTGCCCGGCTGCGCCAGTACGGAAAGCTCAGCACGCCGCCGCGCGACAAAGGCGGCTGGTCGAAGTCCCGCAGCGCCATGTTCTCGGCAACGCTGAGGTCGCCGACACAGGCGTTGCGCAGCGGCTCTTCCGGGAGGCTGCGGACCTTGAGCTTGCGGTTCTCCGCGCGGTGCGCACCGTAGGGCTGCCCCATCACCGTGACCTTGCCCGCAAGGCGCGGACGCTGGCCGACGAGTGCCTCCACAAGTTCGCGCTGCCCATTGCCGGAGACGCCGGCCACGCCGAGGATTTCCCCCGCGCGCACCGACAGGCTCAGGTCGTGCAGCGCCAGCGTGCCGCGGTCGCCCTGCGCCTTGAGCCCTTCGACCTTCAATGCAACCGGCGCATTGGCGGGTACGGGCTTCCTCGCGATCGGCGTCGATGCCGTTGCCTGCTCGCCACCCATCATGGCCTGCGCCAGCTGCGCCGGGCTGGTGTCGGCCACGCGGCAGTGATGCACCGCCTTGCCCCGCCGCAGCACGGTGACGCTGTCGGCATACGCCATCACCTCGCGGAACTTGTGCGTGATGATGAGCACCGTGCACAGCCCGCTGCGCGCGAACTCGCGTACGTGGCCCAGCACCTCGTCGGCCTCCTGCGGCGTGAGCACCGAGGTCGGCTCGTCGAGGATCAGCAGGCGCGGCTTCAGGTACAGCTGCTTGAGCAGTTCGAGCTTCTGCTTCTCGCCGGCCGCAAGCTCGGACGGACGCACATCGAGGTCCAGGCTGAACGGCGTGGTGGCCAGAAACTCCTTCAGCTCCGCGCGCTTCGTCTTCCAGTCGATCAGCGCCGGCGTCTTGCCACCCGCGAGCAGCAGGTTTTCCGCCACCGTCATGCCCGGCGCCAGCGTGAAGTGCTGGTACACCATGCCGATGCCCAGCGCGCGCGCCACGATGGGGTTGGCGATGTCCTGCTCGCGTCCGTCGATCAGGATGCTGCCCTCCTCCGCGCGCTGGAAGCCGGCCACGCACTTCACCAGGGTGCTCTTTCCCGCGCCGTTCTCGCCGAGCAGCGCGTGCACGGTGCCGGGCTCGACGCGCATGGTCACGCGGTCCATGGCGGTGAAGGCGCCGAAGCGTTTGGTGAGCTCGTAGGTGTCCAGCGCGAGCGCGCCTTTGCCTGGGGGGAGGCCACCGATTGCGTTAGGTGATGTGGCGCTCATGTGTTTTTTCCTTCGCGTCTTTGCATGTTCGGGGTGCGTGCACAGGCCACCGGGTACTCCCCTCCGCGAATGTCCCCCGCCCTTCGGGCTCCTCCTTTATTTCGCTGCGGGGAGCACCCGGCACCCTGTGCACATCGAGCGCGGCTCTCGTGCTGGCCGATCAACGACGGCTCTGAATGCTCACGCTGGCGGGGTGCCTTGCGCAGCGAAATAAAGGAGGAGGGGCGAAGCCCCGGGGGACATTCGCGGAGCAAGGCACCCCGTCGGCGTGAGCAGCGCCCTGAACAAAGGCAACTCATACAACCGCCAGCAAAGCCTGCGAAGTCGCATGCGCCCCGAACACGCCACCCTGCATCGTGATCATCTTCAGCGCCGCAAGATGATTTCCGTAGTCCGTCGCGGCCGTGCAGTCCGACAACAGCAGGCACTCGAACCCTCGGTCGTTGGCGTCACGCATCGTCGTGTGCACGCACACGTCGGTGGTGATGCCCGCAAGGATGATGTTCTCGATGCCGCGCGTACGCAGGATCAGTTCGAGGTCCGTCGCATAGAACGATCCCTTGCCCGGCTTGTCGATCACCACCTCGCCCGGCAGCGGCGCCAGCTCGGGAATGATCTCCCAGCCCGGCTCGCCGCGCACCAGGATGCGCCCGCACGGCCCGTCGTCGCCGATGCCCACCCCGTTCGCGCCGATCTGCCGCGAACGCCAGCGCTTGTTGGCCGGCAGGTCGCCGAGGTCGGGCCGGTGCCCTTCGCGCGTGTGGATGATGTGATAGCCCAGCGGCCGCAGCGCCGCCAGCGTGCGCGCGATCGGCTTGATCGGCGCCTGCACCAGCGACAGGTCGTAGCCCATCACGTCGACATACCCGCCCTTGCCGCAGAAGTCGGTCTGCATGTCGATGACGATGAGCGCGGTGTTGTCGGGCCGCAGCGCGCCGTTGTAGGGCCAGGCATAAGGCTCGGCGGCCACGTGGCGTTCGGTGGTGTTGGCGATGGTGGCGGTCATGGTCGTCATCCTGCGTAGTTGCGCTGCGGCGGCGCGAAGCCGCAACTCGTGCCGTCGGTCACCTTCACCTCGGCGCTCCACGGCAGCCTGTAGGTGCCGGCGGCCATGTCGTGCATGTAGGTGTAGGGGCAGTCCTGCGCGCCGCCCTTCACCGCCACGTAACCGCGGTGATAGAGCTGGTAGATGTTGTTCTCCACGCCCCAGCCGGTGCGGGCCTCGCGCACGAGGTCGGGGCGCAGCTCGGCGGTGATGATCTCGTCCACGCGGCCACCGCCCTCTACCAGCACCGTGCCGTCGAAGTTGCAGAACATGCCCTCGCCCATCGAGTCGAAGCTGCCGTCGCTGCCGCACAGGCACACGCTCGCGGTGTAGGCGAGGTTGCAGAAGGCGTTGGCCTGGTTGGTGATCTTCCATGCATGGCGGATGGGCGCGGTGTAGCCGGCCGTGCGCAGGATGATGTCCGCGCCCTTGTACGCGGCCTCGCGCGCCATCTCGGGGAACATGCCGTCGTGGCAGATGATGAGCGACAGCTTGCTGCCGTTGGGTCCGTCGCACACCGGAATACCCAGGTTGCCGGGCTCCCAGGGTTCGACCGGCACCCACGGGTGCAGCTTGCGGTAGTAGAGCCTGATCTCGCCGTGGTCGTCGATGATGAGCCCGCTGTTGTACGGGTTGCCGCCGGGGTTGGCCTCCATGATGGAGAAGCAGCCCCAGATGCGGTGCTCGACGCAGGCCTGTTTGAAGGCCGCCACCTCGGGACCGTCGAGCGTGCACATGATCTCGGGGTTGGTGTCCATCGAGAGCCCGTGCAGCGCGTACTCCGGGAACACCACGAGGTCCATGGTCGACTGGTTGCGGCGGGCCTTGCCCACCATCTCGCAGATGCGCTGCGTTTGTGCGGCGAGTTCGGCCGGCGTCTTCACGCTCGGCAGTTGCAGCTGCACCAGACCGACGACGACGCCGTGCGCCGATTTGTTGAGGCCTCCGAGACCGCTCATGACATTCAGCTCCTTGTGGAAGAAAGTTCGCCGGGGCTGCCGACGGCCGCGCTGCCCGGCTTGCAGGTGAACACCAGGATCACCAGCGTGAGCACGTAGGGCACGGTGTTGAAGAGGTGGTAGCCCCAGCCGATGCCGATGGATTGAAGCGCCGGCCCGATGGCGCCCGCGCCGCCGAAGAGCAGCGCCGCGCCCACGCAGCGCAGCGGGCTCCAGCGCGCGAAGATCACGAGCGCCACCGCGATCAGGCCCTGCCCGCTGGAGATGCCTTCGTTCCAGCTGCCCGGATAGAACAGCGTGAGCGACGCACCGCCGAGCCCCGCGATGAAGCCGCCCGCCGTGGTGGCCGCGATGCGCAGGCCCGAGACCGAGTAGCCGAGCGCGCGCGTCGCCTGTGCCGAATCGCCCGCCATGCGCACCAGCAGGCCGGCGCGCGTGCGCGCGAAGCCCAACCACAGCAGCACCGCGAGCGCCACGCCGATGGGCACCAGCGCATTGAGCTGCAGCGCCGAGCGCACCACCGTGTTGTCGCTCCAGAAGCCCAGCGGAATCGCGGGAATCTGCGGTGCCTGCGGCTGGATGAGCGGCTTGCCCAGATAGAACGCGAGCCCGGTGCCGAGCAGCATCAGCGCGATGCCGGTGGCCACGTCGTTCACGCGGTCGAGCGAGCACAGCAGGCCGTGCAGCAGCGCGAGCGCCGCGCCGGCCACCGCGCCGACCAGCACGCCGAGCCAGGCCGAATCGGTGAGGTACGCGCCGCCGAAAGCCGCCATGGCCGACAGCACCAGCACGCCTTCGAGCCCGAGGTTGATGCGGCCGGATTTCTCGGTGAGGCACTCGCCCAGGCTCACGAACAGGAACGGGGCACCCACGCGCAGCGCGCCGCCGACGATGCCGGCCACCAGCGCGATCCATTGGTCGGCAGTCATGCGATGTGGCTCCTGTCGTAGTGCTTGGCCTCGGGCAGCATGCGGTCGCCGAACTTCTTCCAGTTGACCGTGCGCAGTCCCTCGCTCGCGAGGATCAGCACGAAGGCGATGCCCTGCAGCACCAGCACCGATGCATCGGGCAGGCCGAGGCGCCGCTGCAGCAGGCTGCCCGCAGCGCCGAAGCCGCCGAACAGGATCGCCACCGGCACGATGGCCACCGGGTTGTGCCGCGCGATGAACGACACCAGGATGCCCGCGTAGCCATAACCGGCGATCAGCGAGGCGTTGGCGTTGGTGTGCACCGCCGCCACCTCGACCGCGCCCGCGAGCCCCGCGCAAGCGCCGCCGAGGCCGCAGGCCGAAAGAATGAGCCGCGTGGCCGGCAGCCCCACCAGCTGCGCGGTGCGCGGGTTGCCGCCCACCACGCGCACCGAGAAGCCCGAGGCCGTGGCGCGCAGCCACCAGCCGAGCCCCAGGCAGGCCACGACGCCGATCACCAGGCCCCAGTGCACGTCGGAACCGCCGATGCCGCCTATCAGCAGCCCGTCGTTCAATGCATGGGTCGAAGGCTTGTTCAGGCTCACCGGGTCGCGCAGCGGCCCTTCGACCAGGTGCTTGAAGATGCCGATGGCGATGTAGGCCAGCAGCAGGCTGCTGATGGTCTCGTTGATGCCGCGAAACTGCCGCAGCCAGCCCGCGAGAACGATCCACACCGCACCGGCGACGGCGCCCGCGATGCACACGATCACCGTGCCGGCGGCATTGGCGGGCAGCGGCACCGCATGCGCCAGCGCCGCGCAGGCCAGCCCGCCCAGCACCAGCGCGCCTTCGCCGCCGATGATGATGAGCCCCGCGCGCGCGGGCAGCGCCACGCACAGCGCGGTGAGCATCAGCGGGGCGGCGCGCTGCAGCGTGTTCTGCCACGAGAACCAGTCGCCGAACGCGCCCTTGAACAGCGTGGCCCAGACCTCCACCGGGTCGACGCCCGCGAAGGCCACCAGCAGGCCGAACACCAGCAGCGCCGCCGCGATGGCGAACACCGGCAGGGAAAACTCCTTGAGGACACTGCGCATGATGAAGTCTGCTTTCAGGTCGGGGCCGTCGCGCAACCGGCTTCGCCGGGCCGCTGACGGCGCCCCCTTGCCAAGGGGGTGGGCGAAGCGGCACGCAGTGCGCGAAGCCTGGGGAATGTCATCCGATGCTTCCGACGACGCCTTCGACGAGGTAGTTCATCTTCTCGAGCTCCAGGTCGGTCTGCTTGAGCACCTTGCCGGCCGGCACCACCACCGCGCCCTTGTTGTCCTTGATGCCGTCCTTGAAGATGTCGAAAGTGCCCGCGATCATCTTCGCCTTGATGTCGTCGGCCTGCTTCTTCGCGGCGTCGGGCACCATGGGGCCGTAGGCGGACATCTTCACGTAGCCCTCCTTCAGGCCGCCGCGCAGGAAGTTCGGATGCGGCTTGCCGGCCTGGGCGGCGTCGATGATGGTCTTGTACGCGGTGAGCCAGTTCCACTCGGCGCCGGTGAGGTACGCATTGGGCGCCAGCTTGGCCTGGCTCGCGTGGTAGCCGCAGACCATCTTGCCGCGCTTGGCCGCCGTCTCGACCACCACCTTGGGGCCGTCCACATGCATCGTGAACACGTCGCAGCCCTGGTCGGCCAGGCTGTTGGTGGCTTCGGCTTCCTTCACGGCCATCGACCAGTCGCCCGTGAAGATCACGCTGCAGGTGATGTTCGGCTTGACCGAGCGCGCGCCCAGCGTGAAGGCGTTGATGTTGCGCAGCACCTGCGGAATGGGCTTGGCCGCGACGAAGGCGATCTTGTTGCTCTTGGTCATGTGCGCGGCGATCACGCCGTTCAGGAACTGGCACTCGTCGATGTAGCCGAAGAAGCTGCCCACGTTCTTCGGGTGCTTGCCTTCGGTCCAGAGGCCGCCGCAGTGCGAGAAGCGCACGTCGGGGTTCTTGGGCGCCACCGCGAGGATGTGCGGGTCGAAGTAGCCGAACGACGTGGGGAACAGCAGCTTGGCGCCATCCTGCGAAATCATGCCGGCCATGGTCTTCTGCACGGCGGCGGTCTCGGGCACGTTCTCTTCTTCCACCACCTTGATGCCGGGCATCTTCTTCACTTCGGCGGCTGCCTGCGCGTGGGCCTGGTTGTAGCCGTAGTCGTCGCGCGCGCCGACGTAGATCACGCCGACGGTGAGCGGCTTGGCCTGTGCGCCGGCAAGGGCGCTCCAGCTTCCGAGCGATCCGGCGGCGCCCAGCGCGGCCAGGGTCTTGAGGGAATCGCGGCGATTGAGAGGGCTGGTCATGACGTACTCCGTTGCTGGAAAACAGGTTGAAGGATCGAAGGAAAAAAGAAGTGCCTGGGGGGTCTCAGCCCAGCAGGCTGACGTGGGCCGAGACCACGCGCCAGCCCTCGGGCGTGCGCATCCAGGTCTGGCTCTGGCGGCCGGTGCGCTCGGCGCCTTCGCGGCGGAACTCGCAGTTCGCGGTGGCGAAGTCGCGCCCGTAGGTGGTGATGACGGTGACGAGCAGTTCGCGCGCAAGGCCCTGCGAGGGGCGCGACGCGCGAAACGCCCGGATCTCGTCGTAGCCGTAGAGGTTTTCGGTGGCGCCGTAGCGCAGCGTGGTCGGGCTGTTCCAGAACAGTTCGTCGAGCACCTCGACCTTGTTGTTCACCAGCGCGTCCTCGTAGCGGGCGAAGGCGGCCTTCACCTCGGCGAGCACGTCGGGCAGGTTGATGTCGCTTGCGTTCATGCGGGTGTCTTCTCCAGATTCAGTGCGGCGACGGGCGCGTGCGCCACGCCCGCGGCTTCGAGTGCCGCGGCCACGCGCAGCACGAGGTCTTCGCGCCAGGGCGCGGCAATCACCTGCACGCCGATCGGCAGGTCGGGAAGATCCGGCAGGTTGGCGTGCGCGCTCCATACCGGCACCGCGCACACCGGCAGGCCGATGCATGAGAAGGGCTGGGTCAGCAGCCCCATGTTGGGCCGCACCGGCAGCACCTGGCCGTTGACCTCGAAGCTCTCCGCGCCGATCGGCGTGGCCGCGCTGGGCGTGGCCGGTGCCAGCAGGATGTCGTAGCGGGCGAACAGGCGCGCCACCGCCTCGGCATACACCCGGCGCACGCGCTGCGCGCGCGCCACCCAGGCGGCCGGCAGCAGCGCACCGGCCAGAAAGCGGTCGCGCGACAGCGGCTCGAAGTCGTGCGCGCGGCGGCGCAGGTCGTCCAGGTGCAGCGCGGCGCCTTCGGCGTTGGTGATGAGGAAGGCGGCCGCGCGCCCGGCCTCCACCAGCGGCAGTTCGACGCTGGCCCGCGAGACGCCCGAGCCCAGCGCATCGGCGACCAGATCGACGGCGGCCAGCGCCTGGGCGCCGGCGCGCTGGTGAAAGTAGCCGCCGAGCACGCCGATGCGCAGGCCCCGCGCGCCTTGCGCCAGCACGCCCGACACCGGTTCGACGGCACGCGGGGCGCAGCCGGGGTCGTGCGGGTGGCCCGCGTCCTCGGGGCCCTGCAGCGCGTCGTAGACCAGCGCCAGGTCGCGCGCGGAACGGGCGAAGGGGCCGAGATGGTCCAGGCTGGACACGAACGGAAAGCTCCCGGTGCGCGGCAGCCGCCCGAAGGTGGGCTTCAGGCCGAACACGCCGCACAGCGACGCGGGCACGCGGATCGAGCCGTTGGTGTCGGAGCCCAGCGTGAGCGGCACCTGCCCCGCGGCCACCGCGGCGCCCGAGCCGCCCGACGAACCGCCCGCGATGCGCGTGAGGTCATGCGGGTTGCGCGTGGGGCCTTCATGGCTGTTCTCGGTGGTGAAGCCGTAGGCGTACTCGTCCATGTTGAGCGCGCCCACCAGCACGGCGCCCGCGCGCTCCAGCCGCCGCACCAGCGCTGCGTCGGCGCGTGCGGGCGCGGTCTGGTGCTCGATCTTCGAACCCGCGAGCGTTGGCAGGCCGGCGATGTCGAACAGGTTCTTCACCGCGAAGGGCACGCCGAGCAGCGGCAGCTCACGGGTGCGCGCGCCGATCGACGACGCCAGCGAGGCATCGACCTGCGCCGCGCGGCGCAATGCGCGCTCGGCCAGCACGGCGGTGAAGGCGTTGACCCGGCCATCGGTGGCGTCCACGCGCTCGAGGCTGGCCTGCACCAGCGCGGTGGCGCTCGCGGCGCCGGAGCGCACCGCTTCGGCCATGGCCGTCGCGTCGCGCCCGAGCAGATCCGCCGCGCTCATGCTTCCTTCTCCTCGGGCTCCACCGGCGAGAAATGCACCGCCGGCTCGGCCGACATGGGCAGCGGCACCGACTCCACCACCGCGGCGAACTCGGCCGCGAGCGCGAAGTAACGCAGCACGCCGGGGCGGTGCGCGGGCGACAGGGGCAACGCGAGCGCCGCGGCGGCGGCGTCGACGTAGCTTTCGATCTGCGTGGGTGTCATGGTCGGCTCCTTGTGTCGATGCCCTAGCGGCGGACTTCGCGCTGGAAGATGTCGAGGCTGAGCTTCTTCATGGCCACGAAGCTCTCGGTGCTCAGCGTCTCCACGGTGCGCGGGCGGGCATCGCCATAACGCAAGATCTCGGCCACCCGGGTGGGCCGCTTGGTCAGCAGCAGCACTTCGTCGGCCAGGTACACCGCCTCTTCGAGGTCGTGCGACACCAGCAGCATGGTGGTGCCGGTCTGCATGAACACCTCCTGCAGCTTCTCGCGGATGAAAAGCGTCATCTCGAAGTCCAGCGCCGAGAAAGGCTCGTCGAGGAACAGCACCTCCGGGTTCGGCGCGAGCGCACGCATGATCGACGCGGTCTGCTGCTGGCCGCCCGAGAGTTCGTACGGAAAGCGCTTGAGGTCGAACTTCACGTCGAAGGACGCCACCAGCTCTTCCATGCGCCGGTCGACCTCGGCCTTGCTGCGCCCTTCGAGCTTCAGCGGGTAGGCGATGTTGTCGATGGTGCGCATCCACGGGAACATCGCCTCGCGGTAGTTCTGGAACACGTAGCCGATCTTGGTGTCCTTGCGTTGCTTCCCGTCGAACAGGATCTCGCCCGAATCGATGGGAATGAGCCCCGCGATCATGTTGATGAGCGTGGACTTGCCGCAGCCGTTGGGCCCGAACACCGAGACGATGGCGTGCTTGGGAATGTCGAGGTCGAAGTTCTCGTACAGCGGCCAGCCCGCGAAGTACTTGGTGAGGCCGCGGATGGTGATGTGCGTGCCGGCCGGGCCGGGCCTGAAGGCCGGCCTGGGCACGTCGGCATACACCGGGCCGTTGATGACGATGTCCTGCGTGACTTTCATCTTCCGCTCCAGTGCACGATGCGGCGTTCTGCGATGAGGAAGAGGATGTTGAGCGCGTAACCCAGCGCACCTGCCGCAAGAATCGCCGCGTACATGCTCTTCACGTTGAGCACCTGCTGCGCGTCGATGATGCGGTGGCCCAGCCCCGTGTCGGAGCCGATGAACATCTCGGCCACGATGACGATCACCAGCGCCATCGACACCGCCGAGCGCAGGCCGACGAAGCTGGGCTGCAGGCTTTCCCACACCAGCACGTCCTTGAAGATCTGCCAGCGCGAGGCGCCCATGACGCGCGCCGCCATCACGCGCTGCTTGCGTGCGTTGATGACGCCGTAGGCGCTGTTGAACACCACGATGAGCAGCGCGCCGAAGGCCGCGATGGCCACCTTGTTGACGTCGCTCACGCCGAAGATCAGCAGGAACAGCGGAATCAGCGCGGACGACGGCGTGGAGCGGAAGAAGTCGATCAGGAACTCCACGCTGCGGTACGCCTTCTCGTTGCTGCCCAGCAGCACGCCCAGCGGCACCCCGATGGCCGCCGCGATGACGAAGGCCTGCACGGTGCGCCACACGGTCATGGCGAAGTCGGTGAGCAGCGGACCGCCGGCCAGGCCGGTGATGAGCGCGGCGATGGTGTCGGCGGGCGTGGGCAGCAATATCGGCTTGATGAAGCCCAGCCGCACCACCAGGTCCCACGCGATGAACAGCACCACCGGGCCGATGAAGGGCAGCATGCGGTCGCGCAGCGGCGGCCTGGGCGCGGCAGTAGCGGCACTGGCCGGCGGGGTCCACGGCGCGGCCGTGGTGACGTTAGCTTCACCCATTGGGAACTCCTTCAGGATTGCTTTTTCGGGAACACCGAGGAACCGGCTTTGCCGGGCCTCAGGTGTTGCCCCCGGTAGGGGGTTGACGAAGCGACACGAAGTGCGCGAAGGCTGGGGGCGAGCCTCATGTCAGGCCTTGTAGAGGAGTGTGTCCACCGCGACCTTCTTCTCGAAGATGCCTTTCTCGGTGAACAGGTCGTAGAACTTCTGGAAGTACGCGACGTCGCTGGGCTTGAACTCGTTGTAGAGCATGTAAGACGCGAGCGGCACTTCGGCCGTGAGCTTGCCTTCGATGGCGGTGTAGCCCTTCATGAACTGGCGCGCCTCGTCGGGCTTGGTGCGCACCAGGTCCACGCCGCGCGCATAGGCGGCGATGTACTTCTTAGCGATCTCCGGGTTCTTCTTGATGAACTCGGTGGTCAGGCTGGCTGCGCCGCCGTGCCAGGGCGCCATCGGGTCGCCGAGGATGTACCTGGCAACCACGCCGGCCTCGATGACGCGCGTGGTGCCGTTCATGCGGCCCACGGTGCCGGTGGGCTCCAGCGTGTAGCAGGCGTCGACCTGGCCCGCGACCAGCGCGGCCACGTGCTGGCCGATGGGCAGCTCGCTCACGGTCGCGCCCTTGGCGCCCGCGCGCTCCAGCATGGTCTTGCACAGCGTGACGTTCTGGATGCCGGGGCCCGAGGCGACCTTCTTGCCGGCCAGCTCGGCCATGGTCTTGATGGGGCTGTCCTTGGCGACGATGAATTCGTCGAGCACGTACTTGGCGTTGCTCGGGTTGGTGCAGAAGATCTTGAACAGGCCCGGCTGCGCGATCTCGCCGATGGCGAGGTTGGCCGAGCCGGTGCCGTTGGCGCTGCCGTCGCAGCGGCCGGCGAGCATGCCTTCCATCACCTGCTGCGCGCCGGCGAACTTGAGCGGCTCGACGTCGAGGCCGGCTTCCTTGAAGTAGCCCTTGTCGACCGCCGCGAAGAACGGCAGGCCGGCGGCCACGGGCCAGAAGCCGATGCGCAGCTTTGCCGCAGCCTGCGCACGCACGATGGCGGGCGCGGCCAGCACGGCCAGTCCGGCGGCGCCGGCCTGCAGCAGCCGGCGGCGGCTGCCGCGGTTCGACGCGGGGGGTTTTTCTTGGTTGCTCATCGGAACTCCTGATCAGTTGGAACTCGGGGTGGCGCGGCTCGCGACGTATGCGCGCCAGCCGCCATGGAGGGTCACGTCCTGCGCGCCGGCCAGGGCATGGCCCTCGCAGATGAAGCCTTTGACCCAGCTGCCGTCGGCCAGCTGGACGCTGCCCAGGCCCAGGGGCGGCGGAATGAGGGCGAGAAAGCTGCCGACCTGCGCCAGGGGCACGGCCCACACTTCGAGCGCGATGGCGGCGCCGCCTGCATCGCCTTCGGCCACGCGCTGCAGGCCGGGCTTGGGCGGCACGGTGCCCGGCAGCGCGTAGAGGCGGTAGAAGGGCGAGGTCGTCGTGGCACGCAGCAGCTTGGCTCCACGTTCAGCGAGCTGGCTGTTGAGCGGCATGCCCGAGAGATGCGCGCCGACCACTGCAATGGACAGGGTGTCCGCGCCTGGCGCGGCAAGGCCGGGAATGGCGCGCGGCGCGGGCAGCGGCTCGCCGGTCGCGCCTTGGGCGAGCCCGGTGGCGTGGTGGTAGCGCTGGCCCAGGTCGGCCAGCGCGAGGTCGCTGCCGCAGGGGCCGATCAGCGTGATGCCGAAGGGCAGGCCGTCCGCGCGCAGGCTGCTGGGCACGGAGAGCGCGGCGTAGTCGAGCAGGTTGACGAAGTTGGTGTACGCGCCGAGGTTGCGGTTGAGCGCCACCGGGTCGGCGCGCATCTGCTCGCGGGTGTAGTGCGTGGGCGCGGTGGGCACGAGCAGCACGTCGATGTCGCGCCACATCGGCTCGACCTGCTGCGCGATGGCGCGCAGCCGTGCCTGGGCCTCGAACACGTCGGCGGCGCCGTAGTTGCGCCCGCTCGCGAGGATGCCGCGCACGGGCTCGATGACCTCGTCGCCGTGCGCATCGAAGAACTCGCGCACCGCGGCGTAGCGCTCGGCGACCAGCGCGCTTTCATAGAGCAGCGCGGCGGCCTCGGCGAGCGGGGCATAGGAAATAGTGACGGGCGAGCCGCCCATGGCCAGCAGCCGCGCGGTCGCGTCGTTGAACGCCCGTTCGGCGGCGGTGTCGCCGAAGAAGCTCAGCCTGTCGGGCACGCCGAAGCGGAAATGCGCGGGCAGCGGCTTGCGGCTCAGGGGAATGTCGCGGGAGTAAGGGTCGCGCGCGTCATGGCCCGCGGCGGCCAGCAGCACGTCGACCGCCGTGGCGACGGTGCGCGCGAAGATGGAGACGCAGTCGGCGCTCTGCGCCGCGGGCACCACGCCGAAGGTGCTCAGCAGGCCGCGCGAAGGCTTGAGGCCGACGATGTTGTTGAGCCCGGCCGGCACGCGGCCCGAGCCCGCGGTGTCGGTGCCCAGCGCGAAGTCGACCTCGCCGGTTGCCACCACATAGGCCGAACCCGAGCTGGAGCCGCCCGAAACGTACCGTGCGTCGAAGGCGTTGGGCACCTCGCCGTACGGCGAGCGCGTGCCGTTCAGGCCGCAGGCGAACTGGTCGAGGTTGGTCTTGCCGGCCAGCGATGCACCGGCTTCGAGCAGGCGCTGCACCACGGCCGCGTGGACCGTGGGGAGCCGGTCGAAGGCCGGGCAGGCAGCCGTGGTGGGCACGCCGGCCACGTCGATGTTGTCCTTGACCGCGAAGCGCAGTCCGGCGAGCGGCAGGGCGAAGTCCAGGGCCTTGCCGGCCGCCGCATCCGCCAAGGGCGCGGCGAATTTCGCGATCCAGGCGGCGTCGGGCGACCCGCTTTCCCGGTTTTCTTCATGCACCATCATTAGGCATCCAAACATGTGTACAAGTTGAGATGCAAACGGCGTGCCAGCGGCTGCCGACGTCGCGCAGCCCGCTCAATACGTGTCAGTCAGTGGAAACTCTTTCGTGAAACACCGCGGAACCGGCTTCGCCGGGCCGCAGGTGTTGCCCCCTGCAAGGGGGTTGGCGCAGCGACACGAAGTGCGCGAAGCCTGGGGGTGAGCTATTTCCTTGCGTCGCGGTAGAGCTTCTCGACCTTCGGCAGGTTGGCTTCCAGCTTCGTGATGCGATCCGGCCCGCTCGGGTGCGTGGAAAGGAAGTTCAGGCTCCCCTGGTTCTTCGACGCCGCGGCCATCTTCTGCCACAGCGACACCGAAGCCTTCGGGTCGTAGCCTGCACGCGCCGCGAGTTCCAGCCCCACGAGGTCGGCCTCGGTCTCGTCGCTGCGGCTGAACTTGAGGGTGATGAGCTGCGTGCCCGCGCGCGCCGCCAGGTCACCCACCTGGCCCCAGCCGAGCATCTGCGCACCCAGCGAGAGCACCGCGCCGGTGCCCGCGCTCTTGGCCATGCGGGCGCGCGCGTGTTCGCGCAGCGCGTGGGCCATTTCGTGGCCCATGACCATCGCGACCTCGTCGTCCGTGAGCTTGAGCTGGTCGAGGATGCCGGTGAAGAAGGCGATCTTGCCGCCGGGCATGCAGAAGGCGTTGATCTGCTTGCTGCCGATCAGGTTGACCTCCCACTTCCAGCTGCGGGCGCGCGAGTTCCACGGCGTGGCAAACGGAATGAGGCGGGTCGCGATGGCGCGCAGGCGCTGCAGCTGCGGGTTGTTGTCGCCGGCGAGCGCGCCCTTGGCGCGGGCCTGTTCGAGCAGCTGGCCGTATTGCTGCACCCCGGCCGCCTCGATCTTGTCGGCGGGCACGAGGTTGCGCGCCACCGATGCCTTGCCCACGTCGACCTGCGCCAGCGCCGGGCCGCCCAGCGCCGCGCCGGCGGCGGCCAGCAGGAAGGCGCGCCGGGGATTCCAGGGCGAGGCCGCGGAAGGAAGGGCGGAAACGGCGGCGGTGCCGGAGGAAGAGCGCTCGCATCGTATGCACATAGGGGCCGGATCATAGGAACAAATGAAGACAAAGGGGCCGCCCGAGGTCCCGCGCCGCTCATGGACAATCCGGGCACATGTCCGCCTCGCCTGCCGAAACCCCCACCCCCCCTTCCCCGCCCTGGCGCGACGCCCTCAAGGTCTACCTGGAGCCCGCCACGCTGCGCATGCTGGCGCTGGGCTTCTCGGCCGGGCTGCCGCTGCTGCTGGTGCTGGGCACGCTGAGCTTTCGCCTGCGCGAGGCCGGCATCGACCGCACCACCATCGGCTACCTGAGCTGGGTCGGGCTGGCCTACGGCTTCAAGTGGGTCTGGGCGCCGCTGGTCGACAGGCTGCCGCTGCCGCCGCTGACCACGCTGCTGGGGCGCCGGCGCGGCTGGCTGCTGCTGGCGCAGGGGCTGGTCATCACGGGGCTGGTCGGCATGGCCATGAACGACCCGCGCCTGGGCCTCACGCCGCTGATCTGGTGCGCGCTGCTGGTGGCCTTCGGCTCGGCCACGCAGGACATCGCGCTCGACGCCTTCCGCATCGAATCGGCCGAGCCGCGCAAGCAGGCCGCGATGGCCGCCGCCTACCAGACGGGCTACCGCCTGGCGATGATCTGGGCCGGTGCCGGCGTGCTGTGGGTCGCGGCCTGGGCCGAGGTGGCGCCCGCCGTGGCCGCCACCGGCGCGGCCGCCTACCAGGACGGCGCCTGGAAGACCGCCTACCTGGTGATGGCGGCTTCGATGGCGGTGGGCGTGTTCACGGTGCTGCTGTCGCCCGAGCCGGTGCCGCGCCTGCTGCCCAAGGCCCGCAATGCGGCCGAGTGGCTGCGCAGCGCGCTGATCGAGCCCTTTGCCGATTTCATCGGCCGCTACAAATGGCACGCGGTGCTGATCCTTTCGCTGATCGCCGTCTACCGCATCAGCGACGTGGTGATGGGCATCATGGCCAACCCGTTCTACGTGGACATGGGCTTCACCAAGGACGAGGTGGCCACGGTCAGCAAGATCTACGGCGTGGTCATGACGCTGGCGGGCGCCTTCGTGGGCGGCGTGCTGTCGATGCGCCTGGGCGTGATGCGGGTGCTGATGATGGGCGCCGTGCTCAGCGCCGCGAGCAACCTGCTCTACGCCTGGCTGGCGACGCGCGGGCACGACACCACGGCGCTGATCGCGGTGGTGTCGGCCGACAACCTGGCCGGCGGCATCGCCTCGGCGGCCTTCATCGCCTATCTGTCGAGTCTCACCAACATCAGCTATTCGGCCACCCAATACGCGCTGTTCAGCTCTCTCATGCTGCTGCTGCCGAAATTCATCGCCGGCTATTCAGGCGCCTTCGTCGACGCCTACGGCTACAGCAACTTCTTCGTCGCCACAGCGCTGCTGGGCGTGCCGGTGCTGGTGCTGGTGGCGCTGGCCTCGCGGCTCACGATCATCACGAGCCCCACGGAGCGTCAATAGGGCCGGGGCCTTATAGGAATCCGCCGACGCGCCACGGCGCCTGCTACTGTTAGGCTGTTCCACGTTTACATTCGCTTTTTCCTTGGTTGTTTCCAGTTGTCAGCAAGCCCGCAAAAGATCGTGCCGTCCCGAATCCCCCCTCTTCAAATCAGCGCCTACACGGCGACCTCGGCCGTCGGCGTCGGCAAGGAAGCGCTCGCTGACGCGCTGGCGCAGTCGCGCAGCGGCCTGCGCGCCAACGACTTCGGCGACGACCCGCTGCCCACGTGGATCGGCCGCGTCGACGGCCTGGAAGAAGTCCGCCTGCCCGAATCGCTCGCCCACTGGGACTGCCGCAACAACCGGCTCGCCTGGCTGGGCCTGCATGCCGACGGCTTCATCGAGGCGGTGGCGGCTGCGCGCGAGAAGTACGGCGCGTCGCGCGTCGCGCTGATCCTGGGCACCTCGACCGCGAGCATCGGCGAGACCGAGCTGGCCTACACCCAGCTCGACGCCGAAGGCATGTTCCCGCCCGACCAGCGCCGCAGCGCGGTGCACACGCCGCATTCGATGGCCCTGTTCGTGCAAGAGGTGCTGGGCATCAGCGGCCCGAGCGAGACCATTTCCACCGCCTGCTCTTCGAGCGCCAAGGTATTCGCCTCGGCCGAGCGGATGATCCGCCTGGGCCTGGCCGACGCGGCCGTGGTCGGCGGCGCGGACACGCTGTGCGGCAGCGTGCTGTTCGGCTTCAATTCGCTCGAACTGGTGTCGAGCGAACCGTGCCGGCCCTTCGACGCCGGCCGCAAGGGCATCAGCCTGGGCGAGGCCGCGGGCTTCGCGCTGGTGGAGCGCGTGCAGGCGGGCGCCGATGCGTCCCCGCTGCACCTGCTGGGCTACGGCGAGGCGAGCGACGCGCACCACATGTCCACCCCCCACCCCGAGGGCCTGGGCGCCGAGCGCGCGCTCGACGAGGCGCTGGCGCGCGCCGGCCTCGCGCCCGAGGCCATCGACTACATCAACATGCACGGCACCGCGAGCCAGAAGAACGACGAGGTCGAGGGCGCGCTGGTGGCGCGCCGCTTCCCGGCCGGTACGCACGCCAGCTCGACCAAGGGCTTCATGGGCCACACGCTGGGCGCGGCGGGCATCGTCGAGGCCGTCATCAGCCTGCTGGCGATCGAGCGCGGCCTGAAGCCGGGCACGGTCAACACCCGAACGCTGGACGAGGGCTTCGGCCCGCAGATCAAGCTCGAGCCGGCGCACGGCGAGGTGCGCTACGCGCTGTCCAACTCCTTCGGCTTCGGCGGCAACAACTGCTCGCTGGTGTTCGGCAAGGCGGCGGCAGCATGAGCACGAGCGCGACCGCCACCATGCCGCCGACCCTGTACATCGAAGGCCCCGCCTTCTGGACCCCCACCCTGCCCGGCTGGGATGCCGCGCGCGCCGCTTTCCGCGGCGAAGGCGCGCTGGCCGACCCGCCCGCCAAGCGCCCCGCGCCGCAAGTGCTGGCGCCGGCCGAACGGCGCCGCGCGCCCGACACGGTGGCGCTGGCCCTCGAAGTGGCCGCCGCCGCCATGGCCGGCGCGGGCCGCAACGCGGCCGACGTGCCCTGCGTGTTCACCTCGGCGCACGGCGACCTGTCGATCAACGACTACATGTGCGGCACGCTGGCCTCCGACCCCAAGATGCTGTCGCCCACCAAGTTCCACAACTCGGTGCACAACGCGGCCGTGGGCTACTGGACCATCGGCACCGGCTGCATGGCGGCGAGCAACGCGGTATCGGCCTTCGAACACAGCTTCGCCTCGGGCCTGCTCGAGGCGGCGGTGCAATGCGCGGCCGACCAGGAACCGGTGCTGCTGGTGGGCTACGACACGCCCACCGTCGGCGCGCTCACCTCGGTGACCGACAGCCGCGGCCTGCTGGCGGTGGCGCTGGTGCTCGCGCCCGCGCCCAGCGAGCGCACGGTGGCGGTGCTGCAGTGGTCGCTGGACGGCAGCGCCACGCAGGCCACACCGCCGCAGTCTGACGCGGCGAAATCGCTGGCCGGCATCAACCCGATGGCCGACGCGCTGACCCTCTTCGAATCGCTGGCACGGCTGGACGCGGGCACGCCCGCGCCGGTGGCGCTGCCGCTGTCCCCCACCCTTTCACTTCGGCTGCAGCTGCAGCCCATCGACCGGAGCTGACCATGACCGACACTGCGCCCGACACTTTTGACGCAGTGATCATGGGGGGCGGGCTCGCGGGCCTCACGCTGGCGCTGCAGCTGCGCCAGCGCTTTGCCGACCTGCGCGTGCTGGTGCTGGAGCGCCGCGCGCACCCGGTGCCGCACGCGGCGCACAAGGTGGGCGAGTCGTCGGTGGAGATCGGCGCGCACTACTTCGACACGGTGCTAGGCCTGAAGGCCCACATGGACGCCGAGCAGCTGCGCAAGTTCGGCTTTCGCTTCTTCTTCAGCGAGGGCCGCAGCGACATCGACAAGGTGACCGAGATCGGCGCGAGCCGCTACCTGTCGGTGCCCAGCTACCAGATCGACCGCGGCATCTTCGAGAACTTCCTGGCCGAGGAGGCCGTGCGGCGCGGCGTGCAATTCGTGGACGGCGCGCTGGTGCGGCGCATCACGCTGGCCGACGACCCGGCCACGCCGCACAGCATCGAATGGACCCGCGGCGAGCACACGCACCACGCGCAGGCCCGCTGGGTGATCGACGCCTGCGGGCGCGCCGGCATGCTCAAGCGCAAGCTGGGCCTGGCCGAGTCGAACGCGCACGACGTCAACGCGGTGTGGTTTCGCATCGGCGAGCGCATCGCCATCGACGAATGGAGCGGCGACGAAGCCTGGCGCACGCGCTGCGACCCGCAGGCGCGCTGGCTGTCGACCAACCACCTGGTGGGCGCGGGCTACTGGGCCTGGCTGATCCCGCTGGCCTCGGGCTCGCACTCGGTGGGCATCGTGGCCGACCCGAAGCTGCACCCGCTGGACACCATCGACACCTTCGACAAGGCGATGGCGTGGTTCGCCACCTACCAGCCGCGGCTGTTCGAGGCGCTGGACGGCAAGCGCCACCTGCTGCAGGACTTCGCCTTCCTCAAGCACTTCTCGCACGGCTGCAAGCAGGTGTTCTCGGGGCGCCAGCGCTGGGCGATGACCGGCGAGGCGGGGCTGTTCCTCGACCCGTTCTATTCGCCGGGCAGCGACTTCATCGCCATCGGCAACACCTACATCACCGACCTGATCGCACAGGACCGCGCGGGCCGCCCGATCGACAAGCGCGCGCAGCTGTACGACCAGCTCTACCACTCGTTCTACGAAAGCACGCTGGCGCTCTACCAGGACCAGTACCCGCTGTTCGGCGACCCCGAGGTGCTGCCGGTGAAGGTGATCTGGGACTACGCCTACTACTGGGGCGTGCTGTCGCAGATCTTCTTCCAGCACCGCCTGACCGACCTGCACGCGCTGGGCAGCCTGAAAGCCGAGCTGCAGCATTGCCAGCGGCTGAACCTCGAGGTGCAGGCGCTGATGCGCCGCTGGTCGGCCAGCAGCCGGCGCGCCAACCCGGCCGTGATGCTCGACCAGGCCGCGATGCCGTGGTTCGCCGAGCTCAACCGCAGCCTGCGCGACACACTGGACGACGCGGCCTTCCGCGCGCGCATCCGCGCCTCCACCGCGCAGCTGCGGCAGCTGGCTGGCGAGGTGCTGGCGCGCGCGCGCGCCGCCGACCCCGGCGTGGACGCCGGCGCCCTGCCTGCGCTGCTGGAGGAGAACCTCGGCCTCCCTCCCGTGAGCGCCGACGCCGGCGCCATGCTTTTCGAAGCCGATACGGTTGACGCCGCCGGCTGAGGTTTACCCAACTTTACGGAGCGTTCAAGCCTGCTTGCCGCCCGTGGACGACCATGAAGCGCATGAGCACCCCCCAACTCCTGATGATCGAAGACGACACCCGCCTGGCACACATGGTGGGCGAATACCTGACGCAGTCGGGTTTCGGCTTCAACCACGCAGGCGACGGCGCCACTGGCCTGGAGCAGTTGCAGCAGCACGCGCCCGACCTCGTGATCCTCGACCTGATGCTGCCCGACACCGACGGCCTGGAGGTCTGCCGCCGCATCCGCGCGCTGCCCGGGCCCATCTCCAAGGTGTCGGTGCTGATGCTGACGGCCAAGGGCGACCCCATGGACCGCATCATCGGCCTGGAGATCGGCGCAGACGACTACCTGCCCAAGCCCTTCGAGCCGCGTGAGCTGCTGGCGCGCATCCGCGCGGTGCTGCGCCGGCGCAGCGAGAACGCCACCGAGGCCGAGGTGTCCACCGTGATGCGCTTCGGCACGCTGGAAATCGACCGCAACGCGCGCACCGTGTCGGTGGCCGGCGCGCTGGCCGACCTCACCTCGTACCAGTTCGACCTGCTGGTGGCCATGGCCGAGCGCGCGGGCCGCGTGCTCACGCGCGACCAGATCATGGAAGCCGTGCGCGGCCGCGAGCTGGAAGCCTTCGACCGCTCCATCGACGTGCACATGGGCCGCATCCGCGCGGCCATCGAGGTCGATGCCAAGAACCCGAAGCGCATCCTGACGGTGCGCGGCGTGGGCTACGTTTTCGCGAAACAGCAAGACTGAGCGGCAATAGATGCTGCGCAGTCTTTATTCCCGCCACCTCTACGTGCGCATCTGGCTCGCGGTGGTGGGCGGCGTCGTCATCCTCACGCTGATGGCCAACTGGATCGTGCGCGAAGCGGCACAGGCCGAGCGCGAACGGCTGGCACCCGTGCCGCGCGAGGTCATCGTGCTCGACGCGCAGGACCGGAAGATCGGCACCGGCACCGCGCTGCGCGTGCCGGGCCAGGGGCTGGAATTCGACGTGACGCTCAGCGACGGCAAGGACATCACGCTGCGCGTGGCGCCGCGCGAGCGGCCGACGGGCGCATCCGGCTTCGCGCCGTGGCGCACGCCCTTCGGGCTGGGCTGGATGATCGCGCTGGTGGGGGTGGCGGTGGCGCTGGGCGTCTACCCGATCGTGCGGCGCATCACGCAGCGGCTGGAATCGCTGCAGCGCGGCGTGCAGCGGTGGGGTGAAGGCGATCTCTCGGTGCGTGTGACCGAAGAAGGGCAGGACGAAGTGGCTGATCTCTCCAAACGATTCAACGCGTCGGCCGAGCGCATCGAACAGCTGGTGCGTTCGCACAAGTCGCTGCTGGCCAACGCCTCGCACGAGCTGCGTTCGCCGCTCACCCGCATCCGCATGGGCCTGGAGCTGATGGGCGAGCGCCCGAGCGCCACGGCGCGCGAGGAAATCTCGCGCAACATCGGCGAGCTCGACCAGCTCATCGACGAGATCCTGCTGGCCAGCCGGCTCGACGCCAGCGAGGCCGACATGGGCACCATCGAGCCGGTGGACCTGACCGGCCTGGCGGCCGAGGAATGCGCGCAGGTGAATGCCGAGCTCGACCTGGCCGAAGGCACCGACAACGCGAACCTGACGGTGCCGGGCGTGTCGCGCCTGCTGCGCCGTGCCATCCGCAACCTGCTGGAAAACGCCCGCCGCTACGGCGCGGGCGAAATCGCGGTGGAACTGGGCAGCGCCGACGGCTTTGCCACGGTGCGCGTCAACGACCGCGGCCCGGGCGTGCCGGCCGCGCTGCGCGAACGCATCTTCGAGCCCTTCTACCGGCTGCCCGGCGCCAGCGAGCGCAACGGCGGCGTCGGGCTGGGGCTGTCGCTGGTGAAGTCGATCGCCGAGCGGCACGGCGGCACGGTGCGCTGCGAAGACCGCCCGGGCGGCGGCGCGAGCTTCGTCATCCGCCTGCCCACCACAGCGCGCGGGCACTGAATCCATTGAGCCCGGCACGGCCGGGGCGAAGTCAGGCTCGGCTGGCGGGGGCCACCTAAAATCCCGCCCCTATGCAGAGATCGCACATCGTTCGGCCCGCGGCCATGTTCTGGGGGCTGGTGGTGTTCATGCCGGTCGGCGTCACCTATCTATCGGCCTTGCTGCTGCTCGCCACCATGCTGGTGGCCGGCGGAGGGCGGGAGCGCCTGGCGCGGCTTCGCGCCAATCCGCTGTGGTGGCCGGTCATGGCCTACCTGGCCTGGATGCTGATCGTGCTGGCCATCAGGCCGCACTACCCCGAAACACCTTCCAACCTGTTCCACGGGCTGCGCATCGGCGTGACGATGCTGATGGCCATGGCGCTCACGCGCGAGGAAGCCCTCTGGGCGCTGCGCGGCTTCCTGCTGATCGCGGCGCTCAACGTGCTGCTGGTCATCTTCTTCTATGCGGTGGGCGGCTTCCACATCTGGTTGCCGCTGCGCGCGGTGGTCATGGAAGTGGGCAACAAGTCGATCAGCAACGCGCTGCTGTTCAGCGTGGTGGCCTCCACGGCGGCGGTCTGGGGCATCGCGCAGATCGCGGCGCACCGGCCGCTGCGCGCCATTCCCGCGTTCGTGCTGGTGCTCGGGCTGGGGCTGGTGGTGGCCTTGCCGCTGACCTCGCGCACCTCGGTGCTCGCGCTGCTGCTGGTGATTCCGGCGGTGTGCGTCCACCAGTGGCGCAACCACCTGAAGATGCTGGTGGGCGCGCTGGTGCTCGGCACCGTGGTGCTCGGCGCCGGGCTCTACCAGCTGCCGCAGCTGCAGAATAAGGTCGAGACCGGCGTGCAGGAACTCGAAGAGGCGCAGGCCGGCGCCGTCTTCAAGGGCAGCTGGGTCATCCGCTACTACATGTACCGGGACACCGGCCTCATGATCGCCGACCGCCCGCTCGCGGGCTGGGGCATCGGCGGCTGGACCGAGCAGTGGCACAAGCGCGGCCCCGCGCTCTTCGCCGACTCCAACATGCCGCACAACGACTTCCTGTGGGTGGGCGCGCAAGGCGGCGTGCCCGCGCTGCTGAGCCTGCTGGTCATCATGATGGCGGCCGTGTGGCAGGCGTGGAAACGGCCGGACATGGCCGGCCGCTACGCGCTGGGCGCCACGCTCATCGCGCTGATCGCGTCGAGCGTCAACTCGGCGCTGCGCGACGCGCAGATCGGCCTGGCGCTGCTGTGGATCGCGATGGTCTACCTGCGGCTCGCGCAGGAAAGGCAGGACCCGGATCCGTGGCGCGGCCTGTGGCCGCGGCGGCTGCCGAACCCGAGCGAAACACCGTAACCCATCCGAGTGCTCCCGCCGCCCTCCCGCGGCAAGCACGGGATTCGGCCGGCCGGAAGTTCGCTACCCGAAGCGGAAGGTCTGCTTGCGCTTCGCCTCCACCTTCACGCGCTTGAAGCTCCATAGCGACGCAGTGGTGCTACCGCTGTCGCCCAGGACCAGGATCGGCCCCGTGTAAGCCGCGCCGCACACCGCAGGCGCCGACCCCGGCAGCGCCGCGTTGGTGGCGCAGCTGGCGTCGGCCGAGGCGTTGCGCGGCATGCCGCCATCCCCCGTGATGCCGTCGACGATGCAGGCGTCGGGGTAGGCCGTGTAATCGAAGCCTTCGAGCGTCTCGCTGCCGTTGTAGGCAGGGTTGACCGCCACCGTGCCCACCGGCGTGCCGCCGGAGATGCGCCAGCCCGGCGTGGCCGGCGTGATGGCGATCGAACTGAACTCGCTGGTCGAGATCGCGTTCGTCGCCTGCATGAAGTGGTAGTACGTGTCGAAGATCAGGATGCGGCGGCGCGCACGAACGTCCGCCAGCGTGGCGTTGGCCGGCAGGGGCGTGGCGTCGCAGTGCAGGTCGACCGTGAAGTTGAGGTATGCATACGGCAGCCCCTGCCCGATGCCGCCGGCATCGCCCTTGAGCTCGAGCTCGATGCGCTTCAGATCGCTCACTTTCGTGCCCGCCAGGCCCGGCAGTTGCAGCACGGCCTTGTTGCCCGCGCCGCCGCCCACATAGGCACCGACCGCGTTGGAACCCGCGTCCAGCCTCATCGACAGCACGCCCGCGGCGCTGGCCAGGTGCGCCTTGTTGAGCTGCGGCTGCGCCGCGAGCTCGGCCGGCTTGAAGGTGTGCGTGAGCGGCAGGTCGAAGCCATCGTCTTCGGCTGCGGCGATCAGCGCGGCGACGAGGCCGTCGAGCGTGGTGTCGCCGTCGGCCAGCGATTGCGCCAGGTGCTCGAGCAAGTCATCGTAGGCGTCGCCCGCAACGGCCTTGAATTCGCCCGTGAAGGGGTTCGGCGCGAATGCGCCGTAGCCCGACTCGTTCAGCAGCGCGACGATATCGGCCTGGGCCGCGTCGAGCTTGCCCGCCAACGCTGCCAGCGCGGCGAGCCCGGCCTGTTCGATGCCGCTAGGCGCCATGCCGGCCGCGCGCGCCAGGATCAGTTCGGTCAGCGGCGTGATGTTGACGTAGCCCGCCGCGCGCAGCATGGAGTGCAGCTTCTGCCCGGCGGCCAGCGAACCGCCCGAGGCCGTGGCCAGGCAGGGGAACTCGGGTGCATCGAGCTTGGCGGACCACTTGCCGTCGGCGGCCGTAGTGGCCGTGCCGGAGGTGCCGTTCGCGCAGCGCAGCGCCACGTTGCTGCCGGATGCCGGCGCGCCCGTGGCCACGGTGCCGGAGACGGCGACGCTGGTGTCGGCCGCAGGCGGCGTGGTGGGGGTGCCACCACCGGAAGGAAGCAGGCTGAAGCCGCTGCTGCTGCCGCCGCCGCCACCGCCTCCGCAGGCCGAAAGGCCCAACGCGAGCACGAGCGTGCCAGTGGCAAAACTGAAAGATCTGATCCCCACAATCGACTCCTCACCTGGTCTGAACGCCAGTGGGTCGATGCTAGAAACGGGCCCCGCAGGGCACCATCACCGGGATCCGTAGTTCGAAGGCGGGAACACCCGCGGTTCAAACCGGACAGTCACCAGGCCGGAGCCGGCGCGCCGTGCGGCGGCTCCGCGCGAGCGTCAGGCGTCAGTGCCGCGCCGACACCGTTTCGCCGGCCTTCAGGCGATACACCGTGCCGCAGTACGGGCACTTGGCTTCGCCGGTGCGCGCCACGTCGAGGTAGACCTTCGGGTGGCTGTTCCAGAGCTTCATGTCGGCCTTGGGGCTGGGGCAGAAAACACCGCCCTGATGATTGAGCTCCTTGGCCAGGAGTTCGACGACTGCATTGGTGGACATGGTTTCTTTCAGACTTTCGTGAGCCAGTGGGCGTACTTGGGGTTCTTGCCGTTCACGATGTCGAAGAAGGCAGACTGGATTTTCTCGGTGATCGGGCCACGGGCGCCGCCGTCGCCGCGGTTGCCGATCTCGACGCGGTCGAGTTCGCGGATGGGCGTGACCTCAGCGGCGGTGCCGGTGAAGAAGGCCTCGTCGGCGATGTAGACCTCGTCGCGCGTGATGCGCTTTTGCACCAGCTCGAGGCCCAGGTCCTTGCACACGTGCAGGATGGTGTTGCGGGTGATGCCGTTGAGCGCGCCGGCCGACAGGTCGGGCGTGTACACCACGCCGCCCTTGACCACGAAGATGTTCTCGCCCGCGCCTTCCGACACGAAGCCGCTCGCGTCGAGCAGCAGCGCTTCGTCGTAGCCGTCGTCCAGGGCTTCCATGTTGGCCAGGATCGAGTTGGTGTAGTTGCTCACCGTCTTGGCCTGCGTCATCGTGATGTTGACGTGGTGGCGGGTGTAGCTGGAGGTCTTCACGCGGATGCCGCGCTTCATGCCTTCTTCGCCCAGGTAGGCGCCCCAGGACCAGGCCGCGACCATGGCGTGGATCTTGTTGCCCTTGGGGCTCACGCCCAGCTTCTCGGAGCCGATCCAGATGAGGGGGCGCAGGTAGCAGCTCTCGAGCTTGTTCTCGCGAACCACCTGTTTCTGGGCCTCGTTGAGCTGTTCCTGCGTGAAAGGGATCTTCATGCGCAGGATCTTGGCGCTGTTGAACAGCCGCTCGGTGTGCTCGGCCAGGCGGAAGATGGCCGTGCCGCCGTCCGCCGTCTTGTAGGCGCGCACGCCCTCGAAGGCGCCGCAACCGTAGTGCAGCGTGTGGCTCAGCACGTGGATCTTGGCGTCGCGCCAGTCCACGAGTTCGCCGTCCATCCAGATCTTGCCGTCACGGTCGTCCAGCGAGGGGGGGATCGAGCTCATTTCCTGATTCCTTTGGGAGCGATGGGGGAAGTCGCAAAAGCTTTCGATTTTACGGCCGGCCCCGGAACGGGGTGCCCGACAATGGTTGGTTGTCCAAACCAGTGGAAAAAGGGTTTCCGTGTCCGTATTCAAGAACGTCATCGTCTATCGCATCGAACCTGCCTGGTCCCAAACACTGGCCGAGGCGGAAGAAGGGCTCGGAAAGCAGCGCTTCGTGCCCTGCGGCCCCTCGCAGGAAAAGTCCGCCGGCTGGGTCGAGCCCCGCGGCGAAGCCAACGGCCCGCTGGTCGAATCCATCGACGGCCAGTGGCTGGTCGAATACATGATCGAGAGCAAGCAGGTGCCCGGCTCCGTGGTGCGCCGCAAGCTCGACGAGCGCTGCGCCCACATCGAGGCCACCACCGGCCGCAAGCCCGGCAAGAAGGAAAAGAAAGAGCTGAAGGAAGACATCACGCTCGAGCTGCTGCCGATGGCCTTCACCCGCAGCGCGCGCGTGACGGTGTGGATCGACAAGGCCGAGAACCGCCTGGTCATCAACAGCGGCAATGCATCGCGCGCCGACGAGGTCGTCACCAGCCTCGTGAAGTCGCTCGACGGCTTCGCGGTGGCCCTCATCAACACGCAGATCGAGCCGGCCGCGGCCATGGCCAACTGGCTGCTGACGCAGGAGCCGCCGGCCGGCTTCACCATCGACCGCGAGTGCGAGCTCAAGGCCTCCGACGACTCCAAGGCCGTGGTGCGCTACGCCAAGCACCCGCTGGACATCGACGAAGTCAAGCAGCACATCACCGACGGCAAGCGCCCCACGCGGCTCGCGCTGACCTGGGACGACCGCGTGTCCTTCGAGCTCACGCACGGGCTGCTGATCCGCAAGATCACCTTCCTGGAAGGCACGGGCGACGGCGCCGCCGGCGGCAAGAAGGAAGACAACTTCGACGCCGACGTGGCCATCGCCACGGGCGAGCTGGGCCAGCTGGTGCCGGCGCTGCTCGATGCGCTGGGCGGCGAGGCGGCGTTCTCGGCCGCGCCGGCGGACGACACGGTGAAGCCTGCAACCGCACCTGCAGCAGCGCCCGCCACGACGGCACCGGCAGACGCGACAGACGCGGCAGAGGAAGAAGACGCGCCCTTCTGACGCGGCGCGGAAAGCTCAGGCGACCAGGTAAGTCTGCGCGAGGCGCACCCAGCAGGCGGCGCCCAGCGGCAGCACCTGGTCGTTGAAGTCGTAGCCGGGGTTGTGCACCATGCAGCCCCCGAACTCGCCCTCCCCGTTGCCGAGCATGAAGTAGCAGCCCGGCAGCGCGGCGAGCATCCAGGCGAAGTCCTCGCTGCCAGCGAAGCCGCGGGGTACCTGCGTGAGCACGTTCGCCTCGCCCACGATCTCGGTGCACACCTGCGCCATCAGCCGCGTCTCGGCCGCGGTGTTGACCACCGGTGGCACCAGCTGGCGGTAGTCGATCTCGGCCTCCACGCCGTGCGCCTGCGCAGTGAGGCTCACGATCTCGCGGATGCGCTGCTCGACCAGCGCGCGCGTCTCGGGCCGCGCCGCGCGCACGTTCAGGCCCAGCGATACAGATTGCGGAATCACGTTGTGCGTGGCGCCGCCGCGGATGAAGCCGACCGACACCACCGCCGTGTCGTCGGGCGCCACGTTGCGCGCCACCACCGTCTGCAGCGCCGTCACCACCGCCGCGGCCGCGGCGACCGGGTCGCGCGCGCGATGCGGCATGGCACCGTGCCCGCCCACGCCCTTGATGGTGACGTCGGCCACGTCGGACGACAGCGTGACCGGGCCTTCCACCGCCAGCACCGTGCCCACCGGCACGCCGGGCGCGTTGTGCAGCGCGTACACCGCATCGCAGGGGAAGCGCTCGAACAGGCCGTCCTCGATCATCGCGCGCGCGCCGCAGAGGTTTTCCTCATCGGGCTGGAAGATCAGGTTCAGCGTGCCGTCGAAGCTGCGCGCCGCCGCCAGCGCTTTGGCCGCGGCCAGCAGGATGGCCGTGTGGCCGTCGTGCCCGCAGGCGTGCATGCGGCCGGGGTTGCGGCTCGCATACGGCAGGCCCGTGGCCTCTACGATGGGCAGTGCGTCCATGTCGGCGCGGATGCCCAGCCGGCGCGTGCCGCTGCCGAGCTTGAGCTGCGCCACGATGCCGGTCTTGCCGATGCCCGTGTGCACCTCGTAGCCCCAGCTGCGCAGCAGGTTGGCCACCAGTTCGCTGGTGGCGCTCACCTCGAAGCCGAGCTCCGGGTTGGCGTGGATCCGGCGGCGGATGTCGACGAAGGCCTGCGTGTCGACGTCGGCCTGCGGCAGCAGCCGGGACAGCAGCCTGGTGGTCTGGGGGCTGAGTTCGCGTGTCATGTGATGGAAGTCGTTGTTCGTGGGGAGGGTCAATCGGCCTTGTGCTCGCGCAGGCTCAGCAGCGCGCCGAGGCTCAGCAGCCCGCAGGCCATCATGTAGAAGGCCGGCGCCATCGGGCTGCCGGTGCTCGCGAGCAGCCATGTCACGATGAACTGCGACGAGCCGCCGAACACCGTCACGCCGATGCTGTAGACCACCGAGATGCCGCTGGCGCGCACGCCGGCCGGCAGCATCTCCAGCAGCATGAGGAACATGGGCGTGGTGCCGATGTTCACGCTCGCGGTCAGCAGCGCCGACAGGCACAGCACCAGCGGCACGCTCGGGTAGTGGCTGATCAGCCAGAACGCGGGGTACACCGCGACCACGCTGAACAGCAGCGAGCCGACGACCAGCGGCTTGCGCGCCGGCAGCCGGTCGGCCAGCCGCCCCGCCACCAGCGACACCACGAACAGCGTGATGCCGGTGACGCAGCCCGACAGCAGCGACAGCGACGGCGGCATGTGCAGCACGTGGATCATGTAGGTGGGCATGAAGAACACCACCAGGTACATCGTCGCCGTGCCCGCCGTGGTGGCCAGGATGCCCTTGAGCACCAGGCCGCCGTGGTTGCGCAGCAGCCGCCCGATGGGGCTGGACTCGTGGCTTTCGGCAACGTGCGTTTCCTCCAGCTGCGAGCGGATGTACAGCCCCACCGGCGCGATCAGCAGGCCGAGCAGGAACGGCAGGCGCCAGCCCCAGCTCTCGAGCGAAGCCTGCGGCAGCGCCGCATACAGCGCCGCGCCGGTGAGCGCGCCCAGCAGCGCCGACACGCCCTGGCTCGCGAGCTGCCAGCTGACGCGGAAGCCCCGGCCCTTCACGCCGCCGGCCTCCATCAGCATCGAGGTGGCCGCGCCCACTTCGCCGCCGAGCGAAAAGCCCTGCAGCAGGCGGCCCGCCACGATCATCAGCGAGCCGAACACGCCGGCCGAGGCATAGCTGGGCGCCAGCGCGATGCACAGCGTGCCGATCACCATGAGGCCGATGGTCAGCGTCATCGCTGCCTTGCGGCCCTTGCGGTCGGCGTAGTTGCCGATGATCACGCCGCCCAGCGGGCGCATCACGAAGCCGATGCCGAAGGTGGCCACGGCCAGCAGCAGCGAGCCGTAGGGGCTGTCGGAGGGGAAGAACAATTTGCCGATCAGCAGCGCGAAGAAGCTGTAGACGGTGAAGTCGTACATCTCCAGCGCGTTGCCCAGCGAGCAGGCGGCGATCAGGCGGAACTGGCTCTGCTTTTTTCCCGTGCCTTGCGCAGCGGTGGCCGGTGAATGGGCCCGGATCGGGCTTGCGGGCAATGCGGCTTCGCTCATCTAATGTCACTCCACGAACAGGTTGCTGGGGGTCGGACCGGCCCCTTGGCGGCGGAGTATTCAGGCAAAGCGCCCTGGCAAAGAATCACAAATTTTCATGCTGATAACCAAATGGCATCCCCGTCATAAACAGGCACGAGAAGCCATCGGGACAACCACCAAGACGCACTTTTCCATGAGACCGGCACCACGATGAAGCTGCAACAGTTGCGCGTTTTGCTGGCGGTGGCGCAGCACGGCAGCATCCACGAGGCGTCGCGCAGCCTGCACACCACGCAGCCGGCGCTGTCGAAGGCCATCTCCGAGCTGGAGCGCGAACTGGGCGTGACGCTGATGTCGCGCTCTACGCGCGGCGTGAGCCTCACGCCCTACGGCGTGGCGCTGGTCAAGCGCGCGAGCCTGGTCGAGCAGGAGCTGCGGCACGCGTTGGAAGACATCGAGGCGATCCGCGGGCACGACGAGGGGCAGCTGCACATCGGCTTCACCGCGGTGGCGTCGAGCGGGCCGCTGCCCGACGCGATGGCGTCGTTCCGCCAGCGCTTTCCCAACGTGACGATGCGCGGCTTCGAGTTGCGCCCGCAGCAGATCTTCGAGGGCCTGCGCGAGGGCCGGCTCGACCTGGGGCTGATCTCCACCTGCAACGGGCCGGGCACCGGCGCCTTCCAGTGGGAGCCGCTGTTCTCGGTGGCGATGCACCTGTCGGTGCGCGCCGGCCACCCGCTGCGGCGCGTGCGCCGGCTGCAGCCGCTGGTGGACGCCGACTGGCTGGTGCTGGACCCGATCGACGACGCCGGCAGTCCGCTGGTGAGCATGATGAACATGCACGGGCTGCAGATGCCCCGGCGCATGGTGCACAGCGCGTCGAACCTGCTGGGGCTGCAACTGGCCACGCAGACCGACCTGATCAGCATGTGGTCGGACTTCGTGTTCCACGGCGCCGGGCCGCTGCGGCTGCAGCCCGGCCTGCTCGAGAAGCTGCCGATCACCGACGAGGTGCCGGACTTCGAGGTGTTCCTGGTCTACCGATCGGCAGACCTCATGACGCACGTGTGCGCAGAATTCGTGAAGGAAGCGCGCCACCACGCCAAGGCCAATCCGCCGTGGCGGCAGCCCAGTCGCAAGGGCGGCGCGGGTGCTTAGGCGAGGTCAGGCCGCGGGAGTGGCGCCGTCTTCCCCGTCGACCGGGTTCTCGGGCCGCGTCATGGTCCAGCTCTGCAACTTGCCGCCGTTGAACACCGCATCCACGTACGAGCCGCCGCCGTCGGTCCAGCGGTACACCTCGGGCTGCGTGTCCTTGGGCGAGCGCAATTCGCCGAGGGCGCGGGTCATGGCAATGACGTGCATCAGCGTCACGTTCGGCTTGAGCTTGGCATTGAGCATCACCGCGCTGCCGACGTAACCCACCGGCCGTTCGGCCGCACGCTTGAGCACCTGCATCGCGCGGTTGAAGTGCAGCAGCAGGAACATCACGATCGCGCCGCCGGCCAGGGCGACACCGCCCCAGCCACCGCTGCGCCAGGCCAGCCCGAGAACGACGATGGCGCCCACGGGCACCAGAAATTTCTTGAAATTCATGGCGCGCATTGTCGCCGCCCGGCCGCGGGTGTCGGGCAAAAGGCCTCAGTCCGCGCCGCACGGCCAGATGCGGTAGCCGCCCTGGCTACCGCCAGGCGCGCAAGGCGGTACTCGCCGCGAAAAGCGCGCGCGGCGATGGGCGGCGCCGGCACATTTCACCGCACGGGCATCTGCCCGGGCCGCTGAAAAGCATATGAACATTCCGCGCTCCGTCACTTTCGTTCGTCTCTCGCTCGTCACCGCGCTCGCGGGCACCGCGCTCAGCGGCTGCTACGTGGTACCGCTCGGCCAGCCCGCACCGGTGGCGCCGCCCTCGCAGGCGTATGCCGTGCCGCCGGGCCCGGTCGCGCAGACCTTCAGCGCGCGGCTGTATCCGTCGAATGCCGAAGCCGCGCGCTACGGGACCATCGCCGGCACCGTGACCAACGACATGAACGGCCGCGGCCATTTCAGCGCGCAGATCGGCAATGAACAGTTTCAGGGAGAGGCAACACGGGTCGCGGGCTCACGGGGAGCAGGCCTGGCGAACGCCGCCGGCAGCCGCGGCGGCAACCTGAGTTGCCAGTACACGATGAACTCGGCCACCTTGGGCAGCGGCCAATGCGTGCTCAACGGCGGACCGGCGTTCACGATGCACATCGGGGGTTAGGGAGGGTAGGCCCGGCGCGCCTCGCTGGCGCGCCGGGCGTTTTTTCCGGCCGCAGGGTCGGGTCACGACACGAGCTGCCGCATCTTGCGCCTCAGCTCGCGTTCGCGTTTCTGCTCGGCGTTCCAGTCGTCGCGGATGGCCAGCGTGACCGACAGCGCCATCAGCAGGATCACGAACGCGAACGGCAGGGCGAACACGATGGTCGCCGTCTGTATGGCCTTGAGGCCGCCCGCGAACAGCAGGCTCAGCGCGATGGCCGCCACCAGCACGCCCCAGGTGATCTTGACGCGGGCCGGCGGGTTCGGGTTGCCGCCGGTGCTCATGGTGCCCAGCACCAGCGTGGCGGAGTCGCCCGAGGTCACGAAGAACACGAACACCAGCAGCGTCGCGACCATCGACAGCAGCGCCCCCATGGGCATGGCCTTGAACATCACGAACATGGTGGTCGACACGTCGGCCTTCACCGCCTCGACCAGCGGCACGCCCTGGAAGATCTGGAAGTTGAGCGCCGCGCCGCCGAACACCGAGAACCATGCGAAGCCCACCAGCGTGGGCGCGATCACCGTGCCCAGGATGAACTGGCGGATCGTGCGGCCGCGCGACACGCGCGCGATGAAAAGCCCCACGAACGGCGACCACGCCAGCCACCAGGCCCAGTAGAAGAGCGTCCAGTCGCCGACCCACGAGCTGTTGCGGAACGGGTTCATGCGCAGGCTCATGCGGACGAACTCGGCGATGTAGGCGCCCAGCGTGTTGGTGAAGGTCTCGACGATGGCCACAGTCGGCCCCAGGACCAGCACCACGAGCGCCAGCAGCGCCGCCAGCACCAGGTTGCCCATCGACAGCCACTTCACGCCGCGCTCGACGCCGGAGACCGCCGAGGTGACGAACAGCACCGTGGTCACCACGATGATCGCCGCCTGCGTTCCCTGCCCGATCGCCGTGCCGAAGGCCGCGTGCAGGCCGCTGTTGATCTGCGTGGCGCCCATGCCCAGCGAGGCGGCCACGCCGAAGGCCGTGGCCACCACCGCCAGCACGTTGAAGGCCGGCGAAAGCCGCCGCACGAAGCGCCAGGGCAATGCCTCGGTGGCCGAACTCACCAGCGCCAGCGTCTTGCGGCGGAATGTGAAGAAGGCGATCGACAGCCCCACGATGCCGTAGATCGCCCAGGGATGCAGCCCCCAGTGGAAGAAGGCATAGCGCATGGCCACGCCGGCGGCGTCGGGCGTGCCGGCGACCACGCCCGGCGGCGGATTCGCATAGTGCGAGATCGGCTCGGCCACGCCCCAGAACACCAGCCCGATGCCCATGCCTGCCGCGAAGAGCATCGAGAACCAGGCGCCGAGAGAAAACTCGGGCTCGTCGTCTTCCTCGCCCAGCTTCAGGTCGCCGAAGCGGCTGAACGCCAGGAAGAAAGCCAGCATCACCAGCCCCAGCACCACCCACAGGTAGAACCAGCCGAAGTTGCGTGTGATGCCCGACAGCGCGGTGCTGAACACGCTGTCCAGCGACGCCGGCGAGAGCAGCCCCCACAGGACCACCGCGGCGATCAGGCCGGCGGAAACGACGAGTTGCATGACGTTTTCTCCTCTCAGGGGTTGCCGGCGGATGAATCAGTCGAGGCGGCGGACCACGTCCATGGCCTCTTCGATGCGCTCGACGGCGTGGATCGTCAGCCCTTCGATTTCCTTGGTGCCCTTACGCGGCGCATTCGCCTTGGGCACCACGGCCACGCTGAAGCCCAGCTTGGCCGCTTCGCGCAGGCGCTCCTGCCCACGCGGCGCCGGACGCACTTCGCCGGCCAGGCCCACTTCTCCGAATGCGATGAAGCCCTTGGGCATCGGCTTGCCGCGCAGGCTGGAGGTGATGGCCAGCATCACCGCCAGGTCGGCCGCCGGCTCGCTGATGCGAACGCCGCCCACCGCGTTGACGAACACGTCCTGGTCCATGCAGGCCACGCCGGCATGGCGGTGAAGCACCGCCAGCAGCATGGCCAGGCGGTCGCGGTCCAGCCCCACCGACAGGCGGCGCGGGCTCGGGCCGCCGTTGTCGACCAGCGCCTGGATCTCGACCAGCATCGGCCGCGTGCCTTCGAGCGTGACCAGCACCACGCTGCCGGGCACCGGCTCGGCATGCTGGCTCAGGAAGATGGCGCTGGGGTTGGTCACGCCCTTCAGGCCGCGCTCGGTCATGGCGAACACGCCGATCTCGTTGACCGCGCCGAAGCGGTTCTTGATGGCGCGCACCAGGCGGAAGCTCGAATGCGTGTCGCCCTCGAAGTACAGCACCGTGTCGACCATGTGCTCCAGCACGCGCGGGCCCGCCAGCGCGCCTTCTTTCGTGACATGGCCCACCAGCACCACGGCCGTGCCGCTGGTCTTGGCAAAGCGCGTGAGGTGGGCCGCGCATTCGCGCACCTGCGCCACCGACCCCGGGGCCGAGGTGAGCTGGTCGGAGTACACCGTCTGGATGGAGTCGATCACCGCGATGGCCGGGCGCGTGGCGTCGAGCGTGGCGATGATTTTCTCGAGCTGGATCTCGGCCAGCACCTGCACCTGCGAGTGGTCGAGGCCCAGCCGCCTGGAGCGCAGCGCGACCTGCGAGCCGCTTTCCTCGCCCGTCACGTAGAGCGCGTTCTGCCCCGCCCGCTGCAGCGCATCGACCGCCTGCAGCAGCAGCGTCGACTTGCCGATGCCCGGGTCGCCGCCGATCAGCGTGACGCCGCCCGAGACGATGCCGCCGCCGAGCACGCGGTCGAGCTCGTCGAGCCCGGTGGGCGTGCGCGCGACATCGGTCGCCTCGATTTCAGACAGCGTGGCGAGCTCCGATGCGCCCGCGAGCGACGCGAACTGCGTGCCGAAGCGGTTGTTGGCCGTGCCGCCGCCGGCGGGGCCCGCGACCTGTTCAATGAGTGTGTTCCACGCGCCGCAGCTCGGGCATTTGCCGAGCCACTTGGGGCTGGTGCCGCCGCATTCGCTGCAGACGAAAGTTGTTTTGTCCTTGGCCATCCTTCGAGTTTAGGTGGCCGGACAGTCGCCGCTCAGTCGTTCGCCTGGAAGTTCACCGCCTTCATGATCGCCGCCCAGCGCGCCGTGTCCTCGCGCATCGTCTTCAGCAGTGCCTCCGGGCCGTCGGCCACCGGGTACATGCCGTTCTGAAGCAGTTGCTGGCGCACCTCGCGGGAGTTCACGGCGCGCATGAATTCGACGCGCAGCTGGTCGACCACCGGCTTGGGCGTCTTCGCCGGCGCGTAGTAGGCGAACCATGCGGTCGCGACCACGTCTTTCAGGCCGGCCTCGACGAAAGTAGGCACGGCGGGCATCAGCGGCGAGCGTTTCTCGCCGCTGGTGGCGATCACCTTGACGCGGCCGCTCGGCAACATCTGCAGCGCACCGCCCACGGTGTCGAAGTAGGCGGGAACGGTGCCTCCCATCACATCCTGGCGTGCCGGCGTGGAGCCGCGATAGGGCACGTGCACCATCGACAACCCGGTCGCGCGGTTGAGCATCTCGCCGAGGAAATGCGAAGGCGTGCCCGCGCCGTACGACGCGAAACTCGCACCTCCCGGCTGCTTCCTGGCCCAGGCGACGAACTCGGACAGCGTGGTGGCCGGCACGTCCTTGTGCACCACCAGCGCGAGCTCGAAGCGCGCCGCGTTGACGATGGGCTGGAAATCCTTGATCGGGTCGTAAGACAGGCTTTTGTAGGCGCTCGGGAACATGGTCATCATGCTCGCCGTGCCCAGGAGCAGCGTGCGGCCATCGGGCGCCGAGGTCTTCACGGCTTCGACCGCAATGCGCCCGGCGGCGCCGGAGCGGTTGTCGACAATGAGCGGCCCGAGCGACTCGCGCACTTCCTGCGCGATGGCCCGCGTCAGCACGTCCTGCGTGCCGCCGGCGGGCACGCCTATCAGCACGCGGATGGGGGTTCCCGGCGCGATCACCAGTTGCGCCGGTTGCGCCTGCTGCGCCCATGCCGCGGGGGCAAGCGGCGCGAGCGCCACGCCGCCGAGCGTGGCGAGCACGCTGCGGCGACTCGGGTGATACAGGGGCTGTGGGGTTGCTCTCATCCGTCTTGTCTCCGTTGTCGTCGGCAGTAGGTCTGCTGCAGTGGGCGCGGCCACTTTAGAGCGCCGACAATTGATTCATCAAATCAATCATCGCCGGGACAAACCCTATGCACGCACCGCCGCGCACACTCGACGACCTGCTGCTCTACCGCACCAGCCGGCTGCTTTCGGTGGCGGGCAGCCTGGTGATCCGGCTGTGCGAAGGGCGCTTCGGCATCACGCGGCGCGAATGGCGGCTCATCGCCACGCTCGCGGCGCACGGTGCGCTGGGCTCGTCGCAACTGGCGGAGCAAGCGCAGCTCGACCGGGCGCGCACATCGCGCGCGGTGACTTCGCTGGTCGGCAAGGGGCTCGTTTCGCGCGAGCAGCCCGCGGGCGACCGGCGGCACGTGCTTCTCAGCCTCACCGCGCCAGGCAGGAAGCTCCACGCGCAGCTCTATCCGCTGGTGTCGTCAATCAACGAAGAACTGCTGGGCGCGCTGAAGGCCGACGAGGTGGCGCTGCTCGACGACATGCTGCAGCGCCTGCACGCGCGCGGCGAGGCGATGGTCGCAGCCGCGGCCGACCTGCCCAGGGCCGACCGGCGCCGCCGAGAAGCATCCGCCCCGCGCTGAAATGCCGCGCGATGCACAGCGCCGGCGGGCGTGCAGTCTGCACGCCTCATCCGTGCATACCCTAGGTTCTTCGAATCGACGGAACCAGCCACTAGGAAAGCGCCGACCATTCATTTAACATGTTAAGTAATTTCGGAAGAGACAAGCCTTGAGCACGACTTTCACGCACCGCAATTTGCCGCGCCTGCTGCTGCAGGCCCGCGAAGCCGTGATGGCCCACACCCGGCCCAGCCTGCGCGAGCACGCCCTGTCCGACCAGCAATGGCGCGTGCTGCGCGTGCTGGGCGAACACGGCGCGGTCGACACCGGCCGCGTGGCGCGCGAGGCCTTCATCCTCGGCCCCAGCCTCACCGGCGTGCTCGCGCGCATGGAGCGCGACAACCTCATCACCCGCGCCCGCGACCCGGCCGACCAGCGCCGCACCGTGGTCGAGGCCACGCCGCACGGCATGAAGCTGGTGAAGCGGCTGTCCACCAGCATCGAGGCGCACTACGAGTGGATGGAAACATCGCTCGGCAAGGCCAAGCTCACGCAGCTCTACGGGCTGCTCGACGAACTGATCGCACTGGAGCAACCCTCGCCATGAGCACCCCCCATTTCCTGCCCGCGGGCACGGTGTACGGCACGCTGCTGAACTTCCGCGCCGAAGCCGAGGCGCTCGCGCCGCAGATGACCCAGCCGCCCTACAAGGCACCACCGAAGGCACCCGTGCTCTATGTGAAGACGGCCAACACCTGGAGCCCGCACGGCAGCGCCATCACGGTGCCCGCCGGCGTGCCCGAGGTGGAGATCGGCGCCAGCATCGGCATGGCGATCGGCGCCGAGGGCGACGTCGAAGGCTTCGTGCTGCTGAACGACCTGTCGATTCCGCATGCCAGCTTCTTCCGCCCGCCGGTGAAGTTCAAGTGCGTCGACAACTTCCTCGGCATCGGGCCGGCACTGCGCGACGCGCAAGAGGTGGCGGACCCCGCCCACTTCCGCGTCGAGGTCCGCATCAACGGCGAGCTGAAGCAGTCGATCGACTTCTCGCAACTCGTGCGCCCTGCCCGGCAGTTGCTGGCCGACGTCGGCGAGTTCATGACGCTCGCGCACGGCGACGTGCTGATGCTGGGCTGCGGCCCGGGCCGCCCGCTGGCGCGCGCCGGCGACCGCATCGACATCTCGGCGCCGGGCTTCGAGACCCTGAGCAACACGCTGGTGAACGAAGCCGCATGAAGCACGCACGCGTCATCTTCGAGGGCCGAGAACACACCGGCACCGCCCACGAACTGAACGGCCAGCAGGACGCCGCCGTGCGTCTGGAAGACGGCCGCATCGTGCCGCAGGAACAGCTCACCTGGCTGCCGCCGCTCGCGCCCACGGCACGCCCGCGCACCATCCTCGCGCTGGGCCTCAACTACGCCGACCACGCCAGGGAACTCGAGTTCAAGGCGCCCGAGGAACCGCTGGTGTTCGTCAAGGGCCAGAGCGCGCTCATCGGCCACCGCCAGCACACGCATCGCCCGGCCGATGTGCAGTTCATGCACTACGAATGCGAGCTGGCCATCGTGGTCGGCAAGACCGCGAAGAACGTGAAGCGCGACGACGCCTACGACTTCATCGGCGGCTACACCGTGGCCAACGACTACGCCATTCGCGACTACCTCGAGAACTGGTACCGCCCCAACCTGCGCGTGAAGAACCGCGACACCTGCACGCCGCTGGGCCCGTGGTTCGTCGATGCGGCCGACGTTCCCGACCCCATGGCGCTCGCGCTGCGCACCACCGTCAACGGCACGGTCACGCAGCAGGGCAACACGCGCGACATGATCTTCGACGCGCCCTTCCTCATCGAGTACTTCAGCCGCTTCATGACGCTCTCGCCGGGCGACCTGATCCTCACGGGCACGCCCGACGGCGTGGTCGACTGCAAGCCGGGCGACGTCGTCGTCACCGAGATCGAGCGCATCGGCGCGCTCATGAACACCATCGAGACAATCCAAGGAAAAGCATGAGAGTCGATCACCTGATCAACGGCAAGAGCGTCGCCGGTACCGACTACTTCGAGACCGTCAACCCCGCCACGCAGGAAGTGCTGGCCGAGGTCGCCTCCGGCGGCGAAGCCGAGGTGAACGCCGCCGTGGCCGCCGCCAAGCAAGCATTCCCCAAGTGGGCCGGCATGCCCGCGCCCGAGCGCGCCAAGCTCATCCGCAAGCTCGGCGACCTGATCGCCAAGAACGTGCCCGAGATCGCGCAGACCGAGACCAACGACTGCGGCCAGGTCATCGCGCAAACGGGCAAGCAGCTCATTCCACGCGCGGCCGACAACTTCTACTACTTCGCCGAGATGTGCACGCGCGTCGACGGCCACACCTACCCCACGCCCACGCACCTGAACTACACGCTGTTCCATCCGGTGGGCGTGTGCGCGCTCATCAGCCCGTGGAACGTGCCCTTCATGACCGCCACCTGGAAGGTCGCGCCCTGCCTGGCCTTCGGCAACACGGCCGTGCTGAAGATGAGCGAGCTGTCGCCGCTCACGGCCGCGCGGCTGGGCGAACTGGCGCTGGAGGCCGGCATTCCGCCCGGCGTGCTGAACCTGGTGCACGGCTACGGCAAGGAAGCCGGCGAGCCGCTGGTGGGCCACCCTGACGTGCGCGCCATTTCCTTCACCGGCTCCACGGCCACGGGCAACCGCATCGTGAAGAGCGCGGGCCTGAAGAAGTTCAGCATGGAACTCGGCGGCAAGAGCCCCTTCGTGATCTTCGAGGATGCCGACCTCGACCGCGCGCTCGACGCGGCCGTGTTCATGATCTTCAGCAACAACGGCGAGCGCTGCACGGCCGGCTCGCGCATCCTGGTGCAGCAGTCGATCTACGCCGACTTCGCCGCCAGGTTCGCCGAGCGCGCCAGGCGCATCACCGTGGGCGACCCGCTGGACGAGAAGACCATCGTCGGCCCGATGATTTCGCAGGCCCACCTGGCCAAGGTGCGCAGCTACATCGAGCTGGGCCCGAAGGAAGGCGCGACGCTGCTGTGCGGCGGCCTCGATGCGCCGGCTAACCTGCCCGAGCGCGTGAAGAAGGGCAACTACGTGGTGCCCACCGTGTTCGCCGACGTGGACAACCGCATGAAGATCGCGCAGGACGAGATCTTCGGCCCCGTGGCCTGCCTGATTCCGTTCAAGGACGAGGCCGATGCCATTCGCCTGGCCAACGACATCCAGTACGGCCTGAGCAGCTACGTGTGGACCGAGAACATCGGCAAGGCGCACCGCGTGGCCGCGGCCGTGGAAGCCGGCATGTGCTTCGTCAACAGCCAGAACGTGAGAGACCTGCGCCAGCCCTTCGGCGGCACCAAGGCCTCGGGCACGGGCCGCGAAGGCGGCACCTGGAGCTACGAGGTGTTCTGCGAGCCGAAGAACATCGCGGTGTCGATGGGCTCGCACCACATCCCGCACTGGGGCGTGGCGTGAGCATGCAACGTCGCACGCTGCTGCAAGGCGCGGCGGCACTCGCGGCCCTGCCCTCGCTGGCGCGCGCGCAGGCGGCTTGGCCCGCCAAGCCGATCCGCGTGATCGTGCCCTTCACGCCCGGCGGCACCACCGACTTCGTGGCGCGCCTGGTGGGCACGGAACTGTCGAAGACCCTCGGCCAGCCGGTGATCGTCGACAACAAGCCCGGCGCGGGCACGGTGATCGGCGTCGATGCCGCGGCCAAGGCCGCGCCCGACGGCTACACCTTCGTCTGCGTGGCCAACAGCTTCACGGCCAACCAGACGCTGATCCGCAAGCTGCCCTACGACACGCAGAAAGACCTGCGCCCGGTCGCGCTCATGGGCATGTCGGAACACGTGCTCGCCACGCATCCGAACAGCGGCCTGAAGACCCTGGCCGACCTGCGCAACGCGGCCAAGGCCAAGCCGGGCACGCTGAGCTTCGCCTCCTTCGGCAACGGCACCTCGGCGCACCTGTCGGGCGAAATGCTCAAGCAGCAGATGGGCCTGGACATCGTGCACGTACCCTACAAGGGCCAGGGCCCGGCGCTCACCGACCTGCTCGGCGGCCAGGTGACGATGATGTTCGGCAACTGGCCCGAGTTCCGCAGCCACGTGCAGAACGGCAAGCTCATCGCGCTGGGCATGGCGACCGCGCAGCGCTCGCAGTACGCGCCCGCCATACCCACACTGGCGGAACAGGGCGTGGCCATCGAGTCCAATTCATGGAACGGCCTGCTGGCGCCCGCCGGCACGCCCGATGCCATCGTGCAGCGCATGAACGCCGAGGTGAACCGCGCGCTCGCGGGGCAGGTGGTGGCGGAGGCCTTCCACAAGGGCGGCATCGCGTCGCTGTCCGGCACGCCGGAGCGTTTCGGGGCTTTCATCCAGAGCGAGATCGCGAAGTACGGCGAAGTGATCCGCAAGGCCAACATCCAGATCGAGGGCTGAACCATGAGCCTCTATGCGATGCAGAAATTCTTGTTCGCGCTCAACCGCGACCAGGACGTGCAGCGGCGCTATGCCGAAGGCGGCGACGCGCGCACCGCGCTGCTCGCCGGCTACGAGCTCGACGGCGAGGAGCGCGAAGCCATCGACACCGGCGACATCGGCAAGCTCTACGTGCTCGGATGCAACGGCCAGCTGCTGATGCACTTCGCGCCGCTGCTGGGCATTGCATGGGCCGACTACCTCGAAGCCATGCGCGAAGGCGTGCGCAAGTACGGCCCGGTGCGCGCCGGCATCTACGCGATGACGACAGGAACCGACGAGAAGGTGGCAGGAATATGAAGACCCCCACGCTCCCCACCTTGTGTGGTTCGCTGCCCCCCGAGGGGGCGCTCGATGCCCTTCGGGCGGCCGGGCGGGCATCGAGATGAGCCTGGTTTTCGCAGGCGTGTGCAGCCACGCCCCCGGCATCACCGGCCGTGCCCATCTGGCCGATCCGGCGGTGAAGGACGAGTTCCACGCGCAGTTCCACCGCTTCGGCGAGGCGATGCGCGCCACCAGGCCCGACGCGGTGATCGTCATCGCGGCGGAGCACTTCGCGAACTTCTTCATGAACAACATGCCGGCCTATGCCATCGGCATGGCCGACAGCTACGAAGGCCCGATCGAGGACCCGAAGTGGCTGGGCATCGAGAAGACGAAGGTGCCCGGTGACGCCGCCCTCTCGCAGCGCCTGATCCGCGAAGTGATGCAGACGGTGGACGTGGCCTATGCGGAAGAATGGAAGTTCGACCACGGCATCATGGTGCCGCTGAACTTCCTCACGCCGAAGTTCGACACCAAGGTCATCCCCGTGAACATCAACTGCCAGGGCCCGCCGCTCACGCCGCTGCACCGCGCGTGGGCCTTCGGCGAGGCATTGCGCCGCGCCTGCGACAAGGCGCCGGAACGCATCGCGCTGGTGGGCACGGGCGGCATCTCGCACTGGCCGGCCACGCCCGATTCGGGCAAGGTGAATGCCGAATGGGACGCCGAGTTCATGCGCCGCTGGTGCGCCAACGACCGGGACGCGCTGCTTTCGCAGGCCGACTACAACGACGAGGCCACCTACCGCGAAGCGGGCCAGGGCGGCTTCGAGATCCGCACCTTCCTGAGCGTGGCCGCCGCCGCGCGCGGCAAGGGCGAGATCTTCCACATGAAGGCCATCCCGATCTTCGCGGTAACCTGCACGGCCGCCGTGATGTCGGTGGAATGAACAACAAGAACAACGGAGCCGCGACATGCCGCACCTGGTGATCCTGTACACCCCCAACCTCGAGGCCGAGACCGACATGTCGGCGCTGTGCCGCACGCTGGCCGACACCATGCTCGAGCAGCGCGACGAGGCCGGCAAGCCGGTGTTTCCCGTCGGCGGCACGCGCGTGCTGGCCTACCCCGCCGCGCACTACGCCGTGGCCGACGGCAAGGCCGACTACGCCTTCGTCTACCTGAACATCCGCATGGCCGCGGGGCGCTCCGAGGCGGTAAAGAAGAAGGCCGGCGACGAGCTTCTGGCCGACGTGCGCGCGCATTTCGCGCCCATCTTCGACAAGCGGCACCTCGGCATCACGCTGCAGATCGACGAAAGCCCGGGGCAGGTGTACGACGGCAAGCACAGCAACCTGCATCCCCTGTTCAACAAGTCATAAGTAGCGAGCCGACATGCTGTCCAAAGCCACCATCGCCCAACTGGCCGCCGAACTTCACGAGAGCGAGAAGTCGCGCGTGCAGCTCGAGCATTTCTCCAAGCGCTTTCCGGAGATGACGATCGAGGACGGCTACGCCATCTCGCGCGAATGGGTGAAGAACAAGATCGCCGAAGGCCGCGTCGTGCGCGGCCACAAGATCGGCCTCACGTCGCGCGCCATGCAGCAGGCCAGCCAGATCACCGAACCCGACTACGGCACGCTGCTGGACGACATGTTCTTCGAGCAGGGCGGCGACATCCCGTTCAAGCGCTTCATCGCGCCGCGCATCGAGGTGGAGCTGGCCTTCATCCTCGGCAAGCGGCTGCAGGGCCCGAACGTGACCATCTTCGACGTGCTGGCCGCCACCGACTACGTGGTGCCCGCCATCGAGATCATCGACGCGCGCATCGAGCAGTTCGACCGCCACACCAAGGCCATGCGCAAGGTGTTCGACACCATCGCCGACAACGCGGCCAATGCGGGCATCGTGATGGGCGGACGGCCGGTGAAGCCCGATGCGGTCGACCTGCGCTGGGTGAGCGCGCTGCTCTACAAGAACGGCGTGATCGAGGAATCGGGCGTGGCCGCGGCCGTGCTGAACCACCCGGCCACCGGCGTGGCCTGGCTCGCCAACAAGCTCGCGCCCTGGGACGAGTGCCTGGAAGCCGGCGAAGTGGTGCTGGGCGGCTCGTTCACGCGTCCCACCAACGCCGTGCCCGGCGACACCTTCCATGCCGACTACGGCCCGCTGGGCTCCATCGCCTTCCGCTTCGTCTGAAAGCCATCTTCATGCAAACACCCACCAACACCTTCAAGCAGGCCCTGCAGGCCGGCAAGCCCCAGATCGGCCTGTGGGTCGGCCTGGCCGACGGCTATGCGGCCGAGATCCTGGCCGGCACCGGCTACGACTGGCTGCTGGTCGACGGCGAGCACGCGCCCAACGACGTGCGCTCGGTGCTGCAACAGCTGCAGGGCATCTCGAGCGCATGGTCGGCGCAGGCCGAGTCGGAGCGCTCGCACCCCGTTGTGCGCATTCCGGTGGGCGACACCACGCTGATCAAGCAGTACCTCGACATCGGCGCGCAGACGCTGCTGGTGCCGATGGTCGACACCGCCGAGCAGGCGGCGCGGCTGGTGCAGGGCATGCGCTATCCGCCCGAGGGCATCCGCGGCATGGGCAGCGCGCTGGCCCGCGCCTCGCGCTGGCAGGCCTACCCCGACTACCTGCACGAGGCCAATGCACAGACCTGCCTGCTGGTGCAGGCCGAGACGGTGGAGGCGATGAAGAACCTCGACGCCATCGCGGCCACGCCGGGCGTGGACGGCGTGTTCATCGGCCCGGCCGACCTGTCGGCCTCGATGGGCTTCGTGGGCCAGCCCAACCACCCCGAGGTGCAGGCCGTGATCGCCGACGCCATCGCGCGCATCCTCAAGGCCGGCAAGGCGCCGGGCATCCTGTCGACCACGGAGGAGCAGGCGCGCAAGTGGCTCGCGGCCGGCGCGCTGTTCGTGGCGGTGGGCGTGGACACCATCGTGCTGGCGGCTGCGGCCAGGCAGTTGCTCGCGAAGTACAAAAATCTCACAGCGAACGCTGATTCCTCAAGCTACTGAGCAGCCCACGGATGTCTTTTGGCGAAGATGCATGCTAGATTTGACGTACGTCAAATACATCGTACTTCAATGAAAATCAACCCCGGCGGAGCGCTCGCGCTCGAAGACATCGTGGGCAGGGACACCTTGGTAGCCGAGGTCATGGATACCCTCGAGACCCAGAGCCTGCAACTCGTTGCGGAGCGGCGCATGGGCAAGACCCACGTGCTCAGCAAGCTCGAGGCACAGCACCGCGACGGCTGGGTCATGGTCAAGCGTGACCTGGAAGGCGTGCGCAGCGCCAACGAGTTCGTCCAATACGTCCTGGCCGATCTTCACCCTCTGCTCGGCAAGATCAAGAAGTTCAGGGAATGGCTCGCGAGCATCGGCTCCGAAGCGTCCGGCCTGAAGATCGGCCCGGTCACGCTTCCGAACTTTTCCGCCAAAAGTTGGAAGCAGGGCTTGGTCGATACCCTGGCCCACCTGAGTGAATCTGCGCAGACCAAGCACGTGGTTTTCCTCTGGGACGAACTGCCCATGATGCTCCAGAACCTCGCGAAGACGGCACCGCAGGAAGCGATGGAGCTTCTGGATGTGCTGCGCAGCATTCGCCAGGAAAACGCCAAGGTCCGGATGGTGTTCACCGGCTCGATCGGCTTGCACCACGTCGTGCGGCACCTGAAGCAGCAGGGCTACGTCAACGCACCGGTCAACGACATGACCACGATGGAAGTGCCGCCTCTGACGCACGCCGATGCGACGTCGCTCGCGCTTCGCCTGTTCCAGGACAACCGCATCGCGCTGGCCGAAGACGCGGTGGCCGGCGTAGTGGCCGCAGAGGTCGACAACATTCCCTTCTACATCCACCATGTGCTGAGCAAACTCAAGTCGAAGCACGCCGGCTCGGCACATCGGGTAACGGCTGATGATGTACGCAAGGAAGTGGTCGATGCCATCCGGTCGGCGCTCGACCCCTGGCATCTGAAACACTACGAGGAACGAACGCGCGAGTACTACGCCGGTGACCGCACAGCGTGTCACGCTCTGCTGGATGCGGTAGCTTCTGCGCCAGGCTCGATGTCTATGCAGTCCGCCATCAACCGCGCCAAGAGCGTCGTTCCGACAATGGACACCGAGAGCTGGCTCGAACTCACGAACTTGCTGGAGCGCGACTACTACTTCGTGCGCCATACGGACAACGGCGAGCTCCTGTACAAGTTCAGCATCGTGGCGCGCTGGTGGCGTTGGCACCGAGGTGTGCCCGCGGCAGAAGGCGGTGCCGCATGAAGCCCAAGAACAAGTCTTCTGCCCACCCTACGCCCATGGCGCAAAAGGCGTTGTACCTTGCGCACTTCACACCCAGCATGATGCAGCCCGAGACACTGCAGCAGTTGCTGGTGCAGCGGCAACCGCTGATCGATGCGTGCTATGACGATGTCGTGCACAGCGTGACAACCCGCGCCAAGCATCACTATCTGTTCGTCGGTCCGCGCGGCATCGGCAAGACACATCTGATCTCGCTGCTGCATCACAGGCTATCGACGTCGGAGGAGATTCGCAAGGAAGGCCTGATCGCATGGATGCGCGAAGAAGAATGGGGCGTGACCAGCTTTTTCGAACTGGTGTTGCGCATCCTTCGCACGCTGGATCAGAAGAGCCCGGACCTCGGCATCGCGTCCCAAACTGCACCGCTGTATGAACTGACGCTCAAGCAGGCAGAAGCGCAAGGTACATCGTTGCTGCTGGAAGTTCTAGGCAACAAGACGCTGATCGTGCTGCTGGAAAACCTGGACGATCTGTTCGATCAGTTGGGCGATGGGGGGCAGCGTCAATTCAGGGCATTCATTCAGAACCATCCGCAACTGGTACTGGTCGCGACTACACCCGCATTGTTTGCAGGCGTAAGCCTGCAGAAATCGCCGTTCTATGGTTTTTTCGACATCCAGTCCTTAAAGGAATTCAGCCTCGATGATGTGGTTGATTTATTAAAAAAAATCGCTGTGGAACGCGGCGACAAAACGCTGGCCGATTTCATCGATGCACCGGAAGGCCGTGCGCGCATACGCGCCGTCCACCATCTCGCGGAAGGCAATCCAAGAATTTACGTGATCTTCGCGCAATTTTTGAGCCGCGAGGCACTTGACGAATTAGTGCAAGCCGTGATGCACACTCTCGACGAACTGACGCCTTACTACCAAGCACGCATGAAAGAGCTGTCTGGGCAGCAGCGGAAGATCGTGGAGCACCTTCTTAGTTATCGCGGTGCAGCACCTGTTAAGGAGATTGCCAAGGCTTGCTTTATTACCCCTCAAACTTGCTCGGGGCAACTCAAGCAGCTGCGTGAAAAACGTTACGTGCGATCGATAGAGCAGGGGCGTGAGAGCTACTACGAGCTGACTGAGCCACTCATGCGACTATGTATGGAGGTAAAACAACAGCGCGGCAAGCCGATCGGCCTGTTTGTCGAGATCCTCCGTATTTGGTATACGGAGGCCGAACTCCATGCGTGGCTTAACACACCCGGGACATCTGGCTATATCGAAGAGCAATATGTTCAACGGGCGATTGAAATAATTCGAAATAGTGACGGCATCGAACCAATTCTCAACGCACAGCTTAGAGAGCTTTCTCTATGCGTTGCCACCGGTAAAAATGAGAAGCTCGAAGAAGTTCTTGAAGAAATAGCCACGATTTCCCCATCAAATCAGGCTTCTAAAAGCATGCGAGCCGTAATGCTTCTAGGAATGCTCAAAAGCGCCCCGAATGTCGAAAAAATATTAAAGAGAGAACTGGACGATTTAGCGACATCTCTTTATTGGGCAATAGAGGAAGATGGGCAACACCTTTCCAAAACCAATGCATTCTCCATTTATTTAGGCCTTCTTCTGGCTAGTTTTAACTTGGCGCAACTAGATGAGGTTAGAGGCGACTTAGCTCTTTCAAAAATTACCCAAAAGCTCGCCCAATTTCCATCTCATGCCGCAGTGGCACTCATCAGGTGCATTGTTGCATCAGCAGACTTCAATTCCGCAAAAAAATCTATGAGAAAAATACTTGGAGAAATCGAAAACCCATCCACATCCAAGTTCCTTTCCTCCATGGAACGAGTAATTTCCGCTGCGATTCTTTGGAGAAAAAGCGGCGACGAGAAACACCTTCTACGTCTTCCGAGAGAGGAGCGAGCTCTCGCGAGAAACTTGCATCCAGATTAAGCAATTTTCTAAAAATCTAGCCATGCAGAAATCTATTTTCATAAGCCTTATCACCATCCTGCTCCTCGCCGCCTGCGCCCCCATGGGCGGCAGCAAGCCAAGCCCCACCGCCCAGCAGGAAGCCAACCGCCAGGCCGTGCTCGCCTTCTACGAGAAGGGCCTGAACCAGAAGGACGCCGACGCGGCGCTGCAGTACGTGGGCAACCGCTACGTGCAGCACAACCCCACCGCGGCCGACGGCCCCGAGGGGTTCCGCAAGTTCGTCGCCTTCCTGCGCGAGAAATTTCCTAAATCTCACAGCGACATCAAGCGCAGCTTCGTCGACGGCGACTACGTGATCCTGCATGTGAACGCGGTGCGCGAGCCCGGCACGCGCGGCAGTGCCATCGTCGACATCTTCAAGCTGGAGAACGGCAAGATCGTCGAGCACTGGGACGTGGTGCAGCCCGTACCCGAGACCGCCGCGAACAAGAACGGCATGTTCTGACGCCCCCCGACGACAACCCAGCCAGCCCCCACGCCAGCCGATGACCACGCCCACCGACCCGACCAAGCGCTTTCGCTCCGCCACCATCCGCGAGGGCACGATCCGTGCGACCACGCGCAGCTTCCTGCATGCGCTGGGCCAGGACGACGAGGACATCGCGCGCCCGCACATCGGCGTGTTCCACACCGGCGGCGAGATGAGCCCGTGCAACCTCAACCTGCGCGAGCAGGCGCAGCACGCCAAGACCGGCATCTACGCCGGCGGCGGCACGCCGCACGAATGCCCGGTGGTGTCGATCAGCGACGGGCTGACGATGGCGCACTCGGGCATGCGCTTCTCGCTGGTCTCGCGCGAGCTGATCGCCGACAGCGTGGAGGCCTCCACGCGCGGCCACCAGTGGGACGGCATCTTCGCCATCGGCGCGTGCGACAAGAACCTGCCGGGGCTGATGATGGGCATGGTCCGCTGCAATGTGCCGAGCGTGTTCGTGCACGGCGGCTCCGCGCTGCCGGGGCAGATGCCCGGACCGGACGGGCGCGACCTGAACGTGGTCGACACCTACGAGACCATCGGCAAGGTGCTGGCCGGCACCGCCACGCACGACGAGCTCGACGCCATGAGCCGCGCCTGCCTGCCCACGGCCGGTGCCTGCGCCGGGCAGTTCACGGCCAACACCATGGGCATGGTGTCGGAAGCGCTGGGCCTGGCGCCCATCGGCTCGAGCATGGTGCCGGCGGTGTTCAGCGAACGCGCGCCGCTGATGCGCCGCGCCGCGAAGAACCTCATGAAGGCGGTGATGGGCGACAGCCCGCTGCCGCGCGACATCGTCACGCGCAAGGCGCTGGAAAACGCCTGCGCGGTGGTGTCGGCCACGGGCGGCTCGACCAATGCCGCGCTGCACCTGCCGGCGATCGCGCATGAGGCCGGCATCAAGTTCCACCTCGACGACGTGGCCGAGATCTTCGCCCGCACGCCGCTCATCGCCGACCTGCGCCCGGGCGGCCAGTACCTGGCGCGCGACGTGTTCTACATCGGCGGCGCGGGCGTCATCCTGCGCACGCTGCTGGAGCAGGGCTTCCTGCACGGCGACGTGCTCACCTTCACCGGCCGCACGATGGCCGAGGAACTGGCCGGCGCCCTGGCGCCCGACGGCCGCGTGGTGCGCGAGGCCGGCAACCCGATCACGCGCGACGGCGGGCTGGCGGTGCTCAAGGGCAACCTCTGCCCCGACGGCGCGCTGCTCAAGACGGCGGGGCTGAAGGGCCTGGTGTTCCGCGGCCCGGCGCGCGTCTTCAATTCGGAAGAAGAAGCCCAGACCGCCGTTCAGAACCGCCTGTACGAGGCCGGCGATGTGATCGTGATCCGCAACGAAGGCCCCAGGGGCAGCCCCGGCATGCGCGAGATGCTGGGCATCACCGCGCTGCTCTACGGCCAGGGCATGGGCGACAAGGTGGCGCTGCTGACCGACGGGCGCTTCTCGGGCGCCACGCGCGGGCTGTGCATCGGCTACGCGGGGCCCGAGGCGGCGGACGGCGGGCCGATCGCGGCGCTGCGCGACGGCGACGTGATCGCCATCGACGCGCGGGCCGAGGCGCGCTCGATCTCGGTCGAACTGGGCGCGCAGGAAATCGCCGCCCGGCTCGCCGGACGTGAGGTAAACGCGGGGGTCGCGCGAGGCGGCGTACTGGAAAAATACGCACTCACCGTGCGTCCTGCCCATCAGGGCGCCGTGACCCACTCGGGCGCGGTCACCTGGCTGCGCGACGAGTCCTGACCGACCCTCCATAACCAACGTCCGGAGAGAGACACCATGAGCTTCACGCGCCGCCAGATCCTGCAGACCTCCAGTGCATCCGCCCTGATGGCCAGCCTTGGCCAGAACGTCTTCGCGCAGGCGACGACACATATAGAGACCGCGACCATCGTCACCGGCTTCGCGGCCGGCGGCACGTCGGACACCACCTGCCGGCGCCTGGCGACCAAGCTCAGCCCCGAGTACGCGAAGACCGCCGTGGTCGAGAACCGCACCGGCGCGGGCGGCCAGATCGCCGTGGGCTACGTGAAGGGCCGCCCGGCCGACGGCAGCACCATCCTGCAGACGCCGACCTCGATCCTCACGATCTACCCGCACATCTACAAGAAGCTGCCGTACGACCCGGTGACCGACATCACGCCGGTGAGCCTGGCCTGCGTGTTCGACTTCGGCTTCGCCGTGGGCCCGGCCGTGCCGGCCAGCGTGAAGACCGTGCCGGAGTTCCTGGCCTGGGCCAAGGCCAACCCGGCCGGCGCCAACTACGGCTCGCCGGCATCCGGCTCCACGCCGCACTTCATCGGCGCGCTGCTGGGCAAGAAGGGCGGCGTCGAGCTCAAGCACGCGGCCTACCGCGGCACGCAGCCGGCCATGCTCGACCTGCTGGGCAGCAACATCTCCGCGGTGTCGGGGCCCATCGGCGACATCACGCAGCACCTGCCCACCGGCAAGGTGCGCATCCTGGGCGTGTCGGGCGCCAAGCGCAGCCGCTTCGTGCCCGACGTGCCCACCTTCGGCGAACAGGGCCTGAAGGACATGGCGCACAGCGAGTGGTTCGCCTTCTTCCTGCCGGCCAAGGCCTCGCCCGAGCTGGTGGCGAAGCTGAACACGGCGATGAAGAACGCGCTCGCGCAGAAGGACGTGATCGACGGCCTCGGCACCTTCGGCCTGGAAGCGATGTCTTCCTCGCCCGCCGAGCTGACGGAACTGTTGAAGAAGGACACCGCGAAGTGGGGCCCGATCGTGAAGGACGTCGGCTTTACAGCGGAAGGTTGAAACACATGAAGGAACTGCCATGAACACTCTCGCCACCCCGGCCGCCTCGGCGCTGGTCCATCCCTCGATCCACCCCGACGAGCGCGCCGCGCGCGAGGAGCTCGCGGCCTGCTACCGCGTGTTCGCGATGCTGGGCTGGGTCGAGATGATCTACAACCACATCACGGTGCGGCTGCCCGACAGCGTGACGGGCGGCGAGAAGCAGTTCCTCATCAACCCCTTCGGCCTGCACTACAGCGAGGTCACGGCCAGCAACCTGGTGAAGATCGACCTGCGGGGCAGGGTGCTCGACGGTTCGTCTTACCCGGTGAACCCGGCCGGCTTCACGGTGCACGCGGCCATCCACGACGGCCTGCCCGGCGCGCACTGCGTGATGCACACGCACACCACCGCCGGCGTGGCCGTGGCCTGCCTGCAGGGCGGGCTGCAGCAGACCAACTTCTATACCGCCCAGCTGCACGGCATGGTGGCGTACCACGACTTCGAGGGCATCACCATCCATGCCGACGAAGGCCCGCGCCTGCTCAGGAGCATCGGCGACCGCAACGCGGTGATCCTGCGCAACCACGGCCTGCTGGCCTGGGGGCAGACGCTGCCGCAGACCTTCGCGATTTTGTGGACGCTGCAGCGCGCCTGCGAGATCCAGATGGCCACCTTCTCGATGGGCGCGGCCATTCCGGTGAGCGAGGAGATCGCGCAGCGCTGCACGCGCGACGCGCTGCAGTTCAGCCCCGAGCATGGTGCCGGGCAGGATGTGTTCAATGCGCTCGTGCGCCAGGTGGACCGCATCGACCCTTCGTACCGCAACTGAACCGAAGCGACGGACCCATGAAGATTTGCATTTACGGCGCCGGTGCGATCGGCGGATGGATCGGCGCCGGCCTGGCGCAGGCGGGCCAGCGGCTGAACGTGGTGGCGCGCGGCGCGACGCTCGAGGCGCTGCGGCGCGACGGGCTCTCGCTGATGCGCGGCGGCACGGGTGGAGAGGTGCGCACGCGCGTGCCCGTCAACGCGGTGGCCGACCCTGCCGAACTCGGCGTGCAGGACCTGGTGGTCATCGCCGTGAAGGCGCCCGCGCTGGCCGGCGTGGCCGAGCGCATCGGGCCGCTGATCGGCGCCGACACCATCGTGCTGGTGGCGATGAACGGCGTGCCGTGGTGGTTCCTGGAAGGCGGCTTCGGCGGCGAGATCACCGGCCACCGGCTCGCGGCGGTCGACCCCGAAGGCGCCATCGCCAAGGCCATTCCGTCGCGCAACGTGATCGGCTGCGTGGTGCACGCGAGCTGCTCGCTCGACGGACCCGGCGTGGTGCGGCACCACTTCGGCAACGGGCTGATCGTGGGCGAGCCTTCGGGCGAGGCCACGCCGCGCGTGCGCAAGCTGGTGGAGCTGCTCAACGCCGCGGGCATCGACACCACGCTGTCGCCGCAGATCCAGAAGGACGTGTGGTTCAAGCTGTGGGGCAACATGACGGTGAACCCGATCAGCGCGCTGACGGGCTGCACCACAGACCTCATCATGGGCGACGACTATGTGCGCGGCTTCATCTCGGCGGTGATGCTGGAGGCCAAGGAAATCGGCCGCCGCATCGGCATCGAGATCACGCAGAGCCCGGAAGACCGGCACGCCGTCACCATGAAGCTCGGCGCGTTCAAGACGTCGATGCTGCAGGACGTGGAAGCCGGCCGCTCGGTGGAACTGGACGCGCTGGTGACCGTGGTGCGCGAGCTGGGTGAACTGACCGGCGTGGCGACGCCGTTCACCGACGCGCTGCTGGGGCTGGCGCGCCTGAGGACGCGGCAGCTCGGCCTGTACTGAGCCGATCCGGGCCCCCGTCGCAAGATCGCTTGACCCGGCCCCTGCGGCCGCCTCGATAAAGGCGCTGTCCGTTCCAAGCCAAGAGGTGATCTCGTGAATTCTCCAGCCGCCCGATTCCTGAACCCTGCCGAGGCCGCCCGGCGGCTCGGTGTTTCCGCCAAGGCGCTGCGCCTGTACGAGCAGCGCGGGCTGTTGACGCCGTCCCGCACCGAGGCCGGCTGGCGCTCCTACGGACCCGGCGAAATGGCCCGGGGCGCGGAGATCGCCGCGCTGCGCAAGCTCGGCCTGAGCCTCGCGCAGGTGGCGCGCGTGCTGCAAGGCGACGCCGCGGGGCTGGAGCCGGCGCTGGCGGCGCACCAGGCAATGCTCGAGGGGCGCGTTCGCCAGCTCGGCGACACCATGGAGAAAGTGCGCGGCCTGCGTGCCGGCCTCGCGCGCGGCCGGGCGCCTGCAGCCGGCGAGCTGGCGCGCCTGCTGAAGCCGGCAGAGGGGCTTTGCATCGCCTTCGACCTGCCGTGGCCCTGGGGCGGCGAACGCTTCGAGCTGCGCGGCATACGGCCGCTGAACTACATCGTCGGCCCGCTGGGCAGCGGCAAGACACGGCTGGCGATGCGCCTGGCCGAGACCATTCCGGGCGCCGCGTTCCTCGGGCTGGACCGGACGGCGAGCCCCGGCGCAACGCCTGCACCGGCAGTCGCCGAAGCACTGGCGTGGCTGGTGGAAGACGGCGCCACGGCCTCCGACGCGCTGGCCGCCCTGCTGGCCGGGCTGGCGGCAGAAGGGCCCTCTGCGCTGGTGGTCGATCTGGTGGAACAGGGGCTGGACCCCGCGACCCAGCAGGCGCTCATCGCGCACCTGCGCCGGCGCGGCCCAGGCGGCAGGCCGCTCTTCATGCTCACGCGCTCCTGCGTGATCCTCGACCTGGCCGCGGTGGGCGACGACGAATCGATCATCCTCTGCCCCGCCAACCACAGCCCGCCGACGCTCGTCGCGCCGTACCCTGGCGCCGCCGGCTACGAAGCCGTCGCCAGTTGCCTCGCCACGCCGGAAGTGCGGGCGCGCACGGAAGGCGTCATCGCCTGGCGGCCGAGAAGAGAAGCGGCCTGAATCAACGGCGATCGGGTTGGGGCAGCGTCACCCACCATGCCGCCGCCACGATCAGCAAGCCCCCGGCCCATCCCCATGGCCCGATGCGCTCGCCGAACCCGTGCACCGCGATCAGCGCACCGAACACCGGCTCGCTGCCCATCAGCAGCGACACCCGGCTCGGGCTGGAGCGCGAGGCCGCATGGTTCTGCGCGAAGAATGCGAACACGGTGCACAGCAGCACCAGATACGCCATGCCCCACCAGAAAGACGCGGTGGCCGGCGGCATGTGCCACGCGCCGTTGGCCGGCGAGGCGACCAGCGCGATCGCCGCCGCGCCGAGCGCCATCACGCCGGCCTGCACCGCCGTCAGCGTCAGCGCCGGCAGCGCGTGGCGGCCGGCCAGCCGGCGCGTCAGGCACACCATCACCGCGCGCAGGAAGGCCGCGGCCACCATGAGCCCGTCGCCCCAGCCGAGCGACAGGTCGGCGGGCGAAGTAGCCGACAGCATCGCCGCGCCGAGCGCCGACAGCCCCGCCGCCCAGAACACGCGCCGCGCCGGCCGCCGGCCCAGCAGCCACCATTCGACGAAGGGCGTGATCGCCACGCACAGGCTGACGAGGAAGGCCGCGTTGCTCGCGCTGGTCAGCGACACGCCGAAGGTCTCGCATACGAAGATCGCCAGCAGGTTGGCGCCGAGCAGCCCGCCCACCGCCAGGCCCTGGCGCCATTGCGCCCCGAACAGCGGCCCGAGCGCCGGCAGCAGCACCACGAAGGTCAGCCCGAAGCGCAGCGCGATGAACTCCAGCACCGGCAACTGCTGCGTCGCCTGCTTGGCCACCGCGTAGCTGCCGCCCCAAACGGCCGCCACGAGCAGCAGCATGATCTCGGCCGAGCCGATGCCCGCTCCGAAGCCCGCCCGCGTCTTTGAATCCATACTGTCGGCCCGCCGTCGATGAACAACCCAGGGGGAATTGTTCCGGGCATCAACCGGGCCGCACAGCCATCGGCCGGAACAGGACTATTGCGTCGTGGGAACGAATTCATTTCTCAAAGTGCTGCCCGAGATGGTGACCTTCCTGCGGGTCGCCGAGCTGGGCAGCTTCTCCGCGGCGGCCGACCTGCTGGGCATGACGCCCTCGGCCGCGAGCCGGCAGGTGAAGCGTCTGGAAAAGGAAATCGGCGTGCAGCTGCTGCAGCGCACCACGCGCCAGCTGAGGCTGACCGAGCCCGGCGCCGAGGCCTTCGCGCGCTGCCGAGAACTGGTGCTGGCGGCGCAGGGCACGATGGACATCGCGCAGCGCTTTTCGAAGACGCCGGCCGGGCTGGTGCGCATCAGCGCGCCGAAGGCCTTCGCGCGGCGCGTGCTGCATCCGCACATCCTCGACTTTCTCGGGCGCTACCCCGAGGTCGACGTGCAGCTCGTGGTGGCCGACCGCGACGTCGATCCGATCCGCGAGGGCGTGGACCTGGTGGTGCGGCTGACCACCGAGCCGCCCGAGGGGCTGGTGGCACGCCGGCTGATGGCGGTCGAGCACATCCTGTGCGCGGCGCCGGCCTATCTGGCGCGGCATGGCGCCATCGCGCACCCGCTCGATCTGCCGGCGCACAGCTGCCTGTCGCTGGGCGAGCACGAGCGCGACAACCACTGGCGCTTCAGGCAGGGCGACGAAGAGGCCGAGGTGGTGGTGCGCGGGCGCTATGTGTCGAACCACAGCGAGGTGCGGCTCGACGGCGCGCTCGCGGGGCTGGGCGTGGCCTGCCTGCCGGCGTTCATCGCGCGGCCGGCACTGGACGACGGCCGCGTGGTGCGGGTGCTGGCCGATTGGGAGTTCCAGGGCAACTATCGCGGGCACGCCTACATCCTGCACCCGCCCGACCGCTTCATGGCGCCCAAGTGCCGGGTGCTGACCGAGCACCTGCTGGGCGCGCTCAGTGCGTCTTCGTCAGGACGCGAACCGCCTCGGGCAGCGAGTTGACCTGCGGCATGAAGCGGTCGAGCAGCGCGCCGAGCGCGACCGCGCAGATCACCGCGCCCAGCAGCGGCTTCCACGTCAGCCGCACGGCGGCCATGAGCCAGCCTTCGCGCGCCACGCGCACCGCGGCGCGCGCCGACACGTAGGAGAACGCGATCTCAATCGCCACCGCCAGCAGCGCGTCCCAGCTGAAGTACAGCAGCACCAGCGACCCCGCGCCGAGCACCACGGCCACGCAGATCAGGAAGACCGCGACGATCGGCACGACGATGATCGCGCCCTCGTCGGCACCGCCCGCGACTTCGAGCGCGCCGCCGGCCATGTCGGAAAGGCCGCCGTCACCGCCACCACCTCCTCCGTCCCCCAGGTTCACGTGGCCGTGCGAACCGCCGCCGCTGCCACCGCCGCGTCCGCCGCCGAACTCGACATCGGGCGCATCGAGGTCGACATCCAGCGCCCGCCCCTCGACCAGCCGCTTCGCCCACCAGCGCAGCACCAGCAGGTAGCCGAGGTATCCGATGCCCAGCGTGAGGAAGTAGCGCACCGCCAACGAATCGACGTGCAGCAGGTGCATCTGCAGCGCCGACACGCACCACATGAGCAGCAGCGTGAAGCTGCCGATCAGGATGCCGTGCGTGCGCAGGCTGTAGTTGCGGTGCAGGTCGCGTTCGACCTGCGTTTCCCAAAGGCGCACGGAGCGCCAGTTGGAAAGAACCTTCATTCGCCTTGGGTGGCGGCGGCGAAGGGCACGCGCTGGGCCACGGCGCACATGAGCTCGTAGCCGACGGTGCCGGCGGCCCGCGCGACTTCGTCGATGGGCAGCACCGCGCCGGTCTTCGCCGAGTTGCCCCACAGCGTGACCTCGCTGCCGAACCCGGCGTCGGGCACCGGCGTGAGGTCGACGGTGATCATGTCCATGCTCACGCGCCCGACCATGCGGGTGCGCACGCCGTTCACCAGCACCGGCGTGCCGGTGGTGCAGTGGCGCGGATAGCCGTCGGCATAGCCGACCGCCGCGACGCCGATGGTGAGCGGCCCCTCGGCGGTGAAGCTGGAGCCGTAGCCGATGGTGTCGCCGGCCTTCAGCGTCTGCACCCCGATGAGCTGGGTCGACAGGGTCATGGTCGGCTGCAGCTGCCAGTGCGCGGCGTCGTGTTCCGGGTAGTCGGGGGCGCTGCCGTACAGCACGATGCCGGGGCGCACCCAGTCGCCGCGCGTCAGCCTGGCATGGCGCAGCGTGGCCGCGCTGTTGGCAATGGAGCGCTCGCCCGGCAGGTCGCGCGTGAAATGCTCGAACACCTCGAGCTGGTGGGCGATGCCGCGCGGGCTGTCGGCGTCGCTGAAGTGCGTCATGAGCGAAATCTCGTCGACCTGGGTCAGCGCGTTGAGGCGGGTCCAGGCGGAGCCGAAGCGCTCGGGCGTGAAGCCCAGGCGGTTCATGCCCGAATTCATCTTCAGGAACACGCGCTGCGGCTTCAGGGTCTTGTGGGCGGCGAGCATGTCGATCTGCTCGTCGCAGTGCACCGCGTGCCACAGGTCCAGGCGCGAGCACAGCTCCAGGTCGCGCGCGTCGAACACGCCTTCGAGCAGCAGCACCGGGCCGCGCCAGCCGAGCGCGCGCACGCGTTCGGCCTCGGCCAGGTCGAGCATCGCGAAGCCGTCGGCCCCGCGCAGGCCTTCATAGACCCGCTCTATGCCATGGCCATAGGCATTGGCCTTGACGACGGCCCATACCCGGGCTTCGAGGGCCGAGCGGCGTGCGCGCTCGAGGTTGTGACGCAGCGCGTCGGTGTGGACGGTGGCGAGAATGGGGCGCGGCATGGGGGCTCTGGCAAGTCGGAGAAAATGCAGACCACGTTTTAGCACCTTCGGGAATGGGGTCGAACACCGTGGGGATGCGCAATTGCGCGCCGCACCCCCGTGCTATAACCGCCCATTCGCCTCGGACGCGACACTTTTTCACTACCGCCAGCAGACCCTCTGGCCAGCCAGCCCATCGATGAAGCGCGGTTTCTACACGATCATGTCGGCCCAGTTCTTTTCGTCGCTGGCCGACCAAGCGCTCTTCGTTGTTGCGGTCGACCTGATGCGGACTTCGGGCGCACCCGAATGGCAGCGGGCCGCACTGGTACCGATCTTCGCGGTCTTCTACGTGGTGCTCGCCCCGCTGGTGGGCGCCTTCGCCGACGCCTTGCCCAAGGGCAAGGTCATGTTCATCAGCAATGCGATCAAGGTGCTCGGCTGCCTGATGATGCTGTTCGGCTCGCACCCGCTGCTGTCCTACTCCATCGTCGGGCTGGGCGCGGCGGCGTATTCGCCGGCCAAGTACGGCATCCTGACCGAGCTGCTGCCGGCCTCCCAGCTGGTCAAGGCCAACGGCTGGATCGAGGGCCTGACCATCGCCTCGATCCTGCTGGGCATCGTGCTCGGCGGCGCGCTGGTGGGCCATGCGGTGTCCAGCAAGCTGCTGGCCTTCGACTTCCCGTTCATCGACACCGGCATCAACTCGCCGGCCGAGGCGGCGATCACGGTGCTGATCTTCGTCTACGCGCTGGCCGCGTGGTTCAACACGCGCATTCCGCACACCGGTGTCGAGATGCGCCCGCTGCGCTCCAACCCCGAGCACGGCCTGGCGCGCAACATCGCCGCGCTGCTGCCCGACTTCTGGCACTGCAACGCCCGCCTCTGGCGCGACCGCCTCGGCCAGATCTCGCTGGCCACCACCACGCTCTTCTGGGGCGCGGGCGGCAACCTCAAGTACATCGTGCTGGCCTGGGCCGCGCTGGCGCTGGACTACAACACCACCCAGGCCTCGGCGCTGACCGGCGTGGTGACCATCGGCACCGCCGTGGGCGCCATCGTGGCGTCGATGCGCATGCGGCTGGACATGGCCACCCGCGTGATCCCCATGGGCATCGCGATGGGGCTGATGGTGATCGCGATGAACTTCATCGGCAACGTCTGGCTGGCGGTGCCGTTCCTCATCATGCTGGGCGGCCTCGGCGGCTTCCTGGTGGTGCCGATGAACGCGCTGCTGCAGCACCGCGGCCACAACCTGATGGGTGCCGGCCGCTCCATCGCGGTGCAGAACTTCAACGAGCAGGCCTGCATCCTGCTGCTGGGCGCCTTCTACAGCGTGTGCACCGGCCTGGGCCTGTCGGCCTACGGAGCGATCAGCGCATTCGGCCTCGTGGTGGCCGGCTGCATGTGGATCATCAAGCGCTGGCACGAGAACAACCTGAAGAAGTACCCGGAAGAAGTCGAACACCTGCTGGCCATCGCCCGCAGCGACAAGCATCATTGAACTCCCCCAGGCTGCGCGCACTTCGTGTCGCTTCGCCTACCCCCTCGCCGGGGGCAACACCGGCGGCCCGGCAAAGCCGGTTCCGCGGTGTTCCTGAAAAATACGCGCCGTCATGCCTGCCCTTGCCTTGATGTTCAATGCCTTCGTCTGGGGCGTTGCCTGGTTTCCGTTCCGCCAGATGGCCGGCCATGGGCTGCATCCGCTGTGGACCACCTGCCTGATCTACCTGGCCATCGCGGTCGTGATGGGCCTCGTGCGGCGCCACGCCTGGCGGGGCTTCGCGGCTTTTCCGGGGCTGGTGCTGCTGGGGCTGGCGGCCGGGCTCACCAACGTGGGCTTCAACTGGGCGGTGACGCAGGGCGACGTGGTGCGCGTGGTGTTGCTGTTCTACCTGATGCCGCTGTGGAGCGTGCTGCTGGGCTGGCTGCTGCTGGGCGAGCGGCCCACCGGCGGCGCGCTGGCGCGGGTGGCGCTGGCGCTCACCGGCGTGGTGGTGGTGCTGAAGGCGCCGGGCACCGACTGGCCGGTGCCGTCGAGCCTGCCCGACTGGCTGGGCGTGGGCGCCGGCTTCAGCTTCGCGGTGACCAACATCGTGCTGCGCCGCCTGCGCGCGGCGCCGGGCGAATCGCGCGCGCTCGCCATGTTCTGCGGCTGCTCCGCAGTGGCGGGCGTGGCGGCACTGGCGGGCACGGCCTTCGGCGCCATCGATTCGCCGATGCTGGCGTCGCCCGGCTGGCTCGGCTGGGCCGCGCTGCTGGGCACGGGCTTCATCGTCGCCAACGTGTGCCTGCAATACGGCGCGTCGCGGCTGGCGGCCAGCGCCACCTCGGTGATCATGCTGTCGGAAGTGCTGTTCGCGAGCGTGTCGTCGGTGGCGCTGGGCGCGGCCACGCTGGACTCGCGCATCCTGATGGGCGGCGCGCTGATCGTGCTGGGCGCCCTCTGGTCGGCGTTTGCGCGAACGCCCGTGCCGCGCGATGATCGCGCTCCCGCTCCCACCTGAGGAAAAACCCGCATGACCAGCATCTACGACTTCGAGGCCAACCAGATCGACGGCAAGCCGGTGAAGCTCTCCGCCTTCAAGGGCAAGGTGCTGCTGATCGTGAACACGGCCAGCAAATGCGGCTTCACGCCGCAGTTCGCCGGCCTCGAGGCGCTGCACGAAAAATACGCGGACCAGGGGCTCACGGTGCTGGGCTTCCCGTCGAACCAGTTCGGCTCGCAGGACCCGGGCACCAACGAGGAAATCGGCGCCTTCTGCACCAGGAACTACGGCGTGAGCTTTCCGATGATGGAGAAAATCGACGTCAACGGCAGCAATGCCGCGCCGCTGTACCAGTGGCTCACCAAGGAAAAGCCGGGCCTGCTGGGCAGCACGGCCATCAAGTGGAACTTCACGAAGTTCCTGGTCGGGCGCGACGGCACCGTGCTCAAGCGCTATGCGCCGCTCGACACGCCGGCTTCGCTCACGCGCGACGTGGAAGCGGCATTGGCGGCGGCGGGCTGACCCGGCCGCAATCCGTCAGAAGCGGAAATCGGCGGTCTTGGAGCCGCCGCTCCCCACCGTCACCGTCTGGGACTTCGCGGCGCCACCGGCCGTGGATGCATCGATGACATAGCGCCCGGCGGGCACGTCGACCAGGCAGACCGGGCCGTTGGCGCGGAACGCCAGCGCCGCGGCGTTGCTGGCGTCGCCGCCCTTGATCGTGACGTCCACATTCGCCAGGTAGGCGCCGTCGGCACGTGCGAACAGCAGCGCCAGCGGATGTTCCTTCATGGCGGCGCGCATCGCCTGCGATTCGTCCGAGCCGATACCGCCGCACACATAGCGTGCCGAGCCGGCGCCCTGCCACGCCGGCATGGCGCCCTGTGCCTGCGCCGCCACGGCGCCGGCTACGCAGATGCCCGCGAGCAGCGCGCGCCGCAGCAGCCTGGAAGAAGAAACGAGGGGGGCGGAAACATGGGACATGGCACTGGCTCCTTGCGAAATCGGTGCCGCCATGATGCGCCGCCACGCGCCTTCGCGCGAGTCGGACCGCGCCCTCCCCTGCTGTGCGATCAGGCCGCGTCCAGCGCGGCGTCCAGCAGCTCGATCCAGTGCCGCACCGGCGTGTCGCCGCTGCCGCTTTGCAGGTGCGTGATGCAGCCGATGTTGGCCGAGGCGATGACGCTCGGCTGCAGCTGCTTCAGGTGCCCGAGCTTGCGGTCGCGCAGCGGGTAGGCCAGCTCGGGCTGCAGCACCGAGTAAGTGCCGGCCGAGCCGCAGCACAGGTGCGATTCGTTCATGGCCACGCGCATGTCGAAGCCCAGCGCGCGCAGCTGCGTCTCGACGCCGCCGCGCAGCTTCTGGCCGTGCTGCAGCGTGCAGGGCGGGTGATAGGCCACCACGCCCGCAGGCGCCTTCACGCGGGCCTTGAGCGCGGGCACGAGGTCGGGCAGCAGCTCGCTCAGGTCGCGCGTGAGTTCGCTGATGCGCGCCGCCTTCAGCGCGTAGGCCGTGTCGTGCTGGAGGATGTGGCCGTACTCGCGCACGGTGACGCCGCAGCCCGATGCGTTCATGACGATGGCCTCGACCTCGTTGCGCTCCACGAACGGCCACCAGGCGTCGATGTTGGCGCGCATCTGCGCCTTGCCGCCGTCCTGGTCGTTCAGGTGGAACTTCACCGCGCCGCAGCAGCCGGCCTCGGGCGCAATCAGCGCCTGGATGCCGGCCGCGTCGAGCACGCGCGCGGTGGCGCTGTTGATGTTCGGCATCATCGACGGCTGCACGCAGCCCGCGAGCATCAGCACCTTGCGCGCATGCGTGGCGGTGGGCCAGGAACCGGGTTCCTGCTTCGCGGGCACCTTGGCCTTCAGGGCCTCGGGCAGCAGGCCGCGCACCGCTTGGCCGAGCTTCATCGCGGGGCCGAAGAGCGGCGACGGCAGGCCTTCCTTCAACAGCCAGCGCTTCGCCGATTCGGCCGCGGGGCGCGGCACTTTCTCGTCGACGATCTTGCGGCCGATGTCGACGAGGTGGCCGTACTGCACGCCGCTCGGGCAAGTGCTCTCGCAATTGCGGCAGGTGAGGCAGCGGTCGAGGTGCAGCTGCGTGCTGCGCGTCGGCGCCTTGCCTTCGAGCACCTGCTTGATGAGGTAGATGCGCCCGCGCGGTCCGTCGAGCTCGTCGCCGAGCAGCTGGTAGGTCGGGCAGGTGGCGGTGCAGAAGCCGCAGTGCACGCATTTGCGCAGGATGGCTTCGGCCTCGCGGCCCTCGTCGGTGCCGCGGAATTCGGGGGCGAGTTCGGTTTGCATGGTTGTTCTTGTCGTGCTCAGGAGGACGCGAGCAGGCGGCCGCGATGAAAGAGGCCGTGCGGATCGAACTCGCGCATCAGCGCGCGCTGGATGCGTTCGATGGGCGCGCTCATGCTGTCGAAACGCGGCTCGTGGCTTTGCGCGGCAGCGGCGGGCAGGCGAAACAGCGTGGCATGGCCGCCCGCCGCGCGTGCGATCTCGCGGATGCGCGCGGCCTGCCCGGGCGGCGCCTTGTACCAGCGCTGGCCGCCGTGCCATTCGATGAGCGGCGCGGCGGCGCCGTCGAGCGACAGCACGGGCGCGGTCTGCGGCACGCTGAGGCGCCACAGCGCATCGCCGCCTTTTTCGGTGGAGAACCACGGCAGCTGCTGGTCGCGCAGCGACTGCCAGTCGGCGGCCGCGCGCAGGTCGTCCTTGCGCTCGCCGCCCAGATGCGCGCATGCGGCCTCCACGGCGGCAACGGCGCCGCGCAGCCGCAGGTACAGCGCGCCCGCCCCTGCGTATTCGAACCAGCAGCTCGCATTCAGCGGCAGCGGCCGGCCGCCCCACTCGTTGAGCAGCCGCAGCGCATCGGCCTGGCCGCAGGCGAATTCGAGCGTCGCTTCGGCCGGCGGAACCGGCAGCACCTTGAGGCTCACCTCGGCGATCACGCCCAGCGTGCCGAGCGAGCCCGCGAGCACGCGCGACACGTCGTAGCCAGCGACGTTCTTCATCACCTGCCCGCCGAAGCTCAGCACCTCGCCGCGTCCGTTGACGAGCGTGGCGCCGAGCACGTAGTCGCGCACTGCCCCGACGCTGGCTCGCGCAGGCCCGCTGAGCCCCGCCGCGACCATGCCGCCGACGGTTCCGCCGTTGCCGAAGCGAGGCGGTTCGAAAGGCAGGCACTGGCCTTTTTCGGCGAGTGCCGCTTCGAGTTCGGCAAGCGGCGTTCCGGCCCGCACGGTGACGACCAGTTCGCTCGGTTCGTAGCTGGTGATGCCGGTGAGCGAGCGCGTGTCGAGCACCTCGCCTTGCGGTGCTTCGCCGTAGAAGTCCTTCGTGCCGCCGCCGCGAATGGACAGGGGCGTGGCTTGTGTCGCGGCGGCACGGATGCGCTCTACTAGTTGGTGAAGTGCTGTGTCGATGCTCATCGGGCTTGTTGTCTTTGATGTTGTTGTTTCGGGCGAGTGCACAGGCCACCGGGTACTCCCCTCCGCGAATGTCCCCCGCCTTCGGCTCCTCCTTTATTTCGCTGCGGGGAGCACCCGGCGCCCTGTGCACAGTGAGCGCTCTCGTTATGCCGGCAGTTCGACCGCCGCGCCCATCGATCACGCCCCGAACGAGCCCGACAAGAAAAAACAAGACAACCCCTCATCAGAACCTCGGCAGATCCGGATGCGACAACTTCCCCCCTCGCACCACCTGCTTGCCGTACTCGGCACAGCGCTGCAGCGTGGGGATCACCTTGCCGGGGTTCAGCATCCCTTCGGGATCGAACGCGCGCTTCACCCCGAACATCTGCTCGTTCTCCGCCGCAGTGAACTGTACGCACATGCTGTTGAGCTTCTCCACGCCCACGCCATGCTCGCCCGACACCGTGCCGCCCATGGCTACGCTGGTCTCCAGGATGTCCGCGCCGAAGAGCTCGCAGCGGTGCAGCTCGTCGGGGTCGTTGGCGTCGAACAGCACCAGCGGGTGCAGGTTGCCATCGCCCGCGTGGAACACGTTGCAGCAACGCAGGTTGTATTTTTTCTCCATCTCCTGGATGGCCAGAAGGATGTCGGCGAGCCGCTTGCGCGGAATCGTCGAGTCGAGGCACATGTAGTCCGGGCTGATGCGGCCCGAGGCGGGAAACGCGTTCTTGCGCCCGCTCCAGAACTTCATGCGCTCTTCCTCGCTGTTGCTGCAGGCGATGGCGGTGGCGCCGCAGCCGCGCAGCACGGCGGTCATGCGGCCGATTTCTTCTTCCACCTCCTCGGGCGTGCCGTCCGATTCGCACAGCAGGATGGCGGCGGCGTCGAGGTCGTAGCCCGCGCGCACGAAGTCTTCGACCGCGGCGGTCATGGGCTTGTCCATCATTTCCAGCCCCGCCGGGATGATGCCCGCCGCGATCACCGCGGCCACCGCGTCGCCGGCCTTTCGCACGTCGTCGAAGCTGGCCATGATGCAGCGCGCGAGCTGCGGCTTGGGCACCAGCTTGACGGTGACCTCGGTGGTCACGGCGAGCATGCCCTCGCTGCCGATGACCAGCGCGAGCAGGTCGAGCCCCGGCGCGTCGAGCGCGTCGCCGCCGAACTCGATGGGCTCGCCCTCGGCCGTGAAGCCGCGCACGCGCAGCACGTTGTGCAGCGTCAGGCCGTACTTGAGGCAGTGCACGCCGCCCGAGTTCTCGGCCACGTTGCCGCCGATGGTGCAGGCGATCTGGCTGGACGGATCGGGCGCGTAATAGAGGTTGAAGGGCGCGGCAGCCTCGCTGATGGCCAGGTTGCGCACGCCGCACTGCACCACCGCCGTGCGGCTCACCGGGTCGATCTTCAGGATGCGGTTGAACTTGGCGAGCGACATCGTCACGCCCATGGTGTGTGGCATGGCGCCGCCCGACAGCCCGGTGCCCGCGCCGCGCGCCACCACGGGCACGCCGAGCTGGTGGCAGGTCTTGAGCACGGCGGCCACCTGCGCCTCGGTCTCGGGCAGGGCCACCACCAGCGGACGGGCGCGGTAGGCGGTGAGGCCGTCGCATTCGTACGGCGTGGTGTCTTCGTCGTGCCAGATCAGCGCATGGGCGGGCAGGTGCGCCTGCAGCGCGCGGACCACCTGGGACTGGCGCTCTGTTTTCTGTAGCGAATCGTGGTGCGTGGGGGTGAGCGGCGCGTTCATCGGCGGGCCTCTTTTCTTCTGTTCGCGGATGTCTCGGGTGTACCGCACTCTACGGACATTCCGGCAGCCCCGGGTTGATGGATTTTTGCCGGGTGCTTGAGAGAACTTTGCCGGCGGCGTCAGCGCAGGCTCTGTTCGAGCCAGTCGGTGAAGGCCGCGCACTCCCAGCGCTCCATCGTGCCCGGCTGCCAGCAGATGTAGTGCCGGTGCGGCGACGCCACCGCCTGGTCGGACAGCGCCACCAGCCGCCCCGACTCGAACCACGCCGCGCCCATCTTCTGGCGCACCAGCGCCACGCCGAAGCCGCTGGCGGCGGCGTCGTACACCAGCCCCAGGTCGTTGAACTGCGAGCCGACGTGCGGCTCTGGCTGGTCGAGCCCGCAGCTCGCGAACCAGGTGCCCCAGGGCTCGAGCGGGCTGCGGATCAGCCGCGCGCTTGCGATCTCGGCCGCGCTGCGAAAGCCGTGGAACGGCCCGAACTCGTTGAGGTAGCTCGGGCTGCAGGCGGGCACCACCTCCTCCTCGAGCACGAGGCGGTGCTCGCAGTCGGCGTACCCGCCGGGGCCGTAGCGCACCTCCAGGTCGGCCTGCTCGGCCGTCACGTCGAGCAGCGGAATGGACACCTGCAGCACCAGTTCGATGTCGGGATAGATGTTGCGGAACAGCTCGAGCCGGGGCATGAGGAACTGCCGGCTGAAGGTCGGCGTGACGGCGATGCGCAGGCGCGTCGCGCGCTGGGCCGCGCCTGCGCCCAACGGCGTGGCCTGCAGCGCGGCGAGCCCGGTGCGCACGTTCGCAAGATAGGCCGCGCCGTCGGCCGTGAGGCTGAAGTCGCTGCGCCCGAACAGCTTGAAGCCCACGTGCGCCTCGAGCTGGCGGATGCGGTGGCTCACCGCGCTGGGCGTGACGCAAAGCTCGTCGGCCGCGCGGCCCGCATGCCGCAGCCGCGCCACCGCCTCGAAGGTCAGCAGGCACTGGATCGGCGGAATGTGCTGCAGGGCCATGCGCGCCTGAGAACCCTCTTCGGCCTTCAGTCTTCGAAGAAGCTCACCGGCAGTCCCGGCGTGTCGACCCGCATCGCGATCACCATGCCCGAGGCCGGGCGCTGCGCGATCTCGTCGGCCGGCCGGCCCTTGCGGGCGCTGGTGACGAACAGCGTCTTCAGGTCGTCGCCGCCGAAACAGGGCATGGTCGGGCACTGCACCGGCACCGCGACGGAGGCCACGCGCTCGCCCGAGGGCGAAAAACGCAGCAGCTGCGCGCCTTCGAACATGGCCACCCAGTAGTGGCCCTGCGCATCGATGGTGGCGCCGTCAGGGCGGCCGTCGTAGTGCAGCGGCGACGCGGGCGTCCAGCCTTCGGGCTTGGCGCTGAACTGCTGGAACACGCGCGCATGCGAGAGCGAATTGGCCTCGGCGTCCCAGTCCCATGCATGCACCACGTGCGCCGCGGTGTCGGCCCAGTAGAGCGTGCGGGCGTCGGGCGAGAAGGCGAGGCCGTTGGCGGTGGTGGCCTGGTTGGCCATCTGCGTGATGGTGGGCGAGATGCCGGTGTCGCTGCGCGCGTCGAGGCAGTAGAGCGCGGCGTTGGGCCGGTCCTTGGCCTCGTTGAGCGAGCCGCCCCAGAAGCGGCCCAGCGCGTCGCACTTGCCGTCGTTGAAGCGCATGGTGCGCACGTCGTGCTCCACGCGCGCCATCGCGGCCAGCTCGCCGCCCCATTCGCGCGCACGGTAGATGCCGTCGCGCAGCGCAATGACGAGGCCGCCGCGCCGCGCCGGTGCCATGCAGCCGGGCTCGGTGGGCAGGGCCCAGCGCTCGACCGTGGCGCCCGGCGTGCCGATGTCGCCGCGCGTTCGCAGCACGGCGCGGCCGGGAATGTCGAGCCAGTAGAGCGATCGTTCCTGAGGGTGCCAGAACGGCGATTCGCCGAGCTCGCAGAGGCTGTCTTCGATGGAGGTCCACATGGTGGGCCGATTGTGCTCCCGCCCATTGCGCCTGCGGCCAAAAAAAAGCCCGCCGGCGCCGGAGCGCTTGCGGGCTGAACATCCAAAGGAGACCTCGCTTGAAAAACTTGTTCTTCAGTTCAGTAGCACCGCGGAACCGGCTCTGCCGGGCCGCAGGTGCTGCCCCCTGCAAGGGGGCTTCGGTTTACCTGTTGTATGCGGTTTCGCCGTGCGAGGAGATGTCGAGGCCTTCGCGCTCTTCTTCTTCCGACACACGCAGGCCGAGGGTCAGGTCGGCGATCTTGTAGGCGATGAAGGCCACCACGCCGGACCACACGACCGTGAGCGCCACGCTCTTGATCTGGATCCAGACTTGCGCGCCCATCGAGAAGGTGTCGGGCGTCGCGCCGCCGGTGCCGCCGAGGCCCTTGGCCGCGAATACGCCGGTCAGGATGGCACCCAGGATACCGCCCACGCCGTGCACGCCGAACACGTCGAACGCATCGTCCGCACCCAGCATGCGCTTCAGGCCGCCCACGCCCCACAGGCAGACCAGGCCGGCCAGCAGGCCCAGCACGATCGAACCCATCGGGCCGACGAAACCGGCGGCGGGCGTGACGGCCACGAGGCCGGCGACGGCACCGGATGCTGCACCCAGCATCGAGGCCTTGCCCTTGTGCAGGCTCTCGCCCAGGATCCACGACAGCGCGGCGGCAGCGGTGGCGAGCACCGTGTTGATGAAGGCCAGGCCGGCCAGGGCGTTGGCGGCACCAGCCGAGCCGGCGTTGAAGCCGAACCAGCCGACCCACAGCAGCGAAGCGCCGACCATGGTGAGCGTGAGCGAGTGAGGCGTGAACGCTTCCTTGCCGTAGCCGACGCGCTTGCCGACCATGTAGGCACCCACGAGACCGGCCACACCGGCGTTGATGTGCACCACGGTACCGCCGGCGAAGTCCAGCGCGCCGTCCTTGCCCAGCAGGCCGCCGCCCCACACGATGTGGGCGATCGGCACGTAGCTGAAGGTGAACCACAGCACCGAGAACAGCAGCACGGCCGAGAACTTGGCGCGCTCCGCGAAGGCGCCGACGATCAGCGCCACGGTGATGGCCGCGAACGTGCCCTGGAAGGCGACGAACACGTACTCGGGAATGGTGGTCAGCGCACCGAAGGTTTCCTGCGTGATGCCCTTCATGAAGATCTTGTCGAATCCTCCGAAGAAGTTGCCGTCACCCGAGAAGGCCAGGCTGTAGCCGTAGACGGCCCACAGGATGCTGATGAGCGAGAAGATCACGAAGACCTGCATCAGCACCGACAGCATGTTCTTCGAACGGCCCAGGCCGCCGTAGAACAGCGCGAGGCCGGGGATGGTCATCAGGATCACGAGGAGGGTCGAAGTCAGCATCCAGGCGGTGTCGCCGGAGTCGATCTTCGGAGCCGGGGCAGCGGCGGGTGCGGCCGCGGGCGCCGCTGCGGCGGGTGCCGCGGCTGCATCGGCCGGAGCCGCCGCGGCGGGCGCTGCCGCTGCGGGAGCCGTTGCGGCCGGTGCCTCGGCAGCAGGCGCTGCCGGGGTCTGTGCGAAGCCGGAAGTACCGGCGGCAAGCACGCTCAAGCCGAGCGCAAGAGAGACAAGCAGTTTTTTCATAATCGTTGTTCTTTCGGGCCAGGACTCGATCAGAGGGCTTCGCGGCCCGTTTCGCCGGTGCGGATGCGAACGACCTGCTCGAGGTTGTAGACAAAAATCTTGCCGTCGCCGATCTTGCCGGTACGGGCGGCGCCTTCGACGGCTTCGATCACGCGATCCACGAGGTCGTCGGAGACGGCCGCCTCGATCTTCACCTTGGGCAGGAAGTCGACCACGTACTCCGCGCCGCGGTAGAGCTCGGTGTGGCCCTTCTGGCGTCCGAAGCCCTTCACCTCGGTGACGGTGATCCCCTGCACGCCGATGGCCGACAGTGCTTCGCGCACCTCGTCGAGCTTGAACGGTTTGATGATGGCTGTGACCAGCTTCATGAGTTTTCTCCTTTGGATGGAAATGAAACGATGCGGCAGCTTGGGCCGCATCTCGTTGTTCTGATGCTTACAGCGTCTTCGTCAGCGTGAGGATGAAGCGCGCCTTGTTCGGCGAGTAGGTGGTCTGGCCGATGGGGCCGAAGCCGAGGTCGATGCCCGGGTTGGACACCGCGAGGTACGAACTCTTCTTGTTGGCGCCCTGCACCGAGCCGGTCAGCGACAGGCCGTTGCCGAAGTCGTAGCTCGCGCCCACGTTGTAGTCCACGTAGCTCTTGTAGCCCAGGCTGCGGATGTCGCTGGACATGTTGGTGTAGCCCACGGCCGCTTTCAGCGTGACCTTGGGCACGATTTCCTTGCTGTACGACAGGTTCAGGTAGCCGGTGTTGGTGCCCTTCAGGCCCGAGCCGGCCTTGTTGCCGGCGTAGCCGAAGTAGTCCTTCGACACGGTGTGCGAGTACTTGGCGGTGAACGAACCGAAGGTTTCGTTGGCATAGGTCGCGCCGACGTACAGCTCGGTGGTGTTGCCCGCCGAGTTGCCCGGGTAGATGTAGGTGAGCGCACCCACGTCCATGTCGAGCGGGCCGGCCTTGAACTTGTAGCCGCCGTAGATGTCGCTCTCGATGCTGTTGCCCTTCTGCCAGTTGACGCTGGAGTTCCAGTTGCCCACGTAGAAGCCGCTGCTGCCGAAGGCGTAGTCGAAGCCGCCCTGGATCGCGGGCTTGAAGCCCTTGGTCTTGGCGTAGTCGTTCTTGCCGATCATGTCCTGGTCCTGGCCGCGGAACTTGTAGTTCGTGGTCAGCGAGACGTTGCCCGTGAAATCCGGGGCGGGCGCGGCGGCCGGGGCATCGGTCGTCGCCTGGGCCAGGGCTGCGCCCGAAGCGGTCAATGCAGCGGCCAGAACGATCATCGCCTTGGCGGCGGTACGGTGCGTCATCGGGAAACTCCTCGCAAGTGTGTTGTTGGACCTGAGAGGCTCAAAGCAGGGAGCGTGCCAAACTGCACAAATACCTGTGCCCCATGCGACTCGCCCGCGTCGTGTTGTGAGCGAAATCGTTACAACGCTTGTTTCGAGCGGTTGCGGCTCTCAACAGGTTCGCACCACCGCGGACACACCACAGATGGACGCACCATCTTGGGGACAGGGAGAGAAATGAGTTTGTCTTTGGTGCAGGGCCGAGCCTTGCTGGGGCTGGAAGCGGCCAGTGTCACGGTCGAGGTGCATCTGGCCAACGGCCTGCCCAGCTTCACGCTGGTCGGCCTGGCGGAAACCGAGGTCAAGGAAGCCCGCGAACGCGTGCGCTCGGCCATCCAGAACGCGGGGCTCGAATACCCCAACAACAAGAAGATAGTGGTGAACCTGGCCCCCGCGGACCTGCCCAAGGACTCCGGGCGCTTCGACCTGCCCATCGCGCTGGGCATCCTCGCGGCCAGCGGGCAGATCGACGGCGCCAGGCTGGCCGGACACGAGTTCGCGGGCGAACTGTCGCTCTCGGGCGAGCTGAGGCCGGTGCGCGGCGCCCTGGCCATGGCGCTGGCCCTGCACACGCGCGGCGTGGCGACGCGGTTGGTGCTGCCCCTGGACAGTGCGCACGAGGCCGCCCTGGTGCCCGACGGCGAGGTCTACGGCGCACGGCATCTGCTGGATGTGGTGCGGCAGTTCGTGGTCGACACCGAGGCAGCCTCGCAATGGCCCGATCCGCCGCCCGACGGCTGGGCGCGGATCCGTGCGGCGCCCGGCGCCAGCGCACCGCGCTACGCCGACCTGGCCGACGTCAAGGGGCACGCGGGCGCCAAGCGCGCGCTGGAAATCGCCGCGGCCGGCGGCCACAGCTTGCTGATGATGGGCGAGCCGGGATCGGGCAAGTCGATGCTCGCGCAGCGCTTCGCGGGGCTGCTGCCGGCCATGAGCATCGAGGAGGCGCTGGAGAGCGCGGCGGTGGCCAGCCTGGGCGGCCGCTTCGCGACGGAGCGCTGGATGCTTCGGCCCACGTCTGCGCCGCATCACACGTCCAGCGCGGTGGCACTCGTAGGTGGCGGTTCTCCGCCCAGGCCCGGAGAGATCTCGCGCGCGCACCACGGCGTTCTCTTCCTGGACGAGTTTCCGGAATTCGCCCGCTCGGCGCTGGAGGCGCTGCGGGAGCCGCTGGAAACCGGCACCATCACCATTGCACGCGCCGCGCGGAGTGCCGAATTCCCGGCCAGATTCCAGTTGATCGCCGCGATGAACCCCTGTCCTTGCGGCTACCTGGGTTCCGCCTCAAAAGCCTGCCGCTGCACGCCCGACCAGATCTCGCGCTACCAGGGCAAGCTCAGCGGCCCGCTGCTAGACCGCATCGACCTGCACATCGAGGTGCCCGCGGTGTCGGCGCAGCAACTGCTAGACGCGCCCCCCGGCGAATCGACGGAGAGCATCCGCGGCCGGGTGGTCGCCGCGCGCGAACGTGCGATGCAGCGCCAGGGGTACGCCAACCAGTCGCTGCAGGGCAGCGCGATCGACCAGCACGCCGGCCTCGACGATGCGGCCCGCAAGTTCATGTTCAACGCGGCGGCCAAGCTGGGATGGTCCGCGCGCAGCACGCACCGCGCGCTGAAGGTGGCACGCACGATCGCGGACCTGGGGTCGGCGCAGGCGGTGCAGGTGGAGCATCTGGCGGAGGCGGTGCAGTACCGGCGGGCGCTGCGGGGCAGCGCCTGAAGAATCCGGAGGCAGCTGCAGCCTCCTACTTGAACTCGTGACTCACCACAGGCGCCGACTTGCTGTCCTGCACGGTCACCCGTTGCCGATACACCTCGAGGTCGCCGTTGCGCACCTCGATGTTGTAGATGCCGGGACGCAGCGGCAGCGACTTGAGCGGCGGGCTCACGCCGCGGTCGGCGCCGTCGACGAAGACCTGGCCCCAGGGGCGGATGTTGAGCACCACGCGGCCCATGCCCGGTGCGGCGGCGGTCGCGTCGGGCGCGGCCGGCACCGTGGGTGGAGACAGCCGGTTCAGCTCGGCGATGGCATTGCGGGCGTCGCGGGCGTGCAGCCCTCGGCGGTAGCGGCGCAGGTAGGCCTCGTAGCCTTCGCGTGTGTTCTCGGCCTGGGCCAGGCTCCAGTCTTCCGCCTCGGCGGTCGCAAGCGCCGTATCGGCCGGCGTCGTGGCCGGCGGATTGACCGGCACGCTCTCGATCGGCGTCAGCGGTGCGCCGGCCGGCGTGGCAGGCGTTGCGGCCGGCGCACCGGCGACCGTCGTGCCGGCGCTGCCGCCAACAGCGGCCGGGGCCGTCGTCGGGCCTCCATCGGTGACGGGCGGAGTGGCTGCTGCCGGCGTGCCCGATGCGGCACCGGCATCGGTGGCCGGCGGAGGCATCACCGCGGGCGGCGACGTGTTGCTCGACATCGGCGAAGCCGGCGGCGGCACCGGCACCATCGCGGTGGAGGTCTGCTGCGGCTTCATGCCGGAGGTCAGGCGCAGCCCGATCCAGCCACCCACGGCCACGAGCGCGAACACCAGCACACCCACCATGACCCAGGGCGGACGGCGCGACGACGCCGCTTTCTGCGTCCTGGTCTTCTTCACTGCCGGCGCCGGTGCCGGGGCCGGCGCCTCGACGGCAGCCACCGGCAAGGGTTCCAGCGGCACCGGCCCCGACATCGGCGAGAACTGCTGCGGCGCGAGCGGCGGAGGCGGAGGTGTCGACGACACGGGCGCCGCGGGAATGATCACCGCCGGCACGCCCATGCCGCTCACATAGATGTCGCCCAGCTTGACCAGCCCCAGTTCCGCGGCGAAGGCGGCCACGGTCTGCGTGCGGTCCTTGCTGTGCACGGCCAGGGTGTGGTCGACCGCGGCGCAGAAGCCCGGGCTCAGGTCGTCGCGGCCCATCGAAGACAGCGGCACGTAGGCGTCCTGCACGCTGCGCACCACGGCCGAGGGCGGCGGATGGCCGGTCACGGCACGGTAGAGCACGGCGCCCAGCGCGTACAGGTCGGTCCAGGGGCCCTGCAGCAGGGTGTTGTCGTCGGCGTACTGCTCGATGGGCGAGTAGCCCGACTTCACCATCACCGCCACCTCGTCGACCAGGTCGGCGATGGACTTTCGCGCCGCGCCGAAATCGAGCAGCACCGGCAGGTCGTCGGGCTGGATGAAGATGTTGTCGGGCGCGATGTCGCGGTGGAAGCACTGGCTGCGGTGCAGCGTCTCCAGTGCCCCCAGCAGCGGCCCCAGCATGCCGAGCAGCCAGGCCTCGTTGATGCGGCCGGGTTCGTCTTCGGCAAGGCGCCGCAGGGTGCGGCCCTTGTAGAGCTGGATCGCCATGTAGGCGGTCGAGTTGGCCTCCCAGAAGCGATGCACGCGCACCAGCGCGGGATGGCTGAACTGCGCGAGGGTGCGCGCCTCGTTGATGAAGCTGCGCAGCCCCGCCTGGAAGGTGGCCGCGAGGCGCTCGGAGCGCACGAGCACGCTGTCGTCGCCCACGCGGCGCGCGAGCATCGACGGCATGTATTCCTTGATGGCCACTTCGCGCTGCAGCGAGTGGTCGTACGCGCGGTAGACGATGCCGAAGCCGCCCTCGCCGATCACTTCGAGCAGTTCGAATTCATCGAGCCGGTGGCCCGTCTCCAGCGGATGCGGGCGTTCATCGGCCGGCGTATCGGCCGCCGCGCCTGCGCTGCCCTGCGTGGTGCTCATGCGTCTTCTCCTCCCTCGGGATGTCGGCTTTTCATGCCCATGGCACATGCCCCTGCGAAAACAACTTGGAAAACAGCGGTGTGTTGAGCCCGCCGCCATGGGCCGCGGTGCGCAACGGCGAACCGTCGGCCTGGTTGGTCCACCAGTAGCTGGTGCTGCCGAGCGGGTCGAAACACAGTGGAAGCTCCGGCCAGCCGAGCCGCTGCTGGGCGCTCGCGCCACCCGCTGTAGGCCCGAGGATCGAGAGAATGTCGTCCGAGCCGCCGCTGGCCGTGTGAAAGCCGGCGCGGCCCGCGGCCAGCACCTGGCCGTCGAACTGGTCCGGCGCCACGCCGTGGCGGATGGCCTGCAGCAGCGCGCTGCCGCATTGCCAGTACCACGCTGCCGAGCCCTCCAGCACCGACGGCCGGTAGTTGCGCGCGGCCACCTGCAGGGTGACGCATACCGGGTAGTAGCGGCCCACGCGGTCGCAGCTCGGCGCGAGGCAGCCGAACTGCACGGCATCGACGCCCTGCGTGGCGGGAATCGCGAAGTTCCACACAGGCGCCACGGCGTAGTGCCGCGTCATGGCGTCGGGCCAGCGCTTGAAGCTGCCCAGGCCGTTCTGCATCCAGCGGTCCCACCACGCCTGCAGTTCGCGCGGCATTCGGCGGTAGAGAAAGTCGCCGGCGGCGGGCAGCTTGCCGTACCAGCCAATCTGTTCGTCGACGGGCACCCAGGCCTGCGGGGGAATGCTGCTGTTCATTGCTTATGGCTCCCGACAACCTCGCGGCATATGCCAGGAGCACCGCGTAACCGGCTTTGCCGGGCCGCCGGTGTTGCCGCCTGCACGGAAAGAGGAGAAGCGACACGAAGTGCGCGAAGCCTGGGGGTGCTCATGATTTCCCGGGGCACGAGAAGCTGTTCATCTGCGCAAGGCGAAGCGGGTTGTAGACGCTGTTGGCCGTTACCGCCAGCACCACTTTCTTGCCTTGCAGGTCGAAGGTCGCGGTGAAGGATTCGGGGGATCTGCCCGACGAAATGGAGGCCTTGTCGAACAGGCGGTGCAGCGCCCACGGCCCCTCGGTCACGATGCCGCCGGCGGGCGTGCCGTTGGCGGTGGTCACCTGCAGGCGCACCTGGTTGCTGTTGCGCGGCCCCGGCCACTTGACGGTGCTGGGCGCCTGCGGGCCGTGCGCATAGCGCACCGTCTGGCCGTCGACGTCGAGCGTGAACTGGGTGAGCGCGGCGTCCATGTCCTCGGGACGGATGTCGAGCGTGAACGACGGCGTGCGCCCGCCAGCCATGCCCGAGAAGAACACGTCGCGGATCGCCTGCGCCTTCTGGAACGAATCGAGATAGGCCGAGCGCCCCGCGGCGCTGCCGTCCACGCCGCGCTTGAAGGCCCACGGGTTGACCGAGGTGTCGACCTGGGTGATGAGGTTCTTCTGGAAGAAGTCGTCCATCATCCCGCCCGGCGCGAACAGCTGCGCGAAGTCGCCCGAGGCCACGTCGCGGCTGGAGCCGCGCGAGAACGGGTAGCGCCCCGCGATGGCCTGGTTGCAGAACGTGCCGATGCTGGCGGCCGCGCTCTGGCCGATGTTCTGCCGCGTCACCGCCGCCGCCTTCGACGACGCGGTGGCCGACAGGTCGTTCAGCATGCCCTGGAACGGCACCGGCAGGCGCCCCGCTTCCGCCTGCACCTTGGTGACGGCGTCGCTCGACGGCGGTATGTTGCCGCTGCGCAGCGCGGTGTCGGTGGCCGTGAGGAAGGTGTAGAGCTCGTTGATGAGCGCGGCAGTCGCGTCGATGGGCGCCTGCCCGCCCTGCTTGGGTGCCGTCACCATGCGGCGCAGCGGCTCGAAGTGGTTGTCGACCAGCGACTCGGGCCTGTCCACCTGCGCATTGCGGCGCTGGCTGCCATCGGGCTGGCCGATGAGCTGCTCGATGCGCTCGCGCGTGCTGGCCACGCGGTTCTGCGCCTGGTCGAGCAGGCTGCGCGCGGCCTCGTCGTGGTTGCGCAGCAGGTCGGTCTCGCGCGCGGCGCCGCGGATGATGCGCGACATCGGCGACTCCGAGGTCGAGAGCACGCGCGTCATCTGGATGCTCTGCAGCAGCGAGCGGCTGTCGGCCAGCCGGATGTCGGTGAGGTACTCGTCCCACACGCGGATGTAGTCGGTCAGATAGAGCCTGCGCACTTCGCGCAACAGCAGCTCGCGCGAGGTGATGTCGGCAATGCCCGGCGCGCGGATCTGCAGCACCCAGCGGTCTTCCTGCTCGAGCGACAGCGTGGTCTCGGCCATGCGCTTGTCGAAGATGTCCCAGTAGCCGCGGTAGGTGAAGAGCGTGGGAATGCCGTCGGTCAGCGGCTTGCCGCTCGCGCGGCGGATCACCAGCGCCGATTCGGCGCCGCCCGCCTCCGCGATGGTGAAGGCGTTGGGCGGGCTGGTCTGCAGCAGGATGCGCCGCAGCCGCGCATAGGAGCGCTGCGCCAGCGGCACGCCGGCCAGGCGCTCGCGCGTCTGGGTGATGAGGCGATCGTCCTTCGCGAAGGGCGAAGTCAGCACGCGGCCCGCGAACAGCGCCTTCAGGTGCGACTCGAGGTTGGTGCGCTGTTCGCGCGTGAGCGACGCGCCGATCTTGCGGTCCACGTCGCTCAGCAGCCAGGCCTGCAGGAAATCGGCGTCGTAGCGCTCAGCGTCGAACAGCATCAGGTAGGCCTTGAGCGCCTCGTAGCTGTATTCGGCGTCGTTCTTCGAGGCTTCGCGCAGCGACTGCTCCACGCGCTGCGCGGCCTGCGGCAGCAGCACGGTTTCCAGGGCACGCTGGTAGACGCCGTCGGTGGCGGCCTGCAGCTTCTCGCCCTGGTAGAGGCCGAAGCGGTACGACAGCGGCGGATCGCCGACGTCGAAGTGGCTCGACTTCGGCAGGTCGCGCAGCCGGTCGAGGATCAGCAGCGAACTCGCGATGTCGCCGCCCGAATCGACCACCGTCGGCAGCTCGCCGCGCGCCGCGGCCTTGTTGAAGGCCTTGGCGTTGCCGTCGACCTCGGCGACGTAGTCCTTATTGTTGCGCCAGCTGTTCACGCAGGCGCCCAGCAGCACCACCAGCAGCACGCCGATCAGGCTGTAGCCCGCGATGTCGATGGCGCGCTTGCGCCGGTACCAGCGCAGGTTGGTGCCGGCCACGCCCGCGTCGCGGAAGATCACCTGCTGCAGCAGTTCCTTCAGGAAGTAGCTCTTGCCCGGGCCCGGCGGCGGCGCGGGCGGCGCGTTGACCTGCAGGTAGCGCTTGATGGCGCCCATCACGCGGTCGAAGGCCGTGCCTTCCTGCGTGCCGCTGGTGAAGTACACGCCGCGCAGCATCGACGCGGCCTCGAACTTCGACGGATTGAACACGTCGGCCAGGAAGGTGCCGAGGATGTCCTCGAAGCTCGCGAACTGCTGCGGCAGCAGGTAGGCCTGCGCGCGCCGCATCGGGTCGGGCTCGGCCGCCAGCAGCTCGGGCAGGCGTTCGTCCAGGCGCTGGTGCAGCAGCCTGTATTCCTGGTGGAAGCGCTCGCGCAGGTCGCCGCCCTTCAGCGGGGCCGCGCCCTTGCCGGCCTTCGCGTTCCTGTTGGCGGCATTGCCTTCGATGGGGAAGGTGAAGCCCCACACCTGCTGGCGCTCGGCGCGGCCCAGCGAGCCGAAGTATTCGTTGAAGCCCGCCAGCAGGTCGGTCTTGGTGACCAGCACGTACACCGGAAAGTCGATGCCCAGGTCGTTGCGCAGCTCCAGCAGCCGCTTGCGCAGCGCCATTGCGTGGCGCGCGCGTTGCGCGTCGTCGGCCAGCGGCAGGTCGGCGATGCTGATGGTGAGGATCGCACCGTTGATGGGCTGGCGCGGGCGGAACTTCTTGAGCAGTTCGAGGAAGCCCTTCCACTCGCTCTCGTCGGTCTCGCGGTTGCTTTCGTGCGTGGTGTAGCGCCCGGCGGTGTCGATGAGCACCGCCTCGTTGGTGAACCACCAGTCGCAGTTGCGCGTGCCGCCGATGCCGCGCACGGCCGCCTTGCCGAGCTGGTCGGCCAGCGGGAAGTCGAGGTCGGAGTTGACCAGCGCCGTGGTCTTGCCCGAGCCCGGCGCGCCGATGAAGATGTACCAGGGCAGCTGGTACAGGTACTGCCGGTCGAACACAGAGAAGCGGCTGGCGGGCTTGCCGTCCGCCCCCTGCCCGAAGCGCATGTTCTTGAGGATGGCCGTGGCGTCGGTGAAGCCGCTCTGCAGCTCCTTGATCTCGGGCGCGTCCTCGGGCTTGGCCTCTTTCTCCTTCTTGGAAGGCGTGCGCAGCTGGTTCAGCAGCTGCGCATTGAGGCGGTGCTCGCGCCACTTGCGGTAGACCAGCCGCGCGAGCCACACCACGAACATCAGCGCGATGACGGCGATGCGCACGATCTCGTCTTCGAGCGGGCGGTAGCGGCCCACCGCGATCGCGGGGCCGATGATCCAGATCAGGAACGCGAGCGCGACCAGCCCCAGGAACACCCAGAGGTCGCGGCTGATGAGAAAACGGAAGATGGCGCGCAGCATCAGCGGGCTCCTCCCGGCTGTTGTGCCGCAGGCGCGGGTACGCCTGCCACCGGCGCCACCAGCAGCGTGACCTCGACGCGGCGGTTGCGCGCGCGGTTGGCCGGCGAGTCGTTGGGCGCGATGGGGTCGGCGTCTCCGCGGCCTTCGGCGCGCAGGCGCTCGGGCTTCGAAAGGCGCGTGGCGATCATCTTCTTCACCGCGTCGGCGCGGGCCTGCGAGAGTTGCCAGTTCGACGGAAAGCGCACGCTGCGGATCGGCTGGTCGTCGCTGAAGCCGCTGATGAGCACATTGCCTTCGACGGCGTTGAGCGCATCGGCCACGCGCGCGAGCACCGGCGCATAGCGGTCGAGCACGCGGTCGGAGCCCGATGCGAACAGGCCGTCGCCGCGCAGCACCACCACGCTGCGGTCGGCCTCGTCGCGCACGGTGAGCAGGCCGTCGCGGATTTCGGGCTCCAGGAAGCGCTGCAGGCGCGGCGTGGGCGCGGGCATGACCACGGCGCGCGCGGTCTGCGGCAGCCGCACTGCGTTGACGGCCGCGAAGGCGCCGTCGGACGTGCCCGCCAGGTTGAACGTGAGCAGCGCGAACGCCACGAGCAGCAGCACCGCCGCCACCGCGCCCACGGCCCACACCGGCAGCCAGTTGCGCGCGCGGCGCACCGGCGCGCTCGCGTCCTGCCAGTGCGGCGACAGCGGCACCGCGATCTCGCCGCGCGTCTGCCGGATGATCTGCAGCAGGCGCTGCTTGAGCGTTTCGAGCTGCGAGCGACCGTTGTCGATGACGCGGAAGCGCCCCTCGAAGCCCAGCGCCAGGCAGAAGTAGATGAGCTCGATCAGGTGCAGGTGCTGCTGCGGGTTCTGCACCAGCCGCGACAGCAGCTGGAAGAATTTCTCGCCGCCCCAGGTCTCGTTGTGGAACATCACCAGCAGGCTCTGCGACGACCAGATGCTGCCGCCCCAAGGCGTGAGCGCTGCGGCCTCGTCCACCGCCGTGCACAGGCAGTAGCGCGCACCGATGATCACCTCGGGCGCGATGCCCGCCTGCTGCGCGCGCGTCTCGAAGCGGCGCACCTCGTCGACCAGGTGCTCGCGCAACTGCGCCGGCGCGGGGTGATGGCCGGTCGCGCGGATCTGCGGAATCAGGTCGAGCAATGGATTGGCGGCCGCCACCAGCGGGTTGTTGCCCGCGAGCGCCGTGTCACCCGCATGCGGACGCCGCGCGTCGTGCCATGCGGTGAATGACTCGGGCTGCGCGCCCATGCCGCGTTGCGCCGCGGGCATGCCGCCCGGGTCCGCAGCGCCGCCACCCCCTGGATTCGGCGGCACGAAACCTCCCGCGCCGACGGCCATGTCGTTCACACCGTTCATAGAGTCCCTCACGGACGGATGGCCCAGAACTCCATGGCCAGCCCGGGAAAGTCACCGGCCAGGTGCATGGCCACGCCGCCCGACTTCTCGAGCTGGCGCCACATGTCGCCGCTCTTGTCGAGTTCGAAGTAGTGGTAGCCCGCGTTGTACGGAATCTGCCTGGGCGCCACCGGCAGCGGGCGCACCGTCACGCCCGGCAGCTGCAGCTGCACGAGGTCGCGGATGCGCTCGACCGAGCCGATCTTCACCTGCGTGGGGAAGCGCTGCTGGATGGCGTCGGCCGGCAGGTCGGCATGCACCGCGAGCACGAAGCCCGCGTTGCGCACCAGCACCGGGTCGGGCATGCGGCCCACGCGCACGCCGTGGCTGCGCTCCTCGAGCTCGATGGCGATCGCGCTCTGCTCGAGCACGGCCGACAGCGAACGCCGCAGCTCTTCCATCAGCGGACGAATGCTTTCGTTGAGGTTGTCGTGGTCGTACACCGGCCACAGCACCGGGCGCCGCGTGGGCGAAGTGTGCGTGGCCAGGTGGCAGGCCAGCTTGAGCCAGTCGATGAACAGCTGCTCGGGGTGCACCTGCACCGCCTGCTGTGCATGCCACGTGAGCGCGAGATAGCGATTGACCAGCTCCAGCAGCAGGAAGTCGGACACCTCGCTCACGCCGCCGCGCCCGGGCTGCGACAGCCGCGAGGCCAGCGCCTCGGACCTCTGCGTGAGCAGGCCGTGCAGCTCCGCGATCATGCTGCGCAGCATGGTGTGCGCGGAAGCATCGAGCACAGGCGGAATGTAGTTGGCGTCGACCACCAGCTTGTGGTCGGTGCGGCGTTCGATCACGCGCACCGCGCCGATGGCCTGCCATTCGGCAGTGAGCGAGGACGCGCGCGCAAGACGCAGGCGCGGCGCGGCAAGTTGCAGCACCGCCGGCCCCAGGGCGACCGCGTTGCCGTCGTTCACCTCGCGCTCGATCACGCCGAAGCGCGCGGCCGAACCTTCGTCCTCCGCGAAGATGATCTCTTCGCTGCCCGGCCTGCGCAGCGGCAGTGCGAGCACGATGAGCTCATCGGTCAGGTCGTTGGGCACTTCATAGGGCAGCGGTGCGTCTTCGGCACCGAAGGAGAACGGCGTGCCATCGGGCAGCACGCCCGCGCCGCCGAGCAGCGACACGCGGCCCAGCGCATAGGCATCGCGATCTATCTCGAGATGCAGCCAACCCCAATAAGCGCCTTGCAGGCCGGCGGTGCGACGCGTCACGTATTGCTCGACGTAACGCTCGAGCTGCTGGAAATGCTGCGGCCGCAGGTACATGCCTTCGGACCACACCACCCTATTCGCCAACGCCTGCGGATGAACGCCGTTTCTTCCAGCGCCCTGATTGCGAACTGTCACCAAAGAACCTCCTGGGAGTGCTCACATGGAAGCGGAAGGCGCATGCACGGACGCCCTCCCATCGAACGATTTTTTTGCTCCGATGCTACACGGCGCGTCTTACGATTTGCACCGCTTTTCAAGCGCGGATTTCTCGCACTTTCGTACTAGGGAGTACAGAAAATTAACGACTTGGTAGCACCTCGATGCCACTCTTGCGCACCACGACCTGCACGGCCTGCTCGCTCGGCGAGAACTGCCAGACCTTGTACAGGTTCGTCTGCTTCGGCTCCTTGAGCGGCAGCACGATGCGCCAGCGCGCGGCTTCCAGCTTGCGGTAGCCCGCGATGATGCCGATGGCGCGCGAATCGAGACCCGCCTCGCGCTTGAAGACGCGCTCCTCGCCGCTGCGCATGATGGCCTGGTCGGCGTTCACGAGTTCCGTTGCCAGCGTCTCGCGGTCGCGGTCCTGTAGTGCAAAGTAGTCTGCCGTCTCGAAGTTGCCGGAAGATTTCAGCTCGAACACCTTCACCAGGATCGGCGCGGCCTGGCCGCGTCCGTCGGGGTTCACGCCGTCGTCGATGCGCACGGTGACGGCATACGGTGTGGGCAATGACTTTGCCGTGGAAGCGCACCCACTGAGGCCCGCCAACAACGGTGTGGATGCAAGTGCGCCTTGCAGCAGGCTTCGTCGATGCATTGATATCTCCCTGGCTGGTTCGCGGCCTATATTATCGAAGTCATGCGCATTCACCATGCGCATCAGCGTCGCTGTCGCAACACTGCGGCACACTGCCTCGAACATTGCTTTCGCAAAGTAGGAGAGAAGATTGAAGTCATGTCTGCCTGCTCTGGCGTTCACTCTTTGCGTGATCACGGGGTGCACGACCCCGCCGCCGCCCGAGCCCGCACCGCAACCCGAGCGCCTGAGCCAGCAGGTTGCGCGCACCACCCTCGAGCGCGCGCAACAGGCCTATGACGAAGGCGACTACGCCAAGGCCATCAGCACGCTCAAGAGCGGAGGCGTGTCGGTGTTCGACGGCGCGGAGCCGGCCACGCGCCTCGACGCGATGAAGCTCGAGGCCTTCAGCTACTGCGTGGCCAACCAAGTGCCCGAGTGCCGCGCGCAGTTCCGCAAGATCCTCGACGCCTTCCCGAACTTCGACCTCAACGTGGCCGAGCGCAAGCACCCCGTGTGGGGCCCGGCCTTCGAAGCCGCGAAGCGAATGAAGCGTTGACCGGCCACGCCGGTCCCCGCGCCATGCGCAGCTTGCGCAGGCGCCACAAGAACATGGAGATGCCATGCGTTGGACGGTGATCGAACATGCCGGCAGGCCGGTGGCCTCGGGCCCCTCGGCGCTGCTGGCCGCACCCGGAGGAACGATCGGGCGCAGCCCCGACAACCACCTCGTGCTGCCCGACGAGCAGCGACAGATCTCGCGCCTGCAAGCCACGGTGCGCTTCGACGAAGACGGCTCGGCCGTGCTTCGCAACATGAGCGCTGTGCTGCCCATCAGCGTCAACGGGCAAACGCTGGTGCACGAGCAGGAAGCCCGCGTGGCCGACGGCGACCGCGTGGCGATCGGCAGCTACGTTCTGGAGGCCGCGAGCGCGCAGCGCGCAGCCCCGGCCGTGGTGGCTGCGCCACCGCCGCCGCCATCGCCACCGCCCTCTCTCCCTCCTGCTTCGATGCCTGCGCCACAGCCGTTCGCGCCGGCGCCGGCTTCGTCCGCGCCCATCGACGCCTTGCTGCCGGCTTCTTCAGGCTCCGACGTGTTCTCCGACCTGTTCGGCGAAGGCGCCCTGCCCATCGGCGAAACGCAGCCCACCGTGGCAATGCCGCCGCCGATGCCGATGCCGCGCGCGCCGGTGCCGCCGCCTCCCTCGCCTGCCGTTCAGGTGCATGTGCCGGTACCGCCCCCGCCACCCATGCCCGCGCAGGTACCGACGAAGTCGGCAGCCCCGGCCTCGTCGCAGATTCCTTCCGCCGAAGACTGGGACGCCATTCTCGCGAACGCGCCGCGCCGCATCGACACCACGCCCGCGCCCATGCCCGACCCGATGGCGCACGAGCCCTTCGAGCTGCCGTCGCAGGCGCGCCGCAACCCCATCGACCCGCTCGCGGAAATGAACCCGCAGGCGACCCAGGACATGTCCGACATCGCGCTCAGGCGCGGGGTCGACCCGCTCTCTTTCTTCGCGGCCGACGACAGCGCGCATTCGCCGCTCTCCGACCCGCGCCCTACCGCGCTGACGCAACACGACGCAGGGCTGCCCGGCGACGTGCATCCCGCGCTCGACCTGCTGCAGAACAACAAGCCGGCCGTGCCGGGGTACAGCCATTCGAACCATGCGCGAGAGGTGACGGCGCAGTTCCGTCCGCCCTTGCCGGTGGCGCCCGCGCCCGTTACTGCCCCCCCTCCCGCGCCTGCGCCTGCGCCGGCACCTGTCGTCGCCGTGGAGAAGATCGAGCAGGCACCTCCGCCGCCGCCGCCGCCTCCTCCTCCACCGCCTCCCGCGCCACCGCCAGTGGTCGCCGCACCGGCCACGCCACCACCGCAGCCGCAACCCACTGCACCTACTGCGCCCACTGCCGACTCTTCGTCCGAAGCCCTCTTCAAGGCTTTCCTCGAAGGCGCGGGCGTGCCCGAGATCGCCGGCCAGCAGCCGCTCGACATCGAGGCCATGCAGCGACTGGGCCGCATCATGCGGGCCTTCACCGACGGCACCATCGAGCTGCTGTCCTCGCGCGCCATGCTCAAGCGCGAGGTCCGCGCCGAGATCACGATGATCGTGGACGAGGAGAACAACCCGTTCAAGATCCTGCCCAACGGCCGCGCGGTGCTGATGCAGATGTTCGGCGCGCGCATGCCCGGCTTCCTGCCGCCCGAGGCCGCCGTGCACGACGCGCTCGGCGACCTGCAGTCGCACCAGCTCGGCATGGTCGCCGGCATGCGTGCCGCGCTGCTCACGCTGCTGCAGCGCTTCGATCCCGCGGCGCTCAGCCGCGACACGCCGCACGACGGCGGCATCGGCGAGAAGCTGCTGCCCGGCGGCCGCGAGGCGCGCCTGTGGCGCCAGCTGCAGGCGCTGCATGCCGAGACCACGTCGGCCGTGGAGGACGACTTCCAGGCCGTGTTCGGCCGCGCCTTCCAGCAGGCCTACGACAAGGAGATGGAACGGCTGAAGGAGGCGCGCCGTGGTTGAAGCCGCCCGCTCTTCCTCGTCGTCCTTCGCCGTGCCGATCTCGACCTCGCAGTTCTCCTGCGTGGGCGAGCGCAGCGGCAACCAGGACGCCATCGGCTACCACCTCGACGAGCGCAACGGCTGCTTCGTGGTGAGCGACGGCGTGGGCGGCAACGCGGGCGGCGAGCTGGCCTCGCGCATCGCGGTCGACACCGCGCTCGACACCTTCGTCGACGACCCCTCTTTGGCCGCCGGCAACATCCAGCGCTGCGTGAAGGCGGCGAACGACGCCATCCTCGCGAAGCAGCGCGAACTCGCCGACCGCAGCCGCATGAGCGCGACCTTCGTTTCGCTGTTCGTCGACCGGGCGAGCAACCAGGCCTGCTGGGCCCACGTGGGCGACAGCCGCCTCTACTGGTTCCGCCGCGGCGCGCTGATGCAGCGCACCGAAGACCACAGCCTGTCGGAACGCTCGGGCGACGCCGCCGCGAGCCAGCACCACGGCGGCGAGCGACTGGTGAAGACCAATCTGCTGTACCGCGCGCTCGGCGCGCGCGCCGCGGCCGAGGCCACCATCACCGCGACGCAGCGCCTGGCCGACGGCGACGCGTTCCTGCTGTGCACCGACGGCCTCTGGCAGCTGATCTCCCAGCAGGTGATGGAGCGCTCGCTGCAACTGGCCGACAGCGCCGAAGAATGGCTCGCGCTGCTGCGCCGCGCGGCCGAGGCCAAGGCCGACGAGAAGCAGGACAACTACTCCGCGCTGGCCGTGTGGGTGGGCTTTCCGCAACAGGTCACGCTGGCGGGGCCGGTCTGAATCGATGCGCCTTCAGGGCGCCAGCATCAGCACCTTGAACTGGCTCGGCACGACGCGCATGCCGACGATGTTGCAACGGTTCTGCACCGTGATGCTGGTGACCCGCGTGGCCGGCGTACCCTTGAGAAGCACCGTGAATGCGCCCGTCACATGCCGCGATTGCTGCATGAACGTCTGGGACACGACCCCGCCCAGCACCCCGGGCTGGTCCCCCAGGGTGATCGGCGTGGTCGTCGCCATGTTGTGCGCCGGCATCGCCATGAAGAGGATGTTCCAGGCATTTGGAATGGCCATCGGCCCCAATGCCATGTTCGGGTATGGAATGGGCACCGGCGACTTGCAGACGTCGGGGAACGCCATGTCCATCCCCATGAGCTGACAGTTGGCAAACATCTGGTACCTCCTTGGCTAGCCCATGTGGATCTGCGCCGCGTCCACTTTCACCAGCTCCTGGCCGGTGACCACCGTGTGGTGGCCGTGGATGCGCACCGTCTCGCCGGCCTTGTAGTCCATGTGGCCGGCTCGCACCTGGTCGACTTCATCCGTCAGGCGCAGCGTCTGGCGCGCCATTTGCACGATGCGGTCGGCCACGGTCTCGAAGACCTTGCCGACCAGCCGGACGCTTCCGGCCGCCGCCTGCACGGAGCGCGTGACCAGCCGCAGTTCGCCGATTTCGCACTCGCCCTCTTCCGTCTTGAGCACGAAGCGTTTTTCCGAGCGAAGCCTGAGCTCCGAAGCGCTCGCGATGGTCACACGGCCGTTGCCGCTGGGCGCGAAAGTGACATCGCCCGCCGCCTCGATGCAGCTCGAGGACGCGTCGGCCTGCTCGATCACCGCGATCAGGTAGGCACGCGCGCTGTCGGGACCGGACACCAGCACGGTGTCGCCGCTGGCGGGCTTGAGCAGGCAGCTGGCCGCGCGACGGCAGACCCAGGCGGCACCGTCCTCGTCGTCGACGGTGACGCGCCCGTCCGGCAGCAATGCGGTGACCACCCCCTGAAAGTGGACCGGAGCCGTCAGCTTCGAGGCTTTGCGCAGTGAGACGACTGGCATGGAGATCTCCTTGTTTGATGGATGAACAGTGGAACGTGCAGGCTTGGCGACATCAGCCCGGATGCTGGATCTCCTGGGCCCTGAACAGCTCCGGATCGTTTTCGACGATGCCGCCGCTGCCCGAGAAACGCGCACCCGTGCGCTCTGCGCGATGAAAGCGGGTGCGCAGAAAGCGCGCATCGCGCAGATCCGCGCCGTGAAGATCGGCATAGGAAAAATCGGCGTCGTGCAGGTCCGCCTCGCGGAAGCCGGCATTGCCTGCCTTTGCGCGATGGAACACGCTCAGCGGCAGGCGCGAGCGACTGAAATCGGCTCCCTCGAGCTTGGCGTCGGCCCAGATCGACTGATCGAAGACGGCGTCGCTGCAATTCGCTTCGCGCAGATCGGCCTCGGGGAACATGGCCTGGGCGGCATCCGCGCCGGAGAAGTTCGCCCTGGTCAGCGTGGCGCCCTTGAAGTTGCTCTGCGTGAGCACGGCGCGGCTGAAATCGACGGCTGCCATCGCGCTGTCGGTGAACTGGCAGCGCAGGAAGGCCGTGTGCTGCAGGCGCTGACCTTCGAGATTGCACTCCATCAGGATCGAAGCGTCGCATTGGGCCTGGGCGAACTGCACCGTGCGCAGATCCATGCGGAAGAACATCAGGTGCAACAGCCGTGCCCCACGGCAGTCGAGCTGGTCGACCGTTGATTCGGTGACGACGATCTGATCGCAGATGCTCGGCTTCAGCACAGCATGACCGAGCTCGCACCGGATGAAAGCCACGCGCTCCATTTGCGCGTTCCCGAAATCCGCGCGGCCCAGCGAGGATTCGAAGAAGTTGGTGTCCTGCATGAACACGCGCCCGAGCTGCGCGGCCTCCAGCCGGCACCGGAACACGCGCGCGCCCTTCAGGCTGGCGGCCGACAGGTCGGCCTGGTCGAGCTTGCATTGCGTCAGCGCACTGTCGTCGAGGCAGGCCCCGCGCAGATTCGCGCGGCTCAGGTCGACACGCTCCAGCTGGGCGCCCGACAAGTCGATGCCGCCGAGATCCTGGCCCGCGAAACTCGCCCCCACCACCGGTTCGCCATGCCGGATCTTGTCCAGAAGTTCCTCGACTTTCATCGAACCGGCTCAGTCTTTCTCGCGGGCAAGGTCTTGGCGCCCTGGGTGTAGGCGCCGATGAAGGTGGTCGAGCCGTCGATGGCGGCCTGCGACACGTCGGCGCGGAACAGATTGGCGTCCTGCAGGCTGGCAAAGCGCAGATCGGCCTTCGAAAGATTGGCGTCGATGAGGCTGGCGCCGCGCAGCGAGGCTTCGCGCAGGTCCGCGCGAATGAACAGGCTCTCGCCGGCATGCAATGCCTCCAGCCGCGCGCGCCGCAGGTCGCATTCGGAGAGGTCGCAGCCTTCGAGCCGCGCCCCCGCGAGATCGGCGCCGACCAATATGGCGCCGCGCAGGCCGCACTGCCGTAGCGAAGCGGCGCGGAACACGGCCTGCACCAGGCTGCAGCCATGCACGAAGGAACAGGTAACGAAGCTGGCCTCGGTGAAGTCGACGCCCTCGTGCGCATCGACGGTGACGAAAGCACAGGCGTCCAGCGAGGCTCGCACGAAGGATGCCCCCTTGAAGCGGCACTCGATCCAGCTCACCTGCTCGAACGCGGCGTCGTCGAAAGCGATGTCTTCCAGTGCCAGCTTGACCATCGCCATCTGCTCCCACCGGGAGCCGCGCGCATCGCAGCGCGCCCATTCGCTTTCAAACAGGTCGGCCTGGTCGAACGCGGCACGCGCAAGCACGCAGGAGCGAAAAACGGTCTTGTTGCATCGCGTGTTCACGAAGCTCGCGCCCGTGAAGTTCACGCCTTCGCATTGCGCCCCACCCAGGTTGGCCTCGTCCAGCCGCGCATCGGTGAGCGAAGCCCGGACCAGCCTTGCCCGTGCGAGCACCGCGCGCGTGAAGTTGCAGCCATCGAGCAGCGCGTCGCTGAAGTCGACGTCTTCGAGGTTCGCTCCGGTGAAGTCGGCGCCTCGCAGATCCATGCCCGAGAGATTGGCGCCGACGAAGTTCATGCCCGCGAAACGACGCTCGCCGCTGGCTGCGGCCTCGAGGCGCCGCCGCAGCCGCCTGGAGCGCAAGCTGCTGGCCGGCGGCGCCGGCTCGAGCAGGTGCGCGCCATGGAGGTGGCCCAGGCGCACGCTGCGCCCGGCCTGTTCGCGCAGACGCGCGCTTTCGGCGGCTTCCTCGGCGGTACGGGGTGTCGGGCGCTCGCGCGCCGCGTCTTCCTCCATGCGCGCGAGGTCGCGCAGCAGGCTGTCCGGGTCGAATCGGCGCTGCACAGGCTTGCCGGTCCGCGAAGCCACCTCGGCCATGGCCTTGTCGATGCTCGCCTTGATCTCGCCGGACAGCTCGCGCGGATCCATCTGCGACAGCGGCGGGATGTCGACATCGGGATGGGCGGCAGCCGGCATGCCCTGCGCGACGGCCTGGGCGCGGCCCTCGGCGCCGCGGGCGAGCGCCGTCTGGCGCATCTGCTCGAAGGCCCGATCGGCCTTCTCGGCGAAATCGGGCAGATCGTCGATGGAGGCCGGTGGCTGCAGGTCCGGCTCGGCCAGGGGCGGCAGATAGCGTTCGGGATCCAGGCCCTGTTCCTGCAGACGGGCGCGCAGGCGTTCGCGCTCGCGCAGACGGCCCGCGCGCAGGTTGCGCACCATCGGGAGCGAGGCGATATCGGGCATCTGCTCACCCGCCCACGGCCCCATGACCTCCTTGGGCACCAGGTCGCTGTCGCGCAGGACCAGCACCGCCTTGGCTGGGTCGATGCGCTGCTGCAGCACCTGCTGGTAGTGGGCGACCGGCCGCGGCTGTCCGCGCAATTCGAGCGCGGGCATGATGTGCTTGACGTCGGCCGCGTCGTCTTCCGCGATGGGCGATGCACCGTGCCAGACCAGGATGACCCGCTCGGCGTGCGGAAAAAACCAGGCCGTGCTCAGGCGCAGCGCGATCTCAGACAGCGCACCGCCGTCTTTCTGGAAGCTGGCGAAACAGCGCGCCTGCCAATCAGGCAGCTGGCCGCGCATCACCGGCTGCCGCGGGTGCATGTTCCACAGTTCGTAGGCGGCGCCCGGCGGCAGTTCGCTCTGGCCGGGCAGGCGCTGGTCGGTGGGCGCGGCATTGAAGTAGCGCCAGTCCATGTCATCGGCGAAACCGGGGTAGTCGTGCTGCAGCCACTGCTGGTCGTAGGCGCGCCCCATCAGCCCGAGCCGCTGCGGCCGATCGGGGGGCACCGCGCCGAAGCCCGCAGCCACTACGCGGCGCCCGGGTGTGTCCTGGCGCGCGCCGGGCAACTCGACATTGGGAAGCCGGCGCGTACGGACGCCGTTGATCACTTCATCGAAGCTGCCGATGCCTTCCGGGTTTTCGGCCTCGCCCGGTCCGCCATAGGCGTGCGCCCAATCCAGCCTCAGGCGCTCGAACGGCTGTGCGGCCGTCGCCCGGCCGTCGAGCCAGTAGCGCTCACCGCTCACCAGCAGCGACTTGGCTTGGCCATGGAAGACGGCCTGGGCCGCGCACAGTGTCTTGTCGTCCTGGTGCGCCGTGTACGCGTAGCCGCTGACCAGCCACTCGGGCTCGATCTTCGGCACGCCCATGTCCAGCACGTTGCCCGGCCCGATCTCGTCGGCCGCCAGCTTCCAGAGATCCTGGTCGGGCATCAGCAAAGGCTCGGGCGCCAGGCTGGCCATGGCGAAGACCGACACGCCCAGGAAGTCGCGCCGCTGCCGTCGGAAGGGCCGCGTGATGATGCTCAGTCGGAAGGGCTTGATCGTCTTCATGGCGGCATCGCACCCGCTTCAGCGCACCGGCTGGTCGATGGCGATCTCGCGCGAGACCGGGTCGAAGCGCAGCTTCACGGAGCGCCCCGGCGCGAAGTCGGCAATCTTCACCGGGCTGATCGGCGCGACCAGTTCGGTCTCGTAGGCGGGCGATCCATCCTCGGGCTGCACCTGCAGCTTGAGCCGCACGAGGATGTAGATGCGCTCGACCCGCGTGGCGGTGTCATGGCTCTCGAGCACCACGCCCACGGCCGGCTGGCCGGTACGAAGCACCCGCTCGGCGCGATCGGTGCCCATCACCTGGCGGTTGACCGTGCTCTGTGTGCTCATCACGCGAAAGACCTGGCGCTTGGCCACCGTGGTCAGCACGAACACGATCAGCGCGATGACGGCGATGGGAACGATCAGGTACCAGTACTTGGTGAACCACACGGCGAGAAGATCCAACACGTGCCCCGGTTTCAGAGATAGACGGTGATTCCCCTGGGGTTCACCTTGATCTGCGACAAGTCGATCTTCATCGCCCTGTTGTCCGCCGTGAAAACCGTCTGGGTGGTGGTGAACAGGCCCATCGCACCACTGGAGGAATACACGTCGAACTTGTTGATGGCGCCCGTGAGCGAGTAGGCATTGAACCCCAGGTTCAGCCCGGCAATGCTGGTCACCAGGCCGTTCACGAACAGCGAAGTGCCGTTGAGGCTCACGTTGATCCCGTTGATCCCCATGTTGAAGCCCTTGAAGGCGATGCCCCAGTCCGTGAAGGTCACCTTCTTGGCGGACTTGTCCTCGACATGGGGCGCATCCAGCACGATCTTGGTCGGCGACTTGACCGTGATGTCCGCCGCGGTGCTCTCCAGGTTCATGGGGCCATCGGTCGTCGCCTTCAGCGAGGTGGTCGCATGCACCTTCTGCGCGCCCTTGACGAGATAGTCCTCGTCGCCGTCGACCGTCACCTTCTTGCCCTTGGTTTCCTCGGTGTACAGGCCGACCACCTTGGTGGTCTGGGGACCGGCGATGTCTTCCTTGAGCGAGGTACCGATGATCCGCTCTTCACCGCTGTCGACCGTGTCCTTGCGCTTGCCGGTGACATGGATGGTCTGGTTGCCGATGACGTCGACCTGCTGGTCGCCGCCATCCACCTTGATGAACTGGTTGCCGCCGTTGACGGTGATCGTCTGCGGCCCGCCCTTGTTCACCGTCAGCGTGTGCGGCCCGTTGACCGTCTCGTCGAGCGAGGTGTTGGTCGTGTAGGTGTCCGCGCCCTCGATCAGCGTGTCGCGCGTGCCGTCCACGGTGTGGGTTTCGTTGTTCTCCACGCTGAGGCTGAAGTCCTTCTGCGCGTGCATCTTGATCGACTCGCTGCCGGGGTCGTCGTCGATCACGAAATGGTTGGCCAGCTCGCCGTCGCCCTTGATGGTGCGGCTGATGAAGCCGCTGACCGTCGCCTTGGCCGGCAGCTCGAGCGGCGGCATCTGGTCGGCGTTGTAGACGCGGCCGATGATGATCGGCCGGTCGGGGCAACCGGCGATGAAGTCGACGATCACTTCCTGCCCCACGCGCGGGTGGTTCACCGCACCGAAGTTCGAACCGGCCCACGCGCTGGACACACGCACCCAGCATGAGCTGTCCTCGTTGCGCTGGCCATAGCGGTCCCAGCGGAACTGCACCTTCACGCGGCCGTACTTGTCGATCCAGATGTCTTCACCGGGCGGGCCCACGACCGTCGCGGTCTGCGGGCCATGCGTGGTCGGCATCCGCGTGACGCGCGGCGCGCGGAACGGAAACGACGTGGGCTGCACGTCGAAGTCGAAGCTGTAGAAACCGTCGGGACTGCCCGTCGCATAGCCGCCCTCGCGCAGGTTGTACGTGACCGAGACGATCAGGTATTCCTTGTTGTCCTCGTCACGCGGCGCGTTCTGCATGTCGAAGCGGTAGCCGGGCGCCATGCCGCGCACGTTGCAGTGGCCGGTGTCGACTTCGGCCTGCGCCTGCGCTTCCTCGAGCCGGATGCGCGCGTAGTGCTCGCCCTGCCCCGCGTCGCTGTAGCCGCCGAGCCACTCGTACATCTCGTAGCGGCCGTGGTCATTCTCGCGCGGCTGGCTGCGCGTGTTGAGCAGGTCGGCCTTGGGCTTCTTGAAGTCGAAGTCGTCGACCACGTAGGTGCCCGGGCGGATCTCCTCGGTCACCTCCCACTGGTCGATGACTTCGCGGCCCGTCTCGCCCGCGCGATCGCTGGCGAGGTAGCCGATGCGCGGATAGCCCGGAAGCGTGTCGTGCGCACCCATGTCGTCGGCCAGCACCAGCGTGTGCTGGTTCTCGTCGTGCCTGAAGTAGTAGTAGATGCCTTCGTGTTCCATCAGCCGGCTCACGAAGGCGAAGTCGGTCTCCTGGTACTGCACCGAATAGTCGCGCTGGCGGTAGGTGGCGCTGAGCTTCTTCTCGAAAGCGAACCCGTACTCGCCGAGCACTTCGTCCAGGATGTCGACCACCGACTTGTTCTGGAAGATCTTGCAGTCGCTGGTGCGCGTGAGGTACCAGAGCCACGGCCGCACGAGCGCCCGGTACACCACATAGCGCGACGAGCTCTCTTCGCGCCCGATCATCGTGAAGCGCGTGATCTGCCCGTTGAGATAGCGCGGCGTCCCGTCGATGGTGACGATCTCGAGCGTGAGCGGCTTGCCGAGCACCGCCTTCATGTCGACGGAGGTGTTGGGGCTCAGCAGGTCGACTTCGAACTCGAAGAGCTCCGACAGCGCTTCCTTGCCGTGCATGGAACGGAAAAGCAGCTGGTCCGGTGGAAGCGGCGTGTGTGCGGTGACGACTCTGGCCATGCGGTGCTCCCTTTCTTCGCTCAGTGTTCGGAAAATTCGTAGTGGAAGTCGTCTCCCGCCGCGCCCAGCCGCACGGCGGCGAGCTTCCGCGCACTGACCGTGGCGCCGATGACTTCCTCGCTCAGCCGCGGGAGGATCGTGTGCGTGAGGATCGCGTCGATCATCCGGCCACCCGACTCTATGGCCGTGCAGCGCCTTGCGACCAGTTCGACCGCGCTGTCGTCGTAGGCCAATGCAATGCCGTGGTTCGCCTGCAGGCGCGCAGCGATGCGATCGAGCTGAAGCCGGATGATGCGATGCAATGCTTCCGCGTGCAACGGGTAATAAGGCACTACAACCAGGCGGCCGAGCAGCGCGGGCGCGAACACCTTCAGCAGCGGCTCGCGCAGCGCGGCGGCCAGCGGCTCGGGGTCGGGCCGCAGGGTGGGGTCTTCGCACAATTGCATGACCAGGTCGGTGCCGACGTTGGAGGTCATGATGATCACGGTGTTGCGAAAGTCGATGTGCCGGCCTTCGCCGTCTTCCATCCATCCCTTGTCGAAGACCTGGAAGAAGATCTCGTGCACGTCGGTGTGCGCCTTCTCGATCTCGTCGAGCAGCACCACGCTGTAGGGCCTGCGCCGCACGGCTTCGGTGAGCACGCCGCCTTCGCCGTAGCCCACGTAGCCCGGAGGCGCGCCCTTGAGCGTGGAGACGGTGTGCGACTCCTGGAACTCGCTCATGTTGATGGTGACGAGGTTCTGCTCGCCGCCGTAGAGCGCCTCCGACAATGCCAACGCGGTCTCGGTCTTGCCCACGCCCGAGGGGCCGCACAGCAGGAACACGCCGACGGGCTTGTTGGGGTTGTCCAGCCGCGCGCGCGCCGTGCGGATGCGCCGCGAGATGGTCTCCAGCGCATCGGGCTGCGCGACCACGCGGGCCGAGAGAATCTCGCCGAGCTTGAGCACCGACTGCGCGTCGTCGCGCACCATGCGGCCGATGGGAATGCCGGTCCAGTCGGCCACCACGGTGGCGATGGCCTGGGCATCGACCGCCGCAAGAATGAGCGGCGACTCGCCCTGCAGCTGTACGAGCCTGTCCTGCGCCTGGGCGAGTTCGGCGCGGATCTCCTGCGCGGTCATCGCGGGTTCGGCATCCGACGTCTGCGCATCTTCCTGGGCATCTCCCGGGGCGTCGTCGGCCTGCGCCGGCACCGCCGCGGGCGAGAGTTGCTTGCGCAGCGCCACGATGCGCTCGACCAGCGCACTTTCTTCCACGCGCCGCGTCTCCAGCAGCGCAAGCTCGGCCTGTGCCGACGCCACCTCCGCCGCGATGTCTTCCACGCGCTGGTGCTCGCCCACGCCGATGGCCGCCTCGCGCCCCGCGATGCCCGACTCGATGCCCAGAACCTCGATGCGGCGTTGCAGGTCTTCGATGGCGGCCGGCAGCGCATGCTGGCTCAGCGCCACCCGCGCGCATGCCGTGTCGAGCAGGCTCACCGCCTTGTCGGGCAGCTGGCGCGCCGGGATGTAGCGGTGCGACAGGCTCACGGCCGCCTCGAGCGCGGCGTCGAGGATGAGCACGCCGTGGTGCTTCTCGAGCTCGGCCGAGATGCCGCGCAGCATCACCACCGCCTTCGGCTCGGTCGGCTCGTGCACCTGGATGGTCTGGAAGCGCCGCGTGAGCGCCGGGTCTTTCTCGATGTACTTCTTGTACTCCGACCAGGTGGTCGCGCCGATGGTGCGCAGCCGCCCGCGCGCGAGCGCCGGCTTGAGCAGGTTGGCCGCGTCGCCGGTGCCGGCGGTGCCGCCCGCGCCCACCAGCGTATGCACTTCGTCGACGAACAGCACGATGGGCTTCGGGCTCTTCTCGACCTCGTCGATCACCTGCCGCAGCCGCTGCTCGAACTCGCCCTTCACGCCCGCGCCCGCCTGCAGCAGCGTGGGGTCGAGCACCCACAGCGACACGTCCTTCAGCGAAGGCGGCACGTCGCCGGCCGCGAGGCGAGAGGCCAGCCCCTCGACCACCGCCGTCTTGCCGACGCCGGCCTCGCCGGTCAGCAGCGGATTGTTCTGGCGCCGCCGCATGAGGATGTCGATGATCTGGCGGATCTCGTCGTCGCGGCCGTACACCGGATCGAGCTCGCCCGCGCGGGCCTTGGCCGTGAGATCGCTCGCGTACTTGGCCAGCGCGGAGCCGCCGGCCTGCGCGCCATCGCCCTGGTGCGCATTCGCCGAAGCCACGGCCGGCACGCCTTGCGCGGCGGCCGCGTCGTAGTCGTCTTCGGGCGAACCTTCGGTCCACGCCGCGAGTTGCGCCACCAGCACGTCGGGCACGATCTTGTCGAATTCGCGCGAGATGCCCGAGAGCACCTGCCGCAGCCCCGGCGTCTTGATGATGCCCGCGAGCAGGTAGGCGCCGCGGATGGATGTGGCCTCGAAGCGCAGGCTCGCATACACCCACGCGCGCTCGACCGCGTTGTCGACGTGCTCCGAGATGTCGCTGATCGAGGTGGCGCCGTGCGGCAGCCGGTCGAGCGCGCGCACCAGGTCGTTCTCGACCGCGTCGAGGTTCAGGCCCGCGCGCTTGATGATGCGCAGCATGTCGCTGTCCTGCAGCTGCAGTATCTGGTGCAGCCAGTGCACCAGCTCGACATAGGCGTTGCCACGCAGCTTGGCGAAGGCGGTGGCGGTTTCCAATGCCTTGTAGAGCATCGGGTTGAGCTTGGAGAAAAGCGAGACGCGTCGGATATCTGTCATGAACTTGAGTCGGAGGGAGCCGCCGATGCGGAACGGGAAAACAATGCCTCGGGCTGGAACACCATGTCGCCCGCGTCGGTGTCCTGGAGGCGCGTGCCGAGCCAGCTGCCCCAGCCGAGCTGCTGCCCGCCGCCGAGCTGCATGCCGCGGGCGTCCTGCTTGCGCAGCAGGAGCCGCAACTCCCACGCGAATTCGATACCCACGTACTGGCGCACCCAGTCGACCACCTGCTGCAGCCGCCTGGTACCGGGCAGAAGCTCCTGGAACTCCTGGTGCGACAGCGGGCCGAGCTCGACGCGGAACTTGCTCTGCGCATCGCGCACCGCGATGCCGACGGTGGCGCCGCCGCCCAGCCTGTGGTTGCGGCCCGAGTGGCCGAGCGTGCTGAGCTGGCGCTCGTCGATGCGCACCCAGTCGCTCACGAATTCCTCGATGCGCACGGGCACGTCGAAGTACAGCCGCAGGATCTGGATCAGGCCCTCGGGGTTGCGCGTCTGGCGCACGAGGTGGCCGGCCATGAACGTGCGCGCATGGTCGGCGATGCGGTCACGCCCCTTGAGGCCCGGCTGCCCCATGTTCATGAGGCTGGCAACGTAGTCGACGAAGCGGTGGCCGTCGGGGCGGTCGAGGCTGTTGACCGACTGCGCGTCGGCCCAGGCCCGGTAGAACAGCAGGATGAGCCGGTGATGGAACAGGTCGGCGAACGCGCTCAGCGTGTCGTCGGCATGGTGGCGCTTGCGCTCGCGCGCGTACTCGGTCATGTGCAGCGGCAGCGGGCCGTTGGGACCGAACAGGCCGAAGCCGTAGATCGAGATGCGCGGCGGACCGTCCTGCGATGCATCGACGCCCGCCACGTTCGACGGCGCGAAAGCCATCGAGGGCTCCTGCCCCAGCCGCAGCGGCTCGTCGACGGGGCGCGGCGCGCGGCCGAGCAGCGGATGGTCGCTGCGCGCATCGAGCCGGCGCAGCAGCATGAACAGGTCGTGCCCGAAAGGCTGGTCTACCAGCTGCGCCCAGAGCTCGGGGTCGGCCTCGGGCAGGCCGCGCGACACCGGCGTGGCTTGCAGGGGCTGCGGGACGCTATAGCAGACATCGGCCGAGTCCTGCCCGGCCTCGCCGTCCCGCACCGGCAAGGCCCCCACGTCGTCGGTGAAGCCCTCTTCGCTCATACGGCGGGGCGGCGTCCGATGCGCGGGGTCCAGCGCGCGATTTCTCCGCGCTGCAGGCTGGACAGCGCGAACTCGGTGAATGCATTGAGCGAGACGTGGCGGCTGAAGAACTGCTCCAGCACCGCGCCGAACAGGTAAGGGCTCGCGCCCGAGAATGCGACCTCGTCGATCTTCAGCGCGATCTCCACGCCGCGCCCGAACACGATAGGCCCCGGTTCGGGCAGGCGGCGGAACACCGGCGCCAGCGCCATCGAACGCACGCCCTGGATCTGCCGGCGCACGGCCGGATCGGCCAGGTTGCCGTAGAGGTCGAGCATCTCGCGCAGCGCGGCTGCGCCCTGCGTCGCGTCGACGTCGGTCAGGCTCAGGTAGTTGAGGCCGAGATGGCTGATGAGCCGCCAGGTGAGCGCGCCCTCGGCCAGCGCCGGATAGGGCCGCGACGGCCCGCGCAGGATGCGTATCGAGCGCACCGGCGCCGACACCCGCAGCGTGAAATCGGACTCCAGCCCGGTCGGCAGCAGCAGCGGCAGGTCGCGGTTGGTGCACAGCGCGTCGAGCGTGATGTGGCGCAGGCTGTGCGGGAACGGCGCGTCGTGCTGGTCGACCAGCGACACGTACACCTCGCTGCCGGTGTAGCTGGTGCGCGTGCCTTGTGCGCGGGCGCGGTCCGACACCAGGCGCGGCTCGCGGCGCAGCGAGAAGTAGGCGCCGAAGTCGCCGTCGTCCGCCGCGAACGAACCCAGGAAGGGCCGGAACTCGCGCTCTTCCGATCCGTTGGCCATGTGGCCGGTCACGCGCTCGACGGTGAAGATCTCGAAGTCGCGCGGCCGCGTGCGGTCGATGACCGCATGGTGCTCGTGCTGGCCCGGCCCGACCGGAATGCGGTCGCTGCGGCGCGGCACGAGGTTGATGATCGGCGTGCAGAACAGCGAGAAGTGCCTGGCATCGACCAGCCGCTCGAGGTCGGCATCAGCGCGGTCGAGCAGGATCACGATTTCCATCGTGTTGCCGCCCATGGCCTGCGCCGCCGCGCGCAGCTTGTTGACGCTGAAGAACAGGTAGCGGTCGGGGAAGGCGAAGTACTCGTGCAGCAGGCGGTAGCCCTGGAACGAGCGCGCGTCGTAGGGCAGCAGCGCCTGGTCGGGCGCGAAGCCTTCGTGGCGGATGGCATCGTCGCCGAGCGGCACGATGCGCGCGGTGCTGCCCGGGCCGCTGCGGCATACGGTGCCCACGGCATGGTGCGCCACGAGTTCGAGCACGCGCAGCGCATGCAGCTCGGCGCCCGACAGGAAGAACTCGAGCCGCTCCAGCGGCATCTCGGAGAAGCGCGCGCCGCCCACCGCTTCGAGCCGGATGGTGAGCGCGCTCTTCGCCTGCCGCGCAACCGCCGGCATGGCATGAGCGATTTCCGCCGGCACCGGGCCGATGCCGGCCTCGGCCACGCGCACGGGCCACAGCGTGACGGCGTGGCCGGTGCGGAACTCGCACGCCGTCTGCTCGCCCTTGATCATGCGCCCGCGCAGGATGGTGTGGCGCGGCAGCTCGTAGCCGGCCTTCAGCGAGCCTTCGTTGAGGTTGCCGTCGATCTGCACCACGGCCATCGCGGGCAGCGGCGCGAGGAAGTTGGGGTACACCACCTCCAGCAGCCGCTGCGAGAAGCGCGGAAATTCCGCGTCCATCTTGAGCTGGATGCGCGCGGTGAGGAAGCTGAAGCCTTCGAGCAGCCGCTCGACGTACGGGTCGCTGACCTCGATGCCGCGCATGCCGAGGCGGCCCGCGATCTTGGGATAGCGCTGCGCGAACTCGGCCCCGAGCTCGTGCATGTAGGTGAGCTCGCGGTTGTAGTAATCCAGCAGCCGCGCATCCATCAGTAGCTCACCCCCAGGCTTCGCGCACTTCGTGTCGCTACGCCTCCCCCCTCACCGGGGGCAACACCAGTGGCCCGGCAAAGCCGGTTCCACGGTGTTTCTTGAACAGAAGGCAAGAGCCACTGCATCACAACCCTCCCGTGGGCCGCAGCACCATGTGGCCGCTCTCCAGGTCCAGTTCGGAACGCAGGATGAATTCGATCGGATAGGGCACCGACCACAGCGTGCCGCGGATCTCCAGCGCAAGCAGGTTGTGGTGCTCGAGGTCGGTCGCGTCGGTCACGCAGCGCACGTCGATGCTGTCCTTCATGATGCGCGGCTCGAAGTCGATGATGGCGGCGCGGATGGCGGCCTCGACATCGGCGAAGTCGACTTCCGACATGCGCCCGCCGGCCCAGCCGCGCACGCCGTAGTTCACCACCGAGCGGCGCGCGCGCGGCATGGCGTTGATGTCGTGGTCGGCACCGAAGTTGGTGGTGTTGAGCAGCCACTGCAGGTCGCGCAGAACCGAGTCGCGCAGCAGCTTGCCGCTCATGAGGAACGCGCCGGCACGTTCCTGCCGGCTCTGCGGCGCCTTGTCGGTCAGGCGGTCCAGCAGCACGGGCTGGAGACGGTCGCGCGCAACACTTTCCTGCGACTCGCCGTCGATGTTGTTGTCCATCAATGCGCTCATGCGGTGGCGCCCTCGCGCGTGATCTCGATCAGCCGCAGGTCGAGCAGCGAATGGTCGCCGGCCTCGCTGATCAGCGTGCGCTGGCCGACGCCCGCGTATTGTTCTTCGCCGGCCAGTGGCAGCCAGTCGGTGCGGCGGCCCAGCGTGGTCTCGTCGTCGAGCCCTTCGAGGCTGCCCGGGTAGCGCACGGGCACCAGCCCGTTGAGCGCGCGGCCGTCCTGCAGTTCGATCTCGGCCGGCGCCCACAGCAGGTCGACCAGGTGCTGGGGGCGCGAGAACTTGATGCGGCGTACCTCGGGAAGCGGCAGCCATGCGTAGCCCGAAGGCGTGAGCAGTTCCAGCACCGGGCCGATGCGGACGTCGCCGTCGCACAGCCATTCGAAATCGCTGCGCTGCACGGGCTCGCCGTCGAGCGCCTGCACGGCGCGGGCGTCGGAGCGGTCGACGCCGGTCAGCGCGCCGCGCAATGCGGGTGCGTCCTGGCGCGCGCTCTCGCGCAGGGCCGCGGCCTCCTCGGCACGCTCGGCCGGCAGGGCGGCGGCGGCAACGAGCTGCTCCACCCATTCCGCGTTGCCGCCGACGATGGCCGGCGCGCGTCCGCCGGCCCAGAATTCGGCGCGATGCCGTTCCCCCGCGAGCGCCATCGAACACGTGACGCTGGCGGGCGTGAACGTGGGATCGAGCTTGGTGGCGAGCTTGAGCTGGTCTTCGGCCCGCTGCCACTCACCGCGCAGCGCAAGAAAGTGGCACAGGGCGAGCCGCAGGCTGGCGTTCTGGGGATTGGCGCGAATCTGCCGCTGTACCCATTCGGTGTGCTCGGCCACGGAACGTTCGCCAAGCACTGCAAACCCATCGCCCATGAAGTGTCCTCATTGACTGACCGGCACCACGGCGCAGGGCCGTGGCGCGAGAAAGAGGGAAAGGGAAAAAGGCGGCCGCGCGGGCCGCCGAAGGAAATCAGGCTTCCTTGTTTTCCTTGATGTTCCAGCCCAGCACCGTCTCGGCGCCCTTGCCGCCCTTGTCGGTCTGTTCCCAGTACTGCTGCTTCACCTTCGCGGCCTGGAAGGCGTACTGCACGAACACCGCGTCGGAGCCCTGCTCGGCCGTGTACTGCACCGAGGTGACGAGCACTTCTTCGAGCGTGACGCGCGTGTATTCGATCTGCGAGCCGCCGGCCTTGCACACCGACACCTCGACCTTGCTCAGGTGCTTGCCGCTGGCGCAGTTCTTCATGACCGAAGGCGCCGCCTTGTCGATGCGCGCGAGCACCTGCAGGTCGTTGAAGCTCGCCTTGCCCACGCCACCGCCACCGCCGCTGACCATGTTTCCAGGCTGCGTCGCTCCCCATGCAAACGACTTGATGTCGGTCCAGTCCTTGTGGTTCGAATCCTTCGATTCGCCGTTTGCACCTTCGACGCGCATGAACATGTCTACTGCCATGATTAACCCCCAAAGTTATTTGCGCCCGGATTCGGGACGCTGTTGAATTAGCTGCTGTCCTTCTTGTTGGATGGCAGCTTCGAAACCAGCCGCAACGACACCGTCAGCCCTTCGAGCTGATAGTGCGGCCGGAGAAAAAACTTGGCAGCGTAGTAGCCGGGGTTGTCCTCGATGGCTTCCACCTGGACCTCGGCCGCCGCCAGCGGCTTCATTGCCTTCGTGTCCTGCGACGAGGTGCCGGGGCTGCCGTCGACGTAGTTCATGATCCAGTCGTTGAGCCAGCGCTCCATGTCCTCGCGCTCGCGGAACGAACCGATCTTGTCGCGCACGATGCACTTCAGGTAGTGCGCGAAGCGGCAGCAAGCGAACAGGTACGGCAGGCGCGCCGCAAGGTTGGCATTGGCCGTGGCGTCGGCGTCGTAGTACTCGGCCGGCAGCTGCAATGACTGCGCGCCGATGAAGGCCGCGAAGTCGGAGTTCTTGCGGTGCACAAGCGGCATGAAGCCGTTCTTGGCCAGCTCGGCTTCGCGACGGTCGCTGATGGCGATCTCGGTCGGGCACTTCATGTCCACGCCGCCGTCGTCGGTCGGGAAGGTGTGGGTGGGAAGGTTCTCGACCGCGCCACCCGATTCGACGCCGCGGATGGACGTGCACCAGCCGTACTGCTTGAACGAGCGGTTGATGTTCACGCCCATCGCATAGGCCGAGTTGGCCCAGGTGTAGCGGTTGTGCGCGGCAGAGTCGGTCTCTTCCTCGAACTCGAATTCGTCGACCGGGTTGGTGCGCGCACCGTACGGCAGGCGCGCCAGGAAGCGCGGCATGGCCAGGCCGATGTAGCGCGCGTCTTCCGAATCGCGCAGCGAGCGCCAGGCCGTGTGCTCGGTGTTCTGGAAGATCTTGGTCAGGTCGCGCGGATTGGAGAGTTCCTGCCAGGAATCCATCTGCATCACCGTGGGCGATGCGCCCGCGATGAACGGGCAATGCGCGGCGGCGGCGATCTTGGCCATTTCGCCGAGCATCTCTACGTCGGGCGGGCTGTGGTCGAAGTGAAAGTCGCCGATCAGCGCACCGAAGGGCTCGCCGCCGAACTGGCCGTACTCGGCCTCGTAGATCTTCTTGAACAGCGGGCTCTGGTCCCAGCCGATGCCCTTGTGGCGCTTGAGCGAGCGCGCAACTTCCCGCTTGGAGGCGCACATCACGCGGATCTTCAGTTGCTCGTCGGTCTCGGTGTTGTTGACGAGGTAGTGCAGCCCGCGCCATGCGCCTTCGAGCTGCTGGAAGTCTTCGTGGTGCAGGATCTGGTTGATCTGCTCGGAGAGCTTGCGGTCGATCTCGGTGATGATGGCCTGCACCGAGCGGTAGGCGTCGTTGGAGATGGTGACCGTGTTCTCCAGCGCCTGCACGGCGAGCGTCTTGACGGCGTTTTCCACCGCCTCGCGGGCCTGGTCGGTCTTGGGCTTGAACTCGCGCTGCAGCAGGTCGGAGAACTCGTTCGGCTCGAGCGCCTCGACGGTGGCCTGTGCGCGCGCGGCGCCTTGCTTGGGTGCGGTACTCATGGTGGCGATGTCCTTGCTGCGAGCGCTTATTCGGAAGAGTTGCCGGGCGTGGCGGTGCCGACCTTTTCATTGGCAGCTTCCACGGCCTTGGCCACCGCGGGGTTGGGCGCGGAAGCCAGCGACTTCAGCAGCGCCGGGTTCTGCAGCGCCTGCGCGATGAGCTGCTCGGCACCGTTCTTGCCGTCCATGTACGACAGCAGGTTGGACAGCTCCGTGCGTGCTTCGAGCAGTTGCTGCAGCGCGTCCACCTGCCGCGCGATGCGCGCGGGCGAGAAGTCGTCCATGCTGTCGAAGGTGATGTCGACGTTCATCTGGCCCTCGCCGGTGAGCGTGTTGGGCACCTGGAAGGCGACGCGCGGCTTGATGGACTTCATGCGGTCGTCGAAGTTGTCGATGTCCACCGGCATGAACTCGCGCTCGGCGAGATCGGGCATCGGGTCGATCTGCTTGCCCGCGAGATCGGCGATGACGCCCATCACGAACGGCAGCTGGATCTTGCGCTCGCTGCCATAGATCTCGACGTCGTACTCGATCTGCACACGCGGCGCGCGATTGCGCGCGATGAACTTCTGACCACTGTTCCTGACACGGTTGTCTGCCATAAGCGTCCTCTTGAATCTGAAATGCGTGCGGATCTCACCCTGCCGCGCGCCGGCACACAGCCGCGCGGCACCCTTGCCTTTTTCCTCTTACTGCGTGCCGCTCCCGCCGTTGAGCGGACGCCCCGCGAGGCTTTCTATTTTTTGCAGTCCCTCGGGCACGAGTTCTTCGATGATCTGGAAGAAGTTGAGCTCCAGCAGCCGCTGTGCGCGACGTATCAGCATGGGCGACGGATGGCTTGGCTCCGTTCGCTCCAGGTACTGGCAGGCTTTCTCCAACAGCACTTGCACATCATCACGGCTGGATATTTCAATATCTTTAATGCGGACGGCGCGTAGTCCTATGCCGACATTTTCGGCAGTACCGTTCGGCATCGGCTGCAACTGCTCATTCGCCTGCGTACCCGCTGTGGAGTGGGACGCAATGGGGTCGGCCTGGGCTGGCTGCGACTGTTCGGGCAACAGCTGGACCACGGTACGCAGCGATCGTTCGAGCCGCGAGAAGTCGGGCGCCCAGCTCTGGCCAAGCGCACGTTCGGAGGTCTCCCGAATGCGCTGCAGCAGTTCGAGCGCCTCGCGCAATGCCACCACGGGCGGCGCCGCCTTCTCGTGCGCGCGGCGTGCGGCGTCGCGCAGGCGGCCGATGCCGCCGGGGTAGTCGATCTGATCGGTCTTGCTCGAATCGAGCAGCGCTTCGACCTGCCGCAAGGTCATGGATGCGCCACCGTCGTCGAGCAGCCGTGCATCGCGCACGCTACGCCCGAGCCCTTCGGCCTCGGTCAGCGCGGCCAATGCGTTCATGCGCGGCAGAGGATCTTCGAAGCCGTCGTCGATCACGCGCGGATGCACGTCGTCCCAGAATTTCTGCAGTACCGCATCGACCAGCTGCAGGCCTTCGACATAGCCGGGCAGGCCGCGGCTCTCGGTCCAGGCCAGCGTGAGCGGCACCAGCACGCGAAGGTCTCGCGTCCGCGTGCACAGCTGTCTGGCGATGCGCTCCACGCGCGCCCAGTCGGGCGGCTCGGCAGGAATGATGGTCGTGCCGAACTGCTGCTCGCGCTTGCCTGTCGTTGCCTGTTGCAACGCCATGAAGTCGGGGTCGTACTCCAGGTCTTCACCGCACGGATGCGGGCCTTCCACAGGCGACTGCAATAGTTCGATCTCGCTTTGCGACAACCTCAACTCCCTGTACAACCATTCTTAAGGCTCGGTATCTTGAGGGGAAGCCAACGCGTGGTCAACAACAACGGAGTGCAACGTACTGTCTCTGAATCACAAAGGAGTACAACTTCTCGAAAACATCAAACAGAACGCCTACAACTCCGAAGACAGCAACCCACGCGCACCCAGATTGCGCATCAACGCACTGATACCGAAAGTCCACATCGGCGCCTGGTCTGCATGAACCACGCGATTGACCAGTGCACCCAGCTCCGGCGCGGCAATGCGCACACGGTCGCCTACGACATGGGTGAATCCTTGCCCGGGCCCGTGACGATCTTGTGTCGGAGCGAACATGGTTCCCAGAAACAACATGAATCCGTCGGGGTAACCGTGATTTTTTCCCGTTGTTTGCGAGACAAGATCCAGCGGGTCTCGGCTGATCTTCGACAAGGAACTCGATCCCTGGAGCGTGAAGCCTTCGGCCCCCGTCACTTCCAGCGCAACGGTGATGCGCCGCACGTCGTCGATGCCGAAGTGCGCATCGAACAGCCGGATGAAAGGACCGATGGCGCACGACGCGTTGTTGTCCTTCGCCTTGCCGAGCAGCAGCGCGCTGCGGCCTTCGAAGTCGCGCAGGTTGACGTCGTTGCCCAGTGCGGCACCGAGCGTTTCGCCGCGGCTGTTCACCGCGAGCACGACCTCGGGCTCGGGGTTGTTCCACACCGAGCCCGAATGGATGCCGACGTCGGCACCGGTGCCCACGGCCGCAAGCACCGGCGCCTTGGTGAAGATTTCCGCGTCGGGGCCGATACCCACCTCGAGGTACTGCGACCACACGCCCTGCGCGATCAGTACTTCCTTGACCTTCATCGCTTCGGGTGAACCGGGCACGATGTCGGCAAGGTTGTCGCCGAGCACGCCGCCGATGGCCGCGCGCGTGGCCTCGGCCTTCGATGCATCGCCGCGCGCCTGTTCCTCGATCACGCGCTCCAGAAGGCTTGCAACAAAGGTCACGCCGCTGGCCTTGATGGCCTGCAGGTCGCAGGGCGCGAGCAGCCAGGGCTTGGCCGCGTCGCGCACGCTCTCGTCGCTGTTGGCAATGGCTTCGTCGAGCGATGCGATGCGCGGCGCGCCCTGCAACGCACGGCGAACGGCCTCTGCAGGCGATCCCTTGGCTTCGAGCAGGTCGCTCATGGTCGGCGCGAGCTTCGACAGGTCGTACAGGCTGCCGTCGTGCACGCCCACGAGCACGGGGCCGACGCCCGGTTGCCAGAGGCGCCCGACGAGGGTGGCGCGCTCGGCGTCGCTGGGGAGGCTGGAAGAAGCGGAGAGGTTCAGTGGCATGGCGTGATGTCTCTTTGGATGGTGCTACGTGGCATCGTAGCGGCGCATCCGGGAAACGGCAGCCAAAGCCCCTGTCAGTGCCCCGCGCGGTGTGCCGGTGCGGCGCGCACGCGTGCCACCTGTGCTGGCAGGTCGGTCCACGCGGGCTCCTGCGGCGCGAAGCGCGCGCGCATGTAGCCGGCCAGCTCGGCGATCTGCCGGTCGTCGAGCGCTTCGCGGAACGCGGGCATGAAGCCGATGTCGCGCGTGGCGGGCTCGCGCACGCCGTCGAGGATGGTGCGCAGCAGGTTGTCGGGCTGCGCGCTCGTGAGGTTGCTGTTGAGCGCGAGCGGCGTGTTCACGCCGAGCAGCGTGGGGCCGTTGCCGTCGTGGTGGCATGAAGCGCAGGCGCTGTCGAACATGCGCTGCGCGGGGCCGAGCAGCTGGCCCTGCGTGCGCGCCGCGTTCTCTATCGCCTGCCGTGCTACGGCCTCGGGCGCAACCGCAGGCTCCGGGTTGAAGGAGCCGAGGTAGGTGGCCATCGCGCGCACGTCTTCGTCGGGCAGCTGCTGCATCTCGCGCACCACGTCGGCCATCGGCCCGCCGGCAATGCCGTGGCGCTGTGTGTGGCCATGACGCAGGTAGCGATAGAGCTCGTCGGCATCCCACGGCACGGCGGACTTCGACAGATGCGTGAGCGCCGGCGCTTCCCAGCCGTCGACCATCGCGCCCGAGAGGAATGCGCTGCCGCCCTGCTCCGCGCCCAGCGCGTTGCGCGGCGTGTGGCAGGCGCCGCAATGGCCCAGGCCGTTGACGAGATAGGCGCCGCGGTTCCACTCGGCGCTCTGCGTGGCCACGGGCTGCATGGGCGTGGGGTCGTGGAAGAGCGCGTTCCAGCCGGCCATCAGCGGCCGCATGCTGAACGGGAACCTGAGCTCGGACTTCGGCGTTTCCGCGCGCACCGCGGGCATGGACATGAAGTACGCATAGAGCGCCTGCAGGTCGTCGTCGCTGGTCTTGGCGAAGGCTGTGTAGGGGAAGGCTGGGTACAGGTAGTGCCCGTCGCGCGAGACGCCTTCGCGCATCGCGCGCTGGAAGGCGCTGAACGACCAGCGGCCCAGGCCGGTGTCGGCATCGGGCGTGAGGTTGGTGGTGTAGAGCGTGCCGAACGGTGTGTCCATGGCGCGGCCGCCCGCGTTGGGCACGCCGCCGGGCGCGGTGTGGCACACGGCGCAGTCGCCGGCGGCGGCGAGCACCCTGCCGCGCTCGATGGTGGCCTGGCTGTAGACCGGCGCGGTGAGCGACACGGGCGCGATGGCCGAACGCCAGCCGAGCAGGCCCGCAATGACGCCGATGCCGCCGACGACGAGGGCTGCGCCAGTCGCCCACACGCCCTTGCGGCGCGGCCAGGCTGCATTGCGCCGTCCCCCTCTGGGGGATGGCCGGGAGGGGGGCACGGCAGCTTCGCCATCGGAGCGCCGCATGCCCCCACCCCCGCCCTCACCCGGAGGGGCAGCGAGCAGACCCCGCTTCAATTCAGCCAGCACCGTCTCCGGCGTGAACGGCGGCGAGCGGAACCGCACCCCCGTCGCATCGAAGATCGCATTCGCGATCGCCGCCGTGCCCGGCACCGACGACGACTCGCCCGCGCCCAGCGAAGGCTCGCCCGGCCGCGGCATGTGCATCACCTCGATCACCGGCACTTCACGAAAGTTGATGATCGGGTAGCTGCCCCACTCGCGGCTCGCGACCACGCCCGAAGGCAGCACGCCCGGCAGCTGCGCACCGGCCTGCGCTTGGTGGTGCTGCTGCTGTTGCTGCTGCGGCGCGAACCGCACCCGCTCCTTCAGCGCCCGGCTGGTGGTCTGGATCACGTTGCCGTGCACCTGGTGTTCCACGCCCGCCGGGTTGATCATCAAGCCCGCGTCATGCCCCACCACCACGCGGCGCACATGCACCTCGCCGGTCTTGCGGTTGACCTCCACGTCGGCCACCCATGCGGCCCACGCCGCGCCGAAGCCCGGCCACTTGCTGTGGATGTAGCGCGCATAGGCAAAGCCCTGTCCGAACAGGATGTCGCCGCCCTCGCCCAGCCCGCCGTCGGCGTTCTCCTGAGGCCCGGTGCGCATGCGCCAGCCGGCCTTCTGCGCGGTGGCCTGCACCAGCTCGGCCGCGCGCGGATCCTGCAGGTAGCGCAGGCGGAACTGCACCGGGTCGACACCTGCCGCCGTGGCAAGCTCGTCGATGTACGACTCGTGCGCGAACGAGCTCGGCAATGCCGACACGCCGCGCAGCCACGAGGCGCGCACGATCGGCGCCATGTCGTTCACCTTCACGCGCAGGTTGTCGTAGCTGTACGGCGGGCGCGCGGTGCGGTCGCCCATCTCGTAGGCCTGCGCCACCGGCTCGATGGTGCGCGTGAGCAGCAGCGCCAGCGTGGGCGCGCCGTTCGACGGATACGAAGTCTCGAAGTCGTAGGCGGCGACGCGCCCATCGGCCATGAGGCCGCCGTCGATTTCCATCAGCTGCGCGGCGCCCTTGGGCTCCCACGCATGCTCCTGCTCGCGCGTGAGCTGCACCCGCACGGGCGCACCCACGGCGCGCGCGAGCAGCGCGGCATCGGCGGCCACGTCGTCGGCACCGTTGCGGCCGTAGCAGCCGGCCGCCTCCATGCGGACCACGTCGACCTGGACGTCTTCCACGCCCGTGAGCTTCGCGAGATCGGCGCGCAGCACGTGCGGGTTCTGCGAACCGGCCCAGCAGCGCAGCTGCATGCCGCTGCCGTCGGCCGGCTGCCACTCGGCCAGTGCGCACGACGGGCCGATGGACGCGTGCATCTGGTACGGCCACACGTAGGTGCGGTGCATCGGCTGCGCGGCGGCGGCGATGGCGCCATCGACATCGCCTTCGTCGACCAGCAGCCGCTGCGTCGATGGGTTGTCGCGCAGCGCCTGCGCCACGTCGCCCAGGTCGGGCATGCCGGGCCACGGCTTCCAGGTGACGCGCAGCTCGCGCAGTGCCTGTTCGGCATGCTCTTCGCGCTCGGCCACGATGCCGACGAAGTCGCGGATGACCACCACCGCGCGGATGCCGGGGATGTGCCCGATCGACGACTCGTCGACCGCCTCCAGCGTGTTGCCGATGAACTCGCCGTGGTCCGCGCCCGCGTAGGGCGGGCGCACCACGCGGCCGTGCAGCATGCCCGGCACGCGCATGTCGTGCACGAACACCAGCTCGCCGGCAAGCTTGGCCGGAATGTCGACGCGCGCCTGCCGCGTGCCGACCACGCGATAGTCGGCGGGGTCCTTGGGCTGTGCCTTGGCATCGAGCCGCAACACGGTGCGCTGGTCCGCGACGAGATCGGCGTAGCCGACGTGGCGGTCCGGCGCTTCGGCGACACGCACGATGCCGTTGCGCACCTGCAGCGCATCGGCAGGCACGGCGAGCCATTCGGCGGCGCGCGCCAGCAGCCATGCGCGCGCCTGCGCGGCCGCAAGGCGCAACGGCTGCGCATGGATCTGGATCGACGCGCTGGCGATGGTCGCGCCCTGGTTGGGCGCGCGCGCGGTGTCGCCGAGCATCATGCGCACGCAGGGCATGCCGAGGTCGAGCTCCTCGGCCACGATCTGCGCGAGCGCGGTCTGGATGCCGGTGCCCAGGTCGACGTGGCCGTTGAGCGCCGAGGCGCTGCCGTCGTCCCACACGGCGAGCAGCACCTCGTCGCCTTCGACGGGGTTGCTGGCGATGAAGGCGGGCTGGCCCTTGGCCGCTGGCGGCGGTGGCGGCGTCTCGCGCAGCACCAGCAGCACGCCGCTGGCAGCGAGAAACTCGGCGCGCGTCCGAGGCAGGTCGGCGCGGCGCGTCATGGCGCTTGCCCGACGCGCATGCGCAGCGCCGCGCGCTGCACGGCGTCGAGGATCTCGATGTGCGTGCCGCAGCGGCACAGGTTGCCCGACAGCTCGCCGCGGATGCGCGCTTCGCTCGCGTGCGGATCGCGCGCCAGCAGCGCCGCGGCCTGCATGACCATGCCGTTGAGGCAGTAGCCGCACTGCGCGGCCTGCGCGTCTTCGAAGGCGGCCTGCACCGGATGCCAGGCGCCGCGCGAGCCCAGCCCTTCGAGCGTGGTGACGGCACGGCCCGCCACGCCGTGGGCGGGAATCACGCAAGAACGCGCGGCCACGCCGTCGACGTGCACGGTGCAAGCACCGCACTGCCCCAGTCCGCAGCCGTACTTGGGGCCGTTCAGCCCCAGGTCGTTGCGCAGCAGGTGCAGCAGCGTCGCCTCGCGCGGCAAGCCTTCGATCGACTGCGCCTGGCCGTTGACCAGCAGGTGCAGCGGCTCAGCGCCGCAACTGGCCGTCACGGGTGTACATCTCCAGGTCCACGAAGGTCGAGCCGTTGTGGTTCTTCGCGCTGTATTCGACGGGGAAGTCGCCGAAGCGCGTGCTGCCGATGCTCTCGAGCCCGGCGATGAAGCCGTCGCGCGTGAGCGCCTTGCCCGCGCGGCGCAGGCCCTCGACCATCACGCGCGCGGCGATGTAGCCTTCCAGCGCGGTGTAGCTGTCGATCTTCTCGCCGAACTCGGCGCGGTCGCGCTGGTAGTCGGCCACGATGGGCACGCGCAGCGCCTGCGGCGGCGGCACGATGCTGGCCGTGACCAGCCCCGCGAGCTTGCCGTCGAGCCGCTTGGCCGAGCCTGCCGCGTCGGTGATGCCGACCGACAGCGTGTACAGCGGAGCGCCCGCGCCGCTGGCACGGTAGTCGCGCATGAACACCTCGACCATGCGACCGGCCATGATCATCAGCACGGCGCCCGGCTTCGCATCCGCCAGGCCCGCGACGACCGGCTTCGCGTCTTCGGCGGCGATGGCCAGCGGGAAGGTCTTCACCACCTTCACCTTGTGGTCGGCCGCCAGCTCCTCGCAGGTCGCGAGGTTCGACTTGCCGAAGGCGCTGTCCTGGTAGACCACGGCGATCGACTGGATGCCGATGGTCGACAGGTGGCTGATGATCTTGCGCAGCTCGAGGTCGTAGCCCGCGCGCACGTGGAACAGGTAGCGGTTGGTCTTGGTGCGGAACGACGTGGTGCCCACCAGCGGCGCGAACATCGGCACGCCGGCCTTCTCGGCGAGCGGCATCGCCGCGGCCAGGTTGCCGGTGGCCACGTAGCCGGCGAGCGCGAAGACCTTGTCCTCGTCGATCAGCTTCGCGGTGTTGACGGCGGTCTTCGCGGGGTCGTATGCGTCGTCGTAGGTGACGAGTTCGATCTTGCGGCCGTTCACGCCGCCCGACTTGTTGACGCGATCGAAGTACAGCTTGATGCCCGCGCGGTAGTCGACGCCGAAGTCCTTGGCCGGCCCGCTGAACACGGCCGACTGGCCGATGCGGATGGCGGTGTCGCTCACACCGTTCGTGCCGTTTTCCGCGCGTGCCGGCCGCAACAGGCCGGGGCCGAGGGCCATGGCAGCGCCGCCCGCCACCATGGCGCGCCTTGAAATGGAAAGCTTCATGCGTCGTGGGTCTCGTGCTTTTGTTGCTGTTCCCGGTGCGGGCTCAGGCGGCCTGGATGTCCGCGGACTGGATGCGCTTCACGCCCTTGGCCGTCATCTGCTTCCACGCGGCGGCCAGCGAGCCGTTGAGGTCGATGCCGCGCGTGGCGTCCTCGATCACGTAGGCCTCGAAGCCGGCCTTGCGCGCGTCCATCGCGGTCCAGGCCACGCAGAAGTCGGTGGCCAGGCCGGTGACGAACACGGTCTTGATGCCGCGCGCCTTCAGGTAGCCGGCCAGGCCGGTGGCCGTCTTGTGGTCGGCTTCCTCGAAGGCGGAGTAGCTGTCCATGTCCTTGTGGAAGCCCTTGCGGATGATGAGCTGCGCGGTGGGCACCTTCAGGTCCTTGCCGAGCGCGGCGTCGTCGGTGCCCTGCACGCAGTGGTCGGGCCACAGTACCTGCGTGCCGTAGCTGAGCTTGGTGGTCTCGAAGGGCTTCTTGCCGCTGTAGGTGCTGGCGAAGGAGGCATGGCCCGCCGTGTGCCAGTCCTGCGTGACGACGATGTTCTGGAACGCGGGCGCCAGCGCGTTGATGACCGGAATGACTTCGTTGCCGCCCTTCACCGCCAGCGTGCCGCCGTCGAGGAAGCAGTTCTGCACGTCCACCACGATCAGCGCGGCCTTGTCGCCGGGCTTGATCTTGCCCGCCGCGAAGGCGTTGAAACCGACACTGCCGAGGCCGCCTGCCAGCCCGAGGGCGGCGGCGGATTTCACGAGGGTTCTGCGATGCATGGCGTGGACTCCAGTGGTTGAAGAAAAATCAGACGCTGAGGTAGGCGCGGCGAACCTCGTCGTTGGCGGCAAGCTCGGCCATCGTGGCGTGATAGCGGATCTGGCCCTTCTCGAGCACATAGGCGCGGTCGGACACCAGTTCGGCGAAGTGCATGTTCTGCTCCGACAGCAGGATGCTCACGCCCTGCGCCTTGAGCTCCAGAATCATGTTGGCCATCTGCTCGACGATCACCGGCGCCACGCCTTCGGAGGGCTCGTCCAGCAGCACGAGGTAGGGGTTGCCCATGAGCGTGCGCGCCACGGTGAGCATCTGCTGCTCGCCGCCGCTCATGCGCCCGCCGGGACGGTTGGGCATTTCGCCGAGATTGGGGAACAGCTTGAACAGGCGCTCGGGCGTCCACAGCGGCGCGTCGGTGCCGTCGGCCCAACGGCGCGCGGGCTGCTTACCGACCTCGAGGTTCTCCATCACCGTGAGGTCGGTGAACACGCGCCGGTCTTCGGGCACGAAGCCCAGGCCCAGGCGCGCCGCGTGGTGCGGCTCGCTCTTCGAGATGTCGTGGCCCAGGAAGCGCACCGCGCCGCGGCGCTTGGCGAGCATGCCGATCAGCGCCTTCAGCGTGGTCGACTTGCCCGCGCCGTTGCGGCCCATGAGCGCGACCACTTCGCCGCGCCGCACTTCGAGGTCGACGTCATAAAGAATCTGCGCGGCGCCGTACCAGGCGCACAGGGCCTTGGCCTGCAGGAGGGGTTCACGGTCGCTCATGCAGCTTCTCCAACGGCCGCAGCCTTCTTCTCGAATGTCTTGCCCGTGCCGAAGTACACCTCCTGCACCTTGGGATGGTCACGGATCTCCAGCGGCTTGCCCTGCGCGATGAGCCGGCCGCGCGCCAGCACGATCATGCGGTCTGCATATGCGAACACCACGTCCATGCTGTGCTCGGTGAAGAGCACGGCCATGCCGCGCTGGATGACCAGCTCCTTGGTCAGCGCCATGAGCGAGTTGCGCTCCTTGGGCGCCATGCCGGCGGTGGGCTCGTCCATCAGCAGCAGCTTGGGGCTGTTGGCCATGGCAATGGCGAGTTCGACGCGCTTCACGTCGCCGTACGCCAGCACGCTGCAGGGCCGGTCGGCCTGCGACTTCATGCCGACCTGGTCGAGCAGCGCCAATGCCTCGTCGCGCTTGTGGTCGGCCGCGCGGCGCCACATCGAGAACAGCTTGCGGTCATGCGAGAGCAGCGCCATCTGCACGTTCTCGACCACGGTGAGCGAAGCGAAGGTCTCGGCGATCTGGAAGGTGCGGCCCACGCCCATGCGCCAGATCTCGCGCGGCTTGCGCCCCACGAGTTCCTGGCCGTCGAGCGTGATGGAGCCCTGGTCGGCCTTGAGCTGGCCGTTCACCATGTTGAAGGTGGTGGACTTGCCCGCGCCGTTGGGGCCGATGAGCGCGAGCAGTTCTCCCGGCGGCAGCTCGAAGCTGATGCCGTCCACGGCCTTGACGCCGCCGAAAGACTTGCCGAGATTGTCGACTTTGAGGAGGCTCATGCCTTCACCTCCTCGAGCTTGGCTTTGTCGGCATCCGCGTCGTGCCGGGGTGAGCGCCAGCGTTCGGCCAGCTGCTTGATGGAACCCGCGATGCCCTGCGGGAACAGCAGCACCAGGATGAGGATGATGGCGCCGAGCATCGCGCGCCAGTAGTCGGTGTTGCGCGCCACGGTGTCGTGCAGCCAGGTGAACGTGACGGCGCCGACCACCGGACCCGCCAGCGTCTGGATGCCGCCCAGCAGCACCATCACGAGGCCGTCGACCGACTTGCCGACCGACAGGCTCTCGGGCGAGATGCTGCCCTTGGAGAACGCATACAGCGCGCCGGCCAGGCCCGCCACCGTGCCCGCGATGACGAACGCCGCCCACTGCATGCGCTTGACGTCGATGCCGATGGCGTCGGCGCGCAGCACCGAGTCGCGGCCCGCGCGCAGCGCATAGCCGAAGGGCGAGAACAGCACGCGCCGCAGCCACCACACGCCGGCGCCCACGAGCACCAGCGTGAGCCAGTAGTAGGCCTGCTTGTTCGACAGCCACTCCGAGGGCCACACGCCCGTGAGGCCATTGCTGCCGCCGGTGAAGCTGTCCCACTGGTAGGTGATGGCCCAGGTGATCTGCGCGAAGGCCAGCGTGAGCATGGCCAGGTACACGCCCGACAGCCGCACCGCGAACCAGCCGTAGACCAGCGCGCCGAGCGCCGCGACGACCGGCGCAACCAGCAGCGCCACTTCCATCGGCAGGTGCAGCGAACGCACCAGCAGCGCCGCGCCGTAGGCGCCGAGGCCGAAGTACGCGGCATGGCCGAACGAGTGCATGCCCGCCGGCCCCATGATGAAGTGCAGGCTCGTGGCGAACAGCGCGGCGATCAGCAGGTCGATCATCAGCACCATCGTGTAGGGCGAGTTGACGGTAAGCAGCGGCAGCGCGGCGAGCATCAGCGCGAGCACCGCCGCGGCCACGAGGTAGGCATTGCCGGGCCGGCGCAGCGGCTCTTCCTGCATGCCCACGTAGCGGCTCGGCGCCTGCGGCCGGCCGAACAGGCCCCAGGGGCGCCACACCAGCACGATGGCCATGACGAGGAAGTCGACCATCAGCGTGAGCTTGGAGAACGACACGTCGATGCCGAAGATCTGCACCACGCCGAGCCAGATGCACACCGCCTTGATCTCGGCAATGAGCAGCGCGGCCACGTAGGCGCCGGGCAGCGAGCCCATGCCGCCGACCACCACCACCACGAAAGCGGCGCCGATGGTGTTCAGGTCCATTTCGAGCGTGGCGGGTTCGCGCGGCAGCTGCAGCGCGCCGCCCAGGCCCGCGAGCAAGGCGCCGAGCGCGAACACGGCGGTGAAAAGCCAGGCCTGGTTGACGCCCAGCGCGCTGACCATCTCGCGGTCTTGCGTGGCGGCGCGCACCAGCGTGCCGAAGCGCGTGCGGGTGAGCAGCAGCCACACCAGGCCCAGCACCAGCGGGCCGACGACGATCAGGAACAGGTCGTAGGAAGGAAACTGCCGCCCGAGGATTTCGACCGAGCCCTTGAGGCCGGGCGCGCGCGGGCCGAGCAATTCGTCGGGCCCCCAGAGCCACAGCACCGCGTCCTTGATGACGAGCACCAGCGCGAAGGTCGCGAGCAGCTGGAACAGCTCGGGCGCCTTGTAGATGCGGCGCAGCAGCACCACCTCGATCAGCGCGCCGAGCACGCCCACCGCCACCGCCGCGATCAGCAGCGCGGGCCAGAAGCCCAGGCTCGAACCCAGCTTGTCGACGAGCGTGTACGCGACATAGATGCCCACCATGAAGAACGAACCATGGGCGAAGTTGACGATGCGCGTCACGCCGAAGATCAACGAGAGACCGGCCGCCACGAAGAAGAGCGAGGACGCGCCGGCCAACCCGTTGAGCAACTGAACAACGAAGCCTGAGAAACTCATAAGGACCCTGAGGAAACTGGAGACATCCGCATCCGCGCCTTGGTGCAAGGGCTGCGGATGCGGTGCAGGAGCCGCGCGATCAGTCGGCGGGGCGCATCTTCTTCACTTCTTCGTCCGAAGGCTGGAACTTGGCGCCGTCGAGGTAGACATAGTCGACCATCACGCCCTTGCCGCCGTCGTTCTTGGTCTTGCCCACGTACGCGCCCATGGTGGACTGGTTGTCCTGCGCGCGATAGTTGATCTTGCCGAAGGGCGTTTCGACCTGCAGGCCCTTGAAGGCGGCCACCAGCTTCTCGGTGTCGGTGCCGCCGGCCTTCTGGATGCCGGCCACGATCGAGTGGATGGCGCTGTAGCCCACCACCGAGCCCAGGCGCGGGTAGTCCTTGAACTTGGCCTGGTAGGCGTCGAGGAAGGCCTTGTGCTCGGGCGTCTTCACGCCGTTCCACGGGTACCCGGTCACGATCCAGCCGTTGGGCGCCTCGTCCTTCAGCGGGTCGAGGTACTCGGGCTCGCCGGTCAGCACGCTGACGACTTCACGGTCCTTGAACAGGCCGCGCGTGTTGCCTTCGCGAACGAACTTGGAGAGGTCGGCGCCGAACAGCACGTTGAAGATGGCGTCGGGCTTGGCGTCGGCCAGCGCCTGCACCACGCTGCCGGAGTCCACCTTGCCCAGCGGCGGTGCCTGCTCGGCGACGAACTCGACGTCGGGCTGCGCGGCCTTCAGCAGCGTCTTGAAGGTGGCGACCGACGACTGGCCGTATTCGTAGTTGGGGTACACGACGGCCCAGCGCTTCTTCTTGAGCTTGGCGGCCTCGGGCACCAGCATCGCGACCTGCATGTACGTGGAGGGGCGCAGCCGGTAGGTGTACTTGTTGCCGTTGCTCCAGACGATCTTGTCGGTCAGCGGTTCGGCCGCCAGGTAGAAGAACTTCTTCTGCTTGGCGAAGTCGGCCAGCGCCAGGCCGGTGTTCGACAGGAAGGCGCCGGCCAGCACGTCGATCTTCTCGCGCGAGATGAGTTCTTCGGCCACGCGCACGGCGTCGCCGGGGTTGGCGTTGTCGTCGCGGCTGATGAGCTCGATCTTCCTGCCGTTGATGCCGCCCTTGGCGTTGACCTCGTCGACCGCGAGCTCCATGCCCTTCTTGTAGGGCTCCAGGAAGGCGGGCTGCGCCTTGTAGCTGTTGATTTCACCGATCTTGATCACGCCCTGCGCGTGCGCGGGGACGAGGGCCGTGGCCAGCGTGACGACGGAGGCGGCGCAGAAAACATGGCGCAATGGATTCATCGAGAAGCTCCTGGAAGGGACAAGAAAAACGGGGTCTTTGCGGGAAACACCGCGGAACCGGCTTTGCCGGCCCGCTGGTGTTGGCCCCGGCGAGGGGGTTGGCGAAGCGACACGCAGTGCGCGAAGACTGGGGGTGTACTCATCTGAGACCGTCTTCGCCCTTGATCTCGCTGGCCTGCAGGCCGCCGATGCGCGGCAGCGGTCGGCCGCTGTCGGTGACGGCAACCGCCACCACGATCTCGTTGGCGCGCGGCGCGTCGCTCACGCGGGCTTCCACCGCGTCGAAATGGCTGCGCACGAAGGCCGCGTCCTTGTGGCCCAGCGGCACGTCGATGGCGGTGCCCAGCGAGCCGCGCTTCTTGGCCGAAGGCACCAGCGCCGCGCCTTTCTCGACCGCCACGCGCAGCGGCGCGCCGAGCTTGGGATGCAGGATGGCGGCGGCATGCTCGAGCTCGCCGTTCTCGCCGACGATCGCGGCCTTGCCGTAGCTCTGTGCCTGGCCGGGCTCGATGCCCAGCGCCTTCACGGCCTTCTGGCCCAGCAGCGCGCCAAGCTCCTCGCCGATGGTGATCAGGTCGTCGAGGTTCTCGCTGTAGCGGCCAGCGTAGGGGTTCTCGATCACGGCGATGGCGACGGCGCGGCGCGTGGGCGGCGTGATGTCCTTGCCCATTTCGCGGCGGGTTTCATCGACCTGGACGACGAGCTTGCGGATGTTGGCGGTCATGTTCTGTGTTCCTTGTCTTGTCTCTGTATGGATGCCGCGGCTCAGCGCAGGCCGTCCCACTTGCTGATGTCCTTGGCGAGCAGGCCACCGACGCGTGCGTGGATGCGATACCCGGTGCTCATCGCGAGGATGAAGACGATCTCGTCGGCCGCCGGCGCGCCGGGCACGCGCACCTCGATGGCGTCGAACTGGCCGCGCACGTAGCTGGCGTTGATGTTGGTGAGCGGCACGTCGAGCGCGGCGCCGGGCGGGCCGACCTTCTTGGTCGAGGGCACGATCGACAGCGCGTTGCCGGGCTGGCCCGTCTTTTCCTCGGGCTTGCCCGCGGTGTAGGCCGCGCGGTCGCCCTTCCAGCCGAGCAGTTCGCGCATGGCATAGCCGCCGGGCACATGCCACAGCGCGCCGTGCTCCAGCTCGCCGTCGGCGCCGACGATGGCGCCCTTGCCGTAGGTGGCGATCTGCTCGAGCGGCACGTCCATGGCGTCGTGCAGGCGGTGCGCCATGTCGACGCCCACGGGGTCGAGCAGCGCCATCATCGGCAGGATGTCGGGCTCGTAGCGGCCCGCGAAGGGATTGGCCAGCACCGCGCCGATGGCACCGCGCACCAGCGGGGTGTCGGCGCGCGGTCCGAACTCGTGGTGGATGTGCTCGACATGGGTGAAGACGCGGCGGATTTCGATCATGAAAAAGAACCTTGCTTTTCGTTAAGCAAATACTGAACCAACTGTTCTGGGCAGCTCTGTCTCGAGCGCCTTCGAGCATAAGGGTTCGACAAGACGCCACTGCCCCTGGCAAACGAGTAGAGCGGCCCATACGAGCCCGCCTTTTTGCAGGACTTTGGCGCACACCGCGCCCGTATCGAGTGCGCTGCGCACCTGCGCGGGGGGCAGCGCGGGCACGTCGACAGTGACAAGGGTGTCGCCAAGGTCGCTGTCGTCCTTGCATTGGCTGGCGGGGCGGCGCGCGATGGCGGCGTCGTCGACATCGACCGCGTTGGCGATCACCGTGGCGGCGGCGTCGGCCTGCGCCGCGGTGGCGGCCAGCACCGTCACGCTGTCGGCGATACCCAGCGAGAAGCTACGCCCGCGCCAGCCGCTGGTGGCGACGCCGCGCACCGGCTGCTCGGCGCGCAGTTCGAACCGGCCGTCGGTGGTGAGCAGGCCGCCCTCGCCGGCCATGTGACTGCGCAAGTCGAAGCGCGCGAGGTCGGCGTACACGCCCACGCGCGCCGACTGTCCGGGCGCGAGATGCAGCGCGATGTCGCCGCCGTTGTTGATCCATGCGCGCTCGATGCCGGGGCGCTCGTAGAACGCGATGAGCTCCTGCGCAACGGAGCCGGCCACGGCCGCCATCGGCGTGATGAACATCGGCGAGAAGGCGGCGCACGCGTCCCACATGCGGCGCGCGACCACGTTGCGCGGCCGCATCCTGTCGGTCACGGGCAGGCGCAGCAGCGGCAGTTCGCGCACCAGTTCGTCGAGCACGTGGACGAAGCGCGCCCACGCCGCGTCGTGCGCGGCGGCCACGGCGTACGGGTCGCCATGCGCCTCGGCCACGATGTCGATCGGGCCGTGGTTGAAGTGCCAGCGCCCTTCGCCGAGCGCGCTGCGTTGGGCGGTCATGGCTGGCCTCAGCCGAGCATCGGTGTGTGGCCCAGGGGCCACGGGTTGGCGTCGTCCATGGCGAGCCATTGGCGCGAGAGCGGCGCGCCGTCTTCCTGCCACGCACCGCGCGCGAGCGCCTGCTCGAGCGAGAAGATGTGTTCCATGTGGCCGCCGAGCGCCTCGTAGTCGTCGCGCCGCATGCTGAATTCGATGGGCGCGACGATGGCCGGCGTGGGCACGGTGCCGAAGCTGTTGTCGGGCATGCGCATGACGTCGGCCATCACCGTGATGCCGCCGCCGGGCCACACATAGGCCGGCGCGCCGCCGCAGGTGACGTTGACCAGCGCGCGCTTGATGGCGCGCGTGAGCAGCACCGGGTTCTCGGTGACGCCGGCGCGCAGGCTGCCGCCCGCACCGCCGAGGAACAGCACGGTGCACAGGGAAGGCTCGCAGTTCTCGCCGATGCGCTCGACGATGCGGCGCACCTCGGGCGGCATCGGCTGCTCGACGGGCTGGAGCGCGTCGTCGAGCACGTACCACTGCGCGTGCTCGCCGGTGGTCGAGGTCATGAGCAGGCGCAGGCCGGGCCGGGCCACGCCCTCTTCCCAGCCTTCGATGATCGCGAGCGGATCGGCGATGTCGGTGCCGCCCCAGCCGTTGCCCGGGTTCGCCACCTGGAAGTAGCGCCCCGGCGTCGACTTGCGCCCCAGCATCTGGATGCCCGAAGGCGCCATGTCGAGGCAGCGGCCGGCCTGGTGCTCGGTGAGCACGCCGGTGATGTGGTCGTCGACCACCACCACCTCGTCGGCCACGCCGGCGAACTGCCGCGCGAAGATGCCCACCGCCGCGGAGCCGCAGCCCACGCGCATGCGCTGCTCTTCCACACCGTTGACGATGGGCGCCTTGCCGGCCTGGATGACGAGCGTGGAGCCGCCGTCGATGGTGCACTCCACCGCCTTCTTGTTGCCCAGCAGCTGCATCAGCTCGGCCGTCATGCGGCCTTCCTTCTTGCTGCCGCCGGTGAGGTGGTGCACGCCGCCCAGCGACAGCATCTGCGAGCCGTACTCGGCCGTGGTGACGTGGCCGACCACCTCGCCGCGGTAGCGCACGTTGGCCTGCTCCGAGCCGAGGAAGCGGTCGGTGTCGATCTTCACCTTGAAGCTGCAGTAGCTGAAGATGCCTTCGGTGACGACGGTGACCATGTCGACGCCCTTGGCCTTGGAAGCCACGATGAAGGGCGCGGGCTTGTAGTCAGGGTAGGTGGTGGAGGAACCCACGCCGGTGACGAAGACTTCGTCGGCGTGCAACAGGTCGCCGTTCCAGTCGGGCTCGGCCGGGGCCTCGGCGGGCGTTGCCCCGGGGCGGTCGAAGGGCACCAGCACCGGAGCCTCGCTTTCGACCGCGCGGCGCAGCAGCACCACGGGGTCGACGCGCACCAGCACGCCTTCGCGGTTGGCGTAGCGGTCGCAGGCGCCGGTGCGGCCGTCGGAAATCTGGCACAGCACGGGGCAGGCGTTGCACTCGACCTTGGCCGTGCTCATGCGTTCGTTGCGCGGAGGCGCCTTGCCGAAGGCGCCGCTGCCGGCGTCGGCCACCACGGGCATGTCGATGCCGGGCAGTCCGTCTGTCTTGGTGTGTTCTGTCATCGGGGCGATCTCGTGGGCGTGTCGGTCGTGTGCGAAGGTGCAAACCAGGAAGCCGGTCTTTGCAACAAACGTGCCGTCCGCCCGCTTGTGCGCCGAGTTCCGTTTGTGTAGCATTCCCTACACTTTCATGTTGCGTTCACTACATTCGAGGGCAATGTAGCAAACAGGCCCGATGCTTGCAATGGTGTTTTCTCGCGATGTTCATCGGGGTTTTTCCGACCAACGACAATGGAGGGTTCGAAGCCGGCCGACGGCCGCATGCCCCACAGGCGTGCATTTCGGCTCAGCCACCTTCCTCCGTCCCAACCAACTCTTGAGTTTCGTATGAGTGCATTCAGCGAAGAACGCGTCCTGAGCGTCCACCACTGGACCGACCGCCTGTTCACCTTCACCACCACGCGCGACCCGTCGCTGCGCTTCTCGAACGGTCATTTCACGATGATCGGCCTGAAGGTCAACAACAAGCCCCTGCTGCGTGCCTACAGCATCGTGAGCGCGAACTACGAGGAGCATCTCGAGTTCCTGAGCATCAAGGTGGAAGACGGCCCGCTCACCTCGAAGCTGCAGCACATCCAGGTGGGCGACACCATCATCGTGGGCCGCAAGCCCACCGGCACGCTGCTGATCGACTACACGCTGCCGGGCAAGCGCCTGTACCTGTTCGGCACCGGCACCGGCCTCGCACCGTTCATGAGCATCATCCGCGACCCGGAGACCTACGAGAAGTTCGAGCAGGTCATTCTGGTGCACGGCGTGCGCCAGGTCGACGAACTGGCCTACCACGACCTGGTGACCGACCACCTGCCCAAGCACGAGATCCTGGGCGAGATGATCGCCAACCAGCTGCTGTACTACCCCACCGTCACGCGCGAGGAGTTCCGCAACCAGGGCCGCATCACCGACCTGATCGAGAGCAACAAACTCACCGACGACCTCGGCCTGCCGCCGCTCAACGTCGAGGAAGACCGCGTTATGCTGTGCGGCAGCCCCGGCCTGCTGGTCGACCTGAAGCACATCCTGGAAAAGCGCGGCTTCAAGGAAGGCAACACCAGCACGCCGGGCGACTTCGTCGTCGAACGCGCCTTCGCCGAAAAGTAGGCAGGACGTCGCGCGCACGATGGCCGACAGCCGCTCCACCGCCAAGCCCAAGCCGCAGCGCCGCACGGGCGTGCGCGAGGCGGCCGCACAGGCCACGCGCGACAGCATCCTGAAGTCGGCGACCAAGGTGTTCGCCAAGTACGGCTACGACGGCGGCAGCGTGGAGAAGATCTCCAAGGCCGCCAAGTCGTACGACCGCATGATCTATTACTACTTCGGCAGCAAGGAAGGCCTCTTCATCGCGGTGCTCGAAGGCATCTACCAGCGCATGGACGACGCCGAGGCCGCCATTGCGCTCGACGCTTCGCGGCCGGTGGAAGCGCTCACCGAAGTCATCCGCTTCGTGCTGGGCTACTACCGCAAGAACCCCGAGTTCGTCACGCTGCTGAACACCGAGAACCTGCACAAGGGCCGGCATATCTCCAAGTCGCTGCGCGCTCGCGAGTATTCGTCGCGCGCGGTGGCGATCATTGCGGAAATCCTGGCCAGCGGCGCCGCGCAGGGCCTGTTCCGCAAGGACCTTGTGGCGCGCGACATCTACCTGCTGATCGCGTCCACCGGTTATTTCTACACCTCCAACCGGCACACGCTCACCGCCTTCCTCGGCGAGCCGCTGGAGTCGCCGGAGGCGATCACGCACTGGGAAGACTTCGTGATCGAGACCGTGCTGCGCACCGTGCGCGCGGACGACGTACAAGACAACACCCCACCCCACGAGGAAAACACGAAATGGCAGAAATCGCAGCCGGCGGCAAGTCGGGCAAGGTCGTCATAAAGAACATCGGGCTGCTGCTCTCGGGCGACATCGACAAGCCCGTCCTCGATGCCGACACCATCGTGGTGAACGACGGCCTGATCGTCGCGGTCGGCAAGGAGAAAGACTGCGACCTCGAAGGCGCGAAGACCGTCATCGACGCGAAGAAGACCTGCGTGGCGCCCGGCCTGATCGACAGCCACGTGCACCCGGTGTTCGGCGACTGGACGCCGCGCCAGGGCCAGCTCGGCTGGATCGACTCGACCATGCACGGCGGCGTGACCACCATGATTTCCGCCGGCGAGGTGCACCTGCCCGGCCGCCCGAAAGACATCGTAGGCCTGAAGGCCCTGGCCATCACGGCGCAGCGCGCTTTCGACAACTTCCGCCCCGGCGGCGTGAAGGTGCTGGCCGGCGCGCCGGTCATCGAGAAGGGCATGGTCGAGAGCGACTTCAAGGAACTCGCCGAAGCCGGCGTGGGCCTGCTCGGCGAAGTGGGCCTGGGCTCGGTCAAGGCCGGCTATGAAGCGAAGGAGATGGTTGCCTGGGCGCGCAAGTACGGCATCCAGAGCACCATCCACACCGGCGGCCCGTCGATTCCCGGCTCGGGCCTGATCGACAAGGATGTGGTGCTCGAAGCCGACGCCGACATCATCGGCCACATCAACGGCGGCCACACCTCGCTGCCCGAGGCGCACGTGTGCGAGCTGTGCGAGAAGAGCTCGCGCGCCATCGAGATCGTGCACAACGGCAACGAGAAGGTCGCCATCGCCGCGGCCAAGGCGGCGCTGGAGCTCAAGTGCCCGCACCGCGTGATCCTCGGCACCGACGGGCCCGCGGGCTCCGGCGTGCAGCCGCTGGGCATCCTGCGCATGGTGGCGATGCTGTCGTCCATCGCGAACATCCCGGCCGAACTGGTGTTCTGCTTCGCCACCGGCAACACCGCCAGGATCCGCAAGCTCAACTGCGGGCTGGTCGAGGTGGGCCGCGACGCCGACTTCGTCTTCATGGACCGCGCGCAGCATTCGCCCGCGCCAGGCCTGCTCGAAAGCGTGCAGCTCGGCGACATTCCGGGCGTGGGCATGGTGATGATCGACGGCATCGTGCGCTGCGGCCGCAGCCGCAACACGCCGCCTGCGACCGAGATCCCGGTGGTGGTTTCAGGCGCGCACTGACCGGCGGCTTCAGCCGCCGCGGTGCGAGCGAAACACCAGGTAGCGCGCCGACAGGAAATTGGCGCTCATCCCGGCAAGGCTGCCCATGGCCACGCCGAGCGCGGCGGCCCAGCGGCCTTCGACCCAGTGCAGGGTCAGCACGTAGGCGCCGTAGTTCAGCACCGCGCCGGCGGTCATGGTGGCGAGATAGCCGAAGTATTCACGCCAGATGGAGCGGCTGGCCGCCGCGCCGGCCGCGAAGGTGTAGCGGCGGTTGAAGGCCCAGGTGGTGGTCGCCGCCGCCAGGAACGACACCACGCGCGCGACGTACCAGCCCAGCAGCGGCGCCAGCAGGTACAGCACCACCACGTCGACGACGAGCCCGATCACGCCGATCAAGGCGAACGACAGGAACTCCCGGCCGATCTTCATCAGCGAACAGCCGCGCGCACGCCCGGTATCGCGAGGTAGCGCAGCCGCTTGGCCTCCCGCCGCCCGAGCGTGATGGCGTGCATCACGATGCCGCAGACGAAGGACAGCATCGCGGCCAGCATGGCGCCTGTCACCAGCACCGCGGTGGGGAGGCGCGGCACCAGGCCGGTGTGCATGTAGGTCATGAAGAGCGGCACCGCCAGCACGACCGACAGGGCCACCAGCAAGCCCCCGATGATCGAGAAGAACTGCAGCGGCCGTTCGCTCACGAACAGCTTGCAGATGGTCTTGAGGATGCGCCAGCCGTCGCGGTAGGTCGAGAGCTTGCTCTCGGAGCCCTCGGGCCGCGTGCTGTAGGCGGTGCTTTCCTCCGCGTAGGGCATGCGCAGCTCGAGCGCGTGCACGGTGAGTTCGGTCTCGATCTCGAAGCCGCGCGACAGCGCCGGGAAAGACTTGGCGTAGCGCCGCGAGAACACGCGGTAGCCCGAGAGCATGTCGGTCAGGCCGCCGCCGAAGAGCTGCACCACGGCGCCGGTCAGCAGCCGGTTGCCGAAGCGGTGGCCCGCGCGGTAGGTGAGCGCGTTCCGGCCGTCGTCGACGCGGTTGCCGACCACCATGTCGAGGTTGCCCTCCACCAGCCGGTCGATCAGCCGGCGCGCGGCGGCGGCGTCGTAGGTGGCGTCGCCGTCGGCCATGACGTACACGTCGGCCTCGACGTCGGCGAACATGCGCCGCACCACGTTGCCCTTGCCGCGCGCGGCCACGTGCGTGACGACGGCGCCGGCCGCGCGCGCGATGGCGGCGGTGCCGTCGCTGGAGTTGTTGTCGAAGACGTGGACTTCGGCCTCGGGCAGCGCCGCGCGGAAGCCCTCGACCACCTGCGCGATGGCCAGCGCCTCGTTGTAGCAGGGGATGACGACTGCGATGCGCAAGGGACGGCGGGCGTGGGCGTGGGGGTCGGCGTCGGTCATGGTGCGACGGGGAGGATACGGTAGACGCGGCTGCCGTCCTGTTCGAACTGCACGGCGAAGTACTTGTCGAAGTCGACCCGGGCGCTGAACACGGGGACGACGGAGTCCGGCAGCACCACGGCGACGAAGCCCAGGCCCGCGAGCTTGCGCGCGAGGTCGCCGCCCGACAGCTTGCCGAAGTCGGTGTAGCGCCAAGGGCCGAGGGTGTCGCCCCAGATCGGGTTGGGGCCGTAGTAGATCGCCTCGTTCAGCGCGACCTGGTAGACCCGGCCGGTGGCGTTGCGGCGCAGGTAGTCCATGGCGGCATAGCCCGGCACGTGCTTGCGCAGGAAGGCTTCGCGCGTCTCGGGCGTGACCGAGATCATGCCGACCTTGACCGCGGTCTGGCGCACCGCCACGGCGGCCAGCACGGCCAGCAGCAGCACGGCCACCCAGTCGCCCATGCGGGCGCCGGCGCGGGCGGTGTCGCGGCTCATGGCGCCTGTCGCGACCGCAGCACCGGCCTCGCGCTCGTCCTTGCGGCCGAACAAGCGGCGCAGGCCCGACGAGATCCAGCCGAACAGCACCTGCCAGCCGACGGCCGAGACCAGGGCCAGCAGCGGGAACGACGCCATCAGGTAGCGCGGGTAGCGCGAGGTCACGACCCACACCGCCACCGAGTAGAAGCAGAACCAGCCCGCCGCGCGCACGGCGGCAGAGCGCTTCCACAGCACGCCGAAGGGCGCGAGGAAGAACGACCAGATCAGCGCATTGGGCATCTCGGCGTGCACGCGCACGTCGGCCACCTGCTGCACGTAGTCGGCCGGCGTCCATTCGGTGAAACCGAACACACGCGCGCCGATGGGATTGAAGGGATCGCCCGTCATGACGAAGTTGCGCGCGTACCAGTAGATGCACGGCAGCAGGAAGCACACCAGCGCCAGCGCCCAGGCCTTGGGGCTGCGCTCCTGGCGCACGACGAACAGCGCCACCAGCGGCATGAAGACCAGCGCCTGGTACTTGGAGCCGGCCGCCACGCCGAGGAAGAAGGCCGCGAGCCCCAGCCAGCGCATGCCGCCGTGCACCGGCCTGCCGGGCTGCGACTCGCGCCACCACCACAGCGCCACGCAGGCCGACAGCACGAACAGCGCCACGCCCATGTCGATGAGCGCGTTGGAGTAGTCGCCGAGCCCCAGCCAGATGGCCGCGCCGATGCAGGCGGTGAGCCGGTTGGCATGCTGCATGCCGAGGCGGTAGAGCATCACCACCGACAGCGCACCCGCCAGCGCGTTGAGGAAGTGCGGCAGCACGTCGTCGCCCAGTTGCAGCGCGGCGGCATACAGCAGGTTGTAGTTGTACGGGAACCAGGGGTAGCGCAGCCAGTCGTGGATGCCCAGCGTGCCCTGCTGCGCGACCTGCCGCGCATAGGGCAGGTGGTACATCAGCTCGTCGAAGGCGAAGGGCGGCGCGAGCGGCGCCACCAGGGCGGGCAGCGCGACCAGCGCCAGCGCGATGGCGGCGATGCGCTCGTAACGGGTCCAGGGCGCCGCGGCCTCGCCGGAACGCAGGGCACGCCGCTCGCGCAGCCAGCCGGGCAGCTGGATCGCGGCGGCCGCCACGCCCGCCAGCACCAGTGCCAGCGTGGCCCCGGGCCGGAAGGCACCGAAGATGGCCAGCGCCTGGAACGCGCAGATGAAGAGCCCCATGCCCAGCGCCACGGCCATCGCGGCCTCCAGCCAGGCGTCACGCCGGGGCGGCGGAGCCAGGCGGCCGAGCAATGCGCGGCCGAAACCCCAGCTGCTGGTGATGAAGACCGCCAGTGCCGCGTAGTGCGCGGCCGCGAATATCAATTTCTGAATAGCAACTCCCGGTGCCGGTCGGCTGGGGACCGGCCGGCGGGTTCAAAGATTGGGTGCCAGCAGGCGCTCCAGGTCGGCCTCGCTCTCCTTGCGCCGCGCGGCCTGGTCCTGCAACTGGTCATGCCCGATCTTGCCGACGTTGAAGTAGGTGGAATCGGGGTGACTTAAGTAAAAACCACTCACGCTGGCGGCGGGCATCATAGCGAGGCTTTCCGTCAGGGTCATTCCAATGTCCGCGCAGCCCAGAAGGTCGAACATCGGCCGCTTCACGCTGTGGTCGGGGCAGGCGGGATAGCCGGGCGCGGGACGGATGCCGCGGTATTTCTCGGCAATCATGTCGTCGTTGCTCAGGCTTTCGTCGCTCGCGTAGCCCCAGAGGTCGGTGCGCGCGCGGTGGTGCAGCGACTCGGCGAAGGCCTCGGCCAACCGGTCGGCCAGGGCCTTGAGCATGATGGCGGAGTAGTCGTCGAGGTCGTCGATGAAGTACTTTTCCTTCTTCTCCACGCCCAGGCCGGCCGTCACGGCGAACACGCCCACGTAGTCCTTCAGGCCGCTCGCCTTGGGCGCGACGAAGTCGGCCAGGCAGCGGCTCGGGCGCATCACGCCGTCGATCACCTGCTTCTCGGTCTGCTGGCGCATGCCGTACCAGGTGAGCGCGACCTCGCTGCGCGTCTCGTCGGTGTAGAGCTCGATGTCGTCGTCGTTCACCGTGTTGGCGGGCCAGAAGCCGACGATGCCGCTCGCGCTGAGCCAGCGGCCTTCGATCAGGCGCTTGAGCATGCGCTGGCCGTCGGCGTACACGCGCACGGCCTCGGTGCCGACGATCTCGTCCTTCAGGATGGCGGGGAACGGGCCGGCCAGGTCCCAGGTCTGGAAGAACGGGCCCCAGTCGATGTACTTGGCAAGCTCGGTCAGGTCGAAGTTCCTGAACACGCGCCGGCCGATGAACTTGGGCACCGGCGGCGTATAGCTCGACCAGTCGATCGGCGTCTTGTTGGCGCGCACCTTGGCCAGCGGCCACAGCGGCACCTGCTTCTTGTTGGCGTGCTGCTGGCGCACCTTCTCGTAGTCGGCGTTGATCTCGTCGATGTACGCAGTCGCCTGGTCGCTCAGCAGGCTTTGCGCCACGCTCACGCTGCGCGAAGCGTCGGGCACGTAGACCACCGGGCCTTCGTAGTGCGGCGCGATCTTCACCGCCGTGTGCACGCGGCTGGTGGTGGCGCCGCCGATGAGCAGCGGGATCTTCCTGATGCGGAAGTGGTCGTCCTTCTGCATCTCGCCGGCCACGTACTGCATCTCTTCGAGGCTGGGCGTGATCAGGCCCGACAGGCCCACGATGTCCGCGCCCTCGACCTTCGCCTTGGCAAGAATTTCGTGGCACGGGACCATCACGCCCATGTTCACCACTTCGAAGTTGTTGCACTGGAGCACGACGGTGACGATGTTCTTGCCGATGTCGTGCACGTCGCCCTTCACGGTGGCGATGATGATCTTGCCCTTGGTGCGCACGTCGCGGCCCGCGGCTTCGTCCTGGCGCTTTTCTTCCTCGATGTAGGGAATGAGGTGGGCCACGGCCGACTTCATGACGCGCGCCGACTTCACCACCTGCGGCAGGAACATCTTGCCCTGGCCGAACAGGTCGCCCACGATGTTCATGCCGTCCATCAGCGGTCCTTCGATCACGTGCAGCGGACGGCCGCCCTTGGCGAGGATCTGCTGGTAGGCCTCTTCGGTGTCCTCGACGATGAAGTCGGTGATGCCGTGCACCATCGCGTGCGACAGGCGCTGGTTGACGTGCACCGGGTTCTCGGGCGTGCCGCGCCATTCGAGCTTCTTGCTGTCGTCCTTGGCGCCGCTCTTGGCGGTTTCGGCCACCTCGACGAGGCGCTCGCCGGCGTCGGGGCGGCGGTTGAGCACCACGTCTTCCACGCGCTCGCGCAGGGTCGGCTCCAGGTCGTCGTACACGCCCACCATGCCGGCGTTGACGATGCCCATGTCCATGCCGGCCTTGATGGCGTGGTACAGGAACACGGTGTGGATCGCCTCGCGCACCGGATCGTTGCCGCGGAAGCTGAAGCTCACGTTGCTCACGCCGCCCGACACCTTGGCGCCCGGCAGGTTCTCCTTGATCCAGCGCACGGCGTTGATGAAGTCGACCGCGTAGTTGTCGTGCTCCTCGATTCCGGTGGCAATGGCGAAGATGTTCGGGTCGAAGATGATGTCTTCGGGCGGGAAGCCCACCTCGTCGACCAGGATGCGGTAGGCGCGCTCGCAGATCTCGATCTTGCGCGCGTAGGTGTCGGCCTGGCCCTTCTCGTCGAAGGCCATGACCACGGCGGCGGCGCCGTAGCGCTTGACCAGCTTGGCCTCGTGCTTGAACTTGTCGACGCCCTCCTTCATGGAGATGGAGTTGACGATGCCCTTGCCCTGGATGCAGCGCAGGCCAGCCTCGATGACCTCCCACTTCGAGCTGTCGACCATCACCGGCACGCGCGCGATGTCGGGCTCGCTGGCAATGAGGTTCAGGAAGCGCACCATGGCGGCCTTGCTGTCGAGCATGGCCTCGTCCATGTTGATGTCGATCACCTGCGCGCCGTTCTCGACCTGCTGGCGCGCCACGGCCAGTGCCTCTTCGAACTGGCCGTTCAGGATCATCCGCGCGAAGGCCTTGGAGCCGGTGACGTTGGTGCGCTCGCCGATATTGACGAACAGCGTGCCTTCGCCGATGGCGACCGGCTCGAGGCCGGACAGCTTCATGGGCGGGGGTGCCAGGGGGGCGGAATCGGGGGTAGCTGGAGCGGGAATCTGGGACATGGCCTCACCTGCGGAAGAGTCGAACAGGCGAGCGTCGTTGTCGCCCCAAGCCTGACGGCCGGCCGCTGTGGCCCGCCGCTGCAACGCTCCTTGGGAAGGCGAGCATTTTAGGGCGATTCAACCCGCCACGGGGAAAACCCCAGTTTCCATTCCCGCCCGCATCCACAGAATGCGGCCACCGTTTCCGAACGAACGTTCGTTTTTTCCAACCGACGTCAGGGAGTGCCGGATGGCCATGAAGTGGAATGTGGTTCTTTGCTGCGGGCTTGCCGCGGCGACGATGGCGATGACCCCCATGGCCCGCGCGGCCGCCAGCGGCAGCTCGACGCTGGTGACGGCCCGGGCGGCCTCCGACGAGGCCAGGACCAGATACCCCATCGTGCTGGTCCACGGCCTTCTGGGCTTCGACAACCTGCTGGGCGTCGACTACTTCTACGGCATCCCCGACAAGCTGGCCGGCGCCGGCGCGCGGGTCTACGTGGCGCAGGTCTCGGGCACCAACACCTCGGAGATCCGCGGCGAGCAGCTGCTGCAGGAGCTCAAGACCATCCGCGCGCTGGAAAAGAACCCGACGCTCAAGTTCAACCTGATCGGCCATTCCCAAGGCGCGCCCACGGTGCGCTATGTGGCGGCGGTGGCGCCCGACATGGTGGCGTCGGTCACCTCGGTGGGCGGCGCGAACGGCGGCTCCAAGGTGGCCGACCTGCTCGCCAGGCTGCCCGAGGGCGGCATCGCGCAAGGCGTGGTCGTCAAGGCCGTGGGGCTGCTGACCAGCGTGATCGGCTTCCTCTCGGGCAAGGACCCGAGCCAGCTGCCGGAAGTCCCGCTGAACGCGCTGGCCTCGCTGACCACGGCCGGTGGCGCCGCCTTCGACGCCAAGTTCCCGCAGGGACGGCCCGCGCAGGGCTCGTCGTGCAGCGTGAAGAGCGGCGCGGCGGTGGTGAACGGCGTGCGCTACTACTCGTGGTCGGGCGTGTCGACCGGCTTCAGCCTGTTCGACCCGAGCGACGCGCCGCTGTCGGCGCTGGGCACCCTCGCCTTCTTCGGCGAGGACAACGACGGCCTGCTCGCGACCTGCACCACGCGGCTCGGCACCCACCTGGGCGACTACCGCCAGAACCACCTCGACGAGGTCAACCAGGTGCTGGGCAACACCTACGGCAGCCAGTTCCCGTACTACGAGAAGAAGGTGCCGGAGCTCTTCAAGGACCAGGCCGCGCGGCTGAAGAGCGCGGGACTCTGAGGCGCCGGCCGTGGGAATGCGGTGGGTGCCTTGGGCGGCGGGCGGCGCGGCGCTGATCGCGGTCGGCGGCGGCTGGCTCGCGAGCCTTCCCGACGAAGACGGCCCCTTCACCGCCGAACGCGGGCCTGCCGCGGCGACCACCGCCACGGCCAGCCCCGAGCCACGACCGGCGCACGCCGCAACGGCAGCCGCCGTGCCCGACGCCCTGCTGAACAGCTCGCTCATCTCCATCTTCGACCAGGTGCTGTCCGAGGCGCAGGCCGACAACAAGGCCGCCTTCATGGCCAAGGCCCCCGCCCTGCTGGCCAAGTACCTGCGCGAGGACTGGCGCGTGCGCGCGCTCGGACTGCTCGAACGCTATGTCGACATGCAGGAGGCCCTGACCTCCATGCCGCCGCCCGCGCCCGGCGACCCCGCGCAACTGCGCCGCGCCCTGCAGGCGCGCGAGGCGATGCGCCGGCGCTACTTCGCGCCCGAGGAAATCGAAGGCCTGTTCGGCGACCAGATCCGCCAGGACAACTTCATGGCCGACAAGCTGGAATTGCTCGCCAACACCGCCCTGGCGCCCGAGCAGCGCACCGCTGCCTTGAAGCAAAGCGAGCAGGCATGGCTGTCGCCGGAACAGCGCGAAGTGCGCCGGGAAGCCGTCGCCCATGCCGACGTGATGCAGCAGACCGCCGCGCTCGAGGCGCGAGGCGCGAGCCCGCAGGAGCGCTTTGCCGCGCGCAGCGAGGCCTACGGCTACGAAGTGGCCCGCAACCTCGCGGCGCTCGACCAGGAAAACCAGGACTGGAATGCGCGCCTCGACCGCTACGCGGCGGCGTCCGAAGCCGAACAGGCCCGGTTGCGCGAAACGCTCTTCAATGAAACCGAGCGCCTGCGCCTGAGCGGCGCGCTGGCGATGCGCTCGGCCGCGGCGCGCAAACCCGCCGCGCCGCCGGGCGGGCAGTAGGCACGTGGCGCCTCAGGCCGGCTGCGCCTCGCCCATCGCCGAGGCCGGCAGGCCGAAGATGCGATCGAAGGCCCAGTTGAAGACGAAGGTGTAGACCAGGAAGAACACCACCAGCCCCAGGTCCATCACCAGCGCCTGCCAGAGCGACACGCCCAGGCCCCAGGCGAACATCGGCACCAGGAACGCGACCAGACCGCCCTCGAAGCCGATGGCATGGGCGATGCGGCGGCGCACGCTGCGCCCGCGCACCGCCTGGCGCGACTCCCAGCGCTCGAACAACGCGTTGAAAGCCAGGTTCCAGAGCACCGCGATGACCGATGCAGCCACCGCCAGCGCGCCGGAATGGCCCAGGCCGGCGTCGGTCATCAATGCCAGGCCGGCGCTGGCGGCGACGATGGCGATCCCTTCGTAAAGGGAGATGTAGACAACACGACGGCGAAGCCCCTGCATGATTTTTCCTCTTGCGTTCTGGATGAATGAAATGCGATGGGTGGACTTTATGTGTCTCTTGCTGATATAAAAAGTTAACTTATTTCAGTTTTACTGATAGATCGACCCGAAAGCGCAAGCCAATGGCCTTCACCAGCGAGAACGTCGAAGTCTTCCTGGCCGTGATCGACCACGGCTCCTTTTCGGCGGCGGCCCGGGCGCTGCGCCGGGTGCCTTCGGCCGTGAGCATGGCCATCGCCAACCTCGAGGCCGAGCTCGATCTGCCGCTGTTCGACCGCAAGGGCCGCGAGCCCCAGCCCACCGCCGCCGCGCGCTCGCTGGAGCCGCAGGCGCGCATGCTGGCGACCCAGCTCAAGCAGCTGCAGGTGCAGGCCCTCGCGCTGAACCAGGGCCTGGAAGACCGGCTCACGCTGGCCATCGCACCCGAGCTGCTGGCCGCGCCGTGGAGCGGCCCGCTGGCCACGCTGGCGCAGGAATACCCGCTGCTGCAGGTCGAGGTGCTGGCCGCTCCGCAGGCCGATGCGCTCGAACTGCTGCACAGCGGCCGCGCGCAACTGGCGCTGGTGTTCGAGCGCCCCAGCCTCGACGGCCGGGAAGGCTTCCAGGAAGTCGGCAGCGACCTCATGGTGGCGGTGATGGCGCCCGACCACCCGGTGCTGCTCGCCGCCCCCGGCGGCAAGCTGCGCGAGGACCACCTGACGAACACCCGGCAGATCGTCGTGGCCGGGCGCGACCTAGCCACCAGCGACCCGCGCTTCGTGTTCGCCCGCCATATCTGGCGCACCGACAACGCGCTGGCCGCGCTGAGCCTGATCACCGCCGGGCTGGGCTGGGGCTGGCTGCAGCGCAACTTCGCGCGGCCTCACGTGGCGGCAGGCGCGCTGGTGGAAATTCCGTTCGAAAACCTCAGCAACGGGCTCGACCTGTGGGTCGACGTGGTGTGGTCACGCGAGCGCCCGCTCGGCCTGGGGGCGCAGCGCTTCGTGTCGCTGATCGGGCGGGATCGCCGGCCCCCCGGCGAATGCGGGCCCAAGACCGGCGGCGAAGGCTGACGTCCGGTCAGGGCCGGTGGCCACCGCCACCGTGGTGTCCGCCACCGCCGTGGTGCCAACCGCCACCACCGCCTGGATGCGGCATGCCGGGCGGCGGCCCGGGCCGGAACCCCGGATGCGGCCGCGGCGGCCTGAAGCCGGGGTCGACCGGAGGCCGGATGCCGGGCGGGGGCGGTGGACGCACGCCAGGCCCCGGCGGCCGGAAGCCCGGTCCCGGCCAGGGACGCGGCTGCCATCCCGGCCGGATCGGCGGCGGTGGCTGCCAGCCGGCCACCGGCGGCGGCGGCCTGCCGCCCCACCAGCGCCGGTCGCCGTACCACGGCCGGTCGCGGTAATAGTTGCCCCAGTAGCTGCCGATCGCGAAGCCGACGATCGGCACGCCGATCACCGCGCCGTAGGTGGCCAGCGGCACGCGCTGCTCCTGGTAGGCGTAGTCGAGGTTCCGCGCCCAGACCCAGCCGCGCCCGCCGTCTGGCAGCAGCACGTCGCACCAGCCGTAGCCGCTGGTGCAGCCCACCACATCGAGCGGCTGCCCGGGCGCCAGGCGCGCCACCAGCGGATAGTCGCCCGACGGGCCGGCCCGCAGGTTCACGGCGCCGCGCGTGAAGGCCTGCTGCGCCGCCGCCGAAAGCGGCAGCACCAGTGCGACCGCGGCGATGCCGGCCCAGCGTCGTGGGAATGAGTTCATGGCAAGGCTCCTTGGGCCCAGCCTATGCCGGGACCCCCAGCCCGTCAATCAGCGCGGGGCCGATTCAGTGAACACCGAGGAACCGGCTCGGCCGGGCCTCAGGTGTTGCCCCCGGCAGGGGGAAGGCGCAGCGACACGAAGTGCGCGAAGCCTGGGGGCGAGCCTCTTTATGCTGCTTCGCGGTAGAAGCCGGCACTGTGGGCGCCCAGCGCGCGGCCCGGCATCGGTGCCACGGCCTGGCCGATGGCGGCGATGTGGTCCGGCGTGGTGCCGCAGCAGCCGCCCACGATGTTCACCAGCCCCTCGGCCGCGAACTCGTGCAGCAGGCGCGAAGTGACGTCCGGCGTCTCGTCGAAACCCGTGTCGCTCATCGGGTTGGGCAGGCCGGCGTTCGGGTAGCAGCTGATGAAGGTGTCGCCGGCCACGCGCGCCAGCTCCTGGATGTACGGGCGCATCAGCGCAGCGCCCAGCGCGCAGTTCAGGCCGATGGCCAGCGGCTGCGCATGGCGCACGCTGTGCCAGAAGGCGGTGACGGTCTGGCCGCTCAGGATGCGGCCCGAGGCGTCGGTCACCGTGCCGCTGATGATCAGCGGCAGGCGGTAGCCGCTGTTGTCGAAATACTCGTCCACCGCGAACAGCGCGGCCTTGGCGTTGAGCGTGTCGAAGATGGTCTCGACCAGGATCACGTCGGCGCCGCCTTCGACCAGCGCTTCGGTCTGCTCGTAGTAGGCCGCGCGCAGCTCCTCGAAATTGACGTTGCGCGCGCCCGGGTCGTTCACGTCGGGGCTGATGCTCGCCGTCTTGGGCGTCGGGCCGAGGGCGCCGGCCACGAAGCGCGGCTTGTCCGGCGTGCTGAACTTGTCGCAGGCCGCGCGCGCCAGCCTGGCGGATTCGAGGTTCATCTCGCGCGCCAGGTGGGCCATCTTGTAGTCCTCCTGCGCGATGGTGGTCGCGCCGAAGGTGTTGGTCTCGATCAGGTCGGCGCCGGCCGCGAGGTAGCCCTCGTGGATATCGCGGATCACGTCGGGCCGCGTGAGCGACAGCAGTTCGTTGTTGCCCTTGACGTCGCGATCGAAGTCCTTGAATCGCTCGCCGCGGTACTGCTCCTCGGTGAGCTTGAAGCGCTGGATCATCGTGCCCATGGCACCGTCGAGGATGGCGATGCGCTTGGCGAGGATGCCGGGCAGGGCCTGGCCGTGGGTGTAGATGACGGGCTTCATAGCCTCCGATTGTAGAAAGCGGGCCTGCCCCTGGCGGGCGTCAGCCCTTTCGGCGGCTCTCCACGAAATCCAGCACCGCCTCGATCATGCGCCGCACATGCGGCTGCACGCCTGCCGCCACCTCGGGCAGGTAGTCGAACGGCAGCTTCTCCTGCATGTAGCTCGACTGCGTCATCTCCAGCTGCACCGCGTGCACGTTCTGCGCCGGGTTGCCGTAGTTGCGCGTGATGTAGCCGCCGGTGAAGCGGCCGTTGAGCACGCCCGTGTAGCCGGTGGCGCTTTCGGCGATGCCCAGCAGCGTCTGCGCCAGCGCCGGATCGCAGCTGACGCCCTTGCCGGTGCCCAGGTTCAGGTCGGGCAGCTTGCCTTCGAAGAAACGCGGCAGCACCGAGCGGATCGAGTGGGCGTCCCACAGCGCGGCCACGCCGTGCTGCGCGCGGATGCGGGCGAGTTCTTCGGCCAGTTTGGCGTGATAGGGCTGCCAGATGGCGTCGCGGCGCTCGGCGGTTTCCTCGTCGCCCGGCAGGTCGCGGGGGTCGGCATACACCGGCGTGTCGTCGAAGGTGTCGACCGGGCACAGGCCGGTGACGCTCTGGCCGGGATACAGGCTCGCGCCGTCCGGCGGACGGTTCAGGTCGATCACGTAGCGCGAGTGCGTGGCCACGAGCACCGAGGCGCCGAGTTCGTCGGCAAAGTCGTAGAGCCGTTCGAGGTGCCAGTCGGTGTCGGGCACGTGGCGCGCTTCTTCCGTGAAGCGCTCTGCAAGCGCCGGCGGCACGTGCGTGCCGACGTGCGGCATCGAAATGAGCAGCGCTCGCGTGCCCTGGCGAAAACGGAATGGCGGTTCGGCGGTGGTGAAGGCCATGGTGGGGTCAATCCTTGAGTAGTTGGGTGCGCGCGGCCACGAAGGCGGCCGCGGCTTCGTCGTGCAGCGCGTGGCGGCCGGCCGACACGCGCGGGCGGCCCGCCACCCAGACGCTGTCGATGGCCGAGGTGCGGTGGCTCGCGAAGACGTGGGCCGAGAGCATATCGGGCGCCGGCAGCCCCTGCAGCGCGAGGTGCGACGCGTCGAGCACGGCGAAGTCGGCCTGCTGCCCCGCCGCAAGTCCGCCGACCGCGCGGCCCGCGGCCTGCGCGCCGCCCTGCACCGCCTCGAGCGTGAGCGCGGTCGCGACATGCGGCTGCGCCGCGCTGGCGCCGACGTTGCGCTGGCGCCTGGCCAGGCGCTGGCTGTATTCGAGCATCAGCAGCTCTTCGGCCGCGTTCACGCTGGCGTGGCTGTCCGAGCCCACGCCCCATGCGCCGCCGTGGCTGCGCCATTTGGCGAAGTCGAAGATGCCGTCGCCGAGGTTGGCCTCGGTGGTCGGGCACAGACCCGCGACTGCGCCGCTGCGGGCCGCGTATTCGTACTCCGCGTCGTTCATGTGCGTGGCGTGCACCAGGCACCAGCGCGCATCGACCGGCGCGTGGTCGAGCAGCCACTCCACCGGGCGCAGCCCGCTCCAGGCCACGCAGTCGTCCACTTCCTTCGTCTGCTCGGCGATGTGGATGTGGATGGGCGCGGTGCGGTCGATGGCTTCGAGCCCCGCGATCGCATCGCGCAGGCCTTCGGGCGGCACGGCGCGCAGCGAGTGCGGCGCGAGGCCGAGGCGCGCGCCCTGCGCGTCGCAAGCCGGCTTGAGCGCTTCGAGCAGGCGCAGCATCGAATCGGTCGAGCGGATGAAGCGGCGCTGCCCGTCGGTGGGCGGCAGGTCGCCGAAGCCGCCGGTCTGGTAGAGCACGGGCAGCAGCGTGAAGCCGATGCCCGCCTTCTTCGCCGCGCGCAGCAGGGCCAGGCTCAGCGTGGCGTCGTCGGCATACGGGCGGCCGTCCACGTCGTGGTGCACGTACTGGAACTCGCACACGCTGGTGTATCCCGCTTCGAGCATCTCTGCGTAGAGCCAGGTGGCGATGGCTTCCATGTGCTGCGGGCCGAGGCGCGCGGCAAAGCGGTACATCAGCGTGCGCCAGCTCCAGAAGCTGTCCTGCTGCTCGGCGCGATGTTCGGTAAGACCGGCAAAGGCGCGCTGGAAGGCGTGCGAATGCAGGTTGGGCATGCCGGGGATCACGGGGCCGCTGGCGGCTTGCGTGTCCGCCGGACGTTGCGCACCGGACTGAACCTGCGTGAGCTGGCCCGCATCGTTCCACGCCAGCAGGACGTTCCTGGCCCAGCCTTCGGGCAGCAGCGCATCGGCCGCGAAAAGAGTGTGTGTCATGCGTTGGCTCCGATGGCGATGCGGCCCTGGCGCACCACGGTGCGCACGGGCCGCTGGCCGAACCAGTAAGCCAGTTCGGCCGCTTCGCGCACGTTCCAAAGCACGAAGTTGGCGGGCATGCCGGGCGCGATGGCGCCGTGCGTGTCTTGCAGGCCCAGGGCGCGCGCGGCCTGCAGGGTGACGCCGTCCAGCGCCTCGGGCACCGTCAGGCGGAACAGCGTGCAGGCCATGTTCACCATCAGCAGCAGGCTCAGCGCCGGCGAGGTGCCGGGGTTGTGATCTGTAGAAACCGCCATCGGCACGCCCGCGGCGCGCAGCGCGTCGATGGGCGGCAGGTGCGTGTCGCGCAGCGTGTAGTAGGCGCCGGGCAGCAGCACGGCCACGGTGCCCGAGCGGCGCATCGCCTCGATGCCCTCGGCCGACAGGTGCTCGATGTGGTCGCACGAGAGCGCGCCGTAGCGCGCGGCCAGCGCGGCGCCGCCCATGTCCGACAACTGCTCCGCATGCAGCTTCACCGGCAGGCCCAGCGCCTTGGCGGCCTTGAAGACCTGCTCGGTCTCCCCGAGCGTGAAGGCGATGCGCTCGCAGAACACGTCGACCGCGTCGACCAGCCCTTCGGCCGCCAGCGCGGGCAGCATTCCGTTGCAGACGAGGTCGATGTAGTCGCCGCTGCGGCCCGCGTATTCAGGAGGCAGCGCGTGCGCGCCGAGGAATGTGGTGCGCACCGTCACGCCATAGGCCTCGCCCAGGCGCCGCGCCACGCGCAGTTGCTTGCGCTCGTATTCCAGCGAGAGGCCGTAGCCCGACTTGATCTCGATGGCGCACACGCCGTCTGCCAGCAACTGTTCGAGCCGCTTCGCGGCCTGCGCGAACAGCGTGTCTTCGTCGGCCTCGCGCGTGGCGCGCACCGACGAGACGATGCCGCCGCCGGCCTTCGCCACTTCTTCGTAGCTCGCGCCGGCGAGGCGCATCGCGAATTCGTTGGCACGCTGGCCGCCGTAGACCAGGTGCGTGTGGCAATCGACCAGCCCCGGCGTGACCAGCGCGCCGCCGCCGTCGTGCTGCTTGAGCCCGGCGAATTCCGCCGGCAGTGTGCTGCGTGCGCCGACCCAGCGGACCGCGCCCTGCGCCACGACGATGGCGCCCTCCCCCGCTGCATCGGTGGCGAGGCGAAGACCGGTCCAGAGGCCGTCGGCGGAAGGAAATTCGTTGGCGGGTTTCATCGTCTTTCTTCTCGTTGGCTTTGCGGGTCAGGCAGGCAGGATGCGCACCGCGAGCAGCCGTGCGTCGGCGCCCTCCGGCAGCGCCTGCCAGGCCTGCGTGGCGTCGGCCCACTGCAGGCCCTCGCCTTCGCGGCACGCTTCATCATTCAGGCGCCACGCGCCGCGCAACGCGAGCAGCACGCCGTGCGGCGCGGTGTCGATGGCCGATGCGCTGTCGAGAACCCGCACCTCGGCGCGCCACTGTCCGCGTCGCGTCATCACGTTGAAGTCGTTGGACGCACCGCCGAGCAGCGTGCAGTCGATGGCCTCGTCGCCGCTGAAGGCGAAGGGCCGGTGCGGCACGTCGAGGCGATGGTCGATGCGCCCGTCGTGCGTGAAGAGGCGCACGCCGTCGCCTTCCAGCAGCGTGATGCTGCGGTCGACGCCTGCGAATACCGAGAACGGCCCCGCCGCCGCGATGGTTGCGATGCTCACGCGCCAGCCGAAGTTGTCGAGCCCCGCGCCCTGCGGCCAGCTCATGATTTGCTGCGTGGTGCCGCCGCCGTTTTTCCAGGGCGTGACGGGAAGCGAGGTGCGCGAGAAGCGCTGCGCGCCGCTCATTGCCGAGCCTCTTGCTCCTTCCCCTTTTGGGGGAAGGCGGGGATGGGGGCCGCGCCCGATGAGCCTTGCGACTGGGTCGAGGCCGTCGTGCCCCCACCCCTGCCCTCCCCCAGCGGGGGAGGGAGAAAAACAAATGCAGTCGCGCCGCTCATCGCATCAACCCGCCCTGGCGTAGCTTCTGCTCGAAGTGCCTCAGGATCAGCGTCATCGTGCCCGTGAGCACGAAGTACACGACCGCGATGGCCAGGTACACCTCCAGCGAACGGTAAGACACGCTGATGATCTTCTGCCCCTCGTGCATCACGTCGTGGATGGTCAGCAGCGACACCAGCGCCGAGTTCTTGATGAGCGCGATGAACTCGTTGCCCAGCGGCGGGATCATGCGCACCACCGCCTGCGGCAGCACGATCTGGCGCATGGCCACCCCGGGCGTCATGCCCAGCGACTGCGCCGCCAGCGTCTGGCCCTTGTCGATCGACTGGATCGCGCCGCGCACGATCTCCGACACGTATGCGCCCGAATACACGCCGAGCCCCAGCACGCCGCACACGAAGGCCGGCAGCAGGATGCCGAAATGCGGCAGCCCGAAGAACAGGATGAACAGCTGCACCAGCAGCGGCGTGCCGCGGATGGCCGCCACATAGGCGGTGCACGCGCCGTAGATCCAGCGCCGCTTCGGGTTCAGCCGGCCGATGCCGACCAGCAGGCCCAGCACGCAGCCCAGGGCCAGCGCGCAGGCGGTGATCTCCACCGTGACCAGCGCACCGCGCAGCAGGTCGGGCCAGCCCTGCAAGACCGGCGAGAAATCGAGATCCATGGCCTGCTTACTTGGCGTTGGCGCTGAACCACTTCTTCACAATCTGGTCGTAGGTGCCGTCGGCCTTGAGCTTCTCGATGGCGCCGTTCACCGCCTTGGTCAGCTCGGGCGTGTCCTTGCGGATCGCCATGCCGTACTCCTCGGTCGTGATCTGCTCGGGCAGCACCTTCAGGCCGCCGCGCGTGCGCACGTACTGGTAGGCGGCGGGCTTGCCTGTCACGGCGGCGTCGGCGCGGCCGATGTCCACCAGGTTGAACATCTCCTGGTTCTTCTCGACCTCCATCAGCTGCACCTGCGGGAATTTCTCCTTGGTGTAGCTCACCGACTTGGTGCCCACCTGCACGCTGACCTTCTTGCCGTTGATGTCGGCCGGCGTCTTGATGGCGGTGTTTCCGTCCTTCACCATCACGACCAGGCCGCCCGCGTAGTACGGCACGGTGAAGTCGACGACCTTCTTGCGTTCGTCGGTGATGTAGATGCCCGAGACGGCCATGTCGAAGCGCTTGGAAATGAGGCCCGGCACGAGGCCCTTGAAGTCGATGTCGATCCACTCGATCTTGCGGCCCAGCGTCTTGCCGATGGCCTCGACCAGTTCCACGTCGAAGCCGGTGCGCTTGCCGTTCTCCACGAATTCCATCGGCGGGAAGGTGGCGTCGGTGGCCACGCGCAGCGGCTCGCCTTGCGCCTGGGCGGCGCCGGCGAAACCGAAGAGAGCGAGGCCGGAGAGCGCGGCGGCGGCAACGGAAATGAGGGAGCGGCGGGTGTTCATGGTGAAAGGCTTCCGTGGGAATGAAAAAGAAAAAGCAGCGCGCGACTACTGCAGGGCGCGAGAGATGCGGGCCGCCGTGACGACGGTCATGTGGAGCAATGCAGCTTCCATGCCCTCGACCCGCGTGAGCGGCGCCATGAGCGTGATCGCGCCGCGCAGCCGGCGGCCCGAGGCCAGCACCGGCGCGCTCGCGCCCCACACGCCGGCATCGACCTCGCCGTGGGTCACGGCATGGCCGGCTTCGCGGATGGCATCGAGTTCGGCGGCGCGCTCGGCGCGGCGTTCGGGGCTCTCGCCGAGCCCGTCGAGCAGCGCGTCGCGCTGGTCCGGCGGCATGTGGGCCAGCAGGCACTTGGCGCTGGCGCCGTCGCGCGCGGGCACGCTGCGGCCGCGGTCGAAGGAGCAGCGCAGCGACTGCTCGCTGTCGATCATCTCCAGGCAGACCACGCGGTCGTTCACCGCCGTGACCAGCGCCACGCTTTCATGCGTCTGCCGGGCCAGCTCGCGCATGTCGGTGCGCGCCGCCATCACGAGGTCGGAGTTGCCGTCGAAGCCGGTGGCGAGTTGCACGCTCACCGGGCCCGGCGAGTAGCGGCCTTCCGACTCCATCACGAAGCCCCAGCGGCGCAACGTGGCGATCTGCCGGTACAGCGTGCTCTGCGACAGGCCGGTGGCCTGCACCAGCTCGGCCGCCGTCATCGCCGACTTGCTCTGCGCCAGCACCGACAGCACGAACAGGGCGCGGTCGTTGTGGGCGGGAGCGTCGGTCGGAGACGTCATCGGAGGCAGTCGCTGGCGGTCGAAAGTGGATGAATCGGCGTGCAGTATCTTGCTCGCCGTTCTCACTTCCAAGCCTTGATTCCCATTCGATGGGAATGAGCGCGTTTTTTCTTTCTACCTTCGTCTTACCGTCACTTCACCATCGGCAGCTTCAGGCCCTGCTTCTTCGCGGTGGCCACGGCGATGTCGTAGCCGGCGTCGGCATGGCGCATGACGCCGGTGGCCGGGTCGTTCCACAGCACGCGCTCGATGCGCTTGGCCGCGGCGTCGGTGCCGTCGCACACGATCACCACGCCCGAGTGCTGCGAGTAGCCCATGCCCACGCCGCCGCCGTGGTGCAGGCTGACCCAGGTAGCGCCGCCGGCCGTGTTGAGCAGCGCGTTGAGCAGCGGCCAGTCGGACACGGCATCGGTGCCGTCCTTCATGGCCTCGGTCTCGCGGTTGGGGCTGGCGACCGAGCCGGTGTCCAGGTGGTCTCGGCCGATGACGATGGGCGCCTTCAGCTCGCCGTTCTTCACCATCTCGTTGAAGGCCAGGCCCGCGATGTGGCGCTCGCCCAGGCCGAGCCAGCAGATGCGCGCCGGCAGGCCCTGGAAGCTGATGCGCTCGCGCGCCATGTCGAGCCAGCGGTGGGTGTGCTTGTTCTCCGGGAACAGCTCCTTGATCTTGGCGTCGGTCTTGTAGATGTCTTCCGGGTCGCCCGAAAGCGCGACCCAGCGGAACGGGCCCTTGCCTTCGCAGAACAGCGGGCGGATGTAGGCGGGCACGAAGCCGGGGAAGTCGAAGGCGTTCTTCACGCCTTCGTCGAAGGCCACCTGGCGGATGTTGTTGCCGTAGTCGACCGTGGGGATGCCCATGGCCTGGAAGTCGAGCATGGCCTGCACGTGCACGGCGCAAGACCTGGCGGCGGCCTTCTTGAGCGCGTCGTGCTGCGAGGCGTCCTTCATGGCGGCCTGCCACTGCGGCACGCTCCAGCCCGACGGCAGGTAGCCGTTGATCAGGTCGTGCGCGGAGGTCTGGTCGGTCACGAGGTCGGGCTTCAGTCCACCGGCCTTCGCGCGCTTGACCAGCTCGGGGAGGATGTCCGCCGCATTGCCCAGCAGCGCGATCGACACGGCTTCCTTCGCGTCGCAGTGCTGCTTGATCAGCTCGAAGGCATGGTCGATGTCGCGCGCCTGCTTGTCGACGTAGCGCGTGCGCAGGCGGAAGTCGATGCTCGACTGCTGGCACTCGATGTTCAGCGACACCGCGCCGGCCAGCGTGGCCGCCAGAGGCTGCGCGCCGCCCATGCCGCCGAGGCCGGCCGTGAGGATCCACTTGCCCGCGAGGCTGTTGTCGTAGTGCTGGCGGCCGGCTTCGACGAAGGTCTCGAAGGTGCCCTGCACGATGCCCTGGCTTCCGATGTAGATCCAGCTGCCGGCCGTCATCTGGCCGTACATGAACAGGCCCTGGCGGTCGAGCTCGTTGAAGTGTTCCCAGTTGGCCCACTTCGGCACGAGGTTGGAGTTGGCGAGCAGCACGCGCGGTGCGTTCTCGTGCGTCTTGAACACGCCGACCGGCTTGCCCGACTGGATTAGCAGCGTCTCGTCGTCGTTCAGTTCCTTCAGCGACGCGAGGATCTGGTCGTAGCAGGCCCAGTTGCGCGCGGCACGGCCGATGCCGCCGTACACCACCAGGTCTTGCGGGCGCTCGGCCACCTCGGCGTCGAGGTTGTTCTGCAGCATGCGGAACGGGGCTTCGGTGAGCCAGCTCTTGCAGTTGAGCTCGCTGCCGCGCGGGGCGCGGATCACGCGCGTCGGGTCATGGCGCGGGTCGGTTGCGTCGGGGTTGTTCAGGGCGAATTTCTCGGGAGCGTTCATGGCGTGGTTCTCCTATCTGTCGGATGTGTTTCAAGAGTGGCTGGGCAGGATGTCGAGCAGCGCGGCCGGCAGCTCGGCCTTCAGCGCCCACTGGCGCATGGCTTCGATGTCGGGGGCGAGGTAGCGGTCGCGTTCGAGGAAGGCGACCTTCTGGCGGATGGCAGCGAATTCGGCTTCCACCAGCGGCGAGCTCTTGAGCTTGCGCTTGAGCTCGATGCCTTGCGCGGCGGCCATGGCTTCGATGCCGACGACCACGGCCGTGTTGTCGACCATGTCGGCCAGGCGGCGGCCCGCGAAGGTGGCCATCGACACGTGGTCTTCCTGATTGGCCGAGGTGGGCAGGCTGTCGACGCTGGCGGGGTGCGCGAGCGACTTGTTCTCCGAGGCCAGCGCCGCGGCCGTGACCTGCGCGATCATGAAACCCGAGTTGAGGCCGCCGTCGCGCACCAGGAACGGCGGCAGGCCCGACAAGCCGCTGTCGAGCAGCAGCGCAAGCCGGCGCTCGGCAATCGCGCCGACTTCGCTCACGGCCAGCGCAATGATGTCGGCCGCGAAGGCGACGGGCTCGGCGTGGAAGTTGCCGCCCGAGATGACCTCGCCCGTGTCGGTGAAGACCAGCGGGTTGTCCGATGCGGCGTTGGCTTCGATCACCAGCACGCGCGCGGCATGCGCGAGGTTGTCGAGGCACGCGCCCATGACCTGCGGAATGCAGCGCACGGAGTACGGGTCTTGCACGCGGCCGCAGTCGGCGTGCGACGGCACGATCTCGCTGCCCTCGAGCAGCGTGCGCACCGCAGCAGCTACAGCGATCTGGCCCGGCTGGCCGCGCGCGGCGTGGATGCGTGCATCGAAGGGCTTGATCGAACCCTGGATGGCCTCGAGCGACAGCGCGCCCGACATCAGCGCCGAGGCGAACACGTCTTCCGCGCCGAACAGGCCGGCCAGCGCCAGCGCGGTCGACACCTGCGTGCCGTTGAGCAGCGCCAGGCCTTCCTTGGGGCCGAGCACGAACGGTTCGAGGCCGATGCTGCGCATGGCTTCCGCGCCGCCGACCAGCTTGCCGTCTGCCAGCGTCGCCTGGCCTTCGCCGATCAGCACGCAGGCCATGTGCGCGAGCGGCGCGAGGTCGCCGGACGCGCCGACCGAGCCCTTGCACGGAATGCTCGGCGTGACGCCCGCGTTGAACAGGGCCAGCAGCGCATCGACCAGCGCGGGCCGCACGCCCGAATGGCCGCGCGCCAGGCTCACCGCCTTGGTCGCGAGGATCATGCGCACGACGGGCGCAGCCAGCGGCTCGCCCGTGCCCACGCTGTGCGACAGCACCAGGTTGCGCTGCAGCTCGGCCAGGTGGTCGTTGCCGATGCGCGTGCTCGCGAGCTTGCCGAAGCCGGTGTTGATGCCGTAGACGACCTGGTCGTTCTCGACGATGTGGCGCACGGCGGCCTCTGCACGCAGCATGCCGTCGCGCACCGACGGGTCGAGCGCAAGCCGCACGCCGCCGGCCTGGATGCGACGCAGCGTCGCAAGGTCGACCTTGCCGGGCGTGAGGGTCAAGGTGGCATCTGGATGGGCGGTGTGTTTGCTTGGCATGTGAACCTGTCTATACAAGTGGTTGCGAGAGAAAACGTAGGTCTTCGAGGACGAAAAAAACTAGCCGAAGCTCGGGTTGCCGTCGGCCTTGAAGCGGCTGCCCAGGCTGTAGCGCGAGGCGGGATGCAGGCAGCGCACCCAGGTCACGGGGGTGTTGCGTATCCAGGTGCGGCGCGTCAGCAGCAGGCAGGGGTCGGTGGGCGCCATCGCGAGCCGGCCGGCCTGTTCGGCGTTGGGCAATACGGCGTCGACGACGTGTTCGATCTGGTCGAAGGGCACGTTGCGCACCAGGTACTCGCTGGGCGGCATGGCGGCGAAATCCTGCTCGAGGTAGTCGGGCACGACCTGCGGATTGACGTAGCGCTCTTCGAGCTGCACCGGCGTTTCGTTCTCCAGGTGCAGGCAGGCGCTGTGGAACACCGAGTCCCCCGCGCGCAGGTCGAGCCATGCGGCCACGTCCGGAGAGGCGGCGATGCGTTCGACCTCGATCATTTCGCAGCGGTAGTCGTGCCCGCGCTGGCGGATTTCGCTGGCGATGTTGGCGATCTGCAGCAGCGTGGACTGCGGCTTGTTCTCGGCCACGAAGCTGCCGACGCCGGCCACGCGCACGATGCGGCCCTGCTCCACCAGCTCGCGCAGCGCGCGGTTCACCGTCATGCGCGCCATGCCGAACTGCGCGACCAGCTCATGCTCCGAAGGCAGGCGGTGGCCGGGCGGCCAGGTGCCGTCCTGGATCTTGCGGGAGATGTGATCCTTGACTTGCGCGTAGAGCGCGAGGGTTGGGAGGTCGCGCTTCATCTTTGCGCTTTCGGCTGCTGTTCGGGGCGTGTGCACAGGGCGCGGCTCTGTTGCCGGCCGATCAACGACGGCTCTGAACGATCACGACGATGGGGTGCCTTGCGCAGCGAAATAAAGGAGGAGCCCGAAGGGCGGGGGACATTCGCGGAGCAAGGTACCCCGTCGGCGTGAGCGCACCCCGAACGGCGCACCTCATGCACAACACGAAGAACAGAAGCGCAAGCGATCATCAATGCTCCGCCGCAGCCATCGACTCGGCGCGGATCTCTTCCGTCAGCCGCGCCTTGATTTCCATGAACTCCGGCGACGTCTTGATCGTGTAGCTGCGCGGATGCGGGAAGTCGACCGCGATCTCCGTCTTGATGCGCCCCGGCCGCGCGCTGAACACCGCCACGCGGTTGGCCATGAAGATGGCTTCGTCGATGTCGTGCGTGACGAACAGCACCGTCTTCTGCGCCGACTCCCAGATGCCCAGCAGCAACTCCTGCATCAGCACGCGCGTCTGGTTGTCGAGCGCGCCGAAAGGCTCGTCGAGCAGCAGCATCTTGGGGTCGTTGGCCAGCGCGCGCGCAATCGCCGTGCGCTGCTGCATGCCGCCCGAAAGCTGCTTCGGAAAATGGTGCTCGAAGCCGCGCAGCCCGACCTTGGCGATGAAGAACTCGCTGCGCTCCTTCTGCTCGGCCTCGCTCATGCCGCGCTCGCGCAGGCCGAAGCGGATGTTCTGCGCCACCGTGAGCCACGGGAACAGCGTGTAGCTCTGGAACACCACGCCGCGATCGGCGCCCGGGCCTTCGATGCGCTGGCCGTCGAGCAGCACCTGGCCGGTGGTCGGAAAGTCGAGCCCCGCCACGATGCGCAGCAGCGTCGACTTGCCGCAGCCCGAGGGGCCGAGGATGGTGACGAAGTCGTTCTCCTTCACCTCGAAGTCGATCGGCTGCAGCGCCTGCGTGCGCTGGCCCTTGCTGCCGGTGAAGACGCGCGAGACGCCCTGGATGGAAAGTTGGTTCTTCACAGTGCGGCCCATGCGAACAGACGGCGGTTCAATGCCTTGAAGGCGAAGTCGGACAGCAGGCCGATGACGCCGATCACGATGATCCCGAAGATGATCTGGCCGGTGTTCAGCAGCGCCTGGCTGTCGGTGATCATGTGGCCGATGCCCGACGAGGAGCCGATCAGCTCCGCCACGATCACGTAGGTCCACGCCCAGCCCAGCACCAGGCGCAGCGTTTCGGCAATGCCCGGCGCGGCGCCCGGAATGAGCACGCGCGCCACGATGCCTCGGCTGTTGGCGCCCAGCGTGTAGGCCGCTTCGACGAGGTCGCGCCGCGCGCCGCCCACGGTGACGGCCACCATCAGCACGATCTGGAAGAACGAGCCGATGAAGATCACCAGCAGCTTCTGCATTTCGCCCAGGCCCGCCCACAGGATAAGCAGCGGAATGAAGGCCGAGGCCGGCAGGTAGCGGCAGAACGAGACGAAGGGCTCGAAGAAGGCTTCCACGGTCTTCCATGTGCCCATGGCAATGCCCAGCGGCACCGCGAACACGGCCGCCAGCAGGAAGCCGCCGAACACGCGCCACACGGTCATGCCGATGTCGCCGATGAAGCCGTACTCGGTGAAGAGCAGCCAGCCTTCCTTGACCATGGTCGGCGGGCTGGCCAGGAAGGTCGGCGGCACGAAGCCGCCGAGCGTGGCCACGGCCCACACCAGCACGAAGACGACGAAGAACGCGAGCCCCAGCAGCACGCGCGCACGCGTGCCGATGGGTTCGAGCGGCGCGAGCGCGCGGCGGCGCGCGGGGACCGGCACGGCAGCGGACGGCGCCTGCGCCATCTGCGGCATGGTCTTACTTGACGAAGCTTGCATCGAAGGTCACGGAAAGGTCTTCAGGCGCCTTGCGAATCACGCCGGCTTCCAGAAGGATGGGCGTGGCCTCCTTCATGAAGCTGGTGAGTTCACCCGCGAAGAACTTCTGGTTGGCCGCCTTGTCCTGCCAGCGCAGGAAGGCCGACGACTTGGCGAACTGCTCGCCGCTCTGCTTCACGGCGGAGCCCATGAGTTCGTTCGACTTCTCGGGCTCGGCCTTGATCATGTCCAGCGCGTCGAAGTACGACTTGGTGAGCGCGGCGGCGGCCTTGGCATTGGCCTTGAGCCAGGTGGGCGCGCAGCCGACGGTGTCCATCACCATCGGATAGTCGAGCGTGGTGGCCAGGATCTTGCCGGCGGCGGGGTTGGCGCGCACGGTCGAGAGGTACGGCTCGTAGGTCATGGCGGCGTCGTTCTGGCCGGCCACGAAAGCCTGGGCCGAGGCCTGCGGCGACAGCGTGGTGGTCTTCACGTCCTTCAGCGTCATGCCGTTCTTGCTGAGCATCCAGGCCAGGCCGAAGTAGGGCGCGGTGCCGGGTGCGTCCACGCCGATGGTCTTGCCCTTGAGGTCGGAGAACTTGCTGACGTCGCCGCGCACCGCGAGGCCGTCGGCGCCATAGGACTTGTCCATCTGGAAGATCTGCACGATGGGCACGCCGTTGGCGTTCCAGGCCACGTGCGTCTCCACCGTGGTGGCCGCGCACTGGATAGCGCCGGAGGCCAGCGCCAGGTGGCGGTCCTTCTGCGGGATCATCTTGAGTTCGACGTCGAGCCCGTTCTTCTTGAAGATGCCGGCCTTGTCGGCCAGCGAGAGCGGCGCGAAGCCGGTCCAGCCCGACATGCCGAGCGCAATCTTCGTTTCCTGGGCGGCGGCCGTTCCGGCCATGCCCGCTGCACATGCACCTGCTGCCAGCAGCGAAGCGACTTTCACAACTACCGTCTTCTTGACCATGGGTACTCCTGGGTCTGTTCTTTGGAAAAAGGCTCGGCGGCGGGCCGGATGACCGGGCTGCGCGCGCCTCGCATTGTTGCCAAGCGCCCCAACTTGTATATACAGGATAACCCGGAAGGTCATTTTTGGTGCACTTCCTTGGGAAATGCACCGATTTGCTGTCTAGACAAGAAAGAGCGCGGGACGGGGGCGACCATTGCAAACCTCGTGCCACTGCCACTCGGGTGCCACTGGGGGACAATCGACGGCCCGCGCCCCTCCGCCACTTTCCGCCCTCACTCCCCCGCCTGTGTCCTCTCTCGCTCCCCGCCCCATCGACGCCTCCGGCAGCAGCGCTCCCGCCGACATCCTCCACGAGGTCTTCGGCTATTCGCAGTTCCGGGGGGCCCAGCAGGACATCGTCGACCACGTGGTGGGCGGCGGCGACGCGCTGGTGCTGATGCCCACCGGCGGCGGCAAGTCGCTGTGCTACCAGATTCCCGCCATCGCCAGGCAGCGCGCGGGGCAAGGCGTGGCGATCGTGGTGTCGCCGCTGATCGCGCTGATGCACGACCAGGTGGGCGCGCTGCACGAGGCCGGCGTGAGCGCGGCCTTTCTCAATTCCACGCTCGACTGGGAAGAAACGCAGGACGTGGAGCGCCGCATGCTGCGCGGCGAGATCACGCTGCTGTACGCGGCGCCCGAGCGGGTGAACACGCCGCGCTTCCTGTCGCAGCTCGATTCGCTGAAGGAGCGCGGCAAGCTGTCGCTCTTCGCCATCGACGAGGCGCATTGCGTGAGCCAGTGGGGCCACGACTTCCGCCCCGAGTACCGCGCGCTCACCGTGCTGCACGAGCGCTATGCGGGCGTGCCGCGCATCGCGCTCACGGCCACGGCCGACGCGCTCACGCGGGCCGACATCGTCGAGCGGCTGCAGCTGGAAGAGGCGCGCCAGTTCGTCTCCAGCTTCGACCGGCCGAACATCCGCTACACCATCGTCGAGAAGAAAGACGCCACCACGCAGCTGCTGCGCTTCATCGAGCGCGAGCACGAAGGCGACGCCGGCGTGGTCTATTGCCAGTCGCGCAAGCGGGTGGAAGACGTGGCGGTGACGCTGCGCGACGCAGGCATCAACGCCCTGCCCTATCACGCGGGCCTGGACGCGGCGGTGCGCCAGAAGCACCAGGACCGCTTCCTGCGCGAGGAAGGCATCGTGATGGTCGCGACCATCGCCTTCGGCATGGGGATCGACAAGCCCGACGTGCGCTTCGTAGGCCACCTCGACATGCCGAAGAACATCGAGGGCTACTACCAGGAAACCGGCCGCGCCGGCCGCGACGGCGGCCCGGCCGACGCCTGGATGGCCTACGGCCTGCAGGACGTGGTGAACCAGCGCCGCATGATCGACGAGAGCCCCGCTGGCGAAGAGTTCAAGCAGGTGATGCGCGGCAAGCTCGACGCGCTGCTCTCGCTGGCCGAGGCCAGCGACTGCCGCCGCGTGCGCCTGCTGGGTTACTTCGGCGAGAAGAGCACGCCCTGCGGCAACTGCGACAACTGCCTGAACCCGCCGCAGGTGTGGGACGGCACCGATGCCGCGCGCAAGCTGCTGAGCACCATCTACCGCGTGCAGCAGCTGAGCGGCATCAGCTTCGGCGCGGGGCACATCATGGACATCCTGCGCGGCAAGGCCACCGATAAGGTCAAGCAGTTCGGGCACGAGCGGGTCAGCACCTTCGGCATCGGCGCGGAGTTCAGCGAGGTGCAGTTGCGCGGCGTGCTGCGCCAGCTGATCGCCACCGGCGCGCTGGCGGTGGACGCGGAAGCGTTCAACACGCTGAAGCTCACCGAAGGCTCGCGCGCCGTGCTCAAGGGCGAGGCGCAGGTGACGCTGCGCGAATCGGTGTCGTCGCCGGCGGAGCGCAAGTCCCGGCGCGAGAAGACCGTCAAGGGCGCGCCCTCGCCGGCCGCCGCCAAGCTCGACGACACCGGCAAGAAGCGCTTCGAGGCGCTCAAGGCCTGGCGTGCCGAAGTGGCGAAGGAGCACAACCTGCCGGCCTACGTGATCTTCCACGACGCCACGCTGGCGGCCATTGCCGAGCGCGCGCCGGCCACGCTCGAAGACCTGCAGGGCATCAGCGGGATCGGCACCAAGAAGCTCGAGGCCTACGGAGCCGAAGTGCTGCGGGTCTGCGAAGCCTTCTGACGCAAAAAGAGAGCGCCGCCTTGGACACCCGGCAGATGCGCTGCGTCGTCGCGATTGCCGAAGCCGGCAGTCTCACCAAGGCCGCCGAGCGGCTGGGCCTGGCACAGCCGGCACTCACGCAGACGCTGAACCGGCTGGAGCAGGAACTCGGCACGCGGCTGTTCACGCGCTCGCGCCGCGGCGCCGCGCTGACCGATGCGGGCCTGGCCGTCATCGACGACATGCGCGCCAGCCTGGCCTACGGCGACACGGCCGCCGAGCGCGCACGCGCAATGGGCGCCGGGCGCGCGGGCCGGCTCACGATCGGCTTCGTGACGCACGCGGTCTACGAGGTGCTGCCGAACGCGCTGCGCCGGCTGCGCGCCGGGCATCCGCAGCTCGACGTGGTGCTGCGCGAGATGAGCAATGCCGAGCAGGTGGCGGCGCTGGAGGGCGGGCGCATCGACATCGCGCTGCTGCATCCGCCGGTGTCGGTGTCGGCCCGGGTGCACGAGCTGCGGCTGGGCGAGGAGTCGCTGATCGCCGCGCTGCCGGCCGCATGGCCGCTGGACGCGGACGGCTGCGTGTCGCTCGCCGACATCGCGCGGCACGGGCTGGTGTGGTTCCCGGAGCAGCAGATCCCCGCCCTGCGCGCGCAGCTGCTGGGCGCGCTGCGCCGAGCCGGCCACGAGACGCGGGTGGTGCAGGACGCCAACCGCACGCTGACGGTGCTGTCATGCGTGGCGGCGGGGCTGGGCTGGTCGCTGCTGCCGCGCTCGGTGCGCGCGCTGCGGCACGAGGGCGTGCGCTATGCCGAGGTGCGCGACGGCGCGGGGCTGCCGCCCTTCGAACTGTCGGCGCTGTGGCTGGCGCGCTCGCGGCCGACTTTTGCCGATGCATTCGCGGCGATGCTGCGCGGCTGACGTCAATCCATCTGGATCCTGTTGTCCTTCGCAAGCTTGGTCCACTTGGCGATCTCGGCGCGGCGGAAGCCGTCGAGTTCGGCGGGGCTGGAGCCGATCACCTCGGCGCCCAGCGCTTCGAGCCGGCTGCGCACCTCGGGGTCCTTGAGCGTGGCCGCGAACTCCTTCGAGAACCGTTCGGCCACAGGCGCGGGCGTGCCCGCCGGCACGAACACCGCGTTCCATTCGTAGACCTCGTAGCCGGGCAGGCCGGCCTCGGCCACGGTGGGCAGTTGCGGCAGGGCCGGCGCGCGCGCCTTGCCGGTCACGGCCAGCGGGCGCAGCTTGCCGTCCTTGATGAAGGGCAGGCTCGAAGCCAGGCTGGCGAAGAACACCGGCACATGCCCCGACATCACGTCGGTGAGCGCGGGACCGCCGCCCTTGTAGGCCACGTGCGTCATCTGCACGCCGGCCATCGAGGCGAACAGCTCGCCCGCCAGGTGCTGCGCCGAGCCGTTGCCCGACGACGCGTAGTTGATGGCGCCCGGCTTCGCCCTGGCCTGCGCGATCAGGTCGGCCACGCTCTTGATCGGCGCCGACGGATTCACCACCAGCACGTTGGGCACCCTCACCAGCAGCGACACCGGCGCCAGTTCGCGCAGGGTGTCGAAGGGCATCTTGCGCAGCGCCGGGTTCTGCGCGTGGTTGGAGGCGTCGAGCAGCACGGTGTAGCCGTCGGGCGCGCTCTTGGCGACGAGGTCGCCGCCGATGGCGCCACCGGCACCGCCGCGGTTGTCGATCACCACCGGCTGGCCCAGCTTCACCGACAGCTTGGGCGCGACGATGCGCGCCACCGCGTCGACCGTGCCGCCCGGCGGATAGCTGACGACCAGCCGCACCGGCTTGGAAGGCCATGTCTCGGCATGGGCGCAGATGCCGCTCAGCAGCAGGGCCGCGCCCGCGAGGGCGAGGGGAATGGCGCGCAGCAGTCGCGCGCGCGGAATTTCGTTGGTCATTTGTCGATGTCTCCTGTCTTGAACTTGAACAACCTGGCGGGCGTCTCGACCAGGATGCGGCGCCGCGCGGCGGCGTCGGGCACCCAGTCGGCCAGCGCCGCATGGGCGGCGGCGTAGTCGGCAATCTCGCGGTGCTGGGTGTGCGGCCAGTCGCTGCCCCACACCAGGCGATCGGGACCGAAGGCCTTCAGCAGCGCCTGGGCGGCGTCGCGGGCGGCGGCGGCTTCGGAGGCCACGGGCCAGTTGCGGTAGGCGGCCGAGAGCTTCACCCAGACGCGCCCGCAGGCTGCGGCATCGAGCAGCCAGGCAAAGCCTCCGTCGGAAGATGCAGGCGCCGATGCGGGCCGGCCGAAGTGGTCCACCACCAGCGCGCAGCCGGCGTCGAGCACGGCTTGCGCGGCCAGCGGAAGGTCGCGCGATTCGCGGTGCAGCTCCACATGCCAGTCCATTGCGCGCACGCGGGCGAAGAGCTGCCGCCAGCCGGGCTGCGAGAAATCGGGCAGCGGCATGCCCACGAGGTTGAGGCGGATGCCGCAGACGCCGGCGGCGGCCATCGCCTGCAGCGTGGCGCCGTCAACGCCCGGGTCTACCACGGCAACGCCGCGCAGGCGCTCCGGGCACGCGTGCAGCGCGTCGATCAGGAAGCGGTTGTCGGTGCCGAGAAAGCTGGGCTGCACCAGCACGCCGTGCGAGACGCCGTGCGCATCGAGAAGCCCGAGATATTCATCCAGCGTGGCGTCGTAGTCGGGCGCATGCCGGCGCGTCGCCGCAAGGGGCAGGCCGCGCACGAACACGTGGGCATGGCTGTCGACGGCGGTGATGGCGGCGGAGGGCACGGCGTTGTCTCTGGCGGAATCGTTGTGCGTCCGCGAGGTTGCGGACGTGGGCGAGTATCCGAAGGACGGCGCCTGCCTGGAACGTATCTCCCGGTTGTGTTTGGATAAGCGTGGCTTATGGAACCGTTCAGTTCGCAGCCGGCAGCGTGATGGGCACCGGCCGCGTCAGCAGGTCGACATAGAGCTCGAAGAAGCGCGCGTTGTCGAACTTCTTCACCACGGTCATCTTCTGCAGGGTGGGGCCGGAGGGCTGCGAGGAATAGCCGATGGAGCGCCCGTTGTCGGGCGCGCCGGGCTTGGCGATCACGTCGACGTAGCGGTCGACGGTCTGGGTGGCGTAGCTCGGGTCGATCAGGTAGGCCAGCGTGAGGGTGTCCCAGATGTTCTGGGTGTAGTTCGGGTTGGTCTCGAAGCCGTTCTTGCCGTCGAAGCCATAGCCGTTGAGCTTCTGGAACACGTCGGTCACGGCCGTGGGCTTGGCCGGGTGCGCGATGCGGTCGTAGATGGGCTTGGTGAGGAACACGGTGTCGGTCACGTCCAGCGGCACCACCACCTGCGGGATCGGCAGGCGCACCACGAACTGCGCGGCGTCGGGGTCGAACCACCAGTTGAATTCCGCCGCCTTGGTGGTGTTGCCCGGCACGTCGATGGCGCCGCCCATGTAGATGATCTGCTTGATGAGCGGCACGATCTCGGGGTTCTGCTTGACCGCGAGCGCGATGTTGGTGAGCGGGCCGATGGCCAGGATGGTGATCTCGCCGGGGTTGGCCTTCACCGTGTCGACGATGAAATCGACCGCGCCCTTGCGCTGCGCCACGGTGTGGGTGGCAAAGCCGTCGGGCGAGGGCTTGAGGTCGGCGTCGGTCCTGGGCTCCGGTCCGCCCCAGGCGCCGAGGTAGCCGTCGCCGCCGGCACCCGCGGCCAGCTCGGCCTGCACGTCGGCATAGGTGTGGTTGAGCGCGTAGTTGGCTCCCACGTAGACGCCGATGCGCTCGCCCACGCCGAGCCGCTCGACCGACTTCAGCGCATCGGCCACGCCCTGCCTGAGCCACTGGTTGCCCGAAACCACGCTGATGCCCATGACCTGCACCTTGCCCTGCGCCTGCAGCTGCGCGGCCATGACGCCGAGCTGGCCGTCGTCGCTCATGGTGTTGTAGTCGCTGTCGATGATGATCTTCTGCGCGGTGGGCGCGGGCATGCCGCCGAAGCCCGGGCCGAGGCCGATGCCTCCGCCTCCCCCGCCGCCACCACCGCAACCAGCCAGCACCGCGATGACGACGATGAACATCGTCCCGATCCATTTGCGCATCTGCTTCTCCTAAGCGTTTGGTTTTCAGTCGAGAAAATCTGAAATACAAACGTTTCGCAAATGTTTGCGCAAACGTTTGCCAAACTTTAGGGCGCAAGCCGGCAGCGTGGCAAGCGCTCCGGTTCAGGGTTTTCCGCGAGGCGGTATCGAAGGGTCAGCCCGGGCTGGGGGCGAAGTCGAGCAGGCGGTTGCGGCGCAGCGGCGACTGGTCGATCAGGAAAGGCGTCTCGGCTTCGGCCGGCTCGGCCTTCTCCATGCCGCGCGCCATGGCCTTGGCCATCGGCACGGGGCAGGAGGCTCCGCTGCGCAACGCGAGGGCCGCGGCCAGCCGGGCTTCGTTCGGGTCGCCGAGCTGGTGGTCGTAGTCGTCGGCCACGGCGCAGTTGGGCGCGAAGCCGTCGCCGTAGTCGCCGAAGCCCTGCTGGTTCACGCCCTTGACCTGGATCGCGAAGTAGGTGGTGCCGCAGTTGTCCTGCGGGTAGAAGCCGTAGGGCTTGCCGCAGGTGGTGCCGCCGACGAGGTTGACGGTGACACCCACGCCGCGCAGGCTGTTGATGACCGACTCGCTGGCCGAGCAGGTGTCGGGGCTGGTCAGCACGGTCACACGCGGCAGGCCGAGCGACGGCAGCGCCGCGCCGGTGCGGCTGGTGCTGTAGAACGGCATCAGGCTCTGCGCCACCGAGAGGCGGAACGGGTTCTTGTCGTTGAAGGTCAGCAGCTCGAAAGTCTTGCCCGCCGTGGCCGACGGCGCGGCGATCATGTAGGCCAGCCGGCTGGCAATGGCCAGCTGGCCGCCGCCGTTGTAGCGCATGTCGAGCACGAGGTCCTGGATGCCGCCGGGGCTGGACTTGAAGGTGTTCACCGCATCGATGAGCTTCTGCTCGGAAGTCGTGATGTGGTCGTTGAACAGCAGGTAGCCCACCTTGGTGCCGCCACCCACGTCGAGGACCTTGACGTTCTGCACGGGCGTGCTCGTGACGTTGGCCGCCGCAAGGGGGAAGGACGTGGCCGGATCGTTGCCCAGTTTGAAGGTGAAGTTGTGCGACTCGCCCACGGTCTTCGGCGAGAGCGCGTTGTTGATCGTGGCGGCGTTGGCGGCTCCGGTCGCATTGACGAAATCGACGCCGTCCACGCTCAGCAGCATGGCGCCGCGCTTGAGCCCGGCACGGTCGGCGGGCGAATCAGGCTCGACGAGGACCACGCGCAGTTCGCGCGGCGGGCTGGTGGCGATGGAAACGAACTCCGCGCCGTAGCTGACCGACACGCCGCCCTGCGAGAGCTGGCGGTATGCCTCGGTGTCGTACACGAAGTGGAAGCGGTCCTTGGGCCTGCCCGACGACGTGGTGAGCGGCGTCTTGAGCACGTTGAACCATGCGACGGGCGTGGCGTAGTCGGAAGCCTTGAGCGTGGCCGGCACCTCGCTGTACCAGAGGTAGGTCTCGTCGATCCAGGCGCGCACCCAGCTCTTCTCGTTGTCCAGGGAGCCGGCGCTGTCGGGATAGGCCCGGCCGGTCTCCGGATTGGTGCCGGTGCGCGGCGCGGCGCAGAGGCCGGCGACCGATGACGATGGCACGATGCCCGTGCTGTTGCTGGCGGGCGGCGTGGTGACGGGGGGCGTGGCAACGGGTACGAGACCGATCGGCAAGCCGCCGCCGCCACCACCTCCTCCGCCTCCCCCGCCGCAGGCTGCCACGAGGCAAGCCGCTGCAAGCGCCGCACATGCCGCCCAAGCCCCGGAACGCGGCGAGCGCCGCACGTCGACCTTGCGAAATTCCATCTGCTGCTCCTCCTCCTCCTCGTGTCCGCGCCGGCGGACGGGTGTTCCGCTTGGAGGGCGAAGGCTCGCCTTCCAAGCGCTCCTGCGGGTTTCGAACCCGGTTGTTCTATCTGCCGTCCGCGGCTACTGCAGGAAGCCCATGCCGCGGGACTCGCGCACTTCGGGCTTGATGCGGTGCTCGGCCTCGAGCTGGTCGAGGAATTCGTCCGCGGAGAACTCGGTCGCGAGAATATCGGTCTGCCGTTTCACGGCCGCGAAATCCCCTGGGCACAGCTGTGTCAATTGCGCGAGCCGCGCCTGCATGGCGCCCGTGATGCGCCCGGCATCGCCCGCCAGCGCCTCGGTCACGAACATGCGTTCGCGCTGCGCGGAGGTAAGCGGCATGAACTTGATCTTGAAGGTGAAGCGCCGCAGCGCCGCCTGGTCGAGCCGCTCGAGCAGGTTGGTGGTGCAGACGAAGACGCCGTTGAAGCGCTCCATGCCCTGCAGCATCTCGTTGACCTCGGTGACCTCGTAGGTGCGCTGCGCGCCTCGGCGGTCCTGCAGGAAGCTGTCGGCCTCATCGAGCAGCAGCACAGCCTTTTCGTTCTCGGCCTCGCGGAACATGGCGGCCATGTTCTGCTCGGTCTCGCCGACGTACTTGCTCATGAGGTCGCTGGCCTGCTTGATGATGAGCGGGCGGGCCAGGGCCTTGGCGATGTGTTCGGCCAGCGCGGTCTTGCCGGTGCCGGGCGCGCCGTAGAAGCACAGCGTGCCGTGGCCGCGCGCCTTCAGCGCCTGGACGATGCGCGGTATCTCGAAGCGGGTTTCGACATTGAGCATGTCGAGGTCGTAGGTGGTGACGCTGCGGCGCTCGCCGCGGCCGGTGTCGAGCGTGCCGAGCGCGAGGTCGGCATTGCGCAGCTGGCGTTCGATGAGCGCCTCGACGGAGGCTTCGTCGGTCTTCGCGAGCCCTGCGAAGCGCACGGCGGTGCGTATCTGCGCGGGCGTGAGGCCCTTGCGCTCCGCCAGCTTGGCGGTGAAGGCCTCGGACACGACCACGCCTTCGAGCGTCTTCTTCACGAGCTGCTCGCGCGCGCCGGGCGGCGGCGACTTGAGTTCGAGGTGGTAGGCAAAGCGGCGGCGGAAGGCCGGATCGATCTGCTCGATGCGGTTGGTGACCCACAGCGTGGGCACGGGGTTGGCCTCGAGGATCTGGTTGACCCAGGCCTTGCCGCTGACGCTGCCGCTGGTGGGCGCGGGAATCTGCTCCGCGCGCGCCATGAACTGCGCAGCCTCCGTGCTGATGGGCGGGAAGACGTCCTCGACCTCGTCGAACAGCAAGGCGGCCTGCGCGCTGCCCTTGAGGAACACCTGCGCGATCTGCAGCGAGCGGTAGCGGTCGCGCCCGCTGAGCGAGTTGCCGTCGCGGTCGGCGTATTCGACTTCGAAGAGCTCCAGCCCCGCCGCTTGCGCGACGACCTTGGCCAGCTCGGTCTTGCCGGTGCCAGGCGGCCCGTAGAGCAGCACGTTGACGCCGGGCTCCTTGCGCGCGACGGCGGCGCGCAGCAGGGTGACGAGCATCTGCGCGTCTTCCTGCACGAACGAGAAGTCGTGCGGCGTGAGCGCGCTCTTGGCCGAGGGCCGCGTGAACACGGCCATCAGCTCGTTGTGGTCGCGGTATTCGCGCATGAGCACCGGCGGAAGCTTCTCGCTGACCTTCATGAGGTCGGCGAGGTCGGTGATGTTGTGCTCGGAGATGAGGTTCTCGACGAGGCCGATGCGTTCGAGCCGCGAACCCGCGCGCAGCGCCTCGCCAACTTCGCTCGCGTTCACGCCCGCGATGTCGGCGATGGCGGCATAGGCCTCGGGTGCGTTGTTGACCTTGAACTCGACCAGCAGCGAACGCAGGTCGCGCTGGTAGCGCGCGAGCGTGCCGTACAGCAGCAGCGCGCGCTCGGCCTTGTTGAGCTGGAGCAGGCCCGCGAGCGCGTCGATGTTCTTCTCGACCAGAGTCGACTGCTTGCGCAGTGCATGCGTGAGCCAGTCGCGCGTGACGGCCAGCACCGAGAGCAGGTCCTTGGGCTGGTCCTTGGCGTATTCGTCAAGGTAGAAGAACAGCGTGCCCTCTTCGTACGGGCCGCGCCACACGCCGTGGCGTTCCAGCAGCGTGCGGCCGTCGAAGTCTTCGACGCCCTTCCATGCCTCGTTGCCGGCGCAGCGGCGCCCCAGGAATTCGCGCAGCCGCTGCAGCACTGCCGCGGGCCACACCAGGTGCCGGCCCGTGAGCGACAGCAGGCCGTTGATGTCGCGCCGCACGTTGAAGCGCGGCCCCTGCTTGGCGGCGAGCGTGAGCACGAAGTGCGAGCACATGAGCTCGAGCACCGGCGCCTCCTTGAGGCCGGGCGACGGCAATGCCTGCCCGCGCACCGCAGCAGCCACCACATCGACACCCGCACGCTTCGCCATCAGGCAACCTCCAACGAGGAAAATCTCGGAGAGACCATAACGCAGACTTTTGGCTTCGGGAAGACCAGCAAACGGTAAAAACCCTCATGGTGCGATTCCAGCCACAATGCGCGCCATGGTCGGAATCGAAGAAATCCAGCGCGCCGCGGCGCGCCTGCAAGGCCAGGTGCTCGATACGCCCTGCGTCGAATCGCGCACGCTGTCGGAGATCGTCGGCGCCCAGGTGTTCCTGAAGTTCGAGAACCTGCAGTTCACATCGTCGTTCAAGGAACGTGGTGCGTGCAACAAGCTGGTCGATCTTTCCGAGAACGGTACACGGGGAGTGATCGCCATGTCTGCCGGCAACCATGCGCAGGGTGTGGCCTATCACGCGCAGCGGCTCGGCCTGCGCGCGCTCATCGTGATGCCGCGCTTCACCCCCGGGGTGAAGATCGAGCGCACGCGCGGCTTCGGCGCGGAGGTGGTGCTTCACGGCGACACCCTCGATGCGGCCAGAGCCCATGCCCTGGAGCTTGCGGCGCGCGAAGGACTGACCTTCGTCCACCCCTACGACGACGCAGCGATCATCGCGGGACAGGGCACCGTGGCGCTCGAGATGCTCGACGCGGTGCCCGATCTCGACACCCTGGTGGTGGCCGTCGGCGGCGGCGGGCTGATCGCCGGCATGGCGGTGGCGGCACGCGAGCGCAAGCCCGGCATCGAGATCGTCGGCGTGCAGACCACGCGTTTTCCGGCCATGGTCAACGCGGTCAAGGGTACGCATCATGCGCAGGGCAAGAGCACGATCGCCGAGGGCATCGCGGTCGGAACACCGGGTGTGCTGACCCGGGAAATCATCGCGAGCAAGGTCGACGACCTGCTGCTGGTGGACGAGGGCGACATCGAGCAGGGCGTCCTGATGCTGCTGGAGATCGAAAAGACGCTGGTCGAGGGGGCCGGCGCGGCGGGGCTGGCGGCGCTGATCCGGCACCCGGAGCGCTTCAAGGGCAAGCGCGTGGGGCTGGTTTTGTCGGGCGGCAACATCGATCCGCTGCTGCTCGCAGCCATCATCGAACGAGGCATGGTCCGGGCCGGGCGACTGGCGCGCGTGCGTGTGAGCGCGCGCGACGTGCCTGGCTCGCTGGCCCAGATCACGGCCACCGTGGCAGAAGCGGGCGCTAACGTCGACGAGGTTCATCACCAGCGCGCATTCACGATGCTGGCGGCCCAGAACGTCGACATCGAGCTGGTGCTGCAGACCCGTGGACGCGCGCACCTGGCAAGCGTGCTCACAGCGCTGAGGGATGCGGGCTTCGAGGCGGAGGAGCAGCATTGACCCTCGCCCGGCAAGAACAGCGGTGGGGGCTCGGAAGCCCCTAGAGCCGTTCAGGGCCACCCGCCGGTAAAATGCCCCTCAGTCTGTCAATTCGAGTCTTCGAGGTACTTCCCGATGTCCAACCCAACTCCCGTCGAGCCCAGCCACAGCGCTGCCGTCGAAAAGGACGCCGTCGAATCGGTCGTTCACCTGATGCCGCTGGTGCTTCCGCTGGCCGGCGGCGTGCTGATGCTGCTGCTCGCGTCTATCGCGGTGTACATGGCCTGACGCTGACAGTCATTGCCGCTTTTGTCCGCGGGCGGTGCGGCCCGCGTTGACGCAGTCTCCCGAAGCGAAACGTTTTCTCAAACGGACCTCCGTGCCTGAGCAGGTACGGCGCCCCGTTCGGAAAGACGATTTTTCAACTTAGGAGATTTTCCGATGAACGCACCCACGATGAAGGGCCTCACCATTCAAGCGCCCTCATACGTCAAGAACGCCAAGCTGATCGCCTGGGTGGCCGATATGGCCGCGCTGTGCAAACCCGAAGCCATCCATTGGTGCGACGGCAGCAAGGAAGAATACGACCGCCTCTGCCAGCAGCTGGTCGATGCAGGCACGTTCAAGAAGCTCAATCCGGTCAAGCGCCCCAACTCGTTCCTCGCGATCTCGGATCCGAGCGACGTGGCGCGCGTCGAAGATCGGACCTACATCTGCTCCGCGCAGAAAGAGAATGCCGGCCCGACCAACAACTGGATGGCGCCCGCTGAGATGCGCGCTACTCTTCAACCGCTGTTCGACGGCTGCATGAAGGGCCGCACGATGTATGTCGTGCCGTTCAGCATGGGTCCGCTGGGCTCGCCAATAGCGCACATCGGCATCGAGCTGTCCGACTCGCCTTATGTGGCGGTCAACATGCGCATCATGACCCGCATGGGCAAGGCCGTTTACGACGTGCTGGGCACCGACGGTGAATTCGTGCCTTGCGTGCACACCGTCGGCGCACCGCTCGAAGCTGGCCAGAAGGATGTCTCCTGGCCCTGCAACAAGACCAAGTACATCGTCCACTACCCCGAGACGCGCGAGATCTGGAGCTACGGCTCCGGCTACGGCGGCAACGCACTTCTGGGCAAGAAGTGCTTCGCGCTGCGCATCGCCTCGAACATGGGCCGCGACGAAGGCTGGCTGGCCGAACACATGCTGATCCTGGGCGTGACCAATCCCGAGGGCAAGAAATACCACGTGGCGGCCGCATTCCCGAGCGCGTGCGGCAAGACGAATTTCTCGATGCTCGTGCCCCCGGCCGGCTTCGAAGGCTGGAAGGTCACGACCATCGGCGACGACATCGCCTGGATCAAGCCGCAAGCCGATGGCTCGTTGCGTGCCATCAATCCGGAAGCTGGCTATTTCGGCGTTGCCCCCGGCACCAACATGCTGACGAACCCGAATTGCATGCGCAGCCTCGACGACGGCGTGATCTTCACCAACGTCGCGCTGACGGACGACGGTGACGTGTGGTGGGAAGGCATGGAGCAGGACGCACCGGGCAAGGCGCTGCCGGCGCACCTGATCGACTGGCAAGGCAAGGACTGGACGCCGCAGATCGCCAAGGAAACCGGCGCCAAGGCCGCTCATCCGAACGCCCGCTTTACCGTGGCAGCCACCAACAATCCCGCGCTTGACGAAGCCTGGGACGATCCGAAGGGCGTGACCATCGACGCCTTCATCTTCGGCGGCCGCCGCTCGACCACCGTGCCTCTGGTCACCGAAGCCCGCAACTGGGTCGAGGGCGTGTACATGGCAGCGACCATGGGTTCGGAAACGACCGCCGCCGCCGCCGGCCAGCAAGGCGTCGTGCGGCGCGACCCCTTCGCGATGCTGCCCTTCATGGGCTACAACATGAGCGACTACTTCCAGCACTGGCTCGACTTGGGCAAGAAGCTGGAAGCCTCTGGCGCCAAGCTGCCCAAGATCTACACGACCAACTGGTTCCGCAAGGGCGCGGACGGCAAGTTCGTGTGGCCCGGTTATGGCGAAAACATGCGCGTCCTGAAGTGGATGATCGATCGCGTCGAAGGCAACAAGCAGGACGGCGTCGAGCACATCACCGGCGTGAGCCCGCGCTACGAAGATCTGAACTGGACTGGACTGGACTTCAGCGCCGAGCAATTTGCGACGGTGACCAGCATCGACAAGGCAGCCTGGGAAGCCGAATTGAAGCTGCATTCCGAGCTGTTCAAGCAGCTGGAGCATCATCTGCCCAAGGAATTGCCGCAGACGAAGGCTGCGATCGAGCAGCGCCTGGCTGCCTGATTAGCATCAGCGCTTAAATAAGAAAGCCCGATGGATGCGAGTCCATCGGGCTTTTTGTTTCTGCTTATTTTTTGAGAACAACGCTGTTTGCAATCAGGTTCATTCGCCCCAAAGCAAAAAACCCCAGTCATTTCTGACTGGGGTTTTCTGGGCTGTAAGAGCCTGACGATGACCTACTTTCACACGGGAACCCGCACTATCATCGGCGCTGAGTCGTTTCACTGTC